>Ga0265292_1000031_pt1 | contig 390470 bp, 326 predicted proteins | sample Munlanlewell296A_FD_189080 | JGI IMG/M metagenome (GOLD analysis project Ga0265292, IMG submission 189080) | Leachate microbial communities from a municipal landfill in Southern Ontario, Canada - Leachate well 296A | ecosystem: Engineered > Solid waste > Landfill > Unclassified | place... | reverse complement strand
GTGATCAATCGTCGCCGATAGGTCCCGTCTCTGGTTATGCCCTGGAGCAATAACTGATATCATCCCTTTTGTACGGAGGGGCGGGGAAACTGTTTTTTCCTTGACAACTGTCAACCATATCAGGGTCCGTACGTGGAAATATTGCCGAATAGTGTTGAGGGATGAACATTAGCACGCTGGCTTTTCAGACCCGCCTTGACAAACTGCCCATTCACGTAGAGCTTGGGTTGTTTATTCTGATAAACCACGGCAACATGGTTCCATCCGGATAACGTCGTATTATGAACAAGGAGTGACGGTAAATAACTGCTCCCATGCTCAAAAACGCTGATCCCGTTGTTTCCTATTGAAACTCCGGCCCCTGAATCGGTATTCCCTCCGTTTTGAGGAGCAACAGCGTACCGCTGTCCACTTATCCCTGGAGTACCGGAATTGCTTTCCGAAGTGACGTTGCGGCTGGCAGCAGGATTAGCCCAGAATACAATGGTAAAGGTGTTCGACACGTTCGACACAATTCCGGATCCTGCGCTCACGTAATCATTCAATCCATCAAAGCTACCCGCCTGACTTCCCACCCGAGCAGTAGTGCTGAATGTCGCCCCGCTATAGGGTGTCCCATTGATACCGTTCCCCGATGTATCCGTCCAGTCCCCGTCCATATGCCAAAGACCGATAAGGGATGGATCAATGACCGTAAATGTCACTTCAGCATAACCGGTGTTATTTGCCGCATCGGTTGACTCGACCCGAACAGTATGTGAGCCAAAAGTTAGGACATCTAGGTTGTCGCCGGAGACTTTGGTGGCCGCAACACCGTCCACCTTCACTACAATCGTCCCGTCGCTCACGGTATACGTCAGGGTCGGCGTCGTATTACTCGTATTCCCCACGGCCGGAGATGTTATCGTAACCACAGGCGAGGTAGTATCGAGGGTTATGGTACTGCTGCACGGCAAAATCATCCAGTTGTCAGCATTGTCCTTGAAATTTGCAAAGACCGTCTTTGTCCCATCGCCCGTAGTCAATGTCCAGTTTTTCGACGTTGCGTAAGGTTCAGGCGTCGACCATGTCGAACCGTCATTGCTGAACTGCATCTCAGTCACGCTGCCGTCGCTGTCTGTTGCGCTGAGTGTCAGGGTCACAGCCGTTGTATTCGTAAATACTGCTCCGTTGTTGATCACGATCGAGCCTGTGGGTGGTGTTGATACGGGGCACCCTGACACAGGATCACACTCACCAACCGGACAGACTATGGGGGCTCCGCCGCAGACCCCGCCCGAACAAGCATCGTTTTCGGTGCAGGCGCTGCCATCATTACAGGCTGTTCCATCGGCAATTGGCGTTCCCGTGCAGACCTTGTTCGCGCACACATCGCCTGTGGTGCAGACGTTGCTATCGTTGCAGAGCAAGGTATTGACTCCATATACGCAACAACCGGGAAGGACTGGAACACGCGAATCGGTGGTGCAGACATTCCCGTCATCGCAGTTCTTGAGCGGCCCGGGCTGGCAGACGCCGTTCAAACACACATCGCCCACGGTGCAGGTGTTGTTATCACTGCACGACAGCGTGTTGTTTGTAAACATGCATCCTGTCGCCGTGTTGCAAGTATCGGTGGTGCAGACATTGTTGTCGTTGCAGGTCCTAGGCGTGCTGACGCACACCTGATTGACACATGAGTCGATGGTACAGGCATTGCCGTCAGTACAGGGGGAGCCATCCGGTTTTCCTGTGCAGATACAATCCGGCACCGGGGTATACACACAACTGCCCGAGGCCGGATCACAGGAATTGGTGGTGCACGAGTCATAGTCTTCGCAGGTCTTGGACGTGCCCGCGCAGACAAAGTTTGCACACTTGTCGCTTGAGGTGCAGGCGTTGTTGTCGTTGCAGGACTTGGTATTGGAAACGTGCACGCAGCAAGCGGCAATAATGGGCAACATCTTATCATCCGTGCAGATATTTCCGTCGTCGCAGTTTCTGACCACCCCGGACCTGCAGGCGCCGTTCAAACAATAATCGCCGTCGGTGCAGCTGTTCTTATCACTGCACGGCAGCGTGTTGTTGATGGTGAACACGCATCCATTCAACGTGTCGCAGGTGTCGGTGGTGCAGACGTTGTTGTCGTTGCAGGTCATGGCCGTGCCGACGCAGGCTCCATTCAAACACGCGTCGCCCACGGTACAGGCATTGTCATCGGTACAGGCACTCCCATTCGATTGTCCATCGCACATAGGACATGTCTGAACCCGCACACAATTGCCCGAGACCGTATCGCAGGAATCGATCGTGCAGGTATTGTTGTCATCGCAGTTCTTTTGCGTCCCCGCGCAGACCGCGTTTTTACACTTATCGCCTGTGGTGCAGGCGTTGTTGTCGTCGCAGGACAGGGTATTGGGGTTGTGCACGCAGCCATTCGGAATAATGGGAACACATGAATCGGTTGTACAGATATTTCCGTCATCACAGTTCTTGGTAGTGAAGACACACCCGGTCGCCGTATTGCACGCGTCGACCGTGCAGTTATTGTTGTCATTGCAGACAATGGCCGTGTGGCCGCAAACGCCCGTTCCCTCGTCGCAGGTGTCCGTGGTGCAAGCATCGTCGTCGTTACACCGTATGGCGTCGTCGTCGCAGTTACCTGCAGCAGTAACCGTTGATGACGCAAATGAGATAAGAAGGCCAGTAAAGAGAATCGCGAGAAGGGCCTTGGATATGTAATAATTGCTATTTCTCATTATAATGTTTGTTCTCATCTGACAATCATCCCCTGAATTAATTGACATAAATTGCCATTGATTGCTGAAAGAATACCAATGTTATTAGATTGACCGCTTCGGACCAATGGGCTGACATAGCTGCCCCAAGTGTTGCACTTCGTGATAGAACTGGCGAATATTTTTTAAATAATAGCTGCTTTTTTGCGTTTTTTAAAGAGTTGCAATATTAATACCTTATGGTAATACCATATTTATCAAACACATTGTTTCAATCGTAATAACTTTGTTTGTTATTTCGACAGTCATATAAATATGCCCATAACTTATAAATATCAATGGACTATTCAAATAACTATACGAATATTGTATTATCAATATTGATTTTAGGATTTTTTACTGTAAATAATACCGACAAGTATTTTGGGTAAACTTGATGATGTATCGAAGAGGATTCTGATAAGAATAAAAATCTAATGACATCAGCCCAAACAAGGTTCTTCATCGAGCTTATTAGATAAATTGAGTCATGTCATAATCGTCTTTGCTGTAAGGAGCTTTATTAATCCCAAGACAATGTACCGATCCATCATGGCTTGCTTGCCCGGGCATGAACGATTTTTTAAACAGGGACCACCCCTCATCAGTAAATCGAAAAAAGAAACAGCGCCCCCCGGTTTCCCCCCCTACCAGGTTACCCCCTGGCTTATCAGAGAGTTCTGAGCACCTTTATGACCCAAACGTGCCGCTCTCTTGAGATCCTCAATCGCACGTTCCTTGTTACCGATGGCCATAGAGGCATTCCCCCGGTTGGCATAAGCCCCTGCATTTTGAGGATTGCCCTCAATGGCTCTATCAAAATCCTCAATCGCCTGCATGTAATTTCCCAGGGAGGCATGGGCGGAACCCCGGTTCAAATAGGCGCTCGCGTCCCTGGGATTGATCTCAATAAACTTGTTATAATCCTCAATTGCTTGTCGCTGGTTGCCAAGTTTGAAAAAGGCATTCCCCCGGTTATAATAAACCTCTGCATAGCGAGGGTTGACCTTGAGGGCTTTGCTGTAATCCTCTATCGCCCGCCCATTGTCGCCAAGGTCCGCATAGGCATTTCCCCGGTTGGCGTAAGCCCCTGCATAATCAGGATATACCTCGATGGCTTTATCATAATCCTTAATCGCCTGTCTTTGATCTCCAAGGCTGTAATAGACATTCCCCCGATTATAATATGCTTCTCCATATTGAGGATTGACCTCGATGGCTTTTCCATAATCCTCGATCGCCTGTCTTTGGTTGCCAAGGCCGTAAAAGGCATTCGCCCGGTTATTATAGGTCTCCGCATGTCTCGGATCGACCTCGATGGCTTTGTTATAATCCTCAATTGCCTGCCGCCTGTTGCCAAGGTCCGCATAGGCAAGCCCCCGGTTAATATAAGCCTCGGCATATTTTGGATCAACTTCGATGGCTTTATCAAAATCTTCAATCGCCTGCTTATAGTTGCCAAGATTGTAATAGGCATTCCCCCGGTTATTATAGGCGGACAAATTGTGATCGGTAACTTTCAGGGTGTGATCAAACAAGGTGATACTGTTATGCCAGTATCCGACCTGTGTCCCGGTAAGAATGAAAAGAGATGATAGTATCAATGCAGACGACGCGAAAAGCGCCTCTTTACGATGGCGCCATGTGCCCAAGAGTTGCGGGATACCCCATGCCGCCATGATGAACAACCCGATCAAGGGAATATAGGTGTACCGGTCCGCCCTGGACTGTAAACCCACTTGTATGATCCCGATGACCGGTACCAGTGTGCCTGCGTACCACAGCCATCCCACGGCCAAATACTGAAATTTCTTTGCCGTCCGGATAACCAGTAAGGTCACCGCGGTAAAGAGTGCAATAGACGCCCAGATCTGCCAGGCCGGCCGCGAGCCCGGATAAGGATAAAAAACGGCAAGATCATTCGGCCAGAACATATTTGCGATGTAAGTGATATACGAAACGAAGGCGTTCGCGATGCGAATAGTAAGGGGAAACTCTTCAATGGATGCCACCGTCCCCCCCTTTTGCTGGGCGATGTAGGTTACGATACTTGAGAGTATTGCCAGGCCCAAAAGGGGGATTTTCTCCAAAAGCAGAGGACGAATCAATGTCCATTGATATGGTGAATTTGCAGGCTTTTCCTCTTTCACCTCTTCCTTGACAGCAGTCTGCTTTATCGATTTTCCTTTTGGCTTATCAGAACCACCAGCTTTGTTTGCTTTTGTCTGGATTTCCCGAACCGATATGTTTTGCTGGAAGCGTTGAAGCGGCCAATAGTCCAGCAGGAGGAGGACGAATGGCAGCGTTACCAGCATGGGTTTCGCCATCAAGCCTAAAACGAATGCGAAAACAACAAGCAGATAGCTCCGAAGACGCGGACGCTCAACATACCGGACATACGCCGCCATAGTGAGCATCCAGAAGAAGGTGGAGAGGACATCCTTTCGCTCGGCCACCCAGGCGACAGACTCCACATGAAGAGGATGTAAAGCAAACAGAGCGGAAACAAACGCACTCTGCCAGAGTGATTTCGTCATGCGGTGAAGAACAAAAAAGAGCAATAGCATGTTTGCAAGGTGGAATAAAAGGTTCGTTCCATGATGCCACCCCGGATTTAAGCCGAAGAGCTGAACATCCGTCATGTGGGATATCCAGGTAAGGGGATGCCAGTTCGCGAAATGAATGGTCGTGAATGCCCAACGGATCCCCTCTAAGGTAACGCCATTCTGAACATGAGGGTTTTTTGTTACGTAGTAGGGATCGTCATAATTGGTGAAATCGCAATGAATGACCTGCCAGAATGCCATGAGGGTGGCAACCGTGAGGAAAATATAAATCATCAGGAGCTGCTTGTTCTTCAACACGACAATCCCCCCTCATTCTTATCCCCAGGGCAAGGTGAAACACGTTCGCGGCAGCACTTATCGAAGAGGAAACGACTTGCAGCTATTCGTAAACACCGGCCTCTACATAATACAGGGCGCCGTTCTTTATTGCGAAGAAGCCGGTCATATCCTTGTAATCACGCGGATTGAAGCCTGAATCGGCACAGCAGAGAAAATGCGGGATTTCATCGTAATCAAGCGGAAGGACTACTCCGGCGTATGAAATGCCGCCGAATTTTGTACTCGAACGGAAGAAATAAAACGGCTTGTCTTTGATGTATCCGTAGTTGAACATTTCCTGATAATTATATTGTGCAGTAAGGTTTGCGCCATCCATCATGACGCTGCCGCTGTATACCGTGCATTGTTTATCAGACGCGTCTTTTTGTTTGTACTCAAGAATCCAATGGCCGTTATATGCGTAGAGCTGCTGTATCTCTCGATAAGAAGTACCCTCTATTGTTTCAAATGAATAGAGAGGTCGGTCCCCCAATTGAATTTCGAGGGTCAGGAGAGGGACCCCGAGGTCCTTTCGTATATTTTTTGCGGTAGTAGGAGTTACGCGTCCCACGCCGAGCGTTTTATTGTCCAACTGGTCCTGCTGGAAGTTTGGGGCGATTGCTCTCCGTTCCTTTCTCTTCTTCAGGATTTCGGCAGGCAGACAATCAGCAAGATCGGTGCATTTGTTCTTTCTCGGCAAATCATGAATGTTTTTTGCGGGAAGCTTATACTCTTCAATGATCAGCGGGTTGCTCGTAATTTTTTTGATATATTTCTTATGTAGATAGGCGACAACGTTCGCCGAAGAGCGTTCTTTCCCCTCGCGTATTCCGCTACTCCTGTCAATTGCAACGATATCCATCGTCGTGCCGATCTTGCTGTTCTTTGAGTCGTACAGGATTGCCTTATTATTGATCCTGTCCTTACCGATCACGTCGGTCTTCGATAGAAAAACTTCCACGCTCACAATATACCAGTCATCTTTTACTGCAATGCAATCAACATCCGCATCATTAAGCAATGACACGATGATCTTGCCATCCGGTTTGTCCCGTAAATCCGCGGGACCCGTTACCCGTTCAGCATGCACGGTGGATTGAAAGCATAGTAACAGCACAAGAAACAACAAGTATTTATTCATGATCTTGCCCTCCTGAGTTGTACGCTTCTCAAATATAGTGCACGATTGTATCGCGGTTACGTGATGCTATATCAGCTCGTCAGCATCCTGAGTACTTCGAGATACTTTTCGCTCGTTTTTTGCACGACGTCATCGGGAAGCACGGGCGCGGGGGGCTTTTGGTTCCAGTTAAGAGAAAGAAGATAATCCCGGACGAACTGCTTGTCGAAGCTTTTCTGTACGACCCCTTCCCGGTAATCATTCTTCGGCCAGAAACGGGACGAGTCCGGGGTGAGCACTTCATCGATCAGGATCACGTCTCCGTTGAACATGCCGAATTCAAGCTTCGTATCCGCAATGATGATCCCTTTAGGTTCAGCAAGTTCGCATGCTCTCCGGTAAATGGCGAGCGTATATTTCCTTATTTTATCCGCTGTGTTAGCCCCAATACGCTTAACAACATCTTTAAAGTCTATGTTCTCGTCATGCTCCCCTATCTCGGCCTTCGTGGACGGTGTGAATATCGGTTCAGGTAGTCGGGATGCCTCGGACAGACCGGGTGGCAGTTTGATGCCGCTCACTGAGCCGGAAGTCTTATACTCCTTAAGCCCGGAGCCGGACAGATAACCGCGAACGATGCACTCAACCGGCAGCGGTTGCGACTTCTTCACAAGCATGCTCCGACCTTCTAGGACCGCAGCATGTTTTCTGCACTCAGCAGGATAGTCTTTGACATCCGTGGAAATGAGGTGGTTCATGACGATATCCGAGGTCTTGGAGAACCAGTACCTTGATATCTGCGTGAGCACCCTGCCCTTCTCCGGGACCGCGTTCGGGAGCACCACATCGAACGCGGATATCCTGTCCGTTGCGACAATGAGCAGGGTCTCGCCGAGATCGTAGATATCGCGCACTTTGCCGCGCTTTGGCGGCTTGAGACCTGCAAGATCAGTCTCGAGAATCAACGGCGTCTTCATTATCTTCACCCTCCTTCTGATCAGGCGCGTATTTAAGGACCCGGATGCGGGAGATCCGGTTCTTTCGCAAGCGGAGCACGGTGAACATCAGGTTCTGATACCGGACCTGGTCGCCTTCGGCCGGCAGCCGTCCAAAGATGCCAAGAACAAAACCGCCGATGGTCTCGAATTCGTCCTCAGGCAGGTTCACGTTCAGCCGTTCATTCACCTTTTCAATATTCGTTTTTCCATCGACAAGATACCGGTTCGCGGCTATTTCGTCGATCTCGCGAAGCACTTTATCCTGTTCGTCCTGGATATCGCCGACGATCTCCTCGATAAGGTCCTCCATAGTGACCAGACCGTCGGTGCCGCCGTACTCGTCTCCGACGAGTGCGAGGTGGATGCGTTTTTCCCGCATCTCCTTGAGCAGCACGCTTACATTCTTGTTCGGCGGCACGATATACGGCTTGCGAATCACCTGGTCAAGTTTGAACGGACGATTTTCCATGTGGAGCGCAAGAATGTCTTTGAGATAGACAACGCCGATCACATTGTCGATGGTCTCTGAGTAAACGGGCAGCCGGGAGAACCCCTTCTCATTCATGGTCCGAAGGATGGCATCAACATCGCTCTCCGCCTCAAGCGCCACGATCTCGGTCCGGGGTACCATCACTTCCTTTACCACGGTGTCGGTAAAGCGGAACACACTGTGGATGAGGTCCTCTTCCGATGGTTCGAACACTCCGCTCTTTCGTCCTTCCCGGATGAGATATTTGACCTCATCTTCAGATACCAGGGATGGTTCATGATGGTCGGAGGCAACAAATAATCCGAGCACAAAATTGTTGGAAACCGTAAGAATGCGAAGAATCCAGCGAATAAGCCTGGAAAGAATATCAATGGGAGTTGCAGTAATAAACGCTATCTTTTCGGAATAACGGATTGCCAGTGATTTGGGGACCAGTTCGCCGAACACCAGCGTCAAATAGGTGATTATACCTACGACGAGAAAGACTGCCATCGGTTCCGCTGTCTTGCTGATGAATTCCACGGGCAGGGAGGCTATAAAAGGTTTGATTCGCTCGATGGCAATGACCCCGCCAAAGGTCGCCGCCAGGGTCCCGATGAGAGTGACTCCGATCTGAATGGTGGCGAGAAAGCGCTCCGGTTCCTCCTGAAGTTTCTGGATTTTCCTTGCTTTCGGATTGCCGCTTTTTACAAGATGCCGCACACGGCTTTTGCGCAAAGATATCAGGGATATTTCAGATGCCGAAAAATATCCATTCAGAAGGATCAGAAGTATGATTATCAGAATTTCAAGGAAAAGCATAATTTTATGAACAGTTCAATGGCCAAACGGCCAATAACAAATAATACAAACGAAAAAACAGTTTTTACCTTTCAACAAGCCCCCTCACCCTACCCTCTCCCCGCTGGGGAGAGGACAAAGGTGAGGGGCAAGATTGTTTCAATATTTGTATATTGGTCTATGTAATTTATTTGAGATTTGTTATTTGTGATTTGGAACTTATCAGAATCCATATTCCTTCCAGCGGTTCTCGACAAGCGCCTGTATCGCCGGTGACATTTTGATCTCATCGGGCCATGAGCGGCTGAATCCTTCGCCGGGTCCTTTTCGCGTGGCATCGATGCCCATCTTGCCGCCGAACCCGATCTGAGGACACGAGTGATCAAGAATATCAAGCGGCCCGTCGGTGATGATGACGTCGCGCTGCGGGTCGACATGGTTCATGACCTTCCAGGTGACTTCGGAGTAATCGTGGATATTGACGTCCTCGTCGCAGACAATGACGAATTTGGAGAGCATGAGCATACCCGTACCCCAGATCGTGTTGATCACCTTCTTGCCGTGGCCGGGATAGCGTTTTTTGATCCTGACGATTACGTTGTTATGGAACACGCCTTCAACGGGCATGTCCATGTCGAGTATGTCGGGCGCGACCATCTGGAGAAGCGGGAGAAATATCCGTTCCGTGGCCTTGCCGAGATAGGCGTCTTCCTGCGGCGGGCGGCCGACCAGCGTGGCCGGATAGATCGCGTCCTTACGGTGAGTGATGGCGGTAATATGGAATACCGGGTACTCATCCGCCTCGGAGTAGTAGCCCGTATGGTCGCCGAAGGGTCCTTCCACCCGGCGCTCATGCGGGTCGACAAATCCTTCAAGCACGAACTCAGCCTCTGCCGGCACCCGAACGTCGACGGTCTTGCACTGGACGACCTCCAGCGGCTTCTTTCTGAGAAAACCCGCGAAGATAAACTCGCCGATGGCCGGAGGGAGCGGCGCGGTGGCGGAATAGATGATAGCAGGATCGCCGCCGATGGCAACCGCCACTTCCATGCGCCTGCCGAGGGCCTCGTACTGCTGATACTGCCGGGCGCCGTCCTTGTGTTTGTGCCAGTGCATGCCCGTGGTCTGATGATCAAAGACCTGCATGCGGTACATGCCGACGTTCGTGATCTTCGTCAGGGGATCGATCGAGCAGACCATGGGGAGCGTGATAAAACGTCCTCCATCGGCCGGCCAGCACTGAAGCACGGGGATTTTGGAAAGGTCCACGTGGTCTCCCGTCAGAACAACCTCCTGACAGGGGGCTTTTTTTACGGTTTTTGGGAAAAATTTGGCGAGTTCGGCAAGCTTCGGCAGTACTCCCAGCTTGTCCATGATTCCGGCGCCCGGACCCGGGAACAGGTTTGTGGGATCGACAAACTCCTTGATCCGCTGGCCGATCTCATCCAGACTTTCGACCTCGAGAGCAAGACACATCCGTTTCATTGAGCCGAATGCGTTGGTCAGTACCGGGAAGGCGGAACCTTTGACCCGCTCGAAAAGGAGCGCTTTATTTGCCGCACCCTTTTCTTTTGATACCCGGTCGGTAATTTCCGCGATCTCAAGCTGGGCGTCCACTTCAGCCTTGATCCTGACCAGTTCGTTGTTTTTTTCGAGGACCGCGATAAAATCTCTTAATGTATCGTATGCCATGGGAATTGGATTCTATCGGAATCACTGGAGATTTGCAATAAAAAACTCCGCGAACTCTTACGAGTTTCCGTACTTTTGCAGCCGGTGCCGGAAGGAGCGGAAGGTCAGTCCGAGCAGTTTTGCCGCATCGGTCTTTACCCCCCCTGTTTTTTCGAGCGCTTTGCGGAGAAACGTTTTTTCGGCGTTTTCCAGCAGGGCCTCAAGGTCCATTCCCGCCTCGGGAATATCGAACGTGACCAGGTCGGCAGAGCCAGAGGGAATTTTCACGGAATCCGGAACCTGATCGAGACGAATAACATCTTCCGGCGTCATGATCATCATTCGCTCTATGGTGTTCTCAAGTTCCCGAACATTTCCCGGCCAATGATATGCCATCAGCGCTTTCATGGCTTCAGCATCGATCATTTTGATCCGCGCCAGTTCAACCTCCTTGCGGACGACTTTCTTGAGAAAATATTCCGCAAGAAGCGGGATATCTTCCTTCCGTTCCCTGAGCGGAGGCAGATGGATGGGGATCACGTTCAAACGATAGTAGAGGTCTTCCCGGAACAAACCCTTGGCAATTTCTGCCAGCAGGTCCCTGTTGCTTGCGGCGATGATATGCACATCCACCTTGATCACTGCGGTACCGCCCACCCGGATGAACTCCCGTTCCTGGAGCACCCGCAGGAGTTTTATCTGGAGCGCCGGCGTTGTGGCGCTGATCTCATCAAGAAAAAGGGTCCCGTTGTGAGCCGCTTCGAAAAGCCCCTGTTTGTTCGATGACGCACCGGTGAAGGCGCCCTTCATGTATCCGAACAATTCGCTTTCAAGAAGGGTCTCGGGCAATGCCCCGCAGTTTACCGTCACGAACGGTCCGTTTTTCCTTGGGCTGTTGAAATGGACGGCTCTTGCCACGAGCTCTTTGCCGGTCCCGCTCTCACCGGTTATCAACACCGTGCTCTTTGTGTCCGAGACCTGTCGGATAAGGGAAAAAACCTTTTGCATCGGCTCGCTTTTCCCGATAAAATTGGCGAATCCCGCCTTCGACTCGATCTCACGCTTGAGAAGGATGTTCTCTTTTCTCAGAGAACGCTTCTCGAGGGAATTGTAAACGATCAACTTCAGTTCATCGACCTTGAAGGGTTTGATGATGTAGTCATATGCCCCGATCTTCATGGCCTCGACCGCGGCCTCGGTGGTTGCAAAGGCGGTGATCATGATCACGACGGTCTCGGGTGAGATCTCTTTGACCGTTTTGAGCACTTCCATGCCATCGGCTCCGGGCATCTTCACATCGGTGATCACCAGGTCGAAGATCTCCGCCTGGACCGCCCGGAGCGCGTCGGCGCCGTTCATTGCCGTCACGACTTCGTGACCTTCCTTGGTGAGCAGGATTGCGAGAAAATCCCGCATGCTCTGTTCATCATCAACAACGAGTATTTTGCTCATATCAATTCCGCCTTTTCCGCGCCTGCTCCGTATTGTTCTTAAGCGTCGTGTAAACCGGCTCCTCAATGATTGGGAGCCTGATGATGAATTGGGTCCCTTTGCCCGGCACGCTTTCCACCGTGATCGTGCCGCGATGGTCCTGGATGATCCGGTAGACGATCGCCAGCCCCAGACCGGTGCCCCCGGTCTTTGTCGTAAAAAAAGGATTGAATATCCTGTCCCGATCGTCGCGCGCGATTCCTTCGCCCGTATCCGCTATAATGATCTCACACCAATCCATGTCATCATGTACTCCGGAAAACGGCCTCGCGGTGATTATTATCTCGCCGCCCTGCGGCATCGCCTGGCAGGCGTTAATAAGCAGGTTCCAGAAGACCTGGCGAATCCGCTGGGGGTCCCCTTGTATTACGACGTGCGGATCCACCTGATGAGTGATGCGGATGTTGCCCGTAAAATCCCTGCTGTTCTTCAACAGCATGATCGTTTCATCAAGCACGGGTGAAAGCTCAATGGTTTCATTCTGAGCGTTCTTGAGACGGGCATATTCCAGAAATTCCATGATGATCGTGTTGAGCCGGTCTGTCTCGCGAACAACGATATCCATAAGTTGTTTGTTGTCGCCTTTGAGGTCGAGTTCGCCCTGAAGCACCTGGATGGAACCGCTGAGCGACGCGAGCGGGTTCCGGATCTCATGGGCGATGCCCGCGGCGAGGCTCCCGACGGTCGCCAGCCGCTCCTTCATGCGTACCTGGTCCTCCATCTCGACCATCTTGGTTATGTCCTGGAAGATAAGGATGATCCCGCGAACGGCGTTGGTATCGTCCTTCAGCAGAGAGGCAGTCATCCCGAGCAGTGCAATACTGCCGTCTTTTTTCATGATCTGCCCATTGAAATGAAATGGGCTCGCTTTCAGCGAGTCAGTATGGCCGAAGATCCCTTTGATGCTGTCCCCGAACACCTGCTGCCAGCGGCTTTTGATCTCATCATAACGGTACCCCGTGATCTCTTCAGCCGCGGGATTCCATGACGCGATGTTGCCCTGCAGGTCCATGGTGACGATACCGCTTCCCACGCTCCGAAGGATATGCTCCTGCAGGACACGGAGATCTTCCAGGTCAATGCTCTTTTCCCGGAGTTCCTTGCGAGTTTTTCTGAGACGCTCGGAAAGGTAGCCGCTCAATAACCCCACGATGTAGAACGAGAGGATATTGATGAACACCTGAAAAAGCACCTGGACTGCTGTGAAGTTCTGGCTCCTGACGAAACCGGGAACGTTATAAAACTGCATATCCAGCATTGCGCCGTACAGAATGCTCGAAAGAGAAGCCGACAGATAACCACCCCGACGGTACAGAATAATACTTGAAGAGATGATCGTCAGATGGTAGAGGAGCGAAAAACCGCTGTCGATGCCTCCGGTAAGATGGGTGAGAGCGGTAACGAGAAGAATATCGACCGACGTCTGAAGATAGGCGAGGAGGGAAAAACGCTTTGTCGTTTTAAGAAGGTACCAGTAAACAACGGTGAGGCAATAGACGGAGAGCAAAAAATAGTATACGTACGCGGTATTAAACGGGTAAATAGCATAGTGCCGTTGAAAAAAAATAAGTGTCCCGACCAGAAAGGTCGCGAGCACTACCCTGCTCCAGATAAGCCACTTTATGCGTATCGTGTATTCTTCTTTTGAATACTCTTGTGTCACGTGAGGTATTAACCCGCAGCCGCGCCCATCTGGAATATCGGCATGTACATGGCGACGATCACGAAACCGACCGTGATGCCCAGAAAGATCATCAGCATGGGCTCAAGCAGGGAGGTGAGCGCCGCCACCGCGGAATCCACCTCATCATCGTAGAAGTCAGCGATCTTGTTCAGCATGTTGTCGAGCGCGCCCGTCGCCTCACCGACCGAGATCATCGAGACGACCATTGAGGGGAAGACCTTTGCCCTTCCCAGGGGCTCAGCAAGCGTTTTTCCTTCGCTCACGCTCTGCCGGGTGGCGAGGATCGCTTCTTCCACAACCTTGTTGCCCGCGGTCCTCGAAACGATCAACAACCCTTCAAGGATGGGGACCCCGCTGGTAAGCAGCGTACCGAGGGTGCGCGTAAACTTGGCAACCGCAACCCGCTGGATCAGTGAACCCGCAACGGGTACTTTTAAGGCAAAGGCATCCGTCAATCTCCGGCCATTTTCGGTTTTTCTGAATTGTTTGAGACCGATAAAGAAAGCGACCAGGCTGACGAGAAGGACCAGCCCGCCCCAGCCTTTCAAGAAATTGCTGACCGCCATCACAACGCGGGTGGGGAAAGGCAGCTGCATTTTTGCTTCGACAAATATGTTGGCCAGCATGGGGACGACGACAACCAGCAGCAGGGAAACCACGGCAACCGCCACGAACAGGATGACCGAGGGATAGATCATCGCCGATTTGATCTGGCCCTTGATCTTCGCGAACTTTTCCATAAAAGCTGCGAGCCGGCCGAGAATGGTGTCCAAAATACCGCCCGCCTCTCCGGCGGCAACCATATTGCAATAGAGATTGTCAAAGATCTTGGGGTGTTTCTTGAGCGCATCGGCGAAGGTCGCCCCGCTCTCCACATCGGACCTGACCTGGTTTACCGTCTTTGCAAGCGTTTTGTTTTCCGTCTGGTTGCCGAGGATATCAAGACACTGCACGAGCGGCAATCCCGCATCGATCATGGTCGCCAACTGACGGGTAAAGATCACGATATCCTTATCTTTAACTTTTGGAGCGCCGAAACTCAACTTGAGCTCTTTCGGCTTGGCGGTTACATTGATCGGCTGAATATTCTGCTTTCGAAGAAGCGCGAGAACGTCTTCCTTGCTGTTTGCGGAAATTTCGCCCTTTTGGACAGATCCCTGCCGGGTTTTGCCTTCCCAAGTAAATACGCTTGTTGCCATTTTTCACCTCGAAATTATATTTAGCAGCAACCTATCGACTCAGCGGTATTCCTTCTGGACCTTCTGCCCTCCTCCGAGACCGGAGCGCCCAAGCATTTGAGTGAGTTCGTCCGGGTTCGACGAACGGCCGATACAGTCTTCATACGAAATTATTTTTTTGGTATAGAGTTCATACAGAGACTGATTAAGGGTCATCATGCCGAACTTTGACTGGCCGGTCTGCATAATGGAATAGACCTGATGGATTTTGTCCTCCCGGATAAGGTTCCGGATAGCGACATTCGGGATCATGACCTCCAGAGCGAGAATTCTGCCTCCGCCTATCTTCGGTATGAGCTGCTGGGACATGACGCCTTCAAGAACGAACGAAAGCTGTGCCCTGACCTGGGATTGCTGGTGAGGCGGAAAGACATCAATGATACGATTCATCGTCTGCGCAGCGGAGTTCGTATGGAGTGTCGCGAACGTAAGATGTCCTGTTTCCGCTATGGTCAGGGCCGCTTCAATGGTTTCGAGATCGCGCATTTCTCCCACGAGCACGACATCGGGGTCCTGCCGGAGAATATATTTCAAGGCGTCCTTGAACGATTTGGTGTCAGCGTTTACCTCCCGCTGATTTACCAGGCATTTTTTATGCGGGTGGAGATACTCGATCGGATCTTCGATGGTGATGATATGTTCCTGACGCTCGCTGTTTATCTTATCGATCATCGAGGCGAGTGTCGTCGACTTGCCGCTGCCCGTGGGCCCGGTGACGAGAACGAGTCCTCTCGGTTTTTTACAAAGGTCGGAGACTATTTCCGGAAGACCCAGCTCCTGGAACGTTTTGATCTTGAAAGGAATGGTCCTGATCGCAGCAGCCACGGCGCCGCGCTGCACAAACATATTTGCGCGAAAGCGGGACAGGTTCTTAACGCCGAAGGAGAGGTCGAGTTCGCTGTTCTCTTCAAACTTGTGCTTCTGGGCATCGGTGAGGATGCTGTAACAGAGGTCCTTGGTCTGAGAGGCGCTCAGGGGTTCCAATCCGGGTATCAGTTTTATCTTGCCGTCAACGCGGATCGACGGCGGAATCCCCGTGGTAATATGGAGGTCGGATGCGCCTTTTTCTATCATAAACTTGAGCAGATCGTGCAGGTTGGCCATAGGAAGAACCCCTTTTTTTGAATACTATTTTATACTTCACGCTCTCGACGTCCGCTAATTTTTATCAGGGAATGTGTTCTCAACCACTTCTTCCAGCGAAGTCAATCCAGCCTTCACTTTCAACAGTCCGCTCGCCCGAAGGGTCTTCATTCCTCCGTTGACGGCCGCTTTTTTGAGATCGAAGACCGATGCGCCTTGCAGGATGAGCTCCTTGATCTCGTCCTTGAGAGGCATGACCTCGTAGAGCGCCACCCTGCCCTTATACCCGGTCTGATTGCAAATTTCGCAACCTTCGCCCCGGTAGCTTACGATGGACTTGGCCTCTTCCGGATCGAACCCCGCGTCGATAAACGTCTCAACCGGCAGTTTTTGCGGCTTCTTGCAGTTCTGGCAGGCCTTCCGTACAAGCCGCTGGGCAACGATAAGGATCACTGCCGAAGAAACCAGGAACGGCTCAACACCCATGTTGAGCAGGCGGTTGATGGTGCTTGGGGCATCATTGGTATGCAGCGTGGAGAGCACGAGGTGGCCGGTAAGAGCTGCCTTGACCCCGATCTCCGCAGTTTCATAGTCACGGGTCTCTCCCACCATGATGATATCCGGGTCCTGACGGAGAAAGGAACGGAGCGCAGCGGCAAAGTTGAGCCCGATCTCGTCCTTCATCTGGACCTGATTGATGCCCATGAGGTTGAATTCCACCGGGTCCTCAGCGGTCATGATATTTTCGGAATCGGTATTCAGTTCGCTCAGCGCCGAGTAAAGGGTCGTGGTCTTGCCGCTTCCCGTCGGGCCCGTCACCAGCACCATGCCGAACGGTTTCCCGAGGGCCTCCTTAAAATCCACCAACTGGTCCTCATCAAAGCCAAGCTTGGTCATGTCGAGCTGAAGATTCGACTTGTCGAGCAACCGCATGACGATCTTTTCCCCGAAGAGGGTCGGAAGGACGGAAACACGGAAGTCCATGACCTTGTTCTTGCTCATCTTGAGCTTGATCCTGCCGTCCTGCGGAAGTCTCCGCTCGGCGATGTCGAGGGACGACATGATCTTGATACGGGAAATGATCGCATTCCTGATCTTGAGGGGAAGACCCATGACCGTTTTCAGCACGCCGTCGAGCCGGTACCGCACCCTGAACTTTTTCTCGTAGGGCTCAATATGGATGTCGCTCACGCCCGCCTTTGCCGCCCGGAGCAGAATACCGTTCACGAGTTTCACGATCGGCGCTTCAACTTCTCCCGACAACGCGTCCAGCTTTTCATCTTCAATGACCTCGAGTTCATCGACTGCGCCATGAACGAGGTTATCGAAATCATCGACGTCAACCTCTCCGCCGGTATCGATATCATCGACAAAAGCGTTTTCATCGACCGATTCGTCCATCGCATAATCTTTGGCGTCCAGGGAGATCTTTTTCTCTTCCCGGGGTTGTGCCGCTTGTGCAATCCCGCCGCTTTTGGCGGCAACGAGGGACTTGGCGCCGGAGCCGTAATATTTTTTGACCGCTTCAACAATCGCGCCTTCGGTTGCCACAACCGCCTCGACATTATAGCCGGTCATAAATTTGATGTCGTCAATGGCGAATATATTGGAGGGGTCGACCATGGCGATGGTGATCGTGGCGCCGGCGCGATTGATCGGCATGATGCGATATTTCTGGGCTACTTCCGCGGGAATATGTTTTATGACGGCGGGATTGATCTCAAATTTGCTCAAGTCGACATAGGGGACGCCATACTGTTTGCTCAGGAACGTCATCAGTTTGTCTTCCTGCACAAACTGCATCTTCACCAGGATAGAGCCAAGCCTGCCGCCCTGGCTTTTCTGCGACGCGAGCGCTTTCTGCAACTGGTCTTCCGTGATCAGACCCGACGATACCAGCATCGAGCCGAGTCTTCCAGACATCGCCATAAGGGCTCCCTTAAAAATAAAAAATTATATTCTTTATATTACTTGAATAATGAATGCATGTCAAGACGCCAGACATTCTTTCCCCCGATTTTATAATGTGTTATCGTATCTGCCTGGCAAGTGCGTTCTTCATGACCAGGACCGGCGCTTTCCCCCCGGTCCATATTTCTAAGGCGATAACACCCTGGTATAAAAGCATGCCGAGACCGGATAGTCTCTTGGCGTGCCGCTTCTTTGCCACATTCAAAAGTGCGGTTTCCGGAGGGTTATAGACAAGATCACAAACGAGATGATTTCTCGTGACGAACTTTGCGGGTATCGGCAGGGGGTCCGTTTTCTTAAGACCGAGCGGAGTGGCATTGATCAGACAATCGGCATCAGCCGCATGTTCCGAGAGCGACTCCTGTCCTATGGTTATTGCCGGCACCCCGGTCTTTTCCCGGATATCATTCGCGAGCACAGATGCTTTTCGGGCATCAAGGTCTCGAAAGACGATCTCAGCAGCGCCGGCAAGCGCCAGACTGAAGCTCACGGCGCGGGCCGCACCGCCCGAGCCGATGAACAGAAATTTTTTCCCTTTAGGATCCAGATCCCCATGCTCCCTGAGAGACCGCAGGAACCCTCTGCCGTCGGTATTGTGGCCGATCAGCCGCCCTTTTCTGATCTCGATTGTATTCACCGCGCCGATCAGCCGCGCCTCTTCAGAAAGTTCATCAAGAAAGGCAAGCACGCGTTCTTTGTGCGGGACCGTGACGTTCACTCCGCGGAGACCGAGAGGAACTATTGCTCGCACGGCATCCGCCAGGCCCCCGGGAGGGACCGCAAAGGGCACGTAGCAGGCATCCATACCGAGTTTTTTGAATGCGCTATTATGCATCCCCGGCGAGAAGGTGTGCTCCACAGGGTGTCCGAATATGCCGTAGATCGACGTCTTTCCTGAAATCATCAGAAGCGCCTCCCCTTACCACGCAGCACGTTGACCAGTTCACTGAAGGTATCTGCTTTCAGTACCCTGACAGAGAGCGCCTGCTCCAACTGTGCGAGTTGCATGTTGTCAAGGAACAGGTCTTCATCTTCCTTCAGCGCACTGGAGGGTATCAGAACGAGGTCTCCCAGACGCTTACCCTTGAGCGCCCGGAGAATGTCCTGTCCTGTCAAGAGCCCTGCAACCGTAACCGAAGGCCCGAAAAAACCGTTCTGCGCGATCACCAGTCTGATTGTTGGTCCTTCAACCGTTCTGAACCGCTCAAGGGCGTGTTTGAGAATACGGCCGAATGATACCCCGGTAACCAGGGTCAATTTCATCGGCGTCGTTTTTATCGGGATCCGGGTGCGTGATACATCACGCAGAAATTCGGACACCATGCCCACGCCGTTCTCTCTCTGGGGAAGTTCCTCGTAAAAAGACAGCCGGGGGAACGGCTCTCCCGCCTTGATGAAGAATTCATCAGAAGCAAAAACAAGCCGGGTCCCGAGCTGTCGTTTGAACCGAGACCCGAGTTTGGCAATACGTTCGATCACCGCACGCGCCTCGGACCGGGTAAACGACCTGAGGCGAAATAACGTTTTTCTGAATGACGTTATTCCAACCGGGACTACTGCTATGGAAGCGACCGCCGGGAAAAGACCGGACAGATCGTCCAGCGTCTTCTGCAAGCGATCGCCGTCGTTGATCCCGGGGCACAGAACGATCTGCGTATGCATCATAATTCCGCCCGAGGCCAGACGCTTCATGCTCGCCAGGATATCAGGCGCCTTCCTGTTTCCCAGCATGAAGGTACGGAGCGGGTGGTCCGTGGTATGAACGGAGATATAAAGCGGAGACAACCGCTCACGAAAGATCCTCTCCCAGTCATTTTCTGAAAGGGCGCCGAGCGTAATATAATTTCCGTGCAGGAAAGAAGCCCGGAAGTCGTCGTCCTTTACATACAGGCTTTTCCGGCAACCGGCCGGCATTTGATCGACAAAGCAGAAGATGCACCGGTTATGGCACCGGGTGATGCGGAACGGAGAGAACTCCAGCCCGAGGTTGTCGTCAGGGTCTTTCTCAATAAGGAGCTTTTTGGCCTTGCCGTCCTTTGTATGAAACGCAATAACGATACGTTCTTCAGCGACCCAGAAACGGTAATCGATAACGTCATGGACGTCTTTCCCGTTCAAAGAGTCAAGCACGTCCCCCGCTTGCAAGCCCAGTTCTTCAGCAATACTGCCCGGCAGGATATGTTCGATCTCGAGCAATCAGGGTCTCTTCTTGGAAGCGAACATGAAATCAACGTACCCGTTTATCTGCACCATCGCCTCATCGGAAACCTGACGCAATTTCCGCAACATCATGATTTCATCGATGCTCAGGATCTTTTCCAGGTAACTGGTCTGTTCTTCGGACAGCGGAAATTTTCGCTTTCCCCGCTTGAACTTCGCCTGCGATGGGGAAAGGAAAAATCCTTTGACCTCGTCCGGGACCTTTTCCTGGTGGGCCGCAAGAACGAGCATGGACTTGTCCAGCCCCAGCTTGTTCGCGATCACCATGAGCGTCGAGTCCTTCGGTATGTGCCCTTTATTGATCGTGACCCGCAGAAGCTCAGGGCTGATGCCGAGCACTTTCGAAGCGTCCTTAAGATTTTTGAAGCCTTTCTTTTCCAATGCCTGTCTGATCATATCAGATATCTTCATTCACGACCTCCGTGTAAAAGTATCAATGCACTATCAGCTGACGATCCGGGTTCCGCGCACGATGTACTGTATTCCTGAAACCAGCGTGAATACGGCCGTTGTCCAGTGCAGGACGTGTGTCCCCGCCGGCTCTTTGCCGAATGCCTTCAGGAGCAGCGATAGCGTTACCACGAGCAGCTGCAACACCGTGGTGGCCTTGCCGATGAACGATGGCTTGGCCTTCAAATCGTGCCCCAAAAAATAGATAACAAGGCTGCCAAGGATCAGGATCACATCCCTGCTCACCACAATTATGACGAGCCACACCGGGAGCATCTTGAGCAGCACCAGGGTCACGAACGCTGAAAGAATAAGCAATTTATCCGCGATCGGATCAAGAAGCGCGCCCAATTCCGTTATGGAGTTGGTAACTCGCGCGATCAATCCGTCGAGCGCATCGGTCACGCAAGCAGCGACGAAAACAGCGAGTGCCGACCGGTAATAATCGTAGATCATTAAATTAATAAAAAACGGGATGAGGACAATTCTGATGAGAGTGATATAGTTAGGAAGGTTCATCGCCACCCCGTTAAACACGGTTAATGAGAACAAATATAAACATATTTATTTGTATTGTCAACCTTTACTTTTTGTTTATTTGTTCACATTAGTTTTTGGACAGGGTTTGATGTGATGTATTATCCTGTAATGCAGGGATGGCTGCCGGTTTGTGAAAAAGTCAGTCCATGCGTCATTGAACAGGTTGCAAGATGGAAGGTGGAATTCCTGCGTTAAAGATGGGGGGTTATATTACCCTATTGTTAAATTAGACCGTCATTCCGGGCTCGACCCGGAATCCAGTGGTTTATGCAGGTTTTTCCTGGAATTCCGCTTCCGCGGGAATGACGCTTAGATGACGTCTTTTCAATTTATTTATGCAAGCCTCAAGAATGCTTTTCCAAACCCGTTCATTACTGAGAATGTTCCCTCTTCAAAATAACAGGCGCTTAAAACTTATAATTCACCCCGATACTGCATGCGGTCTCATCCACGAGCCTTACTTCAACATTAACGCTCAAGTGTCTTGGTACGATGTTAATATCGGCGCCAAGAAAAGCACCGAGGTTTTTGTCGGCATCAGCATTTACTGTTTCATCGTAAGAATAAGGAACACCGCTGGTTCTGCCGCTCACGCTGGTTTCGTTCTCCAGGTTCATATCTGAATACTTGACGCCGAGATAGGGACCGATCGGTCCAAAAAACTGCTGCGCATACAGGGCACCTTGCCACTCCTCGACGTTGGTCTTTGTTTCATAGGAGGACGGGGTTTCGAAAAACGCCCTGTCAAGGCCGTTGACGCTGTAGTTTCCGCTGACTGTATAGGTCAGATACTGGATATCACCCATGATCTTTAAACCACTGGAGAACTGATAAAAGCCTAATTTGGCACCGCCGCCCCATGCAAAATCGGCTTCTCCATCAAATTCCAGGTCCCGGTCAGTACCGGCTGCTACCACATGATTTGCTTTCCACAGTACATCCGCGATCCCCATTTTGAGAAAAAGATCCAGGTCTATGTCCTGATGAAATCCAAAGGTGCCTTTTACAAGGACGCGGTTGGACTCCATCTTGAAATCATTGATGCTGCCACCTGAGGCAGGAAAGGATGTGGTGGTGATGGCCCCGTTTACATTCCTCGTCCTGTCGCCGCTATTTATGCTCAGGTCCCTGTTGAATACCCTTTCGTACTCCACGCCGACGGAAACCTCCCCTCCCCCTCCCTGGCTTGAGGCGATATTCCCGATTGTGGATGCATCTGCGGTAAAAGGCAGGCTTACTAATGCAATTAATCCGAACAAGATTGCAGGTATTGTCTTCCTGGTCATTTATACTCTCCTCTACCAGAAGTAAATCAACTACTCCGCCGCACGCGACGGGGTAGTTGATACAGATTCAGCTGATACCTTCGCGCACATTGAGAACATGATACACAAAACGATTTAATTAATACTCACAAAAGTCGATGTTTTGTTTTTGGAGCCGTTTGGCGTGGTCACCTCAACCGTCACCGTTGTCGAATCAGCAGTCGTGTCTACCGGAACACTCACGGTAAATTCAAAAAATGTTGGCCCAACCGGAATGAAATTATCATCAACAACGTATTCCGACGGGATTACGGTTATTACATTTGTGGTGGCTGTCGTGTTTGTTGGTGCCGATGCAATTGTGGATGCCGTCGCTATTATCTTAGTCCCACCTTGGAGTTTATTTAAATTATAATCTCCAACGATTATTTTGAATGAACCACTGCTTCCCTTGGTAATGCCTGTTGTGGGGGCAACTGCAAAATCGTCCTTATTGAAGGTTGCACTGCAGGTGGAAGCAATATCCGTGGTAAGGTTATAACATTTGTTAGCGTCAGGTTGAGGAAGAAATACTGGTCCGCCGCTGATGACGATCGGAGCAGTTTCCCAAATCGTTTTGCTCTGTTCGCATCCCGATGTTTGGCAGTCAGGACCATCCCACTTCACATTAGGGCCATCAAACGAGCCATTATGATTTGTGTCTATATAGAGTTCAAACGGGTGTCCAAAGGTCTGTCCGTCATCTCTTACTCCATCGTCATTCACATCATAGAACGGGTCACCCGGTATGTCTACAAATCCTTCAGATCTGTTCCCACCAGGTTTCCCGGTATCAGTGCATTTTTCGCCTTGCTGTACATACCCCGCGTACCCGCCCGCTGTTCCTCCATCGCATTCACAGATGATGGAATTACCATACGGGCATTTGTCGTTTTTATAAGAACGGGTAAACAGTCCGTCGAGGTTCTCATCGAGGAATGTTTCCTCACCCTTCGTGGCTGCGATGATTGTGCACCATCCATCCCTCGGGTTATAGGTACGACTACCGTACGTACGATAGGGTTCATTGTCTCCATCAAAATACCGGGAAAGAGCCTCTCCTGCCAAAACGCGCAATACATCCTGGGGAATGGGATCCTGGGTCCTGAAAACAACATTAGCCTCGCCGGTGTCGCCCGGAGTACTATCAATGCCGCTCACGTTGGTACCAGTTACTCCTCCCGTTATTCCCTGAGCGTCAATGGCCCCTGATTCTGCATAGAAGGAAACGGATGTCCCGTTCATCACATTATAGTTTCCGAACCGGTCGCCCAAGAATGCCATAACTGTGGATTGAAGGCCCGACCAGCTAAGTCCTTCAAGATTAACAGGCGTCCTGGCTATGTTAAAGTGAGCCGCAGACGGGACACCGCCGCCGATGGATATCGGGGTTGCGGACGAAGATATCGGAACGCCGTCAATCAAAGTGGTAGCAACAATAGTGACTGTCCCGGCTATTGATCCGCTGTGCAGTATAACCGTTACATTGCCGCTTACCGTTACGGCAGTGGCTGTATTGGGTGTTGAATCTATCTCGCCTATATACTCTCCGCCGTTCGGACCAGCCATCGTAAAGCTGACCGATGCGCCATCAACGGGGCTTCCGTTCAGATCGCTCACCAGAAACGTGATGAAAGAGATCTCCTCTCGACCCACGCCTTTTATCCCTATGATCGAGGGAGTGGCTGATATGAACTGTATACTGCCTGTTGCAACTGCTCCTCCGGGAACAGTTCCGACAGTAAGGGTGGTATTGTTGAAGCCGAAAATCGATGTGGCGGTGATTGTAACAGCACCTGAAATACTACCCGCGGTAAATGTCGTGGTTGCGACCCCGTTGGCGGTAGTTACTGTTGAGTTGGACAAACTGCCATAGTCAGCGGAACTCAGGGAAAAAGTGACTGCGGTCCCATCAGGGACCGGGTTGCCATCGCTATCATTTACGGCGACGGTAATCGTTGAGGTTCCGTTAACGGTTATGGAAGACGGGGTTGCAACAACCGCTATATTTTCATTGGGTCCCGCGCTGCCACCGCCTCCGTCGCTGCTCCCGCCTGACTTCTTACTGCACGAGGCCAAAGACAAAAATAATATGATCAGCGCTCCAACTATCAGAGTGATCTTAAAAAATGACATTCTACCTTTCATTGTCCCCTCCTGTTTATAAATCCATTAAATAGTTATTGTGATTAAAGAAACGTCATTGAGATTTATTGCCGGATGCGTTGTCCTGCTAAGATTCATTGTATTAAATATCATTGCCTTGAGGATGTCAAGAAAATATTATCAACAGCGGAACGATATGAGGCGCTATCAGATTTCGAAAAAAAGATAACTAAAGTGTTGCATGAGTTACGAAATAAAATCCGATGATATGTGGAGCCATCTGCCGGAGTCGAACCGGCGACCTACTGATTACGAATCAGTTGCTCTACCAGCTGAGCTAAGATGGCCTGAGGAGATAAAGGAATTGAGTAAAACAAACTGAACAAGCGTTGTTTATACAACATTATCTCATTTGCGTCAAGAAAATCTTTCGGAATCTAACTGTACAGCTTATGACATCCATAGCGCGGCCTCTGGCTGCAAACCAATCCCCCCTCACCTCGATCCTCTCCCTCCCCCGATAAGAGCATTCGAGGGCAGGCTCTATGATTGAGGATGCAAACCGCCCTTATCACCATTCTCCCATTGTCTTTCTTATGCAGGTACGCTATACTCCCTTTCCATGAGCACGAGCAATAATTCAAAAACCACTTTTTATATTATCGACGGCAATTCCTATATTTACCGGGCGTTTTACGCAATACGGGGGCTCAGCAATTCTGCCGGTTTGCCGACGAACGCGGTCTTTGGTTTTGCGAACATGCTCTTAAAAGTAATCAAGGACAAAGCGCCGGCATTGCTTGCCATCGTGTTCGATCCCAAGGGTCCGACCCGCAGACATGGTGAATACAAGGAATACAAGGCCCACCGGCCTCCCATGCCCGGAGACCTCATCCCCCAGATCCCTTATATCCACAAACTGGTGGAGGCCTTCCGCATCCCGGTTTTCGTGATCGAAGGTCAGGAGGCCGACGATGTGATCGCCACCCTCGCCCGAAATGCGGAATCGCATGGCATGGATATCACCATCGTCACGGGTGACAAGGACCTCCTCCAGCTCGTGGGACCCCGGATAAAGGTGTATGACACGCTCAAGGACAAGGTCTACGAGCCCGCGGATGTGGAAGAGCGCTTCAGCGTGCCGCCCGACCGCGTGGTCGAGATCATGGGCCTCATGGGCGACGCATCGGACAATATTCCCGGCGTGCCCGGCATCGGCGAGAAGACCGCACAGGTCCTGATCAGGCAGTACAGGACCATTGAAAACCTGCTCGCCCACACGCACGAGATCACCAAACCGAAGTTGAAACAATCGCTCATTGAATACGCGGACCTCGCGCGCCTGAGCCGCGAACTGGCGATCCTGCATACCGATGTGCCGATCGAGATCAGCTATGACGACCTGAAGCTCAAGGCACCTGACGGTCCTGCCCTGCTCAGGATCTTAAAAGAACTCGAATTCACCGCATTGCTGAAGCACGTCATCCAGGAACCCGAACAGGACGTGGAATATCGCACGATCCTTGAGGAAAAGGATCTTCAGGACCTGATTCGCGCCCTTTCCTCAACGGACGAATTCTGTTTTGATACCGAAACCACATCGCTCGATGCCATGCAGGCCGAACTGGTCGGGATCTCGTTTTCCATCCGGCCCCACCAGGCATATTACCTGCCGCTCGGCCACCGCTACCCTGGCGCTCCAAAACAGATCAGCCTCGAACACGCGCTGGACGCGCTCAAACCGGTCATGGGAGATCCCGCGATCCGGAAGATCGGGCAGAACATCAAATACGACCTGCTCGTGCTCGGGCATTATGGGATACCGGTAAAGGGCATCTCCTTCGACACCATGATCGCGTCCTATCTCCTGAACCCGGGCAAGGCCTCCCATGGGATGGACGCGCTTGCGCTCGAGTATCTTAATCATAAGACCATCACGTATGCCGACGTCACGGGGTCAGGGAAAAAGCAGATCGGATTTGCCGAAGTTGATGTGCAGACCGCGACCCGCTACTCCGGTGAAGACGCGGACATAACGCTCCGGCTGAAACAAACGCTCGCCCCCCTGCTTCGGGAGCAGGACCTGGAAAGGCTTTTCTCTGACATGGAGATGCCTCTCATGGAGGTCCTGGTCGACATGGAGCGCGTCGGCGTGAAGATCAATGCCGAATATCTTTCGCTCATGTCGAAGAAGCTGGGAATTGACATGGCGGGCATCGAAAGGAGCATTTACGAACTGGCAGGAACGGAATTCAACATCAATTCTCCGAAGCAGCTCGCGGAAATCCTGTTCGTGAAATTAAAACTTACGCCGACCAAGAAGACCAAAACCGGATTCTCGACCAATGTGGACGTGCTCGAAGCTCTTGCTCCCCTTCATCCCCTGCCGGCGGAGATCCTCAAATTCCGCACGCTTTCGAAGCTCAAGTCGACCTATATCGACGCGCTGCCATTGATGATCAACCCGAAAACGGGCAGGCTCCACACCTCGCTCAACCAGACCGTGACCGCGACCGGCAGACTTTCAAGCAGTGAACCGAACCTTCAGAACATCCCCATACGCACCGAAGTGGGACGGGAGATCAGAAAGGCATTTATCGCCGAACACGGCGCGAGCCTGCTCTCCGCCGATTACTCCCAGATCGAGCTGCGCGTCCTCGCCCACATGAGCAAAGACCCGGCACTGATCAAGACCTTTCAGAATGATGAAGACGTCCACACCCGGACCGCCTCGGAGATCTTCGGGCTCACCCCTGAAGAGATCACGCCCGAGATGCGGCGCAAGGCCAAGGCGGTCAATTTCGGCATCATCTACGGCATATCGGCGTTCGGCCTGGCGCAGGACATCGGGGTCTCGAATGCCGAGGCAAAGCGATACATAGACAATTATTTTGCCAGATATCCGAAAGTCCGCGAGTTCATAGACAGGACCATCAGGGACGCGACGACGAACGGCTACGTCTCAACGCTCTTTAACCGGCGCCGCTTCATCCCCGAACTTGCGTCATCCACGGTGGCGGTGCGGAATTTCGGTGAGCGTATGGCGGTCAATACGCCCATTCAAGGGACCGCCGCCGACCTTATCAAGCTGGCAATGATCAATGTACAGAAGCGGATCACGCGGGAAAGCCTCCAATCAAAAATGATCCTCCAGGTGCATGATGAGCTGGTATTCGAAGTGCCGGACCGGGAGAGAGAACCGATGAAAAAGCTGGTCAAGGAAGAAATGGAAGGAGTGCTCGCGCTTTCAGTCCCGATCAGGGTGGATATGGGCGTGGGCAAGAACTGGGATGAAGCGCATTGAAACCGCATAGCGCAAAGAGCATGGCGCAGAGCGTAAAAGCTTTAAACCCGTTGCCCCATGCGCCATGCCCTATGCTCTTTGCGGTTCCTACTTGAATTCAAACCGATACTTGATATCAGCCCCGTTGTTCCCCGTCTCGTTCCGTTCACCCACGACTGAAAAATGCCTGTTCAGCAGGTACTCCATCCGGAAAAGCTGCTCCGGGGCCGTAGCGCCTACGTTTGACGAGTAGGTGGCATAAAGCTTGTTCCGCACGAGTTCCTTGCCCACGGTGACCCGCGGCACAGAGGTATCGCTTTTGCCGACGTAGGGATCAACCTGAAAACGATCAAGCCCGGTCAGTCTTTTTGCATTACGCTCAATAACGTCCTGGAATTGGCCGGTGGCGAATGAAGTGGCCTCGCCCACCCCCACGCCGGTTTCCTTGCCTTTGAGTTCTGATCCGGTTTTTCCCAGCGTCAGCAGCGCCAGAATATCGGTGTCAATAAGCGAAGGCTCGGAAATATAGGTGATTACCGCATGCTCGGCGGTGCCCGTGACCGCGAGCCGGATCTTGTATTCGCGCACCTGTGTTTCCGCCTGAATGTCCAGCACGGGGTTCATCCGGTTGGGATCAACGAAATCCACGGAAGCACGGAGTATCTTGAATTCGTTCTTACGGAAATACACGACCCCGCTCCGGGCCTCGATCCTGCCCAGGAGCTGAGGATGGTTGACCGTTCCCCGGAGAAACACATCCACAGCGAGAGGCATTTTAGCGAGATTGTTCTGGAACAGGATGTTGTTTTCTCCATGGAATCGGATATTGACCTGCGTATCCCCGATCCATGCCACCTCGGTCTTCTTTTTCTGGTACAGACCTCTGCCGATATCAACGAGCATGCTTTTCCACTCCACCCGCTTATCGTACCTGGAGCGTATGATCGTGATGTCGCCGGCGAGGGACTGCTCGGACGCGTCGCCGTCATAATACAGCTCTCCGGAAAGTGTCGAGGTGAGTCCTTCGGGATAGCGGACCGTCACATTATCCACGGATGCTTTTGCGGAGAAATCCTGAAGTTGCAAGCCGGAAAGCTGCGCCCATCCCGATGCGCTCAGCGTGCCGCCTCCCACCTCGCCGGACAAGGAGTCCGCAACGATCCTGCCTTGCTCGAAGACGATCTTGCTGTTCAACGCGGTGAACCGCTGCGGGATGTCCTTAATTTTGATCTCACCGTTCCGCAACAGCAGCTCTCCGGTAATGTCAGGGTTCTTCCAGGTATCCTTGATCCCAAACTTCACCTCGGCAACACCAGCTGCGTGCTCCACCTCACGGTAGAGCAGTTTCAGGAGTGATAGATTCGCCGTGCCTTTCAGGGCGATGTCTATTTCCTCCATGGGCCGGACCCAGCCGGTGATGCCGAACCGGGTGTCGGCGCCGACGAAATTCAGCGCCTTGACCGATATTTTGCTGCCTTCCACAGATAACTTTACCTCTGAATCGTTATCGATCCGATAATCACCGATGAAGAGGCGTAACTTTTTGAAGATCGCCTCTCCCGAGATCGTCGACAGATCAAGTCCACGGCCCTGCGCCCTCAGCACGCCTTCAGCGGCCACCTTCACCCGATCAGCGAGCCCCTTTTTATCGAGCATGGATAAAGGGTCGAAGTCATCGGTAAGAATCTTTACGTCAGCGGTCCAGGGGTATGGCGTGTGAAGCGTCCAGCGCATAGTCAGGTTCACACGGTCTCCGGGCAGCCCTGTTTTGCAAAATATCACCCCGTCCCGGATAAACGCAATCGCATGTATCCCGCCCATCGAAACCTGGTGGTAGGACAGCGCTTCAACAGTAAGCGAAGCCCTGACCACAGGCAGGGTAAAGGTTCCCGAGGAGTGAATATCGAGATTGCCCTCACCGGCGATCGGCAAATCCTTTAGCCGGTCGACTTCGGACAGGTCGATCCCCCTGCTTTCAAGATCAGCGGAATATTTCCCGTCATGAAACCCGATCCATCCGGTCGCCTTCACCATTCCCCGCTCTTTGTAGAGCACAACCTGAGGAAAGGCGATCCTGCCGTTGGTGAGCGACGCCGTGACCGCCCCCCGGACAAAGGATTCCCCATATGCGCTGCCTGCATCAAGGGTGAGATGCCCGTTCCCCGAATAATTCTGCGCAGTTCCGCTGAACGTCAGCTCGCCGGTTGCGGAAAGCACGAGCGGCAGTTGTTTATAGAACATTGCCACAACGTTCACGACATTTGACCGAAGGACACGGAGTCGAGCTGAATAGACCGGTTCTTTGCCGTTCAGGTCCACGGAGCCGGAAAAAATATATCGGGATGACTGCTCGGCGATGTCCACGGATGAGAGCAGTATCTTCTTATGCTCATACTCTATCCTGCCGGCTATGGAGCTGATGAGGACGCCCCGCACGGTCACGGGACCCGCGGAAAGGCTGCCGTCGAAACGGGGCGAGTCGAGTTTGCCGGAAAGACGTCCGGTTACCTTGACCGGGCCCTCAAACGGCAGACCGGTCAGAATCGAAATGGTCCTTCCTTTCCCCGAGGACGCGGCGCTGAGAAGCGCGTCGAAGCCCTTTGCCGTGTCCGCACGTCCGTCACCATGCAGCGCCAGGTCGCCGGCGAGGATATCCAGACGCCGTATTTCCAGTCCTTCCCTGCTGGCGCCAAGTGCGGCGTCGATGGAGTCGATGACGAGGTTTGCCCCGCCCTTCGTGAGTTTCCACTGACTGCCGGAGATCGTGACGCTCTTGTCCCGATAGGAGAACGACAGGGCACCGTTCCGAAGCACATATTCTCTGACAGGAATTGCGGATATTTTCAGGTTTCCCTCTACGACCGGATCGGACAGTTTCCCCCGGACCAGCGCCTGCACTTCGAAGAGAGAGTCCTTTTGCTTCTTGACCGGTTTCAGGACATCAAGAAACCGACCGATGGTCTGCGGACCCGATCTGCCCGTGATCTTGAGATCAAGCGGTGATTCCTGCGACAACCCGGCGTCTCCGGATACGGTGAATACAGCGTCCGTCGTTGACAGCTCGGCCGTATCCATATGGATCCGGCCCCGGTCGTATTTCATGGTTGCCATGACCTTGCCCATTATCTCAGGATAGACGGGAGTCGAAATGCGGATGAGGCCGCTCTTGATGCTGGTGGTGAACCGGTCTTGCGAAAGATAAACCCTGGTGGTCACATTGAGATCGCTCAGGGTGTACTGAGCTGAAGTCATCTTGTCCTTATACTCGATCCGGCCCTTGCTGAGCGACAGGTTCCTCAGCAGAAGGCTGAACCCGGCCGTGCCTTCCGACTCTTTGCGGGCCGCATTCGTTCTGATCCGATCGATGAGCGGGGTAAGGTTGATCGTGCCGTCTTTTGCACGCTCCGCGTAAATGCGGGGTTCAAGGATGGAAATCGAAGGCAACCTGATCTTTTTCAGAAACAGCGGGAGCGGGTTGATGTAGGCCTTTATCTTCCGGATGGCGATGGCTTCGTTCCCGCCTGCGTAGGGAATCGAGATGTCCCGCACTTCAATATTGGGCGGAATGAAGTGGGCTTTAACCAGACCGATCTTCGCATCATCGCCCACCAGTTCTTTGAGCGGACCAAGCACATAAGGCCTGATCATCCGTGAAAAGGCGTCACTCTGCAGGTAGCCCTCGGCTCCCGCAGTCAGGACGAACAGAACGATCGATATGATGATAACGATTCTTTTCATTACTCCGAACTCCACACTCCAAACTACGAACTACGAACTGTTACCCGATCACCTTCATCAGCGTTTCCCGGATCTTCTCAAGCCGGACCGCATCGTCTATCTTTTTCTTAAACAAGTTTGTCACGTAAAAAGAGTCCATGACCCGCGATCCCTCGGTCACGATCTTCGCGGAGCCGATGTCCAGGTTCAGGTCGTACAGGGCCTTCGACACGTGATACAAAAATCCAACGCAATCGCGGGCGGTGATGTCGATAATGGTGAATATCTCCGAGGTTTCATTGTCGAACGTCACCGCGGGGGTTATCGACACGGGGAGCGACGGGGTACATGCATAAGGGCTTGGTTCAGGAAGCTTGAACCCGCTCATGAGCGCGGCCCGAAGTTCAATGCGTACGCTTTCCCATGCCTCCTCATAATCGAAGAACTTCCCCTCGGGACCGGTGATCTGGAACGTGTCGATCATCACGCCGTTCTTTGAGGTAAATACCTGGGCGCGGAGGATGTTCAGGTTCTTGGAGGCGATCGTGCCCGCGGTCCGGTAAAACATGCCGTAGGCGTCGTAGGCGCAGACGGTGAGCTCGGTGTATCCCCGCTCAATATCATGCCGGCAACGGATAACCAGCTGTTCTTCGGGCAGTTTCTTCATCATGCTCAAGTGATCCAGCACCCGGCGCGTCGAGGCGGTGAGGAGGTACTGTTCGGGCATGGTTGCGATGAATTCATCGATCTCTTGAGAAGAGAACTGTCCATCCGCAGCATTTTTTATCCTGTCGGATGCCGCGGTAAGCCTGGCCCGTTCTTCCTCAACGGTCTGCGCGCTCGCATCCAGATGGTTGAGCGTCCTCAGGTAGAGGTCCTGAAGCAGCGCGGCCTTCCATTGCGTCCAGGAAGTGGGGTTCACCGCCGATATATCGGCATACGTGAGCAGATACAGCATGGAGAGGTTCTCGCGGTCCTGCACGAGCCGGGAAAAATCAGCGATGACCTTTCGGTCACTGAGTTCCCGCCGCTGTGACAGGAGCGCCATGACGAGATGGTTCTCGATGAGAAAAAGGATCCGATCACAATCCACTCCGGTAACCGAGAGTCGCATAAGGATATTCTTGGCCAGTTCCACGCCCCGGTGCTCATGTTCATTCCGGTATGCCTTGCCCAGATCATGAAGCAAAAGAGCAAGGATCAGGACCCAGCGCTTGCTGAGGCCCCGAAAGGCATCGGAAAGCGTCGTGAGCGAAGGGAAACTGCCCGACCACAGGGCCTGAAGATTTTTAATGGCAAGCAGAATATGTTCATCCACGGTGTACAGGTGGTAATAATCGTGTCTCGCGAGCGCCTGGATCGCCCGGAATTCCGGGATGTACCGGCCGAGAAAACGCAGGTCCTTCATCAGGGCAAGCGTCTCCGATAGTCCATCAGGATTATTGAGGATCGTGAGGAACACGTTTGAAGCCGGAGCGGATATCCTCTCAGCATCATCGAGTCTGCATGAACCGATCAGAGATCCGAGCTGGTCTGAAAAGACGGCATGCCTGTTTTGGGCGATCTCGAAAGCGGTCATGGCAAGAACAGCATTTTTATGACACCCCTCGTCTGAAGAAAGAAATAGCGTTCTGCCCGACAGTGAGAAGGGTCCGAGTTTCTGCGCCCTTTGGAACCATTTGCGGGATGGTTTCCCAAGAACGGCTGTGACGACAGCATCCGTAAATTCACGAATGTTCCGTGCATGAAGAAAGTAGGCCTTCATAAATCGCTCGACTGCGAACAGGTGCGCGGAGTCGCGGTATTTGAAGTCCTTTGCAGCGCGTTCCTGGAGGTCGAAGGTAAGATGGTCGTTCTTCCGGCCCGAGAGATAGTGGATCTCGTTCCTGAGTCTCCAAAGGAAGTTCCGGGACCGCTGGAACACCGCGTACTGCCTCCCGGTGATGACGTTTTTCGCGACCAGTTCTCCGAGCGATGCGACCCGATAACGCACAAACGCGATCCATAGCGCGGTATGAATGTCCCGGAGTCCGCCTTCGCACTCCTTGATGTTGGGTTCACGCAGATAGATCGAGCCGCCGTATTTCCGGCGCGTTGCAACGCGCTCCGCGATCTTTTCCTGGATGAACGCGGAAGGCTTCCAATAAAAGACCCCGCTCTGCATGGTCCTGATGAACAAATCGTAGAACGCGGGGTCTCCCGCGATCAGGCGTGATTCAAGGAGCGAGGTGCGGATCTTGATGTCCTGCCTCGCGAGCGACACGCACTCAGGCATGGTCCGAACGCTGTATCCCACGTCCATGCCGGCGTCCCAGAGTACATACAGCAACTCCAGAGAACGCTGCCGGTCCTGTTCGTCTCTGCACAGGAACATGATGTCTATGTCCGAGTGCGGATTCAGCTCGCCCCTGCCATAGCCTCCGGTGGCAAGGAGCGCGGGCATGGGACCGGCCGCGGTCAGGTGGTCATACGCGTTGCAGAGCGTCCTGTCAATGAGTTCGGTCCGGCGCAGGACCACCTCGCTGCCGCCCGCGCCGGAAAAATGCGCGTTGCGGATGATCGCGCCTTCCTTCTCGAGCATCGTCTTGATGGTGCCGGCCTGAATTGATGTCATGATATGGTCCGAGCCGTTCATGGGGGGAAAAGAAGTGTATCTACTCAGGTCAAATCAGGTCAAAATCTGTTTGCCGCAAAAGCTTGCTTTTGCGGCAAATCTGAGTAGTTACTCAGGAGTTGCCTTAATTCTTTTTAAAGACAACCGACTTGATCTCGTCCATCTGCAGCATGAAGCTGCCGAAACTTGCATCACCGTAGCAGCGCGATTTCGCGTCAACCTCAAAGCCCGTCTCGGTCCCGTCCGTGAGTCGCGCCGTAACCTTCACCTTCCGGTCACGTTTCTCCCCCACGATCAGCTCCTTGATCTTCTCGAAGGGCATCGTCACCTGCGCCATGCCCAGGTATCCCGCGAAATGGATACGTCCTTCCCAGCTGAACTTTTCACCCTCGATCCTGTTTCCCGCGGCGTCGGTAACGACGACGGCATAGTTCTTCTCAACCCGGGGGGACCGTTCGAACCCGCCGGTGCCGCCCATGGCCGTAAGCAGGGTGAAGGCGGCAACCACGACAACCGCGTACAAAGATTTCTGAAGCATGATCAGTCTCCTTTCCGACGTCAATAATGCTTGGTGGTGCATATGAGTAAGAGTACCATAGATAGCGCTTTGCTTCAAGAAAAAAGCTTGCAAACAAAGAGTGGTTTGTGTAAGGTAAAAAAATCGTAACTACTCAGATTGGCCGCAAAAGAACGCAAAGAACTCAAAGAAAAAACCTGAAACCATGTATTTCAGTTTTAATTCTCTCTGCGATCCTGGAGCCTGCCATCGAAATGTCTTATCGGGGGTTCTTTCGCGGCTAATAGATTTTGACCTGATTTGACCTGAGTAGATACAAAAAATCAACCCTGTTGCGACACACGTATTGACATCAATAACAATCCTGTCCGATAACGGAGTATTTTAATGAAGAATAACCTCAACGACCTCGTGGAACTCATGGCGAAACTCCGGGGACCGGACGGCTGCCCCTGGGACCATAAGCAGACCGCCGGATCGCTTAAACCATTCCTGATCGAAGAATGCTATGAGGTCGTGGACGCCCTCGACGAGGGGTCGCCCGACAAGGTGAAGGAAGAGCTCGGCGATCTCCTGTTCCAGATCATCTTTCACGCCCGCATCGCGGAGGAAAACAACCAATTCACCATCCAGGACGTTATTTCGGGCACGATCGAAAAGATGACCCGCCGCCATCCCCACGTGTTCGGAGACGCCCGGCTGGCCACGGACAAGGAAGTTTTAGCGAACTGGGAGGAGATCAAGAAAAAGGAAAAAGGGTATGAAGATCGGAAATCGGTTCTCGAAGGCGTGCCCCGCCACCTCCCCTCGCTTCTTCGCGCCCACAGCCTTCAGGAGCGCGCCGCGCGCGTGGGCTTCGACTGGAGCAAGATCGACGAAGCCCTGCCCAAGCTCGATGAGGAGATGGCCGAGTTCAAGGAATCGCTGAAAAACAAGGACGCCGCGGGCATCGAAGAGGAGCTCGGAGACATATTCTTCATGCTCGTGAACATTTCGCGCTTCCTCGGCGTCAACCCGGAAGAGGCGCTCCGCAAGACCATCAGCAAGTTCATCCACCGCTTCCGTTATATCGAAGAACACGCGGCGAACGCAGGGCGGTCGCTGAATGATATGACGCTGGATGAGATGGAAGCACTTTGGCAGGAAAGCAAGGGGAAGTGACCGAAAAGGGCGCGGCGTGTTAAGCAAAGACCTTGCTTAACTCGATTTTGAGGCCTTTAACGACTTGCGATTCAATAACGTCCTTATCAGAATAGGTTTTCAGGAGCTGATACCCGCCTTTGTCCTTAAGCGTATAGACCTCGACCAGCCTGTCTTCAGGGGCGACGAGCCAACACTCTTTCACGCCGAACCGCGCATACAGTTTCTTTTTATGAATAGTGTCACGATAGGCGGTGCTTTCCGAAAGAATTTCAACAACCAGGTCAGGCGCGTCCTGAACGTTTTTTTCGCCGATGATATTCATCCGCTCTCTCGAGATAAACAGGATATCCGGCTGCACGACATTATCACCAAGATGAACATCAAGCGGCGCGATGAATACTTTCCCGAGATTTTTCCCCATGACATGTTGATGGATTTTCGCGGACAAGTTCATTAAAATTTCTTGATGTTTTGCATTCGGCGACGGCGTCATCAGCAAATCTCCTTCAATAAGCTCATACCGTTTATCATCGGGAGTCTTTAAATAATCTTCATAAGTATATTTTCTTTTTTCAGTGATTGTTCCCATAACATCTCCGCTTTTGACCTGGTGAGACTGCCTGCATCCTTATGTTAATACTGTATCACATTGAATTTTCACTGTCAATAACGGCTTCTCCGTACGCGTCCATACAGCGCGATCGTCGTCATCGTGAAAGTCGAACAGAACAGAATAAACACGAACGGATACTTCACCGCATATACGACCGGAGTAAGCGCCGACCGCGCCAGTATCCTGAGACTGTCATGGCGGCCGATAAACTCCGCCAGGGGAGGCGAATAGTGGTAATAGAACCCGACGAACGCCCTGCCGGCCGCGTTCGTCATGAGATGGCGGTCCCGGAAGTCCCGAAGCGCCATGACGTGCGGCTCCCATGACGATCCGTACGCCGCCGTCGCAATGAAGCAACCGGAACCTCCGCCCCCTCCTCCGCTGTCCACCACCGCAATATTGGCTATGACCATACCGGAAAAATCAGACTCGTCTCCGTCTGCGTCAATAGCGGTGACTTGATACCCGTCTCCCGTGCGAGCATCAGGATCGCGGAAAGACAGACTCGAAGACTGGCCGATCTGGACGGCATTCCGGTATACGTTATAGCCGATGACGCTCTGGTCTGTTGTCGAGGGCCATGATATGGTGTCCCCAAACATTCCGGGCGTCCCCGGAGGGAGCGGCACGAAACCGATGTCGGCTGTTATCGTGTTCGTCGGCGTGGGTCCGGTCTCAAGAATGTTCCTCACATTCACCCATGCGGCCGGACTATACGCAGTTGACGGCGGAGTGGAGTGGAGCGTGAACGCTGTGTTGTTCGTGGAGCCCGGGAACGTGTCCCCTGCGCTTCCGCAGTCGTCGGGCAAAGTACATCCATACGATTGCAAATTCCAATCATTGTCCGCCTCGATCAATTTGACACCGGGCCTGAACGAGTTGTTATTAATGGTATTGGAGGGGAAGTTGAGATTGATCACATAGTCGTCGATCAGCCAGATCAGCAGCCCGTGGCCCGGCAGACCTTTGTCATACCCGGTCAGTTGACGGTTCTCGAGCAGGAAATACTGCGTGGGTGCAGAGGATGAGGCCTGTATCTTTACGATGTCCTGGTTAGTCTCCACAGGAGCAAAAACGTGGTTTCCAATGTCCGTGGGCGGAACAGTCGTTTCAGGAGTGACCCAGCCGAGAAATACTTTGCTCCAGGCATCAAGATGCACGGGAGAAGATCCGTAAATATCGGGAGTGGCCGGGTCAGCAGTATAGATGCCGTCGCCCATCAGGCTCCATTTACCCACGCCATCCGGGAGGCAGACAAGGCCGGTGCAATACAGATCCGGCAGGCCGAGCCAGTGGCCGAACTCATGCACATACACTCCAAGCGGATCGACGATGATATTGTCCTGGGAGTCTGTCTGGGGCATGATGATGGCTTCTTTTATTGTCTGGCCGTTCTTAAGCGTGGTGGTGAGACACCCGACGCCCGAGGCGTTGGGCGAGATGCAGTTGTTTGAATAGTAGAGCGACCAGATGTCGTTGGACGTATCACCTGCGGTGTCTGATTCCTCACCGGTGCCTGCATGAACAATAAGGATGGCGTCATAAAGCGTGAAATCGATTTTTGTCGCAGGATCGGTATCGGTGTTCGCAGCGGTAACGCTGTCGTTAATGAGGCTCTCAAGTGCGGCGTTTGATTCATTGCCATAGTACGACATCGTATGGGGAAGTTTATAAACGTTTGTGGATGTTACCACGCTGACGATAAGTTTGTTATACGAGACTTCGTTCCAGTAGTTGATAAAGTTCGTTTTTGCCTTGTTGATCCAGTAGTCGGAGTCACCGCCATACGCGTACAGCGGATCGCTCCATAGTCCGGTTCCCGTGGTGCGTGATGACGATGGGGCCGGATCTTCCTGAAATTCCACCTTCAAAAATAGAATGTCCACCGAGGCGGGATAGCTTCCGGGCGCGCGCATGAGACGCCCTGATCTCATGACCATGCGCTCTTGCAGCGGGGTCCCCACCCTTTCGATCGGCTCAGGTTTGTTCTTAAAGATATGCGGTGCTGCGATGGCGACTGAATGGAAAAGAAGAATTGCGGCAATACCGGCAAGTACTTTATTCAAGGATAATTTCCTTCCTGACCGTAAATTGTAAATCGTCGTTTATTTTTGTTAACAGACCCTCAATTAATACCGGTTTGTCTATAACATCGGACATAAGCCTTGGCCGCGCTTTTTTGAACGGAGATTTGACCGCTTCAAGCGGCAGCCATGGTTTGACTGAAATGGTCCGCTTCCGGTCGGTCAATACAAACCGGGCGTTTTTGAAATATTCTCCCCTGCTCCCGATCCATCCGATCACAGTATACGTCTTCCGCGGTCCTTTTTCAATTGCTTCGGACACGGTCAAAGCGCCTTTGCGGAAGGCCTTCAAGATCAACGGTGCATCCTTTATATTATGTTCTCCGGCGATCTTTAGCCTGAATTTATCATCCTTCAGCATAACGAGCGACGGCACACCCTTAACCCCGTATTTTGACGATGTGGCTTTGTCGCCCTTTTTGACCTCATAAGGCATCTGTTCTCCAGCATCCTTTCCGTACAGCAGACCCTGGATCTTGTATTCTTTGCTCAAGTCTTTCATGACAGGCGCGACATTTTTACAGTGGGGACAGGTTGAGGAATAAAAATAGAGGATCGTGTATGAAGGCTCAGCCGCGGATGCAGGCTGTGTTGCTTGCGACCAGAATACAATAAACGCGAAAACGCATCCTATGTATTTTCTCATACAATCATTCACTTAAATCTTTATAAAAAAACAGGGGCATCCGAAGATGCCCCTGTTGGATGAATATACTGAATTGCTTATCTCCGCACCTTTTGCGCGTTTAGAGCCGGCGCAAGCGAAGTGAGGCCCGTGTTGGGCGTCAAAATCGTTACCACTCCGTCTACCGCAACCTTGACGTCGCACACGCGGTAGTCCGCAGATGAGGTGCCATTGAACATATAGGTCGGGAACGTATACGCATTGCTACCGATTTTAAGCGATACTTTTACCGTAGCAGTTGCGTCGAAATCCATTCCCCACGGGTCCACATACAGAAGATAGTAGCCAACTGGCAGTGATGACACAGTCAGATGCTCAGGGCCATCCCCTTCCGTGTCGTCGTAGTCGAGATTCCCCTCGTATCCACCGATGACATCGCCAGTCGTGCAATCGTTATTCGTGCAGATTACCGGCGTGTTCACATCATCATTAGGAAGCGGATTGACCGATAAATCAGTACCATCCTGGTCGGCAAAGTATATATGGAAATCAACCGTGCTGGCTGATGTAGGCGCTGTGTCTGCATAATGCATAAGGTGGAGGTCCATGTCGCTCGTGCAGCCGGTAGTAGTGGGACATCCCGTGCCTGTCCACGTGAGCGTGGCCAGCAGCGTCGTGCCTGTTGTAGTGGTGGTCCCTCCCGTTGACACCGTGGTGACAGTGCTGTCCTGCGCCTCCTGTTCCTGAAGATCGCAGACCACCTCGAATGCATCATTACTGGCAAAGGTATCCGAGGTTTGGCCGGTGACCGTCACCGTAATGGTGCCGTCCGGGTTATACACGATCGTCACGTTGCCGTTTATCACCACATTGCCCTGCGTAGTCAAACCGGTCGCATAGCTCGTGCGGACCGGCGTTACCGTATCTATGGTGAAGGTGCCGGCAAAGCAGTAATCAGCCGGTGTGAAACTCAATGTCACGGTGCCGTCGGCTGTCTCCTCATAATATGTGGCGGTGTCCGTAAAGGTCAGCACGAAGGTCGTGAACGTGACGGAAGCCCCCTCGGCGGTCGAGCCCGATGTCCAGGCTTCGCTGATCCCGCCGTTAATCGTATAGGATGCGGTATAACCCGCTGTTGTCGTGGTATCCGACCCTGTAAAGGAGAAACTGCTGTACGTAAAGGTATATACATTGATGTAATCGTCATACTTTTCTGTACCGCTTGCGCTTAAGGTGGAAGTAAACGTATCGCATGCTGCGTTCGAGCAGCTTACGCTTCCCGTGAGGGTCATGTCAGCGATATAGGTAGCATACACATCCCCATAGCCGGTAGTGAAAAGCCGCGCCATGAAGTCAGTGCTCTCGATAGTGCCATCAGCATCTCCCAGTTTCATAGTGATCGTGTCATTGCCCGAAGTTGAATAAACGCCTGAAACAGAGGTCGCGCCATTCAGTTCTTCATCAAGCTCACGACACTGGTAATAGGTCATGGTCAGGTTAAAAACACCGCTGACATCATCGTAGTCGCCGTTGAAGGTCATCTTACCGCTGTCCTCGCAAGGGTCATCCGTGGCAGGAATCGTAACAGTAGCTCTATTAGCTGTAACAGCGGCTTTCGCCTTCTTTAGGGCGGATGCCAGTTTTTTCTTCTGCACTTTCATTGCCCTGGTCTGCGCTGCATGAACCTTGTTGAACTTTGCGTCTTTAACGGCAAGGGGCGTCTTGAACCTGCTTGCCCCAGGCCCGGACTGGGATCCCTCAGCTATATTGCTGAGAGACACGCCGGAATTGGAAGCGAGAGACGTCGACTGTGCCGCGGAAGCGGAGGCGCTGCTGCCTTGTGCGTTTGTGGTAATAGCCCCTCCACCCCCTCCACCTCCGCCATCGCTGCTACCCCCGCCGCCGCAGGCTGTCATGGTCATGGCGAGCGCAACCGATACTAATGCTGTTAAAAGATATTTACTAATGTTTTTCATTGGGTCCTCCTTGAATTTATTGAGATTTGATAAAGCATGGTGCAAACATTGGATTAGTCTACTCACCCCCCCCTTTTTCTTCATGTGTGTTTATTCACTTTATCAGAACTATATTTGTACAATGCAACAGGATAAAATTTTAACCGGTCGAACCAACTTTGTCAAGGTACTATTCACATCAATTTTATTATTGTCCATTGTCCTCTTAATAAGAAAAGGACGAGGAGAGGAACAACATCCAGCCTAATGAATCGGCATCCTGCGTCCTGGTGCTGTTGCTGATGATCTGTGCCGTTCCACTTCCGTAATTATATCCTCCTCCGAACGTTACGGATGTATGCCGGGTAAAGTGGCTGACCGAGAGCGTCGTTCCGTAAAGGTCGATATGCTCATTCTGGTTCATTTCGGTCGATGAAATCTTCGGCGTGTTCGCATAATCGGTGAAAAAGCCTCCCCGCATTGCCCAGAATTTGGAGAAATAATACTCCGCGCCCACGGCCAGATTTAATACCGCATCCGCATTCACCTGACCAACCTTGGTAAAATAGTTCAGATCAGTCGAGAGGACCAAACTTTGAGTCGGGAAATAAGCCAACCCGAGAGATACCTGCGCAGGATATTTTCTTCTTTCACCGAAGCTCGACTGCCCGTCCGGCAGGCTCACGACGTTGTTGTTGCTCGGGATATTGTCGACAGCGATGTTCTCTCTTCGATAGGAGTGTTGATACGTGGTATCGGACCCCTGTATCAGGACCTGGGAAACCGCGACACCCATCGAGAATTTGTCAACCGGAGCATACATAAAACCCAGGACCGGCCTCAGGCCCCATTCTTCCGTCTGAAAATAATCATTGGTCCACTCAGATCCCCCGTTGCTTGTTTTAATGATCTGATTGAGGATCCATTGTGTTTTCCGTTGATAATAGTAAAGGGTGAACCCAGCGGCAAAATTGTCCGCAAGCTCGGCGGCAATTGACGGCCCGAAGTTGTACTTGGTGCTTTCGTTGTTGAAATTGATGATGTACGATGATATATACGTGCCGGGTGGGTTATAGCCTGCAATCCCGGAACTGAGCGGCAGGTCATGGAACGTCTGGTCCTGGTCTTCCATGATCGATTCCGGCACGGCATAGGAAATGCCGACCTTGAACTTTCCCATCGGCTGGACCACGCCGAAATAGTTCGGCAACAGTGACGAGGACGTCCTGACCCATCCATTGCCGCCGATCACGTTTTTGTATTTTTTCTCGGTGTTATAGAACGCGTTCACGCTGGCGGAAATGCTCCTGCCGGCTGTGTACGCGGCGCCGGCGGGATTGTAGTAGAGACCGGTTGCGTCGTCGGAAACAGCGGTATACGCCCCGCCCATGCCCGACGCGCGGTCGCCGATGAGAAGGTTGGTATAATGAAATTCGTCCGCGCTTGCGCTGTTGCAAAGAAACACCACTGCTAACAGTAACCCTGAAACCAGCCTCGAAGATATCCGGATCATAAGTCCTCCCTGTCTCATTAAAAAAAAGTTTTTTGATGTCCTGAGTAATAGTGGTCTAACTATACTATATCTTGGTCATTCCCGCAGTGATTCTGAGCGGGAATCCGGTTCTTCCTGATTAAAACCATATCCCCGATTAAAGAAATTTGGGGATGACGATATGAGGATACATCTCGATTTTTTGATGCCGTGACTAATTTTAAACCGGCATGTGTGGTCATTTCAACTCTTTAATAACCTCTGCAAATCGGTCCTGATGGTTTTTGTAGCTTCCGGTATCAACGCCTTCTTCAGTAATGGTACGCTTGAGCAACGCGATCCTGTCCACGTACGCGGGATGGGTCTTGTCAAGTACCCCGGTATTCTTTCCCTTCTGGGTATTGAGCCGTTCAAAAAACTTCACCAGTCCGGACGGTTCATACCCTGAAAGCGCGCAAAACAGGACCGCGTCCTTATCGGCCTGTGTCTCGTCTTCGCGTTTGTAGCCGTTCTTGAAAAGCATGTCCAGCGCCTGGTCCACTGCCTGTGAGAACGCCGTGCGTGCCGACTGGGATGAGCCGCCGATGATCGCCGCGAGGCCCGCGGCAGTCGATTCATCGGACCCCTTGATCTTCAGCTCCTTCACCACATGCTTCTCGACAATGTGCCCCATCTCATGGGCGATCACGCCCGCGAGCTCCGCCTCGTCCTGCATCTTGAGCATCGCGCCCCGGGTGATGAATACATAGCCGCCTGGCGCGGCATAGGCGTTGATCTCGTCCGTGTTCAGAACGGCAAAATGAAAATCGAGCTCAGGACGATTCGTGGTCCGCGCGATGACGCTTCCGACCAGATTGACGTATTTCATAAGCTTCGGATTCTCATAGAGTCCGTACCGGGCGATGACCCGCGCCGCCACTTCGCGTCCGAACCTTACCTCTTCGTCTACATCGGACGACAGCTCTACATCGCCGGTCGATACCCGCTGTCTGAACTGCGCCTCGGGTTCCGCCGCAATGAGCGCTCCGGGTAAGAGAAAACACAATGCTGTTATAACCACGAACAGGGAGATGGAGATCTTCATAGTTTTTTACCCTCCATGAACCGGGTGATTTCGTCGGGGCTCAAGGTAAAGGACTCAACCTTATCAAGTGAATAGTAGTCGATTGCCTCTTCCTTGCTCAGCCTCCTGCGTTCGTCCTGCGCCAGACCACGGGCGGCGGCGGCGCTCGTATAGGATGAAGCGCGGCGGCGAACACCCTGCTTTATTTCAGCGTCCTCGCCCTTGATAATCCCCGTTTTTTCAAAGGGCGGGTGGGTCGACACCAGAAGGGACGACACGTATCCATCCTTGTCGGAGATCCTGACCTTTACCCAGGAGCCTTCTTTGCCTGATGAGCTCAGTTTGTGCCCCTTGGATACCTCGGAGATGACCCCGGACTTGAACGATGGGCCGGACATCACCTTGGCCTTTACGCTCTGGACATAATAATCCGTCTGAGCATACAGCGTTGTTGCAAAGAAAACACTCACCACGACCATCACTACCTGTAAAAGCGTCTTTCTCATGGCACACCTCCTAATTCATTATAGCAAACGCAATAATTGTTATTATATCATTTGCAGGGCAACCCTTCAGGGTTGTTTAACAGGCTGTTGAAAAAGTCTTTTGTGGTTCGACAGGCTCACCACGAACGGATAAATACGAATAAATTCAATACACGCTCCGTTCGCCCTGAGCCCTGAGCTTGCCGAAGGGTCGAAGGGTAAACTAAGCGTTTTTCAACAACCTGTTAAAGCAAAACTAAAGCCTTGCCCTACAGGTAACAATATTTTATGCGTTTGTATTAGTTCGGAGTATTGAGTTTGTAGTTAAGAGCATTAAATTCGGCGCTTTGGATACTGCCTCTTCTTCGGCCCTCCGAACTACGAACTCCCAACTCCAAACTGTTTTAACGCTACTCCGCCGTATAAATATAAACAGGCTTCTCCCTGCCCTTTACCTTGACATTACCGATCAACTTGCAATTAATTTTGTCCTTGATCTTCTCATACGTGTATTCCGAGAACAGCAAGGGGGTCTTATATTCCTTGGTGATGCTTTCAAGCCGCGATGAGAGATTAACCGTGTCCCCGACGATCGTATAGTTCTTTTTTTGCTCGGAGCCGATGTTCCCGATCGTGGCAACACCGGTATTGATGCCGATGCCGATATTAATTTCATGATCAAACCCAAGCTCTATCAGGGCGTTGTTCACGGTTTTGAGGCCTTCGAGCATCTCCATTGCGGCCAGCACCGCCCGCTCCGCATGGTCCTCCGTCTTGACCGGCGCTCCCCAGAAGGCCATGATCGCATCGCCGATGTATTTGTCAATCGTGCCGTTATGTTTCAGGATGATGCCGGCCATGACCGAAAAATGGATATTCAGCATTTCCACGATCTTCTCAGGCGGAGTGGTCTCGGAGATCGTCGTGAACCCCCGGATGTCCGAAAACAGGACCGTAAGCTCGACCCTCTGGCCGGCGCTCGTCTTCAGGTACTCCTTATAATTGTTCAGGACCTCATTGAGCACTTCCTTGGATACATACTGGGCGAAGAGGTGCGATACCTGTCGCTTTTCCGCGGCCTCGGTAAAGGTGAGATAGCCGAAGGAGAGGAACCCGCTTGAGACTGTGGCGAAAACAAAGGGGACCATTTCGACGAGTATGTTCGATTTAAATGAGAATAACGCAAAACCGATATAGAGCGCGAGAATGGCGAACGGGAACACTGCCCTGAAAATAAGCCGTTTGTTGAACATCACGGCCCAGGACGTGAGGAACACCCCGATGAACATGGAGGTGAATGTCAGCAATTTTTCCGGCGGCCTCATGAAATCATTCTTGAGATAGTTGTTCGCGAGGAAGACATGGAGCATTACACCGGGCGCGCTGGGGGCCATCGGTATCGGTTTGAGGTCCGCGCCGCCCACGGCGCTCACGCCGACGAACACGATGCTGTCCCTGAAGATCTCCGGGTCTACCAGGAGGTTTTCCACTTCGCCGCTTCTGATCTTCTGGAGCGACGCGAACACGCCGCTCATGGAATACGTGTCGACCTTGTTCAGACCGTACATGTTGATGATACAATTGCCGTTCTCGTCAACCGGGATGGTACGGTCATTGATCGTAATGGTATTATTTTGTATGACGACACCGCTTGTGTCATCGATAAAAGGAGCAAGGCCAAGCACGGGAAAATAATTTCCCTGATATTCACGGATCGGTTGGGTCCTCCGGTATACCCCGTCGCCGTCAGGGGAAAATTCAACAACGGTTATCCCTTTTGAAACCCCGGCCAGGCCTGCAATGGGAAGCTTAAAGTCGTTGTACTCACTGCCAGGCTGCACCTGCAGCATACCGCTGACATTCTTAAGCGCAAACCGGTTTATAAATTCACCAGGCATGGGCCGATTCAAGTATGTGTTGTTCTCCGCGTTGTCGTCCGGTTCCTCCTTTCTTATCATTATGCTATGGTATGCATTCTGCGATGCATTCGTGGCATCGATGAGCGCCCTGTCATTTTTCTCACTGTATCGGTCTCGCTCGAAAAAAACAATATCGAAGAGCACTTTCCGCGCTCCACCCATCGAGAGATAATCAAGCAGGTCCGCCCAGATGGCCCGAGGCCAGGGCCATCTGCCCGCAATGTCCGACATTGACGAGAAGGCGGCCTCATCAGCGAGAATGACTTTGATCTTGCTGTCCGAAACCTTATCAGCACGAAGGAGCTTTGCCTGGACATCGTAGAAGAACAATTCAGGTTTTTTGAACTGGCCGCTGAAATAGAGGGAGATCGTGATACCGAATACCATGAAGGCCATGAGAAGTGATATGACGATTTTTTTTGTCATGATTTTTTAGCAGTCGTTAGTAAATAAATACTACTCGAATCTTTTCAATCTGTAAAGGTAATATTCACGTTCCCTGAGCGACCTTGCGATGAACAGTGCTGTTTATTACCGGAAGCAGGTCGATAGGCGCTACCCATCCTCCGGTTTGACCATCAGGGACTTCCGCTCCTGGAGCGTCACCAGTCCCGGCTTCGCGCCCCTTGGTTTTTTTACCAGACCTGCGCGGGTATACGTCACCGGCACTTTACCCGCATGTTTTCCCTTGCTATGAAACGCCGCCAGGGCGGCCGCTTTCACCAGCACTTCGGGCGGAATGACCCCTGCATTCGGATTCCTGACGAGCACGTGAGAGCCGGGCATTCCCTCGGCATGGAGCCAGAGATCGTCGGGGCGGGCCAGTTTCATCGTAAGATGATCGTTGCCTGCCGCGCTCTTGCCCACCAGGATCTCCCAGCCGTTGAACATAATCGTTCTTATCGCCGGAGATGCGGTCTTCTGCCGCGTTATTTTATGCGGGACGGCCTTTTTATCAAGTCGTCCCTGTGCAATAAGCCCGGACCGGATGGACAGGAGGGCTTTGACCTCGTGAGCCTGTTCAATGTCATTCAAAAGCGATTTGAGATATGAGTTCTGATCAACAGACTGGCGCAGACGCCCTGCGATGATGTCCCTGCCCTTCTTTGCTTTTTTATACTTTTTGAAATAGAGTTCCGCGTTCCCCGACGGAGAACGCTTCGGGTCGAGTAGAACCGGAACTGTTGTGCCGTCATACCCCGTCAGGTCCGCCCGTTCCATTCCGGTCCTCAGCTCTTTCAGATGCGCAAGGACCAGGTCCCCGGCCTGCCGGTATTCGTCAACCCGATCGGCTGATTCCAAATCTCCTGACAAGGCGCTGATCAGACGAACGGTCTTTGAAAGGTCTTTTCTTATTCGGGAGGAAAGTTCGGTCCGGAGTGCTGCGATATGCTTCCGCTCGATGAGGTTTTCGTAATAGCGTTCCGCAGCCTTGTTGGCGGAAGCACCTGTTTCGAAGCCGCTTGGGAGGTTGCTCTTCTGAAAGCCGGTGTTGCCCGGTTTTTCGGGAGCGCTGTAACGGAGTCCCGGAAGCAGCGAACGTGACGCTTCTTCCGCGGGCGGGACCGGGTTGTACACCGCGAGGATCGTCGATGATGCATCAACAACGATAAGATTGGCCGATGAACCGAAGAGTTCGAAAAGGAGGAGACATTCTTCTCCCTGCCTGCTGAAGCGGATTTCCACGACCCGGTCCTGATTCATGAGGCTGATGCCCTTTAACCGTGCGCCGGACACGCGGCTCCTGAGGAAGAGAATAAAGCCGTGGGGCGGGTCCTCGGCATCCGGTTTCACGCTCACCAGATGCAGTCGGGGCAGGGCACGGTCCGGGGAAAGCAGAAGGATGAACTTTTTCCGCTCGCGATTAAGAAGAAGATACAATCCGCCGCCGCTCCCCTGATACACGCGGTCCACCCGCGCGTTCGTGAGGAGCGCGTCAAGTTCTTCTACGACCAGAGAGAGGATGTTGAAATGCATGCGCTGTTATACCGTTTATAATTTCTGTTTATGATTCCGTCTCCCGTATTCTTCTACGGTACGTTCAACATCGTATGCGCCTGAGGAATGACGCGAACATCTGACAGGATCCCGAGCGCCGCATCTTGAAAATCCATGAGCAGGATAGATTCAGGAGCATGAGCCCCCCCCGCAGGCTGAATAATGAGCGTCGTGAATAGGTCAAAACCGGCAATGATCCCGGCGGAAGTGAGGATATCATTCTTCTCCGTGTCTTTTGTCACAACAACTTTTATAAAAAGTGCTTTCCCCTGCGCTGCCTGCAAAAACTTCTTGTGTTCCTCCCAAAACGGTCGCAGCCCGGTGGCGGAAGGAAGCTTAAAATCGATGCTTACGACGTCCACCAGATCTCTCATGTCCGTCATGGCATCGTGATGAATACCGCTTGTTTCGAGATAAATCCTGAATGTGCCGCGCACCGTAGGAAGCCAGTCCGCCAGAAACGATGCCTGCAACAGCGGCTCGCCACCGGTCAGACTGATCACCGGGCGCGACGGGCCCGGTATCATGAGGCGTGTGCAGTATTGTGTAAGCATCTCGGATGAAAGCGAACTCGGCGCCTGTTCGCGCTTGTTCGATCCCGGCACGGGTTGAACGCTGCAGAATTGAAGGTCCGGTTCTTTAGTTCCCAAGTGAGAGTCAGTTTGTGTATCGCAGTAACGGCATCGGATATCGCACCCCGCAAAGCGTACAAAGATATGCCGCTGGCCGACCCATGGGCCCTCTCCTTGAATTGAGCTGAAGATCTCGTGAATACGGGCGTGTTCCATGCAGGCAATAATACAGAACAATACCGTGAATTACAAGTGTAACCTCGGAGGAGAGCTTCGAACAATATAGTTCAACCAGTATCACCTCAAAAAAATAATAGGCTGCGGTTCCGGCATTACAGAAACACAGTCCGCGTCGAGACACGGATTAATTTTTTTACAGGCCGTTGAAAAAGTCTTTTTGTGGTTCGACAGGCTCACCACGAACGGATAAATACGAATAAATTCAAGACACGCTCCGTTCGCCCTGAGTTTGCCGAAGGGTCGAAGGGTAAACTAAGTGTTTTTCAACAACCTGTTAAAGGACTCTTTCAGAATATTGTAGTAATATCGATGAAATCGCAATAAGTCGAATTTAACCGCGGAGACGCGGAGGCACAGAGAAAATCCTTACCATTTTCGTTGTGGTTTTACCTGAAAATAAACCAAAATTAATATTAAGTTCCACATATTTTATTCGTCTTTTTTCTTGACAATAATCAACAGATAATGTAAGTTTTAAGTACGCAAAGGAGAAAATATGAACTATAAAATTGTCCTTATTTTATTGATACTTAGTGTTCTTTCCCTTTTCCCCGTTCAACCCGTGCATTCAGATGCTATTTCACCTGAAACGGAGGAAGTAATCCCCTCTCAATTGAAGCCTCCATCCGAAGATTTGGCCCAACTGGATGAAGTCATTGAATATCCAGCCTATGTAAAACCCTATAATATCCCCATGATCCTGAACGACAGCGTGGAAAACCACCTGGATTATTTCAAGACGCGCGGGCGCGATGTGTTTCAGATCTGGCTTGACCGGTCCGCACGGTATATTCCCGTAATGAGGGAGATCTTCAAAGAAAAGAACCTTCCAGAGGACCTTGTCTACGTGGCAATGATCGAGAGCGGATTCAACCCCTATGCAGTGTCCTGGGCGCGGGCCGTCGGTCCCTGGCAATTCATGTCCGCAACGGGAAAAATCTACGGACTCAGGATCGACTGGTGGATCGATGAACGGAAGGACCCCATTAAGTCCACGAATGCTGCTGCTGAGCATCTGAAAGACCTGCACAACCTCTTTGGCTCCTGGCCCCTGGCCCTCGCATCGTATAATGCGGGCGCCGGCAAAGTCCAGCGCGCCGTGCGCAGGACCCGCTCCGATGACTTCTGGGACCTGAAAGCCTCGCGGTACATCAGGCCGGAAACGAAGAATTATGTTCCCAAATACATGGCCGCAACCATCATAGCCAAGAACCCGGAGGCCTACGGCTTCATCGTAACGGCGGTCGATCCCTACACGTATGATGAAGTGGTGATCGAAGAAAGCACGGACCTTCGACTGATAGCCCGTTGCGCTGAATGCGCTTATCAGGATATCAAAGAGTTGAACCCCGAGATCAAACGGTGGGTAACTCCTCCGCACTATGACCGGTACACCCTGAGAATCCCCGTTGGCAAGAAAGAGAAATTCCTTGCGAACTATGCCGCTATCCCTCCGGAGCAGAAAATCAAGTGGGAACGGCATGAGGTCAGAAAAGGCGAAACGCTCTCCTCGCTGGCAAAACAGTACAACACGAACCCGGAGGCTATCCGCGACATCAACGGGCTTAAAAAGAACCGGATAGCGCCGGGCAGGCACCTGCTCATTCCCATAGACATAAACGGGAAAAACCATGACGTCAGCTACTTGTCAATGGGGCAGGCAAGCAAACAACAGCAGATACTCTACCGCGTCAGGCGCGGCGAAACGCTTATTCGGATCGCGAAGAATCACAATGTGACCATCGCCGACATCCGGGAGTGGAACAAGGGTATCGGCAGAAGTGTGCGCGCAGGACAGAAGATCAAACTGGTCGTTGACACCGACCAGATTTAACCTTGCATTATGACAAAAAAACGGGTCAGGGAATATTCCCTGACCCGTTTTTTAATTATTAGCAGGCTGTTGAAAAAGTCTTTTTGTGGTTCGACAGGCTCACCACGAACGGATAAATACGAATAAATTCAATACACGCTCCGTTCGCCCTGAACCCTGAGCTTGCCGAAGGGTCGAAGGGTAAACTAAGTGTTTTTCAACAACCTGTTAGATCAATCATAATCTGCGAATTACGCCGCTATCACCGATGATACCTGTCCGACCCTCCGCACGATATACGGAAAGATCGAAAATCGCATTATCCTGGATAGATGCATTGCTCTATCGTTTGTTCCGGAATCCAATCTATCTTTACGAATGCCCTTCGGGTGCGCCTGATACGCTATTCTGAATTACGGCATGCAAGGTCTCTCCCAGGTCACTGATACGGAAGGGCTTTCTTACCATTCCACAGAAACCGTACTTTTTGTAATCTTCCACGATCGGATGGTCCAGATGTCCGCTCGACAAGATCGCCCTGACGTTCGGGTCGATTGCAAGCAATCTCTCAATCGCTTCGTTCCCGCCCATGCCGTTCGGAATGGTCAGGTCCATGATCACGGCATCAAAGGGTTTTCCTGCCTCCCTCGCCTCTTGATACAGATCGACGGCACGTGATCCATCACCGGCGAATTCCACCGTATAACCAAGTCGCTTGAGCACGTCTCCCGTGCTTTGCCTGATGTCCTCTTCGTCATCCATCAGCAATATTTTCCCTGTGCCCGTGAATGATATCATTGTACTGGTCCTTTTTGCGCTGTTCCCGAATCGGTTGCGGGAAGATAGATGATCAAGGTTGTGCCTTTCCCTGGTTTCGATTCCGCATAAATATGTCCGCTGTGCTGGCTGATAATGGAATATGCCATGGCAAGGCCCAGCCCGCTCCCTTTCTGCTTTGTCGTAAAATATGGATCGAATATCTTCGAGAGATTCTCCTGCGTTATGCCGATACCATGGTCCCGAATGTTGATCCTCACGTAATTTCCCTGTTTCAAGGGCAGTTTTGAAGGCTCAGCAACAACGGTATTTTCACAGCTGATCGTGATCGTCCCCCCCCTGGGCATTGCCTGGTCCGCATTGATGATAAGATTATGGAGAACCTGGCTGATCTGACCTTCGTCTGCGTCCGCAGGCCAGAGGTCCTCGGGGAGGGAAAAAAAGAACTTTACGCGTGAACCGTGCACGGTAAAACCGGTGACTTCCCGGATCAGGTCGCCGATGGCCACCGCTTTTTTTACCGGAGCTCCGCCCTTCGAGAACGTGAGCAGCTGTCGGATAAGGTCCCGGGCCCTGAGCGAAGCCTTCTCCGCTCCTTCGAGCTGCCGATAGGCGCTGTTCGTTGGATCGACGTCCAGCATTGCGAGCGAGATGTTACCCGCAATCGACGCAAGCAGGTTATTGAAGTCATGCGCAATGCCGCCGGCGAGGATGCCGAGCGATTCGAGTTTCTGCGACTTGAGCAGTTCCTGTTCAATTTTTTCACGATCCGCGATCTCACTGAGGAGCTTCTGATTTGCGCTTGACAGTTCCCGGGTGCGTTCTTCAACCAGCTTCATAAGCTGGTCATGATTCTGTTTCATGGTCTCTTCTGCCTGTTTGCGCTCGGTAATATCCTGAATGGAGCTTATCATTGCAATGGGCCGGCCGTGCTCGCTCTTCACGAGGGACGTGGAAAACCAGATTGGAAAGGTTCTCCTGTCCTTATGGACAGCCATAAGCTCTCCGCTCCACTGACCCGTTTCTCTGACCTTCGGGATGATGAACCGGTCGGCAAACTCCCGGTCAGCGTTCATCTCACTGATATGCTTCCCCACAAGTTCCTCATGCGAAAATCCGTAGATCAGCCCTATTGCTTTGTTGGAATAGACGATATGGTCGTCGAGATCGACGATTTGAATGCCGTCAATCGCCTCTTCAATGGCAACGGAAAACATCCTTAATTTCTCTTCCGCGCGTTTGCGTGCCGTAATGTCCCTGACCTCTTCGATGCCGGCGACGACATTGCCTGAGGCATCCAGCACGGGAGAGGCTTTGATCTCAACGATTCGAACATCACCATTACTTGACAGCTCTTTTTCCAGCCGATGGATCTTTCCATCTTTAAAGGTATCCTCCACCGGACAGCCGGGACAGAGTGAATCAGCATGAGTGTATGCCTGGTAACAATATCCACCCCCGGCCTCCCTGCCGAAGATACGCAGGTGCGCCTGATTCCGGTAAAGGACCTTAAAATCCGTATTCTGAATACTGATGCCCTCGTCGATCGTTGAAAGAATGGATTCCAACCTCGTCTTATCATCAGTTACTCGCGCAAGAGCCTTCTGCATCGATTCTTCCGCGCGCTTGCCCTCGGTAATATTTCTCGCGATGCCAAGCATCCCGACAAGCGCTCCCGCATTATCAGTGAGCACGCGGACCGTGTGGAGGACCGTTATGGATTTTCCGCTCTTCGTACTGAACCGGCTCTCAACAATGAACGTATCGGTTCTCAGTTTTTCCAGTTCTTCGCGCTTTCCCAGGTATCTTTTTCTGTCATCGGGGTGCACGAGTTCCATGAACGGGCTGCCGATCACTTCTATCGGTTTTCGTTCGAGAATACGACAGGCTGCATCATTCATGAACAACAATTTCCCGTCCTTGTCGGTGATCGTGATAATGTCGTTCGATAGTTCGACGAGATTCTTGAATTGTTCCCCGGTCAGGCGATATTTTGCCAGTATTCTTTTAGCCAGCATGCCGAACAGGCCTGCAAGGGCTCCGAAAACAACGAGACCGGCAAGAAATAATGAGTTAAAATTAAGTTCATAATCGGAGAGGTCAAAAAGCAACGCATTCGGAAACGTCCCGTGCGGGAACAGGAACGAATGAACAGCCGTATATGCCGCAAAGAGCAGGAAGCCCGCGACGATCAAGAACAGTATTTTCTTATTCTTGTTCTTTATCTTCATAGGACACTGCAACAGGATCGATGAAAATCAGATGAAGTGGGGACCGGTGACGACACTCGACATTTAGTACGTATGCTGTAAACTACCTGGGAAATAGCGGGTTGAGTCTTATTTTATTACGCGTGAACGAGCATCATGCGGCGTCTGCACCGTATAGATATGGCGGCTATCCGCATGCCTGACCCTCTCGGGCATCTTCCCCTCGGTAAGAGCGCTAATTCCGGCAAGGATGATCTTCCGCATTCCATCCGAGTAGCGATTTTTCAGAGAGCGGCATTCAGCAACCGGGACAGGGAATGTTCGCGTTTTCCTCCGAAAATGCATGTATGGCCGTTACTATCCCGTTCCAACCGTTACTTCCCCGCTTTTTCAGCAACCGGTTTCGAAGCAGGTTCGATCGCCTGCGTCTTTCCCATTGCTTCTACGCTCCATGTTGAACCGACGAGTTTCTCTTTCACTATTTTATATTTTTTCTGTGATTCGGGAATATTCCCGGAAGCCTCATAAAGTCTCGCGAGTTCGATAGTAGCAACGCCCGGGTCTCCGATGGCATCTGATTGTTCGAATGCCTTGATGGCCTCGGCCTGTTTCCCGAGCATGACGTACACATACCCCATGCGCTGATACACAAGTTTCAGCAGAAATTTTTTGCCCGAGTAGGTATTTACAAAAGCCTGATATTCTTTGAGCGCCTCTTCCGCCTGACCGAGATTCGCCAGACAGTTGCCGGCGTAATACTGTGAGATCGCCGCGCTCATGGTCCCGGAATATTTATTCTGGACGCCGCGGAAGAGTTCAAGAGCTTTTCCGTAGTCCGCCGGCGAATACCCCGATGAACTATAGGATTCATAGGCAGTAGTGAGAAGCGACCTGGCCTTCCGCTCATCCCCGGACCGCATGAGTGAATAGCCACCGGTTATCACGAGCAGCGCTATCAGCAATAATACGGCGATGACAACCTGTTTTTTGTAAGCTAACAGAACTGTCGTGACCTTGTTCATGATGGTCGCGATCTCCTGTTCCTGTGTTTGCTTTGTGACACGTACTTTTTTCTTGATCGTAAGCATTTCCAAAAACCTCCCTTGCATGGTTAGATATAATGAGAATCTTATTGGCACAAAGACAGTAAAGACTATGCGGCATACATGATTCCGTTTTTCCGAGTTATCCTGTTTTTGTGCCGCTGTTACTTATTGAAAGACGCAATCGCTTTTGCGGCCAGACTCTTCGAATTTTGAAAAATCGCGGCAATCGCATCCGTGCTCAGGCCCGCGCCGAGCAGGATGTTCCGCGCAAACTCATCGGTGATCAAGTCTCCCGGTTCGTGGGTGTCCGTATCGATCACGAGTTTGGCGCCCGTCTCGCCTGCTCTCTTTGCCACATGTCCGTTCGACAGGCTGTGTCCCTTGCGCGCAGTGATCTCAAGATGTACCCCGTTTTTGAAAGCGAGTTCGGCTTCTTCTTTGGTGATCAAGCCGGGATGAGCGAGGATGTCAACCCTCGCCTCGATCGCCGCCCTGTTCGTCCCCGGGTGGACAGGTTCCACGAGCGTTTCGCCGTGGGCGACCACGATCATTGCGCCGAGAGCGCGGGCCCGGTCGGTGAGTTCGGTGAAGGTTTCCGGCGGAATGTGCGTGAGCTCGATGCCAGGCAGGGCCGTGATCTTCCATCGACGGTTAAGTTCTTTGCACGCGGCGGCCACCCGCGGGATAGTGAAATCAAGGTTTGAGGCGTCGGCGTGGTCCGTGATCGCGATAACTTCGTACCCTTTCATCACCGCGCGCCGCACCAGTTCCGACGGTACCAGCACGCCGTCGCTGAATAAAGAATGGGTATGGAGATCGATCATAGCCTCACCTTCGGTGTATTGGAAATTGGAAATTTTAAATTTATTTTGCATTTTTCAATTTCCAATTTCCAATCTTCAATTTCCAATTCGCGCGATCAACGCGCCTTCCCTTGGTAACTTCCCCGCTGTTCCATGAAGGCATCAAGGTCGCGAAGCAGTTCGCTCCGAGTTTTGTTCCAGAGCGGCGCTATCAGGATTTCGTCCGGCGCAGCCGCGAAAAGCCGCTGCAACACGATATCCGGCGACAGCCGTTCCAGAAAATCCGCCAGCATCTCGATATATTCATGATAACCGAAGACCGCAAAAGGCTTTTCCGCGTAGAGATCCGCAAGCGCCGTCTCCTTCACCACCTGAAGCTGGTGGATCTTGAGGAACTCGATCGGCAATCGTGAGACCTCATCGGCCATAGCGAGCATCTCTTCCCGCGTTTCCGTCGGGAAGCCGAGTATGAGGTGGGCTCCGACATGAATTCCCCTTCCGATGGTTATTGAAAGTGCGTGCTTAAAGCAGGCGTAGTCATGCCCCCGGTTGATGAAAGAAAGAGTCGTATCGTAGATCGACTGGAGCCCGTATTCCACCAGAACGAAATGGTCGCGGCCAAGCGTTTCGAGCAGCGCGATCTTTTCCTCGTCTACGCAGTCCGGCCTCGTGCCGATGGCAAGGCCGACAACTCCGGGATTGTCGAGCGCCTCGCGGTAAAGCCGATCGAGAATCCCGACGTCCGCATACGTATTGGTATAGGGCTGAAAATAGACGATAAACTTCTCTGCGCCATAACGCGAGCGGAGGTAGGGAATACCCTTGCTAATCTGCTCGCGCAGTGAAGCCGTGCTCGTGCACGCCGAGGGCCGGAAACTGTCGTTGTTGCAATAAATGCAACCGCCTGTAGCAACCGTACCATCGCGGTTGGGGCAGGTAAACCCCGCGTCAACGTTCACCTTGTAGACCGGCGCGCGGTACAACTGCTTCATGTACTGCCCAAAAGCGTTGTAACGTCTTACCGTTGTTTTCTTATCGCTGATTTCCGCCACTTTCATAATACGGACCGGCACGAATGTTTGCACCATACCCGGTTTCTGTTCGGGCCAAAAAGTCTTGCGTACTATACCAGAGGCAGGCAAAAAAATCCAGAAGGGATTTATTATTGACGGCGCGTCGTTTTCAATGCGTTATTGAATGTTTTTTTCAACAGCATCCAGAAATTCCTGCGCAACGGGCAAGAGTTCCTCAATATCCGTTTTGGCGATATTTTTCTGACATTCGCAAGCCGGCCGGAGGTCAAAAGCCTTTCGGAAAGCATCGAGGAACCTGCTTTCAAATATCCCTGTTTGAACGTACTCCCGCTCAAAAAGCGATATCGCCGTGCTCTGAATCGGAGCCGGTATCTGTCGTGCCTGGAGCAGTCCGAGCACCGGATAGAGGAATGTATAGTACAGGCTGTTCATCACAAAGCTCGGCTCCGCGCCTTCAGTAAAGAGAGCCTTTGCGTCTTTAAGGGAATCTCTTGCGTGACTCAGCCGTTTTTGGACTTGATTTCTTTGTATTTCATCCATGTTTTATCATCCTCGCTTTTTGCAAAAGATTTGTTCCTTTTTTGATGACCTCGTAAAATATCAAATTATCACACGGAGGCACAGAGATCACGAAGAAAGATCCGATAATAACGGTAACTATTCAGCACATCTGAACACAGAAGAACGTTACACCAGAGAAAAACCCTTTTATCCGCAGATTAGATGGACGTCACGCCGAGGCGTGATGAAATCTGCATAATCTGCGGATAACATCTTGACCTGAACAGTTACTATAGCAAACGCAATAATTGTTGTTATATCATTTGTAGGGCAACCCTTCAGGGTTGCTTAAAGCAAGGCTAAAGCCTTGCCCTACAGGTAACAATATTTAATGCGTTTGCATTAATCACGAAGGTTTATTCTCTTGATGACTTCGTGGCTTTGTGTGAGACATGACTTTTTTACGATTTCATCAGTTGTTGTACTTTTTCATTTTTTACAGATTCACTCTCGTCCATGTTGCTGTCCTGCCAAGCAACGAGATGCCGAGGAACCCGCGCATCTCGAGTTGACCCGGAGTGACCAGCGTCATCTTGCCGCTGTAGGTCTTTCCGTTCTTGGGATCGTAGACTTTTCCCCCGGCCCATTTGTTCTCTCCTGCATGCGCAAAGTCACGCAGGATGGCAAGTCCCAGACGCGGCGTCTTCCTGAGATTCGGATCAGGGTTGTTATTGTCCAACTTCGGCGTGCCCGGGACGCCTTCCCGGGAACCTTCCGGATAGTTCGGCTCGGTGAGCTCGACGAGCTTTCCGCAGTATTTATCTCCGCATTTGAATAGTTCGATCTTCGCGCTCTTCTCTTGATTGTTCCAAACGCCCAGAATGTCGTCATCTCCGGCAAACACGGCAGTCGGAACCAGCAAAATAAGGACCATAAGAATTTGCAGAATACGTGTATTCATGATGTAGTTCTCCTTTCGAATATTTGTCATCTGCCCCCCCTCACCCTAACCCTCTCCCCTCTGGGGCGAGGGAACATTTACTTCCTCTCCCCAAGGGGAGAGGACCGAGGTGAGGGGGAATTTTCATGCTCCCATGTGAGCGTCAGTTCATAAACGTTTCATATCATTCAACAGCGATCGAACGGTCTTCATATTCCTCGGATCATCGTCTTCAGATTCCTTTGGTGTTTCCATAATCTTCGGCACCTCTTTGAACGCGGGATGGGCAAGCAATGCCCTAAATCCCTCGAGGCCGATATTGCCTTCACCGATATGCCAATGGCGATCGACACGCGAATTGAAGTCGCGCAGACAGTCATTGAGATGCATGCCCTTCAGCCGCTCCATGCCGACAGTCGCCGTGATCTTCTTTGCCAGCGCCTCCACCCCTGTCCTGGTGCGAATGTCATACCCGGCCGCAAAACCATGACAGGTGTCGTAGCAGATGCCGATGCGGGAAGGATCTTTCAGTCGTGAGATGACTTCCTGTATCTGCTCAAGTTCATAGCCGATATCGCCTTTTTCTCCGGCAGTATTTTCAAGCAGGATCATGGCCTTCGGTGCATGAAGCTTGATGGCCATGTTCAGCGCTTCTGATACGCGGTCGATCATCCATTGCGGTTCCTGCCCGCTGGCCGAACCAAGGTGCGTGACCAGATATTCCGCGCCGATCGCCTCGGTGCGCTCCAGGTCGATGACGAAGTGTTCAATGGATTTTGCGTAAAGGTCGGGCTTCGACGACGCGAGGTTGATGAGGTAATTCGTATGCACGAAGACCGGTTCGATGTCCCATTGCTCGCGCAGTTTCTTGAACTCGGCAATATCGTCCTTATCGAGCGGCTTGACCGTCCAACCGCGCGGATTCCTGCTGAATATCTGCATGCAGCTGCAGCCGAGTTCGTAGGCGCGCCGGACCGCGAGGGAAAAGCCGCCGGAGATGGAGACATGAAAACCGATGCGCAAAGGCATTCTTTCACCACTATCAATCATGACATATTAATATCGCATCGCTTTTGCTAATTTTTAGTATTCATCGGACCATTCTATTCTTTCTTAGTCTTTGCCGTATACGTCGTCCCCTTTTCGGCACAACAGGGTGTATGTGCCTCGTGGCCTTTTTGACGCAGCCACCATTCCTTGAAGTGCCCGGTTTCCGCCTTGTTGTGAAAATACGCAATTTGTTCTTCTCTGCTCATATTCTTGATTTCTTCATAGATTTGCAACTGCGCCGATCGTTTGAAAGCAATGCAGTCGAATGTTTTATCACTCTTCTTCATCTGTCACAACCTCCACCGGAGAGATGATGGTCAATATACCGTAACCATTCAAGAGGTTTACCTGATTGTACGCCTTCATCTTGTCAAGCCTGACAATATGCTTAAAATTCCATGAAACAATTGCATCTGCCCGCGATACAGTGGCAAGCGCAACGTGTGTCATATCGTCGAGCCATTTGGGACCAAGTATTTTTGCTTCACGGTACGCATCCCTTAATGCAAAGGTCTCATTGTCGGAATAGACTCGTTCAACACAACTGTCCGGCAATGAGCTGAGCAGATTACGAACAAACTCCGGAGCATTCTCCAGTTCCTTCAGCACAACATCACTGACCAACAGCAGAAGTCCGCCGGATATTGCATGGTCAATCAACTTGTTTGAGGTCTCTGAATATTCTTCGTCAAAACAACCGCCGATGACCGAGGTATCAACATAAATACGCATTAATTTATTCATACGCCGCACCTCCAAACTTCTTTTTCGGCTTCTCTTTCATGGAAAGTTATAATCTGATTATAGTGGAAATGGGGCGAATTGAAAAGAATAAACTTGCGGTATTTTTAGGTACGCCGGTTCTCCGGGATGAATATATTTGCTAATCTTGAATTTTGACTTAGGCGCCACTGACCATGCGTTCAAATTCCTCCTCGCTGATGACCTTCACCCCAAGGGCCTTCGCCTTCTCCAGTTTGCTTCCCGCCTCTTCACCCGCCAGTACATAGCTCGTTTTCTTCGATACCGAACCGGCAGCATGCCCGCCCAGCCGTTCAATAAGTTCCTCAATTTCGTTCCGCGGTCGTGAAAGAGAACCGGTTACGACGATGGTAAGTCCATCAAGCGGGCCCCGCTCTTTCTTCGTACCAGTTTCATAGTCGGAATTCGATATCATCACTCCCAACTTCTTCAGCGTACCTAAGGTCTTCAGGTTTTCCTCCTCACTGAAGAAGCCCGAGATCGATTCCGCCAGCTTTTCACCCATCTGTTTGATCTCGATGATATGCCCGGGTTTTACGTTGTACAGGTCTTCGATCTTCTCAAAGTGCCGCGCAAGCTGCCTGGCGGCATATTCGCCGACATGAAGGATGCCAAGGGCAAAGAGAAACCTGCTAAGCGTCGTCTGCTTGCTCTTTTCGATGGCTTCGATCAGATTCTGTGCGGATTTTTCCGCGAACCGCGGGAGTTCTATCAATTGTTCCTTCCTGAGCGTATAGAGATCAACAAAATGTTTTATGAGACCCTGACGATAGAGAAGTTCCACGTTCTTTTCTCCGAGGCCTTCTATGTCCATTGCTCCCCGTGAAGCGTAATGCATGATACGTTCAAGCACCTGAGCGGAACAGTTCAAGCCTATGCACCGGAAAGCCACTTCGCCTTCTTCCCGCACAACATGAGAACCGCATATGGGACAGTGTTTCGGCGGAGGGAATTGTTTTTCATGACCCGTTCTTTTCTCTTTGATGACCGTCACGATATGGGGTATCACGTCACCCGCCCGCTCCACGACCACCGTATCGCCGATGCGGATGTCCTTGCGCTCGATCTCGTCCCAGTTGTGAAGTGTCGAGCGAGAGACCGTGACCCCGCCGATCCTTACCGGTGTCATGATTGCAACCGGCGTTATTGCTCCGGTCCTGCCGACGGACGCGACAATGTCCTCGATGACCGTAGTGCCCTGATGGGCTGCGAACTTATACGCTATTGCCCAGCGCGGCTCGCGTGTTTTGACACCCAACGCTTTCTGGAGCTTGAACTCATTTACCTTGATGACAGCGCCATCGATCTCGAAAGGAAAAGCCGGTCTGTTTTTTTCAATCTTTTTGATGGAATCGATGACCTGCTCAGCGCCATGAACAACATCCAGCACTGCGGGCGCCGGGAAATGGGCTTTTCTGAGCCACGAGATAAAGTTCGTCTGACTCGTAAACCCGATCCCTTTCATGGCGCCGACACCGTAGCAAGACATATGGAGCTTCCTCTTTGCGGTAATGGCGGAGTCAAGCTGCCTGATTGCTCCAGCCGCCGCATTTCTTGGATTCGCAAAAAGGGGTTCACCTGCCTTTTCCCTTTCGCTGTTAAGCGTATCGAATTCATCGATAGTGATGAACACCTCACCACGGATATCGATCTCATCGGGGACGTCCACACCTTCGATCGTGAACGGCAGCGCCTGGATGGTCCTGATATTCGTCGTTACCTCTTCGCCTTCATACCCATCACCTCGTGTAGAGGCATGGTCAAAAAACCCTTTTTTATAGGTTAGTTCCATCGCAAGACCGTCGTATTTCGGCTCAACCGTATATTCCACAACATCATCGGATTTAAGGAATCTTTTTACCCGCAGGTCGAATTCCCGAACCTCGTCATACGAGAAGGCATTGCCGAGCGACAGCATGGGTTCAGCATGTTTGACTTTTTCAAATTTGTCGAGAGGCGGGGCGCCGACGCGCTGCGTTGGAGAATCAGGCAAGACGTATGCATATTGCTCTTCGAGTTCCTTCAGTTGCCGGAACAGCTTGTCATATTCAGCATCAGAGATAACGGGGGCATCGAGGACATGATAGCGATAATTATACTCGTTGACTTCTTTAACGAGATTTTTGATTTCTTTTTTGATGTCAGAGATAATCTTTCCCATGATGGTCGTGGATAGGAAACCAGTGTGCAGAGTCGTTGCCCCGAACTCTGAACTCCCAACGGAGCCTGCCCCCGAATGATTCTATCGGGGGAACCGTGAACAGTTACGTATCCCCCTTCTCCTCCAACTGATAATCCTTGATCTTCGTCAGGAGCGTCTTGTAGCTCACCTGGAGCACCTCCGCGGCGCGGGTCTTGTTATTGCCCGTCTGCTTCAATACTTGCTTGATGCGCCGGGACTCGGCTATGCGCGTGGCCGCTGCCGCAACATCCTGGAGCGGGCCATCCATGGGCACATGCTCCGAAAGCGCGTCAAGGATGCTCGATTCGCTGATGCCGAGGTCCTGGCTGCGTATCACACCGCCTTCCGCATAGATCACGGCGCGCTCGATCACGTTCTCCAGCTCACGCACATTCCCCTTCCATGGCGATTTCATCAGAATATCCATCGCCTCTTCAGAGATTGTGAGCGGCCCCTTCCGCACTTCGGCTGAATACTTATTCAAAAAATTCTGTGCAAGCGCCGGGATATCGTCACGTCGTTCACGGAGCGGCGGGATGGTGATGGGGAATACGTTCAAGCGATAGAACAGGTCTTCCCTGAACAACCTTGCGGCCACGGCTTTTTCAATGTCCTTGTTCGTTGCTGCAACGATGCGAACGTCTATTTTGATCGGCTTGCCCCCTCCCACGCGCTCGATCACCTGTTCCTGAAGCACGCGGAGCATTTTCGCCTGAAGGGCCATATCCATATCGCCGATCTCGTCAAGGAATACCGTGCCTTTATCGGCAAGTTCGAATTTCCCCAGCTTTCGCGCGTCCGCTCCGGTGAAGGCGCCGCGCTCGTACCCGAACAATTCGCTCTCCAGCAGTTCCCGGGGAATGGCGGCTGAATTGATCGCAATAAACGGCGCGTTTTTGCGAAGGCTCAGGTAATGGATGGCCCGCGCGAAGAGTTCCTTGCCTGTACCGCTCTCGCCGTGGACCAGTACCGATGCGTTGGTCGGCGCCACTTTCTGTATCTTGGCCATGATCTCCTGCATCTGGCCGCTCTTTCCGATGATCTTTGGAAGACCGAGCTGGTCGGCGAACTCTTCTCTCAGGAGAATGTTTTCGGTTGCCATGCGCGAGGCGTCGAGCGCCCGTTTGATCAACACGAGCAGATGGTCGGTATCAAAGGGCTTGGTCAGGAAATCGTAGGCACCTTGCTTGACTGCCTTGACCGCGGTCTCGATGGTTCCGAATGCGGTCATCACGATCACCGGCAGGAGCGGGTTTTCCTGCTTGACCGCCTTCAGCACTTCGAAACCGTCCTTTTTCGGGAGTTTGAGGTCCGTAAGCACCAGGCCGATGCGCTCGTCGGAGAGCTTTCTGATGCCCTCGGCGCCGTCTCTGGCCGGGATCACCTGGTAGCCTTCGGCCTCAAGGGTCTGCTTGAGCATGTCGAGCATGCTTTCTTTGTCTTCAATGACGAGAATGGTATCCATATTTTTTATCCGAGAACACCCGCGTTTATTCGCGAATCTTATGATAATGGTTGATCAACCAGTCTTTCCTATTCGACTGTCCCGTGCCATAATTCAATACAGTTGCCAATCGCATGCCGAATAACGTCATCCTCTCCCGTTTAAACAATACCCTGATTTTGCCCGCTGGTACACAAAGATAGATTATATCATATGGTAATGCCGGTCGCTGTCATTGCCCAAACGCCGGATAGCCGTCTATGCCTGAATTTGCGTTCGTTATGTTTAGCTGATAGCCTGCGCCGTACGGATCAACAAGCCAGATATCATAATCTCCGTCCCTCATGGAACCGATGGCTATGGACATCTCGTCGAACGACCAGGCAGGCGTATATTCATCATACCCCACACCCGGAGAATCCGTAAGCTTGATGATCGTCTTTGTGGCTACAACAACTTTATGAAGCTGAGATGACCTCCCGACGTATCTTCTTCTGGTGAAAGCTATCTCCTGCCCGTCCGGGCTCCACGCGGGATCGAAGTCCCCAACCGACATATATTCCCCCTCTGGAGGGCAGGTCAATGATCCGATGGAGTTCCCCGCCGTGTCCATGAGGGAAATAACATAATTAGTTGCGCAGCCTGTCTGGGATTGAACAAATTTTGAGTATGCTATGGAGTTGCCGTTCGGCGACCAGGCCGGGCTGCCGCTGTATGAAGATCCCGCTATATCGGTAAGCTGCGTCTCCGCCCCGGTCGCTACATCGACTGTGAATATTTCTATATCCGCGGAATACGGATCCTGGCTTATGTCCCGCTCAAAGGCGATCTTCGCGCCATCCGGCGACCAACTCGGCCAATTCCCTGAGGTAAAAACAGTGGGGGTAAGAGTCGTGTCGGTTAAGTTTAATGTCTGAATGGCGGCATTCACAACAAGTCCGTCAGGGCTGCTGGCAAAAGCAAGAATGTTTCCGTCAGGCGACATGGTGATCTTGCCGATATAGTATCCGTCCGGGTTGTCATAAACTATGCTCTGGTTCGTCCCGTCTGCGTCAATTTTGTATATTTTGTCCCATCCGCTCATCGTTGCCACATAATAGACATGCGGGGGAAGGGCGACTTTACCGATCACGGCGCCTTCTTCGTTTCCGAGTTTGCCGCGAAAAACGACGATGTAGCGCTTTGGCGTAATGTTGTCTGAGGGTGGCGCAAAGGAGATGACGTCTGTCTGCGCTCCGGGTTCGAGGGGAGTTGTTAGATCGAGATCTGCGAGAAATGCCCTATTGCCTGATGTGTCATCATAAAATAGGGTGATTGTCCCAATGGTTGTCTGGGTGGCTTGATCAATGTAGGAAGACATCGTTTCCGTTCCGAGGTTTTTGACCTTGATTCCGCCCGATACCTGAGTTATCCCAAGCTTGCCCCGGAAGAAGTAGTTCAACAGACCCGCGGAGTAGCCGATAGCGCGGGGGAGAAGTTCTTTTGCATAGGTGTTATGCACATTGTTGTCAAGCCAAACTTCCTTTATCTGCGGATTATTGCCTGCCGTCTCCACTTCGCTATTTATAAGACTGAGCGCAGCAAAATGATCTACGCTGCTTTGATCCGCCGGGCATTGCTTTCTACTCACATATTTGGTAGGCGTGTTTGAGCCAGGTAGATAGTCAGTGCATAGATACTGATTGATTGAATCGATATTGATCTGAGGAGAAGTGTAAATATGTTCGGATGTCGGGTTATTGTTTGGTATCGTAGAATCGCTGAAGTAATTGGCATTGGTGAATTCGGCCAAACCCAGAACAGAACCAATTTGATCGGTGTCCCAATAGTCCGTTACTCTTGGGTTGCTGAATGCCGGTAATTCTATCGTTTTGGTTGCACTCGAAATAAGGTCTGGATTACCCTTAATATAATCTTCAAATGGATTACCAAACCATTTTATAGGATTCATGGAAGTAATCCCATGGTAAGTGAGGTGTGATCTGAAATCATTTCTGACATGAGCAGGTACTGCCATATCTTCCAGAAGGTGCACCACTTGTCCGACTGCCTGAAAAGTCTTCGCAAAATTTATTTCACGAGCAGTGCCGGTAGGTGACGTTAAGGCTGAATAGTAATATTCCCTGGCATTCTCCCAGCCCATTGTCTGACTGTTGCGCTGTATTACCGGACTTCCGGGGGCCTGATATCCGGTCGCCCAGACAATGTTCGAGTACCATGGTTTCCAGCCATAGCACCATATATCCAACCACAGCGGCTCATCACTCATGGCAGATTCATTCCATGGCTTCAAAGGATTATGAAAATGATTTGAGGCACGGCAGTTGGGGGTATCTTCAAGAAAAGAACCTTCTGTTAACCACCAAAGAATTGTGTTGCCATTTAGCACTGATGACACGCCATCTGTAAATCCTAGAATTACTTTCAAATACGAATTAGAATTAGTTGCAAAGTTATCGACGGCTTTTGCTGTCAGGTCTCTGTGAGTCCTTTCGTTATCAAAACCGATAGCAGAATTTGCATAATAAATAATAAGAAGAAGAATGCATATAATTCCTTTTTTCATCTTAGCCTCTCTCCTTCTAGTTCTTCCCATCTATATGCTTCATTAATTAGTTTTCCCCAATGCGTCATACTATGTAAGAAGAAGACATGATCTTTTCTCAAGTATTCTTTTCGAAAAGAATATAACTTTATTATTTGTTCATTCTCCCACTTGAAATCCGTCCTTTTTTTATAATCAGGGAAAATAAACTCGTTATTCCAAGCAACATAACCTTTTTTATAAACAGTAATATGGGGGGGATTTACCCATGGATCGAGAACACCTGAAATAGTGACCTTTCCCTCTTTGTCGGAAAGCATTTCAATAACCTTGTATGATTCGGTCGCAGCCATTCCAGGCACTCCTTTTGTCTTTGTCCATTCTACAAGCACCACAGCGCCTTCTACCGGCTGCTGGGTCTCAGCATCAATGACCTTGCCGGTTATTCCAGCATAACATCCAGGGCAGACAACTGAAATAAACATTACAGCAATAAGGATAATCTTTACTTTGCTAATCATATTTTGAGCCTCCTTGATTCTTTATTCATTTTGCAATATTGTGAAATATTAGAATCCCAGAATTTTCCACATGCCGTTATCATCGATAACAAACGTAAGAGGATATGCGTATTCTCCATCGGATTCTTGTCTGATTGCGACGCACTCCGCGGCCACATCTTGGACAGAATAGATTTCAATTCGAGTAATTTCCGACAGTCTTGCTGCAATATTGCGGGATGGATTAATAAATATGGACCCGTACCTGTCCCGCGCGCCTGGGACAAAATAGTCTAAAGCTGCGTCCGTATTCCCGCTAAGAACAGCCGCCTTCATCCCCTCCCATTTGTTTCTGAGCAGGGAATCAAGTTGTGCCCTATTCATCACTGTGATGGTTATGATATCCTGATAAGTATTACTGTCCGGCCCTGTTGAACTGATGGTGAATGTGTACCTACCCTCTGTAGTCATCCTCACCTTGTACTGATCCGTGGTTGATGAAATGACTTGTGGTTGGACCGGGCCTGTTGCGCTCAGAGTTGAATTTGCAATGCTGAACGTCCCGTCCACGCTCAAAGTGACTTCCAGAGGCGATATTCCTGATTCAATATTCGACGTTAAGCGGATGTAGTTTCCGGTAGTCGTTGCGTTCACCGTCACCGATGCCATTGCCGTATATCCTGCGGTATCAATTGCGCTGACTGTGATAGTATTCGCCCCTTCTGCCAGCGGCACATGATTAGCGACAAACTCGCTGCCATATACGGTTGCCACGATGCCATTCACCGTCACTCCGGTCTCGTTGCCCGTTGTATTTGTGATCATGCCCTTAACCATTACATCAGGCCTGGATATGGTTGCGGAGTTTGCGGGCGACGTTATTGCGATGTTGATCGGACCCGAAGTCGTGAAGGTGCTGTCATTTGATAAAGCAGAGATGCCATAGCTGTTCGTTGATGTCACACTGAAATGATATGTTGTCTGCATAGCGAGATTTGTGAGCGTAAGGCTGTGGTCTGTTGTAAGCGTCGGATCGCTGATCGTGTTTTCGTATGCCGTTGTCGTGCCGTATGAGACGAGGCTGTCTGATGGCTGATCTGTTGTCCAGGTGATTGTGGCCAAACCTGTGGTTATGCTACCGGCTGCCACTGCGCTGATCGTCGGAGGGATGTTTGTGCCTATTGTATTGAAGGTATTATCTGGTGAAGATGATGTAAGTTCATGGCTGTTTGTAGACGAAACTCTGAAGTGATATGCCGTTCCAGGAGTAAGATTATTTATTGTGATGCTGTGTTTTGTGGTCAACGCTGGATCAGAAACCGAATTACCATACGCTGGGGATGTTCCGTATTCGACAGTACTACTGGCGGCCTGGTCGGTGGTCCAGGTGAAGACCGCCGCTTCTCCGGTAATGTTGCCGGCCGTAACTACGTTGATGATAGGCGGCGTGAGACTGATCGACCCGTTAACCGCTACTGTCTGGCCTGCGGTCAAATTGCCGGAGAATTTGAATGCGCCATAATCTACCTTCGTGATCGTTCCGCTGTACAGCCCCTGGCTAACCGTTGGTATGGAATATTGCCCGGCTGGATCGGTAAAAGTTGTGTGGATTATGGACAGTGAATCAGTTATCGATGCCTGGGCAGAGGGTATAGGCTGGCCGGTTAAAGAATCGGTCACTATTCCTTTAATAGTGCCCTTTGTCACGAGAGTGACTATAACGCTGCTTGTAATGGTTTGGTTATAGGCATCTATAGCCGTTGCCGCTATCGTGTTCTGGCCCTCGCTTAAGGAAAGCGTCGCTGTGAAGGTATTACCGCTCACGGTCGCTTGTGTGCCATTGACCGTTACCTGTGCATTCTTGCTCACGCTTCCGGTAACTGTTAAAGGCGAAGAATTGAGCACTGCCCCGGATTGCGGAGACGTTATTTGCAACGTGAGGGTTGGTATTGGAGCAAGTTGAACATGTAAGGTACTAACCTGGCCTGCTGTCTTCGTCCCGTTTATTGTCTGTTTGATATATCCTCCTTTTTCGAAAATTGCCGTGAAACTACCATCCGCGACTTCCAGTATTGTATATGTACCGTTTGAATCAGTTGTTGCCGTATGTGTGCCGAGAGAATCTGAGACAGTTATCGCAACATTCGGCAAAGGCAATGCTGTGGAAGAATCAGTGACCGTTCCTGTGATTGAATTCGACGGCAAGGTGCCGGTTCCGTTCACCTGTATCGTAATGGTAGGGTGATCTGCATCGTTCGATAGGACTTCTATAGCATCGGCAAAAGTGCCGGTAGCGGTTGGAGCGAAGCTTACCGTCAATGTACAAGAGGCTGAAGCAAGCAGTACGGCGCCCGTGCAACCATCAGCAGTTATTGTAAAAGGTACCCCCGGCTTGGTGACATTCTTAATTATCAATTCACCGCCGCCGGAGTTAGAAACATTAACGCTTATTGTTGGCGAGCTGCCGATTCCAACAGCATTGAAATCAAGACGGGAAGGTATTACCCCAATTTCCCAATTATCAACCAGCTCGGTGAAGTATGCTTCGCTGACGTTGAACCAGTTTTGCGCTGCCACGACCCTGAACTTCATAAATCCGGCGCCGTCCATAAGATGGAGAAGAGGAGTAACGTCGATATGGTTCCAGCCAGCCCAGACATTCCCTGTCACAGCCTTGGACGGCTGCACGGTCTTGCCGTCCGGGTAATAAGCGTATATATGAACAGGCTGAGGGGTGCCGCCATACAGATCGTTTAAATATACGTGTAATACGGCACTGGACAGCTTCCGGGCCTCCACGTTGGATCGAAAACTCATGACATCGTAATTTGATTTGTTTTGCTGAACCTGTAGGGCCTGGGTGTACGATCCGTCCTTCATAAGAACGGTCACGTCTTGGGTGTTTTTATCGGGAGCCGATTCCGTCCTTAACCCGGCGATGAACACCGCCTCCTGGAAAAGATCCACAGAACCGTCACAGGCATCGCCGATGCTGTCCCCATCGAGGTCAACCTGTGCCGGATTGTACAGGGTAGGACAATTATCCTCGGTATCGCCGATTCCATCGCCATCGATATCTGTCCCGGCTTTTACTTCTATATAATCCCTTTTGATCTCGGTATCTGTAGAGCCGCCGGAGTCCGTTACGGTAAGCACAACGGTGTGCATCCGGACGGTATTATAAACCGCAATGGGATTCTGCTCATTAGAGTCAATAAGGCCGTCATTGTCAAAATCCCATGCCCATGAGAGAATATTTTTACCTTCGGCGGCGCTCGACTTATCAGTAAAGTTTACAGTCATGGGTGCGTAACCACTCGTGGGGGTGGCTATAAAAAACGAATCCATGGCTGCACCGTATTTTGTGTACCAGAAGCTTTGAGTAACCATGTTGGTGTAGTACGCTTGAAACCCCATGTCGATAATCTTCGAATTGTTACTATGGTAAAAGCTCCATCTCGCAGTAGGGTATTGCCAGAGATCTCCCGAAAGCTTCGACGCCACTATAATCGGGGGCTCAAAATACTTCTGGACTGCGAGCCCTTCGTCAACCACTTTGACCTCATACGGAATGTCGTCAACAAGTATCAGAATGCCGCCCTTGTCGGGGGTGCTTGAAACCTGAAGGTCCCAACCGCTCAGCCATGGCTGGGTATGCAAATGAAGGTAATGGGCATAGTTGCTGTTACTGGATACCGCGACCCTCGCATCGCCATTTTGATGAATCACGAAGGAGTAGCCGTTCACTCCAAGGTTCATTGTTTCAAAAGAGGACGGCTGGTTGGCGTCTCCCCGAAGCACTCTTGATCCCATGAGAATATACGGGACGTTATCCGGTCCGACGGCAATATCGAATTCTCCGGATAAACTGCCGCTCGCGATCGGCCAGACGGTCGTCTTGTGCCATGTGCCGCCTACCCGGTTAGCATAAGTGAGGGTTTGAGCGCTTTTTCCTTTTGATGTTTCATACAACTGATAGACGACGTGGGGTACGCCGTTTGCGTCTATTGCGATGGCACACTTCGGTTGAATAGAAGTCTTTCGGCTTTCTAGTATTTCATAGCCCTCCCATGAATGGTTTGCTTTCGGGCTGTTCGCAGTGTTGAATTTCTTGTAAATGGGATGATAATCCCAGTTAAATGTTACCATGTGCACCACGTTCTGGCCGTCGATTGCGAGGCCGATCCCGGCCCCACCACGCCACTGATCCTCCCAACCGACGCCGCTCCAGCTTGACCCATCCTGGGATGTGTACACTTCCACCCACCCGTCCCACTGACCGGTATGCCCCGCGTCACCGATGAAATAGTAAATTCTGCCCGATGAAGTCCTGATTATCCGCTTGCCGTTATTAAGAGCGTTTACCAGCCCCAGATTGAGCATGACCGGATCATCAATAGCGAAAGCATAAAGCGAAGACGCCAGCACTAATAAAAAGGCCATTAAGAACTTGGACATTCGAATGATTCCGCTCTTCATGTCTTTCAGCTTTTTCTTCTTTGCACGTATATCCCTCATTCGGTCCTCCCTCACTTGATATGCTGCAATTGATCTTAACTTTTTATCATCTAGTGCTAAAGCTTTTACAACGATTAACATGGCATCATTTTATTATTGCAATCATTCTATACCAGATCCCGATTGCACTCCAATGACGAGATGCATCACAATATGGTTTTCCCTAAAATATAAATTTATTGATTTTGTTTCCTTGGTCTGAGGCGAAGCCTCGTTCAGAATTGTTCATTTGCGGACACTCGCATTCATTCGAGCCGAAAGAACTTATCCTTTCGGCAGCGTTACCACAAACTCCGTTCCCTGCCCTTCCCTGCTCTTCACCTCGATGCGACCGCCATGGGAGGTAACAATCTTATGTACAAGGGCAAGCCCCATGCCCACACCCGTATCTTTCAAGGTAAAAAAGGGAAGGAATATCTTTTTCAATTTATCGGAAGGTATGCCAATGCCCGTATCGCGAACCACGATCTTGAGGTCACGATTCGTCTTCGCCTCAATGGTAAGCGTACCTCCGTCCGGCATGGCCTCGACCGCGTTCTGAAGAAGATTGGAAAACGCCTGCCGCATCAGGACTTCATCAACGGAGACCTCGGCATCCGCGAGTTTCAATATTGTCTCGATCCGTGAATTCCCGCCTTTGGCCTGCAGGACCGCGGCCATACAGCTCGTGATCATTTCCTTGATGGTGACCTTAACCCGGTTGAGCGATGCCGGACGCGCGAAGGTCAGCAGGTCTCCGATGATCCGATTCATGCCGTTGATCTCGTTCGCGATGCTCCGTATCGTCTCTTGACCGGCCGGATCGTTTTTCTTCGACAGCAGCGTGAGATATCCCGAGATGACCGCCATGGGGTTCCTGAGCTCATGCGCAATGCCTGCCGACATCTCACCGAGCGCGGTCAGGCGTTCCCGAAGCTCCACCTGTTCCAAAAGCCGCTTGACCTCCGTAAGGTCCGAGAAGGAAACGATAACACCAAGTGCGGCCGCTTGCCGGTCCATGAGCACGGCAGTATTGTAACCCAGCCAGAGCTTGCCGCCGGGCCTGTCAAGCATCGTCTCCATCCGCGCAGACGGGACTCTCTTCTCAAGCGTCTCGTGCACCATCCTCGCGATCTCACTGTCTCCGAACAACTCCTGAGCGGTCTTCCCCATGGCCTGTTCCCGATGTAAACAGAGCATCTCCAGAGCGGCGCGGTTGATCGTCGCAAGATGACACTCCTTATCGAAGGTCATTACTCCGTTCGTGACGCACTGGAGAATATTTTCGTTGTAGGTTTCAATGTTCTCGGCGCGTTGTTCCGCAAGTGCCCTGAGCCGCTCCAGCTCTTTTTCCTTCTCCTTGAGCTGTTTGGTAACTTCCTGGAAGGCGTTGATGATGAACGAGGTGTCGGTGGTCTTCTCGCGCTCCACATTCTGCATGCCGAGTTCGCGGCGATACCGACGCGCAATGCTCCACAAGAGCATCGATCCGATCACGACGATCAAAACGCCGAGCATCAGTATGAAAAAGGGTTGAGACGTCATACGCGGAACAGTCCGAGATACCACAAAACGATGGAAGGGCCATGGAACGCGCTCGCTACCGCGCCGATCGCAAGGAACGGTCCGAAGGGAATGAACTTTTCCATTTTATGTCTCTTCAGAACGATCAGTAAAACTCCGACCACGGATCCTGCCAGCGCGCCGAGCATGATGGTAAGGAGAGCGCCCTTCCACCCCAGGAAGCTGCCCACCATGCCCATGAGTTTCACGTCTCCGCCGCCCATTGCCTCGACGTGCCGGAGCTTTTCCCAGATCCATCCGATTGCGAGGAGCGGGCCTCCGCCGAGGACCAGACCAATGAGAGAATTCAGGAAACCCGTCAGGTACGGCCCGGCGTGGGGAATAAGGCTGTCGAGGTGGAACGGCAGCGGATCGCCGAGCGGGGACATGAAGAACGGCGCGAGTGAAAGGCCGACGAGCATGCCCGGCAGGGTAATGCTGTCGGGGATGATCAGGTGGTGGTAGTCGATAACCGTGATGACGATCAAGGACGAGCAGAGGGCCATCATGAGGAATGCCTCTCCGCTGATACCGAACTCGCTGACGATCCAGACAAAGAACAGCGCGTTCACCAGCTCGACAAACGGGTATTGCCAGGAGATGGGCTCTCCGCAATTCCTGCATTTACCCCGCAGGAGTAGAAAACTGAGAAGCGGTATATTGTCGTAGAACCGTATCCCGCCTTGACAACGCGGGCAATGGGAAGGCGGGGTGACGATGGAACCGCCGCGCGGCAGGCGCACGATGCAGACATTCAGAAAGCTTCCCACGAGCAGGCCAACGACAAACGCAACCGCACTGATCATACGCTGGCGTCCCCCTTCCGCTTCGGAGCAAACTTGAACAGGTTTTGCTCGCTCTTGATCTTGGCATTCAACTCTTCGAGTTCCTGTTTCCGGTCAATCAGCTCCTGCATGGCATCGGAGATTTCCTCGTTCTGGATCAGTTGTTCACTCATTTTCGGCAGCGCATCCCCCATGGCGAGGTTTACCACCTTGCGGCCGATGCTTTGGTGCAGTTCATCGATCCGTGTCTGGACCTCGCTGATCCTGATACGCAGTCGGACAATGGCGATCTCAGCCCTCACCCGATCGGCAAAGAGAACAGCGGCAATTGATAACCTCTGCGCGCCTCGTTGCATGTTCAATACCGCTTTTTCCCAGATCGTCATCTTGACTCCTTATTGCGGGTGCAGGGTCCGGGGTACAGGGTTCAGGGTTCAGGTTACAGATTAACAGATAATTACGGTCCTTCCTCTTTCCCTGAACCCTTTAACCTGTTTTTTACTCTATCAGAATACTCGCAAAATATCAACCCACGGATATCAGTCCGAGCCTGCCCTGCCACTTCCGCTTCAGAAGTTCACGGAGCTGCGGATACTGTTCGAGTGTCGGGTCCTGTTGGACCAGTTCAAAGGCTTCTGTTCTTGCCTTTTCGAGCAGGTCCGCGTCACGAATGATGTTCGCCGCTCGCAGGTCCGGCAGGCCAGACTGGCGCGTGCCGAAGAATTCTCCGGGACCGCGCAGCCGCAGGTCTTCTTCGGCGATCATGAAGCCGTCATTCGTGCGGGTGAAGGCATTCAGCCGCTCACGCGCTTCTTCCGCGAACATCCTCGGTCCCATGAGAATGCAATAGGATTGTTTTTCGCCCCTGCCGACCCTCCCCCGAAGCTGATGGAGCTGCGCCAGACCGAACCGCTCGGGGTGTTCGATCGCCATTACCCCGGCATTCGGCACGTCCACGCCGACCTCGATCACCGTGGTCGAGACCAGGAGGTGTATTGCTCCCGCTTTAAAGGACGTCATGACGGCTTCTTTCTCTTCGCCCTTCATTCTGCCGTGCAAAAGCCCTACCTTCCAGTTCGGGAAGATGTCCGCCTGGAGATGCGCTGCCATCTCGGTCGCTGCCTTCAGATCGCTCTTTTCCGTCTCTTCCACAAGCGGATACACCACGTATACCTGCCGTCCTTTCGCAAGCTCGCTTTCGATGAACTGGTACGCATCCTTCCTCCGGTTCTCGAAATAAAGACGGGTGATTATCGGGATCCTGCCCGGCGGCATTTCGTCGATCACGGACACGTCGAGATCGCCGTAGACCGTAAGCGCGAGCGTGCGCGGGATCGGCGTTGCAGTCATGACCAGCACATCCGGCTCATACCCCTTGGACGTGAGCGTGGAACGCTGCATCACGCCGAAACGGTGCTGTTCGTCGATGACCGCGAGTCCCAGGCGGGCGAACTTCACGTTCTGTTCGATCAACGCGTGGGTGCCGACCACGATCTGCGCCGCGCCGGACCCGATCTCTCCCAGCAGTGATTCTTTTTCCTTCTTTTTCATGCGGCCGGTAAGCGAGCGGACGGATATTTTGAGTGACGAGACCATGTCCGTGATATTCTTGAAGTGCTGTTCGGCAAGGATCTCCGTCGGCGCCATGATACAAGCCTGGTATCCATTCTCCACAGCCATGAGCGAGGCGATCAGAGCGACCACGGTCTTGCCGCAGCCCACATCACCCTGCACCAGCCGGTTCATGGGCCGGTCCGCGGTCATGTCTTTTTTGATCTCGCCGATCACCCGCTCCTGTGCGGCCGTCAGTTTGTAGGGCAGGTCCCTTCTGAGCGCTGTCTCGAGCAACGTGAGCGATCTGAACGTTATCCCCTTCTTTTCAACGACCACTCCCCGCTTCCTGAGCGCGAGCCCCAGCTCCAGTGAGAACAGTTCCTCGAAGCTTAAGCGTCGGTGGGCCGCGCTCGTGCCGCGGTTCAGGACAACAAGGTCCTTTTCTTTTGTGGGGAAGTGCGCTTCTGACAATGCTTCAAGAGAGGACATGAGTGAGTATTTCTGGATCAGGAAGTCAGGCAGTGCTTCCCGCACCGATCCCGCGCAGGAATCCAGGATGGTCTTCATCATCGTGCGGATCGCGCGGACCGACAATCCCGAGGTGGCGCGGTAGATCGGAACGGTCCTGCCGGCGTGGATCAGGTCATCCGATTCGTCCTCACCCATGATCTCGAATTCCGGATTGTCAATCTGAGGCAGACCGCTCCGATAGGGATTGGACTTCACGACACCCGAGAGAATTACCCTTTGGCCGGGCCTGAATGTCTTTTTCATAAAGGCCTGGTTGTACCACGAACCAACAAGCATTCCGCTCTTGTCCGTGATCACCAGTTCGAAGACCTTAACGCGTTGCCGTTTGGTCTGGACCACGTCGGCGGATACAACCTCGCCGGACACTGTCTCAAAAGAACCATAGGTGAGTCTGCCGATCTTTTTGAGATTTCCCCGGTCCTCGTAACGCCACGGGAGATACGAAAGCGCGTCTTCGATCGTAGTGATACCGAGTTTCTGGAGCAGTTCAGCCCGTTTGGGGCCGACGCCTTTGCAGTACTGGATGGGGGCATCGAGCCGCAGAACCGTGCCGGCCTCCCCCGTTTGAGGCGCAGCCTCTTTCGGGGGGTGAGGGGGAATAACAACTGGCGCCTTGCCTCCATCGGTCTTTTTTTCATTTTGCTCAAATGCGTCGATCACCGCCACTGCCGTGACGATCCGGTCCTTTTTCTTTTCCAATGAAAGCGCATCGAATCCGGCAAACAGATTTTCCATCTTGGCTATTTCGTCATGGTCCTTCACGATTTGTTTCAGGTCCTCGACCTGGGATTGAATGAAAGGTTCCATGGCTGTCAGGCTTTTAATATGGGCAAAATCGTCCCGTGCCGCAAAAGTCAGCGGTTTCCTGATCCGGTCAAGGATGGTTTTGAGGTTGTCCATGGGCATGGACAATATTAGAATATTTTAGGGGTTTTGTCGAGGAAAAGGAGCTCTGTGTTGACACTGGGCATACTAATTTATCGGGTTATGCGAAAAACACAATGTCTTTCATGGGATAATGCTTCTTGTTCAGTGTCCAGAGAGGAAGGTCGGTAACGTGGGCGGTAGCGGCGATAAGGGCATCGGCGATCTCCGTACTATGTGAGGCGCGATATGACTTCATATATTCGCCTGCTTTATGTCCGATTGTATCGTCAATTTTAAGGCACTCCATGAGTCCGAAAAGTTTGGTTGTGATCCCTTCCTCGCCCCTTCGCAATCCAGCGACGATCTCCGCTCTCGTGATCGGGGAGAAGCACAGCTTCTTTTCCCGTTTATAGACTTCGGTAAACTTTTTTACAATCTTTTCATTATCCCGAAGATACTCGATCAGGACATCGGTATCGATCAGGATGCTCATGATTTGATACCCAGCCGTTTCTTCCTGGTATCCTTCCTCATTTGCCGAACATATTCTTCCGACGAAGCGATATCTTTTCGGTCTTTCCAGATGCCCGCTGATTCCTTTAAAATCATGTCGGCATTGTCGGGTTTATCCAGCGCGTATACCTTTTTAACCGCTGCCCTCACAAGCTCGGATATTGAAACCGCCCTTTCCTTGCCTACACGCCGGAGCATTTTGAAAACATCGTCTTCTATATATAATTGTGTTCTTTTCATGGTATTCTCCATTACCCGTTGTTGCGTAACGTAATGTATAGCATACATCACTCTTCATGTCAAACGGTTTTCTCAGGACATGATTAAGGGGAAACATACACTGCACGGCAATTGTTCCCTCAATTATTAGTATCTCAACAATAAAGTGAGGGAGTAAATGTACGACAATAATAAATACTAAAACCTTCAGCAGTCTTCCGTATCTCCGTGTCTCCGTGTTGAGAAAAACCTTTTCAACATTATTGCAGCGTCAATGTCGTATTTCCTGATACGCCTGTTATCGGGTCTTTTGCTGTAATCGTGACAGTGCCCGCGGCTACTACCCGGGCAAGGCCTGTATTGTCTATCGTTACAATTCCGGTATTCGATGAGCTCCAATTCCATGATGCTGTCACTGACGGCGTCAGGGTCTGCGTCGTCTGACCATCTTGAAACGTTCCTATCGCCGTAAACCGCAGCGTCGTGGTGCTCATGGAAACTATCGGATTGATAGGATCGAGCGCGATGGCTGTGAGCGGCGTGCTGGTGACCGTGAGCGTTGTTGCGCCGGTGGCCCCGCTCATCGTCGGATCACTTGCCTGAATGACCGTTGTCCCGGTTACCGTACCTGCGGAGACAATGCCATTGCCGATTACTCCCGGGGTGTCGATGATGGTTGCATCCCCGGTAGATATAGCGGTCCATTTTGCGAACGTTGTTATGACCTGCGTGACCGTTCCGTTGGAAAATAATGCTATGGCTGCAAACTGGTGTGTTGCCCCGAGTGCCATATAGGGGTTGGTTGGGATTACCGAAATTGCTTCAGGAACGGTGACATCGATCCTGGCAGTCCCGGAGATATTATTTGCCGCGTCATACGCCGTAATAGCAGCCGTGCCTATATCCACTGACGTGACGATGCCGTTTGAGCCTGCCGTATTGCTGACGGTAGCAACCGCGGTATTGTCCGAGCTCCAGGTAACGACCTGCGACCAGGTAAGGTTCATACCGTTCGAAAACGTTCCGATTGCTGTTAACTGCTGCGTCGTTCCTTTCACCATGCTTTGAGCGGCCGGGGTGATGGAGACTGATTCGAGGGTGCTGCTATGCTGATTGCAGCCCATCAGCCCCGGAACCGCTGTAAGCACTGAAACTATCGCGATACAGAATGTGAAAATCTTTATGCGTATCATCTTCCTTGGTCTCTCCTTGCAACAGGCGGTTATTTAGACACAATGTTGTGCGGATATCTTGATGCGGTCATTACACGCTGTTTCATTCCGGCTATCATAGCATAAATCGGATGTTCTCGTCAGAAAAAACTACTCGTACCTCAGCGCATCGATCGGGTTCAGAAGCGATGCCTTGTACGCGGGATAGAAGCCGAAGAAGATCCCAATGAAGCCGGAAAAACTGAATGCAAGCAGGATGGAAGGCACCGACACGACCGTGGGCCATCCGGAGACGGATGAGAGTATCATTGCCGTGGAGACCCCTGCGATGATGCCGATGATTCCGCCGATCAGGGACAGGGTCAGCGCCTCGATGATGAACTGAAGACGGATGTCCCACGTCCTGGCTCCGATGGCCATGCGGATGCCGATCTCGCGCGTCCGCTCGGTCACGGACACGAGCATGATGTTCATGATCCCGATCCCCCCGACAAGGAGCGAGACTGACGCGATCGCGGCAAGCAGCAGGGTCATCACCTTTGAGGACTCTTCGCGCGCCTCCATCATCTGGGTAAGGTTCCGTACGGTGAAATCATTGTCCTGCTTCGGCCCAATGCGATGACGCTGCTTCAGCAATGCGGTGATCTGCCTCTCCGCGTCACTGAGAACTTCGGCGCTCATTGCCTTGACCGTTATGTTACGAACCATGCCGGGAAACTGGGTCCCGAACAATTTCTTCTGCGCCGTAGTCACGGGAACAAGGACCGCATCGTCCTGATCGTGTCCCCTTGCGTCCTGCCCCTTCGGGCTCAGTATCCCGACCACCGTAAAAGGAACATTCATGATCCTGATCGTCTGGCCGACCGGATTCTGTTCGCCGAACAGGTTGTCCACCACGATCTGCCCGAGCAGGCAAACCTTTGTGGCGCTCTTCACGTCCTGCGCGCTAAAGGACCTGCCGGCGGTCATCGACCAGTCTCGAACGATAAGGTATGACGGAGTCGTACCGATAATGCCGGTCGACCAGTTGAGATGTCCAAAGACGACCTGGGCCACTCCATTGAGATTGGGAGCAACATCGGAAACCGCGGGACATTCCTTCTGGATAGCCTCGGCGTCGCCCAGCGTAAGTGTTGACTGCGTTCCGGCGCCCATCCGGACCCCTCCCGAAGTCATGGCCCCCGGTATAACGATAAGAAGATTGCTTCCCATGCTTGCCATCTGTTCTGCGATCTTCCTGCTTGCGCCGGTGCCGATGGCCACCATGGCGATCACGGCGCCCACGCCGATGATGATCCCGAGCATGGTGAGGGCCGAGCGCATCTTGTTCACTCTGAGTGCGCGAAAGGATATCTTGAAGGTGGAAGGAATGTTGATCATAAATAATAGTGACTAAAGTACATTAAAGTGAGCTAACGTGCGCTAAAGTGAGTACTTCCATTTTAGGCACTTTAGGCATTTTAGGCACTTTTCTTACCGACTTTCTCATCGCTGATTATATGTCCATCAGAAAACCGGATAATCCGCTTGCTGTACGCCGCGATGTCGGACTCGTGGGTCACCAGTATGACCGTTATATGTGACTCCTGGTTCAGCTTCACCAAGAGTTCCATGATCTCAGCGCTTGTTTTCGTGTCAAGATTCCCGGTAGGTTCATCCGCGAGGATGATCGGCGCGTCGTTCACGAGCGCGCGGGCAATGGCGACCCGCTGCTGCTGGCCTCCGGAGAGCTGGTTCGGGTGATGGCCTTCCCGTCCTTCGAGCCCCACGCTCTTGAGAGCCTTCCGCGCACGTTCTTGTCGTTGGTGGGCCGGGAAACCGTTGTAGAGCATCGGAAGTTCGACATTTTCAAGGGCCGACGTCCGTGACAACAGATTGAATCCCTGGAACACAAACCCGAGCTTTTTGTTCCTGATCTCGGCAAGCGCGTCGCGCGACAGACCGCCGGTATCGACACCGTCCAGGAGATAGTGTCCGTCCGTGGGCGTGTCGAGGCAACCGAGAACATTCATAAAGGTCGATTTACCCGATCCTGACTGTCCCATGATGGCCACGAACTCGCCTTTTTCGATGGACGCTGAGATGCCATCGAGCGCGCGAACATCGACATCACCGAAACTATACACCTTGGTGAGCTTGTGTGCCTCGATCAGCGCCATCTTAGAACATCCTCGGTCCGGCCTGGGATTGAGTCTTGTTCTTTTTGAACGATTCAATAATAATATTTTGCCCCTCTTTTAACTCTCCGGAAACGATCTCCGTATACGCCCCATCGCTGATGCCCGGTGTGATGGCGACGCGTCTCGGTTTTTCATTTTCAAGCACCCAGACAGATGGACCCTTTTCCCCCGCCCCATCTCCCCCCGTCTTCGAACCGTTGCCGGCCCCCGCCGCTCCCGTGGGCGCGGTCATTCGAAACCGGAGTGCCGCATTGGTGATTTTCAGGACATTGCTCTTTGTCACGATGATAATGGAAACATTCGCGGTCATCCCGGGCATCAACTTCATTTCGCGGTTGTCCACCTGGATCACCACATCATAGGTGACCACGTTCTGCACGGTGATCGGGGCCTGCCTTTTCTGCCATACCTTTCCTTTAAATATCGTATCAGGATAGGCATCCACGGAAAATTCCACGTCCTGCTCGATTTTCACCACGCCGATGTCTGACTCGGCAACGTTCGTATCGATCTGCATCTTGGTAAGATCCTGGGCGATCGTAAACAGCGTGGGCGTCTGAAAACTTGCGGCAACGGTCTGGCCGATATCCACATTCCGGGAGATCACGATGCCGTCCACGGGCGATACAATGCGCGTGTACCGAAGGTTCGTGTCCGCCACCTTGAGTGCGGCCTTTGCCTGTCCCAACTGTGCCTTGGCGCCGTCAAAGTTCGTCCCTGCCGTGTCGAGGTCGCTGCGGGGTATGAGATTCTTCGCAAACAGCTCCCGGTTCCTTTTAAGCGTCCGGTCGGCATCGCGGAACGTCGCGTCTGCTTTTTCAACATTCGCCTTTGCCTGCGCCGCCTGCGCCTCAAACATTTCTGGATCGATCAGGGCGATCAACTGCCCCTTTGTCACGCGCGAATTAAAATCGACAAAGAGGCTTTTTATGGTACCGGACACCTGCGTGCCGACGAGAACGGTCGTTACTGCATTGACGGTCCCGGTCGCCGTTATGGCCTGCTGAATATCGCCGATGGTTGCCGATTCGGTCCTGTAGGAGGTCCCATTCCCTGTGCAGCCGAATAATAAAGCTATAAGGATGCCTGAGTTTAAAACACGTTGTGAGGCAGATAGGTTTCGTTTGATCATTCTATATTCCTTTTCCGCGATACGTCATTCCCGTGAAAACGGGAATCCAGAGATATTCTCTGGAATTAAACATGGATTCCCGATGGAACCGATCGGGAATGACGATAAAATATCATCATCGTTGGAACCAGGTGACGCCTTGGGTCATTCCGTCGATGCGGCCTTTTTGCGTATTTGGAATATGCCAAGCTTTCCAAGCTTGCGTTGTAACCTGTCCATGTAAAGATACACAACCGGGGTGACGTACAGAGTCAGCGTCTGTGAGAAAAGAAGACCGCCGACAACGGCAAGACCAAGGGGACGGCGAGACTCCGCACCGGCCCCGAGTCCGATCGCGATGGGCAGGGTGCCCAAAAGCGCGGCCATGGTGGTCATCATGATCGGCCGGAACCGGATGCTGCACGCTTTTAAAATGGCGTCATAAGGCGTTGCCGCCTCCCTGCGCTGAGCATCGAGGGCGAAGTCTACCATCATGATGCCGTTCTTTTTAACGAGCCCGACAAGCAGGATGATTCCCACATAGGAATAGACGTTCAGGTCTTTCCCGAAGATCATGAGGGTCACGATTGCTCCGAAGCCTGCGAAGGGAAGCGCCGACAGGATCGTGAGCGGATGGATGAAGCTTTCGTACAGAATGCCGAGCACAATATAGATCACCAGGATCGCGGCTAACAGCAGGATGCCCAGTCCCTGCATGGACGACTGGAACGCTTGCGCCGTGCCTTGGAAACTCGTGGAAATCGACGCAGGGAGCGTGTCCCGGCCCGCTTTGTTCACGGCATCCACCGCGGTCCCCAGAGACACGTCGGGACGGGTGTTGAATGAAAGCGTGACCGCCGGCAGCTGGCCCAGGTGGTTCACGGACAAGGGCCCCACACTTTGAGAAAGTTTTGACACGGTCCGGAGCGGGACAAGCTGGTTGTCTGACGAACGGATATATAACAGGGAGAGCGCGTCCGGATCCTGCTGGTACTCCGGCTCAAGTTCCATAAGGACACGGTACTGGTTGTTCGGGGCGTAAATGGTCGTTATCTGCTGGCTGCTGTAGGCGGCCTGGAGCGCCGTCTGAAACTGAGTAGCGGAAATGCCGAGGGCTGACGCTTTGTTGCGGTCGATCTCCACGTTCACCTGGGGGTTTTTGATCTGCAGGTCGCTCGTCACTTCCTGCAGGATCGCCAATTCGCGCATCTTTGCCTCAAGCTTGGGAGCATACTCGTAGAGTTCGTCGATATCGGGGCTCTGGAGCGTGAACTGGTAGAGGCTCTTGGTGATCGTCCCGCCCAGGCGCACCGGAGGCGGGTTCTGCGGAAACGCCATGATCCCGGGGACCTGCGCGAGCTTGGGCCTGAGCTGCTGGATCACCTGGTCCACGTGCAGCTTTCGCTCGGAGCGGGGTTTCAGCCGGATGAACAGCCGGCCCTGATTCCCGGCTGAACTGGCGCCGCCTGAACCTGCGCTGGACATAAAGGCATCCACGTTCGGGTCCTTGAGTACGACAGCTGCAACGGCCTGCTGGTGCTGTTTCATGGAATCAAAGGAGGTGCCTTGCGCGGTTTCCGTGACAATGACCAGCTGGCCCGTGTCCTCACTCGGGAGAAAGCCCTGCGGCATGATAAGGAACAGGAATATCGTTGCTGAAAAAATAAACCCGGAGACGAGCATCGTGGCCAAACGGTGCTGGAGCACTGACGTCAGGGTCCGTTGATAAAAAAGCAGCATGTTGGCGAAGAAGCGCTCCGATGCCTGGTACAGTCTACCGTGCTGTTCCTTCCCGTGAGGCCGGACAAAGCGGCTCGCGAGCATGGGTATGAGCGTCAGGGCCACAAAACCGGAAATCAGGATGGACATGCCGATGGTGACGGCGAATTCGTGCAGGAGCCTTCCCATGATGCCGCCCATGAAGAACACGGGGATGAAGACCGCCACCAGCGAGATGGTCATGGACAGGATGGTGAAACCGATCTCCTTGGATCCTTTGAGCGCCGCCTCCATGACGGTCTCGCCCATCTCCATGTGCCGTATGATGTTCTCGAGCATTACGATGGCGTCGTCCACCACGAATCCGACGGACAGCGTGAGCGCCAGGAGGGACATGTTGTCCATGCTGAAGTCGCGGATATACATGACGGCGAAGGTGCCCACCACGGACATGGGGAGCGCCAGGCTCGGGATAACCGTCGCCGACAGGTTCCGAAGGAACAGAAAAATCACGAGCACGACCAGACAAACCGTCAGGACCAGAGTGAATTGAACGTCATGGACGGAGTTGCGAATGGATTCCGAACGATCGAACAGGACCTCGAGGTTGACCGAGGCCGGCATCTGCCGGCGGAACGTGGGAATGAGCTTCTTGATGGAATCAACGACCTCGACCGTGTTCGTGCCGGGCTGGCGTTGTATCGCAAGAATGATGGCCCGCGTATCCTTGAACCAGCCCGCAACTTTGTTGTTCTCGACGCTGTCTATCACCCTGCCCAGTTCCTGGAGCCGCACGGGCGCGCCACCGCGGTATGCCACGATGACCGGACGGTATGCCTTTGCGTCCAGGAGCTGGCCCGACGACTGTATCGTGAACGCCTGGTTCGCGCCTTCAAGCGTGCCGGTCGGAAGATTAACGTTCGCGCGCGAGACCGCGCCCGCCACCTCGTCAATCCCGATTCCCCTGCTTGCCAGGGCGCGGGGATTGAGCTGAACGCGAACGGCGTACTTCTGTGATCCGTAGACCTGCACCTGGGCCACACCGCTCACCATGGAGATACGTTGGGAAATAATGGTCTGCGCGTAATCGTCTATTGCGGAGAGCGGCATTGTGGGAGAACTGAGGGCGAGGTAGAGCACCGGCGCGTCGGCCGGATTTACTTTTCGGAACGACGGTGGACTCGGCATGTCCTCCGGCAGCTGGCGCGCCGCGGAAGCAATGGCCGACTGGACGTCCTGGGCCGCGGCATCGATGTTCCTGCTGAGGTCGAATACGATCGTGATCCGGGTGCTTCCCTGGCCGTTCGTCGAGGTCATGGAGTCGATACCCGCGATGGTCGAGAACTGTTTCTCCAGCGGCGTGGCCACGGCAGAGGCCATAGTCTCGGGGCTCGCGCCAGGCACGTTCGCGGTCACCTGGATCGTGGGGAAATCCACGTTCGGCAGGTCGGAGACCGGCAGGAGCCGATACCCCGCGATGCCAAGGAACAAGATGGAGAGCATAACCAGAGTGGTCATGACCGGACGGCGTATGGATAATTCGGAAATATTCATAGGTTAAAAAAGAATCCACCACAGAGACACGGAGGCACGGAGAAATGCAAATACGATATCTTGAATAAATTTATTTTACATGCTTTTATTTTGACTTCGGCATTTGAGTTTTTAAATCTTCCTTGCTCCGTGTCTCCGTGTCTCCGTGGTTATCATTTTTTTCTGCTTTGTTATCCTTTTCGTTCTTAATCTCCACCTTAGCCCCCGGCACAAGGCGGAGTTGTCCGTCAATGACGACTTTCTCACCTACCGCGACACCTTTTTCGATGATGGTCCCTTCCCCATACGACCTGCCGGGCGTCACGATGCGAAGATCGGCCGTCATGTCGTCCTTTATCACATACACATACTGTCCCTGCTGGCCTGTCTGCACTGCGGATGACGGCACCACCACCCGGTTCGGCTCCGTGGTCAGCGTGAGGATGACATCAACAAACTGTCCCGGCCAGAGTCTCCTGTCGGCGTTCGCAAAGGTGCCTTTCAATTTGAGCGTCCCGGTGGTTTTGTCCACCTCATTATCAATAAACGTCAACTCCCCGCGAGCCGGGCGCTTTTCATCACCCGGGATGATTGCCTCAACCTTGAGCTCGTGCATGGCAGTATATTTATTGATGTCAGACAGATTCTGTTCAGGCACGGTGAACGTGACATAGATCGGAACGATCCGGTTGATGGTAGTCATCGCGCTATCGTTTGCCTTGATGACGTTGCCCGCATTGACCATCACGCTTCCGGCCCTGCCATTGATGGGTGATTTGATCGAGCAGTAATCAAGTTGGAGCCTGCTGTTCTCAACATTGGCCTTGTCAGCCTGGACGGCTGCTGCAAGGGCATCGGCATTTGCCCGAAGCTGGTCATACTGGTCCTTGGAAACATAATCCTTCTGGACAAGGAGGGCATACCGCTTTGCCTGTTCTTCCGCGTTCTTTGCCTGGGCCAGGTCCCGCGCGAGCGCTGCCTCCGACTGTCTGAGCGCTGCTGCATAGGGGCGCGGATCTATCTTGAACAAAAGATCGCCTTTTTTGACGTCCTGCCCTTCCCTGAAGTACACACCTTCCACTTCGCCGCCGACCAGCGGCTTGATCGATACGGCATTATAGGCCTCAACATTGCCGATGACCTTAAGCTGCAGCGGAATATTTTTCTGATCCGCGCTCCCGACGACCACCGGCACGGTCCGTGGAGGCGCAGGTTTTCCCTTTGAACAGGACGAACCGGTGATACAAAGTACTGTAAGTAAAACCAGCAAGCTAAGTAAATAGGCTCGTTTCATTCTTTCCTCTCCCAGCTACAGAATTCGTGAAGTCCACAATTCCGCATTTCACATGGTTCGACTTCGCTCACCATCATGAGCCCGTCGAATGACTCCGTAATCCGAATTGAATCTACCGCGCTCCCATGGACTTTTCGATGGCAGCCTGGGCTATTTTGTAATTAGACAGGGCGCTGGTATAGTTCGCCTGCGCGGCAACATACGTAGCGAACGCATCCGAGACCTCTATGGGGCTTCCTACTCCCGCCGCGTATCTGCCGTTTGCGAGATCCAGGTTCTCTTTGGCCTGTGCGGAGGCAAGTTCGGCGGTTGCTATGCTGGCCTCCGCTGCGTGCAGATTCAGATATGCCTGGCGTACATCGAGCAGTATCTGTTGTCGTAATGACTCTTCGTTTGCCTTCAGGATATAGAGGTTTGATTTTGCCTCCGCCGCTTGATGAACAGTCAAAAATCCGCTGAACAGGGGAACGGTCAGAAGCACCCCGGCATTCCAGCTGTGGTCCAACGTTGATGTTGTCTCGCCTATCCAGTTATAGTTTGCGAAACCGGATAAGACCGGGTAATAGCCGGACCGTGCCAAACTGATAGTGGTCTCCGCAGCCTGCCTTTTTGAGATGATCGACTTGAGATCGGACCTGTTCTCAAAGGCACGCGCCTTTGCCTCTTCCAGGGTAATCGCATACTGCTGGAATGAGAGATTGTCTTCAATGGTATACTCAGGCGCATCGGGGGTCCCCATGACATTGCTGAGGGTCACCCAGGCTATTTTAAGCGCGTTCTCGGCATTGATAAGGCTCAGTTTAGCGTTACTCAGGTCCACTTCCGCCTTGATGACGTCGATCCTCGCCTTTGTTCCGACATCATAAAAACCTTTTGCCTGATCAAGGTGCAGTTGAAATTGTTTCAGAACATCCGCGGCAACATCACGGTTCCTCCTGGCTTGCAAGACGCTGTAATATGCCTGCTTTACGCTCAGGATGACAGCATCCTGCGTTGTATTCAGATCTGAACGGGAGGATTCGAGATTGTATTTCGAAATATCGACCTGCTGCGAAGTCTTCCCGAAATCCAGTAAGTTCTGATTGAGCGAGACTCCGCTCGAATACTGGTTGTATGCCACTGAGCTGCCGAAGCTGTTCGTCGGGGAAGACACGGGACTGATCCTGGTATATGCCCCCGAAGCGCTGAGCTGCGGGTAGTAGCCGGATCGAGCTTCGCCCACTCTGCTCCGGTTTACATCGACACCGTACATCGAAGCACGGATCGTTTGATTGTTCTTGAGCGCTATTTCGATGCACTGGTTCAGGGTAAGCGGCCGGGCCTGGGATACTCCTCCTGCCGCGGTTTTATCACCTTCGGCAGGAGCTCCCTGAACCGTTGCAACCTGACCGGATGATCTGTTTTCTGCTGCTGAAAGACGCGCAGGCGTCAGCTGCAGCAGAACCATTGACAGGACGAACAGGACATGCAAAGCCATTTTGTATCTTCCCTTCATACCGATTCCCCCAGAGTACATGTTTATTACCTATTAAGACACAGGATCGAGGATTTAGTTCAATGCAAGAAGAATAAAATCTGTTTCTTAATCATGTTTTATTGTGCCGAATATGAATATATCAACAAATTCCTCGATATTCTTTTCCATTTTTTGTTTTTTCATGCCGCCTTTTCGCATGATCTCCTCGGATCGAAAATACGAGAACAGGATCCCCAGAAAGAGCTTGGCCGCCATTTCCGGAGATACGTTTCTCAGAAGACCTTTTTTCTGCAGCCCCCTGAAGTATGATGCAAGGGTCAATTGGAGGTCATCGATGAACTTGTTATAGAGTTTTTTGATCTTCTCAGGATAGATCGTTACTTCCGAGTACATGATTTTGACCATCGACTTGCGCTCTTTCAGCGACAGCAGGAATCTCGTTGCGATCAGCCTGAGCGAGTCCTCATAGGAGAGACCGTCCAGTTCCGGCAAGAGTTCCTTCAATCTCGGGAGAAAGGTGTGGTTCTTTAAAAGCTCTTCAAAAAGCCTTTCCTTGGTCCCAAAGTGCCTGAAGAGGGTCAGCTCGGTCACCCCCGCTTCATGGGCGATCTCGCGCGTGGTTGCCCCGATATAGCCCTTTTCTGAGATCAGCTTCAGCGTGGCGTCCAGCAGCCTCTTTTTTGTAATGCCCTTCTTCATAATGATAGCAGGCGCTTACATTACAGCAGAACCGGATGAAAGTCAAGCGTTCCCCCGGCTTTCCCCATTTGCCCCAATTCGCAAATTCCCTAATTTTCCCCTTGCATGGAACGTATTCTTATGGTATGTTACGCCTGCTTTTAAACTTATGCACTACGGAGGATTTTACAGTGGCCGGTACATGCGATATTTGCGGTAAGGGCAAGCTCAGCGGAAACAAAGTGAGTCATGCCAACAATAGATCAAAGAAATTTTCCAAGCCAAATTTACAACCGATCAGGGCAGTGGCAGCCACTGGCGCTCATGTGCGCATGCATGTCTGCACACGCTGCATTCGTTCCGGCAAAGTAAAGAAAGTAAGCTGATCCCTCGATTTCCGTCTTGAACCATCCCCCGCTTTTTATGAAAAGCCGGGGGATTTTTGTTTCACCGCATCTCTACGCATTCCCATTCAACACGTTATCTGCGCACATAATGTTGCATAAAACAGCGTGTCTGACCTTGCCTCAAAACCATTTCATAGGTGTTTAACAGATCTTTCTGCACTTCCAATCTGATAGATTATATTGTAACAAATAGATAATATAAAATCAGAACTACATGTTGACAAGCATTTGTCATCGACTTATATATGCATCAGCCTTAGTTAAAATGATATTCTCATATTCGTAACCGCTGCGCCACACGATCATTTCCCCGTGTTATGAATAAAAGGAGGTGGAAGTCCGTACGGAATAGAAACATTTGATCTTAAACTCGAACGGCAACAATCGCGAATCACTTGAGCACATCAGTGCTCGTCACAACACAATGCAAATTAGGAGGAATTTATGAAAAAGATTTATTTTGTCGGGTTGGCAGTCGTAAGTATTGTTGGACTGTTTTTTGGTCAGTCACAGAGAACAATGGTTGAGGCGGCCGATGTTGCCGTCATCGAAGCAAAAGAAGTACCTGCAGCAAAGATCCCGACCTTTAACGCAACAGCATACATCGCCGGCCATGGCGGTCATATCTCGATCATCGACATGAATACCATGAAGTCGCCCACGGATGTAGTGAAGGACAGGATCGTCCTTACCGAGCCGGGGTCCGAGATGGAAGGCAAAATCGCGGGCATGAGCTTTGAAGCAGTGCAGAAAGGCGGCGGGAACCATGGCCAGGCCATCGTCACCGAAAAAGGGAAAAAGGTCCTTGTTGCCGGAACACTGGCTGGAGAAATCTTTAAGATAGACCTGGCAACAATGAAGAAGGAAGGCCCCTTCAAGGTCGGCGAAAAGTTCTGCGGAGCGATCTCAGGTCCTGACGGGAACATATACTTCCAGGATATGGCGAACGGCAATGTCTACATATGGGATTCGAAGTCGCTGAAAACCGTTGACAAGATGCCGGTGGGCAAGGCGGTATGCGGTATCCAGTGGACCCAGAACGGCAAAAAAGCCTACATTTCCGACATGCCGCAGGGCATTGTCTTTGTGTATGATTGGAAAACTAAAAAGGAAATCAAACAGATTACGAGCCCCGAGATGACGTTCCTTCATCAGGTACGAATGACACCGGACGGTAAATACCTCTGGGTCAGCGCCCCGAACGAATTTGATCCGGGTCTCAAGCCGGGCACGCATAAGAGCCAGGTTATCGTGATCGATACGGCCACTGACAAGATCGTCAAGCGCATCATCCTTCCCGATAATGTGCGGACGCATGATTTTGCATTTACCCCGGACGGCAAGTATGCTTTCCTTTCTTCAAGAACCTATGGTGATGACAGCACGTTGAACGTCATGGATATGAAGAACTACAATCTCGTAGGGAAAGTGTCCGTCTGCGCCGGTTGCCACAAGGCGAATGGCGTGGAAGTCAAGATCGACAAGGGTTCTCCGCTCCTTTGCGGTATTGAAATCGACTGGCATAAGTAGTCTGGATCCTTGTTCATCAAACTCAGCCTCGGCCGGGGTCAGGTTTTACCTGATCCCGGCTTTTCTTTACCCTGTTAGAGACGGATAGCGACTCCCTTCGGTTGACTATATATTTAACAGACACGGTTGAACAAAACCGCACTCTGCAAGTTATGGAGCACTTATTCTCTGGCGAGGTTTACTGTCCATGTATCTTCAGCTATACTATTATCAATAACGAGTCGGACTCGAAGGGATAATCGCATATCACTATGAACATACCCACGGTTGCCTTGAAAAATCTCAGGAGAAAGCTCACCAGGACCTGGCTTTTGTTCGCCATTGTCACGGTGGTGTCCTGTACACTTTTTTCGGCAACGCTGTTCTTGAAGAGCATCAACAACGCCCTCATGATCGGGACCTATCGGCTTGGCGCCGACATCCTTGTGGTCCCCGAGAGCGCAAAAGATAGGGCCCAAACGGCATTGCTTTCCGGAGAGCCCACGCAATTTCTGATGGACCGGGCCATTCTCGACCGGGTAAGGACCATCGATGGCGTCAAGAGCGCAACGCCTCAGTTGTTCGTAAAACCGACCAGCTTCACCTGCTGCTTCAATGTTGATGTCTTCCTCGTGGCTTTTGATCCGGAGACCGACTTCACGGTCAAGCCCTGGCTTGAGAGGAATCTCAACCGAAAGCTCGGACTGAACGAGATCATCACCGGCAGGTCCGTTCCGGTGATCACAGGAGATAAAATACCCTTTTTCGGAACGACCTTCACGATAGCGGGGACCATGGAACCGACCGGGATGGATTTTTTCGACCGTGCGGTCTTCATGAGCCTTGATGCCGCATACCTGATGGCCGAGAATTCGAAGACCAGGTCTCTTCAACCCATTGAGATCGGCAGGGACCAGATCTCCACCGTCCTGGTGCAGGTACAAGACGATTTTACACCGGACCGCGCCGCAATCCGCATCGAACATGACATCAGCGGCGTCAAGGCGCTGGTCTCTGATACCATCATCAGCACCGTGCGGAAACAGCTTTCAGGACTTATCAGGGCTATTCTGGTCATCAGCTTTATTCTCTGGTTCATCGTCCTCCTGATCATGGCATTTGCTTTTTATATGATCGTGAATGAGCGACGAAGGGAGATCGGCATCCTGCGCGCCATGGGGGCGAACAGAGGGCATATCGCAGCAATTATTTTGAATGAGGCTGCCCTGCTCTCGGCAACAGGCGGTGCAGCGGGGATACTGCTCGGATACGGGATACTCTTCAGCTTCAAGAATCTGATGCTCCATTACCTTAAACTCCCCTATCTCTTCCCCTCCGCCCCCGAGCTGATCACCTTGACGACGAGCGCCTTCCTGTTATCCATCATAACAGGCCTCATCGCCGCGCTGCTGCCGTCGCTCACGGTTTTGCACGTGGAACCCTATGAAGCCATAAGGAGTTCAGAATGAGATTATTGATACTGGTGCTCATGACATCCCTGCTGATCATGGCGTGCAGCAAAGAACCTGAAAAAACCGCGGAACAAGAACCGGTCACGGAAAGAACCCTCTTTGAAGAGGTAAAGACACAGACGATCAAAAATCCCGGAGACCCCGAAGCTTGGTATCATCTCGCCGACCTCTATGAACGCTCCGCGATGTATCGCGAAGAAGCGGATGCCCTTCACAAGGTCATCGCCATCGACCCGCAGCGGGGATACGCCTCGGTGAAGCTTGGAAACACCTATAACAGGCTCGGACAGTATCAGGAGGCCATCAAGAGTTACACGAGAGCGATCACGTTCTTCCCTAAAAACCCGGTGTTGTATAACAACCTGGCAATATCGTACGGCAAGGTCGGAAGAGCGGACGACGAGATCATGACCCTTCAAAAGGCCATCACGCTGCGGCCGCGATACGCGACCGCCCGGTACAATCTCGGTATTGCACTGCTCAAAAAGGGAAAGCGTTCGGAAGCGCTCATCCAGTACCATGAGATTGACAAATTTGACGCGGGCGTTGCAACGGCGCTCAAAAAAGAAATCGACAAAAAGGAGAAATAAGCTGTGAAAAAAAGATTGCCGATCATAGGAATTGCCATAGCGCTCATCGTGATATCCCTGTCTTCCGTACACGCCAGGGAAACCAGGTGCACGGAATGCGGGATGATGGTCATGATGGATTCAAAATTTGCCTCAAAGATCACCCGGGGAGATGCACCCTTCTATTTCTGTGATATCGGGGACCTGTTCACCTATCTCAAGAAAAAGAACGTACAAGACGCCAGGATCGAGGTCAAGGATTACACGAGCGGCGAGTGGATCGATGCCCGGAAGGCATTCTATGTCAAATCAGCCGAGAAATTCAACACTCCCATGGGTTGGGGCATTGCGGCCTTTAAAGATAAGAACCAAGCAGCCCAATCAGGCAATGTCATGGACTTTGAGAGCACTGCAAAGGTCTGGAAGTGAAGATGGTGGTCGTGATAACGGCGCTTGTCTGCGGGATACTCTTTCTCCTGGTCCCGAGATATGTCCTTCCTGCCTGTGAATATGCCGGCTACTCCCGGATGCATTGTTCCGATACGGCGCAGGCGGAACAGGTCATCGGCGCTGTGCTGGTAGTGGTCTCCGCCATTACCTTCTTTGTGAAATCGACATCGATGCCGCTTGTCGGCGCCATTATTTCGACAATCGTGTTCGGTATTGCCTTCTGGCTTCCCGATAAATTCGGTTATTGCCTGAGCCCGAGAATGCCTTGTAATTACGGTATGGTGCCTGCTGTCAGGTTTCTCTCCATTATCGGCATCCTTACCATGATCGGAGTTGTTTTCAGCATTGCCAGGTCCTCTCTAAAGAAAGGAAGTTCATGATCGAACTGAAGGGGCTCTCAAAAACCTATTCTATTTCAGGAAAAACCATCAAGGCTGTCCAGCCTCTTGATCTTATTGTGCAGCAGGGAGATTTCGTCTCCATCGTGGGACATTCGGGAAGCGGTAAAAGCACCTTCCTGAGCCTTATCGGCGGCATTGCCCGGCCCGACACGGGATCGGTCAGTATAGATAATCATGACCTTTGGAACTGCAATGATAAGGAGCGATCAAAGCTCAGAAATGAGAAGTTCGGATTTGTGTACCAGTTCGCGAGCCTCCTACCCACCCTTACTGCTGCGGAAAACGTCCTCCTTCCAACCGTTTTTGGTAAAGGCAAATCAGCAGCCGATGCCGCGGGTCTGCTCCAGCTTGTAGGACTCGGCGACAAGTCCGACCGTTACCCGTCTGAGCTCTCGGGCGGTGAACAGCAACGGGTGGCGATTGCCAGAGCGTTCATCAACGGACCGGAGATCATCCTCGCAGACGAACCAACCGGCGACCTGGATGAGGAAACGGAAGCGGAGATCATGGCGTTTTTCAAAAAAATCAATAAAGATAAGCATGTTACCATGATAATGGTAACTCACAGTTCAGAGATCGCCCTCCGCGCTTCAACACGATTCAGAATGAAACAGGGCGTCCTGGAACAACTCAATTAGGCCCTTCACCTCTCCTGCTTAACCTTTCATAGATATATATCACTCTTTATCCCTCGATATCGTTTGCACTAATGCAAAAGTTAAATCTATGATTTGCATGCATGCAACGTTAGTTCTATTTAATTCTGTATAATATCAACGTGTTACGGCATGGCACATAATCTGCATAATACATATCATAGAAAGGGGGATAATAAAATGAAAAAAACTATATCAAAAACAGGATTATATATGGGCATAGGAGCAGGATTAGTTCTCTTTGTAATCAGCGGTCTGCTCCCTGGCTCATTCATAGGAGGCTCTGTCGGTGTGCAAATTGCGAAGAATGTATTTGGCGGAACGATTGAGAGTTCTCTTCTGCCGCGATTGATCGTGGGAATCTCCATGTTTTCGGGGATCGTGGCATCCGGATTATTTTTACTGATGTTTACTTCATCTCTGGGTTGGTTAAGCGGTTATAGTATCGGTTATATTATTGATGCTCTTCATTCCGGCAGGACAGTTGAAATAATGAAAAAAGAAGCAACGGTTGACAGCAATTAGGATAATAGTGTATCATGACAAAAATTAAATAAAGTATCCCGTCTGCAAAAAGGAGAGAAGTGTCAATCATGAAATTTATCGTCAGCACGAAATCGGTTTCTCTTACACAGAGTAAAAAACCCTGCAATGAGGCGAATGAAATCGGATTGACACCATTGGATTTCAGAGATGTTAAGACCCTTGAAGAAGCCAAAGGGAAAATATGGTATAAAAACTGGATCGATAATGGTGAAAATCATCGAGAAGAAAACGGAATAATTGTAAGCGATAAGAAGGTAAAAGTGAATCAATGGGTCGTTGATATTAACAGTCTTGAAGAATTGTTGTCATTCCAGAACAAGTATGGTGATATTGTGATCTCCGACAGTTCTCCGTATAAGGAAGTACAGAAAGAAATTATTCTGCAACACACAACAAAGGGAAACTAATAAACCAAATCAATACATAATCCGGAATTAAGGAGGAACAGACAATGGATAAAATAGAGACATCAAAAAAGGGATTGTATATAGGTACCGGCATAGGGCTTATCCTTTTTGTCATGGTTGGCTTGCTTTCCGGATCTCTCGTTGGCGGGCTGATCGGACTGAAATTGGCAGGGCTCATTTTCGGAGCGCCGCTGGAAGGGGCGTTGCTCTCCAGAGCGATCGTGGCGATTTCCATGATAGGCGGCGTGTTCGCCTCGGCCGTGATCTTCATAGCCGGAATGGGTTTTCTCGGCTGGACTGCGGGTTTCATATTTGACGCAACCTCAAAAGCAAGTGTGGAGACACCGCACGCCCATCCGGCAAAAGGACACTGATCTCTTCGAGAGAACGCTGTTCTCTCACGCTTTTCTTTGGTGGTTTGGGACCTTCATTTCCAACGAATGACGTAATGCCCCGTTAGAAAACACAGATTCTCTAACGGGGCTTTCTCTGCCGCCTAAACCCCGTTAGAGAACTTCAATTTCTAACGATATAAGATTGTGGCGTTGAACCACAATCTAAGGAATGATGCGTACCACGCCATAGGCGTTGCGGATTTCTCTAACGGGGTAAAAGACAGCAAGGAAAGAGTCAAGGACATCCTCGCATCCCTTGCAAAAAAAAGACTTGCTAAACAGGGATACGAGGAAGTAGTATTTTACGGACAAATATGCGTCACCTGTTAGAATACCTCTGCGAGTCAAGGAGAAACCACGTTGAACGAATCCAAGGATGTGAAAAAATCCAAGAACACCTCTGAGATGGTGAAGGACCTGAAAGAGTCTTTTCAGGCCTCTTTTTTGACCGACTGGTATACCACCCTGGTCGGTTTTTTATCGGGCACTAAATCGTTCTACATTGTGCTGGTAGTCGGTCTCGTGATAATCTACGCCGGCGCCATGGGGGCATTTGACGCGGTCCGCATCGGGTACCGGCACGCTTATGGAGTGACCCGGGAAGTCTCCTGGGGCATACTCATTTCGACCTATGTTTTCTTCGTGGTGACCTCCACCGGCCTTTGCATTGTCTCATCCATAGGACATGTTTTCGGCGTGAAAGACTTTATGCCGATCGCAAAACGGGCCGTCTTTCTTTCTATTGTGACCATCATGGCCGGATTCACCATCATTGCCTTTGAGATCGAGAACCCCTTCCGGATGGCTATCTATAATGTGCTTTCTCCCGGACTGACATCCAATATCTGGTGGATGGGTACGCTTTACGGCGCGTACATGGTCTTTATGATAGTCGAATTCATTTTTTTGCAACTGGATAACCATCAGTATGCCACCTATGCGGGCCTCGCGGGGCTGATTTCCGGCATCATCGCTCACAGCAATCTCGGGGCCATTTTTGGCATGCTTCACGGCAGGGAATACTGGTATGGTCCGTTCCTGCCGATCTACTTCATTGCCTCCGCGCTGATGTCAGGATGCGCTGCAATCATCTTCTTCACCTGGCTGGGGCATAAAATCACTAATGAGAAAATGGATCGGCCGATGGTGCGCTCCATGGAAGTCGTCGCCAAGCTCTGTACGCTCATGATTGCAATGGTGCTTTTCATGATCATATGGAAGATCATTACCGGCTTTGCGGGCGGTCCTGGAAAGATCGAGGTGTTGAAGGCCATGCTTACCGGGCCGTATGCGTTCAATTTCTGGGTACTTGAAATGGGCGTCGGACTCGTTATCCCCTTCATCATTCTCCTGACTTCCCGGTGGCAGAATTTGAACTCCATGTTTCTGGCCACGTCGATGATGATATTCGGGATTTTCTTCATGCGCTATGATCTGATCGTCCTTGGCCAGGTCGTACCGCAGTTTCATGAATTAGGGGTAAATGAATACAAGGGTCTTCTTCCCTATATGCCGTCCTTTCATGAGATCCTCATCGTTCTGATGGGCTTGGCTATGACGATAACGACGTTTATTCTTGGGGAGAAGGTATTCCAGGGACATAAGAGCGAGATCCATTAAGATCTGAACGGAGATGAGTCTATTATGAAGAAACTGAAAATAAATCTTGACGATTTGAAAAACGAGGGCCTGGCTTCTGTATCACCGATGGAGCGGAGGGAGTTCCTGAAGATCGGACTGGTCATAACCGGGGTATTTGCAGGCGGTACCATCTTCTCCGCGGTGTCGACTATCGACCGGGTTTTCGCCTCATCTGACGAAATGACGGAAAAATATCCGTATAAGCCGCATTACAGCATGGTTCTGCGCCAGTCCCGCTGCATTGATTGCGAACGGTGCGTGGAGGCGTGCAAATTGACCAACGAAGTACCGGACTACGGCTATCGGACGAGAATATTCGAGCGGGACGTTCCCGATGCCATCGGAAGGAAACGGGAATTCATCCCGGTGCTGTGCAACCACTGCAACAATCCGCCGTGCGTACGGGCCTGCCCGACGAAAGCGACCACGAAAGACAAAACAAACGGCATCGTCATGATGGATTATGATAAATGCATCGGCTGCAAGTCCTGCATGCAGGCATGTCCCTATGACGCGCGGTATTTCAATGAAGAGAAGCACGCCATCGACAAATGCAACTTCTGCATCGACACCCGTCTTTCCAAAGGTGAGAAACTGACCGCGTGTGCCGCAGCGTGCCCGGCCGGCGTGCGCATCTTCGGAGATCTGTCGGATACGACCAGCGATGTCTACAAGCTCATACATCAGCTCGAGACGCCGGTGTGGGTCTTACGTCCCGAGGTCGGCGCATTCCCGAACGTCTTTTACATGAAGGGATAATCCCGTTCAGAAAGGTGATCTATGAATCAAGTGCGACTTTCCCTGCTGTTCAGTAGTGTAATGATGGTTATGATGATTGCCGGACCGGCGTTTGCAGACAGCGGAGGAGGAGAGATCTATTATACAAAACCGCTGAAATCAGTTCTGTTCAGCCACAAACTGCACGCGGATGAACTGGGGCTCACCTGCGATATGTGCCACATGAAACTCTTTGACATGCAGGCTTTGGCCGCGCAGGAGAAAACCGACTTCACCATGAATTCGCTGTATAAGGGGAAATATTGCGGAGCCTGCCATGACGGCAAAATCGCCTTTGCTTCCAATACGCAATGCGCCCGCTGCCATGGCGGCGTAAAGGAATATGACGCTGCTCTGGAGAAGGAGAAAAAGAACCCTTCTCCCAAAGTTTCACGTGCGCCGAAGACTTTCGTGTACAAGCTCAAGGACACCGGGGCGGTCACGTTCAGCCACGAGTCACATTTACAATCATTCTCCTGTAAAGACTGCCATGCCGGCCTGTTCGCCCTGAAAAAAGGCGGCAGCAAGATGAAGATGGACTCCATGTATTCGGGCGGTTTCTGCGGCAAGTGCCATAACGGCAAGATTGCCACCGACATCACGGAATGCGCCAAATGTCATGCCCAGTAGTTCAGACAGAAAAGGGACCGGAAAACTCCGGTCCCTTTTCTGTTCATGTCACCTGACCCTTCAATACCGGGCACACTATATGAACTGCAGATATTAACCGCTCTGCGGCCTTCGCGTCTTTGCTGTTCGCTCCTTCTTTTTCCGGTAATAAACCTCCACGAGATAAAGTCCCTGCGGCGGTGCCGTCCTGCCTGCCCTCTTCCGGTCCTTTGAATCAAGTATCTCTTTTACTTCTTCGGCTTTAAACCTGCCGAGTCCCACTTCCACAAGAGTACCGACAATGTTACGCGCCATATACATAAGAAAGGCATCCGCCTCCACCAAAATCTCGACAACCTCGGCTCTTTTCCTGATTGAGACAGAGGTGATGGTCCGGACAGGCGTCTTCGCTCCGCACCCCGCACCCCGAAATGATGAAAAATCATGTTTGCCGACAAGGAACGCGGCCCCACGCCTAATAGCGCTCAGATTGAGCTTGCGGTCGATATGCCAGGCGCGGTTCCGATACAGAGCGGAAGGCGCATGCCGGTTCAGTATGATGTACTTGTAGGTTTTTCCAGAAGCACTGAATCGTGCATGAAATTCCGCCGGCACCTCTTCGGATGACAAAATCCTGATATCATGCGGCAGTAAACGATTTAAGGCCGGAGCCCAGGCTTCCGGAGGCATGCTCTTTGTTGTTGTAAAATGAGCGACATGTCCAAAGGCATGCACTCCTGCATCGGTCCTTCCCGAGGAACAGGTAACGGTAGTTTCTTTCGTGAGATCCTTGATGGCGTTTTCGAGGGTCTCCTGGATTGTAGCCGTCCCGCTTGCCGCCTGCGACTGCCAGCCATGATAATTCGTGCCATCGTATTCAAGGATAAGTTTGATGTTTCGTTTCATTCCGCATTCACCATTCCGCACTCGGTTACTCTCCCAGATACGCTTTTTTGATCCCGGGGTCTTTTTCAAGCATCGATGCCTGTCCCTGGAGCACGATTGTTCCTGTCTCCATAACGTACGCCCGGTGCGCGAGCCGAAGCGCTGCCTTTGCGTTCTGTTCCACGAGGAGGATGGTCGTCCCCTGCTGGTTGATCTCTGAGATGATCTTGAATATCCTGCTCACGATGATGGGGGCGAGACCCAGCGATGGTTCGTCAAGAAGAAGAAGCTTGGGACGGGACATGAGCGCCCTGCCGATGGCGAGCATCTGCTGTTCGCCTCCGGAGAGCGTGCCGCCGAGCTGTTTATTCCTGTCAGCAAGAGTGGGAAATATCTCGAATACCCGCGAGAGGTCATTGGCAAGCTCCTGTTTGTCCCTGATATACGCGCCCATTTCCAGATTCTCGCGCACCGTCATCCTCGCGAAGATGCGCCTTCCCTCAGGCACTTGCGAGATCCCCAATTGCACGATCTCATGCGCGGGACGGCCCGACAGCTCCGAATTGTCATACAGGATGATGCCCGACCGAAGTGCGGCAACCCCGGAGATGGACATCAAGGTCGTTGACTTGCCTGCTCCGTTCGCCCCGATCAGCGCTACGATCTCCCCTCGCTCCACCCTCAGGCTGATGCCTTTAAGAGCATCGATCATTCCATAGGAGACGGTCACCTCACGCAGCTCAAGCATACACGCCACCGAGATGCGCCGCAGCACGAAGGCAGCATGGAGGATAGACGACAAAGTAAAAAGCTCCAGGTGCAAGGCGCGCAAGTACTGAGGAATGAGGCGTACTTTTCCGTACGCCGCAGTGACGAAGGACGCCGCGCAACGCCGCAGATGGACTTTTGACGAAGTCGTCAAGCATGATGCAGACTCTCCTTGCCGAGATACGCCTCAATCACATCCGTGTTCTGCTGAATATCTTTCGGCAGGCCTTCGGCAATTTTAACACCGTGGTCGAGCACAACCACCCGGTCCGAGATTCCCATTACGACCTTCATGTCATGTTCGATCAGGAGGATTGCCACACCGTTATCACGGATCTTCCGGATCAACGTCATCAGGTCCATCGTTTCCAGCGGGTTCATCCCGGCGGCAGGTTCATCAAGGAGCAAGAGGTGCGGTTCGGTCCCAAGCGCCCGGGCGATCTCCAGCCGCCGCTGCTCCCCATAAGAGAGGTTCGTCGCAAGAGAATCATACTTTGCATCGAGCCCCACGAATTTCAAAATATCCACGGCCCGGTACTCCATGTCCCGTTCCTCTTTTATTACCCGCCGGGGCCTGATGATCGCACCGAACACCCCGGCACGTGTGCGGCAGTGTGCCGCCACCATGACGTTCTCGACCACGCTCATCCCGCTGAAAAGACGGATGTTCTGAAACGTACGCGCAATTCCCATGGACGTTATATCGTGGGGCGACATACCCGTGATGTCCCGATCGCAAAATATGGCCTTTCCCATGGTAGGCTGGAACATGCCGGTGATGCAATTGAAGAACGTGGTTTTCCCCGCCCCGTTCGGTCCGATGATGCTCACGATCCTCTCGCGTTCAACACGCATGTTGATCCCATCGAGAGCCCTGAGCCCGCCGAAGTGCTTGGCCAGATTTTTAGTTTCAAATAATAACATGATCCTTTTAAGCCTTTTAAACTATCCGGACGATCTAACCTTATTTTTCACCGCTCCCAAAAGCCCCTGCGGTCTGAACACCATCATCAGGACAAGCGCTATCCCGAACGCAAGCATCCGGTAATCCTGGAACTCCCTGAAGATCTCGGGGATCGTGATCAGGAGAAGCGCGCCGAGGATGATCCCGGGGATGCTCCCCATGCCGCCCAGGACAACCATGCAGAGAATCATGACCGATTCAAAGAACGTGAAACTCTCCGGCGAGACAAAGGCCATCTTGGCAGAGAAAAAAACCCCGACGATGCCGGCCCATGCCGATCCCAGCACAAAAGCGAGCAATTTCATCCGATAGGTATTGACCCCCATGGCCTCCGCGGCAACCTCGTCTTCGCGGATCGCCACCCATGCCCGGCCGATGCGAGACGCGATAAGCCGGTGCATGGCGAATACGGTAATGATCACGATCACGGTAATGAGATAATAGAAATCCAGGGTTGTGTGGAGCTCGTATCCGGCGATAATGGGTCTGCCGATCTTCGAGATGCCGTTCGGACCGCCGGTCATACTGTCCCAGTTGTTCAGGATGATGCGGGTTATCTCACCGAGCCCCAGGGTGACGATCGCAAAATAGTCGCCTCGCAAACGCAAGGTCGGCAAACCGAGAACGACCGCGAATACCGCGGCCACGAATCCTCCGGCAACAAGTCCGTACCAGAATGGAAGCCCGAAGGTTGTCGAAAGGATAGCATAGGTATAGGCGCCGATCGCGTAGAACGCGACGTATCCCAGATTCAGCAGTCCCGCCTGCCCTACCACGATGTTCAAACCAAGGGCAAGAACAATGTACATGCCTGTCAGTGTCATGATGTCGCGATAATAATCATTCAGGAAAAGAGGAAGGATGATCACGAAAACTACGATGAACACGTAGGTCAGCGGAACGGACGCATATCGGGAGATCGGAGGAAAGGCCGCAATTGCTTTTGAGAGCCTTTCAGCGACCGCGTTACGGACAGCCATGACCGAATCGATCCTGAGCACCCTCCAGAGAAGCATTACAAGAATGGCCGATGCTGAAACGCGAAATGCGCTGCTGATGCCGGTAAAAGGCAGCGCAAGCAGCCCAACCCAGACAGGTATCAGAAAGAGATTGAGATAATTATATCGAGCAGTACGCAGGTTGGCCATAACGAGATGCGATTATCTCATAAAAATGGCGGGATTTCAACGAATTGTTAAACGTAACTACTCATGTTCAAAGTTCCAGGTTCACGGTTCAAGGTTGGAAAGCGTTGAAGATCGAACTATTTGAAGAGTCGGTCATCGATGAAAGAATTTCAAAATTGCGGATAATGAGTTCAGAGTTTTGACGTTGTTTATTCAGCCTAGACCATGAACCTTGAACCGTGAACCTGACGTCATGAGCGGTTGCCAAGTATCATAGATTTTGTTATTTGTCTTTGATTGTTCATTTTCTCTATGGTATAATCTGCTCGATTTCAGATTAATAATGTGAATGGAGATGTACATGCTTTTGGAAGACCTGAAACTGAAGCTTATCGCAGTCAAGAACAGGATAGAGACCCTGCGGAGGCATCTTTGACACCCCTGCCAAGGAAGCAAAACTGACCGAACTTACCCACCTGATGGAAGCCTCGGGATTCTGGGACAATAAAGACAAAGCAAACGCGCTCATGAAGGATAAGGTCATGCTTGAGCGCTCGCTCAAAGACTGGAACTCGCTCTCGACACGGTTTCACGATCTCGAAGCCATGGCGGAGCTCGCGGCGGAAGAAGGAGGCGAGGCCATGCGCGCTGACCTGGAGCGCGAGATCGAATCCATCCAGAAGGACATCTCGGCTGCGGAGATCGCGGCGCTCCTCTCGGGCGAACAGGACATGACCAACGCCATCGTCTCGATCCACCCCGGCGCGGGCGGTACCGAGGCCCAGGACTGGGCCGAGATGCTGATGCGCATGTATCTGCGCTGGGCAGAGTCGCAGGGCTATAAGACCGATATCCTCGATTACCAGAACGGCGAAGAGGCAGGCGTCAAGTCCGTCACCTTCACGGTCTCAGGCAGTTACGCCTACGGGAAGGTGAAGGCGGAGGCCGGCGTTCATCGTCTCGTTCGCATCTCACCCTTTGACACGAACAAGCGCAGGCACACATCCTTTGCCTCGGTCTACGTATACCCCGAGGTCGAGGACGATATTGATATCGTTATCGATGAAAAGGAACTCCGAATCGATACCTATCGCTCATCGAGCGCCGGCGGCCAGCACGTGAACAAGACCGATTCGGCCGTGCGGATCACCCACCTGCCCACGAACATCGTGGTGCAGTGCCAGAACGAGAGATCGCAGCTCAAGAACAAGAACGTGGCGATGAAGGTGCTTCGTTCGCGGCTGTATGAGCTGAGGAAGAAAGAGCATGATGAGAAGCTCGGCAAGCTGGTAAGCGAGAAGAAGGACATTGCCTGGGGAAGTCAGATCAGGTCTTACGTGTTCCAGCCGTATCAGCTGGTGAAGGACCACCGCACGGGCGCGGAGACCGGAAACGTGACCGCCGTAATGGATGGGGATCTCAACCAGTTCATCGATGCCTATTTGATCGCGGGAGCAGGAGCAGGGTTCAGGGTCTAAGTGCTTTAAAGTGACGATAATTCGAACGAAGAACAGTGACTAAAATTCATAAAGTGACTAAAATGCCTAAAATTGGGAGTGCTCACTTTAGTGCACTTAAGAGCACTTTAATATACTTTAGGCACTTTTCATATTCCGCACTCCGCACTCGAAACGCCGCACTGGCATCAAATCCCCATCATCTGGGGAGACCGCGCCTCAACATACTTTTTCACGCCCTGGTACAACGCCTCAGCAATGCTTTGCCGATACTCCTCTGTTTTAAGAAGCTTTTCTTCCTCGATATTGCTGATAAATCCCACTTCGGCGAGAATGCTCGGCATCTCCGTGTTGATCAGCACGTAGAAAAAAGCGCGCTTAACGCCCAGGTTTACGACATGCCCCTTTATCGGCTTCATGGTGTCCACAAGAGATCCCTGCACCGCATGCGCCAGTTGGAGAGATTCCTCCAATTTATCATCCTTGGCCAAGTCGGCAAAGATCCTGTCCAATTCCGATTTCAGTTCACTCAACCGCTTGGTTGACATGGAGTTCTCGCGCGCGGCCGTCGCCATGGCATCGCGGTCCGATGCCCTGAGGCTCTGTATGTACGTCTCTATCCCGCGTACCTTGCGCTTCCGGCTTGCATTCACGTGGATGGAAACGAAAAGGTCCGCGCCCTTGGATTTTGCAATGAATGGCCTCTGCTCGAGCGGGATGAACACATCTTTGTCCCGGGTCATGACCACCGTGCACCCGAGGCCCTCCTTGACCAGAGTTGCCAGCCTCTTTGCGATATCGAGGGTAATGGTCTTTTCCTTCAGGCCCATTTTGCCCAAGGCTCCAGGGTCATGACCACCGTGTCCGGCGTCGATGGCAATGGTCTTTATCTTAAGCCCGAGTTGACGGGACAGGGAAAGCGAATCGTCGGCATAATTTTTGCCATCATGCGTCTTTGAGGGAAGCGTAGTAATGGGGTTCTGCGGCTCGACTTTTGCCCGGGGACTTGCATCTGCTGCAAATTCTTCGTTATGGCGAGAACCCGACACTGCGGTTGATGGATCGGCTACGGACATCTTGCCGCCCTCACCCGTAATGTCGATCACCAGACGTTCGGGATCATGGAGCGGAAAGGCATAGTAGCTCTTGATACTCGCAAGATCGAGAACTATCCGTACGATATCCGGTCTATACTGGCTCGACCGGACCTGCTTCAGGATCCCGTCATTCACGGGCAGCGGATCTTTTTCAACTGAAGCCGCCAGCTGCGTGTCCAGAAGATCAAAGACCAGGCGGTCCGGTTTTTTGAGTTCATGGGCCTGAAACTTGAGCGGTTTATCCTGATCGATGACAATGCGGGTATACGCGCCGCCCGACCAGTATCTTATACCGTGCACCACACCAGCGGGCTGTCCCTTGCCAATGGCCGCTATTACCGGCACGGGCATCTTTCGTATTATCGTTTCCTGCCGGCCTTTCTTCCGAACCGTTCTTACGACGAGGCCGAGTTGCGTCTTTGCCTTATCGGTCCAGGAACTGTCCGGATAGGACTTGGACAGTTTCGCATAGGTTTCCTTCGCAAGATCGTTGTCTTTCTTATACTTCAGAGACAGTTCGATGACATGATAAAGCGCTTCAGGCGCCCTGGCATGCGCGGCATACCTGGACTGGCACGCCGCGTAGAGTTGAATGGCTTCTCCGACATCCTTCGAAAACTTATTGTACTGATGGAGTTCTTGATAGATCCCGGCTTTATCAAAACAGGCGTCCCCCGCACTCGGGCTTTTGGGATATTTTTTTTCCACGAGTTCAAAGGTCCTGATGCAGTCCACCCAATAGGACCGATACTTCATTTTATTTTTGGATTTTCTGAGACTTTCCAGGCGCTGGTGGGCGATATTATACTTCTGCCCGGCCACGGAATTATAGGACGAGTATGCAGGTGCGGTAATGATCAGTAGAAAGGCGCAAGCCATGAAGGCCGCGATACAGGAACGGCCGCATTTCATCATAGTTTTCCTGATGTTATTTAACCGAATTGCGGGGATATGTCAACAAAAAAAGGCCCCGGTATCCGGGGCCTGTAACGTCACGAAGCGAACTTCCTTATGATGCTGCCTTGGCCATCTCGACAAGCTTCGCAAAACCCGTCGGGTCCGTGATCGCGAGGTCCGAAAGGATCTTACGGTCCAGCGCCACACCGGACTTCGTCAGGCCGGCGATGAACCTGCTGTACGTCACCCCGTTCAGCCTGGACGCGGCGTTGATGCGCGCGATCCAGAGTCTGCGGAAATCCCGTTTCCGTGCCTTCCGGTCACGATACGCATACTTAAGCGAACGGTCCACTTGTTCGGTGGCACTGCGGAACAGTTTCGATTTTGCTCCCCAGTAGCCTTCTGCAAGGTCAAGTACTCTTTTTCTTCGGGCCCTCGTCTTGGGGCCGCCTTTAGCTCTCGGCATTTTATCTTCCTCCTTAAATCCAGACCTTCAGACGTCAGATATGCAGATATTCTTGTTTATCATGAAAGCACTACCGTTTGTATCCATGGCCTGCCGTCTGACCATCTGTTCTCTTTCGTCTGTTGTCTGATAGACAGTCTTCTGTCTTCTGATTATTTATTTAACACCGTACGGAAGCATCTGTCTGGCATTCTCCAGATTATCCTTGGTAAGCTCCACCGCGCCGGAAAGCCGTCTCCTTCGCGTGGCGTTCTTGCCTGACAACAGATGGCCCTTCCATCCCTTGCGTCTCATGACCTTGCCCGTGCCCGTGATCTTCATTCTCTTGGCCGTGCTCTTCCTGGTCTTCAATTTTATCTTTGTCTTTATCTTTGCCTTGACCTTGGCTTTTGACTTTGCCATTTCTTTCCCCCTCCGAGATATCAGGTTCTGCTGCTTCCTGTATAGCAACAACGGAAAAACATTCTTCCGCGGCATCACGTAATGTTCATCGCTGAGAACTATTTTTTTGCCACCGCTTCCTTTATCTTGGCCCCAAGCATCATCGTCATATTTCTGCCTTCCATGCGAGGAGATTGTTCCACGGCGGCATCGTTCTGCAGATCGGCCAGGATGCGGTCCAGCAATGCCCTGCCGTGCGTCGTGTGGGCCATCTCCCGGCCGCGGAACATGACGGTCACCTTGACCTTGTTGCCTTCTTCAAGAAAGCGCTTGATGTTGTTTGTCTTGAACTGCACATCATGGTCGTCAGTACGGGGCCTCATCTTGATCTCTTTAACGACGATGACGCTCTGGTGTTTCTTGGACTCATGTGCCTTTTTGGCGATCTCGTATTTATATTTACCGAAATCCATGATACGGCAAACCGGAGGCTTTGCCGTGGGCGCTACTTCCACCAGGTCAAGCCCGGCCTCTTCAGCCCTTTTGATCGCCTCACGGGTATCGAGGATCCCGAGCTGTTCGCCTTCCGCGGAAATAACGCGGACGTCTTTCACCTTGATCATAAAATTGATTCTTGTCGTAATTTTACTGATAAACAATCACCCCCTTGATCCCGCCTTGCGGAAAATTACAACTAGTGAACTGCATATTGGAAATTTTAAATTTATAATTTGTTACCGTTTCTCACTGATCTCTTTCTGCGTCTTATCGATGAACTCCGCAAGCGGCATTGCGCCGAGGTCCTTGCCGCCCCGCTCGCGCACCGCAACCATATTCTGCTGAACTTCCTTGTCCCCCACTACGAGGATGTACGGCACCTTCTCCATCGCTGCCTCGCGGATCTTGAATCCCATCTTTTCCGAACGGGCATCCAGTTCCGTCCTGACGCCCGCTGCGAGCAGTTGATCCCTCACGCTCCTGGCATAGGAGAGCTGATTATCGGTAATGGATATCACCTTCGCCTGCACCGGCGCCAGCCAGACCGGGAACGCACCGGCATAATGCTCGATCAACATGCCAAAAAAGCGTTCAATAGACCCGAGCAGAGCCCGATGGATCATATACGGTCGATGCGCCTGATTGTCAACACCGATAAAGCTCATGTCGAATCTTTCAGACATGTTGAAGTCGAATTGGACCGTTGAGCACTGCCACAATCTTCCAAGGGCGTCTTTGATCTTAATGTCGATCTTGGGGCCGTAGAATGCTCCGCCGCCTTCGTCCATCTCGTATCCAAGGTTGACCTTTTCAGCGGCAACCTTGAGGGCTTGCGTTGCCTGCTCCCACACGGCATTATCACCAACCGATTTTTCCGGTCGCGTTGCAATATAAGCCTTGAAATCCTCGAACCCGAAGGTCCTGAGCATTTTTACGACAAAACCGATGACCCGGATAACTTCGGTCTCCATATCCTCCGGCGCCACGAAAATATGGGCGTCATCCTGCGTAAAACCACGAACGCGCAGCAACCCGTGCAGAACGCCTGAGCGCTCGAACCGGTACACCGTACCGAGTTCAGCGTACCGCAGCGGCAGTTCACGGTAGGAGCGAAGCTTATTCTTGTAGATCATAATGTGGAACGGGCAGTTCATCGGTTTTACATAGTACTCCTGCCCTTCCACTTCCATGGAAGAATACATGTTCTCTCGGTAAAAGCCGAGATGACCAGAGGTCTCCCATAGATTAGCGCGGCCCACATGAGGAGAATACACAAAATCATAGCCGTTCTTCTGGTGTTCGTCGCGCCAATAATCCTCGATGGTCTTGCGTATCAGCGCGCCCCGTGGATGCCACAAGACCAGTCCACCGCCGACCTCGTCGGACACGGAAAACAGGTCCAGGTCCTTGCCGAGCTTCCGGTGGTCCCTGCGCTTGATCTCCTCGAGCCTCGCGACATGAGCGTCGAGCGCGTCCTTTGCCGGGAACGAGATGCCGTAGATCCGCTGCAGCATCTTGTTCTTTTCGCTGCCGCGCCAGTAGGCTCCCGCGATCGAGAGAAGCTTAAAAGTCTTGATCTTTGCCGTCGACGGTACGTGCGGCCCGCGGCAGAGGTCCGCGAAATCGCCCTGCTCATAGATCGAGATCGTTTCGCCATCAGGGAGTTCGTTGATGAGCTCTACCTTGTAAGACTCACCCTTTTTATCAAAGAACGCCAGGGCCTCAGCCTTGGAAAGTGATTTTCTGGTAATTCCTGTGGCTGCCTTGACCAGCTCTGCCATCTTTTTTTCGATCTTGACAAGATCTTCGGGCGTCAGGGGACGCTCGATATCGAAATCGTAGTAGAACCCCTCCTCAATTGCCGGACCGATGGCGAGCTTTGCCTGGGGGAAAAGCTGCTTCACGGCGTGCGCCATGAGATGCGAGGTACTGTGCCAGTACACTTCACGACCCTCCGGGACATCAAAGGTCACGATCGCAATTCCGGCGCTTCGTTCAATCGGGATGGTGAGATCCTGAAGATGACCGTCAATTTTAATGGCAAGCGCGTCTTTAGCGAGGCGAGAGCCGATTTTCTCGGCAACTTCCTGACCGGTGATGCCAGAGGCATACTTTCTGTCCTGACCGTCAGGCAGCCTGAGCTGTATTTCACTCATAAGATTGATAACATAGATGATAGAACAGTAATTAAATCATGGTAGGCCCGGGCGGTATCGAACCGCCGACCTCTACCGTGTCAAGGTAGCGCTCTCCCCCTGAGCTACGAGCCTATATTTAATATTTGCAACAGCGAATTGTATGAAATTTCAGAGGTTTTGTCAAGGATAAAAACTTCCTGACCAATTAATTTATACCAACAGAAACAACGGCTGAAAATAGATTTTCGCAGAAAGACTGGATAAAACAAATGATTATCGAGAGATGAACACCCGCCAAACAGTCGGTTCATAGCATTATCTTGATCAGCGACAAGCCCGAATCAATAATAAATCGGGCCAAAATCCTTGATGGGAATAAAGGCGGATCAAATCCATGAAAATATCACGATCCTTCATGGCTAAATTATCAGAACAGGAAATAAACTACACCTATCCCGATGGTGACGGGGGCATACTTAACAGAAGCGGTCCCGGCAACCGATCCACTGGTCACCTCTTTTTTCAGGTCAATTGACGCCCCGCTTATTTCGACATAGCCGAACAGGCTGTTGCTCAGCGGGATCTCGGCGCCGATCACACCGCTCACCCCGCTTCCCTTGAAGTTGGTCTTGACGTCGATGACCTCCACCGACCTTTCCGTGGTGACATTCAAATACCCGACACCCAGATACGGATTGATCCCCGAGGGGCGAGGAGACCTCACGAGAAGACGGGCTTCAGCGATGGTAAACGACCCTACGGTGTAACTGCCTTGAAACCCAACAGAGGTGAACGGCCACAGGATAACCGTTGCCCCACCGGAACCATTCACCGTATTCGCGCAAACACCGAGGCCGAGATGTCTTGATTCCATTGGATAGCTGTCTTCCTGATCCGAGGGAATTACCCTGGTACGCGAAACGTTCACTTCCGGTTGTACCGTTTTCTCGGGAGGAAGCGATGGATCCACAGCAACAAATGTTTTTGAGAGACTATGCAACGGGCTCATGCCCCTGGAATATACATTGAAATCCACTTTATAGGCCCCGGCCGATTTCATGTCGTATTCCCTGGGTATGGTAAAAGATCTGATCTCTCCGGCGTTCATGTTTACCTTCTTCCATGTCCACGATTTTACGACATGGTCAGGCAGGACCACGGCAGCGATGACGATCATTCCCACGGTTTCACCGGGCTTATTATCCTTATTCGCTTTAATACTTCCGGTAATTTCCGGATGCTTCCCGATCGTTGTTTCAGTGGGGACTATCTGAATGGATTGGATTTCAACGGGACCGGCAAGCGCAGCATGAGATGCTCCTGACATAAGAAGGAGCAACAGTATTGTTTGTATGATCATTGTAAGCGGTCCGTAGTTCATGATTGGTCAAAGAATATATAAATTGTTCATTCAGTAAAACATATTCATGCATTTTTGTCAATGCAGAACATATTCGCAAGGAGAGCATCAAAATATCATTAAAACCATTTGACATCCTCGTATTAATTGAATAGTATGTAACCATTACTATCAAGCGGTTTATGAATAACCTCTATTCACTTCCCCACGAGGACTGAAATGTATCAAAAATCCCGGATAAATGTCATTCCTGTTATACTGTTCTGCGTCGTCCTTTCAGTCAGTATTTCAGGTTGCTCTAATAAAGACGCAGATTTTGATCCCAGATCAGCACTCGCATCAACCCCTACAACAACCCTGACGTTGACATGGGATGCGCCTACAACGTACACGGACGGCTCGACGCTTGCATCGGGCGATCTAAAAGAATTCAGAATTTATTTTAGTAATCAGCCCGGCAGCTACTCGACCGGCAGTTACTATATAGTGCTCGCTCCGGCAACGAGCGTCACGGTAACAGAAATCATCTCACAGCCGGCAGGAACATATTATTTTGTTGTGACCGCGGTGGATACTACGAATATGGAAAGTGATATTTCCAATGAAGTAAGCAGGAACTTCCAGTGACCCCATACCTTGATTCCCTGCTCCACCTCCTCGCGTCCTTCGTCCATCGGTACCGCCTGTCTCATGTCTCCTATCAACTGTCTGTCATCCATCGTCCATCGTCCGTCTTCCCGCGCCCTACTTCTTACTTCTACCCTCGTCCATCGTTTACTGTGGCTCCTGCCTTCCTACTCGCAACGCTTTCCAGATCGCTCCAACAACAAACAAAAAAGGCTTAGGAAGCATCTCCTAAACCTTTTTTAATAGGCCGTCTTAATTCAATAAGACAACCTGTATTATCTGTATTAATTTATATTACAAAGTCTTTCTATTCTTTCTTCCCAAAAACCCCAATCCCAAAAGTCCCATGCCCATGAGCCAGAGTGATGACGGCTCGGGAACCTGGTGACCATTGCTCTGCGCATCGTGCGAGAAGGGAGCAAAGGAATTGATGTCAATATCGCTAACAGTAGTACAAATCCTGTTTTGTCCCTGACCAGTGCATACCCTGGTCGGGGTAGTCAAAGAATTGTACAAATCAAAATGGATGAAATAACCCGGATCAAGGGCTGAAGTATCTATCGTGAAGGCATGGTAATACATGGTGCCATTTGCATTCGGCGTAGGCCCAGAACCTGCATAGTCTTGAGTGTTATACGCTGTCGCTTTATTATTTAGATCGAATTGAAAAGCAAATTGAATAAAGTAAGTGTTAAATATATCATGCTTTGCCAGGTCGCCGTTTTCAAACAATTGAGTCTCGAAGGTTTCAATTGGAGGCGTTCCATAAACCATGCCGCTCGTCACATTAATGGGATTTCCGTTAACTGAAAAGGAACCCAAGGTATCTGGCGAGGAAACCTTTGGCGTGACTGCAGCGGAAATATAATACCAGTCATCCAGTGGAGTAGTCGCATCCGGAAGCAGATAAGCATATAAGGTAAAATCAGTACCGCTGGAATAAATCGTTTCGTCAGGACCATAGTAACCACCGGCAATATCAAGCTGCAAACTGGGAATGGCCTGTGCACTCTGTCCCAGTGCAAGTATTAAAAATAATGCAAACAGCATAACAATTGTACGTTTCATAGTAAACCCTCATTTTTTCAATAGGTATAATTATTTGAAGTTATATATTGCAACATCAATGCCTATTTATAACTTATTGTATTAATTAGTTTTAATTACGTTAATATAAAAATGTAAATAAATGCTTTTCGCTATATTGATATCAGTTAGCCCAATATTGAGCGATCAATGATAATATATGTATTTGTTATTATTAATAATTATAATATATCACAACAAAAAATGGTGTATTATTAACGTGGTTCACAAATAATAATTGTTATAATATGTAAATTTATCTGACAACTTTTCAGGTTGTTGCATAAAATTACAACTTGACAGCATAAGCAAAAGGTCTCGCAACTGGGCAATAAATCCATTTTCTTCAAGCAGTTTAATCCTGCGACGATCAAGAACGCGGTTCTTCGCTGCGCTAAGAATTACAACTAAAGGTGCAGAACAATATACGGTGCTGATGGCATTATTACAACAGTCTGTTTACCTGAATTGTCCCTCTAATAGGTTGCTGAAAAACGTTTTGTTTACCCTTCGACGGGCTCAGGGAGAACGGAACGGGCATTGAAATTGTTGTTCTTTATCCGTTCGTGGTGAGCTTGTCGAACCACTCTAATAACTTTTTCAGCAGCCCGCTAAGAACCGTCTTTCAACTCTTTTAAGTCAACGTTTTCCGGTTGCAACGTCCCATTGTACAATCCATGCTTCTTCATGATGTCATACAAGGTCGGTCTGCTGATCCCCAGTTCTTCCGCCGATTTTGCAATGTTTCCACCATACCGGTCGAGCGCGAACACTACCATTTCCTTTTCTATTCTCTCTTTCGCTTCCTTCAGCGTCCTGATGTCGGAATGGATCGTCGGATGGGTCATCAACTTCGCGTCAAACCCAAGATCATGGGGTTCAACGAGGGGTCCTTCTGATAAAAGAACGGCTCTCTGGATCTTGTTCTCCAGTTCCCGTATGTTTCCCGGCCACTCATACGTCTCCATGCTCTCAAGGGCAGTGGAGTTGAAACCCCGGATCCTCTTCGTATACAGATCGCAATATCGTTTCAAAAAAAACGTCGCGAGGACCATGATATCGCCTTTTCGTTCCCGGAGCGGCGGGACCTTTATCAAGACCACCCCAAGCCTGTAGTAGAGGTCCTCCCTGAATTTCCCCGATCGTATTTCCTTTGCAAGGTCCTTGTTCGTTGCGGCAAGGATCCTTGTGTTGACCGTGATATCTTCCCGGCCGCCTACCCGCTGAATGGTCTTGTCCTGAAGAAAGCGGAGCAACTTTACCTGGAGCAGTGCGGGAAGTTCGGCAATTTCATCAAGAAAAAGGGTCCCATTCTGGGCATATTCCACCTTACCCTGTACCTGCGCATGGGCCCCGGTGAACGATCCCTTCTCATGACCGAAGAGCTCGGTTTCAAGAAGCGTCTCCGGGATCGCACCGCAGTTAATGGGAACAAAGGGGCCGTCCTTGCGCAGGCTCATGGCGTGGATCGCCCGGGCAACCAGTTCCTTTCCGGTGCCGCTCTCTCCCTGGACAAGAACAGCGGCTTCCGAAGATGCGATCTTCCGCATGGTGGAAAACACCGATTGCATCTCCGGACACTGGCCGATCATGCCGCCGAACTGGGCGGTCTGTCGTTCAAGGGCATTGTACAACGAGCGATTCTGCTCTTCAATGGAGGAAAGGTGAAATGCGCGCCGGACAATGACCTTAAGCTCTTCCAGGTTTATCGGTTTCTGATAAAAGTCATACGCTCCCATATGAATGGATTTGAGGGCATTTTCCCGCTGATCATTGCCCGTTATAAGAATGATTTTTGCCGCGGGATTAAGTTTGAGCATTTCATGAAGACACCGAAATCCTTCTTCGGTCCCATTCTCGTGGGGAGGAAGTCCCAGATCCAGGGTCACCACTCGGGGGGCGTTCTTTTTGAACTGGGAAAGCGCTTCCTTTCCATCCTTGGCAAGGACCAAGGTGTATTCCTTGTTAAAGCCCCATTTCAGCTGTGTCCGTATTTCTTCGCTGTCATCGACTATCATCAGTTTTTCCATGGCAATGATCCCCTTAGTGTTCCCATTTTTTTCCGGTTTTTGTTCCATACAGTATGGCGAGAGCCGTGAGCGCCCCGCAGATATCAATGAATATATCTGTCCCGGACGAATGCCTTCCGGGAATAAATGATTGGTGATACTCGTCACTGACGGAATAGAGAAGAGCAAAGAGCAGGCTCATCAGAAAAATGCCGGCCCCCGACTCCCTGAGCGATTGTCTTCCTTTGAGCGCGTACAGATACAAAACAGCAAGGACGCCAAAAATGATAACGTGGCCGGCTTTCTTGACCATGTTGATCACCAGCGTATCCGGACCCAGCTGATCTCCCGGAATGGAAGACAGATAAAATATCACGTACATCCAGAGCAGTGAGCAAAGGGCAAAGATAAATGATCTCATCGCATTTTCTGGTCCTGACCATGCATGATAAAGTAGAAATACGTGAGATCCGCCGCCGAGGCGCTGAGCCGCGGAGATTCCCGCTTTCGCGGGAATGACGTTCTTGTGAAATTTAACAGGTTGTTGAAAAACGCTCCGTTTACCCTTCGACCCTTCGGCAAGCTCAGGGCTCAGGGAGAACGGAACGTGTATTGAATTTATTCGTATTTATCCGTTCGTGGTGAGCCTGTCGAACCACAAAAAGTCTTATTCAACAGCCTGTTAAACGTTACTTGCCCGTCTCCGCGGCGGGAAGGCAAATCGTGAAGACCGTCCCCTTGCCGACCTCGCTCTTGACTTCGATCTTGCCTTCATGAGCATCCACGATCTGTCTGCACTGGTAAAGTCCGATCCCCAGTCCCGTTTCCTTGGTGGTCCTGAACGGCCTGAACAGGTGGTTCTTTACATAGTCCTCCGTCATTCCCGTGCCGGTATCGGAAACCCGAATGCAGACACTACCGTTTTCCTTGAGCGTTTCCACCTTCACCATCCCCTTTTCATTGCTTGCATCCAGAGCGTTCTGGATGAGATTCACGATGACCTTTTTTATCTCTTCTCCATCGACGCGTGAAAATGCGGGTTCGCCGTTATAGAGAATGCGCTTTGGCCTTACCTTCAGGAACTCAGCAACGACATCCCGGGACAAACGGTCGATATTTTTCACCTCCGAGTCGAGCATGATCTTTTCGGGTATTGACTTCAGGCGCTGCATAAGGCTTTTCATTTTGAAAAGAGTATTTCTGATCGTCGAAATGGCGTCTTTCTGAAAATCAGGATTTCCAATATGCTCTTCCGCATTATCCAGGCAAAGGGAAAGACTGGTCGTCAGATTTTTAAGATCATGAATGACAAAGGTGGATACTTTTGATACCGCGGCCATGGCCCGCATTTCGATGATCTCTTCAGAAAGTCTGAGATTCGTGATCGCCTGCGCCGCCTGTCTTGCCAGGACCTTCATAAGGTCAAAATCATCATAGATAAGCAGCTCGGGAACGATCTGTCCCCTGAACATTGCAAGCCCGATGACCTTCTTATTGCTGATCAAAGGGATGACCAGCCATGCTCCGGCCCTGCTCAAGGTCAAGAGTTCGGTCGCCGACAGCTGAAACTCCCCGTCGGTGAGATTCAAAACACGCTCACGCTGCGCGAAATAATGATAGAGCTCCTCGGAGATGCGTATCTCGACCGGGCTCATGGGCATGGACAGTTCGGAAACACGAGTATAGCGCCTGTATTCCCTACTCTCGAGATACAGCGAAGCGCCTGACACTCCGAACGTCTCCGTGAAAACCGTAAGAATTGCGTCCTGAACATCGCTGAGCGACGCGCACAACGAAAACCGGCCGGTAAGTTTGATCCATTCCTCGCGGTAGTCATGCTTGTTGCCCGCGTAAAAATGTTTGTTGATATAGACTTTTGCCCTTCTTCGCACTCGTTGAGATAAAAGCATGGTCAGCAGCAGGATGGCTCCCACGAAGGCCAGAATTATGGTCAGGTCCCTGCCGAACGCCCCGCCGTAATACCTCATTCCCTCGCCGACAAGCCCGAGACCGAGCAGATAGATGCCTACGACCAGCAGGGTAATGGAACGGTACAGGATATGCCGTGAGATGGAAACGCGCGTCCCGCTCCCTCTGAATGCATGCGAATAGATGATCAGGAGCGCCGCAATGATGAATACGCCCGACCGTATGGGAACGAGGTTCATGTTGATGGTCCGGTACAGAAGTCCCTGGCTGTAATAAAATATCAGGACCGCCAACAGGCTCATGATCCCGACGGCCTCGAACTTCATCCGGTCCCGGGAAATTCCGTGCGTCGCGGTAAGGGTGATCTCAACGCTCGCGAGGGCAACGATGAGCGAAACCATGATGCCGATGTAATACCAATACCCCGGATTCCCGAGGAACAGGATCCTTTCGTTCTGAAAGTCCGGGGAATAGCTCAGATCGCTTCCCACAAGGACCACGATCGCCAGCGGGAACATAACCAGGGCGGCCATGAATCCGATCCGGACCTTCGACAGCGCGTTAAACGGCCTCTGGCGGCCATAGATAAAGGCCAGAAACAGGACCGAACCGGGCAGGAGCGCCTCCAGGTAGAGCGATATCTGTTTGAATGTCGCAAAATTAACGGATGACTGCAGAGACAGTTGATCAAAAACGACAATGCCCGCAAGGAGCAGAACCGTGATCAGCAGAACAGCATTCACTGTCGTTCTATGCTTTACCAGGGCAAAGATACCGGATGCCGCCAGAAACAGCACTGCGCTATATGACAGGACCATCTCGAACATGGTTATGCCTTAACCACTGATCGATTATTTTTAAAACCGTTCGTGGCATTCCGGGTGTCCACGACCAGCGACGCGTGTTTGAGAATGAAATCATAATCGTAGCAGGAATGATCCGTGGCGATGATAACGCAGTCATACTTCTTAAGCGATTCCTTGGTCAGCGGAACGGAATTCTTTTTGAGATCGTAGTGGCGCATTTTTTTCGTACGCGGGATATAGGGGTCATTAAAATCAACCTGCGCGCCCTTCTCCATCAAAAGCTCGATAAGCTTAAGGGACGGCGACTCCCGCGTGTCGTCAATGTCCTTCTTATAGGCAAGGCCGAGCACCAGGACCCGGGATGAACGGATGGTCTTCTTTCTGTCATTCAGCGCGTTAGTGACCTTCTCTACCACATAATACGGCATGTGCGTGTTGATCTCTCCGGCCAGTTCGATGAATTTCGTATGATGACCCAGCTCCCGGGCCTTCCAGGTAAGATAGAACGGGTCTATGGGAATGCAGTGTCCGCCCAGTCCGGGGCCTGGATAAAAAGCTTGAAAGCCAAACGGTTTGGTCTTCGCCGCCTCGATCACCTCCCAGATGTCGATGCCCATCCGGTCAAAGATCATTTTGAGCTCATTGATCATCGCGATGTTCACTGAGCGGTAGATATTTTCGAGCAGTTTCGTGGCTTCCGCGGCCTTTGTTGATGAAACGGTCACGGTCCGGACAACAACGGAGTCATACAGGGCCTTCGCGGCTTCAAGACAGGATGGCGTAAAACCGCCCACCACCTTGGGGATGGTGCTGGTTGAATATTCTTTATTATTAGGGTCTTCCCGTTCCGGTGAGAACGCGAGATGGAAATCCTTTCCCGCTTTCAGCCCTTTTTGTTCAAGTATCGTCCGCATGTCCTCATCCGTCGTTCCCGGATAGGTCGTTGATTCGAGCACGATAAGCTGGCCCTTGCGGAGATACTTTGCCACCATCCTTGTCGTGTCCAGCACAAAGGAAAGGTCCGGCTCGTGATGCTTGCCCAGCGGTGTCGGGACACAGATGATGATGCAGTCCGTCTTCCTCAGCAATGAAAAGTCAGTCGTGGCTGTAAAACCGGCATTCCCTTTGAGCAGCCTTACCTCTTCAACGGGGATGTGTTTGATGTAGGTCTTCCCCGCATCCAGGTACTTGATCTTTTCAGAATCAACGTCGAACCCGATCGACTTGTACCCCGCCTTCACAAACTGGATGACAAGCGGGAGGCCGACATAGCCAAGTCCGATAACACCCACTGTTGCGCTGCGCTTTTTGATTTTGTCCAGAAGTACCATTGCGAATCTCCTTTATTATAGTGTCGTTTTGTTAATATTTACCACAGAGTTCACAGAGCTATTAGAATATTGAGATTTCTTCTCTGTGTTCTCTGTGGTTAAGCATTAAATTTCAATTTTAACTCATTTTTTGCGGCTCTCCATTTTTCTGAGCAATACAATGACCGCCCCTGCTATGAGAAGCGCAAAGATAAAAAAGACAATTCCCCCTTTATGATGCAGATCGCTCGAGAGGATCTTCTCGTCCCAGTAGATCGCGAGGATGGCAAGAGTTGCGATCCTGATCCCGTTCTTCAGAATGGCAATAGGCACTAACGACAGCATCAGGAGGGCCCTTGCCCAGCCTGTTCTCAGAAAGAAATAAGCCGCAAGGACGCCGGTAATAACAAGGGAAAGCGATGATCGTATCCCGCTGCATTGCGGCGCGACCTCGATATCCATCTTCGACAAATGGAAAACAAAACCATCCCTCGCGAGCGGCATGCCGGTCGCGTGCAGGAGCCAGTAAGCGACCTCGGCGGAGCCTATCTGGAGAAGGGAAATTGCTTTCTCCAGTGCAATGTTCGGGATCGGCACGGCAAAGAGCAGGAACAACAGCGGAAACGCCGCCGCCTTCAGGGTTCCAATCCCATAGAAGAGCGTGAACCCTCCGGTCCAGAGCATAATCAATAAAAAAGTGGTGATCGACAGGCGGTCATCGCTCCCCGCACAAGAGGCATGGGCATGAACCACATACAGAAGCAGGCCGCTGATGCCAATGAGTGCGAGCCCTGGGATAAGCGAGTACTCCTGACGCGAGAAAATATTTTGCCGGTCGTCATGGATCAAATACGCGCTGATGAACGGGATGAACGGGATATAGGTATAATATTCATTTCGCCAGGAAGTCAGCGCAAGTTCCCGAAGCGGACCAAAGAATGTGATCATGAATGCTACATTGAATAACAGAAATTGCCAATTTCTGTTCAAATACCACCTCTCATTGAGAGGTAACGTATTATTGCTTAGGTTGTTGCTCATACTATTCTACCTTGTACCTTCCTTTATCCGATAAACCCCGCTGAAGACGGGGCAGGCCGAGATAAGAGGCGTCTCTCGCAAAGAACGCTAAGGTTTGATCTTGAGTTAAATCCTCATGATCTGGCCTTTCTCTGCGAGCTCTGCGGAATTCCCAAGTGGCCGCTTTTCTTTCATAGGCCGCGGCGAGATTTATTTTCCCCATTTTGCGTGGAATGTGTTTATTGAGTGGCTAAAAATATCTTTCATTTGAGTAATAACGAACGCTTCTCGTTGAGGAGTGGTATATAAGGAATATTCCAAGGCTGTCTGAAGCAGCGCGGAATCATCGGGATACAGACGCTAAAAAGGGATTTTGTATTTTAACGCCACTCAAGGTCCGGCCATGTGAGAGATCCTCCGACAAAAGGATCCTGGCGCCTCCTCTATGCGCGGCCTCAACGATCATCGCGTCCCAAAAAGAAAGCTTATGCCGTTCATGAAGATCAATGGCCTTCCTGATAATATCTCCGTCATTTACCACGACGTCCCAGCGCAAAAGATCATCCACGATTTCTCGCGCTGATTTTGCATCCAATGGCAATGCGATTTTCTGCGTTGCCATGACATAAAATTCCTGAAGGACCTGCGTGCTGAGAACTCCGCGACCTGAATCCCACAGATCCAGCAGAATATCCCTCGCCACTTCGTGTTTATTCTTTGCCGAAACGTCATACGCATAAATGAGAATATTGGTATCGAGAAAGATCCTGCTATCTGGCATGCAGTTCTTCCCGGGATATCGATATCCGGCCTTTTGTGCCGAGGTCTAATCCACGCTGAAGCACGCCCAGCTGTCGTTCTCGCGCCTTGTTATAACCGGTAGCCTCTCCTATCTTGTCTTCAAGGGATTCTTTTAACAGCATGCTGAGAGACTTGTCTTTTTTTGCCGCAAACGCCTTTGCCTTCTTCAGAAGCGCTTTGGGTAGAGAAAGCGTCACATTCTGTCTTTCCATGGATACCTGCTCCTTTCTTCACTCATGAAAAATACGATATCACGTATTTACGTGAAATTCAAGAATGAAGTAATCTATTGCTCCCGTGAGCCGGAGCCTGCCCGAGAATGATAAGGGACCGGCCATTTTATCAGGCGAGGAACCGCTCTTTACGAAACAACAATAAAACCCGCGGAAAGAAAATGCTTGTCGTAAGCAAAGGCTTTTATTATTTTTTGCCGCTTCATGATGGTAAAACTGACCGCGTCTGCATAGCTGAAATCTTGATCGCGGTATTTGCCCAGCATAGTCTGGGCTTCCGATTCGAGGTCCTCGGTCGAGTAAACACGCGTTATTCTCGGACTCGTTTTCACCCTTTCCAGAAAAGAAATGGCCGCCGCGTGGCCCAATTCCTTCAAAAGTACGATATAGGTTTCGGCAATCACGAAATTGCTCGTTATCAAGCGAATATTCTCTGTGAGAAGAGATGGATAAACAGCCGCGGCTTTTTTGTGATTTGCATCGTCCCTGTCCGCCAGAGCAATCCACGCGCTGGCGTCCACGAATATTACTTCGAGGGACATCATTTCCGGACTGCCTTGGCGTACTTGACAAGGTAGGTATCATGCAGCTCTGAGACGTCGCTTTTGCCGGAATTCCCGAGGCCGACGAGGCCCATGGCCGGGTCCTCTTCAAGCGGGAGCGCAGTCAGATATTTCCGGATGCTTTCCCTTATCAACTCGGTCTTGGACACGCCCCGCTTCCTTGCCAGGACCGTCAGGGCCGCATCCTGCCCGGGTTCGATATACATTTGAATCGGTTTTTTCTTAAGCGTTTTCATGACATTTAATATATATCACATTGAGTGATATGTCAATAGGTGATATGTTAATTTGGGCCGGATGAACTGACTTCGCGATCTCGTTGTAAACTTATCTTTAACCGCCAAGCCGCATCAGTTGCTTGTCAGCGTGAAAGCTTGCAGGCTTGCAAGCCATTCCCCTTCTCCCAACTCCGAACTTGCAGTGGCGCCGATATATTTTCCGCCCACGCTCACAAGTGTGCGGTTGTTATTCCCATTGCAGCGGCAATACGGAGAAGGATTTTATCCGAACAAAGAAAAGAAGCATCCTGTAAACCGTGTGCTATGGACAGGTGAAGTGCGTCCAGGGTCTTTATCCCGTGTTTCCCGCCAAACTCGCGGATAATATCGACCGCCTTGAAATGATGTCTTTCGAGAAGATGCACCATCTCCACCGTACCGACGTGCATGTCATCGAGAAATGCCGTCCAGATCACCGTTTCCGCTCGTTTGCTCAAATCGCCGGTGCGCACCTTCTGGGTCAGCGCTGACGCCATTTCGACCATGGTCAAATCCGAAATATAGACACGATCAGCCTTGAGAAGAAGTTCTTCCACCCTGTCACTGTTCTCTTCCGGGTAATAAAATTTCACCAGTGCGCTGGTGTCAACATACAGAGGCGCCATTTACCAGGCCTCCCGCTTTCTCGATGCCAGCACAATTTCGGACAATGCCAATCCCTTGGCGCGCAGAGATTCTCTGAGCGCCTTCCTGCTCGCCAACACTCCCCCCTTCTTCGTTTTCATGGGGCTGATCCTTGCGATCGGTTCGTTCCTTTTCGTAATTATGATTTCCTCTCCTTTTTCAACCCTGGAGAGATATTCCGTGAAGTGCTGACGCGCTTCTTTAATGCCTGTCTTGAACATCACCGCCACCTCCTCAAGTGACTACCAGTGTACACCATATCGCACCCGCTGTCAATACCATCGGGTAACTGCGAACATTTATTTTTATACAGTGCTGTTTTCTTCGATACGCCTTTTCCATTATATTCATTAAACGAAGCTTTGCAAAAATCGCAAAAATATCCTTGAACGAAGCCAGGCTCTGTGCTATAGTTCGCGCAGGAGAATAAGTCATGTCAACCATACAAACACAACACTTGTATATCGATAAAAGCACTTCCACCTATGAAGGCAAGGCCGTCATCAAGGGCACGAGAATTCCCGTTGCATCGATTGTGAATCACTACCGCTCCGGGATGAGCATCGAGGAGATCCTCGAAGGCTATCCGACTCTGACCCCTGCCCAGCTTTTCGATGCCCTCAGCTATTACTTCGACAACAAGGAAGAGATAGACAGCGAGCTTGCCTGATGATCAAACTGTACCTCGACGAAGACGTTCACAAGAAGGTCGCTGCGGCCCTGCGTCTGAAGGGCTACGATGTTCTCAGCGCCCATGAGGTACAGAAACAAAGCCTTACCGACATCCAGCAAATGGAATATGCTGTCGCGCAACATCGAGCGATATTTACTTTTAATGCCGGTGATTTTGATCGACTTCATAAGGATTATTTGAGGAACGGAAAGGATCATTTCGGCATACTTCTTTCAAAGCAACTCCCCGTCAGCGAAACAGTCAAGCACCTCACGAAGTTTCTCTTTACGCATTCGGTCGAGGAAATGAGAAATAACGTTTACTGGATTTAATGAGCTGATATTTTTAGCCAATCACTTCATCCGTTGTCCCACTTCCCGTGGTCCCTCATCCCTCCGCACTCCGAACTCCGAACAAAGTACAGTGACTAAAATGCCTAAATTTCGGATGTTCACTTCAGCTCACTTTAGAGCACTTTAATATACTTTAGGCACGTTTCCTTTTCTTTCTTGCCCCGCTCCATTTGATGCTGTATAGTTATGTCGATTAATACTTCATTCGTGAGGTTTCATACGTGAAAGACTCGCAATTACTGGATATCAACCGGCATTATCTCGGGATCATCTGTCTCTGCGTCATTGCAATTATTCTCTTTGCCGGACTCTGGCCGCGCGAGTTCAATTTTGAAAATCAGGTCGACTTGCTTGCAGACGGGAAAGGCATCCGCTTTTCCGGCAGGGGCATCCTCTATTCACCGCCATTGGTGGTATACCGGCATCAAAATGATGAGTCAGCACAAGGTTCTCTTACCATCGAGATGGCTGTTCAACCGGATAAAGAGTGGGGGCGGTCCCTGCCAATCATTCTTGCTGTTGACGATGGAGAACCCTGCGAGCGTTTGCTGATCGGCCAGTGGAAAAAGCACCTTATCATCAGAAGCCGCCGTAATAATGCTTGTTTTCAATCAGGAAATTATGCTGAGATCTCTCTCGAAAACGCGCTAACCAGGGGAAAAGCGCAATTCATCACTATTGCATCGGGAAAAGACGGAACCACACTCTCTATTGCCGGCGCAATGGTTAAAAAGTATCAACACTTTTCAATACTCAAGCCGGGAGAGGTGCTTTCCGGGCGTCTCATCCTGGGTAATTCAAGTACCGGCAATCGTTCATGGCAAGGCACGGCAGCAACGCTTGCGATCCATGATCAGGTTTTATCTTCTGAAGAAGTTCTGCGGGATTATACGGCCTGGCGTGATACAAAGGATCTTTCACCTGCAGGGAACAGAGTGCCGATTGCTTATTACCGCTTTGATGAGAGAGCCGGTTCAGTCATCAAAGACCATTCCGGACAGGGTAACGATCTGATCATCCCGGAACGTTTTGCACCGCTTCATCGCCAAATGTTGACCCCGCCCTGGGAGGATTTTCAACCAACACTGAAATACGCAAGAGATGTCGCGATCAATATTTTAGGTTTTATTCCCTTCGGGTTCTATATTGCCTGGTATCTTTCGGAAAGAGGAATTTCTCGACTTCGCGTTGTGATCATTGTCCTGATGCTTGGCATCGGCGCCAGTCTTTTCATTGAGATCGTTCAGGCTTATTTACCGGAAAGGACGTCACAGTTTATTGACGTTATTACGAACAGCAGCGGAACAGCCATAGGCATTTATCTATGGCATCGTTATTTATTTACTCTTCGGCAGTCCAGATTCAATCACTGATAAAATCAAAGGGCATAGCTGATAATGTTCCAAAGGTAACTTATTAGAAATTAATTACCTTAACGTAAGTTCGGCGGAGCAGTCGGCCGCCTGCCTAAATATTGATACGCTCCAATAGACCATGGTACAGGTGCTGAAGGACGCACATGGTTATCCTTGTCAATTGTAAATAAACTGCTGAGATTCACTCCACCAGCAGTTACGCTGGCAGGGCTTGAAGCTGTCAACCTGTAGTTGGCATCCAGTTGAGGATTTGCATCCGTACTATGTAAATCGGATCCAAGCGCCTGCCAGTTTACCAATGTTGTGTAGTACGAACCCTTATGCCCTACCCAGTTGTTCCCATTAAAATCATTGGAATCTGAGGTAATCGTTGCCGAGCCTCCTGCATCATTAATCCCCATATATTGATATTTAATAATATTGTTGATGATAATAGGCGTCATGTTAGAATCATTCCCCAGATAAATTCCCGAGCCACTTGATCCAGTGCCGTCTACACCTATAATTGTATTGTTATAAACTTTGGGAGATGACGCCCCAGGTGAAGTGGTGCGTCCTTTTATGGCAATGTTTCCCAATGAGGGACATTGACCACTTTCACAGGCCAGTATATTATTGTAGATAAGTGGATCGATAATATCGTACTCCATATAGATATATCCAGAGGACCATTTTGTTGATTGTGTCATCCCTACATCGCCGTGAATATAATTGTCATATATCTTCAGGCCCGTAATTGTGTCCGCCGCGTTGTAAACTGACCATATGTGAATACCGTCCACATGATTATCGCCACTTGCATTATCCCAATTATCCCCCATTAAGATATTATTACTGTAAATATTGACCGCGCTGATTGATCGTCCTGGGTTATTTGCAACAACCATTCCCGTTGAACACGCGGAGATCGTATTGCTGTATATATTTACATTAGATACTGACGATGATAATGATGTAGCATGAATAGCAAAATAGTCATTATTTAAAGTATTATTATGGACTTCCACATTACTGCTATCAGTAAGCCAAATACACCCGCCACTTGTCATACCTCCGGTTGTTCCCTCGGTGTGCATATACATATTCTGAACAGTCAGGTTTTTAATCTCAGAATAGCTAGCTCCAATGAGGTAAACGCCCGCCGCTATCTGCGAGATGCCTTTTCCACTCATACTATCTCCGTTATCGGTGCTTTCAATGATTCCATTTGTTCCACCATCAATAACAAGATAGCTCTTGCCCGAAGAATAGATAGCTGAACTGGTTGAATCTCCCCATGCTGCCTTAGAAAACTTTGCACCTGACTCAAATAAGATGATGATGACGTTCCCGGCAACGCCGCTTCCTTGAACAGTTGCCGTGCTGGTAAAAGTCCCGCAGAGATGTGCGGTATCGCCAGGGCTGATTTTGCCATCCGTTCCACTTCCACCCCAGTTGCCCGAAGTGTTAAACCATGTTAGGCTGTGGGAATTTGAGCAGTTTGACCCAGAATCAGCACCTTGCGCTATCTGGGAAATGTAAATATCTTCAGCGAAACAAACACTTGGTAACAATATTATACAAAAGTACAGTAGTAACCTTTTCATTTTTATATTTTCCTTCCTGCTTGCTATGAACAAATGATAACATAACAAATAATAAAGTAAAGTGATTAAAATCACACGGCTTTTTACGTCTGTTCTTAAACTTTAAGAAAATATTATATTTTTGAACATAGATAAATTTTTTCGTGATTTAACAGCGCATACTTATGAGCATTACTCTGGCCAAGTTCGGTGATAAAATCATCAACGATGACAGAAAAACCGATTCGCTCTAATCTTTTTTTATAATCCTGCCCATATATCCGTACATGGTCATGCTGACCAAAAAATCTTTCCCGATCTTTCGGAGCCGTTATCGAGGGATCCTCAATGGTCTTTTGAATAGTATAGGAAATCGGTACTTGTAAAATAGCGGTGCCTCCGGGCTTTAAAACTCGGTATATTTCTGACATAGCTTTTGCATCATCTGGTATATGCTCTAACACGTGATTGCACATAATGAAATCAAACGTATTGTCCTTTTGTTCTATATTCGTGATATTCATTTTTACTGCTGCCAGAGGTGAGTCAAGATCTGCTGATAGATAATCAATATTTGATTGAGACATAAATACTTTGTTAAGTTGCTTTTCCGGAGCGATATGAAGTATCTTTATTTTTTTCTCAAAAATATCCTGTCTTTTTTTCTGAAGATATAAATAGAGCAGGCGCTCTCTATCATCGGAAAAACACCGCGGGCATGTCGCGTTCAACCGATAGTACGCACCAACAACTTTTTTTTCTTTTAATACAGGGAATTCGAAGCCCGCAGGCAATAGCTTGTTGAATTTTCCTCCGCAGAAGGGACACTCAAATTCATCGCCTGTATATTTTATCGATTTAATATAACGATAAGAATCTAATATCGGTGAATAAATTTGATAAGGTATTATTTTCTTTATCTTTTGTTTTATTTTCAATAACACTTAATGCCTCCCTTTGATCATGGGCTATATATAGTCCAGAAAACGTTTGACTCCTGACCTTAAACACATAATTAGGCGACTTTCTAACATTACTTAGTACGTTTGTATTAGGTGATAACTTCTTTAGTCCGACCCGATTTGAAGTAAACCATGCCGATGATACCATACGCCACAACACATCCTATGAACCCAAATATTAAATTATTAATAGGATTTCGCGAAAATACATTATAGGTCAACAACCACATTATGATAACGATAAAAGCTATGCCAGTTCCATGTATGAATATTTTCCAATATTTCATTATATCAAGACCAGTTAACTTATTCATTCGTATTACTTGAAATATATAACTTATTGTCATAGATAGAAAAACTACTGAAGCCGCCCCAATTGATCCGAATTCTTTTACTGCCGGATAAATTAAAACGATAATCAAAGCCGCCCTGATACCTGAGAAAAGACGTTGAAGACTCGGCTTGCCAATAGCCATGTAGACATTCACCATGGGAGAACTAAAGGCCCCTAATAGTGTAGTAGTAAATAATATTGCAAAGGGAATGGACATAACGGCATATTGACGACCGTATATAATTGATAAGATTTCTCGACTATACAATGCAGCAAAAAAGCAAGCAGGCATCCCCAGGATGACAAATAATCTCGTCGATTTTAGAGTATTTATATTTAGCCAGTTATTATCTTTTTGTCGTGAAGAAAAAGCTGGCATCAGAATCTGATTCAGCATATTTATAATAAGCATCGAAGGAGCTTGAGCCAATGAAAACGCCATACTATACAAACCTACTTCCGACTTCGTAAGAGTTTTGCCCATTACAAAAATAGCCGCCTGAGCATAGATAAAGTATAATATTGGCAATCCAAACATCCCTCGTGCGAAAGCATAAAGTGATTTTAGATGTTCTTCTTTGAATTTTAACCGGGGAATAAAGGGGCACATGATAAACGATATAACAAGCCGTGCACCGGCTTCAAATATAAAACCGATAACTAGCGCCATGACATTATGAAATATAAAAGAGAGGATTATTGAAACAACGATACCTATAATACCGCCCCCGCTATAGATATAGACCCATTTTTTATACTCCATTTTTTTCAGGGCTATGTACGCACGGGCGCTTAAAGCTCCATTAAAGAGAATAACGAGAAATGATACTTGAAGTGTAAAGAGATCCTTTTGAATGTGATAAAATTCAACTATCCACAGTGATCCTACAACGCCCATTATAAACAAGCCAATTGAACGTCCAAAAGAGAGCCACCATGCGCCGTTTAAATAAGTCTCATCCTCGGAATCAGGATTTTGAATTATGGCTTCTTTTATACCTACTTGTGTGAATGACTCAAGGGCTGCATTTATGGCAAGTATGATAGCCATGAGGCCAAATACTTCCGGTATCAGAATGCGGGTCAAAATCATATTTCGCACAAGTCTGAGTCCCTGCTCAATTGCCCCGCCAGCGCCAAGCCACATACCACCCTTAAGCAACCGCGATTTCAGGCCGTCAGCATTGAATAGCTTATGAGATTTTATTTTATTAATTATCCGAAGCATAATTTTACATCCTAAACCAGATGATCGTAAGATGCAGTATTCAACCGCGCAGAGTATTCACTCATCATCACGATATCAACCACTTTCTTAAACCAATAAGTCCGCCAATACCACTTAGCAACAACAGCAGTGTACCTGTTTCCGGTACTCGGTTCCATGTCCCCTTATAAGCATACATCGTATCACCATAAGGACCGCCAGCATAACCCCATATACTATTACTTTCAAGAAATGCCATAGAATCATAATAACCGCTTCCATTCAGATCGCTTTGGATAAATGATGACTCGACAATTTCCGCAGTCGCTAAATCTAAAGAGATATTAACAATGATATCGTGAGCAGAAATAGTATTAAAAATTGTAACTCCGCTCGGATCAACTAAATTAAATGTAAATATTGGGATTGTACCGCCATATACCCAGTCATGGTATGGATCATGCGCCACTTCATACTGTGATCCATAATAATTTAAAGTCCAATCGGGAATAATATCCATATATCCTGAAATTAAGTAACCCGTATTCGATATCACAGGTTCCAGAGTAGAATACACCGAAATGTCTGTCATATCGTATTTATATTGAAGTGCATATGCAGAATTACTGACAATAATTAAAAGTACCAAAGCAACTAATAGACAAAGTGATATTCTTTTCATAGATTTCTTCTTTCGATCTTAATACTTAGAGCTAATCTCGAAATTAGCGGGATTCACCGTTAGACAAGATTTCCTTGAAGGTAGCAATTACTTTGTTCTTAGCGTCAGTTAATTCTTTCCTGAGTTTGGTTTTCATCTGTTCCCGATTTTGATAACACCAAATAACGCGATCAACGGCCTGCTCCGTTTCCAGCGCGCGGCCATCTACTACCATTTCTCCCACACCAACGGTGTCGAAAATCCCCTGAAACTTCAGACTATAAGCCATGCCGACCGTCGGGATTTCCTGAGACAGCCCCGCGATACATGCGTGCATTCGCGATCCGATAAAAAAATCACAGAGACCGATAATCCCCTTTATTTCCGACTGACCATATTCGCCAGTTGAGATATGAATTCTTCCTTGATAGATCCTGTTAAAATGCTCCATGAGATCACGGCTTGCATCAGGATCACTATTAATATTTCCGGCGGGGCCGAATGTGTGTGGTATTAATAATATATGTGCTTTGGTTTCCTCCATAAATCTCTTTACAAGATCTGCGAGAAAGAGCTTGTAATCACATTTCAAGCCAAACATATTCTGTTTGCTGTATCCACCGTTATACATCAAGCCATTGACATTCAACCCAACCAATGGCGCATCCTTACCGCGGATAATAGGAGGTTCGACCCTTGACATATCCATTTCAGTCGAATCGAGAGTAAAAGCAATATCAGGGCAAAAGGCAAGCGAATTTTTCCCATTATTTGTTCCTAACAGTTCTTTTACAACACCTATACTCTGCACATCCCTTGTATACAGTCTATATGAATGCTTTATAATAATTGATGCAATCCATCTCGAAAGATAATGACTATAGGGTCCATACGTCTGCGGCAACAAGACCAATTTTTTTCTCATGAGCAATGCGATTATATCATCAAGGCTGGTGATGATGAACCGTCTTACCCCATATATATCACTAAAACTGTCGCCGCCGTGAATATTGCCTACGAAGTCCGCATCTTTTAAGGCTGACAAAAATTCATTTGATCGCACCAGCCTGTCACTGATAAATATGAATGGAATTAGCCGTTGGACGACTGCAAGGAAGAAAATCCAGAATAAATGCTCCTGAATTTTTGCATTTGGTGACAATCGGTGATTGACAATGCGGGCCTTCACCTTACCGCCCGGCAAGACTATCTCAAAATGTTTGGGTGCCTTGTTCCCCATGAAAAATAGTATCTCGGCATCGTTTTTTATTGAGATAACGTTCTTTATAAATGAGGCGGCCAACGCCGAAACACCCCTGTTGCCTGTTTCAAACGAGGCCCCCATTAAGCAGACTTTATAGCTCATTATTTTTCCTTTATTATACCGGAAGCTTATGTAAAAACGATCCTGTATAATCTGTCGATTGACTTCGAACCCGTCCTTAAACGGCGAACGATCTCGACACAAAGCATCATCAGTGCGTTAGTGATAATAACAATGATCAGGACCCTGAATGCATTGAAAGAATCCAATCGAAACAATCTCACCAGCACCTGCAAAATGGCAATTTGCACTAAATAAGACAAGAGAGAATACTCGCCAAGGAGATCGATTTTACGGACGATCAGATTATCGGGAGACAACCTGGTTCCGGCCGTGAAAATTACCAGGAGATTAAATATCGTTATCAAAACGTATTGCGGATAAAACAGGCTGATTTTTTGCAAACCAATTAGATAGATGAGAAAGAGGACGAAGATCCATACTGAGTACCGGGAAATATCTCTTAACTTCTTCATGTCAACAAACCCAAGGGCAAAACCACAGATGCCGATTACCATATATCGGAGGTTATACCCTTCCTGGTTGCCATATAACATCAAAGAACAATACAGCAACGCCATACCTGTGAAAATCACATGCAACCTGACGCGTTCTTTGAATAGGAATATAAGAAGACCGACAAAATTCAAAGTGTAGGCAATTGGCACCAATATGTCAAAAGCAACTATTTTGTGAGTACCAGAAACGAATATTATATATAACGTATCGTTGATCGATCCGATGTCGATTCCCTTTTTCCGAATAGATTGCCATCCTATAAAATACAATACCGCGTTAAGAAGAATGAAAAGAATAAGCAATTTGAAGCCGCGAACATAGAGTCTTTTGCTGATTTCGCTTGTTTGCACGCTGTACTTCTTTATATAAATCGCCGAAATGAGAAACCCAGACATTAATATGAAAGCGCCTGAAATGAATCGAACATATTTTATAATGCCCGATGTGGCATAAAAATAATCTAGGCTGTGGTAAATGACCATCCCCACAACGAGGACCCCTTTTACAAAATCTATCTCGTGATTTCTTCTGGTTTTTGGTTTATCCATGGCCGTGAAACAACCTGTTCTTTCCACAATGAGAAATCTGACAATATAACACTCGCGAATGCTATATTCGCAAACTCCAGAAAGATCAGTTGTGGCGCGAAAAACTTTACACCATTTTTCATGATGACAAGCGCCATTACTGTCGTCATGGGAAGAACCATCCACTCCCAATTTATTTTCTTTCGTATACAATAGATCGCAGTCCTCTTTATAATTATAAAATAGAAAACTGCATATAAGAAAATGCCGACATATCCGTGCTCAAGAAGGATAACTGCGAATTCATTGTCCCAGCTATAAAATTCCGTGGATTGTCCTGTGGCTAATTCTATTCTGGGAAATACAAGAAACAAGTGGCTGCCCTGCCCGAACCCGAAAAGGAAGTTCACTATTGAATTCGCGTTTGTGACTTTTGTATAAGCCATGTTCAATACCATGTATCTCCATTCGTAGCTTGCGCCTTTTATGGATTCAGCTTGAAAGGTACTACTATAATAAGATTCGAGGGTCTCCAGCGTGCCAGGTCTTATAATAAATACCAATACAGTAAGAGCCAGAATGACAATGAATTGTTTTTTTAATGATTTTCTGCCGAATAACATCATGATGACGCTTGCTCCGCCAAATGCAAGCCATGGTCCTCGGCTCATGCCGAAATAGAGCGCTGCAATACACAGGAGAGCTGCGATCCTAAAACTGATTTTCTGCCAGCGGCTTTCGCTTTTATCAAGCAAAAAAAGTGAGTAGAGAGATCCAACAGCCATGGCTAATCCAAACAGGATCCGATGGAGATAGGTTACAGTTACGTCTTTGGCTCCTGAAAACTCTATATGTTCAAACTCAGTGGAATGTTTTGCACCTAAAAATACCGTTGGATTGAATGTCGTATATCTTTCTATAATACCAAGCATGGCAGCTACAACAAGAGATAAAGCTATTGTCTTCATCAGAGATATCATGGTTTGTTTGTTTCTGATACTGTTCGCAATAATGAAGAAGAAAAGTACTGACTCGAACAGGAAATACATATACCGCTTTATACTGACAAGAACATTAGAGGAAATTAAAACCGAGACTCCTGTGAAAAATGTTATAACAAGGATGAGCCCTCCAAAGGGTATTCCGAATACTCTTTTTGGCACTTTCCCATTGTGAAGCCATTCTATTGCCATTAATAAAACAATGAATCTATGGATAGTCAATGCTGGCAAGGCTTCGCCGATTTCAAGAGACAGGCCGAGAGGTGCTAGCAGTAAAATAAAAACAGAACTCCTGACCCCTTTATCATAATCTACGGCATAGTGCCGAATCAGCACAGCCAAAACAATAATGATTATAATCGCATTCTGAAGCACAACAAATCTCCATTTGCATAAATAGTCGAGAAGCGACGATTATTGGCTATGTCTCTGTGTCCCTAGTATTCGCTCTAATGTACAAGACTATATCTGCTTCAATTGGGATTGTAAATCAGGATGTCTGCGCTTTTTTAAGCCCGAGGGACCATAATATCAAGTTCAAATATTTCTTACTAATATATTGTCTATCTTCTTTGCATAACCTGTTATTTCGCAAATCAACAATACTCACAGTGGTTATTATCAATCTAAATAAGGATCCATGAAAAATGATCAGCCGATAAAGAAATGCACTTATTTTCCCGTGGTGCTTAAGAAAATAGTAATGATTTGATTCTCTCTGAGTTAGTGATGAAAAAAACATCTCCGACCTTTTTTTTGAGCTTTGGCCTTCGAGATGGTAAATTGCCTCGCTTGCGAGATAATATATTTTCAGCCCTTCCTTTTTTAATCTAAAACAGAGATCGACATCGTCCGCATACATGAATAGTGCATCATCAAACCCCTTCAGTCTGTCCATAACCTGTTTTCTAGTAAAAATGCAAGCGCCGGTAAGACAATCTGCCTCCCTGCTGTCCTGATGGTCCCAGTAGCTCAATTCAATCGCGCTGAACATTCTTAATGTGGGAAACAGTCGGTCCAGCATCATCAAATAGCAGAATTGGTTCCAGAGAGTGGGAAAGGTCCGAGCAGCGACGTACTGAATTGACCCGTCCTGATTGAGAAGTTTACATCCTACCGCGCCGACATCATGATTAGATTCCATGAATTGAAACATGCCGTACAAGGCATTTGTTGCCAATATCGTGTCGGGATTGAGGAAAAGAACATATTTCCCCGTAACTTCTTGAAGACATCGGTTGTTCCCTCTTGTAAAGCCGATGTTTTCCGTGCATGCTACGATCTTGCACTGTGGATATCGCTGCCTGATCATGTCAACGCTGTCGTCAGCGGAGTTGTTGTCAACTATAATAACCTCATAGCTGACGCCCGCTGTTTTTTCCTGAAGAGAATTTATGCAATTCGCCAGCAGCTCTTTGGTATTCCAATTGACTATGCAGACTGAGATGTCCATTTTTAGTTATCCGATAAACTTCTTATGCCACAATTCAAATGATATCAGCAGATAAATCTGGCGCATGTAATCTTCCTGTTTACTTTCGTGAAGTCTCACGAGGTTTTCTATGTATGCCTTGTTGAAATATTTACTTACCGCCGAATCATTACTCAATAAACTCTCATCAATATAGCGGCGCATTTTACCGCGCAGCCATTTGTCCACCGGGTTCGCAAAACCCTTCTTTTTCCGGTGAACGATCGAAGGCGGGAGCCATTTCGCGAGGGCTTTTTTGTGTAAATACTTTCCTTGAAACCCTTTCAACTTAAGCTGCGGCGGCAGGCTTTCAATAAATTCCACCATGCGATAATCCAAAAACGGCACTCTTGCCTCAAGCGAGTTTGCCATCGACGTCTTGTCGCCGACCATGAGCAGGTCATCGGGAAGATTGGCCCGGGTGTCTATGTAGAGCATCTGAGTCAGGGGATCCAATGAAGCGACATCTGACTGCAGGCGGCGCAGCGCATCCTTTGCTTCGTACGCGTTGGCCCTGATCTCTTCCTTTACCCAATCCTGAAAAAGCTCCGACTTCATTTCGGCGCTGTAAAATGAATAGATCTTCGAAAACCGCGTCAGGATGTCCTTTTCAGAAAGCGCGGTGACGCCTCTCTTTAATCTCTCATTTCTCGGAAGGCTCAGCACGATTTTTTTCAGCAGCCGGTCAGTAAGAAATGAGGGCAGCTTGCTGTATACTCCGGACAGTTTGACGCCGATATATCGGTGATATCCGGCCCAGGGTTCGTCTGCGCCCTGTCCTGTCAACGCAACCTTGACTTTTTTGCCTGCTATCAGGCTTACAAAATAGAAGGCGGCCGCCGACTCATTTCCGACCGGTTCCTCCAGGTCCCACAGATATCGTTCGTAATATTTTTCATAATCCTTCGAGGTCACGATCATTTCCGAATGATCGGCGCCGAATCGCGCGGCCATGTCCCTGGCATCGGTGGTTTCGTTTGTTTTTTCCCCGTCCTCAAAACCAATCGTAAACGTGTGAATGGGCTGTGAAACCATCTTGCTCATGAGAGCGAGCAGCACTCCCGAATCGAGCCCCGAACTAAGAAAAAGGCCGACAGGGACGTCGCTCCTCATTTGAATCTTCACGGTATCTTCCAGAAGTGATTGATATTCCTCTATCAGTTCATTTTCCCGGTAACTTTGCCTGATCCGCGGCGTCCAGTTCCAATACCGCTCAATTTTCAAACCGTTCGGACCGGCAATCATAAAATGTCCGGGAGGAAGTTTTTGAATGCCCTTGAAAAGCGTGTTGGGAGAAGGGACATAACGAAACGTAAAAAGCTCCCCCAGTGATTTGATGTCAACTGCTCGCTCGAATTTATTCTCCTGCAATATCGATTTGATCTCGGAAGCAAATAAAAGCGTGTTGTTGATCACCGTATAGTAGAGCGGTTTGACACCCAGATGATCCCTGGCCATGAACAGCCTTTTCAGCTTACCGTCCCAGAGGGCGAATGCGAATATTCCGTTAAACCGTTTTACACAGTCCGGTCCCCATTCCTCATATCCGTGAACAATGACCTCGGTATCAGTGCGCGTTTTAAATGTATGGCCTTTAGCAAGAAGTTCTTCGCGCAGTTCTATGAAGTTGTATATTTCTCCATTAAATATGACCTGGAGACTATCATCCTCGTTTGATATCGGCTGAGAACCGCCCGCGAGATCGATGATGCTCAACCTTCTATGGCCCAGGCCGATGCCTTGCGCAACAAAACTTCCGTCCCCATCCGGACCCCGGTGACGAATGATATTCATCATCCTGGTGAGGAGGTCACGATCAACCGGTTTTTCATTGAGATGATATATGCCGCAAATTCCGCACATTAATGTTAAAACACAGCCTTTCTTCCCAGGTACTTAAGCATCATCGCGAATTGAATGCACGTCGCCCCTTTTCCTCTTCAGAGCGACAGGCTATCTTCGTATTTTAGATATTTTTGCCAACAGGGAAAACACATGTTCTTTCTGTTTTATCTTTAAAAATGCCCTGAAATCCTCCGGTTCTCTTGCCTTTTTCTCCCGGTAGGAATTTACATAGCCCTTGAGCATATAGTAACCCACCTTCGGATTTCTGCTTTCGAGGGACCGCCCCACAAGCCTTAAGGCAAAATACCACAGATAACCGCCCATGTAATAACTGACATCACCGTATTTTTCACAGGCTTTTATCAGTCCTTCGCCAAAAGCTGATCCTGTATTTTTTAAATGATGTGTAGTGAGTGTTTCCAGAGTCCCGGTTTCCCATTCCTTCATATTGGCCCGAATGATATCTACCCCATCCCACCCGGCACGCGCAATGAGTCCTCCGATATCGGCGAAACATTTTTTCCTGTAAAATTTATTGGGTCCGCAAACATAGCCCTCTGGATAATAGAGCTTTTCATAAGGCCCCTGCTGATTTTTTCTTTCATAAATAGCACCACCGGTAATGCCCAGGTGCTGATTATCTTTGAACGCCTGGCATATTTTCTCAAGCGCATCCGGAGGAAAGTCCAGGTCCGCATCGAATTTTGCAACAATATCGTAATCGATATTGCCAATCTTTTTCATCCCTTCGTAAAATGTCTCCACTACGCCTTTTCCCGGGTTTCTATAACCTCTATCGGGAATTGATACATATTCGATAAACGGGTTGTTTTCATTGCAGTATTGCAGGATTATTTTTTCCGTTCTGTCAGTGCTGCCGTCATTGACGATCACCCATTTGACGGGCAAGACAGTCTGTTTGAGCATACATTCTATCGTGGTTTGAATGGTCTTTTCTTCGTTCCTTGTCGGTGTAACGATAACGACTCTCAATGCTGAGCCCTCGACTCGTTTATTTCATTCATCTGCTGACTGTTCATAATCGTCTGAATTCAATGGTGGATGACAGGGACTTACAGAAACTGAGCCGCGAAGCGCGGCAGCGGGTCAGGGGGCGGTCCATTGCACGACCTTTCTTCTTTTTCTAATGCCCAGTACGCCCTTTGTTGCCTTAACCAAATACTGCGGCGCATGCAGCCAGTCGTAACTGCCGTTTAGTTTAGCCTGGAACAGCTCGATATCATCATCCGTGTTGATCGGAATTCGTCTGAGAAAATAAGAATCCTTCTCGTGCCTGGCCGTTCCGATGCTTGTGGTGACAGCGCCAATATAACCACAAGCGTGTAAGGTATCAGCTAGAAAAGTTACGAACTCCTTGTTATGTTCGGGGAAGCCATAGGGAAAAGAAAAAGTCCTTACTCGGCTTCCTGTCCTCTGCTCGATGATATCCCGGGATTGCCGGAGTTCCCTTTCCACATCCGCATGGGGTATCAGGTCCAGGTATTTGTGCGAAACCGTGTGGGAGCCAAAGGTGATTCCCCCTTTGACAAGTTCATTCACATGATCCCATGAGAGAAACTGTTTTCCAATTATGACATTGTTCACCGCGTCTATGAATGATGTGGGCAAATATACCGTCGCAGTAAATCCATGACTGGAAAGAATAGGGAAAGCGTCGGTATAAAAATCAAGAAAGCCGTCATCAAAAGTTATGACGACGGCCTTTTCTTCGCTGCTGTTCTCCCCTTCGCCGCCCGTGCGCAGGCGCTCGACTGCCGCTTCAAGCCCGATGACCCGATATCCGTTGTTCGCGAGGAAATCCATATGCCGGGCGAACACCTCAGGTGATGTCGCAACGCGAAAATACGGCGGAACTCGCCGCTCGTCATCGTAGGATATGCTGTGGTACATGAGGATCGGGATGCGAATACCTGTATTCTGTTTGAGTCTGGCCAATGGCTCAATAAGATTGAGCGTTATAAACCGATCAAGACGAAACATCAGGATTTCCCCTTGACCAGACCGTCCACCAGGTTGTAGTAATCCTTGCGCTTAATGTCCCAGCTCTGTTGTGCCACATAAGTTAGGGCATTGGCGGCCAGTTCCTTCCGCAAGCGCTGGTTTTTGATCATGATAAGCATTGCCTCGGCAAGGCTCTCTTCATCACCCGGCTCGAAGAACTTGATAATGGAATCATTAAAATAATATCGATCGATCCGCGTGTTGGCCGCGATAATAGGTACCCCGAGGGCCATGAACTCGAAGATCTTCGTGCTGAAGGCATCGCCGCCGAATGAGTCATTCCGCTTTGGAACTATGCCGAGGTCGGCATTCGCCATGATACCGGCGATCATTTTGATGGGTAGGCCGTCAAATACTTGCACCTGCTTCTGCAGAGACCTTTCTTCTATAAGTCGTGACAAATCCTCCTTGGCGCTGCCGTATCCGTAAATATGGAGCTTCGCTTCCGGCGCCTTGTCCCTGATAAGGTCCATGGCCTTTATGGCTATATCCAGACCCTGGTGCCAGTTAAGCGTGCCGGGATACATCATGATGAAGCGTCCATCGTCATGCCGTGTGCGGAGTGCGGTATTGAACATGCTGCTGTCGGGATAGTTTAAAAAAGTGGAGCATTTTTCCTGCTTCACCGAACGCGCAGTGATCACCTTTTCCCAAAGATGGTTGGCAATGATGACGTGGTCCGCGAAATTCGTGGACCACCGTTCGATGAGCTTGAGTGCCTTGAAAACAACGGACCCTTTGCTGACGCCGAACTTGCTTGCGTAGAACTCAGGAACGATGTCGTGAATATCGAGGATCACTTTAGCGCCGAGAAGCTTTGGGACAAGAGCGGCAAAGACCTCGAAGTCCGGTATGGAATGCACATGGATAAGGTCGTAGGGATCTTTGAGGTGTTTTCTCGTGAGCAGCCAGCCTGACCGCGCGATAAATCGCATAATTCGGAACAGATAAGATAGTTTTGTCCGCTCATTAATTTCGCGACTCTGGATCCGGTACACGTTCACGCCGTTGATGTTCTCGTATGTCGCATTATTATTCCTGAGGGCCAGAACATCCACGTAGTCGCCCCGACCGGCAAGCGCCTCGGCATAACGCATGATGCGGTTGTCGGACTCGTAAAATGAATACGCAAGCATACATATTCTCATAAATCAGGCACCTCTCATATCAATGAGCCGTAGTTCAGCCGTGCGAACCGTTCAAGTTCTTTTCTGTTGACCTTGCCGGTCGACGTTGCGGGAAACGATTCCCGGACCTCAATCGCCTCCGGCAGCATGTATTTCGGCAATATTCCAGCGCAATGATCGAGCAGCTCGCTTACCGCCGGACGCTCATTTTCAACGGTCGTCACATACGCGATGATCTTATTTCCGATCAGTTCGTCCGGGACCGCGATTGCCGCAGCCTGTCTCACCGCGGGGTGGCTCCTGAGCGCCAGCTCGATCTCGGTCAACTCGATGCGATACCCTCTGCTCTTTACCATGTGGTCCGTGCGGCCGACGAATGAATAGTTACCGTCCTGCTCCCTGCGGACGATATCGCCCGTCTTATAGACCGTTGCCTGATCCGTACCGGATCGCGGGTCTTGCACGAACTTCTCCCGTGTTTTCTCCTCGTCATTCCAGTGCCCGAGGGCAACGGTCGCTCCCTTGACGTAGAGTTCGCCTTCTTCACCGGCGTTCCGGACAATTTCATTCCCGCTGTTCAAGGCAAAGACCTCAAAACCCGGAAACGGACGTCCGATCGGGACCTTCCAGAGTTCATTTTCCGGTATAACGCCTATTCGATAGGACAATGATGAATTCGCCTCGGTCTGGCCGTAAATATTATAGAAAACAGCGTTCTTCATCTTATCCGTCAGCTTGCGGAGATATTTCACGGGAAGAACGTCACCCGAGAAATGGACGATGCGGAGCGAGCTGAAGGAATATTTGTCCAGCGCTCCCCGGTCCACGAGCATCGTTAGAACGGAAGACACCGAATTCCAGACAGTGATCTTCTGCTTGTCGATGTATTCCGCCAATGCCATCGGGAATGCCGCGAAGGACTCCGGGATCAGGACGATCGCGGCCCCCTGCCGTATCGCGACAAAGACATCAAAGACCGAGAGATCGAAATGAAGCGGCGCGTGGTTGGCGAGTCTGTCGCTCGCGCTGATAGTAAAATAATCAGCCGCCATGTTCACGAACGCAAGGGCATTCCGGTGTGAAATCACCACCCCCTTGGGCGTGCCCGTTGAGCCGGACGTATAGAGAATATATGCCGGATCATTCTCCGAGCATTCGACGCCCTCGAACTGAGCGGCCTTTTCATTCAAGACCTCCACCCATGCCGTGATCTCCACATCATTGTTCTTCAACATTCCCGGAGTGATAGCAGTATCGGTAATAATAACCTTTTTTAAAGGCTGGTCCGGCCCATGTTCCGCAAGCATGTTTGCTGCATGGATATTTGATGTGACAAGGCAGGTTATCCCGCAGTTCTGAATGATCGCTCCTATTCTGCTGACCGGCGCGAGCGGATCAAGCGGCACATAAACAGCTCCCGTCTTCAGTATGCCAAAAAGAGTGATGACCGACTCGATCGACTTGCCAAGCATGATCCCGACGCGATCGCCCTTATTGACGCCTTGACGCAACAACACGGCGGCGAGTTGATTGCTGGTCGCTTCAACCTGCGCATAGGTCATGGAGGCATCCTTGAAGATCAACGCAATCCTGTCAGGATGTTTCCGCGAGCCTTCCGTGAGAAGATGATGTAATAATGGCATTTTTATTCTACTCAAACAATTTATCGTTTACGTCTAATAGAATGATTTTTGCAAAGAAGTCGGCTTTCTAATCGTTTGCTATGCTTATAGAAGCAGCATAACGGCGAAAGAGAAAAGACAACTTTCTCAACATTGCAACCATCACCATTGGCCCGCCCTTGATTAGGACTCTGAATGCTAACATCGGACGATGAGTTTTTAGAGCTTTACTGCCCCATTCATACACCGGACCACCTAAGAACGCATACTTTTCCAACAAGCGAGACCGTCCACCTGAACAGTGCCCCCGTCGAACCATGTTAACCAAAGACAAAACACCTTCGGCCATCTTTTCAATATTCCTTGAACCTTGGCTCGTATGCTGCCGGTAAGCTATGGTAACCGGTTGCTTTGCTATCACGCATGGCCCATATATCCCGGCCTGAAGCATGAGATTATAATCGTTCAGCAAGCAAGGAGTCGTGTTGCCTTGAGGACCATAGGCTTTTTCAAAGAGAGATTTCTGCATGACGATTCTGCTTTGCGCGAGTCCTATTAACACATCCTTTGATAAATAGTCGCGGTATTTCTGCACCTCTATTACCGATGATTCTCCGATCTCAGTTGGTGCATTCTGACCCTCCCAAAAACGTATCATTGCCCCAATAATTAACGGGGGCGAGTCCAGTTTCCGGATTATCCTATCATATATAGCAAGTGCATTTGGGAAAAAGTAGTCATCACTGTCTAAGAATGCCATATACTCGCCATCCGCATGAGAGACCCCGGTTTTGTAGGCCATTTCCGATCCCTGGTTCTCCTGCCGTATGTTTTTGATCTTTGTTGCATAGGATCGAATTATTTCCTGTGTTCTGTCCGTGGAACCATCATCCACAACAATAAATTCATAATCAGTGAACTTTTGTGCTAACACCGACTCTATGGCCTGCCGAAGGTAGTCTTCCCGGTTGTACGTTGCAATAATTACCGTGAACCGTCTTTTCATGTCTACTTGAACCTCCATCTCTCTGCATTGACTGGAACTCCGCCTGAATGTCACAGCCCGAGGAAGGAAGCGATGACATTCCTCTGGACCTCTGAGGTCCCCGAATAGATCTTTCCGCCGATGGCGTCGCGAAGGTTCCTTTCAAAATCGAATTCCGTTGAATAGCCATACGCGCCGTGGATCTGTATTGCGTCCAGACTGCTCTGCACATAGCTTTCACTGATGAACAGTTTTGCCATGGCGGACTCCATCTGTGCCCGCTTGCCCTGGGCCTTCATCCAGGCGGCCTGATAGAGGACGAGCCGTGACAGCTCAAGACGGACCTTCATGTCCGCGATCTTGTGCGATATCGACTGATAGTTTCCGATCGGCTTCCCGAATTGCTGCCGCACTTTGGCATATTCGACACATTCGTCCAGCATGCGTTCCATCGCGCCGACGTGGGTGGCAAACAGACAGCTTCGCTCCCAATCCATTTCCGAATTGAATATTGCCGCGCCCGCCCCTTCCTTCCCTAACAGGTTCTTCGCGGGCACTTCACAGTCCCTGAGGATCACCTCTCCGAGCGGGCATGTCTTGAGCCCCATCAATTCTTCCCGTCTACCCAGAGAATATCCCGGGAAGTCCTTTTCCACCAGGAATACGGACATTCCGGCGAATTTTTTGCTCGCGTCCGTTACCGCGAAAACAAGCAGAACGTCCGCTATGGGGGCGTTCGTTATGAATGCCTTGGCGCCGTTCAGGATATATTTGTCTCCGCGTTTTTCAGCCTTGCACTTCAAGCTGAACGCGTCGGAACCTGAATTTGGTTCCGTCATGGCATGCCCGCCTTTTAGTGTTCCCTGAATAAGACCGGGGAGATATTTATCCTTTTGTTCCTCGGTCCCGAATTTCAGAATGGGCATTTCGCAGGTCCAGATCGTGGAATTCAGCGAAAAGAGCAGGCCGCCGTCACTGCACGCGTATCCCAGCCCCTCCATCGCCGCGATGCAGGTTAGAATGTCCAACTCCAGCCCTCCATAGCGCTTCGGAAGGGGCAGGCCCTGGATGCCGAACTGCGCGCACTTTTCCCAGCCGGCCTGGTTAAATTCACTCTTCTTTTCGCGCTCTCTCGCGCCTTCATTGAGCGCGCGTTTGGCGAATTCTATCGCGGACTTTTTGAAATCCAGTTGTTCTTCGGTGAGTGAAAAGTCCATAGAGTTCCTTTAGTGAGAAAAGTGAGTAAAGTGCGCTAAAGTGACTAAAATGCCTAAAGTGGCTAAAGTGACAGGTGCGTTCCTGTTTTTTTCTTCCTAGATGCCAGGCCTGCGAGCACATGGACTATTGCCCATGACGCCAGGTGAGAGGAGACAGACTGCGGGTCCTGTTTGGGATAGACCTCCACATAGTCCAGGCCTGCTATGCCCTCTTCGCCGAGCCGATATAGAGCGGAAAACAGCTCGTGCGGGAACAGTCCGTTGAAATCCGCGGGACCGCCGGGATTGAACGCGGCGTCGATACAGTCGCTGCAGATCGAAACAAAGACATGTTTTGTATTTTTCCGCGCGATGGTAATCGCCTTCTCGATAATGCTGTCCATTCCGTGTTTTCTGATATCCCTGATGTTAAAGATCGTTGCGCCCATTTTTTTCGCGTATGCAAACTGCGACGGAGAGTTTCGCGGCCCCCGGATAGCGAGATGGACTATGCTTTCCTTTCTCACATTTTCCAGCTGGGATATTCGGTGGATCGGGCCGCACCGGGGGAATTCATCTTCTCCGAAATTGGGACTATTGTCAAAATGGGCGTCGAAATGGATGACTCCGATATCACCCCCATGATTGGCGCCGAGGGCCCTGACGATCTCCTGCGTAAAGGAATGGTCCCCTCCCAGCGCGACCGGGATGCTTTGGTTTTTATAGATCGAATCCATTGCCGTAAATACGTTTTTCATGGTCGCGGCGGGATCTCCTGAATTGACCGATATATCACCGATATCGCCGAGCTTCAGATGGTCAAACAGATCGATCTCGTATTCAGGTAGAAATCCGCCATATCGCGCGGAGGCATGCCGGATGGTACGGGGCGCCTGTTCGCAGCTGCTGGACGACCCCCACGTTATGGTCCCCTCCCACGGCACGCCGACGACGATGACATCGTATCCTTTCACCAGCGACCGGACATCAAGTACATCGGCCCCAAGAAAAGACGGGGTATCTCCATATACGACGGGCAGAGATGCCTTTCTATTCGGCACCATCGGCATATCTTTCCTGTTGGCTTGCATATTCAGCTCCTTCTACCGGGAGAAACGCCTTTTATGTGAATTCTGCTCGTACTGTCACGCCCGCGACGTGCTTCATAAAGATAAAGCGATGTACTTTCAGCCGTTTCATTTCCTTCCACTTCACCAGCCGATGGACCCAAAGCGCCGGGATATTATCACCCCAGTAGTATCCATAGGCCCTTGTGAAACCTTTTTTATGGAGTGACCGCAACGCACTGGTTTGCAGAAATGATGCCAGATTATTTCCGCGCTCTTCGGGATTCAAAAACATATCAAAGGTATATGCTTGATCGTTCTCGCACTGCAGTCCAAGCCATTGGCAGTCAGGATGGCGGAGAGCCGTGTTGCTGCTGTCCGGCGCAAAGAACCAGATATCTCCAACGATCGTTTTCCCTTTTGCGATCGCATAACCGCCATATCCTTTTTTGAGATAATGAACTGCCTTGAAATATCTATTTTTAAGGGGATACAGAAGATCATGGTTATTCAGGAGGTCTTTTCGCAATTCAATGATTTCAACGGGCGCCTGTGCCGGATTTTCCTTCATTGCTTCAAGTTCAAGGAGATCTTTCTCAACGACGATGGCAACTCTGTTAAAATAAACGATCTGCCGCAATAATGATGACAAACCCGTGTGCTTGACAGATTCATAAATTTGCAGAAATCGCATGGAAAGCCGGTTGATCACTAGTCTCCCCTGGATGAACCCTTACGTGAATACATGGTCATTTCGTTTTGCTGTTTATCAAGGCCCAGATAGCATCGATGGTTTCGAAATTATCCGGCATCAGTTCATCGTCGGCAATGGTGATCGAGAAGTTCTTTTCCAGATAAGAAACAAGTAGCTGTATCCCCAGAGAATCAATAATGCCGGATTCGATCAGGTTATCCGTATCCCCCAGATCGGAAATCCCTTTGCCCCGAGTAAGGTCCTTTTTAATAAATTCTTTTATCGCTGTTTTGTCTTTCACGCTTTAACTCCTTACTCTTCACGGAAATCTTTTTACGATCGATGGACCGAGTGCACCGGCGACAGGTTCGGGTACCATCCTCCACAGCTTTTCAAAGAGGTCCCTTTTCCAGCCCCGCTTCCGGGTAAAATCCGTTTTCACCGTCGTATTGGGATAATAGTGATAACAATAATCGTATCTCGTACCGCCCCATCCGAGTCGATATATATCGGTCTGATCAGTATTGGGAATTCTTCCTGAATGAAAGATCCTCTTTCCCTCGGTGGTAAATCGAAGAATAAGCTGCCAGTAAAGGCCGTATGCGAACAGAGTGGCTTTATCGGTGGTATCCGGTACACAGGTAAACGGGAATGAGAACCAGTCTCTGAAATCCTTGACCATGGTGGCCGCAACGATATGATTATTGGACCTCAATATGGCAATGGAGGACATTCTATATTCAATCAGGTCTTCGATCCATTTTTGATTGACACAGGGCACACCCTTTTTATGGTGGTAACGCAAGAGTAATTTATAGAAACCGTTTACGTCCCGCGAAGGATATTCAAGCACGAGCTCATGCTTCATTGTTTCTTCGATGTTGTGCCTGTTCTGTTCAGATATCTCTTTCCAAATGTCGGATGAATTTCTTGCTACATTCAGTTGACGATTATAATAGCTGTCATCTATTCTCATGTCCCCCGCTATTCGGATCTTATATTGCTTGAGTGTAATTGGACACCCATTATGTTTCTTCGATATCTCTTTTGCCTTTTCGAAGAGCACCTGTGCAGCCTGTTCATTGTCGGCCAGGATCCCTCCGTTAACCGCGTACGGCGCCGATATCAGCACGTCTTTTCCGGAGGCCGTTGTAAGGTGATAGAGCGGCAGAATACCGCATATTTTCGTATCTTCAACCGCCGCAATCGGATAGAAGTCAAAACTATAATGTCGTCTCAGCAGGGAGCTCCATTCGTAACTCTGACCCGGCACCGAATTGGGGTTGTCATAGATATACTGCTCCCACTCACTTTTTTTTGATTCATCAATAATGACCGTTTTCAATCGTTATTTCCTTTCTGCCGACAGAACCGCCTTGCGTCCGTTTCCGGGATTAACGGCCGGACATTTACAAATTCCGGGTTCAAATTCCAGTGCGGTTTTAATATTTCAGCTTATCGAGATTCCTTTATCACCATCTGATATTTACCCGATATTTGCGGTTCTATCTCACCGACATACTCGAACTGTGTTTTCATGGAAGAATGAAAATTGTTCTTCAGATGCGCTTTCAGGTGTTCTTCGGTTTTTTCGGTATAGGTACTGCCCTTCACAATTCTGATCTTCATGCTTTCGGGACTTTGATAGACGACCTGAAAGCGTTCCACCGCGCCGGCAAGTTTTCTGTCCATGAACGTCCGGCACCAGAAATTAGGCGATATCATGCGCCCGTCCTTCGTGATGAAGACCTCTCCGGTGCGCCCCAGCAGACTGTCGAATACCCTGAGCGTCCGCCCGCACGCGCAATTGCTTTCGGAAATCCGACCAAGATCTCCGGTGCGATATCTGATGAACGGCATCGGCGAATCCTCAAGCGTGGTCACCAGGATCTCGCCTTCCGTTGCCCCGTCATTGGGACCCGCGGTTTCAACATACAGGCTCTCATCATTGATATGGAAGGACCCTTCCGGGCAGATCGCGGCTATGTGTCCCACTTCCCGGGCCCCGTAGATATTTGTGACAGGACATTGAAAGACCTCACGCAGAAGCTCCTTTTCGTGATCATAGAGCGGCGCGGCCCAGGCGATGACGAGTTGAATACGGGGAAGCAGCGCTGCTTTTCCGCTCTTTTGCGCGTAGGAAGCGAGCGCGGTCAAGGCGGAGGTAAAACCCCAGAGGACCTTTGGTTTAAAGGCCGCCAGCCGGTGAAGACTGTCCTCACAGTCCCTGTCCGTGAGGTTGACTCCCGGCAGAACAAGCTGGTTCCAGAGCGCGCTTCTTAATTTCAGCTGTGTGCTCGCGGGGTCATACGCGGTTGAAAGCCTCGCCATGCGCGCCTCACGCGCGCCGGGCCCCACACCATACCAGCTTTTCAACCGCAGCTCCAGCGCCCAGTTGCGGGCCGTCGTGGAACCGTCTTCATAAAAAACCGTGGGGGCGCCTGTTGAACCGCTCGAGGTGTTCCTTACCAGTTTATGCCTGCGGAAAAAGGCGAACGGGATGGGCTCGCCCGGTCCCCGGGTGCGCGCATCAGCCTTCTCGACGGACGACCGCAGCCGTTTGTCCACCATGTCCCGGTGATGGTCGATGACATCCTGTCTGCTAACCGGGGGGATCGCCTTGATATCTTCAAGCGTTTTGATATCACCCGGCGCAAAACCGAGCGTCTTGAACTTCTTTGTGTAGTACGGCACCCACGCATCGACGTGAGTGATCATGCGCCTCATCTTTATCAGCTGGATTTCGCGAGCCTGTTCAACGGAATAATGCTCTGATCCGAGAAAAGCCCGGTGCATCCGGTTGATCCCCCGCCGGTTCATCAGAAGACTGGTGAACGGGAACACGAGCGTGCCTATGAATCTGTCGCGCAGATCTTCAAGACGCATCACGTCAGACCCGTTTGAACCGGAGTTTTGAACGTTGAAATAACCTGAAATAGTTGACATCGGCGATTTCCCTGAATCCCGTTTTCCTGGTCAGGCCCAGATTCGCCTTGTTATCAATGCGGGTGCCGCCGTACATCTTTTTGAATCCCCTTTTGCGCAGTTCTTCGAACACCCGGTAGCGAAGTTCCGTACCCAGCCCCAAGCGCCGGTATGCGCTATGGACCGTGATCTGTTGTGACCATGCTTCGTTCGATTTCAGTTTTCTGTTGTAGTCCAGCAGCAGGAGACATCCTTCCCGGAACGTTACCAGATTGAAGCCGGCCACCGTATCGTTGTCAAGGGCCGCGAGGCATAATCCCTCGGAAGCGATCAGGTCGGCGACCTTGCCCTCCAGCCATTCCGTCATGGCCTCTATCTGGCGAATCAGCCCGACATCATCCCTGGTGATGAGCCTGAATTGTAATGTACTGTCGCCGGACTTTTGGGCCGGGACCGCGGTAAGGTCCACCCGGTAGATCCTGTAGGTGATGTTCCTGTAGAACGGCTTCATGAGATATTGCAGGCTCTTCCGCAGGCTCACCTGAAGCCCGTAGTCCTGATAATTGCGCAGAAACTTCCTGAGCAATTGCCGTGCTCCCGGGGAAGACGCCGTTCGACAGCTTATCGAACTAGTATCGCGATTCAATGTGGCCTTTCCATTGAGGATGAGGCTCAAATCCGAGGTTGCGCAGGCTTCCATATTCAGAAAGACCGTATACCCTGTCTCCCTCAAGGACCCTTATGGCTTCCGGCGTCCCGTCATACACGGGATGAATGTGCGTCCTGTCATCCAGTCCCTTTTTAATAAGAGGTATCTTGTTAATATCAAATCCCATAAGCGTGGCGCCAACAGCGTCGATCGTTACCGCGTTGAACCCCGCAAGCAGCACCCCAGCCTTTACCGGATCAGGCACGAGGGGGCCGTCCTTTTCCCCGCCAACGATGCCGTCGATAAGATAGAACAATTTCCTTTGCGGGGAATCAACTATTTTACCCTCTCTGTCCGCATACATGACCGCCCTGCAGAGATCGAGCAGGGTCCGCCACAGGGTGTCATTGCCATGCCACATTGCCTCAAAGACGTCGTCCTTGAACGGAATGATCTTATGCGTATTCCAGAGGGCTTTTTTTGCGATCGCGCACACAAATTTCACCGGTATGGATGGATTTGTCTGGATGACGTCGTGCAGGTGTGTGACGATCCGTTTTCTGCGCGAAGGATGAATGTACTGGTCGCCGCCCTCCTGCACTGAGCCGGTCATGAAATGAGGAAGGCTGTCCTTGAGCGCCGGGATGCCCATGAAATTCTTGAGCGCGAGAGTTACCCCGGTCCTGCGGTGGGTCTTCAGCTTCGCTATGCTGATCACCGCGTCGCTTTGGAGAAATGATCCGGGGAAGAGGTATTCATGCCTGCCTCCCGAATGGTGCTTGAACATGTTTTTATGCCCGGCAATGGCGATCCGGAGCCTCGTGGGGTCTATGCTGTTGAAATAACTTTCCTTGCCGAGGTCCACGAAGCGATATCCGCGCGGGTCCTGCTCGACTTTTTTCCTGCCCCATCTTCCGTAGAGCCACGTTCGATATGCCTTGTTGATCCTGAGATCGAAACATTCGAATTGGACTTTGGTCCGTTCCGCATACCATTCGAGAAGTTTTCCTATCCTGGAGACGACCATTGCCTTTTGAAAATCACAGTAGTACAACTGAGAATCGCCGATGATTATTCTTCCGTCATTATCAAGCGCCCTGCAGACGTAATCGAGCACCGGCCGCAGCACGGAGGCGTGGACGATCACCGAGAAAACGTCCTTGTTCTGCTCATGCTCATGCGTCACCGTGTTCGCCTTGATGAACACGGTCATGCCGGGCTTGATAAAATCACCAAAAGGATTCCAGTCCTTTGTATTAAAATGCGCCTTGTCGAGGCCGAGCCGGAAAAACGTCTCCCTGACGCCGTTGTAGACCTGATTATTCGGATCCAGTTCCGTCCCGGTATATTCCGGATATCGCGCGGGCGGGTCAAAGGGGAATCTATCCGGATAGCCCTTCTCCTTTTCGATAAATTGAACAGCGACCCTGTCCGCGATGTTCTTCGGGAATTCGATTGAGTTTTTTAATCCGTGCGAGTTATTCATTTTTAGATGAAAACCTAAAATCTTTGTAACTACTCAGATTGGCCGCAAAAGATCGCAAAGAACTCAAAGTAAAAAACACCTGAAACCATGTATTTAAGTTTTTGTTCTCTCTGCGATCCTGGAGCCTGCCCTCGAAATGTCTTGTCGGGGGTTCTATCGCGGCTAACTGATTTTGACCTGAGCAGTTACAAAGTTTTTTGATTTTATAAATCCTTTTCTCTCCAGAACTTCGCTATTTCCTTTGGAAGCGCGTGCCAGTACTGCCCTTCGTACCGTGATCGAATATACTCAAGGAACTCCCGGTAGAGTGTTGCCGGATATTCTTCGAGCCCGCATGTCGTATTGAAATTCATATAGTCAGGATGAGTGATCACAAGGGCCATCCCGCCATTGTGCGCCACCCAGTCCAGCTTTTTTTTCCAGATGTCGATGGTTCTCTCCCGCATGATCACGAAAAGCGCGTGGTCCTGCGGAAGCGTGTAGGGAAGTTCAATATATTCTCGTTCACCGATCTTCCCCTTGACCAGAAAGGGGAAAATCGTTCCCATGCCCTCGGAATGAGGCTCATAGGGGTCCGTATCGAATGTTGAGGCATCGTATTCTATGTTGAGATCATGGAACCAGTCCAGCTTATGAAGCATGGATGGAGCGCGATAGCCCACGGCATGCCATTCCCTGAGATAGTTGTTGATCTTTTCCACCCGCCCTCTGAATACTTCCCTCGAACTGTAGTATTTCCCGTCATGAAGAAGTCCGTGCACGCCAACTTCGAAGTTTCTCTCCTGCAAATGAAAACGCAGATCAGGCGACACCCGGTAGCGCTCAGGCACAAAATTGAAGGAAGAACGGAAACCGAGTTCCTCTTCCAGAAGCATAAGTTCCATGCAGCGATCATGCCCCTTTACCATTTCAACATCGTGGGTCAGCACCAGCGCGAACTTCTTCCCATCCGGCCATCCCTTCCAGTTTAAAGGTTTCTTCGAGGCCCCTTCATCGATGGGCCATACATCCGCGTATTTGATCCTCACTCTTTGCGCGATCAGCCTTCTGATGAGAAGCTGCAGCCGCCGGGGAATGGTTGGTTTAATAAAGTAATAGACTCGTAATATATTTTTCATGGTTTTTTAATTAAGTGCACTAAAGTGACTAAAGTAAATTAAAGTGACTAAAGTGCCTTAAGTACTTAAAGTGAGCTAAAGTTAGAAATTCCATTTTAGGCATTTTAGTTCACTTTGTTGCCGATTGTGGTAAAAATTGCGAGTAATTCGCTGCATTCGTCGTATTCTACTTTGACTTCATCTCGAGTTAGCATGTTTGCATCGATAATAACTTCCAGAAAGTAACTTAAAGTGACTAAAGTGCCTTAAGTACTTAAAGTGAGCTAAAGTTAGAAATTCCATTTTAGGCATTTTATTCACTTTTAACTTTAGACACTTTTAACTTTAGTTCACTTTAGTCACTTTAGTGCACTTTAGGCACTTTTAACTTTAGCTCACTTTAGGCACTTGTTATCTTAGTCACTTTAGTTCACTTTAGTCACTTTAGGCACTTAAAACAGCTCTACCCCATATGCCTGTACAACAGGGACCCCGCGATTTTGAGCAGCGGCATCGGCATATTGCCGAAGATCTGGTTGTGTATCCCCGTCAGTTTCAAGGCGTCCTTCACAAATGCGTTTTGCCGCAGATCGTATTTATAATAATGGATCGGATATTCCCGGGCTCCCCACCCTGTCTTGAACTGACGAAGACCGTTGTTCTGCGGTTCTGTCCTACCGAACTGGAAGCCCGCATATCCTTTGGCGCGATACGATCGTATCGCCTCCCACATAATGAGATTGTTGGCCCTGATGTTCTGGTACGCTTTGTCCGATGCCCCATATTTATAGAAAGCCTGATCGCCAAAATGAAAATAGACGGCGCCGGCGATATATTTACCTTGATGCTTTGCCAGCGCGACAGTTCCAAGCCCTTTTGAAAGAATATGTTCGTGAATTTTTCCAAAAAAGACCGCGGGCTGCGGTGGAAGTCCGTGATCTTTCCGGGTGATGCAGTTCAGCCGGCAAAATTCATTCAGAGCATCCATTGATTCGCTGAACGTTACCTCCACGCCTTCCTTCGTTGCTTTCTTGATGTTTCGTTTTGTGCTGTCCCGAAGATCTCCTAAAATATCATCTTCACTCCGGCGGATATCCAGGACATGACCGAAATAAACAGAAGCGGGAAGATACTGCGCCGGCAGGGCGTTCACGGGCCTCAGTTCGATCGACTTCCACTTTGCCTTCCTTCCCTGCGACAGCAATGCCTCCATAAGATCGGGAAAGAGCCCGTTTTCCGTCATGATCGGCTCGCAATAATCCGTAAACGGGAGCGATACCGCCCGCTTGCCGGTTATCCAGCTGTTGACTTCCATGACGGGGATCAATGCTTTCAAAACTCCATGCATTACCATAGTAAAATACATGGGTGTGTATCCGTACGATTCTGCCAATACTTTTGCCCAGTTTGATGAATGATAGAAAGAGCCCTGCACACTTGTTCTGAGAAGCGTGTTCCAACCTTCTTCGTCAGCGGGATTTATTATCTGTATTTCACTTTGCATTATTCCTGCCGGCGAATATTACAACCGCTTACCTGATCATCTGCCTGACTGTTTTAACGGCCTTTCCAAGCACCCTACGGACAAGAATCCCCGGAATTTCGCCGAGCCATGGACTCCGCGGCACAGCCTTAAGTGTTTTGTAAAGACGCAGACGGCGGAATTTATCATAGATGGCCTTCAGTTGTTCCCGGTCAATGGTCTCCGAAAGAATAGGGCCGCGATATTCTTTTTGAGAACTGAAGTTGATGTTGCTCCAATCCGTGTCATCGGTGATGAGCTTTTTTGCTACTGCATAGTCATAGAGAGGGGTGCCTGGCAGAGGGGTGAGGACATTCACATCGACAAAGTCGACCCGCGATTTCTTTATAAAGTCATATGTCTGCATCATCTCTTCCCGTGTCTCTTCAGGAGCGCCGATGATGAAATCGGCATTCACCTGCATTCCGGCGTCCTTCAGCAGGTTCACCGCATTCCAGTTGTCTTTTACCGTGACGCCGCCTTTGAGAAACTTCAGGGTCTTGTCACATCCGCTTTCAAGCCCCATTTTAACGGAAACAACGTTCATTGCCTTGAGCGATTTGGCCACATCAGGGGTCACAAAGTTTGCGCGGCACCAGCAGCTGAATCTGGCTTTTCGGTGAAAGCCGTTTTCAACGATCAATTCGGAAATACGGCGCAGGCGCGGATGATTTGAAGCAAAATTATCCTCGTTAAATCTGATTATTTTTACTCCGTTCTCGATAAGCTCCCTGACCTCTTCAAGAACATACTCAGGAGACGCATATCGAACGGTCCCCCAGTGGCGGGTGCAGGAGCAAAAAACGCAATTACTGGAACAGCCCCGCGCCGTGTACAAATAGTCACGATTTCCATAACCGACAACAGAGCGTTTTGGATGCGGCATCTGATCCATATCCGGGAGGGGTTGCCTTTTCTCATTTATGGTCAGTTCGCCGTTCTTTCGATAGACGATCCCTTTGACTCCAGCCAGGCGGGCCGGCTGCAATGAACCTGTCTCAAGATAGATCTGCAGGAGTTCAGCGAATGTCTGTTCTCCTTCGCCGATACATCCTGCATCCATATTTTTATCAAGGCAGCCCGGCACGGTAGTGATATGCATGCCCCCGATCACCACCGGCAGCTTATGCTGTTTGGCAATTACCGCTGACTGGACTGCGTTGGGATAATTCTTGGTGACCGTGCTGATCGCTACAAAGTCCGGCTGAAATGCTTTTATTCCCTCTTCTATTCGTCCATTTACAAAGCGGAATTCAAACGCGCCCTCGCCGAATTTATTTTCCGCATATGCGGCGAGACATGCCGGCCAAAGAGGCCGAAGATGGGTTTCTTCCTGAGAATATGGGTCTACAGCGCCTACAAAAAGGATTCTTTTCATCCGGCGTCTCCGCCAGAGGTAGTCACTCCTGCACCTGAACTGATATATTCTCTGATTTGCCGGGCCACCAGTTTCTGCTGCTCTTCCGTCAACCCCGGGAACATGGGCAAAGACAGGATTTCCCGCGCAGCCTTCTCTGTCACGTCCAATTTCCCATAGGTCACCTGTGCGCCGATGTACGCTTTCTGTTGATGCAATGGAACGGGATAATGAAGTCCCGTGGCTATATTTTGCGCGTCGAGAAACGCCTGGAGCTTATCGCGTCGCTGTGTTCGTATCACATAGAGGTGATACACCGCCTTCGACCATTCTCCTTCGTACGGAGGTGTAATACCTGAAATACCTTTCAATAAATCGTTATATTGGGCCGCCGCTTTCTGGCGCGCTTCGGTCCAGGCCGGCAGACGCTTCAACTTGGCTGAGAGGATCCCGGCCTGGATCGCGTCAAGCCTTCCATTGTATCCTTCGATATCATGATAGTACTTCCGGGCCTGGCCATGGTCCCGTATCATTTTGATCGTCTTTGCAACTGCTTCATCGTTCGTCGTGGCAGCGCCCGCCTCGCCGCAGGCCCCAAGGTTTTTCCCGGGATAGAAGCTGAATGCCGCGGCATGACCCATGGATCCGGCAATCCTCCAGCGATTTTCCTTCTTTGAAAAATACTTTGCTCCATGCGCCTGGCACGCATCCTCTACCACCTTGAGGCTGTGCTCACGTGCCGTTTCCATGATGGCGTCCATATCCGCCATTTGGCCGTACAAATGGACGGGAATTATTGCCGCTATCGTCTTGCCGGTTTTATTATGAACCGGCCTCCCTTTCGGCCCCCGGGTGCATTGCGTTTCAATGAATTCCCTGAGTTTTCCAGGATCCATGTTATACGTCCGTTCATCAATATCCACAAAGGCTATTGAAGCACCCGCCTGTGAAATCGCCTCGGTTGTGGCGATAAACGTATTCGGCACGGTTATCACCATGTCTCCCTGCCCTACCCCAAGGGCCATGAGCGCGAATCGCAGTGCATCGGTACCGCTCCCCAGCCCAACGCAGTATGGTATATCGCAGTATGCCGCGAACTCGCGTTCGAAATTTTCAACCATCGGGCCGCCGATAAAACCGGCTGTCTGGAAGGATTTCCGGACGATCGCTACCAACTCCTCCTCCATCTCGCGGTGCGGCGTTATTAAATCGAGGAAAGGGATTTTGCCGTTGGACAAGGGGAACCTCCCGTAAGTGAAGTGACTAAAGTGATAATATATAAGTGACTAAAGTGCGCTAAAGTGACTAAATTGCCTAAAGTAAATTAACGTGACCCCTAAAGTGCGCTAAAGTGACTAAATTGCCTAAAGTGAAAGCGTTTTGGCGATCTTTGTAAAAATAGCGAGTAATTCTCCACATTCGACATATTCTGCATTCACATCTTCCACACGAAGCATGTTTGCATCGACAATGACTTCCAGCCAATATTGCGTTTCGCTGGCTTCACTTTCACAAATTCTGATCTTACTCTTAAAATCCGCCTTGCTTCTGGAACGGTTGGCCTCACGGTAATTAGCGCCAATAGATGTTCCAGATTTAGTGATTTGATTTTTTATGACCTTTGCTTCAGCAGTGTTTGGCAGCTTGGCAGACAAACGAATTATTTTAACAGCAAATTCCCTCGTTCTTTTTTCCAACGCTTTTGCAAACTCTTTATTCTCCATCTTAGTCACTTTAGGTCACTTTTAACTCTGGTCACTTTAGCTCACTTTAGTCACTTTAGCGCACTTTAGGCACTTTTAACTTTGATCCCTTTAGTTCACTTTAGCGCACTTCTCTCACTTACTCTATCTTCCTCACCACCTTCGCCGGATTTCCCGCGACAATGGTGTTCGGCGGAACATCCTTTGTCACCACGCTTCCCGCCCCTACAATGGCGTTCTCGCCGATCGTCACCTTGCTCAAAATGGTCGCCCCTGATCCGACTGTCGCGCCTTTTTTTACCAGCGTCGGTTCCACCCGCCAATCAGCCTCTGTCTGGAGCCCGCCCTTGGTAGTGGTCGCGCGGGGGAAGGTATCATTGATGAACGTCACTCCATGGCCGATGAATACCTCGTCCTCGATGGTCACGCCTTCGCAGATGAACGTGTGGCTCTGGATCTTGCAGTTCTTGCCGATGAACGCATTCTTCTGCACCTCGACAAACGTGCCGATCTTGGTATTGTCATCGATGGTGCACCCGTACAGGTTCACAAAGTTGGCAAGCTTTACGTCCTTCCCGAGCTTTACATCGTCCGCGATAGAGACAAACTTCATAGCATCACCTGTTGTCCGTGCATTTTGAGCGATTTATTGCAGGCCTCAAGCATTTTCACCACCCGCAAGCCCGCATGTCCATCATTGATCGGCGTCTCGCTATTCTCCACGCACTGCACAAAATACTCTGTTTCCATCTTGAGAGCCTCTACCTGCTCTACCCGCGGCGCGTGCATATCGCCGGAGCGATAATTGACGAGCATCTTATAGGTCGCCTCCTTGCTCTTCACTTCCACGCCCTTGTCGTAGATCTTGATCTTTTCGTCCGCCTCAAGGTCGTTCCATACCAGCATTTTTTTCTCGCCGCCGATGCGGGTGGTCCTTACCTTGACCGGGGACAGCCAGTTCAGGTTGAAATGGGCGATCATCTGGTTCTTGAACTGGAGCGTTACATATGCGGTATCCTCCATCTCGCTTACATGCGCCTTGCCGCAGGCCGACACGGCAATGGGCCGCTCCTCGACAAGATAGTCCATGATGGCGAAATCATGGGCCGCGAGGTCCCATATCACGTTCACATCATGCTGGAACAGCCCCAAATTCACCCGGACGGAATCGTAATAGTAGAGGTCCCCCAGTGTTTTCTTTTCAATATGCTGTTTGATCTTTTTTACCGCGCCGGTAAACAGGAAGGTGTGGTCCACCATGATGGTCAGCTTTTTCCGCTCCGCCAGCGCGATCAATTCCTCGGCCTGCGCCGCCGTCGCGGTGAAGGGTTTTTCCACGAACACGTGTTTTCCGTTTTCGAGCGCCCTTTTGGCCAGTTCAAAATGGGTCGACACCGGCGTGATGACGGCCACGGCGTCGATCTCGGTCGAGTTCAGGACGTCGCTGCAGTCATGCGTTACCGTGCTGTTCGGATAGGATTTCCGCGCCCGGTTCAGGGACAGCTGGTTCCCATCGCATATCGTAGCGACCCGTGCCCCCTCAATTCCGCTGAAATTCCGCACGATGTTCGGTCCCCAGTAACCGTATCCTATGATTCCTATGTTGATCATAATCTCCCCCTGATCGATAAATACTGCGCATGGTGCATGGTGAGAAAAGTGCGCTTAAGTGCACTAAAGTGAACTTCTAACTTTAGGCATTTTAGACACTTTATGAATTTTAGGCACTGTTCTTTAGTACGCGCCCTTCCCCGCTATAACGATCCACGTGGTCTTCAGAAGTATCTTCACATCAAACCATATTGACCAGTTTGTCGCGTACTGGAGGTCGATGCGCACCATCTCGTCAAATGTTGTTGAACTTCGCCCGGTGACCTGCCATAACCCGGTGATTCCCGGTTTGACCTCCAGGACGCGGCGCCGGTGCCATGTATCATACTTTTCGAGTTCATACGGAATGGGAGGTCTCGGCCCGACCAGGGACATTTCTCCTTTCAGCACATTGATAAACTGAGGAAGCTCATCCAGACTTGTCTTCCGCAGGATATTCCCGAGAGGAGTCACCCTTTTGTCGTTCGTGATCTTGTACACTTTTTGCTTGACGCCTTTATCGCCGGTTTCGCCTGACACCTTTCCGGCGATCAGGTCCTGGACATATTGTTTGTGAACTTCCTCGTCATTGTCGGCAAACATGCTCCTGAATTTGAGAAAGATGAATTTTTTTCCGTATTGTCCGATCCTCTCCTGCCTGAACAGAACCGGCCCTCGTGAAGTCAGTTTAATACAGAGCGGGATCAACAGGAAAAAGGGAGAATAGATCAGGAGACCGACAATACCGCCGAGAACGTCGATCATCCGTTTCATCTTGAGCGCGTTTTTATGGGACCGTTCTTTTTTGGGGTATTCAGGATAGAACGTGAAGCTTATCGGGCCACCCGGTTTGTTCGGCTTTCCATCCTCGGGAAACCGATGAAAAGATAATTGTATGTCATCGAGTTGTTCGGCCGACAGCCGGGCGGAGAGACTTTCGTTGATCTTTTTCTGTAAAGTTTCCGTTTCAAGGCTGTTCATTTCAGTAAAGATAACGCCCAGAACCATAGGGTTTTTGTACCATCCCTTGATATCGGTATCCCGGGTAAGCACCGACAACGTCTGCATTGCCCACCTGACGGATTCACGCCTGCTCTCCAGATCGAGGATCCTGGTAAATTCCATGGTCATCACCAGAAACGGCCTTCCCGAGCGTTCGCTCCGTCTTCGCTCGAATATAAGAAACTCCAGAAAGAAATCTTCTTCATAGCAGCTGTATTCGTCATCACCGGGCATCTCGGAGCTTTGAGGAAGAATGACCTGCTTTTTCTTACGCGCTGGGATTTTCATTGGTTATTTCCTTAATGCTGAGATTTTATTCCTGTTCAGGGTTCACGGTTCACGGTTTTTTGCGCTTCAACGCGTTCGTTTTTATGGTTTCGCAACATTGAACCGTGAACCTCAAACTTTGAACCTGCTGTAGTAAAATTAAAAAACCTTCCGCAATGACACGGTGACCCGGTTGTTATCGTAGGTATCCGAAGCAGTATCCGGCGAATAGACATTCGTATACCGGTACTCAAGGGCCAGTGTCAGCTTTTCCCTGGCTACATATTCAAACACCACCCCGGTGCGATATGTTTCCAGGGCCGTGCCCGCTTGATTATCGTCCAGCCGCTCCGCTGCGAGATCGAGCGTGAGCTTTGATTTCGCCGTTATGGCATGACCGAGCTTTCCTGTCAGCCGGTACGTCGTGTTTTCCAGGTGTTTGCTTTCCGCATTGCGATATTCCAGGAATCCTCCGGAAACAACCAGGGACAACCGCTCGACATCTTTTCTGACAGTCGCGAGATACCGGTCCTCCCGTCGCAGATTGCGAAGGGGGTCCGGGACAAAACGCAACCCGGTCTCATAGGTTATGGTAACGGTCGGATACCGCTGCGTGAGTATGGCATCCCAGAACAGCTGGGAGCTCCTGCCTTTGCCCGCGTAGTCGAACCAGCTGTTGCCGGCCTTGAACGTGACCGTGGAATTCTCCGCGTACTCATAATTCAGTCCCAGATACAGATCGTCCTGCGTGTAATCCTCAATCGTATTTATATCCAGGGTATGCCTGACGCCGGCGAGCACGGCTGACCGCGGTGACAACTCCTGCGTGGCATCGGCATAGCCGATATGATCTGTCCGGTCTATGGCGAGCGGGTCCTTGTACCAGGTGTCGAGGTAGAAATAACCCGTCGTAACGGACATCTGGGAGAACGGCTTCAGCACAAGATAAGGATGTACGGTAAGAAGATTCCTGTCCGACTGGTTCACAAAATTACTTTCCTGCGTGTAGTCTCTCAAAACATCCAGTGATACTCTCGAGTATTGGTCCTTCACCTCCAAAAAAAGAACATCTGCCATGATCCTGTTCTTGTTCATAAGATCCAGCGTGTAATAGGAGCCATTCCGGACGGTCCTTTTTTCATAGTTGAGATAATTATAATTACCAGCGATAAACCATTCCCATTTGGGCGCCAGATACTCTCCGGAAAGTGAGGGGGCGGTCCTGGTGATGTAATCATCGTACCGGTTCTCCGTTGTCAGAAGAACATTGTCATTATACTCTTCACTCAAGAGTATGCTCGGCTGCACCCGGAATTCAGAACCTTCGACATGGGCGGGAGCGATGATCGACACTGCGCCGAGGATGATCGCCGAGATCCAAATGAGAGATAGTTTAAGGTTCACGGTTCACGGTTACTTCCCATGCATTCGGCAATGCTTCGCCCTCTCAGTTACATACAGCGAACCAAGGGGATTAAATCGGCAAAGCTGTCCTGCCTGACATCGATCAGATGAACGACAAACCAGCATCAGGCCAGTTCAACATCCTCGGCGCTGATCTTCAACCCGACGCTCCTGCCGAGAATATCGATGTTGATAAGGAACATCTGGCGGCCTTCCCGCTTTGCAAGGATACCAACCGTGCCGCGCAACGGGCCCTGTTTCACCCGCACGGCCGTTCCTTCCTTGAATGCCGGGAAAACATCGAGCTGCTCACCGCTCATGAGCATTGCCCTGAGAGATGCGATCTCTTCCGGTGACACGGAAGTCGGCTGCCCGGGCTCCAGCGAAACGAAACTCACGGACCCGCGCGTCTTCAAGACATTCACAAATGCTCCGGGGAGCGGATCAAGGTGAACAAACACATATCCGGGGAAGAGCGGGAAATCCACGGTTTTTTTTCTGTCTTTCCATTGACGCACTCTTGAAACGGATGGGAGAAAGTTCTCGATGTCCTTCCGCCCAAGCTCTTCGGACGTAACAAATTCATGACGCGATCGTACCCGGAGTGCATACCAGTTTTGAGTCATCATCGAATTAAGCGATCGCTCCACGCCCTCCTTGCCGGCGGGCCTGGCTCAACGTTTCTTCTGTTTTTTCCCATGGCGATCGTCATGGTAGTAGTGCTGATAGTGTTCGTAATACTTCCCCCCCAGGCTCGTGGTACTTGCATTGTTATACACCATCCCCAGCACGTTTGCGCCTTTCAGAACCTCGAACATCTGGGTAAGGCCCTGCAGAGAAACACCGCCCTCTTTTACGACAACGAGGACCCCGTCGACAAGCATGCTCATGGCCTGGGTCTCGGCAAACAGAAGGATCGGCGCCGTATCAATAATGATATACCGGTCCTGGTATCGGTGCTTCAGCTCCAGCAGGAACTCCCTCATCCGCTGCGATGAAAGAAGCTCACTGGGGTTCTCCACTTTTTTCCCCGCCGACATAAATGAGAGTTTTTGTATCCCGGTCTTCACCATGGCCTTCCCGGCATCTATCCTGTCTTCAAGACAGTCGGCAAGTCCGACGTGGGACCCCATGCCGAGATACTCATGGAGTGAAGGCCTTCTCAGATCGGCATCGACCAGCAGCACCGTTTGTCCGTATTCCCTGGCCAGCATGATGGCCAGGTTTGCGCTGGTCAGGCTTTTCCCCTCGCCGCTTACCGCGCTGGTCACCATGACCGTATTCCGGAATTCCTCCCTGGTCATCCGCAGAATTACGGTTTTCAATTTTCTATATTCTTCGGCAATGGGTGAGTCAGGATTCCCATTCGTGATGATACAGGGGTTGTTTGGATGCATCGTCATTCCTTTTGGAGAAGTATTTTAGTATCTACTCAGGTCAATATCTTTTAGCCGCGAATGGCCTGTAAAATGAACCGGCCACTTCGAGAAGCCCGCAAGGAACGCAGAGAGCATTAAAACTGAAATACCTGGTTCCTGGTTTTTTCGTTGAGTTCTTGGAGCCTGCCCTCGAAATGTGTTATCGGGGGTTCTTTTGCGGCCAATCTTAATAGTTACGATTTTTATTCATGCAGTATCTTGGCGATCACTCCCAGTTTTTCCAGAACGATGACCGCACCCAGAAGCACGAGGTACAACCCGGATAACGTGTATAAGAAGATGTCTTTTCTCCTCGACTTGATCAATGCATGGGGGTCCTGAATATGCGGGATCATTGCAAGCACGGGGACGCCTAAACTCCTGATCGCATCAACGTTCTTAATGGAATCATCAAAGGTATCGAGGAGCACAATAAGACCGGCTGCGCCCGCGAGCCCCCCAACGATCCCCAACAGCATGATCATAAAGCGGTTCGGGCTGACCGGCGCGATGGGAAGCACCGCGGGATCCACGATCTTGAACGTTCCCGCTTTGTCCTGCAACTCTGCCTGCGTGGACACCTCGGATTTGCCGTAGGCCGCTGTCAATTCGTCAAATATCTTTTTGCTGGATTCGCGTTCGCGCTCAAGGACGGTCAGCCGGTTGATCACATTTGAAGCGCGCACCAGTTTTTTCTGTGAAATGGCGTATTTTGCCTTGAGCGCCTCGATCTCGGATTGTACTTTGATCACCTCGGGATGGTCCTCCGTGTACTGGACGAGAAGATCATCGCGCCGCTTTTGCAATTCAAGATATCTGCCATACAGGACAATACTTTCGTCTCTTTTCAGCACCGAGATCTCTGCGTCAAGTTTGCCCACCTTCTCCTTGTGCTGGTTGATCTGGTCAAGGAGAAACCTGTTGGCGCCGAATGATTCCTCTCTCTTGGAGCCGATGTTCGACTCAATATACTTGCTGACCACATTGTTCACGTAATCCCGCGCAAAGCGGGGGTCCCGGTGTTGAAAAGACACCGTGAAAAAATCAACGTCCTTCCTGCCCGATTTGCTGAATTCGATCGTGATCAGGGTCTTGTCCTGCGTGCTCTTAATGAGGCCCTCAACCTCCGCCTCGGTCTTCCCCTGCAGATCAACGCCAAGATCGCTGATCACTTTTAAAACCAGGGTCCTGCTCTTCATGATCGTTGAAAGTGCCGTGGCTTTATCATCGATCGACTGCGTGCCGCCGATATTTTTAAGAAGGACATCGTTTAAAAAGCTTTTTTCGATGGAAACGACGGTCTTCGCCTCATAAACCGGCGGTATGAAATAACTTATGATGACCACCGCGGTAATGATGAAGGCGGCCGTCATCGCGAAAAGGTATCGCCGTTTCAGAATAAGATGCAGATAGCGTTTTATGTCCAGTTCCTGGGTTTGTTCCACGTCCATCTCCTAAAATATGCCTTCCTTGACAACAATATAATCACCCGGCTGAAGCCGGGCGTTCTGAGTAATGTCGCCGTCATTGATCAGTTTCTTCATCTTGACGGATATCGTGACCTCACGAGCGCCATCTTTCCGATAGATCATGGTATCGTTCTGGCTCGCGTATTTCGTGAATCCGCCTGCTTCAAGGATCGCTTCCATGACCGTAAGACCGTCACGATACTCGACAAACTTCGGTGTATTCACGGCCCCCATCACATAAACGTTCTTATTCACATTTGTCGATATATAGATGATGTCGTTCGATTCTATGGCGATGTCTTCCGTCATGTCTCCCTGAAGATACAATCTGGTAAAATCCTCTTTGATCTTTTCCCCACGCCTGAGCACATAGGCTTTTTTCAGGTCCGCCTTTCTGACGTCCTCTATCTGGCACAAAAGCTGGAGGAGACTCGTGCGCTGGGTCAGGGCAAATACGCCTAACTTTACGCCTCCTCCGAACAGATAGACCTTATTGTTCGTGATCCCGGTGACCATGACCGTCACAATGGGATTTTTTACGATCCTCCCGATCTTTCCGGTCAGCGTCGTTTGAAGGTCCTTTACCGTGGAATTAGCGGCTGTCACTTCACCCACAGTGGGGATCGAGATTTTTCCATCAGGGCGGACGATCACCGGGAGGGTCAGGTCCTTCTCGCCCCAGACGGATATAACAAGCGTATCCCCTTCCCCGATAAGATAATCCGCTGCCGATGCCGACGACGTAAACAAGAGTATGAGCAGAATAACGAATATGTTTATTTTCATAATGGTTACCCTCTTTCTTTGAAGTCAGGAGTCAGGTTCAAGGTTCAAAATTCAGGGTTGCATTGTAAATGTTCGAACGTTGAACCGTGAACCTGGAACCCGATCATCCGCCTTTTGCATCTCAATGCACCTTAACAGGCTGCTGAATGCCCGTTCCGTTTACCCTTCGACGGTGCTTCGACTTCGCTCAGCAGAGCGCTCAGAACGGCGAACGGAACGGGCATTGAAATTGTTGTTCTTTATCCGTTCGTGGTGAGCTTGTCGAACCACTCTAATGACTTTTTCAGCAACCTGTTATGACGTTCCATTCTTCCTGATCTTTTCCAGCAACGCTTTTGCATCCTGATCCTCGGGAAATTCCCCGAGTGCGATCGCCTTCTGAAGATTCTCCTTGGCTTTGGACGAGTCTCCGTTCGCCTTATACGCGAGGGCCAGATGGTACAAAATACTGGGATTCTTCGGGCTGCTCTCCGACGCTTTTTTGAGCATCTTCAATCCCTGGTCGATCCTGTTGTTCTTGAGAAGCACATACCCGAGCGTGTCCCGGATGGAATCATCCTGGGGTGCGATCATAAAAGCCCGCGTGGCATACCGAAGTGCCTGGGGAAGGCTCCTGTTCTCTTCCAAATAGAGATAGGCGAGGTTGTTCAGCGCCATGGCGTGGTTGGGGGACAGCCGGAGCACCTTCTGGTATTCGACTTCAGCCTCCTTCTTCTTCCCCATGGCATGCAGGATGGTCCCCTTCCGGAAAAGAACCTGGTCGGAACCCGACTTTGCCTTCTCCGCCTTGCGATACTGTTCCAGGGCCAATACATAATTTTTCTTGATCGAGTACAGGTCCCCGAGCATAAAAGCGAGCGAGGCGTCATTTCGCTTGTTTGCGTTCCTCAGCACCTCGATTCCCTTATCGACCTCATTGCTGTTCTGATACGCAAGAGCAAGGGTCAGGTATCCGATGGGAGAATCCGGATCTTTCCGGATGATCTCGCGGGCGTTTTCTTCCGCCTCTTTCCTGTTGCCCATACGGAGATGGATCCGCGTGAGTTCCGCACTCAGGTTCGGATTTTCGGGATGTTTTCTGATCTCTGCCCGCACCTTCTCCAGCGCCTTGGCAGGCTCTCCCATGGCAATATACGTATTCACCGTATACGCGAATCCAGCCTGCGGGTTGAGACGTTCAATGGCATCATCCACTGCCAAAACATCTTTAAATTTCCTGTCCGCGAGAAGGATGCTTCCTTTTACCTCGTAGAGGCCGATGTCCGCGGGGGATCTGCTGATCCCTTCATTCAGGACCTTGAGCGCCTGCCCGGTATCGTTTGTTCTTTGCAGATAGCGCGCCGCTGCGACGATGCCATCTGTTTTTTTGGTATCAGCCGCCCGGAGATAGGTTTTGCGGGCCTCTTGTTCGTCCCCATTTGCTTCCGCGAGAGAAGCGAGCAGAAGCAGGGCCTGTACATTGTCCGGTGAATGCTCCACCAGACTGCGAAGTTCCTGGACCGCCTGCTCATGCTTATCCTGCATAACGAAAATTGACGCAAGCTTGAGATAGGCAAGGTCATATTTCGGATCGACCTCCTTCGCCTTCACGAAAAAGGCCGTGGCCTCTTTTACGTTATTTTGCCGGAGATAGGCTTCTGCCATGAGATAATACGAAACCGCATCCGAAGGCCCGCCCTGGATACCTTTTTTGAGCACTTCGACAGCCTTCACCGGTTCATTATGATTCAGGTAGTACAGCGCAAGAAGATGCCTCGTATCCCGGGCTTCGGGCTTGAGACGCACGGCTGCTGCCAGTTCCGACTCGGCCTCCTGGCTCTTTCCCCGTTTCATGGCCACGAGCCCTTTTTTGATATGTACGTCCGCTAAAGAAGGGTCAAGCTCGAGGGCCCTATTCAGTTCCGCAAGCCCTTCCGCATTATTGCCTTTCAGCAAATACGCGCTGCCGACAATGTTGTGCGCCAGGGCGTTCTCATCATCCTGTGCCAGAACCTTCTTCGCTTCCTTAATGGCTTCATCCGCCATTTTCTTGTTCAAGAGAAGCAATGCGAGGTGCACCCGCGCACGGGTAAAGGCAGGCTGAAGATCAAGGGCTTTTTGGAATTGATTTATCGCTTGTTCAAATTCATTCCGGTAATAATGAGTGAGGCCGAGGATGTAATAGGTCCCTGCATTCGGTTGCTGAAGGAGCGCTTTTTGGAGCGGCGCAATGGCGTCGCTATATTGCTTTTTGAAGAACAGGGCGAACCCCTGGAGACGATGGCCTTCCGGCCAATCGGGAGATTGCTTGATTATGTCCTTTGAGATGGCAAGGGCATTGTCAAAGTCATTGCTCTCAATAAAGAGCAGCCCCTTTCGATACAGCGCTTCAATATCGCCGGGGTTGGCCTGAATGATGCGGTCCAGCGTCTTTAAGGCGGCCGCTCCGTCCTTGCGGCGTGTTTGAATATCGGCAAGCAGAAAAAGCGCCTTTCTATTCTCCGGTTCTTTTTCCATGACCTTTGCCAGTTGTATTTCCGCCTCCGGCGCGTTCCCCATAGCGACATATACGGTGGCGAGCGAAAGGGCGGGTGAAACAGTGTTTGCACCACACAGCGCAACGGCCTTATTAAGCAGCATGACGGCTGCAGAATTGTCATCCTTCATGGCACGCGCCCATCCCGCTATCTCCAGCGCATCGCAATCAATCGCCTTATCGCTCAGATAGGAGGAGAGTTCTTTCAGTGCGTCATCAGGTCGATTGGTATGCACCATGACCCTGGCGATCTCGATCTGAACATCCCGGGAGGAGGGATTCTGTCTTCGTACCTTTTGGAGCTCCTTTTCCGCCACCTCAAAATTCCCAACAGCAGTATATGCCCTGGCAAGCTGGAAGCGGGCCTCAAAATAGTTTTGGTCTTTTTCCAGGGCATTCTTGAAAAGAATGATCGCGCCGCGAGGGTTCTTGTCCTGGACTAGTTTGATCCCGTCATTTACGAGCTGTTCCTTCGTCTTATGCTTGTCCGTACAACCGCTAAACAGGATGAGCAATAGCATAAGAAGTGAATATAATTTATACATTTTAACTCCCTGCAAAGACAAGACGTCCCCCCCCCAAACCCTGTTGGTGCACTTTACACTCAGCGTTTTTCTTTTTTTGTATTTAAAAATAGTATTAAATATCAATACAATATAATTTGGCATTATCATTGCATTTACTCTCTCTATAAGCCAATTGCGCTTATTAAGGCTTTCATTGCAGTTGAATTTATTAAAAATAATGATAAATTATATGCCGACTAATTCATGCTGTCAATACCAAAATATATGTTTATTTTTTCTTTCACCTTGCTAAAATAATAATATGGTATTAGGTTTCTACCACGTATAAATAAATGATAACTACCTTGATGACATTCATCACTGCGTACGCTAAAGACGCAGGTGAAACAAAAATATATCTGACGCCATTTTCGGAGTTCGGAATGGTAAAGCGTGTTCTCGAACCCGGCACTATGTTGTTGTTAGGTATCTGCCTTTTAAGCCTTGGCCTCTTTGCAATTAAATTCAAAAAATAATCCGGCATTCTACAGGTTATAATGCCCGCTCAATGAGTGGGGCCTGACCGTTGTGAACCTCGCCAAAGGAGTGTTAATTACCTTTGGTTGACAGGCCAACTCCCTTTCTCAGCTACGGCCAGTAACGGGCCATTCCAATAGCGTTCGATGCCGTTCCAACAACAACGATCTTGCCGTCCTGCTGGATCTGGACATCGGAAGCAGAGTCGTCATTTCCAATGCTAAGGTCGGTTGTGACCATGCCAAAGCCATTTCCAAACGTCGTCGTGTCAAGCACGCCATCTGCGCTATAGCGGAACAGAGCGAAATCTGTGGTCAATATAACTCCCACGACTGACTGGAACGTCGCCGCAACAACGATCTTTCCGTCCGCCTGTACAACAAGACCCGCAGCCACTTCATTGCCATGCATCATGTCATCCGAGATGACAGTCCCGTCCGTGCCGAATGTCGTGTCCAGCGTGCCATTGGCATTGAATCTCATCAGAAACACGTCAGCATTAGTGCTCTCGTTTGTCGTACCGGCAACGATGATCTTTCCATCCGGAAGTATCGCGATATCGGCAAGAACGGGATCCGTACCAGGAGATGCGGTCGCCATCCCGGAGTTGAACGATAGGTCCGGAGCGCCGTTCGAATCGTAGCGGGAGAGGTATAATGATTTTAGTCCGCTTGCGTCTTGCATGTTTCCTCCAACCACGATCATACCGTCGGTTGGTTGTATTTTCACAACAACCGCAGAAGATGTTATAGAGGGCGTCGATACAATTTTACCGTTTGAATTGAAGGATGCGTCCAATGAGCCAGCCTGAGTGAAGCGTGCAACAATAGAGACAGACTGGTTCGAACCCGAGTTTTTTCCCTCACCGGCCACGACGATCTTCCCATCTGTCTGAATTGCCAGTGAACGGACCACATCAAAATCATAACTCATGTCGCACGTTACGGTACCGCTTGATTGAGGGCCAAATGTTGGATCGAGTGTTCCGTTTGCATTGTAGCGCGCAATGAGAAAATCTGAGGTCGAATTATATCTGTTTAGGGTTGTTGTGACATCCGTTAAGATTTCTGTTGCGCCGGTATCTCCGGCCGCCACGATCTTTCCATCGGACTGCACTGCCACAGCCCTGGCTGTCCCGACAATATCATCCGACCAGCCATTCTGCGTAAAGCCAAACGTCGTATCGAGCGCACCGATTGGTTGAAATCGCGCGATCGTGAAATAATGATAATAAATGATAGTCGTACTGTTCGGCTGCATAGTCAAGATGGAATATCCCGCGGTGACTATCTTCCCGTCCATTTGAATAGTTGCTGCATATGCTGCATATGCTTTATCCGCAGAGGAACCAAGCGCTGTCGTGACCATTCCGCCCGTTCCAAAAGATGTATCAAGGGCGCCGGGGGCAGGAATCGTGGTAAAGGACCATGAAAAAGAAGGGGCGATGGCGTTCCCTGCAGCATCCGTAACAACCGTGGTGATAGTCGCTGTATAGAGGGTGTTGTGCTCCAGTGCGCTAATCGTCGTGAATGTTGCAACGTTGTTCAAAGCATCATACGTCACGGTCCCGGCAATCGTTGTCGTGGCAGTGCTTGTCACGCGTTCCAGCAGAAACGTCGCCTCATTGATCGTCGATGCGTTCATGGCCTCGCTGAACGTGCATGTGACCGCCGTGGCAACATCAACGGCAGTCGCGCCATTCGCGGGAGATATTGCCATAATGGAGGGCAATGTCGTGTCTGGTTTCTCAGCGACATGCCTGCTGCTGCACGACACGATCGCAAGAGCGGCAAGAATAACTGCATGCGAGACCAGAAATCGTTTCTTCATAATCCATCCCTTTCTATGCCCAGCCTGACCGGGGAACACCCCGCACAAGACGGGGCAGGCCTGAAAGCTTTTGGACAGGATCTCAGGATAAAATCGTAACCATGTTTAACATCCTGACAATCCGGCACATCCCATTATTCTGTCGAAGGCTTGAGATTTATCCGCACTGTTAGAATAATTTGATTCTTGAGTAACTACTCATCATCCAATGGAGGAGGAATATGCTCCCTTGTTTTCCCATCTCGTAATTTTAACAATATAACATTATTTTCTTTTAACATCAATACCTTTAAAGAGAACATGATGACGGGAATGGACGCCCTTATTATGAGCTGACATGGATTAGATCGGTTGCAGATTAGTTACCGGTTATCTGACTGGTCCGTGTCCAGGAGAGCTGCTTTGTTTTCCGAAACATCGTACGAATGTATCAAAAAACGAGCAATGGACACACGCTGAAGTCTTTCGGGGAGAGGCAGAGTCAACAAAGATGGCAGGATATATACATAAAACTACGAGCTGAAAAACTTTTACTGTGATTTTAAACTTTTCTTGACTTTGTATCAACTATCCACTATATTTATTCAGAAATTTCATGAGTTAATTGTTCATCTCATCATTGCGTCAATATACAGCGCCGCTTCAAATAAAAATATCTCTGGTATTTGACAATCTTCAACAGCGATTTGAATTCACATTTCGCGAGTGGACAGCCTTAACTGTAAAGTTAAGGCTGACAAAAGTGACGTAAAATTTTACACAATAGAATATCTCTATTGAAAATAAATATGTATTATTTATAATATCAATATGTTATGTAATAGCATTGAATTTGCATCTAATTAATCAAACCCAAAACATACATTAAGGAGCGATTAAGACATCCTATGCTTAGACGATCCGTCGAAAATCGAAGAAAGTTTTATGATCCAAGCTACAAGGGCGTTGAGAGGAGAAGTGGCGACGATAGAAGAGCCGTGATAGACCGAAGAAAATCGGCCTCTTCAGACATTCCAAGATAATATAACCAGTTTTCAGAAATGATTGTTATATTTTAACCCGCGCTTATCTGATTTCATCCTTTGCGTTTTTCTCGACTTGCTTACGTGGTGTTTTTTCTTTAACAGATATTTTCTTTTTTTGGATACTTACGTCTGATCACACTCCGTTGCCCGATCCTTTGTCCTTGAAGCTGGTTACATCAATCTGCTGCAAATGCGGAAGTATCTGCAGTTTTTTAACCTCTCCATTCATTTCTTTATGCAATAAATTGAAGAACGTCTTCGTGATCTGCTCGTCAAATTGCGTGCCGCCGCATTTCATTACTTCACGAAATGCTTCATCGAGCCCCAGTTTGTCCCGATACGGCCGGTCCGTTGTCATAGCGTCAAAGGCATCAACGAGCGTGAGGATCTTTTCTCCTTCGCTCAGCTCAACTGCCCTGAGCGCATCGGGATATCCCTTCCCATCCATCCGTTCATGATGATGCAGAACAAACTGTTCAATATTTCTCCACGGAAAGTTTATTTTTGAAAGGATATCGTACGATATCTGAGGATGTCTTCTGATCTCGTTTATCTCCGGGGTTGTGAGCCCTTCTCCTTTTTTGATGACCCTGGTGTCAATGATGATCTTCCCGATATCATGCAACAGGCCGGCAACATAGATACCCTCCACCTCGTTCTTTTTCCATCCCAGTTCCCGCGCGATGGCGACAGCATAACATGCCACACGGTAGGAATGGTTCTTGGTATACCCATCCTTGGCGTCAATGGCGGCGGAAAATGCCTGGATGGTATCATGGTAAATGCGCCGCATGCTTTCATAGAGTTTTTTGTTTTCTACGGCTTTTTTGGTGAGTTCTAAAAATAACATCGCATTATACAGCGTTATCGCCATTTGATGCGCCACAACGCGGAGAACGTCTTTCTCGCTCTGACGGAATGCGGCCCGACCGAGTTTTTTGCCGAGAGAAATAGCCCCGACAAACTCATCTTTTGCAAAGAGCGGAATGAAGAGTTTTGTATTCAGCTGCGAAAATACCTTGTCGTTCCGTTCGTAAAATGAGCTCTTGGCCATCTCATGAACGGAGTGCGGTTCGTTTGGAGTAAAACGACCAATATGCTGAGGCAAAACAGATAAGGTAATCTCCTGGAGCGCTCTCTTTTTATAACCCTTTTCCACGAGAAGTTCGAGACTTCTCTGCTGAGGATGATAAACGAACAACGCCGCCGCCGGCACGGAAAACGTTCCCGTAATGACGTAGAGTGCCGATTTCATTTTTAACGACAGGTCCTTTGAGGACGTTGCCTCCTGTCCGAGATCAACCAGAGATGCAATACTGAACAACAGTCGTTTGAGATGCAGTTTCCCGGCGGACATCTTAGGATCTCCCGTTCAGATAATCGAGAGCGTCCTTCTCATCTTTAAAGACTTTAACATGCTTTATCAATCCCGCCATCTCGAACATCTCGCGATGGTCTTTTTTCATATTCGTGAAACAGAGCATACTGTTCGATTCCAGCGAATTCTGCACAATGCTTAAAAATATTGAAAGGCCGATGGTGTTGATAAATTGAACATCGGAAAAATTAACAACAAGCTTCTTCGATCCTTTGTCGATAAACTTTTCACTCGTCGATTCGAGACGTTCTGCCCCGATGTTATTGATATACCCTTTGGGCATCATGACGTCTATGTCCCGTTCTGATCTGGATGACAGAGAAAAATTACTCATGATTTACGGTATCCTCCTTGTGTATGCCTGCAGATCTCTCGATTTTTTTGACAAGCTTTATCTTCGTACCGTACTTGGTTTTTTCAAACTTGACTTGATCGACAAAGCGTTTAATTAATTTTAAACCCCATCCCCTTCCTGTTGTTTTCGCGGCCTCCTGGTCCCGGTAAGGTTCTCCCGTTTCCTGAATGATGAACTCCTGTCCGGCACTTTCTATCGACACCTCAAGATGGTCATCTTCAGCGGTAATGCTGATATAGACTTTATCATCCATGCCCCTGCCGTGTTCCATGGCGTTGATACAGGCTTCGATAACAGCTATTTGCAGCTGACCTATGGCTTCCTGATTGATATTCAGATTTTTACCGATCTGCTCCAGACTCTGGGCAACAATAAGCTCCGCATCTCTGGCAATCGGCAAGGTCATTTCAAAATACACGGCCGTTTCCTTTTGCGGTACCAACGCTTCAATGAAGTGCCCCTCCAGATCGTGGGCGGACTTTGCCAGGATCTCCCTCATGAAGAGACTATCGACAATGTCACGCAACACCCGATCGTCCATTGCCCTGAACGTACCAAACTCACCGCGAATAAATCCAGCGAGATACAATGCTTGCACAATGGCATGCGCCTGGCTGTCCGTCAGCGCAAAGACCTTCGCGATCCGCTGGCAGGAAAGCGCCTCGGAGGTATGATAGATCTTCGAGGTTATTGCGAGGGCGGTTCTCCTCTGTCCCAGATCCAGGAAAAAGCTCTTCAAGACCGATGACCAGGAGTGGGCGAGTGTTCCTTCCATGATCTCCTGAATGTAGGCATTCCAGAAATCCTTTTCACCGGGATTATTCTTCTCGCACACCCTGTTGACGATGCACCCGAGATAATAAGGGTTTCCGCCGAGATGACGAATAAGAAGAGGAGGCATGCTGCCTTCGGCCTCATGTTCGTTCAGGAGAGAAAGAACCATCGACGAGGTCGCCTCGGGTCCAAGCGGATACACCTGAATCCGCTCCAATCCGCTCACGCCGGGCATTTCCTGGAGTTCGGCCATGTTCCCCGAGATTATATGGGGCGTTTTTCTGTGCGTCATCGGTTCTTGAAAAAGTGATGCCAGTCTTTGATCAGGGACACCGGCAAGATGGAGCCCCTGTATCAGTTGAAAATCATCGATCAGAACGGCTACCGGCATTCCGGTAGAAAGCGTCGAGCGATGCGGCGCCGCAAGTGCAATACGAAGCGCATCGAGGGGATCTCCGGAGCAGCGCATATACTGGTCAAGAATTTCCTTTGCCCAGAAAGCCTCCCGCTCCTCCACGAGAAGGGACAGGTCATCTATTGATATCCCGTCCTGATAAAAAAGTGCTTGATCTTTTTTTGGGAAAGCGAGTCGCTGGCAGATAAACCGGGCCAGATAGTTCTTTGAAAAGTCTGTTACCGACAACAGCGCTGGATTGACCGAGTACCAGAACGGGACCACCCGGTCCTGCTTCCAGAATAGCTGCCCGAATAAATGCTTGAGCAGTTCCGTTTTCCCGATGCCCCTTTGACCGGAGAGAACAGCGCTGCGCGCCTGGCCCTTCTCCGCAAGAAGCACCCTCTTGAAGAGGTTGGCCTGCTCTTGCAGTCTTCCGATAAAATCCTTTTCCTGAAGAGAATTGAATGGCATGTTATGAGAACACCTCTATCCTGTTTTTCCCTTTGTTCTTGGCGCGGTAAAGCGCCTTGTCAACATTTTCGAGAAGAAGTTCGATCGTTTTCCCGTGCCCGGGATAGCATGCGATGCCGATACTGGATGAAAGCGTATGCGGCCCCTTACCTGCCGCGTTCCGGGGAAGCACCGCATACTTCTCCACATTGCTCCTCAATCGTTCCGCGATATCGATCGCCAATGTTTCCTCGGTCTCGGGAAGGATCACCATGAATTCATCTCCTCCGTACCGTGCCACAATGTCCATTGACCGCACCGTGTTTAACAACGTTTCAGCAATGTCTTTGAGTGTCTTATCGCCGAACAGATGCCCCATCGTGTCGTTGCAATATTTGAACCCGTCAAGATCGAGCATGAGAAGACTGAGGTGGTGTCCATACCGTTCGGACCGTGCCAATTCATCCTTCAGCCGTTCATTCAAATATCTTCGGTTCAAAAGCCCGGTCAAGGGATCGGTTATTGTCAACTTTTTAAGCTCCTCCGCCCTATTGAAGAACACATTCCGCTCCATAACGATAGCGGCATGGGTCGCAAAGGACTGGATGAGCTTCAAGTCTTCTTCATTAAAAACCTCGCCGGATGTCTTGTCCGACAGATTGAGGACGCCGATGATGCGATCATCGATCATGAGCGGTACGCTTACGAATGACCGCGTTTTATAATTTTGTCTGTTTTTATGCTTGACCCTCGGGTCATTTTCAAGATTTTCAACGAGGATGGCCTCGCCGAATTCGGCAACCCTGCCGGCTATGCCTTCACCCCGATTGATTCTGAGATTTTCCATCACTCTTTCGATGTTGCCTTTTTTCGCTTCCACGAGAAGGTCTTCGGTCTCGTGGTCCAGAAGCATGAGTGACCCCTGCTCTGCCCTGAGCAGATCTGCGGATTTATCAAGGATCGTCTGGAGCAATGTTTCATAATTCCGAATGTGCGTTATTGTCTTTGTCAGTTCCGAAACTTCAGCAAAGCGGTCAAATTTTTTATCGAGGTCCTGGTGCAGACGCTGGTTCTCCATGGAGAGTGACGTCTGCTGGCAGTACGCTATAATGATCTGTTTGTCACTCTCTTTGAGAACCCTGTCGGTTATGCGCAGGATCCCTTCTAATTTTTTGAAAACCATGATGGGGAAAAAATACAGGGCACCCATGCCGTTCAGAAAGTCAGCCCTGGGATCTTTTACGGGTTCTGCTGAAAGGACAAACGGTTTTCCGCTGTTGAGTTCCTGCACGATCGTATCGTGCTCGTTGATGGTAATGGCCCCGGTCGTCCCGCAGCTTCTCGATAGACTATAGAGGCTGACATAGTTTTTCTGTTTGCGGTCAAAAACAAGGATGGCAATGCTTTCGATGTCGAGCAGTGAGGACAACTTGTCTATCATCTCTTGATAGAGCGTTTCCGGCCGTTCCTCTGCCGAAGCACCCCACTTTCCAATAATGCTTTTCAGGCTTTCGATCTTGCTCTTGAGCGTAACCGTTTCCCGGGCATTATTGATAAGCCGTCCCACGGAGTCGGCAACAAAACCCATGACCTTCCAGGTTTGCTGGGCGCTGGTAAAGGTGAGCGGTGTTGTTATGGAAATCGTGTCGATATCGCTGGACTCCAGGATATTCATGCATTCGCGAAAATCCTCGAACGAAGAGAACGAGCCATGACCCACTACCACTGCATGTTCATCCAGGTATTCGATAGGGAAAGAAAAGCACATGATCTTTGAATAACACTTGAAGACATCGGGTTTCCCCTTCGCGATCGTGTTCATCATGATTGGATGACAATATGACTCACACTGCGACTTGAATGATGCGGAAGACAAGCAAAACCCCTGGCAAAAGGGAGGAGTATTCATTGGAGCGAAGATAAGCGTCCCATCCGGTGAATAGATGCTCAGAGAATATCCAAGGCTATCGGAAAGAGCGGTGAATTGGTCCTGCCAGGTCTCGGTCGTGAAGAGATCTTTCAGCTGTTCTTCAGTAATCGCGCTCACCACTCTGCCTCCGACGTTCCACGCTTTCGTCGTTGAACAACTTTTTTATGCCCTAAATTCTGAGGAGTGGACATGTCAAATTCTGCAGTAAACGCATGCCGTTTTCGATGAGCGCGTGCAAAGCAGTGCATGTAAATTAGATCATAAATAGAATTACACGCTCAGTTTACAATATAGAGTACACTGCATTTTCATGCCTTCATTCCTCTGTTAACGTCTTGTTTTTTGATGAGTAATCATTATTATTACTTTGTTATATTTAACACAATACATGTAGTGCGTCAATATATTTTATATCAATATATAGTGTTTGCAATTACCCTTTGGAGAAGCACGTTGCTTTCTTCGTTCATGCAGCTAACAAGCAATGAGCAACCAAAAACAGGGGTGTTCTTCGAAAGAACACCCCTGTTTTTGGCTTTTATTGTCTTTCACTCATTTAGCCTTTAAATACTTTTTTCATGATCCCCACCCCAACAAGACCTGCGCCAAAAAGAACCATCGATGCTGGTTCAGGCACTGTAGCCACACCAGCTAACGCCAGTGAGGGGATACTCATGACCATAATTATCGCTGCCGATAGATTTTTCTTCATACTGCCTCCTTGTCTTATTATTGCCAATATTGATCGTATCCCCAAGACAGCTCATTGGGTATAATATTAGAACTTCTTTGTTATTCTCCTCAAGCCAGCCATACCAGCCAGGCCAAATCCAAGAAGCAGCATGGTTGCCGGTTCAGGAACTTGATGGTACAACTGGTTCTGAACATCACGTTTGCTACTATCGACAATATTGAGCACCTGAGTTCCCCAGGAATGTTGCAAATATGTGTAATTGTTATAATTGAGCAGATCAAGGGACCAAGGAGTCCCGATTAATCCATGATAAGAACCTGATACCTGCAGACTCCACATTGTCTTCTGCAGATCGGCCTGATTTATCTTGTTGTCATTTAACTCATCAGCGTATTCTCCACTCGCGAACCTATAAAAAAGGTAATCAACCGATTCTTTAAGAAGAGGGCCATTGGTACCTACCCTGTTTGAGATACCCTTTACTTCATACCACGTATTTGGATAGATGTACACATGTTCCTGAATGCAAAATGTGTCATATGAACCTGATACGAATCCGTCTTTGCTCTCTGACACCGCATAGGTCATTATACCGGCATTGTCGAGATTGTTATAAGCAATAAGCGTAATCCAATCATCGACGTTTATTGTAGTCGCCATAGCTGTCGGTGACATACACAGTGCAGCTACCAGTATCAGCGCCGATAGTGTTAAATTAAAATGCTTTTTCATGAAGTATCCTCTTTCAATAACGTAATTATTATTTCTTCATTACTACTATTGCAGTATATATGCCATTTTATAACACATTGTTTTTATATTATATTTTTATTTTACTCTTTTCAAATCACCTTTATGTAAGAAAAGCCGACAATATTATAGCAACTGCTATGGATTCAAATAAATAAAGCCATCAGAGTATCTGATGGCTTTATTTAATGGTGCCCCTGGGAAGACTCGAACTTCCGGCACGCGGTTTAGGAAACCGCTGCTCTATCCACCTGAGCTACAGGGGCAGTGATTAAATTGATAATGGCGAATTGAGAATAAAAATGCAGGAATTGTTTCGGCACCCTAACCGTTGTCATCCAACTTTCATTATCCATTTTCCATTGACCTTATTTCTACAACATTTCCTCAAAATCGATTTTTTTCCGTCTCGTGATGACCCTCAGTTTGTTGAGCGCCTGGGTCTCGATCTGCCGGACCCGCTCACGCGTGATACCAAACTCCTTGCCGATACTATCGAGCGTTTTGGGATCGCCATCACCCAGGCCAAACCTCAGTTCAACGACCTTCCGTTCACTCACCGAAAGCTGCTGAAGCCAGTCATCAATATGTTCCCGTCTGCGGATGTCCTCTGAAGCACTCGCCGGCGACAGCGAGTTGGTGTCCTGAAGGATGTCCTTGAGCGTTTCTTCCTCCTGATCGCCGATAAGCATGTCCAGAGAGTAGGTCTCTCGCACTACCTGTGAGATGCTCCGTACCTTATCGACGGTGACCTTCATTTTTTTTGCAATTTCTTCTATTTGAGGATCGCGGCCCAGGGTTTGTGTGAGTTGGCGCACCGAGCGCATGTAGGAATTGACGATCTCGGCGATATGGACAGGCAGGCGAATAGTTCGTGTTTGATTAACGATCGCCCGTTCAATGGATTGTTTGATCCACCACGAAGCGTAGGTGCTGAACTTGAAACCGCGCTGGTACTGAAACTTTTCCACGGCCCGGATCAGGCCAAGATTTCCCTCTTCGATAATATCCGAGAACTGCAAACCCCGATTGATGTATTTTTTTCCGATCGCCACAACGAGCCGGAGGTTCGCCTCGATCATTTTGGCGCGGGCATCCTGGTCGCCCTTCTCGATCTTCTTGGCAAGCTCCTGTTCCTGCTCAAACGTTAAGAGGGGTGTCTTGCGGATTTCCTTGAGATAATACTTTATGGCATCAAGGCCCTTCGATGCCGGGATCTCGGATGCGCCATCAGACGAGGAGTCCGTACTTGCCTGCTTATCTCTATTTTTACTGTCCTCGCGTTCCTCGCTGTAGGGATCTGAGCCTATCAGATCATCAACCGGCCGTTCCCTCTCACTCATGAACACCTCGTGTCGTGCAAAATAGGATTCAAGGTGCTCCTTTTACTGACTCGTTCCCGCGAACAGTCATTGAAAAAATGGTCGGGGCGAGAGGATTTGAACCTCCGACCCCTTGGTCCCGAACCAAGTGCGCTACCAGGCTGCGCTACGCCCCGACAAAACCGTCTCATAATATACTAACTAAATCCGCATGTCAACACCGTTAGAGATGAATAACGGATTATTTTGCCGCAGAATAAACCTTCATCCCGGACGGCGAACGCATGCTGCGATAATGCCAACAGGGTCAACGACTATTTTTCTTTTGTGCCGCTGCCATAAAATTATCGAAAGCTTCTTGATAGTAGTCTTTCTTTATCCTGATAAGGCTGGGAACGCGCCCTTCATACAGTTCCCTGCCCTCTTCAACATCCTTCCTGAGAAGATCATAAAAGGTCCCGTTCTTAAGCCCTTCGATCACCGCCTCCTGATTATAGAGGGCGATATCTGATACGATGATCCGCGCGAAACGTCGCGCCTTCTCCACGGCCTCGGGATCGGCTTCATCCACCCGGGGAATATTGCACTCCTCTTTCTGAAAGATCGAGGCCTCGAGACTGAGCGACTCGGGATACAGCGCGGACCCGTCCAGCCCGTCCGAAGATCCAGTCCTCTGAACTGCGGACCCGGATGGAATCGCTTCAGGGAAAGAGCGTTCCGTCTGCGCGTGATGCTGGGGACTGAGCAGAGCTGACTCGAACTCCCGTGCAGGAGGCCGTGACATCTCCGGCAGATCGTGGTGAGCATGGTCTTTGATCCCGCGTAATTCAGCTTCGACCTGTTCAGGGAAAATAAGTTTGCGCAGCTTGTTCACCAGAGAATCCGGGATGTGGTGCTTTTCGATGTAATCGTCTGCGCCATACAAGTTGGTCGGCGTACGTTTATACCGCCGCATGTCATACACCGAGGAGAGCAATATTATTTTGATCGATGATGTCTCCGGATTATTCTTCAACCGTTCGCAGAGTTCGAAGCCATAGATGCCCGGCAGCCCCACATCAAGTACCATGCCCCGAGGTTTGTTCTCGATCGCCTTCCTGAGCGCTTCAATGCCGTCAGCCGCGGTATCCACCTGGAATCCTGCTTCTGACAGAAAATCAGCGACCATCTTTCTGACAACATCGCTGTCATGCGCAACGAGCACCAGGGGGCCGGATGCTGACGCAGGAGGTGCGGTTGGAACTGGTGTTGCAATGGTTCTTGAGGGCATTGATGACGCCGGGGCCGGCTTCTGAACCGGGATCACATTTCCGCAGCGCGGACAACGCACCTTCACTCCCTTGCCGGATATCTTGGCATCATCGATCTTGAGTTTTGCGCCGCACTCACAGGAAACGATCATGGATAGCGAAATCCCCTCTTACCGCCGGACAACACGTCTCTGCGCTTGAACAATCCTATCAGGAATATCCCGGCTACGAAACCGGCGACATGCGTACGCCGTACCTCCACCCGAGCCGGCAACATAACCGGACAATTATCGCGATCAGTTTCACCCGTATACGAAAGACCGTCCTCAAGATACAAGAAATAGTATGCTTTGTCAATAAAATGGAACGGTCAATCCAAAGTGAGAACGCTAGGGCAGGTCGGGCATGTTTTCATGGAGCGATGAGTATAGCGCAGGACGACATTTATTTTCGCTTCTTAATTGCAGATTCCTTCACTTCACTGACATAATTGGCGGTAAAAATATAATCATCGATATAATCTCGTTTGCCGTCTCCGTTCAGATCGAACTTTTTCAATTTCGCGGATTCTCCGGCTTTGAGGAAAACAGTAAAGTCAGCTGCAGTCATCGAGCCCGATCCGGTTGGTTTCATGCTGATCTTCGGCGTGATCGTCAGAGGAAATACCATTTTCGCCTCTCCCCGAGATATGGCAAAGCCAGCCTTGTAGCCGCCTTTTTCAGGAATAAGCTCAATGATCCACGTATTCGTGTTGTCCGTATCGCTTTTCAAGGAAACAAGCCGCGCTCCCATGACCGCAACATCGGAAAACGTTATTTTTCCCGGAGGCGTCAGGAATACAACCTTCACCACGGATTTCCCGTCCGAGAACGCTATCGGAGGTTCTTGCCTGCACGCCACACCCGCCTGGTCGAACAGAGCGATGAACGCCTTGGGTGTCCGTTTACCACGGTACGCCTTGAAACGAGCAAGAACGCTTTCCTGGCTATAAATTCCCATATCCCCTCTTTGCGCATTTGATAGGGTGCCGCTGCTACTCATGACACTGTCGGTCTTCTCCCTGGGCATATTCGGTTCTCCGGTGGACTCCTGTGTTAACGGCAGCTCATTTTGCTCTTTTGCGATGCCTGTCTCTAAAGTCGGTTTGGCTTCTTCCCGCTTGCCCGGCTGACTAACAATAACGATCATCGAAGACGGCGCTACCGCTGTCACCGAATCATGAGCCTCGGTTAAAGCGGCACTGGTTGTCCCCTCGGCAGTTGTGACAGGCGGGTTGCTGACCTGCACTATTGTCGTGAGTGGAGCGCCATTGATGTTTGAGAGTTTGGCATTAAGAGAAGTGATCGTGCCCTGGCCATTTCCCAGAAGGTCAAAACTCAGCGTGGCGATAAGACCGTTGCCCGTAACAGGGGCCGTGCGGATAATCGCAATGCGCAGGATCCCGGGGACATTCGGGTTGACCGCCGTCATTGCTCCCGAAATCAATGGACCTACAACAACCCGGGGATTGGAAAGGGTTGCGGCATCATAGGAAAGTGTAATATCCATCGAGGCGACACCAGTCATATCGCTGCCCGTAATCTGAAATATACCGTTGTCTGTTGAAGACACTGACAGAAGTGCTGCGGATGCAATGGATGTCGGAACAAATAGAAGCGGCAAAATAAAAGACGACAACAAGATAGCGATAAAAACCTTTTTTCTCATATGCACCCCTCAGTAAATAAAAGCCCCTGCATGGGGTCGCGGCTCGCACATCAGGGGCAACATTCCGAAATTATGGCTGGGATCAATGCTAATGTATATCAGCGGTTAAGAATGCGCTCAGACCGCTGATTGCGCTTCCATTCAGATTCTTCGCTGTCATATTCACAGCGCTAAAATCCGCCTGCGTCGGATTACTACCTACCGCAATATCGCAATTCACCGTGACGAATGCCCCGGTGCTGAAGCCGTTCTAATTCGCGTGGATATTCTGATGAGGGTGGTTCGGCATTTTCACTGCGGAAATAATCAGGGTCGCGTGTCAACTCTTGTATTGATTGAAGTTGAGACGAGACCCTGATTTGCTCTCCCGTGTAAAACTCAGTCGTCTACTTCAACTTTTTTACATTTTAGGTTGCCTGTCTCATTTGAGGTGCATAATAACATTCCTGTGTGAACGCCCATAAAGTGAAAGCTGGTAGGTACATAATAAGAACCCGGTTTGTCAGCTTGACTAATACCATTCCAAGTTGTGCAACCTGAAATTAAGACAGTAGCCGAGGCCATCAATCCCATCGCAACTAAAATATTCTTCATATACCCCTCCCGTGCCGGTTATTTGTTATACAATATTTGTGTACCCTTAAAACAGTATAAACGTCAACTATTGATTATTGATTAGATACCGACCATGTAACACCTTCTGAGCTTGATATTGGCATCACAAATGTTCTCTTTTCGCTGGCTTTTGCCGTGCCGACAGGGTAGAACATACCAGACTGGTAGGCATCGTCGGAAATGTAATGTCTTACCGGAATATTCAGCAGCATTAAAGCTTGTTACTGTGTTAGACTTCCACAACAAGCACCTCCTCCCCTGCAATGCCAAATACCACAGCAACAAACAAACCCAACATCACTTTGACTACAGAGGTTCTTGCAAAAGTCTTTATTCGTCATTCCCGAAGTCTTTATCGGGAATCCAGTATCCTTTAAAAGCAAACACTTCTGGATACCCGCCTTCGCGGGTATGACGGCAAAAACGGTTTCTTCGATACATTTGCAAGAGGCTCTACATTCCTTCTTATGTCCTATCTCCCTGTTTGCGACCCAGAAAGATACTGTTAGACGCCAATCGCGCGACTTACCCTCCGGGCAAGTTCGTCGGAGTCGAGCCACTGGTCGAAATCAATTTGTTGCATATCATACGGCACAGGACGATCTTTAAGATTGCAATAAAGTGATGTTCTTAGTGAATGTCAGCGGTTAAGACTGCGCTTAGACCGCTGATTGCGATTCCATTCAGATCCTTCGCTGTCATATTCACAACGCTAAAATCCGTCTGCGTCGGATTACTACCCGCCGCAATATCGCAATTCACCGTGGCGAATTCCCCGGTGCTGAAGCCGTTCGGATTCGCCAGAACTATGTGCACCGTGCCGGATGACGCTGTATAATTCGCAACGACACTCGAGTTCGAAACAGCGAGTCCTGATGCCGTCACAATTCCGCTGTCTGTCTCGGGAGGATTAGTCGTGCTCTTGATGGTAACGCCCGCCGGCAGATGCATGGTAATGTCAATTCCACCAATTTGCGTACCCGTTGCGAGGGTCCCTGTTGCGGATAGTTTTACTATCGCCTGTGTGGACTGCGTCGTGGTGTTGCCTCCCGTGGTGTTGCCTTCCGTGGTCCCGCCGCCACCACCGCCACCGCATGCTGAGAAGAGCAGGGCCGACGTCACAAGCAGCAAAAGAATGATAAACGATGTTTTCTTCATGTAGTATGCCTCCTAATGTATGTCTCCTCCCCGTAGATCAAAGGAGGATTGATGGATTAATTCTTTCACGTCGTTAGAAACTAACCAGCCCTACCGATTTCCTCAAGATGACCACAACATCGCCGACATCAATCACGTCGTCCGGCTGTGGAACGTCGCTCACCAAGGGGGCGACATCGGAATGGGACATATCCGTTGCCGTAGCTGTTATAAGTCCGGCTGTGATCCTGAGCGCACGGAGCGCATCGGTGACTGCAACTCCTCCGCCGTCAAGATCACCGTCCGGCGGAATGATGCTTGCAGTCATGCTCGCTGTCATGGCAGCAAGACTGTAATTGGGAGCGTCTGTTCCGCTGAGGGTTATCCCCGAGACTGCAACAGGTTTGTTCTGGCCAACACTCTTGTCGTTGAATGCCGCCGAACCGCTGACCGTAAGCACATCTCCGGCAATGCGGTTGTCGGTAAAGGTAACCTGAGCCGCTGCCGTGCTGTCGTACATCTTGTCCGCGGCCGTTGCCGTTATGGTTAGCTGGATAGGAGTGATGTTCGCGCTCGCGCTTGCACTCGCCGCCGCGAGCGTGTAGTTGCCCACGTCTGCGCCGCTGATCGCAATGCCGGATATACTCACCGGTTTGCCCGTGCCGACGTTCTTATTGGCGAAAACATCAGTTGTAAATGAAATGTTCAACACATCCCCGCTTATCCGATTATCCTCAAGGGTTACGGTTGCGGCCGTAGTACCGTCGTACACCTTGTTGCTGCCAATTGCGGATACCGTCAATGACCGCGCCGTTATGCTGGCAGTTAGGTTTGCGGTCGTTGAAGATAGGATGTAGTTTCCGGCATCCACGCCGCTGATGGCAATACCGATCACGCTGACGGTCTTGCCGACGCCAACGCTCTTGTTTGCAAATGCGGCCGTTCCGGCAATGGTGACCGCATCCCCTGGAATTACGTTGATGTTAAACGTAGCTGATGTTGTTCCGTCATAAACCTTGCTATTACCGCTGAAGGTCAGCGTGAGTGCCGTTATGTTTGCCGTTGAGCTTGCAGTCGTCGATGTAAGACTGTAGTTCCCGGCACCCCCGCCGCTGATAGTGATACCGGTTATGTAAACGGCTTTTCCCGTACCCATGGTCTTGTCGGCAAATACCGCAGTTCCACTGACCGTGAGAACATCTCCAACCAATCGATCATCACCATACGTTACGGCTGCCACAGTCGTGCCGTTGTAGACTTTGTTCAAACCGGTTGCGGTGACTGTCAGCGATCTCGCGGTGATATTCGCGGTAATCCCAATCGGGTTTGTGACCGTGTAGTTGCCTGCCTCCGTACCGGACAGAGTGACGCCCGTAACAGATACCGCCTTGCCGGTCCCGACGTTCTTGTCGCTGAACACTCCGCTCTGTCCGCTGAAGGAGACTATATCGCCGGAGACAACACCCGATAACGCTCCGCCGGTCAGTGTTGCCGTTGTGTTTCCATCATAGGTTTTGTTGTTTGCTGTCATGCCGGTGACAGTGATCCCTTTGGAAGTAATGTTCGCGGTCAAGCCAATCGGGTTTGTGATCGTGTAGTTGCCCGCATCAACACCGGACAGCGCTATCCCTGTCACCATGACCGGCTTGGCAGTGCCGACGTTCTTATTATCAAAGGTACCTGTTTGTCCTGAGAATGTGACGACATCAACTCCGCTAACAGCTGCCAACGATCCACCGGTAAGGGCAGCGTTGGTATTCCCATCATAGACCTTGTTCGATGCAGTCATACCGTTTATCGTTAGGTTCTTTGGTGTGATATCTGCGGTCAGCCCTGCGGGATCAGTAACGGTGTAGTTGCCCGCATCGGTTCCGGAGAGCACGACGCCAGTCACTGTGACCGCTTTGGCGGTGCCGACATTTTTATTATTGAAGGACCCCGTCTGGCCGGTGAACCTCACTGAATCCCCTCCCACAACGCCAGACAGCGCGCCGCCCACGAGCGACGCAGCGGTAGTGCCGTCGTAGATCTTGTTCGATGCGGTCATGCCGGTAACGGTAATCGCCTTGGGGATGATGTTCGCTGTCAGGCCGATCGGGTTTGTGACCGTGTAGTTGCCTGCATCCGAGCCTGAAAGTGTTACACCCGTGACCGTTACGGTCTTGGACGTGCCAATGCTCTTGTCGCCAAACGTTCCGCTCTGGCCGCTGAAGGAGACGATGTCGCCGGAGACAACACCCAATAACGCTCCGTTGGTCAGCGTTGCAGTTGTGTTTCCGTCATATGCCTTGTTGCCCGCTGACATCCCAGTGACGGTTAAGTTTTTTGCGGTAATGTTCGCAGTCGCGTTTACGGTTGTTGCGGCCAATGCATAATTGCCCGCATCCGAACCGCTGACTGATATGCCTGATACGCTAACTGTCTTGCCGGTTCCGATGTTCTTGTCAGCAAAAGTAGCGCTTGTCCTCGTGATTGTAAGATTGTCGCCTGAGACCCGGTCATCGCTCAGTGTAACAGTCGCTGTCGTAGTTCCGTCATAGACCTTGTTGGCAGCTGATGCGTTAACCGTCAATGAATGTACGGTTATGTCAGCGATCGTGCTAGCCATATTCGCCGCCAGCGTGTAGTTGATGGCATCCGTTCCGCTGATCGCAATTCCCGTAACACTGACTGTCTTGCCGGTTCCCACGTTCTTGTTCGTGAATACCGCCGTTCCAGTGATAGTCAGTGAGTCGCCTGCCACTCGATTGTCACCGTAAGTGACTGTTGCGGTGCTCGTGCCGTCATAGACTTTAGTAACGGCTGTAGCAGTAACGGTTAACGTTTTTGCTGTAATGCTGGCCGTAGTGCTCGCTGTGGTTGAAGCCAGGGTGTAATTGCCCGCATCCGTACCGCTGATCGCAATGCCAGTCACATTAACAGTCTTTCCGGTTCCGACGATCTTGCTCGCGAATACGCCCGTTCCAGTGATCGTCAGTGCGTCGCCTGCCACCCGATTGTCACCGTAAATGACTGTTGCGGTGCTCGTGCCGTCGTAGACTTTATTTACACTTGTAGCGGTGACGGTTAAAATTTTTGCGGTAATGTTCGCAGTCGTGTTTACGGCTGTCGCGGCCAATGCATAATTGCCCGCATCCGTACCGCTGATCGAGATACCGGTTACACTTACGGTCTTGTCGGTTCCAACGGTCTTGGTTGCAAATACCGCGCCTATGTATGCGCTTGTCACAATGTCGCCTGCGATACGGTCATCTGACAGTGTGGCTGTAGATGTGACCGTACCGTCATAAACCTTATTAACGCCTGTGGCTGTAATAGTTAACGTTTTGGCGGTGATATTGGCAGTCGCGCTTGCCGTGGTCGCGGCCAAGGTGTAGTTGGCGGCATCGGCACCGCTGGCCATGATGCCGGAGACGCTGACAGTCTTGCTGACGCCGACATTCTCGTTTGCGAATACTGCAATTCCGCTGATTGTCAGTGTATCGCCTGCCACCCGATCATCGCTATACGTGACGGATGCGGCAGCCGTGCCGTTGTAGACCTTATTAACGCCTGTTGCTGTAACTGTCAGAGATTTTTTAGTTATGTTTGCGGAGGCGATTGCTGTATTCGACACCAGTGCATATTTTGCAGCGTCAGGGCCGCTGATAGAAATACCCGTCACCGTGACTGTTTTGCCTGTGCCAACGCTTTTGTCGGCAAAGGCTGCAATGCCGCTTACCGTGATATCATCGCCTGCCATACGGTCATCACCGAAGGTAACGGTTGCAGCCGCTGTCCCATCGTACGTTTTATTCGCTGCACTGACAGTGACATTCAGCATTTTGCCGGCCACGGTCAGCGAATCATTCGCACCACTCATGGCAAAAAGCCCTGAGTATGTTGCGGTCAATATATGACTTCCGATATTGGGCTGTGTAATAGTGAAAACTGCCGATGCTGCAGGCGGATTGGAACCATTTACAGCGGAAAGCGCTTGCGTTGTTGCGGAGCCGCCGTCCACGCTCAACAGGACATTTCCGGTAGGTGTATTCGATGCCGAACTAACCAACACCGTCACTATCCCATTGGCGCCGTATACCACAGAAGGAGCATTGATCGTCGTTGTCGTCGCAATGTTTTGCGGGTCAAGAACAAACAAAGCGAGTATCTGGTCTATATAATCCGACGGGTTTCCGGAATCCGTCACTCTGACCGTGAATTGCGTGCCCTGTGCATATACCTGCGCAGGTGTTCCTGATATCTGGCCTGTTGAAGCGTTTAATGAAATTCCGGAAGGCAGGCTGCCGGCAATGATCGAATAGACATACGGCGATGCTCCACCGGAAGCAAGGATCGTGTCCGTATACGGTACACCCCTGACAGCTGTCTTGAGACTCGTAGTGTTTATGCTCACTACGGTATAGGTCGTAACATCGTAATGCTTTGTGGCTTTCTGCATTGGATTACTTGAGTCAGTCACCGCAATCGTAAAGGAAGAGGTCCCGGCGCTGATCGGCGTGCCTGTTATTGTAGCAACAGTCGGCGATGATTGAAGGGTGAGACCCGCTGGAAGCGTTCCACTGTCCACAGTCCAGGCATAGGGTGGGGTGCCAAGCTTTGCCCCGATTGTAGTTGTATATGCCTTTGTGACCCTACCATTGGGTATGGTATTGGTGTTAATATACAGGCTGTCATACACATTCATGCTGAAGGTCTTCGTCGCGGTCTGCGCCGGGCTGTCACTGTCGCTCACCCGAATGGTGAATGAATAGGCTTGCTTTGTCGTCGGCGTACCGGACAACACGCCGGTGCTGCTGTTCAGTGTGATACCGGAAGGAAGTGTCCCGCTCTGCAAAAGCCACGAATAAGGAGGTATGCCGTTGCTCACGTTTAGAGCGTAGCTGTAGGGAGTCCCCTTCGCCCCATCAGGAACGGCGCTCGTTGTTATCGTCACGGTGTCGGATACATGCATGAAAAACTCTTTTTGAGCAGTCGCACTACTTGAGTCCATCACGGTCAGCGTGAAGATAAAATCGCCGGCTTCCGTTGGAGTGCCGGAGAGCTGGCCGGTTGCAGCAGCGAACGTCAATCCCTGCGGAAGCGCCCCACTGGTGAGCGCCCACGTGTACGGGGATGCGCCGCCCTTCGCAACAAAGACTATCGGGCTGATTGCAACACCTTTTTTGTTACTCGCAAGTACAGCCGTCGTAGTGATTGTCAGCTGGGTCCAAATGCGTATGCCCAGGTTCTGCGTGATGGTTTGATGAACGGGGTAGGTACTGTCGGTCACCGTGATGCTCACGTTCGTCAATCCCGCCGCAGTCGGTGTTCCGGAAATGATACCTGTAGCTGTATTCAACGTCAGCCCTGCAGGCAACTGGCCTGTCATGCTGAAAGTATACGGCCCGATGCCGCCAGCCAGCCTAATCGCCTCTGAATAGGCAGAGTTCAAGAAACCATTCGGCACCGACGCAGTTAGTATCTGGAGGGGATTGGAAACCTTGATGTTGAAATCTTTATACGTTATCCTGCCGTCTGCATCGGCTACTGAAAGAATAATAATTGAATTGGTCGCCGTTGTCGGTGTGCCCGAGATGATGCCTGTCGATCCATCAAGTGAAAGACCAGCGGGCAGGCTACCGGAATAGACGTCCCACTGATATGTTCCATAGCCGCCAGTGGCCGTGAGGGTCTGATTGAAGGATGAGCCGACGATGCCGTCATTGAGCCTCGTTGTTGAAATAGAAAGAGCATTGTCAATATTGAGGGTAAATTGTTTGGCTACGTTACGTCCTGAACTGTCGGACACGTTTATTGTAAAATTATGTGATCCGAGAAGGGCTATGGGAAATTTGATATTGTCAATTTTCGAAAAGGTATTTACCCTGGTAACGTTACTATTGTATGATTCCCATTTAAAAGTATGCACTCCTGCAGTAATGGCTTGCGCATATGCATTGATTACATTGTAATCAATGTGATACCAGCGTTTTTTTTCAACGCCATCAACATAGAAAATAAGATGCCCACAAAAATCATTTCCGCAATAAAAATAGTCGGTGAAATCAAAAGAGATATTTCCAGCCGTGCAATTTACCGTAATCTGAGCAGTTGCTGTAGTGTAATGTCCATCTAGAAATAGCTTATTCTCGCTATTAATGTAGGCATTACTGACACTCCACGACTTGTTCAATACACCTGACTCAAAGTCTATTGTATCAGTAATCTTATTCGTAATATTGCCGAGATTTGTAAGATATAGGTCTAAAGGAAAATCTCCTGAATACGAAAAAGTATAGGGTGCGGTACCTCCGGTGACATTTAGGCTTTGTTGATAAGATGCACCTATCGTGCCCCTATCTAAAAGAGAAGGTGTAGTAATTGTCAGCGGTGCTGTTACTTCAATAGTAAACTCCCTCTCAGAATATAAAGCATTATTGTCTGTCAAGCCGACAGCAAAAGTATAGGAGCCGACAATAGTAGGAGTTCCCGAAATGGCACCATTATATATATTTAGGTTTAGCCCGGGCGGAAGTGAGCCATAGGCTGTTGAAAACGTGTAAGGATATGAGCCACCGGTGACCATTACCCGGGAGCTATACGCATGACCTGTATCCGCTGGTGGAAGTGATGTGGTTATGATATTTAGCGGGCCAGTCGTAGGTAGCATGACGTTTAGCGTCTTCACCTGCCCAGCTTCTAAAACGATATTTTTAACAGTTACTGTCTGATAGCCTATTGCGCTAAAGGTGACGTTATACCAAGTATTGTAATTAATACCGTTAATAGAGTATATGCCACTGCTGTCAGTCTGGGTTGTAGTCCCGCCTAACACTGTAACGGTTACGCCCGCAATCGGACCGCCTGTTGCAAATGATGTAACTGTTCCAGACAACGCAGTCCCAAGTGATCCTTTTTGTCCAAGACGTACGGGCCATACATATTCACCACTGGACTTGTTAACGTTGTATGCTATGCCATAATAATCGTTTATACCGATGACCCATGCGAACTGCGCATTGCTTACGGAGGTTGTAGATGACCAATAATAGGGCATCACGTTTAAGAAAGGATTACCAGATGGGAGTGCATGGTTTGATTTGTCTGTGAGACTGTAAAGTTCTTTTCTGTTTGGCAATTTCCAGTCATTGTATCCCAAATAGTTATTGCTGTTCAGACATTTAATATAGTCTAGTGCCTGTTGCCACGTTTTTAACCCACCGGGGCTACACGCAGACGGTCCGGGCGAATTTGCATTCTTCGTCCATACTAAATATGTCAGACCATCGATTACAGTATTGCCGTTATCCGCGAAGCGCGTAGTAGGCCAACTTATGCCCTTTTGCAGGGCTCCATCGTCATTTGCATAGTAGCTAGCGGACTGCCCGGTTTTCCAAACTGCCGAAGGCACTATCAATAAAGTCTGGTCGGTCCGCACAGGCCATCCATAGCCTGAATTAGATTTAGAGTTTGAATCGTACACTGCACCAACGCCCATGTCGAGTACCCATGCCATAGCAGAGTACGTAGAATAGCTAGTGGACGTCCAGTATAGTCCCGCCTGCGTACCCGCAAAGCCCTGTGAGTTAAGCCACATTGCAGGATTCGCTTGTCCTGCATTAACGAGACTTTCAAGCTCATTAACATTAGGTAATCTCCAATCATTATATCCACACAAACCACTGCCCGTATTGATGGCCGAAATATAATCCATTGTCTGCTGCCACGTCTTATATCCGGGTAGATTGGCATTCTGCACCCACATGAGGCCAGTGAGGTGATCTGTTACGCAATTGCCTTGGATAACAAATCTAGGTTGAGGCCATGACACACCAGACTGCAATTCGCCATCCTGTCCTGTTGATGAACATGTTACAATATTACCCGTACCATCATAGCATATGGTCTGGCCAGTCTTGGGAAGATCAACAGGATAAGAGGTCAACGTTTGAGCACTTAGGACTCTATCGACTGCTAAAAGGAAAAGTCCTGAATACTTTACTGCTTGATTGAGTTGATATCTAAGAAAATCTACTTCATAGGGAGCACCACCCAATAAAGGGTTCATCATAGCAGTTTCATACGTAAATGAGAACTGGTCATCAGAATCCGAACCCGGTGTTTCGTAATATCCTTTCGGTCCATCGTCACAAACATTAGGCATAGTAGAAGTCGCCCAATTATCGCCACACCAGTCGTCACCGGTACCCTTATGCCAATAGGTCGTAAATACTGGGCTGCTCACAACAAGGTTAATCGTATTATTCCTTGCCCTTCTGTAGTATTCCGTCGGAGTCGGGCTGTCAGTTTCAGCAATGGTGTACGACGCGTAAAAAGGATTCTCATGCGCGAATATCTCCCAACCAACACCTTCAAAGTTATCGCATATAGCCGGATTAAAGGGGCAGCTATCTAATGCGGAGGTAGCTGCATGCTTGATATTCAAAGCGTGTGCAGGTACTGCCATATCTTCAACTAGATGAACTGCATATCCCAGATTCGATACCGCAGTCGCGAGAGCGGCTGAGTCACCAGGATCCGCTATGTATGCTTGATAAGCTGTCAGAAAATTCTGATAAAAAATATCAATTGGACCGCCATTTCTTGTGCCATCGCCGCGGTGCGCGGCTTTGTCCCATTCAGTGCTTAGGGCAGCATTATTATGGAATGTATAGTCCATAATATCCGCCAACTTATCCTTAAGAAACTGATTTTGCAGTTTCCCCTGAATTATCGAGCTGGTCTGCTTACTGATCAGATCATGAGTAGATTGGATGTTTGCATTCAGCGTTTCCGACCACCATGCATGCGATACATTGGCCATTACAGAAATCAGTGCAAATACCACCGTCATCACCACCAACAATGTCTTTCTCACAACAGCACCTCCTGGTACTTTTTTATTGGTTATCTGTCATCGACCACTCAAGGTCGATCTTATTCCATCTGTCTTGTCAAATGTTCTATAACTCTTTCCCGTTTAGTTGCACGGCGGGGCGCTGAAACACTCATGGGTTGTTATGATCTCGAATCTCGCTGGTGATTCACACGTCATCCCTGTCAGATTATCCGCGCCTCTTGTAAATAGGTGCGCACCTAAACCATTCGCACTGTACGAAAAACGATAGACCGGACAAACATTGTAATTCGTGCCGAGATATTTTTTGCTTCTATCCACCGCGTTCAATCTCCATGCGTACCCCAAATCCGCAGTTTGCGTGTATCCGGCATTGATTAATGCCTGGTAATCCGCGCTGTTCTTTTCAACCAAAATATGATCAGTTAATTTTGAGCACTGAACAACATGGAATGTATTGGGTATGGGATTGGTTGCGGCAACCCAGGCTTCAATCTCATATACATAGCCCGAGTAGGCAGCAGGTGGTGTTGTGATGTTGTTCCACATTCTGGCCCCGGTGTTTGGGTCTCTGAAGCGATATATAGCAATCCAGCACGATGCACAATCATCGATCAATCCATTGGCGTCATCATCAATTCCGTTTGCGATTTCCTGTACCGCTGTACTGATTTTGAATTGCGACAAATAGGGTATGGGGTCTTTCCAAAGAGCTGTATCAACGGTGACGGCGTAACCCGGTGGGCTCAGCCAAACACTGGAAAAGCGGCTATACAAGCCGGTGCCTATCTGAAAATGTAAATGTGTTGGCCAGGTATGTGTCCCGCTTTTTTCGATCTTCGCTATCACGCTGCCCTTACTCACGGTCGTATTCAGCGCGGGTCTGCTCGCATCATCGACATGACCATAGATGACAAAAAACGGCTGCGGTTGCGTTATTTGAAGTATGATGATACCGCCCCAGTTCCCGGTACCCGGCCTGAAGGTGGAAAGTACGATTTGGCCGTCTCCGACAGCCAAGACATCGCTATATTCGGTTGCCGCTAAATCAAGCCCCAAATGATAATCACCCGTCGAACGTTGATGGAGAAAATTATTGGTCATTGGCAACACCTCGCGCAACGGTGCGCCGAATGAATTGTCCAATGGCCATTGCAACGGTCCGCCACCGGCATTTACGACGGAACCACCTTCGTCTGCGGAAAATACTGTTTCTGCCGTCGCTGCCGTCGAACCATTAGTGACATCCTTGTTGTTGCCTGTATTGCAGGCACTAATGCATCCAAGTATCAGAAACAGAGCTATTATAGATTTATTAGAATTTCTCATTGTCTTTTTCATTTTTTCAAAAAATATTTCGTTAATCGCATTCTGTATAATCTGTCAGATAGCCATACCAAATCTTCTTTAGCTATAAATTTACGTAAATGATGACAAATAGATATAAGGCTTTTACAATTTGGATTCATCTTGTCTATAAAAACTCACCTTGACAATCTCCAGCTAAGAACTGCTAAATTGTCAAGGTGAGCGAGGCATAACGCTTAATCTCACTGTTCGTACGGTACACTCAATTTGAAGTCAGAAATACAGCCTGCCTATCGCGCATACGTCTTCAATGCGCTGGCCAGCGAAAGCGACAGGTTTTTCTCCGCCTTACTGACCATTTCCTCCTCTGATGGAGCCACCATTTCACTTTTCCGGGCGAGCGCTGAACTGCTACTGCTTAAAGCTTTTTCATCGCCGGTGAATGCTGCCCATTCGCAACTGAAATCTTCTTTCCCAATAAAGGAGTCGCTTTTCTTGAGCTTGGCGGTTTTAACCTCGATCAGTTTATAAGACCCCGCAATGGATGCCCCTGCGGAGCGCGAATAAATCGTTACTGTCGCAAAAACATCACCGTAAATATTTTTTGTCTGTTCCCTGCCTTTATTGTCTGTGTATTTTTGTTCACCAACAACAACACTTTCCTTCTCGCGGACATTCTTTTGTGTTGTCCTTTCAGGCGTATATGCAATCGAGGTGATTTTTCCCGTCAATATCTCATGCACACCAAGTATCTTGCCGACCTTGACGGCTGTTTGTTCATCGAGCAGACCGGTCATCCCGAGTTTCTGCTCCTGCATGACCTGCTCCATTTGATCTCGCGAGATTACTTCTAAAAATTCCATTGCGCTTTGATCATTCATCACATCACTGACAATCTGATCCAGAACGGTTTCCGCTACAGCGCCATATTTGCCGCCTTTGCCGGATTTATCCTCAAAGGGGATAATGGCAATTCTTTTTATTCCTGACTTGCGGCACTTTTCATAGAGCTCTTGGGCATCTTTGTAACCAGCGACAAATTGCCCTGCAGCTTTAAATTCCTTGGCTGCCTGTTTCTGGACATCCACTTCATCGTTCTTGCTTAGGCGCAAACCCTCCTGATAATGGGCTTCCGCGGCGCTCGATTTCGCCTTCGCAAAATTATCTGAATAGTTTTTTAGATCGAACTTAATCGTCTCTTTTGTTTTTCCTTCCGCCAGCGGCGGCAAACTTTTTATTGCCTGATGGATGCTTGTTAGGGCATTGTACTCTTGAACAACTTCGTCCCATTTGAACTTCGCGGAACCGGCACTCAGTTCTTGAATCCTACTTTCATGTACATCTACTGCTTTCGGGTAAGCCTCCTTGATTAACGCCTGTGACTTATCATACGTCGGATCCAACTTGAGCGATTTGACTACAGTAAACACAGCTGTGTCATAGTTCTTGGCCTCATAAGATTCACGGGCGCTTTTTTCCAGCTTTCCATATTCCATGAATGAGGCGCAACCTGTCACCACCGACAAAACACCACACAACGCCATCAGTACCGTAAACTTAAACAACCGATTCTTCATTTTGCATATCCCCTTTCGATTAGACATAATTGTGTTCTATGCTATAGGGCAGCATCAACTCGATGTGTGGCAATCTCGTTATTTCTCGGATATGTATAAGAAAGGCTGTCATTTAGACAGCTCATTATTCCGAATAAACCGCGAATGCACCAATGACACAAACCTTTTCAACCGATTGCATTCAAGCACATATACGCTTTATTGTCAACATATAATTCCGTATCATAGTCCCTGTTTTTTTGTTTTCGGTTCGCCTAATATACTGACCAAAGGTGAACTAATGGCGCACAGTGATATCTCCAAAAAAATACGAGAACTCCGGAAAGCGCTGAAACTGACACAGAGTCAGTTCGCGGAACTTGTGCATTTAAGCGTAGACAGCGTCGGCAAGATCGAAAGGGGCCTCGGCGGCGTCCCTACTGTTGAGACCTTGAAAAATATCGCCGCCGCACTAAAAATGCCGGTCGAAGACCTTATCTATCCCTCGAAAAAGAAGATTACGAATAAGCCAGCCAGAGAACTTGCAGACTTGATCGCATATCTGCAAACCCGCACTCCGGCGGACATCAAGTTCATCCATGAGCTGGCAATCAAAATATTGGAGAAAAAGTAATTCGATTTCGTAATTGATAGATCGAATAGTGCTTATTTATCCAATATTCTTCCTTGATATCACGACAGGCACCATAAGGAATGAAAAAAGGATACCAAAGGCGCTTTTTACTCCTCTCGCATTCATACTTCCCCGGCTCATCATGCCTCTTCATCCTCGAACAAAGCCTCGATGATCCTTACCGCTTTTCGCACTTCCCGGCGTTCTCTTCCCGCAAGCAACTTTCCGATTATATCAGCGGCATCGCTGCACGGGCACACGCGCTCATGCAGTGAATTCAGAAGCGAGCAGACCGGCGAATCCAGGGCTGCGGCGATTTTGCCGACCATGACGGCAGTGGGGTTTTTTATTCCCCGTTCCAGCTCTCCCAGGTACTTGGCATTGATGCCGGATTGTTCGGCCAAATGTTCCTGGGTTAGCCGTCTTTTTTGCCGCAGCTTGCGTATCCGGCGCCCGAGCTCCGTCCTGAACTCGTTTTTTCGTCTTTCGCCAAGCGCCGTATGGTCGCCATTATAGCGTTTCATTAATCCCTCTTGAACCAGCTATAGCCGGTATCATTCGGCAAGCCGGGGCCGAAGATGTATGTTTTTACCGAGGAGATTATACAAGACGGAAACACACGGATAACACACGGATTCGCGCAAATTGTAATTTTAGGAGGAGGGTTGTTTCCGCAACGACAAGATAGTGACGTTTTCGACCGGGGTGGCTTGTTCGCATCAAATCGAATGTCATTAGCTACCGCGAAACCGAAATACCACTTGAAATGCAAACGTGCATATCATACAATGTTGCTATGATCGAAACAGTCCGGAACGGAGGACACATTGTGGACAGACAATACACCGCTGTAATGAAACAATCGGAGAACTGATGGATCGGCTGGATAGAGGAAATACCCGGGATAAATTGCCAGGAACGAACACGCGAGGAGTTGATCGACAGTCTTCGACAAACGCTCAAGGAGGCCCTTGATTTTATCCGTCAGGATGCCATATCCGCAGTCGGTTCCGAGTACATAGAAGAGTCAATTACCGTATGAAGCGGGAAGCGCTGCTGAAGTATCTGCGAGCCCATGGATGCGAATTCATACGGGTAGGCAGTCGCCATTCATGGTGGTTGAATCCGGGTCAAAATAAACGATCATCAATACCATGACATGCCGAAATCGACGACAACCTCGCAAAGAAATCTGTAAAGATCGCAGAATAAAACAGGGAAAGTAACGGAAAACATCATGCGCTGCTGATAGCGCGATAAATTTCTTCCGTTATTGACGATGGAGTGATGCCGAGAGCTGTTAATAGACGATTACAGCAACATTGATAGGTCGTAGCCGCTTCGGCCTTGCGGCCGAGCTTGAGATTGCAGACCATGAGCCGTTGATAGAATTCTTCGCATAAATCATCGATTTCAATCCCTTTTTGAAAACAGGCAGCGGACAGATCGAGCTTTCCCTCTTCTTCCCAGTGCCTGCCCAGCATACCCGTGAAATGGATGAACTTGCTTTTCAGGCGGTCCCGAAGCGCCGATGTCCAAGGCTCCTTTACATCGCCCGTTAGAAAGTGTCCTTTATACTGCGAAAGGATCTTTTCCGTCAGTTGAACAACATCCTTCCGACAAACTCTTTCCTTCTCGCTCCTTTTCCCCTTCACGTCCTCCTGAAGCGCCCTCCAGCCCTGTTCGGCCATCTCAATCATCCGTTCAAGGTTCCGTACATCCACTGAGCAATGCCTCAGGTCAAGAGTGAGCTTGCCGGCATGAAGCCGAACCGCATTGTCGTTGCCGAGAATTTTTCGCAGGCGGTACAAGGCCAGTTCGCAGGATCGGTGCGCCGAATATCCGTCCGCCTCGGGCCAAAGGGCATCGGCAATCCGCTCCTCGGGCACAGCCTCCCCCCCCAGGGCAATGAGCGCTTTGAGCAGCGCAAGCGGTTTCTGTTGCGCCTTGCCGGAAAAAACAACAGGTTTCCCGTCCTCCAAGATCTCGAATCTTCCCAAGGTATGCACTTGCAGCGGATATGGCCAGTTTTCTGGGACAATAGAATTTTCCACCGGCACAAGTCCGCGCCTACGGATAAGACTCTGGACATATTCCGTCTCGATTCCGGCCTCCAGTGCCTTTGCGCAAAGGTTCGCCATGACCTCTGGCCGCCAAAGATACATATTTGAGAAGCCTTTGTCGCGGCCAAGTTTCATCGCCTTCCGAAGCAGCCCCAACCCTTTTCTTTCCTGTTCACTGCTATATGCTTGATCGGCCTCAATTATGTAACACATGTACGCAAGCATGGAGCTCTTCATGCTTATCGCAATTTTATATGCTTGAGATAAATAGTGCCGGGCTTCCTCTTTTTTATCATATTCGTAAAGCGCTTCGCACGTAAAAATACAGCTGGCCGCAATTGCTGGAATAAATCCTATGTTCCGGAATAGATCGGTTGCTTCCTGACAGGCTTGTATTGCTGCACTCATTGAGGCTTTGCTCATGCATTCCCATGCTTTGATCAATTGATATACAGCATAATCAAGTCGTCGGATCGCGGCGGGATCCGTATTTATGGTTTTTAAAAGAGTTTCAGCGAGACCCAAATCACCCATGCTCAGGGCTGCGGCGATACCATGTTCAGTAACATGAACATCCCACACATGGATGCCGGTTTTTCCTGCGAGAGCAATCGTTTCACGGACCGTTTTAACGCAGGTTTCGCAAGCGCCAGTGAAGAAGAGATAGAGCGCTTCAGTGGTTTTTACGGACAATCGCATGAAGTCGGTGACTTTCTCCGATTTTACCGTTTCAAAAAGTATGTCAAGCGCTGAACGGGCTTTGTCTACTTCTCCAACCCACAAATTATAGACCACGATATACATTCCCGATTTAATGCGAAGGTTCTCATCAGGAAAAGCGCGCAGCACATTCCATGCCCGTGTCTCCCAAAGTGGAATCTCATGGTGGGATGGCTGTCTCCACGCAAGCGCGCTGAACATACCCACGCCAACTACAGCCTCGATCTCCTCGGATGGAAATTCCGGATATTCCCTCCGCATTTTTCCCATGATGGAAATCAGCCGATCAAGCATGGTAAATTCGGAGCCGAAGAAAATGCTATCCACCGCCCCAGCCCAGGAAAGATACAAGCCTGCCCTGTCATCATTGCCTTTAAAAAGCTCAAATGTTCTTTCGAAATCTTCTCTGCTCTTCACCGGGCTATAGGGCATCATGGCAATGCCACGCCAATAGAGTAGCCAGGGCGCCCGTTCAAGCGCATCCAGCGGAAATCGGGCCGCCCAGCCTTGTACTACAAGCGCGCGGCCCTGCGCGATAATGCCGGGCGCAAGACTCGCAATCAATCGGGCCGCATTTTGCCAGTCGCCTGCCTGCTGAAATAGTTCTACCGCCGCTTCTCCCTGTCCGGCTTCCTCGAGTATGATTGCGGTGCCAATCTTGAGGCTTGTAAGCTCAACCATGGAGAACACGCGACCGCAGTGGGCCAGTAAAAATTCACGGAAAAGCGGATGGTATTGATATGCGGTGTCATGCTGAGCATGCTTTGTCGTAAAGAAATTGTGACGGTTCAGGTCAGACAAAATTTGTTCGGCTTTGTCCAGGCTGGTGAGTTTATGTGCCATTGCAGCAGTTAGTTTGGGAAGGTATGCTGTTTTGAGAAGCAACTCCTGGGTTTCTTTTCCCAATCTCTCGAAGACCTCTGCCGCGAAATATTCAAATATTCGCTCTTTGGGAAGCGTTGTCTGTGCGGGCGTCATGGCTTTCTCGGACGCGCCCCCTTCAACCATGAGCACCAAGCCGGCCGCCCACCCGTCGGTCGTGTCGCGCAAACGGCGCAACGCTTCTGGTTCCAGCCTCTTCCCCAGCTTCAGCCGTACGAATTCTTCGATTTCAATGGGATCGAGCCTGAGTTCGTCCCATCTGAGTACAGCCATGACATTGTTGGCCTGCAGACGCATGAGAGCGAACGGGGGTTCATTTCTGCTGATCAGGATAATCTGGAGGCCTTCGGGAACCTGGGAAAAACCGGCATGGATGATTTCGTGGAGCCCGGAGCCGGGTGGCACATCTTGATAATTGTCGATGACGATAGCGGATGGCTTCTTTAATCGCCCATAGAGACCTTCAAAGTACCTGCGTGCGAAAACTTCAACTCCGAGCAGGTATTCCGGGGTCAAAATGGGAAGTGGTTTCCTCGCCTTGGGCGCGGCTTTCTTGGCGGCAAGGCTCAAATAATAGAAGAACGTCGCCAAGTCCGCGTCTCCAGCATCCGCCTGGTACCAGAGCGTCGGAACCTTGCGAGACGCGAGAAAAGAGGCAACGAGCGTGGTTTTGCCAGATCCTCCCGGTCCTGAGACCCATATAATTCGCTTGTTTTTCTCCATATCAAGATGGGTGAACAAGCGCTGCCGTTTTATGATCCCGAAGAGAACAGGGCAGGTTATTTTTGTTATCGTATTGTAACGCTTGGCTTCCATCGGTGATCTATTCTGTGGAGCAATTATTCAGGTCCACTACCTCGTTTCGTCGCAAGGCGCGCCTGCTGAATCTCATAAATGGAAATCTGAAGCGATAAATCGACAATAGCGGGTCAAGTATAACAGTGAGCTCTTTGTCTTGTCAACATGTTTTGCCGAGTATCCATCATAAATATGGGGTATTTTACGGCTATGGGATTTTGCAACATATGAGTGGGGCCTACCCTGCGCACTGACGCCTGGTCCGTTCGGATATGATGCCCGTCGCCTGACGCAGTTTCAGCCAGTATAACCGTTCACGCCCCTCTTTCAATGAGAGCACAGAGGGGGAGCTTAGATGTTTTCCCATACCCGCTTAATATTTCAATATTTTCTCGGTGTTCTCTGTGGTTGGTTTTGGCAATACGGCGGATCGAGCCGGGAGGGTGTTTTAGGGCATTACAATTTTCTATCAGAACAATACCGGACAGATACCTCTATTTTTTCGGCTCAAAATCACGCTTGATCTTGAGAAACGTCGGCAGGTTCCTGAAAATCCGATAGGTACTGTGGGGAGACTTGAACATCAGCGGACCGAATTTACGGGTCCAGTTCTTCCCGGTGTAAAAACGCTTGATGAACTGTTTGTAAAGTTCATCGAGCCGCTCCTTGGACTCGATCCCCCGGGGCACGAAGACAAAGTTCAGGCAGTTCATGAGTTCCCACTTTTCCTCAAACACGCCTTCTTCACGAATGGTCTGGTAGATGGGGGATCCGGGAAAAGGCGTGAATTTGGTCATGTTCATGTCATCGAGTTCAAGGTCCGTGATGAAATCGGCCGTCACTTTTATCGTTTCCTCTGTTTCACCAGGAAGTCCCATCATGAAAAGGCCCTTGGCCCTCAGCCCGCTCTTCTGGATCCGTTTGACGGTGGTCTTCATTTCGTTGAAATCCACTTTAGTTTTATGCCGGGCAAGGATCTCGGGTGCGCCCGACTCTATGCCGAGGCTCACCATCCAGCAGCCTGATGCCTTGAGCATCTTGAGCAGCGCGTCATCGATATGCCCCACGCGCACAGCGCAATTAAAGGTCATTCCCAGCGGTCTGGTCTGCAAGAGTCCGCAGAATTTTTCGATCCTCTCGCGGTTGAAGGTGAACAGGTCATCATAGAAGAAAACGTGCCGGATATTGAATTCTTTTTTCAGGAAGGCCATATGATCGTAAAGATATTCAGCGGAGTTATATCGAAAACTTCTGCGGTACACCGAGCGGTCGCAATACGAACACTGGTAGGGACAGCCCCGGCTTGAAATAATCGTCGCTGACGGCGCTTTCGGGTAATTGAACAGCGCAGCCTCGAACTTTTTCGGGAACCCTTCAAGCTTGTGGTACGCGGGAAATGGCAGTGAATCAAGCTCGCACAGATCGTTTCTGAGACCGTTGTCCCTGATCTCCGTGCCCTCGCGATACACCAGTCCCTGGATCGAGCCAAGCTTTGCTCCCGCGGCAAGCTCGGCCATGGCCTTCTCTCCCTCACCGGTGACCAGAAAGTCGATGGCGGGATAGGATTCAAGAATCTTCGCGCGCAGAGCAGAGACATGCACGCCGCCGAAAATGATCGTAACATCAGAAACCGTTTTTTTTATCTCCTCCGTCAGGCGATAGGCATTCAGAAAACCTGACGTCACTGCCGTGAAACCGATCATATCGGGTTTGAAGGACTTGACTCGGGAGAGGACATCGTCAGCGCCGATGCGGCTGACAGCGCCCCGGCAGTCGTGAACCTCCACCTCATGCCTTTTTTCCAGCAAATAGGCGGCGATAGACAGGATTCCGATCGGCGCCATGCGAATGGCGGTCTCGGAAACGTCTTCCCTGCCTTCGACCCAATTCGAGCCAAAGGGATTGATCAGCAGGATTTTCATCTCTTCAACTTTCCACTTGCGGTTTTCGCCAACTGGTCCACAAATTCAAAATCCTTCGGTACTTTGTACCGCGCCAGGCGCTGGTAGCAGAACCGCCTCAGAACATTCGCATCCATAACATCGTTCTTGTCCCGTAATACGATCTTCGCCATGGGAAGCTGACCGCATTGAGCGTGCGCAGCGCCGTACACCAGAGACTCCTTCACCTGAGGATGCGTATTAAGAACAGACTCCACTTCCTGGGCGAATACTTTCATTCCCACAAAATTGATGACGTCCTTTTCCCTGCCTACAATGGTCAGGAAGCCGTCCTGGTCTATTTTCCCCAGATCGCCGGTCTTGAACCATCCATCGTTCAAGATCGCCTCCCTGCCCTGCCAGGGAGAATAATAGGCATCGAGCATCCCCTTGCCCTTGATCCTGATCTCCCCTACTCCATCGGCATCCTTCTTGTCGAGAAATATCTCGAAATCCGGCAGCGGCTTGCCCACGGAGCCTCGTTTATCCTTATCTCCCGAAAGGCGGATAAACGGCAAACCGACCTCGATGATCCCATAGGCCTCGGTCAGCTCAAGACCGAACTTGGCAAAAAACTCCTCTGCCACCTGTTCGGGAAGCTTCATGGCCGTTGAGACCGCAAGACGGATATGTTGCAAGGCATCTCCGGGCAGGGCCACGGTGCGGGCCAGGAGGCTGTAATAAAACGGCGATGAATAGATAAACGTCCCCTTATGCGACTTGATCCCCTCTATGAGGGATATCGGATATCGATGACCGCAGAGCACGATAGTCGCGCCGCGGCGCAGGAACAGGAGAATCGTAACCACAAAATGAAAGCTCATGGACAGGACCCAGAGCACCGTATCGTTCGACGTTATCTGCAACCCTTTGTCCGCGGCATCGGTCCGTTCTATGATCGCCTCATGAGAAAGGACCACGCCTTTGCTCATGCCGGTCGTGCCGGAACTGAACCGGATAAACGCCGGGTTGATCCTGAAATACTCTGCCTTCGGGCGCTCTCTCGTCGTCCTTTTCACGATGGTGAATTCTTTTTTAAAGAGACCGTTCGATTGCAGCGGATCGCCGTATCCACCCTGCCACAGACGCGGTTCGGCGATCAGATAATCAATGTCGATTATGTTGATGACGTTCTCCGCTTCTTCAGCCGTCTGCTCCGGAGAAATCGGAACGACAACCGCCGAGAGAGATAATATTGCCAGACTCGCGATAATATAGTCTATACTGTCATCGCAGAAAAGACCGACGCGATGGAGCCGGCCGACACCGCGCTGACGCAAGGTATCGGCAAGCCGTTCCGCGCCGTTGATCAGCTGCCCATAGGTAATGCGGTCATCATCCTCAATAACCGCGGTCTTCTGCGAGAGCGCTTCCGTCTCGCGCTTTATAGTGTCAAATATGTTCATGCTCTTTTCTTCGGTAAATAATCCTTATAGATGTTCCGCATGGCGAAAATATACCGCGTGCCGAGGTAAATGATCCTCACCAGTTCCTTGAACGGCACTTTGACCTTGTTCACCCGCAGCGGGTTCGCCTGAAGGGCCACCCGCGACAGTTTCGCGAAGTGAGCGTAGAACGTGTTCATATCGAGCTTTGTCGCCAGTATGGTATGCATGCAGTCGTAATAGAGATAGGGGTCGACAATATAATCGTTCTTATGCGTATGCCAGAGGTCGGTCCCGGGCGACGGCGAAAACACGGTGAAGGTGACCTCGGCCGGACAGACCTTCATGATTTCCTTTTCAAGATCCCTGAAGTCCTGGACCGAGAAGTCCGGATCCACCATGAAGCTCGCATGGAGGGTGATGCCGATCTCTTTCAGTATCTCTATGGCCTTTCGGTTCGTATCCACGGTCGTCCGCTTCTTATACTTGTCGAGCCGCGATCCGACCATGGCCTCGAGGCCGACGTAGACCACGCTGAGACCGGCCTGCTTCCAGAGTTTGAACAAATCGGGATATTTTACGATCGTATCAGCGCGCGCCCAGCTGATATACTTCTTTTTGATCCCCTTCTCGAGCAACAGGTTCGCGATCTTTGTCAACCGGTCCTTGTTCAGGAACGTCTCGTCGTCCACGAAATAAATATGGTTCTCCGCGATCTTCTCGATCTCATCCACCACGTCCTCGGGCTGTCGTTGGAGGTACTTGCCGCGCATCAAGTGATGCACAACGCAAAAGGAGCACGAAAAAGCGCATCCGGTCGACGTGCGCATGCTCGCGGTCCTCGGGAATATGGTGTCGAGCCTCTTCTCCGTGCTTGAGGTCCAGACGCAGAAATAGCGTGAGCGATCGACCAGCTCGCGCCGTGCCCGCGGTATTTGGTCCACGGGAGGAAATTCCGGCGGCAGGGCCGCGGCCTTTTCCGCGAATCCAGGATCTTTGGGTGAGAGAACAGCTTCGCCGAACGCGAGCGGTTCGCCTTTTTTAAAGCGTCTTACGATCTCGGCGAATGCCGTACCCCCTTCGCCGCGCACGATGATGTCGATCCCCTCGCCGTTCAATGCGTAATCCGCAGGTATGATCGTGGCATGCGTTCCGCCGACCACGGTCACGATCTTCGGATCATGCTTTTTCACGAGACCAGCCAGGGTCTTGACCAGGGCCGACTGGCTGCTGTAGCCGGTGAAACCAACGATATGGGGCTTCATCTCGCGTACTTTGTTCTGAAAACCGAGGATCGGGTCCTTCTCGAAGCTCAGGTCCTGGATCACCACTTCATCTTCCAACGGCACACCGCCGGCCACCATTTCGAGCTCCAGCGGTTCGAGGTGAAGAAATCCCTCCTGGAGACGCTTTGCCACAAGCAGCTGAGGATGCGGTTTGACGAGTAATATTTTCACTAAGACCCCCTATTTGGATAAACGTTCAAGCAACAAGAAACGTAACTACTCAGGTCAAGACATTGTCCGCAGATTACGCAGATTTCGCAGATTAAATCAAACGTGACTTATTTTTTATTAAAATCTGCGTCCATCTGCGAAATCTGCGGATAGAAAGGTTTCTATCTGGCGTAACACCTTTCGGGGTTCAGATGTGTTGAGTAGTTACGTTTTTATCAATACTCCTTTATGTTCTCAGGATACTTCCCGTTCCTGACCCGGTACGCCGCCGCTTTCCCAGCCTGTTCCCCCAGCGCCACGCAGGCGCCCATCACGCGCGTCGAACCGAGCGCCTCACGAGTGACCGATATGCAGCGTCCCGCGGTGAGCAGGTTCTCAACATTCTTGACCGTGATACACCTGAACGGGATCTCATAATAATCTCCGCGAGGGACATAGTAATAAACCGTCCCTTTCAACCGGTCCCAGAGTTCGATAGGCCAGGCATTCTTCACAATCCCATCGGAAAACTTTCTGGCGGAAAGGACATCATCTTTCGTAAGCGTGTACTCTCCCATGACCCTTCTGCCTTCGCGCTCAAGCACCTTGAGAGAAGTCCCGGCAATAAAGGAACCGTTAAAAGCCGGAATAACCGATGCGAGATAGGCATGCACTGCAGCGGCCTCTTTTCTCGTTTGTTCTTCCCTGCGCGGGCCCTCTTCAGTGTCAATGCTCATCTTGCAATACCCCTCAGTGATCGCATCTCCGGGACTGAAGGTCGTAAACCTTACCGTTGGCGAGAACGTCCCCTGTTTCACAGCCTGGGCAAGATGATAGGGGACTTTGAGCGCAAGCGCATCATCGGCGCCCTGCAGGCCCTTTATGTGAAGCGTGAAGCCTGCCAGCTGACGTTCTTCCGGACTGGACAGGTCGAATTCAGCACCGGCCAGAGCTGCAATCTCTCCGCTTCCTGTACAGTCGATAACCATTTTCGGTGAGATGACCTGCTCACCGTCAGGACCCTTGACCTTGATGCTCTCGATCCCTGATGACCGCTTCGTGACCGCGATTGCCGCGGTATCATACCGTACGGTAATGTTCTGTTCAGCACTGCAAAGCGAAGTGAGCACAGATTGCAGATCTTCACTCGAATACGGATGCACGTACACCCGGCCCATCTTTTTCATTGTTCTCTGCGGCGACTTCACGCTCAGAAGAGCAGCAAACTCGCGCGCGAGCCCCTGGTTCAATGTCTCTGTCGGGGCCGCATCACCATTCAGATAGAGGCCGCAGATATGTTGGAACATGCCCGCGGTACCGGTACCGCCGAGATAGCGTTCCTTCTCTATAAGCATCGTGCGCGAACCGCCCCGTGCTGCTGCCACTGCTGCCGAAACGCCGGCAACACCCGCGCCGACCACGAGAACATCACCGGTAATATTCATGATGCCTTCGAAACTCCGAATCGATCCCGTATCCCCTCTTCGAGCATCCTGATATCTTCATCACTCAGCAACCCATCCAGAGAGGAGATCACCAGGTTGAGTCGGTTGTTGTAATAATTACTGAAGAACCCGAGCCCGGGAGGCACGGGCACGCGCGGCATGTGAAACATATTCGCGATCCGCTTTTCCATGAACACGGGATGCTGGTAAGCGCTCTTCCCGAGATGGGAGAAGACAAAGGTTGCCATCTTCCCCTTCATCGGGAGGTGCAGCAGTTTCCCCAGCACGGGCAACGGTGCGATGCGGGTCAGCAAGCTCGCTTCCACAAGGTCTTTCGGAAAGCCCGATTTTACCTGGTCGTACATCTGTTGCTTGAGCAGGGCAATGAGGCCTTTGCGGTCATCGATCTCAAGGACCGGAACCTGGTAAAAAAGGTACGACACGTAGTTGAAAAATACTTCCTGCAGCGGGTCCAGGCCGGGCCGCAGGTCCATGGTCACGGGGATAAGGTAGCTGGCGCCGGTCAACTGCCTGCTCTTGAACAGTTCGCGCATGCTTTGAATGATCACGGACAGCAGGTACGGCGATTCCATAAGATACCCTGCCTCGGTGTATGCCCGTTCATAAATGCCCGCAGTCTCCTTTTCATTGAATGCAAGGAGATGATAACGGTAGCATCGATCTTTTCCGGACGGAAGATGCAGGGCTTCCGGTGTTGCTGTTTTCGATAGCATCATGATCCTGCGGTTCACGTTCCTGCCTGCCAGGAACCTTTTCGACCATCGGGTCAGGGCCGATGAAGAGACAAAGGCAATATCCCCGGACACCTCGGGTGCACCCCTTTTCAGGCTCTTCTGGAACAGGTCCAAAAACAGCTCTGCCCCGCGTGCGTCGAGGATGCGATGGTCGAAGGTCATGGCGAGCATGCTTCGCCCGTGGCCGATGAAAAGATGAAACGCGAGGTGATCGTTGTCGTCCCTAAACGCCGTATTCACGCTCTGCGCGAGCGCAAGAGGGAACGCATTGTCTGACGACCGGTCGTCCACGCGATGAACAACGAACGTGACCTCGTGCACGCCTTTTGCGGGTATCCTCCAGTAAGGCGCAAGTTTGAGGTCCCGCCCTACGCTTCCCTGCAATACCGGGAACCGGCCCGCGAACCTGCTCACCTGCGTTCGGACCTCATCCTCATCAAGCAGGGAATCGAACTGGAGCACCACCTGCGACATATTACCCGCGCAGGTCGAGGCCTTCATCAGATGATCGAAGGTATTGATCACCCAGTCGGAACCGGAGAGGTAACGTTTGCGTTTGGACACCAACATGACCGCTCCCACACTACACTTTTCCGCTGATGAACGAAGCCAGGGCGTGAATGGTCTCAAAGTCCTTCCTGGTCAGGTCCGATGCGATCAGCGGCAGTTTAAAGGTCTTTTCAATGAACACGAGGATCTCGATGAACCCGAGCGAATCGACCCCCAGATCGTGGAACGGTACATCAGGAGAAACGGCCGATGCCTCCTGGTTCGTGATCGAAGCGATCCCCTGAATTAAGGTATCTTCAATTTCCTGTATGGTCATGATTATTTATAACCTCTATCCTAATCCGTACAAACCGGAACCATAATATATATTTACCACGGATGCACACTGATGAACACGGATAATACATCAGGCTTTTTTCATTTGCTTTATTCAATCAGTGTCAATCCGTGCTACTCCGTCGTAATGTTCTTTAGATTTTATCCATTTTGAAAAGTATTTGATCGGTCAACCACCAAACTAAACTCACACCTTTGATAAATAGATCACCGACCTGTCAGCGTAACAGTTGATCCCGATACAGCGTATCGATTCGATATGACTGCTGCCGGATTCCGTGAGAAGGCGGATCCCTTGAGGGTTATCCAGCACCGGAGCGGCGTAGCGCGTTTGCTGTTTCAGCATCAGCGCGCCTGCCGCGGCATTGAAGGCGCTTCCGATCATCATGCTGCCGAAGAGCGGCGAATAGGCCGCTGTCGGGATATCCGTTGACAGGGACGAATGGTACGCGGACTCGTCGGGCAGCATGCCGTCGGCATCGATGATGTTGATATCGACGGACTTCCCTCTATCAGGATCGTCGCCCGTGTGAACAGCGTTGATGTCGCAATACACGTTGCCCTCGTTCCCCTTGCTTAAAAGAAAAAAAACAGCGCCTTCGCCCGGGACCTGACAGGTGGGATTGAAGGTGAAGGGTTTGATCCTTCCGTCCTTCGCCGTCGTGAGTTTATGATCGGAAACATACCCCAGGACGTCTCCGTACTGGTCCACTGCTCCGGCAAGGACATGATCGCAGCGGCCCTGGTCCAGCCATGCCTGCGCAAGCTGCAGCGCCGCCTGGAACGAGAACTGGAATTGGGAGATCGTCAGTGTAGGACCCTTTATGTTCAGGGAGGTTGCGACATAGGAGGCCGCTGCATTGTGTACCGAGTTCGAAAACGTGGTCGGCGATACTGCAGCATCGCCGTGGTCAAGGATGTCGTCCAGAAAATCGAACGTGGTCACGTGGGGACCAAAAGCGGTTGAAATGATGATGCCGATCTTTTTCCGGGCACTATTCTCGATCCCGCTGTTCAGCAGTGCGTCCGACGCTGCGACCACGGACATCTTGCTCAGCGTATCCGAGCGCCGCACTTTCTTTAACAACGCTTTAACGGGCGCCGTGGCAAGATCGACCAGGTACGCCGGCAACGTGCCTCCCATGACCGGATGAGCAGCCACTTCACCCGGCTTTTGCCATCCATTTTGCATGGCCTTCTCAAGACTTTCTATGCCCAGACCCTGCGTAAAGATCAGGCCGATCCCGGAGATCTTCATGCGTTTTTCTCCCGTCCGATCACGATCGCGGCATTGGTGCCCCCGAAGGCCAGCGAAGTGGATAGCGCGAAGCGTCCGGTGATGACGGTCTTTCCCCGCACAGGAGAAATGGGGATGGCCTCATCCCTGGTATGATAACCCGCGCTGGCCGGAACCCATCCTGCGCGAAGTCCTGCCGCCGTAAACACGGCCTCGATGCCTCCTGCTGCGCCCAGGGTATGTCCCGTGAACCCTTTGGTCGACAGCATGATGAGATCCTGTCCGAAGACGTCCGCCAGCACATTTCCTTCGACCAGATCATTTTCATGGGTTCCGGTGCCGTGGGCATTGACAAATCCGACCTCGCGGGGTGCGATGCCCGCTTCCGCCAGTGCGTCATGCAATGCAGCTCTCAAACCCACACCATCGGGACTTGGCGCGGTCAAATGATAGGCGTCGCTCGATGTGCCATAGCCTGAAAGAAAGAGAGGTGATACAACGCCCCTCGTGCGCGCTGTTGCTCTGGTTTCGATGACCATGACTCCCGCGCCTTCTCCGAGGTTTAATCCCTTGCGGTCCCGGTCAAAGGGCGCGCAAAGACCGGGATTGGCGATGCCGAGAGAGTTGAATCCGCAATAGGGCACGTGGTTCAACTCATCCGCCCCGCCAGCGATCGCAATATCGCACAGGCCGCCCTTGAGCCAGGAGAGCGCGACGCCGATCGCGTCGGTCGAGGAAGAGCAGGCGTTCACCACGGAGATCTGCGGGCCCCGCGCCCCGATCCTGCGCGCAATATATTCAGCAAGATTGCCCTTTAAAAATCTGTCCACTGATATCATCGGCGCCGCGCCGTTCTCGCGGTATGCTTTATAGAACTGCAGGGCGTTCAGCTGACTCGCCACGGTCGTTCCCATGCAGACACCCACCCGGAACCCCGTAAGGTCGGCAAGACGCGCGTCCTTCATCGCCTCATCAACAGCGATCAGGGCAAGGCTCAATGTCCGCCACCCTTCCAGATAATATGCATCCGGAAGATGCTTCACTTCAAAGGCCGGAGATTTCAAAATTGTAGGGAAGAGAGTCACCGGTCCCGCGTTCCTCGTCCCAAGCTCAAAGGACGAGAGCGTCTCGGCGACGTTGTTTCCCGCAGCGGATATTACACCGATGCCTGTGATCACCATTGAGGTATCTTGCATAGTTTTCGATTTCTGTTCAGTGTAGAGCCTGTTGCACAAACCCATTTTGTGCTTCGACAGGCTCAGCACGAACGGAATAAATCTGGCAATATCAATAGTCGTACCCGTTCGCCCTGGGCTTGTCGAAGGGTGAACGGAGGCTTGTGCAACAAGCTCAGTACGCTTACCGCGCGCTGTACGCTGGCTGTGCCGGAATCTCCGCCGCCAAAGGCGCCTGTTGCGCGATACCCAGAATGTCCAGCCCCTGATCGATCGTTACGATCCGCATGTCCGGATAGCGCGTGCGGACATACCGTATCATGTCGCGGATCTGGGCCCATTCGTCGTAGAGAATGCGATCGATGCGCGCCGATGCGCCGCTTGACTCACCAATGATCGTGTCCCCCGCCCCCGGTCTTCCCGAGAGCGGAACAAAATACAAAGACCCGAAGAACAAATACCAGGCCGGCGGTTCATACCTGCCCTGAGCCCCCGACGGGCTGAACATTAGTTTCTCCCCGGGGATGAAACTTCCATGTCTCTCTTCAACAGCGACCTTGATGTCCACCCGATGCTGGTAGAAAATGATCCAGGACCTGCCGGCATAAGCGCGGTCGATAAAACGCTCCATCCCGGCAAGATCATGTTTGATTGAATAGGATTTTAGATCATAGGGATCAACGATTGCCCCATTCACAGCGTTCCTGCCTCCCCGTCCTGAACGATAGTAGCGTCTCGCAACCGCCCTTACCATCTCATTGTTCTTGTTATACGGATAGACGAGGTTTTTGATGTTCAGCCCCAGACCTTCGAGCGTTGCTTTTGATCGGGACAATTCACCTTCGACCTGTGCGGACGAGAGAGACCTCAGGTTCGGATGGGTCGCTGTATGGGCCATGATCTCCCAGCCCGCATCCTTGAGCCCGATGATCTGCGCAACGGTCATATAACCCGGTCCGTTGATCCAGTCCGTCGTGATCGCCGAGCATGCAACAGCCCCCTGCTCCGCAAAAATGTCCCTTGCAACCAGATAATCCGTATCGTTCCCGTCGTCGAACACGAACGTGACCAGCGGGATTGACCCCGTTAGACCGCTCGTCAAATTGGATTTATTCGCTCTGTCCCCCGCCATGCTGCCTTCGCTTAAGTGGTCTAACGGGGTTGACCCAATCGGTGCTGCGGTTTCCCTGGTACCAATGCCGACGCAGGAAACAATGAACACCAGAAGCCACGCAACGATAAAATATCGTTTCATACGTTCCTGTGATCAAGCATTATGATGCTTTGTTTTTGTTATCATATACGAAATGGGCCATGGTATCAATGGAATGAAATATCTCTTTCCCCTGATCCATGTTCTTCACTTCCATACCGAAGTTGCGCTGCAGCAGCACGACGATCTCGACGGCATCGAGGGAATCCAGCCCAAGCCCTTCGCCGAACAAGACCTCATCGTCCTTGATATCCTCCGGCTTGATGTCTTCCAGCGAAAGGTCACGGACGATCATCTCCTTGAGATCTTTTCGTATTGCCGCCAGTTCCTGCTCTTTGTTCTTTTCCATCATGTTCTCCTTGCACGTAATATTGTTTTTTATTTTTGTATCTACTCAGATCAAAATCTGTTAGCCGCGAAAGAACCCCCGATAAGACATTTCGAGGGCAGGCTCCAGGAACGCAGAGAGATTTAAAAACCGAACTTCATGATGTCAGCTTTTCTTTGAGATCTTTGCGTTCTTTTGCGGCCAACCTGAATAGTTACTTGTTTTTTTCGTGTCTTCGCCTGCACCCAGCGGTTACGAGTGGTAACGCGAGTGCAGGGTGTGCCTTCGTGTGAGACCACTTTTCATTCTGAATTCTTGTTTCATCAAACTGATGCATTGCCTCGTTAAATATTCCCCTTCCACATGTCGCGAAACACGAACCACTGATAGGGGTAACGAACTGAATACTCTTCCAGGACGCGGGCGAACTCCTGAACACAGGCATGAATCTCCGCGTCCTTGTTTCCCCGCTTTCCCGCGGGAGGATCGATCACGTGCGAGACATCGGTAACGTGTTTTGTTGCTCCGACCTTCGCCGACAGCAGCACTGCCACGGGACATTGCGCTGCGGATGCGAGACTGAACGCGCCGTACGGGAACCGAACGTTCCCGCCGAGCAGCGATGCCTCTACCGAACCGTATCCGTAGGTGCGGTCTCCCATGATCGAAACAATGTCTCCCCGGTTGATGGCCTTCAGGGCTTCTATCACGCCGCCCATGGCGCCGTCGGTATAAATGATCCTGACGGTTTCCTTTTCGCTGTCGATGTTCAGCGCCTCTTTCACCGCGACATTGTCCTCGGGGCGCATCATCAGGTAGACCGTCCGTCCAAGTCCCCTGAGCGCCGTCATCGCCACCTGCCAGTTGCCCACATGAGCGGTCAGCAAAATGAGACCCTTCTGTCCGTCTGCCAGGAGCGCTTTGATCTTCTCATATCCGACGATCTCGAGACTGATCTCCTGTGCGCCGGCGGCCACGGAGAAACGGTCGATGAGGCTTTTCCCCTGGCTCACGAACAGCAAGTATACATCAAACAGCTGCCGGAGCACGCCGTGGTCCGGGAAGCGCCTCCTGACATAGGCCTTGGTCGCGGCAACTGCCGCATGATCAAAAGCCAGATAGTAGAGACAGACGATGGTGAGCAGTCCGTAGGTCCCCCTGAGGCCGAAGATACGCACTGCTGTCCGGAAAAACCAGAAGCCCAGCCGGTTGCCCCGCTTCCGCTCAATATCCTTCTTTTGCGACATTCGCGCACCTTACCCGTTTGATCACTGTCGCGGCGATAAAAATAACGCCTCCGATAATGACAGCGCTCAGAGGAGCAATGATCAGAGCTCCGAGAAACCACTCGTACAAACGTGATGAGAACTGTTCAAACACCGTCCTGAACGAGAGCTCGGTGAGCCACTGACCGTGCCGAAGATAATATCCCGTCTCGATGCACAATGCAGGAATGAAAGGCGGCATGGCCAGGTGCTGTATGTTGAGAGACACGACCTTGTTCAGGTTGAGTCGCATTGAAACATAGAGGATCACGAGCGTATGCACGAACAGGAGCGGAAGAACGGCAAGAAACATGCCGATCGCCCCTGACATCGCCAGGCCGACCGGTGTCGCGTTCTCAAGCAGGAGCATTTTGAGAACCTTTCCCGGATGACGCCAGAGCGAGAGATCGAATGCATTGAGATCCCTTACCAGCTTCTTGTGCGGCAAGGGAAGGAGACGCCTGCCCACAAGCATGGAATGTATGCCCGTGAGGCGCAGGTTGTCGAGAAAAGGCTTGAAACTCGAAACACGATCCCCGGGCTTTGGATAAATCACGCTGACCGGGACCGGTTTAAGTTTGAGCCCTGCCCAGGCCGACCTGGCAAGCGCCTCAGCTTCAAAATCGTAGCGCTTTCCCTTGAAGCGCAGTTGATTAAGATACTGAACAGGATAGGCTCGGAAACCGCTCTGGCAATCGTCCACGGTCAGACCGGTCTCGACCTTGAGCCAGAAATTCGCGAACGCTCTGCCGAAACGGCTCGATGCAGGGACGTTCTCTGTATTAAAATCCCTGCAGCCGATGATAAGACCTGGTTCGTCCTCCTTGATGAGCGGGATTAATCTCTCGATATCCCTCGGAACATGCTGACCATCGGCATCGATCGTGATGAGGTACAGACCGCCGTGGTCCTCAACATAGCGTGATGCGGTAAGGATCGCCTGACCTTTGCCGAGATTCTTCCCGTGTTTCAAAACAACCACGTCGAGACCGGCAAGAAGCCCCGCCACATCAACGTCCGTACTGCCGTCATCGATGACCACGACGTGCTGCAGGATGGCGCGGCATTCCTTTGCTACCTTCCTGACCGTTTCCCGGTTATTATAGACCGGCACTGCGCACCAGATGCGGTCACGCGGTAGTAAGCTACTTTGCGGCATGCCGTATCCTCTCTCTGGGTTTCTTCCCGGGAAGCAGCAGGTCCCACATCGGGCCCGTGTATCCGAGCTTATGGAGGACCTGGAGGCTGTTGTCCATTTTATCGGGCGGAAACACGCAATGACGCACGTCGGCAAAGGCCCTGGTCAATGTTTGCTCGAGCCATTCTTTATCCACGGCCGGAGACAGGTAGTAGACGGGCTTTAACAGCCCCTCATCCGGCGCGATGAGCTTTTCCTTGATCGCCAGACGTGCCAGCGGGGTATTAGGCAGGATGCGTATGCCCATGAAGATGAAGGCCACGCATTTTTTCAGGGCCAGGATGTTCCTGATCCCTTCCTGTACCGTCTCCTCGGTCTCCCCCGGTCCGCCGAACATGAAGAAATGCGACGCGGCGATCTCATGGCGCTCGAAAAGTTCATTGCACGCAATGACGTCATCAAAGGTAAAGCTCTTGCCCATCTTCCTGAGCGTGGTATCGCAGGCCGCGTCAGTGCCGATCTCGGCCGCGGCGAACCCGGTTTTCTTCATGCGTGCGACGATCTCGTCGGTCAGGCCCCCGGGCTTGATGAATGCGGTCCAGGGGATGTTGATGTTCCGCCTCTCCATTTCAACGAGCACCTCGAGATACGCGCCCTCATCATCATTGAACACGGAATCGACAAAGAAAACATATTTGGTCTTGAACGTGTCGCGCAGGAGTTCGATGTCGTCGACCACCGCCCGCGGTTCCCTCCTGCGAAGCACCGCGCCCTCGAGCAGGGGATACGTGCAGTACACGCATTTATAGGTACAGCCCCGCTTTGTCTGGATCGAAGCGATATTGCCGCTGTGGAGATAAAATTCGAGCAGCCGCTCATCGTAGAGGGCAGAACTGATCTGCGCGCCCGGGAGCCTGGTCGCTGAACCGATGAGGCGCTCCTTCGGGTAGATCCCTTTCGCCGCGTTGTCGGCAAACTCAACCGCCAGGACCTCGCCTTCACCGATAATGCCGTAATCAGCGCCGGTCTCTTTGAGGATCAGTTCAGGGATAAGAGAGAACCCCGCTCCTCCCAGAAGCACCTTCGCGTTCGAGGCCCCCCGGACCGTGGTCACGAGGTCCTTTACGTTCTGGATGTAATACTGCTCGTGCATGAGATTCACGTTGTCGATATTGCGCACCGATATCCCGACCAGGTCGGGTCCGAACTCCCGTACCTCCCGGCCGATCGCCTCAAGCGAGTTGTTCTGCTGCAGGAAGTCAGCCTGGTGAACCGTATGACCCGCCTTCGTGAGCACGGCCGCTATAATGCTCACCCCCAGGGGATAGAGCGGGTAGGGCGACAGGGTCACATTGGCCGAGATCAGCAGTATCTTCATCGGGCCGTCTCCGCGATCTCTTCCTGCTGCCATTTCCTGCGCCGGAGACTTGCCCCCCGGTACGTTCCGTCCGCCTTCTCCTTTTCAATGACCTTGAGAAAGAGCTTGGCCATCTTGAGGTTCTGACTGCTTTCCTCGTAGAACGTGTCCCAGGCGTAATAATACAGGTCCTGCAGCTTTGTCGGCGTCATCAGTGCCGGTTGATACACCACCTGCCCGCCTGTGTATTGGTTCCAGTCGTTCGTCAGGATCCTGCCCTCCTTCGCGAGCGCATCACGGACCGGTGTATTCGGGAACGGCGTCAGGATCGTGAACTCGGCCAGGTCCAGCTTGATCTCGAGCAGAAAATCGACAAGCCGCTTGACATAATCCTCATCCTGTTCATCCATTCCGAGGATGATCGTACCCTCGACGCCGATGCCGCGCTCCTGCAGCCGCTTTACGCGCTTCCGGATGTAGTCCGACGTGTCGAAGATGGCCTGGTACACATACCAGCAACCGGCCTCGGCCGCAAGGTCCAGGATCTCGTCGTCGTCCTTGATGGGATGAGAGACCCATTTCTTTTTGAGCGGGATCAACGCCTTGAACAGGTCCTTCTCCCACTGATCGTTCTGGGCCAGGGAGTTGTCCACGAAGAACAGACGGTTGTTATCAATGGCCGCGACCTCGCGAACAACGTCATCGATGGGACGGGGCCGGAACTTCCGTCCGCCCAGGAACGGGGTACAGCAGCAGAAACAGTTGAACCGGCAGCCTCGCGAGGCATGAATGAGATCAACCATCTGCACGCCACGATAGTTGTATCGCTCCCGGTTGAGGATATTCCGCCTCGCCGGCCCGACCACGCTCATGTCGGGAAAGTTCCATTGATAGTCATACACCTTCTTGAGGCTGTTGTTCTTCAGGTCTTGCAGCACTTGTCCAAAACGGCCCTCGGCCTCGCCGAGGAACACGGAATCGGCATGCATCCTGGTTTCTTCGGCATGCAGCATGGCGCCGATGCCGCCGAAGATGACCGGGATCCCCCTCGCGCGGAACCGGTCGGCGATCTCCCACCCCCGCTTGATCTGGCACGTGAGCATGCACGAGATGGCGACCAGGTCCGTCTTCTCGTCAAAATTGATCGCCTCCACATGTTCATCAGTGAACGCAAGCTCATCGTCGCCGGGCACGGTGGCCGCAAAACAGATCGGGCCGTGCGGCGGCAGATGGAACTCCGTCTGCCGTTCCAGCTTGGGCCACTTTGGATAAATGAGTCTGATCTTCACACTATGCCTTTCTTTCCGTCATTCGTATGATTTTTCGTAACAACTCAGCACATCTGAATCCAGAAGGGTGTTACATTAGAGAAAAACCCTTTTATCCGCAGATTTCGCAGATGAGCGTCACGCCTGGGCGTGATGAAATCTGTGTAATCTGCGGATAATATTTTGACCTGAGCAGTTACGTATTTTGCTGAAAAGTTATGAATTTTCTTACCAATCCTGCTACATCGGAGCCCGTTTCTGCAAGAGCCCGGGCCTCAGCCACATCACAGAGGACCGAACCGCCCTGATCGCGTTCCCGACGCAGGACGAAGAACAGTGCCTCATCGGCTTCCGCCTTCCCCGCAAGCATCACCGGCGCTTCGTCGGCAAGGACCATCTCGGTCGCCACGTCGAGCACGGCTGACAGTGCGTTGCTCTCTCCGGCCGCATACAGAACCGGCCCCAGAAATCCGAAATGAATGGCTGCTTCACCGATCGGGCTCGACGGCAGCGTGTAAATGAACAGGTTCCCCCGCGACAGCGTACGCCCGCTCTCAAGATAATCCCGGAAGTACCCGATATCGGACCGGAGTGAACCCTCTGCATTTGTTCCGACGATCCCGATGTCCTGTTTCCCTGTCGGCGAGTATTCGATGCCCGCGTCCTGAAGGGCGAGACTCACGCCAAAAACAGTCATTTTTGATATGGTGTCGAGCCGGCCGAAGTTTTTAAAGGGATGAGAAAAAATGTCCCTCTTCGGCAGGGTGAGAGCGCCTTCGCCGGCCTCATACACATGCTTGAGTTCGCTCCTGATACAACCATAGCCTTCTTTGGTGAGCCATCCTATGCCGTTGACGGAAATTGACATTGTTTCCTAACCTGGATAAACCAGAACCAAAAGGTCGTCTCTCGCAGAGTACGCGGAGCACGCAGAGTTAAAACAACACCGTTAAGTCTTGGCTTTAAACCAGAATATTTTTAAGCTTTTCTCTGCGAACTCCGCGCCTCCGCGAGATATATTCTTCCCCTTTTGATAAAATGCTATTCATCCGTCATAAATCCAGCACCAAGGCCGTGTTGATCCCGCTGAAACCCGCGTTCGTCATCAGGGCCAGAGACCGGCTGCGTACCGGCTGCGGTCGGTCAGAAGCCCATCCCCGCGCATCGTCATCAACCTCGATCAGGTTCACCGTGGGCGGGACAATCCCTTCCCGGAGCGCGCGTTGCGCGATGAGCATCTCCACGAGCCCCGCCGCTCCCATCGTGTGTCCAATGCCGCCTTTGATGGAATACACCGGACGGGGACCATCCGTGAATACAGCGCGAAAAGCACGCATCTCCATCTGGTCGTTGTACACGGTCCCGGTGCCGTGCGCGGCGATAAGCCCCACATCAGCAGGACGGATGCCGGCGGACACAAACGCCTTCCTGATGGCCAGGACAAGGCCTTCGCTCTCGCGAGACGGGCCGGTCATGTGGTTCGCGTCATCGCTCAGACCCCAGCCTGCTATCGTCCCGAGAACAGGACGGCCCTCGCGGACCGCGCGTTCTTCGCTCATAATAAGCGCATAGGCCGCGGCCTCGCCCACGTTCAGGCCTGCCCGGTTCCTGTCAAAGGGCCGTGCAGGCTGTTTGTCCAGCGCCATGAGCGAGGAAAAACCGGAAACAATAAATTCAGTCACGCTGTCGCAGGCAACCACGAGCACGCAGTCAGCGTGTCCGTTCCTGACCATGGCAGCTGCCTGCGCAGCCGCCGCGGCTGATGACGTGCAGGCAGCCGAAAGCACCAGCCCGCCGCCCTTGGCGGAGGTCAGTTCGGCCACCTTGCTGATGAGCCTGCTGACAATTGCTTCCTCAACATCGCCCTTGTTCTCAAGCATGCTCTGTTCGAGCAGGTCAATCTCCCCTTTGGTCGTTGCCAGCATAAGTTTCGCGTCTTCGGGGACGGCTGTTCCTGCAAACAGGGTCCGCAACATCTGCATGACCAGTGATTCCCGTTCGTGGTACCGCAGACCGCTGATGATACCCGCATAGTCAGAGTGGAACGCCGCGGTTTTGAAACGACTGACCCGCGATAGGGCGCTTTGCCCCGAAAGCAGACCCTTCCAGCATGCGTCTGTTCCCCTGCCATAGGGTGTCAGCATATCCGCCGATACGATGACCGGTTTCATAGCGTGCGATGGAACTCCCCTGCCTTCCATCTCCTCCGGCAGCGGTCAAGTAATTCCGGCGAAACCATGAAAGGTTCTCCGGTCTGATGGTCGGTGAACAAATGCACCATGTAAGCGCTCGAGGCAACGCTCTTGTCCTGCTTGAACAGAAGATACTCGATATTCAGCCGCGATCCTTCGTGCCAGATCATCGATGCCTTGATCGTGAATTCCTCATCGAGGAACAGCGGTTTATAGTAATCAATGTGGAATTCGACGACCGGCGCGCGCAGTCCGGCTTCGAAATAGTCCGCATACGACAGACCGCATTTTCTGCCAAGTTCCTCGGACGCCTCTTCGAAATAAAGGGGGTACCTCCCATGCCACGCGATCGCCATGGGATCGGCCTCATTGAAGCGGACCCGCCGCTTGATCTCAACGACAATGGGCTCGGGTACTCCCGGGACACGCTCAAAATAGGTTGTCCTGTTCTTTGACCTCATGCTACCTCTTGTTCTCCCCGATGTCATAGGAGACGCGCAGTTTCATTTCCGAGATCTTGTCGCCCGCCCGTGAGATGGCCGCTTTCACGACGATCTCGCCGCGGGTGTCCCCCATATCGATGATGACACAGGTCACCTCGTCGGCGGGGAACACGGGTGAAAAATACTTGGCAAGCACGACCTCTTTCAGGACCACGGCCTTTCCACTCCCTTTTTCGAGCAACGTGAGCGCGCACTGGATCTGGCACACACCCGGCAGGACCATCTTCTGGGGAAAGTGCCCTTGAAAACCAATGAACCCGGACGGAAACGTAAAACAGGACGTCAGCCTCTTTCCTTCCTTCGCGAGGCCGGTCATGGAGCGTTCGATCTCTGCCTTAATTGTGCTCAACAATAAACTCCTTCTGCCTTATGGTCAACCGGTAGCCGTATTGGTAGTGAATAAGGACAATGCCCTGCGGCCATCGTTTTCCATCCTGGTCATGGTATTCGTAATACGATACGTTCCAGACTATTCCGTCCTCTTCATAATAGTTCTTCTCGATCAGGTCCCCGCCCGTTCCGGCGAATACATACTCCAGAAAACCGGGGCCAAAAGGCTGACGAAAGATCAGTTTATATCTTCTCTTCCAGACAGTCGCTTCGGGACCGGGGGCCAGATCAAAATAAATGCGTCTGATGTCGCTGCCCACCGCAGTGGCGATATCGCCGTATCGGGAGAAATCCGCGATCGTATAATGGCTTGTTACGCTGCGCTGATCGCCGGAGAGCTCGAACAGTTTAACGCCCATGGGATTCATCCCGGCGACCCTGAAAACTCCATCCAGCTTGTTTATCTGCACGGTGCCGATGCCGGAAAATTTGCGTGAATTATACTCAAAAACAACGCTTGTTAGCAATTGAAAACTTGCCGGAATGCCCTTCTGAAAACGCGCTACCATGCCTCGGGGATCTTCGGAATCAAGCACTACCAGACCTGTTTTCTGAAACGGGACCGTGCTGCATCCGGCAATAAATACCTGCAGTATGACCAGCAAGACGAATCGCTTCATTGCAGTTGACCGTCCTGTTTCGAAATCTTCAGGATTCTGCACAGGGACGGTATCACGATCACCGAGGAAAGATATCCCGCGACCATGGAGATGACCATGGCAACGCCCGTGGAAAAAAAGGCGGGATGATGCGCGAAGAGCAGCGCCCCCGCTCCGATCACGTTGGATGCCGCGGACAAGGTCATTGCCATAACAGCGCCGAAGTGAAGGTTGCGGCTGTATTCATACGTTATCCCGATCCCGTAGTCCACGATAACGCCGCTCGCGATAATGCCGGCAACGATACTGATGACGTTCAGCGGCATCTTGAAAATCGCCATGAAGCCGAGCAGCCAGATGGCGCCGGTCACGAGCGGGACGAGCGCGATCAGCGTCTCTTTCCATTTCCTGAAAAAGAGCCAGGCCAGCACGACGTTAAAGAGGACCGCGAGCGGGGCGAGGATCATCGCTTCCCTCGCCGTATATGCGGATATCGACGAGGACAATGCCTTGCCCGATACAATGAACGTGCCGGGAAACTTTTTCGTCAATGCGGACAGCGGGTCGAAATTCTTCGGTTCGTCCGGGAAGAACGACATGATCCGGTATTCTCCGTTCTTCTGTATCACGAACCGGTCCTGCAGCCGCGCAATCATGCCGCCGGGATCCGCTGCAGCGCGTTGATGAGCATACAATCCGTCGAAGAACGGCGTAAACGCGCGCTCCGAGAAGCCGTATTCAGCGGACGTTTGCCTGATCAGTTCCTTCAACCTGCGTTCCCGCCCCTGACTCCAGAAACGGTCCCAGCGTTCCTGATTTTCCCTTCGGTTCTTTTCAGCCGGCCAGAACATCGCAAGGCTGGTAAATTCCTCTCCGCTGATTGTCTTCATTGCCTCGCGGAAGACCCGATCGTTCTTTTCCATGGCTTCCTCGAGGCTTGCGCCCGTGACCACCAGGATCGCCTGATTGGTCTTTCCGCCCCATACCTCATGGAACGATCGCTCGGCCTGCAGCACCTCCGGTCCGCTGCCGTCGAGTTTTTTTACGTCGCTGTCGAGCTTGATTGACAGGGACAGGATGAAAAAGATGATGGTAACGATTGCCCAGATCCCGACCGTGAGCTTTGCGGGCCATTGGATGTTCTTCAGCCGGTCGCCGACGGTCGGATCTTCCACGATCGCATATCGTTTCCAGGAAAGGGTCAACGGCAGCACGAAGAGCGAAAAGAGAAGGCAGATAAGGAGGCAGATGATCGAGAACAATGCCAGCTGATGGTATCCGCGGATATGGGAAAAATACAGGACAACGAAGCTGAAGATTGTCGTAATGGCATCAATGAACACAAGCTTGGCGAGCTGTACGGGCTGCGACGTGCCGGTGCCCCGTTTCATGGCGATATAGACGATCAATCCGTAGTCGGAGATTCCCACAATGGCCGTGCCGAACCCGATGACCAGGTACGATAGTGTGTGTTCAATGCCGGCCAGCAGAATGACGCCCCATATGACGGCGATCAGCGGGAAGATGAATACGAACATCGCCCGGGCGTCGCGGAACGCGAGAAAAAAGAGCAGGAAGAAGGCGATCGTGGCGATGAGGGAAGCGACAGCGATGTCCCGTTTGATCACCCGTTCGTTGCTGACCGTGTGAAGATGGCCGCCGATGACGTCGGCGTACACGTACCCCGGCAGCTTGTTGATGCGCTCCTCCAGCGCCTGCACCAGCTCCTTGCTCTTCCGGCTGTCCATCATCTTGACCGGGGTCTGGATGATGAGCAGGGCATGACGTCCATCGCGGCTGATGAAACGGCCATCCTCGATGGCGACATCAAAACCCATCGAGGCCGGGAGCGCCCGCAACTTGCCGAGCAGCAGCGTTTTGATGCTCAGGGGGTCTGTGCGCGATAAGGAGGTCATGAAGACGCTCTCGGGTCTGAGCGACTGGAGGTAGATCGCCTGCATCTTTTCGGAAACCGCTTTCGGCGTCAACTGGCGGTCGATGGCTGCGAGATCCTCCTCGCCGAGGATCTGCGGCGCGTACTGCAGGACCGAGAATTCCTCCATGGCGTCGGCCACGGAGACTCCCGTGATCACGCTTGTGAAGAGCGGCGGTTGAAGCGATGCCGCCAGCTCATCGACGGCCAGGAAGAGGTCCTGCTTCCCTTTGGACGGATCGGTCAGGGCCAGGGAGATAATAATCTTGTCGGAAAGGCTCGAGTCGCGGAGAAAATCCATGCTGCGGGTGATCTCCGGGTCCGGCGGGAGCATGATATCGATATTGCCTTCATAAGGGACAAAGAAAAGCCCTGCGCCGGCGGCAACCGTGACCAGGAGTACGGTCGCGAGCACCCCTTGTTTGTGCCGGTGCACGAACTGGTACAGCAGCGAGAAATACTTTTCAAACATGCTTTACCCCGTTAGAGAAGGCCACCGGCGCACGATGACCTTCCACAACATCCTTTCGGGATAGTTGGATATGAACGTTATCGGAGAACAAGGAGGTACTCCGTTCTCTAACGGGGTGAACCCCGTTAGAGAATCCGAGGTCTCCAAGAGGATGGTCAACATTCACAAGCGATAGTTGCATTCCCTTGCTGTCCATGATTGTTAGAGAACTATGTTTTCCAATGGGGCGGACCTCAAAGTCGCTGCTGTCGAGAGGCGCATTCAGGAGCGTGTTCGTGAACGTGATCGTGGTGATATCGCCGCTCAGTTCCTGCATACGGATCTGCTGTAAATAGGTCTCGTCCTGTCGGAAGGTAATCGTGATGTTCTTGATCACCTTCCGGGAGTCATTATTCGCGCGGGGAGAGAACTCGATCGTCAGGGGACTGCGTTTCACCAGCCGCACATCATTGGTCTCAAGAAGTAAGCCGTACTCGCCGGAGAACCAGACCGTCAACTGCTTGATCACGTTCTGGAACATCGGGTTTTTCGTCAACGAGAGTTCCTGGACCTGGTCCGTGTCTTCGTCCCACTGACGGATGAATGTATCAGTGATCAGGACGGAATACCGGAGCGGCTTATCCACATGCCAGGCGACCTTGTTCGGTTTCTGGAGATAGATCCTGCCCCTAAGCACGAGTTTCTCCTTGAACATGGCCATCTCTTTTTCCTGGGTGAAATCCGTTTTAAGGGTCTTGAAGTCCGAGACCTTTTTCCCGATGCTGTTCAGCACTGCGGACAGATCGGTTGATTCCGGCGCAGCATCAGTTTTCATGTCCTTTGCGAAAACCTGTCCAGCGTGCACCAGGATAAAGAGGATCAGGAAGAGAACGGCCCCCCCTTTCCCGCTATTTTTGTTCATCATCATACGGCCGCCTTGCTATCGCCCTGCCAGACCTTTACTTCTCCGCTGGCGATCAGGGTATCGCCATTCCTGACCTCTCCCTGGATGATGCCGAAGTCTCCATACCTCGCGACCTTGAACACTGATATGCGAAGGGTATCGCCGACGCACGCGCTTCCGGTGATCGCGAGGTTCTTGATGCCCAGCAGGAAGCCTTCCTGCTGGGGACTACGGCTCCCGAGCTTTCGAAATCCCTCCTGTGCGGCGATAGCCTGGGATATGATCTCGGGATACGAAGCATCATCGAGCTTCCCGTCCTTCCCCACAAATATCATGTCCGCGCGCACGATCATCTCGGACAGGGACGCCCGCTCCTGGATCTCGAGGAGCCGGTCGATGAGCAGCATGGGCTGTTTATGCGGAACGAGCTGACTGGCATCCACCGGCAGGAACATGATATCATCCCGTTTATCCAGGTTCTTCCAGCACAGGGGGTCGGAAGCCAGGTAGTCGCCGGTCATCTGGTATGCCGCTCCCCGGCAGCCGTAACATTCGCTCAACCGTTCGCATTCGCTGCACGGCCCTTTGATGGTCTCGGTATAGTTCTTGAGGTCCTGGACCACCTCACTCTCCCGCAGAATGTCCTTGAGCCGTTGTTTTCGGACATTGCCGATCGGGATCGTAACCCCTACGCACGGCTGCACAAAGCCTTCGGAGTTGACCGCGCAGGAGAACTGGTGACGAAGACACTCTCCGCCCACGAGCGGAGGCTTGGGGTCCCAGGTGTGTCCGTATTTTTTCCGGTCGATCCGGGAGATCCGGTGAAAAAGCTCTTCGATCTGCCGGGAATCGACTTCAAGCATATTGTGTTCTTTAGCGCCGCCCTGCGGGGTGATCATCTCGAAATAGGGTGCGATGTTCTGGTCCCGCAGCCACTCCCACATCCTCGGGAGCTCATCGATGTTCTGCTGACAAACAACCGTGCTGATGCCCATGAAACGGTCCGCCGATGGATAGCCGGCCAGTTTCAGGTTGTTGAAGGCTTCATGTATCTGGGCATACGCGCCTTTCCTTCCCGAGAGCATGTCCTGGATCTTTTCCTCGAACGTGTTCATCTTGAGTACCACGCGCACGCCGAGGTCATACAGTGTCCGGGCCATCTCAAGCGTGATGTTCGTCCCGTTCGTGAAGAGTTCGATGTCCATGCCGAGTCCCCTGATGTACTGGATCATCTCGATGATAGGGGGATAGAGCATGGGCTCGCCGCCGAGGACGATGATCTTTCTCGCGCCCAGTTCCCTGGCCTGGTTGATGAGGTCAAGGAACTCATGTTTGCTCAGCTCGTTCCGGTTGACGTTGCTGTCCGAAGCATAGCAGTAGAGACAACGAAAATTGCAGTTCTTGTTGAACTCCATCTCCATGGAAAGCAACCTGCCCTCACGGACGGCTTCGGCGACCTCCTGATGGGAGAATTCCGCGCCGTAAATACGGCTCTGACAGGATTTCATATTTTTTTTCTCTTATCCACAAATCGAATTGGTTTCCGGGAATTCCCGGGGTATACATCACGCTTCACGCTTTCCTCGCTCACGATGACAACCTCGGGCCTCACCCGCAGGTGCGCCTGGAGCTTTTCCATGATCATGGCCGCTGAACAGGATGCGTCGTTCACGGCGACCTGGACCATGATCACATCGGAGAGGTCGTAGTCGCTGGTCGCAATCACGGAGTACTCGCTGATCCCGGGAAACGAATCAAGGACCGTGTAGATCGAGTTCGGATACAGCGTCGTCCCGCGAAACTTTATCATCTGTTTCTTTCTCCCGAGGATGGGGCCCAGGCGGAGCGATTGCCGTCCGCAGTCGCACGGTTCGTCGATCAGAAAACTCACATCCCCGGTCTGAAACCGCAGCAACGGCATGCCTTCGATATTCAACGGCGTTACCACGACCTCGCCGGATTCCCCGCCCGGAAGCAGCTCACCCCGGTCGTTCACGATCTCGACGATCGCCAGGTCGGGATGCAGGTGTCCGCCCTGCTGTGCCGTGCACTCGCAGAATGAGGTAATGGTCTCGGAGGATGCATAGGTCGAATAGACCTTCGCCCCCCAGACCGCTTCCAGGTTCTCGCCCACCCGAAGAAAAGCAAGCATGCGGTCCCTCACGGGCTCGCCGATACAGATCATTTTTTTCACGCCAAGCGATCGCGGGTCGATGCCCTGGGATTGCACAAACTGCCCCAGTTTGAGCAGGAACGTCGGCACACCCACCAGGGCGGTCGGTGCGAGGCGCCGGAGGATCTCGAAATGGCTGTCAACACTGCTCAACCCGTTCCTGATAGCCGCCGCGCCCAGGCTCCGGACACCTGAAAAGTACGCAAGCCCTGCGATGAAGCAGCGGTCCATGGTACAGGTCAGCAGGACGATATCGTCCCGAGTCAATCCGCAGCTCGTGAAGGAGATCTCTTCGTTGTAAGCCAACCGCCTGAGATCGTTCTCAGTATACATCATCTTGGTCGGCTTGCCCGTGGTCCCTGATGACAGGACGATGTCCACGACCCGGGACATCGGCACAGCAAGAAAATCCTCATTACGAAGACTGAGCGCGGTTTTGTCCGTAAGCGGGAGATCGCTCAACCGGTCGAGCGTAACCGCTCCGGCGTCTATCCCCTGCTCACGGAACAACTGCCGGTAATAGGGAGAATGATCAGCGCAATATTGGACATGCTTTTTCAGCATACCTTCCTGCACCATCCTGATCTCCCCCGGAGCGGAGAATTCCAGCTTCTTATTTCGGTCGAATTCGATCATACGGTTTGATAAGCGCCAAATTACCAATAAATTCCGTAACGGCTCAGGCAAAATATTATCCGCAGATTACACAGATTTCACAGATTAAATCAAATCTAAATTTATTATTTTAAAAATCTGCGCTCATCTGCGAAATCTGCGGATAAAAAGGTTCTTCTTTGGAATTTTCCTCTCATGAATCGTTCTCCATAACGGACAACTCTTTATCGATGATATGCCACACCCTGTTCTTGAAGGCGAAGGCATTCAGGTCCTTATACTCATTCCAGGTAATGGCCGGCAACCTGCGTACTCGTATCGTACCGGGACGCAGAAGCAGCGACCCCTTGGGCGGGATATTTTCGTTCCCGGTGATGCAGAGCGGGACCACGGATGCCTTTGACTCAAGCGCCAAACGAAACGCCGCGCCGTGAAAACTCCCCATAGTCCTGCTCGCAGAACGCGTACCCTCGGGAAAGAAGATGATCGAGACGCCGTCCGACAGCAATTTCGTCGCTTGCGCCATGAATTGTTCGTGGGACATCATCCTGATATTCAGGTATCCGGAAAACCTCGCGTACAGTCCGAGCACGGGTATCCTGAAGGGCCAGACATTCACGATCTGCACGCACTCATGCGGCAGGACGCACATGAGGAATGCGTCAGATGCCGCACGATGGTTGCAGACAAAGATGAACGGTTCTTCCGCTCCATTCTTCCCAAGATCCTCATACCGGAGCTTGATAATCGGATACGGGATCGACGTAATGAGTATCCCATACCAGCTGATGGCGCGGCGAAACCGTTTCATGGTCAGACGGTGCGACAGGAAAATCCTCGAGATCGCGACCATCAGCGTCAGCGCCGGGATCGCGATCGCGGATAATAATACAAAGAACGTATAAAAATACAGATTCAGAAGAAACAGTTTGATCCTATACAACATCGCTAAACGCTCGTTTTGTTTTCCTCGGTCTTCAGCGAGGATATGAACTGGTAGATGTCCTGAAGCGTCCGGATGTCCCTGACCTTTTCCTCGTTCCTGATCTTGACGCCAAAGGCGTTCTGGAGCGCGACCACCAGGTCGACGATATCCAGGCTGTCGAGTCCCAGGTCAGTGAAGATATGCGCCTCGGGGACAAGACGCTCCTTCTCGATCTCAAAGGATTCCTCGAACACTTTATTGATCTTGTTGATGATCTCCTGATCGATCATGATTCCTCCGGAAAACTAATTTCAAATAACAAATTTTACAAATTCGAATAAAACAAAAATTTCACACGAAGGCACAAAGGCACGAAGAAAAGTTAATGAGTGGGGAGAATTTTCCTCTCCGTGGCTTCGTGGCTTTGTGTGAGTCAATACTAATTACGACTTTGTCAATTTTTGCGCTTATATCTTCCTGCACACCAGCGCCGCGTTGATCCCGCCGAAGGCGAATCCGTTCTTCAAAATGGTCTTAATCTGTTTTTTAAGCGGCTGCATTACGTGATGTATCCCTTCGCATTCCGAACTGACGGCGTCAAGGTTCAGCGTCGGGTAGATCACGCCCCGCTCCATCATCGCAAGCGAGGCAGCCAGCTCGATGGCGCCCGAAGCGCCGAGCGTATGACCGATATACCCCTTCAGACTGCTGACCGGAACTGCTGATCCGAAGACCTGCCCGATGGCCTCTGCTTCCTCCTGGTCTCCCTGAAGGGTGGCCGTGGCATGGGCGTTGATATAATCGACCTCTCCGGACTGAACACGGGCGTCGCGGAGCGCCTGCTGCATACAGACGACCATGGAGTCCCGGTTCGACTGGCTTACGTGAAGACCGTTCGCCGTGGTGCTGTAGCCCATTATCTCTGCGTAGATCTTTGCGTTCCGCTTGACCGCCCGTTCGTAGTCCTCGAGGACCAGCAGACCGCTCCCTTCCCCGCAGACCAGGCCGTCCCGGTCCTTGTCGAACGGCCGCGGAGTTATCTGCGGCGTGTCATTATATTTTGTCGACGTCGCGAACAGGATGTCGAACGACCCGGTTACCGTCGGGTGAAGCTCCTCGGCCCCGCCGCAGAGCAGGACGTCCTGTCTCCCAAGCCTGATCAGATCGTACCCCGTGCCGATGGCATGGAGGGCGGACGCACAGGCCGCGGCCGGCGCCATGATCGTGCCGTTCAGTCCCAGGTACTGGGCCGTGTTCACCGCAGCCGTATGAGACATGCACTGAAAGAACATGGTCGAGTTCAGCCGGCTCAGGTCCTTGTTCGGCAGCATGGTCTCAAAGGCGTCGTTGATGCTTTTCGCGCTCCCCATGGTAGAACCTATGACGCAGCCGACCCGCCACAGGTCTTCGCCGGAAAGGGAGATACCCGCGTCAGCGATGGCCTCATCAGCGGCCTGTGCCGCGAAGATGCTCATGCGTCCCATGGAACGCCGTTTCTGTCTCGGAATTCGCTTCTCGTCCTTGATATCCACCGTTGCCCCGACGAGACTGTGCAGGCCGATGTACTGGTCCCATCCTTCCATGCGCCGCACCGCGCTCCGGCCTTCCTCGATGCCCTTCATGAGAGCAGGCAGGCCGTTGCCGAAAGGCGAAACCACGCCGATCCCGGTTATGACGACTCGTTTTAATGTCATAATGCCCGGTTCAGCAGCCTGCCGTACTGCTCTTTGCCCACCACCGCACGGCCAACAATGAGTGATGACATCATGGCGCCGGTGATCCCCGGCAGGAGAGCACTTTGTCCCGCTGCATACAGGTTGTGCAGCGGGAGTTTCCCGATAAGATTGAACTGTCCCATCTTCTGCTTGATGCCGTAGGCACTGCCATCAGGACTGTTCAGGTATTCTTTGAAGGTCAACATGGATGCCGCATCCACGATTTCAAGACTCTCCCGATACGCGGGATAGACCCTGCATATATGGTCCATGATCGCTTCAATACGCTGCTTTTTATAATCAAGGTATTCCCCGGGCCTTTTCCCTCTCCGGGACTCGTTCCAGGGCATTACCTGTTCCGCGTGCGAGGGTTCGAGGATACAGACCGCTTTCCCTGCACTGTCATGACCAGGAGGCTTGATGATTACCACAGCCGGATCCCCTTTGTATAAAGGATCAAGCAGCCGGTTCACATCCTCGATCGGGAAAAGGGACGTGACCCCGGCGTCGGGATACGGGTCACGGGTCCCCGGTTTGATCGTTGCAAAAACGGAGAAGAAACCCACCGATGATTCGAACGACCCGATGCGGTCCGCAAAGGCCTTGCTGAAGTGTTTTGCGGGCAGGACCTTTAATACTTCCTTGGGGTGGATCGTGAATACGCACGTATCCGACGCAATTTCCTCGCCGGTGTTCAGGATAAAGCGGCCCACCTTGGTGTCGCGGATATCCGCCAGTTCCGTGATAGAGCATCCACAGCGGATATCCACGTCGTATTCCTTGAACTTTTTCTGAAAGGCATTGACAAATGCATCGCCGCCGTCTTTTACACAGGCAAAAGATTCGTAAAAGCTGAGCATCATTCTGCTGTGATTGGCAAAGGACATCTCATCCGGCCTTACACCGTAGCACATGGCTAACGCGGACAGCAGGCCGCGCAGTTGCGCATCCGAGGTCACATCCTTCAGGACCGCGTCAAGCGATATATAATCCTCGTCCAGGTTCGGAAACGTGATATTATTTTCATGAATATTGAGGGACGGGCTTCGTTGACAGACAGAAAACATCTTTTCAAAGTACCGGTCTATCGCGTTCGTCTCACCGGGAAAGTAAACCTTGAATTGCTTCTTTATGTTCCCGATCCCGCTGGGGAGTTCGAACGACCTGCCGGTCGCTTCGAACACAAACTGATTTTTGAATGTGTTGGAATAGTAAATCGGCTCGATGGAATCGCGGATCCCGAGGAACATCAGGATATCGGAGAGTATGCCGCCCTCATGAAGCCCGCCCGTGAAATGGAACCCCGTATCGAACGAGATTCCTCTCTTGGAAAATCGCGCAAGAGAACCGCCGATATGCGGGGCTTTTTCGAGCAGCAGAACGCGATGTCCGCTCATCGCGAGCAGAAGGGTCATGGTCAGTCCGCTGATGCCGCTCCCGACCACAATATCGTCATATTTTTTCATGAGAGAGCCTCTTACAAATTTCCCAACCAGTCATTCCCGCCCCTGCTTCAGTCATGCTGGGGCAAGCTTTGAGCGGGAATCCGGTTCTAACTGCGTGAAAAACCATATCCCCGACAGAGGCATTCGGGGATGACAACCAGTTTTGCAAGAGCCTCTATCGTTAATCACTTCGGGATAATTATTCGTTATCAAAAGAGGCCTTTGCTACGACTAAAATAAAGATCACCGGGTAAACACTACATCGCCAGTCCGCCGTTGATGCCGATCACCTGACCATGAATATACATATGCTCTTCCGTGCACAGGAAGTTCACGACCGCGGCCACATCATCAGTGCTGCCCAGTCGATTCAACGGGATCAACGGCAGGATCTGTTCCTTCGGGATCTTTTCGGTCATCTCCGTTTCAATGAATCCCGGCGCAACCACATTCACCACTATGTTCTTTTTCCCGACCTCGCGCGCGAGCGCCTTGGCCGCGCCGATCAGGCCCGCTTTTGAGGCTGAATAATTGACCTGGCCCGCCTGGCCGATCTGGCCCGATACGGATGAAATCACGACGATGCGGCCACGCTTCGCCTTCAGCATCGCGAAGACCACCGCACGGGTCACATTGAAGAACCCGTTCAGGTTTGTGGAGAGGACCGAGTTCCATTCGTCCTTGGTCATCCACATCAGGAGATTGTCGCGGGAGATGCCCGAGTTGTACACGAGAACATCGGGTGACAGGTTTTCCAGGCGCGCGCCCAGGGCGGCTTCGGTCTCTTCAAAACTTGAGACATCGAACGGGATGAGTTCGCAGGCACTTCCCGATGCTTCTATATCTGCTTTCGTTTTTTGCGCTGCCTCGTGGTTGCCTTTATAGGTCAACCAGATGGAGAAACCGGACTTTGCCAGCTTGAGCGCGATAGCACGCCCTATCCCCCGGCTTCCGCCGATGATCAATGCCGTTTTGTTTGTTTGATTATGCATGATTATGATCGAATGCCGATACCTCGCGGTCCCTGACGATTGATCGTCAAAAACCAGGAATAAAAGCCGTCTAAAGCACCACTCCCCTGCTGAAAATAATTCCTCTAACCATGGAATATTTCAGGCGTTTTCAGATAATTTCTGCAAAGGTCTGAATATTACACCAACATTCCTGCACTGTCAAGACTTTTCAGGATCAGGAGCAGCTCTCGCGCTGCTGTCTTCCAATAAAAAAATGCCCCCTTTGTTCCGGGGGCAGTGGGCTCTTTTCATGTGACGGACTGTCAGCAAAAGGGCAATTATTTGCAATCGCCGGTACGTTTTCCGGACATCTGCAAGGTGGACTCTGATTTAGACCCCTTTTTTTCCATCATTTCAGTATGGACTGTGCCGACAAAACTGTTTCCTTTATACGTTATATTCCCCGTACTGTCCGTGACGCCATTTTTATCCTTGCACTGCATGACCCAGGACACTGTATTTCCAACGATCTCATTCTTGATCGTTTTACAATCCTGGTTCTTCTCCTTCTTCTGAGGGATCATGTCCTTTTTGGTAAGACATTGGGTATACGACACCGGGATGGGAGGCATGGGAAACGGCAGCCCTTCGAGCTTCATTTCACCTTTGATTTCCCACATTCCTTCCTGCATGTTCGGTTCCGCAACAGCAACGGTCACGAGAAAAAGCGACACCATGATGATCGCGATCAAACCTGCACCTGTTTTTTTCATAACGGGAGTCTCCTTTTTTCAGATGGCCTTTCGGCACTATTACCGTTGTCGTATCCGGTCCAGATTGATCTCGAAGGCCGCGCAGGGCATGGTGATCTGAGTGCGTTCAAGCACTTCCGGTCGTACTTCGCCGATATAACCCAGTTCAATCCCGCCCACGACCACCCTGCCGCAGCGTCCCTGTATGAAGAGAGGATGTTCCGCCGGATCCAGTTTATATTCCTGACCGAGGTAGTAAAGCAGAATATCGAGCGTTGAATGCATCTCCGAGAAATTGGCTCCCGGGTGAGAAATGATCGCGCCCAGATTCAGGTCCGTGCGCGAGCCCATGTTCTCCTTCTCATCAAGCACGGCGACCTCGCCCACTTCGAACGTCCGGTGCGGATAGAAGGCTTTGGAGCTTGCCGCTTCCACGTTCAGCAGCGACGGAATGACCCGGTTCCTGAGCACCGAGTAGGCAAGCGACATCACGTTGTCCACCTCGATCAGTTTTTCCCCCTTCTGCAAAGCGTAATCAAGTTCTTCCCTCGAACACAGAATATTCGACATGATCTCCTGAAAACCCGAGCCGACCATGTGGCCGCGGATGGTATCGGACAATAATTCGATCCGGGAGATAGCCCCGACCGTCGATTGCCGCGGCATGATCGGTTTGAAGGATTCGTATCCCCTGCTGATCGCATAGTCTTCCACCAGGTCCATGGGATGCATGATATCGTCGCGGTACGGCGGCGCGATCACGGAAACTGTTCCGCGTCCCGCTCTCACGATGTGGCCATAGGAACTGAGATATTTTTTCACATCAGCGGATGAAACATCTTCTCCGAGCCCGGCAGAGAATGTGGCAAGAGGTATGGTGAACGTTCCCGAGGTATCACAGGGAAACGTAACGCGCTTCCCGAGTCCGGTTTCATACGGATAGGTCACCAGCACCGGCTCGATGTCCGCTCCCCGGTCGTAAAAACTCGTTGCCAGGATATTCAGGGTAAGCACCGTCATTCGCAGGTCCGTGCCGGTCACTTCGATCAGCACGTTTTTACTATTCGGTTTCACCTCGCCGATTTCCCTGCTGTTGATGATCGGGGGGAAGGAAAGTGCCCTGCCCAGGCTGTCCGTCAGCACCGGGTACTGCGGGAAGGGTTTCACGATACTGCCGTAGGCGATACCCTTGGGATGTTGTTCGAGGATCTCGGCGAGCGTAAGTTTCTTTTCCATGCCGAGCGGCATGAATGACACAGTGGACGGCCCGGCGAGCCGGTAATCCACGGGAAACTGAATGCGGTCGAGCTCATAGATGCCGATCGAAACCGTATCTCGCTTCCGGCCGAAGATCTCCGAGAGCTTGTCCTGACTCTGGATCATCTGCGCCAGCACGTCGTCGTTCATGTGTATGCCGATCGCGGTGCAGGCCGCGATGTACGGCCTCACTGATTTCATTCCCTTCGCGACCCTGATCTCCCGCGAGGCTTTCCTGCCATGCTTGTAAAAGGGATAGGTCTCGGGCTTTCCGGACAAAGCGATGCGGACCTGGCGCGCGATGCCTTCAGCCGACCAGAGGTCCGGCCGGTTGCTGTCCGACAACTCGACCTTGAGATCGTCGGTCTCCGCGTTGTACTCCTTCAGTTCCGCCTTGGCAAGCATGAGCTTCTTCTCAAGAACTTCGAGGGAGAGCTTTTTGCCGATGAGTCCGTCGAGGTCGTGTTTTTTAATGTCGATTGTTGGCATAGCACTTTAAATTTTAAATTCCAAGTATCTTCTCAGGTCAAATCAGGTCAAAATCTGTTAGCCGCGAATGGCCTAAAAAATGAACCGGCCACTTAGAGAAGCACGCAAGGATCGCAGAGAGAATTAAAATGATACATGGTTTCAGGTTTTTCTTTGAGTTCTTTGCGATCTTTTGCGGCCAATCTGAGTTGTTACTATTTGTTTTTATCATCCCAATTGTATCTTCTTCGTTCTTATAAAATCCAGGTCCCGGGAGAACAGGTCCCGGATGTCCTTGATCCCGAGCGCCACCATGGCCATGCGGTCGAGGCCGAGGCCCCAGGCGATCACCGGCACGTTCACCCCGAGCGGTCTGGTGACCTCGGGACGGAAGATGCCCGCCCCGCCGAGTTCCATCCAGCCGAGTTCGGGGTGCTTCACATGCAGTTCCACAGACGGTTCGGTGAACGGGAAATAGGCCGGCCTGAACTGGAACTCCCCTGCCCTGGCGATCTCCTGGCCAAAGAGCTTCAAGAGTCCGAGCAGCGCCTTGAAATTGATGTCCTCGCCGAGCACGATGCCCTCGACCTGATAGAAGTCGGGCGCATGCGTGGCGTCAACGGAGTCATACCGGAAGCAGCGCGCGATGGAAAAATATTTACCCGGGACCTTCGGTCCCGATGCGAGGGTGCGCGCCGATACTGCCGTGCCCTGACTCCTCAGGATCAGCCGCTTTGCCCGTTCGATGTCAAAGGGATAGCGCCATCCGGTGGAGCCGGTCTTGCCGCCGTTCTTGTGCGCAGTTGCCACGTTCCTGCCGAATGGTGCCTCGATCTCCCTGCATGCCACGGGCTCTTTTACAAAATACACATCGTGAATATTCCGGGCTGGATGGAACTGCGGCATGTACAATGCGTCCATGTCCCAGAACTCGTTCTCCACAAGCGGTCCGCGCATCTCCTCGAACCCCATGCCGACGAATTTGTATTTCACAAAATCGAGGAACTCTTTATAGGGATGTTTCCTGCCGATGCTCTGGCGGGGAGGATTGAGAGCGATGTTGTAGGCGCGGAATTTCTTGTTTTTCCAGGTCCTCAGCTTCAACATCTCGGGAGTGAGCATTGATGCCTCTTCGGCAACGACACCGCGCTCCCTGATCAGTCGGAGCAGTTCCTGCCCATCGTTCGTAAGATCGTAGGTGCGGTTCTTCTTTTCGTTGATGCGGAAGATACCCTTGCCCTTGCCGCGCTTGTGGAAGTTTGCAGTGAGGGCCGCCTGCTGGCCTTCAGAGAACGAGGTCAGATCACGCAGTTCTTTTCCTGCCACGGTCATGATGAGACCGGTGAAAAACTCGTAAACCGATATATCAGCCCCAACGACCAGGACAAGAACGCCACCCTGGGCGACTTGAACAACCTTAGCCTCCTTGAGCGCTCCAACAGCAGAACTCACCTCGGACGGATCCATACCCCAGGTCTGGATGATGTCTTTGACCGTAAACTGCTTTCCTTCACGAAGGGCATTGATGATCCTCATCTCCGGCGTGCCCTTTTCCAGAAACTCCGTTCCTGTTTCGGTAAGTGAAACAAGCGAAGTGACGGATTCGTCCTTCACCTCGAGCAACCCCTTGGACTGGAGCCAGCCCGATGCCATGTCCAGGCGGGACTCATCGAGACCCGATGCTTTCAGGAGTGCAATTGCAGTCAGAGGTTCTCCCTGCTGAAACGAGAGAAGCACCTTGCTTTCAAGCGGGTGGAGACTTTCGAGCAGTTTAATGAGGGGTGATGTCGCCATACGATGCGGATAAGATTACGTTGATTGAAAATATTTGTCAAGAAAAAACAGGGTGAAAGGTGCGTGCCTTTCAGAAGACCAACGGAGGGTGGGAGCGTCCAGCGGAGAAAAATAGAATGTACGCTTCTCTGGGGGCATGAATGAACCCGCCATTCTACCCCTTCATTTTCTCATAAATATTTTCGAAGTGAGCGGCCGTATCCTTGAATGCGCTGAGCACCTGCGGGTCGAAGTGATGGGGTTGCGTCCTGCCATCGCCCTCGGTGATTATGCCGTATGTCGTATTATGACCAATGGTCGGTTTGTATACCCGCGCATTTCGCAGAGCGTCATACTGGTCGGCAATGTTCATAATTCTGCCCTCGAGCGGTATCTGGTCCCCTTTCAATCCGTACGGATAACCACTTCCGTCCCACCGCTCGTGGTGGGAGAGTACCAGTTTTTTTGCCAGTGCCAGCCTTACATGATCGCCCAGTATTTTTGCCCCGAAAATGGTATGACTTTTCATTGTTTCATATTCATCCGGCGTCAGTTTCCCGGCCTTTTTGAGGATATCGGGATGGACATGGATTTTCCCGACATCGTGCAAGGTCGCCTGAACACGGATCCCGTTAATAAATGTTTCGGACATGCCAAGTTCTTTTGCGATCACGGCACAGTATTCACCGACCCGCAGGATATGATTGCCCGTGTCCTCATCATTCGCTTCCGACGCCCGTGCGAGGGCGCGAACGAGATAGTCAAAGGCATGCTCGGTTTCCCTTACCTGGGTGGCAAGGGATTTCATAAAGAGGCTCTGCATGGCAATGCTGTTCAGTACCTCGGCGTCATATCGGGACACTTGCTTGTCGTAATTAAGCGCAAGAATAGCGAATGAGTGCTCGATGAAACAAACTACGTTCGACACTTTGACGGGTATTTGTTCCAATTTCAAGATAAAAGGCCATATGGCAGCATCGGAAAGATCGTCATTATTATAAATGAACGTTTTCGACCCGCCCGTGTCGGTCTTGCGGGGAAGATTTAAGCTGTCGTGGATATCGAGCTTGAGCCACGTCCGGTTTTTGCCCGCCGGCAGTGACTCGAACAAATACCATTGCCACTCGCCTTTTTCGTCGATAAAACCCACGATGACCATCCGCGGTTTGTCCGGCGCCTCGACTGTCCGGCGTATGACATTGTTGACAATATCGTCGAACGACGAAATAAAATTGAAGTTCAAGGGATCAAACGACATCGCCATCTTTTTACCGAAACCGGTCAGATCCTTGATTTTGTCATAGGCGGAATCAAGATCGCCACGGAGGTCCTTCATCTTGAGCAGCATTTTGATCCGCGTGAGAAGCTCCGTTTGGTCGAATGGCTTGCTGATGAAATCCTCCGCGCCAGCCTCAATGCCTTTGATACGTTCCTCCTTCGACGTCAAACCAGTCACCAGTACAACGGGGATGTTCTGATACCGTTCGTCGCCTTTGATACTTTTGCAAACCTCGAATCCGCTTATGTCCGGCATGCTTACATCCAGGAGCACAAGGTCGATCTTTTGTCGATGGATGATTTCTATCGCTGCCCCGCCGCTATCCGAAAGGATGACCGTATATCCGCTCTGGACAAGCAGCCCCTCAAGGATGGTGCGATTCATTTCGTCATCGTCAACACAGAGAATTCGCTGTCCAAAGCTCATTATTCCCGTTCCCCCTTGGTTATAATTTTAAACTAGAAGAACATACCGACAATGCACGCATCATCATGCCGAGATGTCATGATGTCATTCTTAACTTTCCGCAGATCATTTTTTTATGTGCCAGTCCAGGTCCATCCGGAGTTCTCCTTTTTGAAATGTGTACGCACCGGTACGCTCCCTTCGACGCTCTGAGCGACACGACCCGATAATCGGCATAGTCACCCCGTAGGCAGTCCGCGAGTGGAGATGCACCACGCGCGGTAAATCGCAAGAACCAGGAACCAGGGGTAAGAAAGAAAAGGTTTTTTCAACGCACACATTGCATGCTACTGAATAGATAGCAGAAATCCCGCGCGATGACAATCAGGGAATCCCTGACTTTTCGCTTCGATTTTCCTGAGGCGGCGGATGACTGCCGGGGTGTGGAGGATTTATTGCAGATTCGTCTGTCTCTACTCTACAGCGAGGTGAGTCCTTCGCGGACGGCAAATTTGGTGAGTTCCGCTACACTGTGGATGTCGAGCTTTTCCATGATTTGTTGGCGGTACGTTTCAACGGTCTTTGCGCTGACAAGGAGTATGGACGCAATATCCCGCGTAGGTTTTCCTTCTGCCATAAGCTGAAGCACTTCCCGCTCTCGGGCTGTCAGAATCATGAGTGAGGACAACTCGGAATGAGGAAATCGACAGGTATAATCTTTGACTATCATGTCACTAATTTTCGGACTCAGGTACGTTCTCTGATCAGCCAGGGCATGTATGGCAGTAATCAATTCCTGAAAAGCGCATTCTTTCAAGAGGTATCCGGACGCCCCCGCGCTAAGCATCTCCACGATGAATCGTCTGTCAGTATGCATCGACAGCGCGAGCACCTTGACGTTGGGGGTTTTGGACATGATGTGGCGGGTGGCTTCCATTCCATTCATCCGCGGCATGGCGATATCCATGACGACGATATCGGGCTTCAACCTCGTGGCAAGTTCCACGGTGGCCCTTCCGTCGTCCGCCTCCGCAATAACAGTCATACCCTGCTGTTCTTCGATTAACCTGCGGAGACCCTCGCGCAGCATTTGATGATCATCGGCAAGTATTATTTTTATATTCATAGTACCCCTGATTCATATTTCGTTTCGCATGTGAGCGGCGCCTAAAGGCTCGCCGGTATCAGCTAACGGGCCGTCAGTCGATCGCGCAATATTTTTCCACCCGTTCGAACGCTCGTGAATCATAAACAGTCCGGTCCCGCCGTCTCTCCATGTGATCGCTTCCATCTCCCCTTCCGTGATAGTCATCGGAAAGAAATCTTTTATCCGGCGGTGTAACGATAGCAGGAGTAACAGCCTCCAGGAATTGCTACATGAAAAGCAAGTGAAAAGCCGTATCAGGCGTGCCCTATCGTTCCCGATACCAGTTATTGTATCATGATTACGACCGGCCTTTCAATAGCGCGGAGAAAACTGAGTTTTTTTGCTCGGTCAATATATAGAATTCAACACGAGGGCGGTAATTAGTTCTAAAAAAAGATTGACGTGAATGAAATCTGTGTGTTAAGGTATCGCTATGCTAAATCAGAAGATCAAACCACGGTTAAACTACACCATTCTCTGCGATGATGTTCGCCAGGAGATGGGCGGCAAGTTCAGCCTCATGGGCCTGTTCGAAAGCATCTATTCGAACACGTTCCCGGCACTGCACCCCCGTTTTGCAATTGTGAACGAATGGACGGGTGGAAAAGGCGAGTTCCTTTCCCGGATAAGACTGCTTGCCCCGGACCAGAAACAGGTCCTTTCCGAGTCTGATGCAAAGATAAACCTTTTCAACGAAAGCCAGCGTCACCGGGACATATCGGTCCGGTTCAATTCGACGTTCAACGTCCCCGGTACGTACTGGATAGAGACGCTCCTCGATCAGGAGCGGGCCGGCATCATTCCTCTCAACATCCAGATCATATCCAACAAGAATGTGCACTGATACGGGAATCTTTCTCTACTCCGATACAACGATGGTCAATATTCTTTCCTTTTCATGAATCGCCGTTTGGAGCTTTTCCGCCGCTGCCCTGTTCGAGAAACTCCCGATCCTTACGCGGTGCCGCACGCCTTTGCCCGGCAGTTCCGAGGAAACAATGAACGCGGCAAAACCCCGCCTTTTCAGCCGCTTCACCTCGTCCTCGGCCTGCGCCCGTTCCTGATATGACGCGGTCTGCACGGTATAGCGGGCTTTTACATTTGTGGATACAGCAGGCCCTCTTGTTGCCGGTTGTTGCGGTTGTTTAGACGCAACCTGATTGGATCTCGCTGACGGGACCGCCTCTTTGCCAAAGTTGATCTCTATCCGCTTTTCCTTCGGCGCTGAGGGGACCGGCATTGATTTTTGGGCCTCGGCGGCGGGCTGCTGCTTCTCAGTCCTGTTCTCCTCTGTCACGGTCCTGGGCTTGAGGTCGATTGATATTGTCTTGTCGTTCCTGTCGGTCAGTGTCTTGTAGAACGTAAATTCTTCCTGTTTCTGAGCAGCGCTTGACGCTATCTCCGGAAGCGGCGGTGCGATCTCTGCCGACACCCCTGACTTGCTCTGATATTTGCCCACATAATACCCCAAAAAAAAGAAGCCCACCATGAGGACCACACCCAGCGGGATATAAATTAATTTGGACAGAATGCCGCCTTGTTGATTATAGACCATGCTTGTTCCCCTTCGTGATATTCCGCAATCCGCATTCCGAATTCCGCATTACAAAATTGCCATCGCGTCCCCATAGCTGTAAAACCGGTACTTCTCCGCTACCGCCGTACGATACGCCGACAGCGTACGTTCCCTGCCGGCAAAAGCCGATACCAGCATGAGAAGAGTTGATTTCGGCAGATGAAAATTGGTAACGAGACCGTCCGTTACCGTAAATTGATATCCGGGATAAATGAACAGCTCCGAACTGCCTTCACCGGGCGCGACCCTGCTGCCGCCGGCTGCCGCGGTCTCGATCGTTCGCACGCTCGTGGTCCCCACCGCGATCACCCGTCTGCCTTCAGCCTTCGCAAGGTTTATCCGTGCGGCGGCGTCCCCGGTGATCGAGTAGCGCTCGGGCAGCATACGATGGTCCGTGATCCTTTCCACCCGGACAGGCAGAAATGTTCCCGGCCCGACATGGAGCGTGACCATGGCGAGCTGTATCCCTTTTGTTTCCAGCCGTTGAAGCAATTCCCGGGTAAAGTGCAGACCCGCGGTAGGAGCTGCGACCGCGCCCTCACGTGCCGCGTACACCGTCTGATAGCGTTCCCTGTCGGCGTTATCAGCATCACGCTTGATGTAGGGAGGAAGCGGGGTTTTACCGATTTCCGGAAGGGCTATCCGGATGTCGTTTATGCCGTGAAAGCGGACCGTTCTTACGTTGTCCGCGCCTTCACCCGTGATCTCGGCCTCTATTCCCGCTGTGATGCTCAACCGTTTTCCTTCACCGACCCCACCCTTCACGAGTGCTTCCCAGAGGTTCACTCCCTGTTCAGACAAGAGGAAAATCTCGGCCCTGCCGCCGCCTGGTTTTTTTGCCAAAAGCCTGCATGGGAAGACCTTCGTGTCATTCAAGACCAGCAGATCGCCGGGAACAAGATACTGTTCAAGTTCCGCAAAAATGCAATGCGTGATACTGCCGCTCGCGCGATCAACGGCCAGAAGACGCGAACAATCCCTCCGCATTGATGGTTCCTGTGCAATGAGCGATTCGGGAAGGTCGAAGTCGAAGTCGGAAAGTGTGAGGTTCTCTGCAACGGGTGAGGTCATGACGGGATAGTACCATATGATCGGATAAATTCCAAATGACAAAACTCAAATATCAAATAATATCGAGCCTGTTGCACAAATGCTTTCAGAGTGCTTCGACAGGCTCAGCACGAACGGATGAATCTAATGATATCAATGGCCTTACCGTTCGCCCTGAGCCTGTCGAAGGGTGAACGGGTATTTGTGCAACAGGCTCTATCCAAATTCAAAATCACAATATCCAAAACGTTTTGTTTTTTGTGCTTGGTAATTGGAATTTATTTGGAATTTGGTGTTTGTCTCTACTCAAGCGACCTCTTCCACCCGCGCTCGAATTCTTCATAGGACACCATGAGGCCGATGCTGATCGCTTTGCCAATGTCCGCTCCCCGGGCAAGTTCGTCCAGCACATCTTTAACGCGATACATGCCGAATGAATCGATCATGGAGCGGACCGCGGAGAGACTGATTAAATAGGCCGTCTGTGCCTGGCTGCTGCCGAGGCCCATGAACGAGCCTTCCAGGTTCGTGAGCGAGGGGAGCTTTCCGGCCTGCACGAGCTTCTTAAGCGCCTCCTGCTGCCGCGGATCGATCTGCCTCCCCTCGAAGTATTGTGCCAGCCCCTCATTCAACCAGGTCGGACAGCGCCGTGTTATTGCGCGCACGACCGCGTGCGTGTATTCATGGAGAAGAATACTCCTGAGCACCGGCGTCTCCTTTTCGATGCCGCCGATGGGAAGGCGGATCTTCCCATCGAAGAGGCCGCCGCTCCACCCCGGCGCTTCGGTCACTTCCTTAAACTGCTGTCCCGAATACAGGATCACCTGGATCTCCTGTTCAGGATAGTAGGACAGGGAGCGGCCCACCTCACTGTACGCGTCTTCGAGGATCCGGAGAACGATCCTCCCTGCCTCGATCTTTTCCCTGCCCTCATATTTGATCAGAAAGTGGCTTGTTACGTCGCGATTGAAGTCTTTCTCCGCCTTGTGCTCTTTGCGAATGCGGTCGAGCCTCGTGCGAAGATCGGTCGCCGAGGGATTTACTTCAACCGCTTTTTCCCAGTACGATACCGCTGTCTCCAGGTCGTCTTTGCGATAATAAAGCTCGCCGAGAAACTGATATGCTATCGATGCCTTCGGATTGAGCTCAACCGCCTTCGACAATTCCCTTTCAGCGTATTTATCATCCCGCAGGTGGAAGTAGGCAAGGCCGAGGCCAAGGTGGCCTTCAGACTCGGAATCGTTGTAGGTGAGAGCCTGTTCAAAAGAATCGCGCGCGGCCTGATAATCGCCCGCCTTCATCTGCTCGGAGCCTGTTCTCATAAAACGAGCGTAGGCATTCTGGTCAGCTGTCTGGGCAAACACTATGGAAGTTGATGCAATAAAGCCGATAAGCACAACGATGAACAATTTTGCTGATTTTACCATCGGTATCCTTTAGCCCTTACGGTTAATTCAAAAACACAAAGCCCACCTGGAATACATATTAACCAACTTCAAAGCTCCGATGTCTTAGCGGTTGCTGAAAAACATCTGAATAAGTCCAATACGCCAGTCTGGGTCTTTTGCTCGTCATTGTGATGCCCGCATCTCTCACTGCATTTATTTCGTTCCCAGATCCCCCACGATCTCCCGGAACTGCTCCAAAGCCGCTTCAAGGTCTTCAACTATCTCCTAGGCGATGACATCGGAATCGGCTTACATCTCAATCTTTAAGTCTGATAATCATATGAAGGCACCCCATACGTATGCATAAAGTCTCCTTTAATTGACAGGGTTTGTGAAAAAGCGGAGAGACGATATTGACAATGGGTTACCTTATCACCTCCCCAACGCTGCTGAAACAGCCTTCCAGAATACATCGAGCGCTGCATTCACGGCTTTTTGTTTTGCTGCCGTGCTGACAACTTTTGTCATCGAGAGCCCTGCCTCGAAAGCTTCGCGCTCGTCCTCGAGCTGGCGTTTCACATCAGCTTCCGTAATGGAACCGCTTATGTACGCCAAGCTTATCTTTGCAAGCGCTTCTCGCTCTTCTTCAATTACCTTACGCATGGAACTCTGAACATTTGGCCATTCTTTCGCGAGAACGACTTGCATAGCCGCCATCATCTGCTTTTCCGTCTGTTCTGTATTAAACGCCATGATCTTTTCCTCCCGCAAGCCTACTCGTTCGGCTTCTTCGCGTCTTCGGCCCGGACAGCATATCCGAACATCCGTGCCAAACGATCACGATCCAATTCCGCATTTCCTGTACTGTAAGTATTGTCGTTTTTATGTCGGGACTTGTACTTCTGCCACAGTTTTGCTATCCGTTCGGCAATGTCAGTCGAATCTTGGTTCAGACTGCGCACTTTATTCCGAAGAACGAGACCGTTCAGCTCGGACTCGATCGCGACATACTGATCTGAAAACTTGGAATACTGTCTGTTCTGTTCGTCTGCTTCGAGCAGCGTCCCGTAGAATCGATCCACCAAGCTTGCACAACGAAAAGTTGCTTGCTGAGTCTCGGCATTATAGGGTGAGATAAGCTGGATGCTGCATGAGGTGATGATCAGTACCAGAAGGATGCACAGTACTGCTATCCGGACAGATTTTGATTCAGAACGGCCAGAGATTAATTTCATGTGGTTGCCTCCTATTATATCTTATTGCGGTTTCAGATGTTCCTTCCCCGTGACGCCTTATGCCTTACGGCCATTTCCGAGATCAGTCGCAATCTCCCGGAACTGCTCCAGCGCCGCTTCAAGGTCTTCCACGATCTCCTGTGCGATGATATCGGGATCGGGGAGGTTGTCGGAGGCTTCGAGGGATTCGTCCTTGAGCCAGAAGATGTCGAGGCTGGCTTTGTCGCGGCTGATGAGTTCGTCATAGGTATATGACCGCCAGCGGCCTTCATTTTTCCCTTCCTCTCCCCTCCGGGGAGAGGATTGAGGTGAGGGGGAAGGCTTCCACGTCGCCTTACGCTGATGGCGATTCTCGGGATTGTAGTTCTTCACAAACTCGTCAAGGTCAGACCGCTGGAGGGAGCTCGTCTTGAGCGTAAAGTGCATGTTCGTGCGGAGGTCGTAGATCCAGAGCTTCTTTGTCCAGGGCGTTTCGGATGCCGGCTTTTTGTCGAAGAACAGCACGTTCGCCTTCACACCCTGGGCGTAGAACAGGCCCGTGGGCAGGCGCAGGAGCGTATGCACGTCGCACTCGTGCAGGAGCTTTCGCCTGACCGTCTCCCCTGCCCCGCCTTCGAAGAGGACGTTATCCGGCACGACAACTGCCGCGCGGCCATTCTGTTTTAATAGGGTCTTTACATGCTGGATGAAGTTGAGCTGCTTGTTGGATGTCGTGGCCCAGAAGTCCTGGCGCTCGATGATATCGGTCTCCCGTGATACTTTGCCGTTCTCGGCAACGATGGTGGTGCTGCTCTTCTTGCCGAAGGGAGGATTGGTCAGAACGATATCGAACCGGTCTCCCGGGTCGGCGGCAAGAGAGTCCGAAACGATGATAGGAAGGTCCTTGTCGGTCCCGATGCTGTGGAGCATCAAGTTCATGGCGCAGAGCCGGGCTGTGCTCTGGACCAGCTCCCAGCCCTTGAAGGTGGAGCCTTTGAGCTTGCGCTTCTCATCGGCGCTCATGTTCGGATTGTGTTTTACCACATAATCGTGCGCGGCTAAGAGAAACCCGCCGGTCCCGCACGCAGGATCGCAGAGGGTCTCTTTCGGTCTCGGCTGGATCACGTCAACCATGGCCTGGATCAAAGGACGAGGAGTGAAGTACTGGCCGGCGCCGGACTTGGTGTCCTGTGCGTTCTTCTCAAGCAGGCCTTCGTATGCGTCCCCTTTCACATCAGCGCTCATCACTGACCAGTTTTCCTTATCGATCAGGTCGACAACAAGCCGCCGCAGCTTTGAGGGGTCCTGGAACTTGTTCTGGGATTTATTGAAGATCAGACCGAGCAGACCTTTTTCATTGCCGAGGCTTTCGAGCATATGGCGGTAGTGGTCGAACAGATCGTCGCCGTCCTTCTTTAAGAGCGTCGGCCAATTGTACTTCGCGGGAACAGCACTCGGCTGGTTATACGGCGGCTTTGTGCGCTCGTCAGCCATTTTGAGGAACAGCAGGTACGTGAGCTGCTCCACGTAATCGCCGTAGCTCATCCCATCGTCCCGGAGGACGTTACAGTAGTTCCAGAGTTTGGATACGATAGCGGCAGGAGTCATAATTTCCCCGTATTACAAGAACCTCAATATTTGGTATCTACATACATGCCCACTCGTCCATAACAAGGGTACCCATTCTTGTCCTTATGTGGATTGAGCGCTGCGGTGTAAGTTTTGCGCGTAAATTTCTTCCCACACACTGTGCATTCAAAAATATATTGTGGCCCAATATTCGATGACATTCCCCATGAGCTGTTTCGTGATCGGCTTGGACGTGCTGGCCTCACGGTTTGCGGCGCATGAATCGGTCCTGTCTCACTCAATTCAATTACATACCTTGGCACAAATGCTAGCTGAGTGACGGTTGCACCCTGAATCCGGTCAACACGATAAGATCTCGGTTCTCCAGTGGCATGTTTAACTGCGTGCAATAGTAAATTTCCGTCTTGCGTTCTGCGCAGGGAATAAGGCTCAATAATTCGGCTGCTTCCATCGTAGCGGAGATCAACACAAAGCCTGTTCGCCGCCGCAAAACGAATGACTTCGAAAGGAACCGCTGCGTGCCATGCATGAGCCATAACAGGCGGGCGCCATGCGATATCTTCTCCAGCCGCAAGTGGCATCGAAGGCTGAGCAACTTTTTCCGCTGCGCCATGCAGCCACTCGAATACCATAGGCAATTCCTCCCAGAACTGATTAAAAGGAGGCAGTGCCGGTAATTGATGGGCAAGCATGTTTGCCCATTCGGCTTCAAGCTCGGCCCGCGCAGGTTCATGTTCGAGAGATACCATGGTCGGGACTGCGATGCCCTTAAATGCGCATTTCTTTTCAAGAGTGCTCAACACAACTTCTCTATCCGGCCGCATGTCCTTATGTCGATAGAGGTGGACGACATCATAAAGGTCTCTTGGACGTTCGCGCTCAGCCAGAGCTCTTACCTTTTCCGCAAACACTTCCTCAAAAGCATAAGTTTGGACGTGAATTCCGTCTTCCGGCCCGTCTGAATAGGGATGATGTACCTCCCTGCTCACTGGATCAAGAACAAGCACCTCATCGTTTGTAAGATCGAGCTTTATACGGGAGAGATCGCCATCCCTCATCATCGGGCCGCGATAACCGATCCTGCCTTGTACAGATATTTTCCCGCGCGGATTGGTGTACACTTGGAAACGAAGCGTTTCAGCAGGAATTTGAATGCCGGTTGTATCGTAGACCCAGCTTGCAATATCTTGAAATGCTGTTTTTAAATAAACCTCATCAAGATGATCCAGGCTCTTGATCGTGAAATCCAGGTCCTCGGAAAACCTGTACGTTTCGAAGTAACATTTTTTGAGGCAAGTCCCGCCTTTAAACACCCACTCTGGGCCGAGCACTGCATGCTGAGAAATACCCGCAAGGAGCCATCCCAGGACATAGTCTTTCTCAATGACCTGCGAAGCAAGCCCGAACTCTCTTGAAAAGTCCATCACTTCCTGGCGGTCGATCACTCAGCTCTCCTTGACCCAGCTCTGCGGAAGCCAGAGCCGCCACCGTGTGACCAGTTTATCAGCCGGCAGTTTCGGATCGAGTTTGGCATTCCCCGTTGTCAGCCCAGCCTTGCACGCATCCAGGGCGCTCTGCTCTTCCGGAGCATACCGTTCCAGGAGAAAACCGAGACGCTTGAACACAGCACCGTTTTCAAATTTCTTCGCGTACTCGATCAAGACGTCCATATTCTTGTTTTCCGATTTCAGGTAGGCATTGAACATGTCCACAGTTGAACGGATGCCGCCGCCAAGCTGCGGATCGCTCAACATATCGAGGATGGTGCGGGTCGGGTCGGAAACCGATACTTTGACCTGTCCTCGCCACACAGGCTTAAGGCCGAATAGATCCTTTTCCGACATATTACGCAGCAGGAAGTTCGTCCCTTTGATGACAGGCTTGCGGTCCCTTGGCTTTTGCGTTGTGAGCACCAGAACGGTTTTAAATATCTGTTCCGTCAAGTCCCAGTATTCCGCAGCGCTCCACCCGCCGATATAGCAGGGAGCAAACAAACGTTCAGCAATCGGCCACGCATCTTCCAAGGAGATATCGGCATTGCGTGATTCGATCGGAACGGGAATGTAGAATCCTCGCTTTATGCGTGTTACCCATCCCTTCTTTGCCCAAAGGGAAAGCATCTTCGCTGCGTCTGAGGAGGAGACCCCCAAAATACCGGAGGTCTGGGGAACCGAAATCGATCCTTTTGTTCCCCTCAGCACATCAGACAGTCTTTTTCTCTCAATTTTTCCTATGCCGTATTCCATAGTATATTATAGATGCAACAATTCATTCACAGCATGATCTACTACACATATAATATACCATAACCCTACCATTAAGTATACTATAAAGTTAGTAATTCATCATAATGGTGAATTTAGACGACAATACTATACTCAGTAAAAATGATTTTTTACGACCAATCCTCGTGCTTGTATTCTTTTTCAAAATGAATCGCTCTCAAATCCGCAGTACCTCGATAAAGCGGCTGGCCAGTGAGAATAAGGAATTTGATCTTCTCAGCATGTAGCAATAAGCACAATGTGTGCACGGCATAAAAAGGCACAAAACATATTGCTTCTGATCTTTTTCCCCGTATGGTTAATGAACCAATACTCTTCGGATTCTCCAAGCACTTTTCCGGATGTTCCATAACATCCGCAATGTTTCGATCTCCAACGATTCTGATCTCTATCAACCTGCCCTCAAGTTTCTTCGGTGCGAGTAATCGTCCGGTTATATTGATGTCCCTATCCTCTAGAAAAGGACCAAGCCTCGGTAGATCAGGCCGCGGTTTCAAGTCAGGACACGTTGAAAAATAGTAGGGCCAGTTCCATTCGGTTATTTCGAGTGGATAGTAAGTCGATTCATATTGTTCCGGTCGGTCCTTTTTCTTCATAGCGCGCTTTCGAGCATGTGGCGGTAGTGATCAAACAGATCGTCGCCGTCCTTCTTGAGCAGCGTGGGCCAGTTGTACTTCGCGGGCACGGCACTCGGCTGATTGTACGGCGGCTTCGTGCGCTCGTCGGCCATCTTGAGGAACAGCAGGTACGTAAGCTGCTCAGAGCCTGCCCTGAGCGATGTCGAAGGGTAATCGCCGTAGCTCATCCCATCGTCCTGGAGGACGTTACAGTAGTGCCGGATTTTTTGAACAATTGCGGAAGAGGTTATATCCACTATGAGTGGTTACCTTGAGCAGCTAATCGTTCAGCAATTTTTTTTAAATTTTCATAATTACCAGGTGCAAAGACATTATCATATTCTTCAATCTTATATATACTTTGGGGATCTTTAAATACGTCGTCAATGACTCGTAATTGCCGCACTACTTTTTCCTTCAGTGCTACTGTCTCAGCTTTTTCTTTGGCAATTTCCTTTTCTTTATCACTATTCTCAACGCTACGAATTCTTACGTCTTTATCAATTTGCTCAATTGCACCCCACTCCTCATCAGTCAGCTCATCTGGCTTTTTAGTTAATAGGGGATGTTTGTACAATATCGACTGTAATAATTGCCTTAATATGATATTTTTTTTCTGATTAACTTTGAGCTCAACGGTATCTCTTGCTTGTGATAAAAGCAACTCATAATCCTTTTCAGTCATCCACGCAGGCTTTTGTGATTTTAATATCGCTTCTGCATCTGATAAGTTTTTAAATTTAAAATATTCTTTGATTTCTGCGGCGTATGCAAATTTTTTTAGTTCATTTCTTTCCTTATCGTTTAATACATCCAAATCACATTTTTCAATAAACCTCATCGGTTCCCATTCATTCCCTAACTCCTGAAACAACATTGAATTATATTCTCTCCTTAAATACTTTAAATAATCAGCCCAACAATCATCTAATATGCCATCTGGCTTATTTTGTTTTAAATTACTCAATGTAATTTCAATTGATTGAAATAATTTATCTCCCTTTACCATAACGATATATTTTTGATTTAGATCTCTTGCAATTTCTGTCCACTCTTTTTCGGGAAAATGGAGTGGCTTAGGAATATTCAAAAGTTCTACTATACGACTTGGCTTCCAAGCCGTATAACTTTCGAAAGACAGCATCTTCGACAGCTGATTAATTGCTTTTCCCTTTATCGAAAGCCATTCTTCATCGTTTAAATAGTCTGGTTTATCAATCGACAAGATTTGATAGCTCGTACTTTTATCAGATCTTCTTTCCGAGTCGCGCTCAATCTTACTTTCCAGTGCTGTCTTGCGTATAGAATACCATTTGTCGCTATTTATATAAAAAGGCTTCTTTTTTCTTAATATCTTATCTGCATTATATTTGGCTGATGACTCTAAACTGTCTATTGCATTAACACGCATACTAAATAGTAATGATCCCCAAATAATTATTACCCATGCAATAGTGACAAATGAAATGATAGAAGCTATGCCGGTCTTAGCAAATGCTTCCTCCGCTTTCCCTTTACTGTGTGAAATGTCGAGATTTCCTTTATTAACACCGCTACCCACTGACTTAATCAATAATTTCAAATTGCCGCCAGGTGGCAAATTAGGGTAAACAATTTCTAGTGCATCCTTTGTTTTATATTCTTTGGGAGTATCGGCGTTTGAATATTTACGCAATTCATAAGATGAAATGCGAGCAGCAATGACTACTCTGATTTGTTTTGCTTCCGCATTGCCTATATTAAACACTTCTAATTGCTGTATGCTCTCGGTCGTTTTCTCTTCAAGCAGCTTTGTCGGTATTCGTTCAGACAATGCATATCTTATGTCAACTTTTTCAGCATTAAGATTATATGTAAATATAGCTATAATCAGACCAACAATAAGCGTACCTATAATTGTTTTCATATGTTACCCCCAGGCGTTACTGAGATATCTTGTTCTGTTCGCGCTTAGATTTGTCCGGTAAACGCCTTTTTCAATATAGACTGCCGCAGACGTTCACCTCGTCTTAAATTCGCATCAATATCCTTTTCGATATCCGTAATGATTGACATTCTTTCTTCAATTTTCTTAATGATCTCTTTCTGCTCTAGGAGGGGTGGCAACGGCATTGTAATCCATATCATCCGAGTCAATCCAAGATCTTGGTTGCCGACGCCATGGGTATACCGCTGCGATTGCCTATAACAATGCAGCGAATTTAGCGAATGCTGTAAGTAAAACCGCTCTATTGGAGCTACTATCTTTAATACAGCAACATGAACCCAGACGCTGAATTCCCGTTTTACTGTATTTATCCTTGCAATGCCAGTAGTGCCACCCTTTGTATATAAGAGATCACCGAATTCAGGCTTACATCTTTCAGTCAATTCAGCATGTAATGCAGGTGTAATGTATTTCGCCGTCGCAAAGTCTATCCCGTCGGGCCTAATATTTCCACCAGATATAAAAGGAATGCCAGACTGAGAATATTTCGGACTGAAGTGTGGCCCGTCTTTCACTGACCATGATAGTTGCCCCAGGTTAGTCCATACCCATGATTTCGGTATCTTGAAAGTATCCTCAGGCTTGGGTGGGTGTGCTTCGATATATTTTGTTTTCCACTTATCGTCCTTTGGTTTTTTCCCTTTCGCCTTCATCTTCGTCAGTACAGCCTCTTCCCACTTTTCCCTCCGCTCAGCCAGAATGCGCTTTAGAAGTTCACTCGCAGGCTCAACATAAGGATGAACCTTACGCCATTCTTCGGTAAGCTTACCCTCGACAGCAGCTTTGAGGACAGCGGCTTTGTATCGTTTAAGATTGGCCTTAACCCGTTTGAGATTGGCGACGGCTTCGTCCAGGCGGGAGAATTGCTTTTCGATCTCCGCGACGATGAGTTTCTGCTCCAGGATGGGGGCGACAGCTACCTGTACCGCATTGTAGTCATCTCTACTGAGGCCCGGGACAGCAGTGGACTTGTCTAACGTTTTTAAATTCAATCCTTTCAATAGATATTCAAAATAACGGAGATCAATATCTTCTCTTTTTTCGGCAAAATACGTTGTGTCTATTGGCCAGCATGGCTCAGGTGAATAATACACCGCCCCAACAGAACCCTTCCTTCCAATCAGTAACGCGGCTCTACTTGTAAGAGCCTGGGAATGCTGTCCAACTTTTCCACTTGATCCATAAACTGGATGTTTCCCTTTTGCATCGCGCTTCGATTCGGTTAAACTTTTACCATAGGAAATAGGCAAGGCTTCGCCGAGCGTGGTTATGGTCCAATCTTTTGGCAATTCATCAGAAACTTGTAAAGTATTTTTATTCATTGTTTAACATAAACTAAGCTGCTAATACTCCATTTAATTCGTCAAGAATCTTATTCAAGTCATTCCCGAATATCTGATGCACCCTGCCAATTCCACCTTCTTGTGCGAATGGTGCAAAATCAAAATCGTCTGCTTCAATACTCAGATTGGCGGCGATATGATCGCGAATCATTTCGAGCCAGCGAATTTGTTCTTTCGTAAACTCTGGATTCCCGCTTTCGCGGGAATGACGGATTGTTTGTGCCATCCACTTCTCGAAATTCGCATTCACCCGCTCAGGAAACGGGACAAGCTCATCGTCCCGGTGCATGGCAAAGCGCACGAGCGATACGAGATCCGTAAGAATATGCGGGGCGCTTGCGCCTTTGACCTTTGACTTCTCCAATGCTGCATAAGCATTCCAGAGATTATCCACTCTCCACTGATGCGGCGGCTTTTCAATGCGGCTTGCAAGGTCTTTGATATCTTCGTACCGCAGCCGCTGCTTATAAGGCATGCTGTAAAGAACCTGGAGCGCGGTGATCTCGTCCTTATGGTCTTTGATGAACTGCTCGAAGGACTGCACCAGGCCTTTCGCCTTTTCCAATGCCTGCGCGCTGAAACCTGCCTCTATGACCCGGTCCTGACTCACAACATCAATCGTTTGCTCGCTCTTCTTTTTGAGTTCCACGAGAAGCTTCCGAAGCTCCGGATTATGTAAAGGCTTTACTGCTTCCTGAATCAGCACGGCAGCAGCCTTTTGTATCTGTGCCTCGCTCGGTTCTGCCGCACCGGGGTTATCCAGCTTCGCCTGTTCAACCTGTCGGTCAGGATCAATGGCAGTGATGAGTCCTGCGCACAGGATCTTAAGGCTCTTATCCGCAAGCTTCCTGATCTCTGTATGGTCTTCGGCGCTGATGGCGTGCTCCATGCGCGCCATGCGCACGGCTATGGAGGAGATCACCTCGGGTTCGATATTCCCGAGAGACACGAACTGGAGCAGCTTTTCGAAGGACACGTTGCGCTTCTTTTCCATGGGCCGGGAATCGGTCTTATCCTGCTCGCACACGCCCACGGCATCGACGATGATGAAATGGTCCTTGGTCCGGGCATCGGGAGTGACTGCCTTCAGGTCGTCGTCATTGATTATGCGCACGCCGCGGCCTTTCATCTGCTCGAAGAAGCTCCGGGACTTGACCGAGCGCATGAAGAGCACCACTTCGAGGGGCTTGATGTCCGTGCCGGTCGCGATCATGTCAACGGTGACGGCGATGCGCGGCATGGGGCTCGTGCGGAATTCGGCGATCAGGTCCTCCGGCCTTCTGCCGGTGGTCCTGTAGGTGATCTTCTGGCAGAAGTCATTGCCTTTTGCAAACTCCTCGCGCACGATCTTGACGATGTCCTCGGCATGGGAGTCGTCCTTGGCAAAGATAAGCGTCTTGGGCACCCAGGTCCGCCCAGGGAAGATCTCGGTCAGTACTTTATCCCGGTAGGTCCGGACCACGGTGCGTATCTGGTCGGGCGTAACAACCTGCCGGTCGAGTTGGTCAGGATCGTAGGCCAGGTCCTCGTCGAGCCGCTCCCACCGCACGGCCCGGGTCTCGCGGTCGCGCTTGTCCACGTAAAAGCCGGCCTCGACCTTTCCGCCGCCCTCGGTGATCGCGGTCTTGATGCGGTAGACGTCGTAGTTCACGTTCACGCCGTCGGCAACTGCCTGCTCATGACCATATTCCATCACGAGATTTTGATTAAAGAACCCGAAGGTCTGCTTGTTCGGCGTGGCGGTCAGGCCAATGATCGAGGCGTCGAAGTATTCGAGCACCTGGCGCCAAAGGTTGTAGATGGAGCGGTGGCATTCGTCGGTCACGATAATATCGAAGGTCTCGATGGGTATGGCGGGATTGTATTCCAGGGGCGGCACTTCCTTATATACAGTATCCAGACCCTGCGCGGACACCTCGTCCCCTTCTTCGGGCAGATCCACACCTTTGAGCATGGAGTAGAGTCTCTGTATCGTGCAGATGCAGACCCGAGCAGTGGTATCGAGCGTATTTGAAGTGAGGCGCTGGGCGATGTACTCTTCCGTGAACTTGAAGTTGTTGTAGGGCGAGAGGTACTGCTGGAATTCCTTCAAGGCCTGCCTGCCGAGATTGCCCCGGTCTACGAGGAACAGGACCCGCTTGGCACCGCCGAACTTGATCAATCGGTACAGGAAGTTGATGGCAGTGAAGGTCTTGCCGCTTCCGGTCGCCATCTGAATGAGTGCCCGGGGGCGGTTCTCGGAAAGCGACTTTTCGAGGTTCTTGATCGCTACTATCTGAGCGGGCCAGAGGCCGTCTTCGATCAGGGGCGGCATTTGGCGGATGCGAGAGTTGAGGGTTGAGACGCCGCCGTAGATAGGTGACCTGAATGCAGCGTGATCGTCCGTGGCGGGAACGCCGTCTTCAAGCCATTTGGCCATCGTTTCGGGCTGATGAAAGGAAAAAACATTCCGGGACCGGGGCTCGGGATCGAATCCGTTCGTGAAGCGTGTCTCAATGCTCGTCGATTGATAACAGAAGGGCAGAGGCCGAAACCAGGCCGGTAGGCTGTCAGGAAGGCCGTTCTTGTACCTGTCCGACTGGATTTCCACACCGGTAAGGGTCGTGCCCTCTTTCTTCGCCTCGATCACCCCCGCAGCCTTGCCGCCGACATAGAGCAGATAGTCCGCAGTGCCGTAACCGGATTTCAGCTCGAACTCACGGATAGCCACGCCCTGTTTCGCGTACAGGTTAACCGCTTTAGTGTCCTGAACAACCCACCCTGCCGATACCAGCATGCGGTCGATCTGTTCTCGGGCTATGTCTTCGGGTCCTGGGGGCATGCGGCCTTTCAATAAAGCAAGTTTGCTAAAATCACGGCGCGCTGAATTGATTGTGCTGAGGATAGGTTTATGGCTGCTAATGTATTATAAAAAAAGGAATATGTCAAAGACATTCATGCTGTTCTTTATAGCGTCTTAGGGGCAACAAAAAAGAAGGGATCACAGGGCAAGACAATTACGGAAAGCGGATTCTTCACAAAATGGATGGCGAAACTCGTAAAACTAATAGGACTGGACGAATATCCCCCTCTAATCCTTCATCACCTTCACCATCACCCTGCGATCGCGCGGGCCGTCGAACTCGCAGTAAAATACCGCCTGCCACGTGCCGAGCGCGAGCCTCCCCTCCTCCACCATGATCGACTTGGACACGCCGATGATGCTCGACTTGATGTGCGCCGCGGAATTTCCTTCACTATGGCCGTACTGGTCGTCAAAGGGAATGACCTTGTTCAGTTCCTTCAGTATATCCCGCCCCACGTTCGGGTCTGAGTTCTCGTTGATCGTGATCCCGGAGGTCGTGTGGGGCACATAGACGTAACATACACCGGAGCGGATGCCGCTCTCCGCCACGAGCCGCTGCACGCCCTGCGTGATGTCCACAAGCTCTGTTCTGGAATTCGTCTTTACTCTGAGTTGTCTGATCATTGCTACCCCCTCCTTTAAAACGACGGACGATGGACGATCGTTCGCTTCGCTCTCTGGGACGACGGACGTGTATTTCACGATGGACGAGGGACGACCACTCGCTTCGCTCGTTAGGACGATGGACGATAACTTCTGAAATACATGACGGACGATGGACGATCGTTCGCTTTGCTCTCTGGGACGACGGACGCGCACTTCAGAAATACATGACGGACGTGTACCGCACGATGGACGATGGACGATCGTTCGCTTCGCTCTCTGGGACGACGGACGATAACTTCTGAAATGCATGACAGACGATGGACGCTTTTCACCTTGGATCTCAGTCATCTACAAAAGTTGTCAGCTTTTTTCTCCATCGTACTGAGCATGGCAAATATGTGTTCGTACTGTTCGTCCAGCTTATTAAACGTTGCATCATCAATGTAGCCGCACTGTAAAGCAAATTCCAGCCACGTTTGAGTTTCTGAGGCTTCCTGCCCGGAATCAGAAAGCTTATTGATGAACACTGCTTTATAATTCCTTTTTCTCCAGCCCTCGGAAAGATTAGCACACACGCTACGGGAAGACCTTCGAATCTGATCTGTTAATGAATATTTCTCTTCGGACGGGAACCCCTTAGAGATATGGTATATCTCCATGGCAGCCTCAAAAGCCATTTTATAAACATCGAGATCCCTTACGCTATTAATCCTCTTCGCAGTATTCTTTTTATCCATCGTCCCTCGTCCCTCGTCCGTCGTCTCTCGTCCCAAGCGCGTCCTCTCGTCCGTCGTCTCTCGTCCCAAGCGCGTCCCTCGTCTCACGTCCGTCGTCCATCGCCTCACTACGCCTCAATCCCCACATCCTCCCGCCCCTTCCCTCGTTTTTCATCGACGATTGGATAGATGATGTGAGTAATAAGCGAATTAATGCGCGCGAGGTTCCCGATCATGTCAAGGTGGATATGGCTCGTTTCAATGGATTCCCGGAACCCCTTGCGGAGCCGGTCGAGATGCGCCTGGACCAGTTCCCGCTCCATCATGCCGAGTTCTTCCTTGTTCCGGAGCACCTGGTCGGCAAGAACCAGGTCATTGCTCCCGAATGCCGAGATGGCGATATCAAAGTTCTCGATCACCTTTTTGTGGAAGAGGACTATCTCATCCAATCCTTCCTGGGAAAAGGTGATCCCTTTGCTGATCCGCTTCAGCGCCAGCGGCATGATGTTCCTGTCGATGATATCGCCGATATTCTCAAGGTTACGGGAGATCTCGAGCACGGCCATCGAACGCCGGGACTGGGATTCGGTAAGATTCGACGACGAAAGCCGGGTGATGTAGAGCCGGATATGCCGGTCCAGAAGGTCGATCAGGTTGTCCTTGTTCTTGATCGCGTTTATGGACGCGGGATCGTCGCTCTGGAAAACCTTCACCGCATCGATCAGCATCTCCCTCACGATATCCGAAACCCGGAGCGCCTCCCGGCTTGCCTGTCCCAGCGCCAGCGCGGGCGTGCCGAGCACATGCTCATCAAGGTATTGGGGCCCGACCTTTTTCTCTTCCTCCTGTTCAGGCACCAGTTTCATGACCAGCTTCGAGAACGGGCCAATCAAGGGAAGGAAGATGACCGCCATGATAACGTTGAACAGCGTATTGGCATTTGCAATCTGCCGGGTAAGGTCCGGGGTCGTGGTGGTGATCAGATGCGAAAACGTCGCGAGAAACGGCAGGAACAGCAGAACGCCGATTACCTTAAAGAGCAGATGCGCCCAGGCCACGCGCCTCGCCTCGGCAGGCGAGCGCAGGCTTGCCAGGAACGCCGTGGCGCAGGTGCCGATGTTTGCGCCGAGGACAATATAGATCGCGGCGGGAAGTGGTATCAGACCGCTCGCGGCAAGGACGAGCGCCATGCCCATGGTCGCCGCGCTGCTGTGAATAAGTGCCGTTACGCCCGCCGAGAGCACGATCCCGATGACCGGCGTATCAGTGAGGGCGATAAAGACCTGGCGGAACAGCTCGTCGTTCTGGAGCGGCGTCATGGCCTCGATCATGATCTTGATGGAGAGGAAAACAAAGCCGAAACCGAGCACGCCCTGGCCGAAGTTCCTGAAAAGCATTCTTTTGGCAAACAGGGTAAAGGACAAACCGATCCCGACCAGAAGCACGGCATAATCGTAGACGTGGAAGGCGATCAGTTGCACCGTAAGCGTGGCGCCGATGTCCGCGCCGAGGATAACTCCGAGGGTCTGGCGGAAGCTCATGAGCCCGGCGCTCACGAACCCGACGAGCATCACCGACGTTGCGCTGCTCGACTGGATGAGACCGGTGATGAACGCCCCGCCGCCCACGGCAGCAAAACGATTGCTCGTGAGGGACCGGAGAAGCGAGCGGATCCTGGAACCGGCGGCATTCTGGAGCCCGTCGTTCAGGATCTTGATGCCGTAGAGCAGGAGGAGCATCCCGCCGAAAAGGCTGATGAATATCATGGAGCTACTATGCCTATTTTTTTCCCGTTCGTCAACGGGAAACTGACGTATTATACAAAGTCGTCAGGGAGACGGGAACCGTAAACAACACGATGGATTTCCACGAAGCAGCCTCTACGGTTAGCAACCCTCTCCATGCAAGAGAGTGACACCATGATAAAACACCATATAGGCTCACATTGAGGTTGAAACCGCCTTCTGTTCCAAAACCGCATTAAACTGCTTCAGGGTGTCATCCGGAATAGGTTGCATCGAAATATCATTGAAAAGCTATTCCATATTTGCATATTAGTCTTTTGATCACATTCAAATAAATTCAGCTGGATACGTCATACTTTTTCTTAAATTCATTGACCACGCCAGCAATCTATGCTACTGTATTTCGTACCGATAATAACTTTTTATGTATAGTACAAAGAAGGAGAGGACCTATGGCGTTCTTTGAATGGGAAGACGATTATACTGTCAACATTGACGAGATTGATGCACAGCACAAGCGCCTTGTGGCCATGATCGAGGAGTTACACGAAGCCATAACGGCCGGGAAAGGCTCCTCCGCCCTCGACAAAATCCTGGCTGACATGGTGGACTACAGCAAGACGCACTTTGCGACCGAAGAAGACTACATGACCAAGTACGATTTCCCCGGATACGCAGCACATAAGAAAGAGCATGACGCTTTTGCAGCAAAAGCACGCGAGCTTCAGCAGCAAACCGGCAAGAGAACTATGGTGATCACCTTGGAGACTGCCAACTACCTCATGGATTGGCTGCGCGACCATGTGTTGGGTACCGATAAGCTGTATGCCCCCTTCTTGAACAGCAAAGGTGTTCATTGATTGCCTAACAAGAGCCGTCAACGTTACCGGCGCGAACCGCCAGGTTCTAAGGTTCGTAGTTCTGAGAACTCTGAATGCTTCTGAATAATATTTTTACTTCCCCCCGCTCCCCTTCCTCACGAACTCCATCTCCTCATCTCGGTTATGCACGAGACCGTCCAGCTTCGCGTCCAGCAACTCTGCAAGAAGCTTCTTGTACCGGGGTCCGGGCGGGATTCCCATTTTCTTGAGATCGTCTCCGCTCAGTTCCACCTTGATATTACGGAGGCGGGTAAGATACAGAGAAATATACTTCTTGGCCTTGTCCTGCTTTGCCTTGGCCATCATCAACAGAAGCGACTCGGTATCGAGCGTTACGAGCAGGTCATAGACGCGGCTGGGCGCTATTTTCGGTTCTTTGTAGAACGCGGCGAGAACCGCGCGGTACCGTTGACGTGAATGCCGCACCCGTTCCCTGGTCCTTACCGGGACCGACATCCGTTCGAGCGTCTCGTCCACCGCCCTGTCCTTCATCCGGTCAAGCAGCCCCAGAAAGAACACAAGCCATGTCTCTACCGTGACGTCCAGGTACAGAAGTCTGAACCAGGTGAGCGTTTCACTGATCCCGGTAAAGAGCCGGTCCGTTTCAGCCGTGGCCTTTAGATCGGGATGGAGGAACTTCAGCAGGTCGAAGTGCTTCATGCGTTTGAGGAGCTTCAGCGGTTCGGCCTCCGAGAAGAGCAGAACGAGTTCCGCATGCAGCCGCTTGCCGGTCAGCCGGTCAAAGAGCTTCATGTTCACGGCGCTCTTGATCAGGTTCTCGGTATGTTTGCTGAGGGTGAGATCGAACCGCTGTTCGAACCGGATGGCCCGGAGCACGCGCGTGGGGTCTTCCACGAACGAAAGACTGTGCAGCACGCGGAGTGTCTTCTCCTTGATATCGCGAAGTCCGCCGAAGAAATCGATGATCTCTCCCACGCGTTTCCGGTTCAGCCGTACCGCGAGCGTATTGATCGTAAAGTCACGGCGGTAGAGGTCTTTTTTGATGGAAGAAAGCTCCACGGTCGGCAGGGCCGCGGGCGATTCGTAATATTCGAGCCGGGCCGTGGCAATGTCGAGCTTCAGCCCGTTCGGCAGCACGACGACGGCGGTGCCGAACTTCAGATGGGTTTTCATGTGTCCGCCCGCGCGCTTCACGAGCATGCCCGCGAAAACGATTCCGTCGCCCTCGACCACGATATCGATATCCAGGTTCGTGACCCGCAGGAACAGATCGCGCACAATGCCGCCCACGAGGTAGACCGGGAAGCCGGCCTCGTCGGCTACTTCGCCGACCAGTCTGAGCGCTTCGCGCGCGTCCGGAGGGACACGCTCCTCGATCAATCCCTGAACATTCCTGGTGGAACGAAGCATGATCGCTTCGGTCCCGGTCACCTCGGCCAGACGCTCTTCGTGGAGGGAGCGCAGGAGGTCGGTACGGGTGATCGCGCCCACAAGTGTGCTGTTCTTGTCAAGGACCGGGAGAAAGCGCTGGTGCTCCTCGATCATGATCTTTTCCAGCAGTCCCATGGGCATGTCGGGAGACGCGATCGGACCGCCGGTGGTCATGAATTCCTTGACCTTCTTTTTTCCCAGGTTATGGAAAAGCGCCTTCTGCACGACCTCACGGGTGATGATGCCGAGGAACTTTTCATCGCCCATGATCGGCAGCACGTTCACGCTGAACCGTGTCATGGCCTCGCCCGCCTCGGCGATCGTACTGCCGGACGGGATGGTCTTGACCGGCGAGGACATGACCTCGCTCGCCACCTGTCCGGGCTTGATATGCTGTTTGAGGAGCTCGATCAGGCGCTCCGTGGTCTGCACGTGGGTCAGGTCCCTGGCCACCGCCGATGCCGCTGTGGCGTGTCCGCCGCCTCCCAGTTCCCCGGCCACCTTGCCGACATTCACCTGGGGTACCCTGCTGCGGGCGATCACGTGCGTCTTGTCGCCCATCTGCACCACGAGAAAGAGCACATCGAGGCCCTCCATGTCCCTGATCTTATGCGCAAGGATCGCGAGGTCCGGAACATAATGCGGTATCGCCAGCGTTGCGATCACCACCTGCACACCGTTAATGTCGTAGCTTTTGGCGGATTCGATCAGGTTATTCAGAATCGCGACCTGTTCAACGGTCAGCTCGCGGGATATGAAATCCGAGACAATGTTAAGCTGCGCCCCCTGGGAAAGGAGATAAGCGACAACCAGCACGTCCCGCTCCGTGGTGGACACGAACGTGAGCGAGCCGGTCTCTTCATAAATGCCAAGGGCGAAGATGGTCGCCTCGAGCGGCGTGATCGGGATCGCCTTTTGCCTCAGCAGTTCCACCATGATCGTGGTCGTTGCCCCGATCTCTTCCACGACTTCTATTGTTCCCCTGATATCTCCGGCCGTCGACGGATGGTGATCGTAAATGGTCACCGTCACACCGGGGCGCTTCAGCGCGCCCGCGAGCTTGCCGAGCCGCTCAGGGTTCCGGTTATCAACAATGATAAGCCCGGTTATGCCGTCCACATCGATGTTCTTAAGACGGTCCACCTCGAGCGCGTACAACGCCGACTGGAGAAAAAAATCCCGCATGCTCTTCTCCTGCGACCCCGGAAACACAAGCCGGGCGCCCGGATGGAGCTTCTTTGCCGCGACCATGGAGGCCAGGGCGTCGAAATCAGCGTTCGTATGACTGGTGATGATTTCCATAATTAATTATGAAACACGCACGAAATCCGAAATTCAAAATCCTAACCCGGACAATCCGGAACCAATGGCATCTCTCGCAGAGGACGCAGAGTACGCAGAGTTAAATCAAAACCTTTAAGTATTGGTTTTAAACCAGTACATTTTTTGAGCTTTTCTCTGCGAACTCTGCGCCTCTGCGAGAATATTTCTTGCCGTTCATTTGTTTACTCCGAACTCCGAACTCGGCACTCCGAACTATCCACGGGGATGATACTTTTCGTGCACCTTCCTGAGCCGCTCGCGGGAAACGTGCGTATAGATCTGTGTCGTTGAAATGTCCGAATGGCCGAGCATGGCCTGCACCGCCCGCAGATCGGCGCCGTTATCAAGCATATGCGTTGCAAAGGAGTGGCGCAGCGTATGCGGTGAGATGGCCCTGCTGATACCGGCCTTGAGTGCATAGTGTTTGATCCGCTCCCAGAACATCTGACGGGACATGCCCCGGCGCCTCGAACTGATGAACAGGTGGTCGGAATCCGCGCCTTTCAACAGGGAGGCACGCCCGCTCCCGAGATATTGGGAGATCGCGGCCATGGCGATCTCCCCCATGGGCACGGCCCGCTCCTTCGATCCCTTTCCCATCACGATCAGATAGCCCCGTTCAAGATTGATATCGCGCAGCTTGAGCCCCACCAGCTCGCTCACGCGAAGGCCGGCGGCATAGAGCAATTCGAGCATGGCCTTGTCGCGAAGCCCGAGAAGGGTGGCGGGATCCGGTTGTCCGAGAAGCGCGTCCACATCGGTTGTGGAGAGGGTCTTTGGCAGGCGTTTCCATCCCCGCGGGGTCTCGATGTTCTCGGTGGGATCGATGCGTGCGTGCTCATCGGTCATGAGATACTTGTGGAACCCTCTGACCGCGGCAAGGCACCTGGCGGCGGATGGGGTGGATAGCCCCGCTGAGGAAAGATGGGCCATGAACGAAACCACATCGGACCGGGTGATCGTGTCGGGTTCTTTTGCCTTCATGAAAAAGAGGTACTTGCGAAGGTCCCGCTCATAGGACTCCAGCGTATTCCGTGCAAGCCCCTTTTCCACGGCCAGGTAATTGAGGAAGTTCGCGAGAAGTGATTCTTGCATATTAGACGGTCACCATGCAAAGTTTGATGCAATAGGGAGTACGTAGGGATCGCCCTTCGACAGGCTCAGGGCGAACGGAGGAATCAATGCTTTTCTAGACTTTTATCCGTTCGTGGTGAGCTTGTCGAACCACTCACAACAACTTTCAACAGCCTCGCAATTTTTTAATGCATTCAGAATAAAGGTGATAGCGTACATGAATACGCTCCTCACCCGACATTCACCGCGCCGATAAGGTTTTTGATATCATCCACGCCCTGTTCGCGCATGAACGTCTCGATACCGTCGATCACGTTGAGCGTTGCCCGGGGATCAATGAAATTCGCTGTTCCCACGGCCACCGCGGAGGCGCCGGCAAGAATGAATTCGAGCGCGTCCTCTCCCGTGACGATGCCGCCCATGCCGATGATCGGGAGCGGTACCGCGTTTGCCGTTTGCCACACCATGCGCACGGCCACGGGCCGGATGGCCGGACCGGACAGGCCGCCGGTGCAGTTCGCGAGCCGCGGCTTCCGGGATCGCACATCGATGGCCATGCCGAGGAGCGTGTTGATGAGCGACAGGCCGTCGCATCCCGCGTCGCGGGCAATCCGGGCGAACTCGGTAATATCGGTCACGTTCGGCGAAAGCTTTGCGATGACCGGCAGTCTCGTGGCCTTCCGGACCGCGGAAAGGAGCTCAAAGGCCGCCTTGGCGTTCGTGCCGAACATGATCCCGCCCGCTTTCACGTTCGGGCATGAAATGTTCACTTCCAGGCCGGACACGCCGGAAACGTCGTCAAGCCGCTCCACGACGCCGACATACTCTTCAAGACTGTACCCGAAGACGTTCACGATCACCGCGGTGTCGAACTTTCTGAGGTACGGGAGCTTCTGGTTGATGAACACGTCAACACCGGGGTTCTCGAGCCCGATGGCGTTCAACATGCCCGACGGCGTTTCCCAGATCCGCGGCGGCGGGTTGCCCCGGATCGGTTTGAGCGATACGCCCTTGACGATCACGCCGCCGAGCCTGTTCAGGTCAACGAACTCCGCATACTCCTCGCCGTATCCGAAGGTGCCTGACGCGGTGAGCACCGGGTTCTTGAGCTTGATCCCGGCAAAGTCGATGGAGAGGTCGAGCCTCTTTAATTCGGATTTTGGATTTTTGATTTTGGATTTGTTTTTATTCCGCATTCCGCACTCTTAACTTTAGTTCACTTTAGGCACTTTAGCTCACTTTAGTTCACTTTAGGCACTTTTTACTTTGAACTCATTACTCCCCCCACTCGATCTCCCGCGAGTCGAACACCGGACCCTCTTTGCAGGCGCGTTTGTAACCGCCAGCCTTCATCGGGACCGAACAGCCCATACACGCGCCAAATCCGCAGGCCATGCGTTCCTCGGTCGAGACATAACAGGTGATCGAATGTTCAGCGGCGATCCTGCTCACCGCGGCCAGCATGGCATGGGGCCCGCAGGCGTACAGCGCAAAATGGGTCTTCTTCCCCTTCTTCGTCAGGAAGGCATTCAGGATGTCCGTGGATTTCCCCATTCGTCCCGAACTCCCGTCCTCGGTCGCAATGGAAACTTTGAGCGAATGGTCCCTGAAACTCTTCAGAACGCTGACCGGCGGAAGGCTCTCTGTGTTCCGTGTTCCGATAACTACCTGTGCCCGGGCATTGGTGCGAAGGGCTAAAAAATGCAGCGGAGGAAAGCCGCTCCCTCCGGTAACCAGGACCGGCGTTACCGTTTTATCCGGCATCGGGAACCCTTTTCCCAGCGGCCCGAGCAGGGAGAGCGTTTGACCGGCCTCCGCGCGGGTGAGCAACGCTGTCCCCCTGCCCGCGACGCGGTACAGTATCTCTATGGATGATTTTGAAGGAATGGAAGAAATGCCGAAAGGACGGGCGAGAAGGGGGTCCCTGTTCCCGGTGACTCTGAGCATCACAAACTGGCCGGGGACGGCCGCGGCTGCCGCCTCGGGCGCCTTGAGCACGAGACGGTAATATCCCCTGCCCGCGGGTTTGTGCAACAGTATCGTTGCCTTGTGCGGCTTAGTCAAGGGTTATCTCGATCTCCTGGATCTCGTACTCCACGGTCTTGACCGGGGTCTTGATCGACACCACATCGCCGACCTTGTGCCCGATGAGCGCCTTGCCGACGGGCGATTGGATCGATATCTTCCCCTTTTTTAAGTCAGCCTCTTCCTGACCCACCAGCATGTACTTTTTGGTGTCGCCGGAATCAGTGTCCGCGAGGGTGACTGTCGCGCCGAACACCACCTTCTCGTTCGAAAGCTTCGAGACATCGATGATCTGGGCATTCGCGAGCTTATGCTGCAGCTCACGCTTTTTGGCGTCAAGCATGCCCTGCCGGTCCTTGGCCGAGTGGAACTCGGCGTTCTCTGAAATGTCTCCGTGAGCCCGTGCTTCTTCGATGTCCCTTATGTTCTTGGGACGCTCGACCTTGATAATATGATCGAGCTCCTGCTTGAGCTTGTCGTAGCCATCTTTGGTCATGGGGATCTTTTGCGTCATGATGAATGATACTCCTGTAAGGACTTCACCTGCAAGGGTCTTGTTTTGATCGCCGAGATGCCGCGCACCGCGGCCTTTGCAGCCGAGGTCGTGGTGAAATAAGGGACCCCTTTCACGAGCGTCGTGCGCCTGATGGAATAGGAATCCTTCTGGGCTTCGGCGCCGTACACGGTGTTGATCACCAGGTCGATCTTCATATCGGTAATCTGGTCGACGATGTGCGGCCTGCCCTCGGTCACCTTGTTCACGGTCTCGACCGTGATCCCCCGCTTCCTCAGGTAATCAGCGGTGCCCCTCGTTGCGACGATGGAAAAGCCGGCATCCTGTAATCCCTGAGCCACCTCAAGCAGCCCGGGTTTGTCCTTGTCCTTTACGCTCAGGAATACGCGACCCGACACGGGCAGGGGATTGCCGGCCGCCATCTGGGACTTGGCAAAGGACATGCCGAAATCCTCGTCAATGCCCATGACCTCGCCGGTGGACTTCATCTCCGGGCCGAGCAGCGTGTCCACGCCCGGGAACTTGGCAAAGGGAAAGACCGCTTCCTTGACCGCGATGTGTTTGATCTTCACTTCAGTGGTGAATCCAAGTTCAACAAGGGTCTTGCCCGCCATCACCCGTGCCGCAAGCTTGGCGAGCGGAACACCGATGGCCTTGCTCACGAACGGAACGGTCCGCGATGCCCGCGGGTTCACTTCAAGAACGTAGACCCTGCCCTCTTTCACCGCGAACTGTATGTTCATGAGACCGACCACGCCGAGCTCGATCGCGAGCATTCGTGCCTGCCGGTCGATCTCACGAATGATGTCCGGCGGAAGCGAGAACGGAGGGAGCGAACACGCGGAATCGCCGGAGTGTACGCCGGCTTCCTCGATATGCTCCATGATGCCCGCAACGACCACGGTCGTTCCATCAGAGATCGCGTCCACGTCCATCTCGATGGCGTCTTCCAGATACTTGTCAACGAGCACCGGACGGTCCGGGGACGCCTTCACGGCGCGGGACATGTAATTCCGGACGCTCTCTTCGTCGTAGACGATCTCCATGGCCCTGCCGCCCAGCACGTAGGACGGCCGCACCATGACGGGATACCCGATGCGGTTCGCGGCATCCACGGCCTCATCGCAGGAAATCGCCGTGCCGCTCTCGGCCTGCAGGAGCCCGAGCTTATCGAGAAGCTCCTTGAACCGTTTGCGGTCCTCAGCGCGGTCAATGCTGTCGGGAGAGGTGCCGAGGATGCGCACGCCCTCTTTCTCAAGCGGCACCGCGAGTTTGAGCGGCGTCTGGCCCCCAAACTGCACGATCACCCCCATGGGCTTCTCCCGATGTATAATATGTAAAACATCTTCCAGTGTCAAGGGCTCAAAATAGAGCCGGTCCGAGGTATCGTAGTCCGTGCTCACGGTCTCGGGATTGCAGTTTACCATGATGGTCTCGAACTCGTCCTCCTTGAGCGCGAAGGCCGCGTGCACACAGCAGTAGTCGAATTCGATGCCCTGGCCGATCCTGTTCGGCCCTCCGCCGAGGATCACGATCTTCTTCCGGTTCGTCGGATTCGCCTCACATTCGGCATGCGGATGCTCTGAGGGTGCCGCATCACTCCGCACTCCGCACTCCGCACTCCGCACTTGATAGAACGGTTTCTCATAGGTTGAATACAGATACGGCGTATGCGCCTCGAACTCAGCGGCGCAGGTGTCCACGGTCTTGAACACCGGGGTAATGCCGAGCTCCATCCGCCTGTTTCGCACGGCGCTTTCGGTGGTGGTAAGGAGTTTGGCAAGCCTGCGGTCGGAAAATCCGTATTCTTTTGCCTGCCTGAGCGGATGATCGATCGAGGAAGACGTATCGCTCAATAGGCTTGCCCCCTGGTCCCGGATCTCTTTCTCCCGGTCGGTGATCTGTTTGATCTGATGCAGGAACCACGGATCGATCTTTGAAAGGTTGAAAATCTCATCAATACTCATCCCGGCGCGGAAACCGTCGGCGATGTACCAGATCCGCTCCCAGTTCGGCACGCTGATCTTTTGCCGGATATCGGCGATCCCGTGTTCTTCCGCTCCGTCGCGGTCGCGCCGGGACTCGAGTCCGTAGCGGTCGATCTCGAGCGAGCGGAGCGCTTTCTGGAAAGACTCCTTGAACGTCCTGCCGATGGACATGGCCTCTCCCACTGACTTCATTTGCGTCGTGAGTGTCGCATCGGCCTGGGGAAATTTCTCAAAGGCAAAGCGGGGAAACTTTACCACCACGTAGTCAATGGTCGGTTCGAATGAGGCCGGCGTGGCCTTGGTGATGTCGTTCGTGATCTCGTCAAGGGTGTAACCCACGGCGAGCTTTGCCGCGATCTTGGCGATGGCGAAGCCCGTGGCCTTTGACGCGAGCGCTGAGCTCCGTGAGACGCGCGGGTTCATCTCGATCACGACCATTCTGCCGTCCACGGGATTGACCCCGAATTGGATGTTCGAACCGCCGGTGTCCACGCCGATCTCACGAATGATCCGAAGCGACGCGTCGCGCATGATCTGGTATTCCTTGTCCGTCAGCGTCTGCGCGGGCGCCACGGTGATGCTGTCGCCGGTGTGGATTCCCATGGGGTCCAGGTTCTCGATGGAGCAGACGATCACCACGTTGTCCTTAGTGTCGCGCATCACTTCGAGCTCAAACTCCTTCCATCCCATGACCGATTCCTCAACCAGCACCTGGTGCACCGGGCTCGCCTCAAGGCCCCTCGTGATCAGGTCGGTGAATTCCTCTCGGTTGTACGCGATACCGCCTCCGGTGCCGCCGAGGGTGAACGCCGGCCGCAGGATCGCGGGAAAGCCGACTTTATCAAGGATCTCATAGGCCTGCTCCCTGCTCGTGGCAAAGCCGCTTTTCGGCACCTCGAGACCGATATGTTCCATGGCCTTTTTGAAAAGCTCGCGGTCCTCCGCCTTCTTGATGGCGGGCAGCTTTGCGCCGATCAGCTCGACGTTGTATTTTTCGAGTACGCCTGACTCGGCAAGGGACACGGCCGCGTTGAGCGCGGTCTGGCCGCCCATGGTCGGAAGCAGCGCATCGGGCCGTTCACGCTCAATGATCTTTTCGAGCACCTCGGGAGTGATCGGTTCGATATAGGTCCGGTGCGCCATGTCGGGGTCCGTCATGATCGTGGCCGGGTTCGAGTTCACGAGAACGATCTCGTACCCTTCTTCTTTGAGCGCCTTGCAGGCCTGCACGCCCGAGTAGTCGAATTCGCAGGCCTGCCCGATCACGATCGGGCCCGCGCCGATGATGAGGATCTTTTTAATGTCTGTCCGTTTCGGCATCTAACCCTTCCCTCTCAACAACTCAAATCTAACTTTTCTAAGTTTTGTTAACTTCCTCATTTAGAAGCCTTGGCACTTGCAGTGCTCAATATCTCAGCAAGCCAAGTTCTGGGTCTGTCAATTCCATGTTTAATATATGCATCAACAACTTCCTTAGCCTTGCTTTCGCCAGAATGCCCTAATTCAATCAGATTCTTGAATATCCGCCGAAATGCTTCTTCTGGAAAATCAAAACTATAAGATTCGAGCATTTTGATCCAAATCTTTTGAGCTTCGATTGCCTGTGTATCGCTAATCTCAGCAAGACTTTGCAGTAAATTAGACGCATTGTAATTTTCTTCTGCATAAGGTGCGATTTTAAGCAGCCAACCTTCTGTAGTCACGTCAATCTGTTCTACAAATGCTGCCCAATGACACAAACTAGAAGCAAGTATTCTTCCCTCTTTGGAAGTAACATCGACGAGTTCCAATATGCGGGGCCATAACTCATAAACTTTTTCAATTAATTTCTTATTTTTCTTATCGCGCAGTGTCCAAATAAACCACACGAGTTGCCCTAGCTCATCTATATTTCTTCGCTGAATAAGAATAGCAATTAGGCTTTCTGGTTGTTTTACATCTTCAAAATTATTTATGAATGCAATCGCGATGCTCTGAATGATTCTTTCTCTAACTTGCTTTTTAAGATGTTGATCATCAAGAGCCTTAAGAAAGTCGCCATTTATCTTTAAATGTTTATAAAATATTTCGTAAACTGTGCCTACATGGATATAACCTTGCATAGCGCAAAGCCATTTTTGATAATTTGATTGATCAAATATATCAGAAAGATGAGACTGAACCCATTCGCGGGACATATAGTCAAAATTAGGGAGAAACATTGCTACAAGTGTTATGAACTCGTATTCACCTTGATCGCTTCGTTTAAGCTCAGCCTCATATGTATCCACATATTCATTCCATACTTTCGTATGGGCTTTCAGTTCGTTATGCTCCAGACGGCACGAACGAAGGGTGAGATTAATCAGTCCTTCAACACAACGCCCACGAGGGCTGTTGATAGCGACAAAGACTGCATCGCTATCTAGATTAAACTCTTCACCTGCTTGTCGATCAAGCAAAATAAGAATAATATCCTTTGCTTCTGACAATAAGCTTTTATCAAAAGCGTGTTCATCAGTCTTTGTTCCATCTTCAATTAGTTGCCCGATCTCCTTCACTATCCAATGCCGATTTGCAACAAAATTAGACCTTTCTTTTGCTTCTTTATCTAACCAGAAAACATCTTGCTTAACAAGCTTTAGGCAAAAATCGAGCAGAAAGGGCCACACGTCATTCCAAGGCAGTTCTTTCTTTTCGTTCCACAATTCACGGTACGCCGCTATAAGCGGATAGATAAACGCCAAATCACATCCGGAAAACTTCGCCAACTCACGATAAATATCATTCGGCCTTGTTTTCACTACTTCTTTGAAGGTCTTTACCAAACCCTCCAACCCAGGTTCACCAAACCACCCGCGTCCCGTATCTTTGTAACTATTAACCGTCTTGACAAGCGTATCTACATCTAGGGATAGTAAGTTTTCAATAGGGATAGGAGATTTATGATCAACCCAGCCTGACGTCATATAGCTGGAAAAATCCGGGTGATCTGGCTCTACACCTGTGATATTTGCATATGTTTTGTAAAGTTGAGCTAATTTGTCATCAAAATCCTTGATTGCTGATAGCCATATTGCGCGTTTATAAGCAGTCGCCTTCTCATTTACGCCAGCGCCTTCGTCAGCAACATCTAATCCTTCTATTATTTCCAAGGCTCTATTTTGTTGCTCAGCACTTATGTCCCTATAGTGATTATTAAGAAAATGCCACAGCTCATACCGATAGCTATCATGGAAGTATTCAGGTCTGACAACAGAATCAACCAGGTCTTTAAGTTCCACATACTGCTTGTCTACTACATGGATGGCAACACGTCGAAGTGTCTGATATTGGCCATTAAAGAGAGCCCGAACATAGTCCTTAGTCGCTTGAATATTATGTCCCACGAATCCTAAGAGGCAATCTCTATACGCAGCCACTATAACATCATCTGTATCATTAAGACTGCCGTTTTGATCGTGTTCTTCAATTGCTTTGCGCCAGATTGAGGACCACGTATCATGGTCGCCTTCTTCAAGTATCGAAACTAGCCGTCTTTGAAAGAGCTCTACCGCGGGCAGCCCCAACTTCAGCCCGCTTAGCCTGGCAATTTCCTTTTTAGCCAGATTCTCTGCGCGGTAGGAATCAAATCTAAGTACCAGTTCTTTCGTTCCAGAGGAACCGGTCTTCTTATCAACAAAAACTACTTTATATAGACAATTCAATAAACGCAGGGCAATTTGCTGGCTGTGTTCATCCGTTTTATCAAGCAACTTCGGCAGCCACTGTTCTCCGATTTCCTCCGTTACAAGACCGCGCTCGAAAGGATCGTCCATCCAGAAATCAATGAGATCAATATCCTCAGGCAGTATTAATTGAACTGGAATATTTCTAATGACTTTGGCAAGCTGCCACCAAGTTCGATAGTTGCTGAACTTCTGATTCATAGCATACCATGTAACTTTCCTGATTAGTTCGATATACTTTATTGCATATTCTTTGTTATCTGGAATGGATAGTTCTTCGCTCGTAGTAACCAGATACTCCGTAACTGGCCAATGTGGGATGTTAACATATCCCTCTTCCTTCGCTGGCATGGGCTTTGGGTTCTTTTCAGGTGCGAAAAAACCGCCGTCACTTAGTGCGTTATACCAGTGCAAACCCTTTAACTTCCGAAAAAAGAAGGGTTGTAGATCAGGCTTATTTATAACGCGATCCAGTAGATCTTTTTCTTTCGGATTAAGCTCACGCATCAACGAAGAACCTCATCCATAAAATCCAATTCTGCTGCTAACGCTGAAGGTCTCACTTCAATTTGCTCTGACCATGCCTTTACTATGTCTTCCAACTGTCTATAGTCCTTATGGTCTCTAATAAAACCAACCAAATGCACTCCAAATGATTTCACATAATATCCATAAAGCATCGTGTAAAGAGGCATTTGACTTCTGAAAAATGGCATCAAAGCAAAACGTCTTTTATTCTTAGTGTCTGTTACTCTCCCCTTTCTCAATATATGCTCAAGAATTTCCGCTTCCTCAAGCCCGTAGCCGACGAATAGTATAGTCTTTTTTTCAAATAGTTCTCCGAGAAACTCCTTCACGATATCGTCTTCGTAATGTTCAAGGTACTGCTTCGTTGTAACTACCATGGTATCTGGCTTAGCCACCGAACCATGTAAATGCACTACAGTACCTGGCGTGTTTAAACGACCTGCGAGAAATTCCTTTTTTTGAAAAACTCTTGTTATGGGGGTTGCCGTTGTTGATCCATCTTTCACAGGATAATATCGCGGCTCAAGCAACTCGTCATAATTTGTTGTAACACTCGGACAACCAATTTTATTGAGATGGATATATATGCCTTTATCCCCTACCCCGGCTGTTAAATGCTTTGCTAAATCAAGTGAAATAGAATTTTCCGTGGCTATTAGCTCTGCGATAGACAACTGTTTCTTGGGATCAAGGACTTTCAGTTGTTCCAATTCTGAGTAGTTAATATGTCCTTTTCTTCGAAGATCTTCAAGCGCCAATCGTGCGAGGCCCTGCCACGACGGTAAATCAACGAGCATCGAAGTGCCAGCTCCGACGAATAACACGAGATTGCCGTCTAATGCAGCCTGCCGAACCTCGTCAGGTAGGTCTGGCATTTCTCTTAAATCTGGCGGTTTGCTCATCCCTGCACCTTTATCGGTTCACTCAAACTCCTGCACCCAGCCGTTCTTCAATCCGCACCTCATCTTGATATCATATGCCTTGTCGTACTCTTCTTCATTGATCCGTCGATTGAGCTCCTTGTATTCATTCGCCTTATATGCGGGAAAGTACTGTGACATAAGACTGATGTATACGTCCTTTGATATTTCCTCAGCCAGGAACTTCATGACGCCATCGGTCCCCGACAGTCCGCCCGGCAGTACCAGATGACGGATGATCAGGCCCCGCTGTGCCACGCCTTTCTCATCGAGCTCCAGGTTGCCGACCTGCCTGAACATTTCCCTGATCGCCGCTCGATTGATCTCCGGATAGTGCGGGGCGGCGGAATAACGAAGCGCCATTGCATCATCGGAGTACCGCATGTCCGGAAGATAAATATCGACTATGCCGTCAAGCAACCGAAGCGCTTCAAGGGATTCGTATCCGCTCGTGTTATACACGATCGGCAGGTTGAAACCACGCTCCCGGGCAATACCGAGCGCCTTCAGGACCTGCGGCATGAAATGCGTCGGAGTTACCAGGTTCAGGTTATGACAACCCTGTTCCTGCAGCCAGAGCATCTGGCATGCGAGTTCTCCGGTCGTCCGCTCCGCTCCATTGCCCATCTGGCTGATAGGATAGTTCTGGCAATAGACGCACTTCAGGTTGCAGTTGGTGAAAAAGATCGTTCCCGAGCCCCTGGTACCCGAGAGCGGCGGTTCCTCGCCGTGGTGCGGGCTCACGCTCGAGATGATCGGATTCAATCCCGACCGGCAGAAACCATCCTTCTCATTTTTTAAGCGATTGACCCCGCATTCACGGGAGCAGACGCGGCAGGATTCGAGGAGGCCATACGCCGCTTCGATACGTTTTTGTAATTCTGTATCTGAAATCATTGAAACCATTCAAACCAACACTACCACGGAGGCACGGAGACACGGAGAAAAGCAAATCGTTTTGACAGGACGAATAGAATAAAATCTGATCTTTAGAATTCCTCCGTGTCTCCGTGCCTCCGTGGTTATCTCTTATTTTTTTCCATCATATCCACAAATCTCTGGAACAGATACCTGCTGTCATGCGGGCCCGGCGACGCCTCGGGGTGATATTGAACCGAGAACGCGGGAAGGCTCTTATGCTGGATCCCTTCGCAGGTCTTGTCGTTCAGGTTCATGTGCGTCATCACGACCTGGTCCTTCACCGTTTCCATGTCCACCGCGAAACCATGATTTTCCGCCGCGATCTCTACCTTGCGGGTGGAAAGGTCCATGATCGGCTGGTTGCCGCCGTGATGGCCGAACTTGAGCTTGTATGTTCTTCCGCCGAGGGCGAGGCCGAATAGCTGCTGACCAAGGCAAATACCGAAGACCGGCTTTTTGCCGAGTATCTTTTTTATGTTCTCGATTGCATAGGTGACCGGCTGCGGATCTCCGGGCCCGTTCGACAGGAACACGCCATCGGGGTTCATGGCAAGCACTTCATCCGCCGGCAGGGTCGCGGGCACGACGGTCACATCACATCCCGCGCTCGTGAGGAGCCGCAGGATGTTCCGCTTGATGCCGTAATCATAGGCCACGACGTGATAGCGTGAAGACCCCTTCCCCCCATAACCGGTCTTGAGGTCCCAGTCGCCTTCATCCCACGTATACGCTTTTTTGCACGTGACTTCTTTCACCAGATCAAGTCCGCTCATGTTCGGGAGCGCCCTTGCCCGGGCAACGACGCTCTCGGGCTTCATGGCTTTTGTCGTAATGACCCCCGGTTGAGCGCCGAAATCGCGGAGGTGTCGGGTCAGCGCGCGGGTGTCGATGCCCTGGATGCCGACGATGCCGCTCTTCTTGAGATACTCGTGGAGGGACCTCGTTGCCCGCCAGTTGCTCGGGAAGTCGAGATATTCCTTCACGATGAAGCCCTCCACATACGGCTTCTCGGATTCCACGTCCTCGTCGTTCACGCCGTAGTTCCCGATCTGCGTGTAGGTCATGGTAACGATCTGGCCTTTGTACGACGGATCGGTCAGAATTTCCTGGTACCCGGTCATGCTCGTGTTGAACACGACCTCGCCGGAGGCCTCACCTTCCGCGCCAAAGGAGTGTCCTTCGAAAACCAACCCGTCAGCCAATGCAAGAATAGCTTTTTTCATGCTTTTGTCTCTTTGTTTTTCCGCACTCCGCACTCCGCACTCCGAACTCTTAACTCCGAACTATATCTTCCCACCCACGATCGTCTGCACAGCCCTGCCCTTCAGCTTCCATCCGTCAAAGGGCGTGTTCCTGGATCTAGATTTAAACTGCAATGCGTCCACGGTCCAATCCCCATCGGGGTCGATGATCGTGATGTCCGCGTCAGCCCCGATCGTCAGCGATCCTTTGTTCAATTTGAGTATTGACGCGGGATTCATGCTGAGTTTACGGATTGCCTCGGTCATCGAAAGAACGCCTTCCTGTACCAGTTTCAGCGTCAACCCGAGAGCGGTCTCAAGTCCCACGATCCCGAACGGCACGTTATCGAACTCGCCGGATTTCTCATCCATGCCATGCGGCGCATGGTCCGTGGCGATCACGTCGATGGTCCCGTCCTTTAGACCCTGCTTGATCGCGGCGACATCATCGGCGGTCCGAAGCGGCGGGTTCATCTTCGCCATGGGATCGTATCCCCGCACCGCTTCGTCGGTCAGCGTAAAGTAATGAGGACAGGTCTCCGCCGTGACCTTGACGCCCCGCTTCTTCGCTTCCCTGATCAGATTCACGGAACCAACCGTGCTCACATGGGCCAGGTGCAGCCTGCACCCCGTGAACTCGGCGAGCGAGATGTCCCGGGCCGTCATCACGTCCTCGGCTGAGCAAGGGATCCCGCGGAGTCCGAGTTCGGTTGAAATAGCGCCTTCGTTCATCACCCCTTTGTCTGACAGGGTGCTGTCCTCGCAGTGGGAAATGATCAATGTATCGAAGATCTTTGAATATTCCATGGCGCGGCGCATCAGCGCCGCATTCATCAACGGCCTGCCGTCGTCCGATACTGCAACGCAGCCTGCTTGATGCAGTTCGCCCATCTCGGCCAGTTCCTCTCCCTTCGAGCCCTTGGTGATGGCGCCGATGGGATACACCCGGGCCGAACCTTCCCGGGCCTGGGACAGAATGAATTCGGTGATCGAGCGGTTGTCATTCACCGGGTTCGTGTTCGGCATGCAGCAGACGGAGGTGAATCCTCCCGCCTTTGCCGCGGCCGTTCCGGTCGCTATCGTTTCCTTATACTCGAACCCCGGCTCCCGCAGGTGCACATGCATGTCAATGAGGCCGGGGACGATGAGTTTGTCTGCAGCATCGACCACCTGAGATCCATCAGATGAAAGAGAGCCCGGCTTGCCGAGTTTTGTGATCTTTCCATCTGACACGAGGATGTCGAGCTTCCCGTCGATCTTGTTCGCGGGGTCGATCACACTGCCATTTTTTATCAAGATATTCATCATGATCACCTGATTCAAAATCTCCTCAGTAACATTCTTCTCAAAACGGCAAGAAATTTTCTCGCGGAGGCGCAGAGTTCGCAGAGAAAAGCTTAATAAATGTTCTGGTTTAAAACCAATACTAAAGGTTTTGATTTAACTCTGCGCACTCTGCGCCTCTGCGAGAGACGCCTTTTAAGCCTCTGTCTTTATGCCTCCTGATAAGAGGAACATCACCGCCATCCGGACCGCCACGCCGTTTGTCACCTGTTCGAGGATCACCGACATGCCGTCTGCCACCTCGGACGATATTTCCACTCCCCGGTTCATGGGTCCGGGGTGCATCACGAGCACGTGCTTTGCCGCCCGCTTGACGCGAGACTGGTTCAAACCATAGAGTCCCGCGTACTCACGCACACCCGGGAAGAGTCCCGCTGTCTGACGCTCGGTCTGAAGCCGGAGCATCATGACCACATCCGCGCCCTCGATGGCCTTGTCCATGTCGTAGAAGACACTGGCCCCGAGGCTTTCAATACCGGGCGGCATCATGGTCGGCGGACCGCAAACCCGCACACTCGCGCCCATGGTGGTAAACCCGTAAATATTCGACCGCGCGACCCGGCTATGCCCGATGTCCCCGACGATTGCCACGGTGAGACCTTCGAGCTTTCCAAGTTTTTCGCGGATCGTGAACATGTCGAGCAATGCCTGCGTGGGATGTTCATGGGAACCATCACCCGCGTTGATGACCGAGCTCTTGAGCCTTTTGGAGAGATACTCAGGGGCGCCTGAGCAGAAATGCCGGACGATGATCATGTCGCACTTCATGGCCTCGATGTTCCGGGCCGTGTCGAGGAGCGTCTCGCCCTTTACCACGCTGCTGGTCGAGGTCGAGATATTGACCACATCAGCGGACAACCTTTTGCCGGCCAGCTCAAAGGACGTCCGCGTCCTCGTGCTCGCCTCGTAGAAGAGGTTGATCACAGTCTTGCCGCGAAGCGCCGGCACTTTTTTGATGTCCCTCTCGGACACGTCCTTGAACTCCGCCGCCGTGTCCAGGATGAGCTTGATCTCGTCCGCGGTCATGCCTTTTATGCCAAGCAGGTCTTTTGTACTTAACGCCATGGGTCAACCCCTCTTGTAACCACGGATGAATATGGAGACGACTCTAAGATTTGCGATTTTTCCGAACTCCGCACTACATCATTCTCCCATTATTACGATCTTCTCTTCCACTCCATCCTCTGCCAGCATCACTTCCACCTTCTCCTTTGCCGAGGTCGGGAGATTCTTGCCCACATAGTCGGCGCGGATCGGAAGTTCCCGGTGCCCTCTATCTACAAGGACCGCGAGTTGTATGCATTTTGGCCTGCCGTAGTCCATGATGCTGTTCAGCGCCGCACGGATGGTCCTTCCGGTAAAGAGCACGTCATCCACAAGGACCATGATCCTGTCCTTGATATCGAAGGTAATGTCCGTGGCTTGAAGCACGGGCTGGGACTTGCGCGTTGACAGGTCATCACGGTACATGGTGATGTCCAGACTTCCCACCGGGACCTCCACCTTCTCGATCTCGCGGATCTTTTTCGCCAGCCGCCCGGCGATGTGCACACCGCCGCGCTGGATGCCGACGAGTACAATATCCCCGGCCCCTTTGTTCTTTTCCAGGATCTCATGGGCCACCCGGGTAAGCGCCCGGTCGATGCCGGCCTTGTCAAGGATAAGTGCTTTTTCTTTTGAACTCATGTTAGTCACACCTGATTCTGCCACGAAGACGCTAAGACAATGTATAAGTCAAATTTCAAAATGTAAATTGCAAAATTGCGGTATGGCCTTAGGCCATGATTTAATATCCTTGCATTTTGACTTTTGCATTTTGCACTCTGCATTTTGCATTCATCAGTCTTTGTGGCCGTGTTTGATTTTTTTAAAAAAGACAAAAAAAACCTTCTCCCCTGAAAAGGGAAGAAGGTTGGCGTGTGTACAGTGCTTGACGGTGAAGTTAAGCGTTTTCATTTCAGACCCTTCCTGGTCTCACAGGACCAGACTTAAAGAGGATTTCTGCTGACGAACATACGATACCTCAACTGCTGATGTATGTCAAGAATTTTATTAGCGCAAAGCTGTCGTGTTTCACATAGCCTGCCCCGGCATGCTTGAAGCAGGGGTTCAACCCGACCCACTGTTTGCAAATAATTTTCAGATCGTCATGCAGGAAAACACCACCGCAGCCTGAATCAAATAGTGTTATCTCGCTGAAGCTCTGGGAAATAGTCCTCGCGACTTTGATTTTGCTGATTGCATCGCGATATGAGGCTGAGTCGGCTTGACGGGTTTGATGTCACTGGCCAATCCTTTGGAGTATTTCCGATTCACGATCTTTTCCGCTTCAATCCAATCCGAGAAATCGTTTCCCGCGGCGCACCCGCGTTTTTCATAAAGGCCGTAAGCTACACGAGCGATCTCACCACGCATATTCTTGTCCATAGTCATATCTCGTACCTCCTGTTCATTAGAATTTCCCCTTCAGGGTTATTGGCGATAGTCTATTGAATACGGGCTGTTGCCCAAACCCCTTTCACCCTTCGACAAGCTCAGGGCGAACGGTATAGCTTTTGATATTATGAACTTTGTCCGTTCGTGCTGAGCCTGTCGAAGCACACAATCGGTTTGGGCAACAGCCCGAATAGATGTGAACAGTCTGTCCAATAACACCTTGGCACTATTTTCAAATTGTCTATTGAAACGCTTACTCTGTCAGTATAGCAGAAATAATATAGTCAGTAGGAGACAGGTAAAACTCATAAGAAGAACTAATTTTACTAAAAAAATGCGGAAAGAAGGATCAAAGCGATGAATGTATTGCCTATAACGTTAATATATTTTACAATTTTCTCAACAAATAATTCTAAATAATAATATTAAAGTTGTAGATAATTATCATTTCTGAACCTAACATATCAGTAATTAAAACAATTTCGCTAATTGTCTTTTGATGTAAAATAAATAACTATTAATGTTGAAATGTCGGAATATTTTACTATCTTGAGAATATCTCAATTAATCTTATTATTATCCATTATAAATCATATAGTTATATTATGGTACGATACATGCATTATATAAAACAATTAGGCCACATCATATTTCCAATAAGTAAACAATCTAGATCGTAAAGGGGGGTCAAAGTAATGTTTAAGCATTTCGGTAAAATAATCTTTGTCTTGTTATTTGGATTTTTGCTGCTCAGTTTACCAAATACGGGTTCAGCAACAATATCTTTGGAATTTGATCCGATGAACCAGTCGGTATATGAAGGGAATACGGCCAGTGTAGGCGTTTGGGTAATGAACCCTGATACACTTGTGAGCGGATTTGATATTTCTGTAAAGTTTGATTCCAGCATTATTTCCTTAAATAGCATCGATTGGGGAACTTCGTTAGGTATTCTTGATGCTGATAACTCAGGATACGATGTATATGATTCCTATTTAATCAACATCTGGAAGGACTGGGACGGGATAACGTCATTCACTCAGGACACTAACGGCTTCAGCTTGTTTACCATGAACTTTGATACTGTTGGTATTGGAACGTCTGATCTCTTGTTCACAGATTTATTCGAATACGATGCTAATGAACCCGCTCTATATGGAGATTTAGTTCGCAACTTTTTCCTTTCTGATACTACATTTGAGTACATTCCTATCACTAATAATATCGAAACAGGCAGTATAACTGTTGCAAGCGCTACAACTGTTCCGGAGCCAGGGACGGCCTTACTCTTGGGACTCGGCTTAGCCGGATTAGCGTCGTTGAAGAAGAAAAAGGGATAGATCAAGCAGTTTTCTATTCTACAGTGTTATTTACACAAAACCCCCGTTTCCGCGGGGGTTTTGTTTTTACAGCGCGTCTGCAGCTCTTGCTATCACGAACGCGTCTTTTTCAAAAGCCACGCCATATTCTTTCCAAGGTTCTTCATGGTCTGCACACCCTCGGTGTCGTTACTGACCTCTCCCGGCTGGCGACCTATGCCGATGTTCCAGTAGCTCGATCCGGGGATGATCATTTCATTGATCGTGAAAAAATAATTAAGCGAGTTAAAAACATGGATCGCGCCCGCCCGCCTGACCGCCACAACTGCCGCGCCCACCTTGCGTTTGTACATGTCCGGATTCGCGCGCCCCACCATGCCGCACCGCTCGATCAACGCTTTCATTCCCGCCGACACATCGGCGAAGTACGTGGGAGAGCCGAGCAGGATCCCGTCCGCCTCATCCATCTTCCGGATGCACTCGTTGATGATGTCCTTCTCCACATTACAGCGCCGGTTCTTTTTCTCGAAGCACTTGAAGCAGGCAATGCAGCCCTGGATCGGTTTTCCCGCAAGTGAGTAGATCTCCGTCTCGATGCCCTCTGCTTTGAGCTCGTCGAGAACAAGATTCAAAAGAATAGCGGTGTTCCCTTCCTTCCGCGCACTGCCGTTGAATGCAATGACCTTCATAGAGCACCTCCTGTTAAATTCACCGAGAGAATAGTCGGTACCGTGAATAGGTTATACCACAAAAAAGCTTCCTTGTAAAAACAGTTATTGCGGCTTGCTTCGTTTGTGGCAACACAAAAATACCTTTACATACCATGATCGAGCCGCTAAAATTGATCTCATGAGGTGACGCATGATAGAACTGAAGAGTGTGACGCGAACCTACCGGCACGGCATAAAAGATATCCACGCTTTGAGCAATATCACGCTCAGCATACGGACCGGTGAATTTCTGTCCGTCATGGGGCCCTCCGGATCGGGCAAGAGCACTCTCCTGAACCTTATCGGAGGCCTGGACCAGCCGAGTCTCGGAGAGATCTTCATTGACAGGATACCGCTTCACGGAATCTCCGACGACGAGCTCACGCTTATCCGGCGGCGGCGCGTTGGCTTCATCTTCCAGTTCTTCAACCTTCTGCCCATTCTGACCGCGGCGGAGAATGTGGGCCTTCCCCTTCTGCTTGAGGGCATCCCTTTCGCAAAGATCAAACCCAAAGCGGAAGCGCTGCTGCATAAAGTCGGTCTCGGTGAGCGGATCGAACACCGGCCCGAGCAGCTCTCTGGCGGTGAGATGCAGCGCGTGGCCATTGCGCGCGCGCTCATCGCAAACCCTGCCGTGCTCCTGGCCGACGAACCCACGGGAAACCTCGATTCGCGCACCAGCGAAGACATTTTCCTGCTGCTCGCCGGCCTCCACCGGGAAGGCCAGACGATCGTCATGGTGACCCATGATCAGATGGCCGCGACCCACGGCACCAGGACCATAACGCTCAAGGACGGCAGCATAGCCGAGGACACGGCAACGAAAGGATAAATTCCAAACAACAAATATCAAATCACAAATAATATCCAATTTCTAAATCTCAATATAAAAACGTTACTAATTTGTAACAGCTCAAGTCAATACATTGTCCGCAGATTACGCAGATTTCATCACGCCTTGGCGTGACGTCCATCTGCGAAATCTGCGGATAAAAGGTTTTTCTCTGTGGGGGACATTCTTGTGAGTTCAGATGTGCAGAGAGTTACTCGAATTTTGTGTTTGGTACTTGGAGCTTATTTGTAATTTGGTGCTTGTTTTTTGGTGCTTAAGTGATGAACCTCCCCAATCTTCTCAAACATATCAGCCTCAAACGCATCCGGCTCCAGAAGGTCCACACCCTCATGACCGTGGCGGGCATCAGCCTCGGCGTTGCCGCCATCGTGTCCATCGGGATCGTGAACAAGAGCGTCATGCGCTCCTTCGAGGACTCGATCAACCGCGTGACGGGACGCGCCGCCCTCCAGATAACCGGAGCTGCTTCAGGATTTCCCGAGGAGCTTATCGAACGCGTTCAGAAGGTCCCCGGCGTCGAGTATGCCGTGCCGGTGATCGATACGCAGGGCATCCTCGTCGGGGCAAAGGAACAAACACTCATGGTCCTCGGCGTGGACGTGCTCCAGGACGGCAATATCCGCGAGTACAAACTCTCCGATGAAGGCGCCGATATCCCCGACCCGCTCCTGTTCCTTGCCCGGCCCGACTCCATCCTGCTCACCCGCGAGCTTGCGGAACGCGAAGGGATCAAGCTCGAGCAAAAGATACAGGTCCAGACCGTGCGCGGCATCCGTACCTTCCGCGTTCGCGGCCTGCTGAATCCCGAAGGTCCTGCAAAGATCATGGCCGGCAGCATTGCGATCATGGACTACCCCGCGGCCCAGATGGCCTTTGGCAAGGAAGGCAGGATAGACCGCATCGATGTGAGCCTCCTGCGCAACGAGGACCTGGATGTCGTCCGAGAACGCATTATAAAGGCACTCCCCGGAGGATACAGTGTCACAACGCCTGAAGGCAGGACAAAACAGGTCGAGGTCCTGATCTCCCACTTTCAGAAGAACATCAACCTTATCAGTTTTATCGCCGTCTTCGTGGGCATGTACCTGATCTATAATGCCGTCTCGATCTCCGTGGTCCAGCGCAGAAAAGAGATCGGCATCCTGCGCGCCCTCGGCTCCACGCGGAAAGAGATCATATCACTCTTCCTGGGAGAGACCTTTATCATGGCCATCGTCGGCTCCGGGCTGGGACTCGTTGTAGGCATCCTCTTTGCAAAATCGGCGATCGGCGCCGTGGGCCAGACCGTTTCCGAACTCTACCAGAGGACCTCGATCTCGGAGATCTCCATCTCCCTGCCGAATCTCGCCATCGGCTTCGTCACCGGCATTGCCGCGAGCCTTGCGGCGGCGTTGTTTCCCGCCCTCGCGAGCACGCGCATCACGCCGGTGTCGGCCATACGCTCAATGCCCTATTCCGAAGAAGGTTTTTTCTCCGGCAAGCGGCTAAAGATCGCGGCAATTTCGCTCGTCCTTCTCGCTGCCGTTCTCCTGTTCCTGTTCAAGACCTTTACGGAATCAGCGCTCTTTCACAATACCGCGACCATGTTCCTGGCAACGATCTTTTTCCTGCTCGGCATTTCGCTCGCGACACCTTCCGTGCTCCAGGGTTTTCTCGTCTTCTTTCGCAAAACCGTCTCGCCGCGGGTGGGAGCAACGGGCAGACTTGCCGGATTGAACCTCCAGAAGAACATCACCCGCAATGCCGTGGCCGCTGCGGCCATCTTTTATGGGATCTCGGTTTTTGTGAGTTCTTCGGGGCTCATCTATAGCACCAAACAGTCCGTGCTCGACTGGATCGATTCCTATGTGCGGGGAGACATTATCGTAACGTCCGGACATCCTATCGCGACCACGGGCTCTCAGAACATCCCCATGCCCATCGAGATGGGGAAAGATATCGAACAGGTTCCCGGTGTGCTCTCAGCAGACCCGTTCCGTAAGCTTTTCATCGATTATCACGGAAGGCGCATCCTGCTTCTCACTGTGGATATCGAACGAAGGATGGTATACAGCCCCTTAAAGATCGCCCAAGGAAAACGCGAAGACATGGCTCGACTGCTGCCGAACCGGAATTACATCGCCGTAAACGAAGCAATTGCCTCGCAGGAGCACCTCAAGCCCGGCGATGTCATGGTGCTCCCGACTCCTGAAGGGCCGGTCGAGTTCAAGGTCGCTGCCGTGAACGTGGACTACAGCTCGGACTCCGGATCCATCCTCATGGACATAAACACCTACCACCGGTACTGGAAGGAATTTCTGGCGGACTCATTCTCGGTGCGGGTAAGGCAGAAGAACGAGGTTGAAACAGTGCGGGATGAGATCGCGCGAAGGTTCGGGAATGACCGCCGTCTTTTCGTCCTGCCGGCCGGGGAGTTTAAAGGAGAGATCCGGAAGATCATTGACCAGGGCTTCGCCGTGAACCATGCGATCAATATCATCACGATGACCATTGCGTGCTTCGGTATCATTGTCACCCTGCTCGCGTCGGTGCTCGAGCGTACGCGCGAGATCGGCATCCTGCGCTCCATCGGCATGCTCAGGAGCCAGGTGTCCCGCGTGGTCATCATCGAATCCATGCTCCTCGGCATCATCGGCGGCATGCTCGGCGCCGGGGCGGGCATCATCATCGGCTGGATGAGCCTCGAGGGTTTTCTCAAAGGCGATTACGGGGCAAGCATGCAGTATCACGTCCACACAGCTTCACTCTTCTGGGCGATCGCTCTTTCGACCCTGCTCGCCGCCCTGGCAGGCGTTTATCCCGCGCAACGGGCGGCAAAGACCAATATCGTGGAGGCGCTTTCTTATGAGTAAGAGTCAGTTCGGAATTCAGCGTTCGAAGTTCGGAGTAAGGAGCGGCAAAACAAAAGAACCGGAGATAGGAATGGATTACTCAACCCCTGACTCCGAACTCCCAACTCCGAACTGGGCCGGTTGGGTACTGCGTTTTCTTTTAGCAACAATCATGCTCTCTGGAACATTGCAAACTACAGTCGCAAACGCAATGAGCGGCCGCGAAGTGTACGAAAAGGTCCACGAACAGCGCTCCCGGTCACTCGATAGGAAGACCGAAGTGACCATGGTCCTCTTCGACAAGGGCGGCGGCAAGCGCACGCGAACGCTCACGGAGTATGGGAAGAAGTCAATCCCCGGGGCATATAAGGTCCTCATCGTATTCAATTCGCCGCCGGACCTGAAAAACGTCGGGTTCCTGATCCACGCGCATACGTTCTCCGACCGCGACCTCTGGGCCTACTTCCCGGAGTACAGGCGCGTGCGGCGCATTGCCGCAAGCGCTCAGGATGATTCGTTCTTCGGGTCTGATTTTTCGTACGATGACTTCGGCGGGCCGCCGAACATGGATGACTACAATTTCAATATACTGAAAGAAGAGGTCCTCGACGGCAAACAGTGCTACGTTGTCGAAGTAACACCGGATATGCATAGGAAATACACAAAGTACATCGCCTGGGTGGCAAAGAACCTCTGGGTCCATCTGAGGATCGATTACTACCAGGACGATGTAATTTATCGAACCGGTCTTTTCACGGATATCAGGACCATTGACGGGATCCCGACCCCTTTCAAGATGAATATGGAGAATAAGAAAACAGGCCACCGGACAGAGCTTACGATCGAGAGCATCAAGTATCATACTCAATTTGCGGACGATCTATTCTCACAAAGGTCGATGGAGCGAGCAGGGAAGTAATTTTCTCTTTTAAATACCAACTAAGTATGATATTCTATAACTGTAGATTATCGTACCATACCATAGTTGCAGCCTCTCCTGAGTTGTAAGCGACTCTGAGAATGCGTATTCTTGATACTACCAATTATTACAAGGGGGTGTCGCATTGAGAAAAGTGAAGATTAATCTCTTTGACGATGACGTGACTGATCTGAATTTACTCGCTGCAATTCTGTCCCGGAGAAATTACGAGGTACATGTTTTTAATAGGGCGGTTATTTGCCCAATCTCCAGCGACCAGGCAGACAAATGTCCTAATACTAATCCGTGCTCTGATATTATTATAGCCGATAATCAAATGCCAGGCATGTCCGGAGTTGAAATGGTTCGTCTGCAGGCCCAGAGAGGATGTCCGGTTGACTCAAAAAATAAAGCGGTTGCGTCCGTAGATTTTGACAATGAGGCACGGAAGATGATCGAAGGGCTAGGGTGCACATCCTTCAGCAAACCGATTCAATTAAGCAGGCTTTTCGCCTGGCTCGATGACTGCAAAAAACGAATTGATCTGTCAAAACCCGCAGCGATCAAGAGAAAGCACACGCGTTATCCAGCGAACATCGATGTGTTTTATACTTATAGCAGTGACGATAAATTACAAAAAGGAACCGTCCTGAATTTCAGCAACAACGGACTTTGCCTAAAAGTATATACTCATCTTATGGAAAAACAATCTCTGAGAATTAAAACTGAACTGCCCAATGGCTGCGAGAAGGCATCTGTTCAATGGATAAAACAGATAGGCGCCGACTTTTTTCTTACCGGATTGATGGCACAGTAGCAAAACGTAGCTGGTAAAACATTAAAAGCAAATCGTTACGTTATGAACGACATTCAGATAAAAGCAATCTACTCAGTCGCTATCTGGTTTCGATCACTATCCCCCCTGGTCATTATTCTGCTTACCTTTTCCCTTTCCTTCGCCGATGATACCATCGGTATTTCGGGCAAACTTGATCTGCGAGGCGTGAAGAATCTGACCAGCGACAGCGTGAGGGAAGAACCGAGCTTGATCGGGCGGATCAAACTCGACACGCGCCAGTCCGCGTGGCGGTTCCACTCCTGGCTCGAAGGAGGATGGGACGGGACCATGAAGCGTCCGGCGCGGGACAGGAATCTATTCAAGAACTACGATGAAGTCTACCAGAGCAACACGCCTTATCTTGAGTTCAAAGAATTGTATTTTTCCCACACAACTGGGGACATTGAGATTCGGGCCGGTATCCAGCGCTTTGCCTGGGGCAGGCTTGACGAGTACCCGTCGAATGACCTGCTGAACCCCTGGGATTATACGCAGTTCCTGAGAAAACCGCTCGAAGACCGGAAGATCGGCGTGCCGTCGGTCTCTGCGAGCGTTAATACAGGGGACTGGACCTTTGACACGGTCTGGGTCCCGGTCTTCGTTCCCTATCGCCTGCCCCTCCCGAATGAGCGATGGTCGGGCATATCAGAAGCGTTGGCGCTTTCACAGATACCGAATGGCGAGATCGTCCCGGCCGAACCGGACCTGCCGCCGCGGACCATCGCGAACAGCGGCATCGGCCTGCGCGCTCGGCGTGCCGGAGATCTCGAGTGGGCGCTCAATGGTTATCATGGTTACGATCCGAAGCCGGTGTTCAGGACAACCTCGATCGAGATCGTTCCCCTGCCTGGAGCAGTGCTGATCGATCCCGGGTATACACCTGATTTTCACAAGATCACATCACTTGGATTTGATGCGGCAGTGGTAACGGGAGATTGGAGCGTCAGGGCCGAGGCCGCATATATCATGAACCGCTATTTTAATATCCGGCGAGAACTGTGGGGATATCCCGCAATTCCCGCGCCGGGAGCGATTGCCCTGAATCCAATCGAGCAAAAGAGCGACGCGCTTGACTACGGTATCGGCGCGGACTACCGGCTCTTCGAGGACGGGCTCCTGACCATGCAGGCCCAGCAGACGATCATCATCCATCGATTGGATACGTTCTATGAGCGGAGAGCCGAGACCATCCTCTGGGCAAACCTCAAGGCGGGCTGGATGAACCAGAAGATGGAAACAAACGTGAGCATCGCTTGCAACCCGGAGCACGGGGCTACCATGGCTAAAGTGAATGCCTGGTACGTGTTCACGGATTCGTGGAAGGCCGGTATCAGTGTGATCGATCTGAATGGACCGCCGCAGTCAATTTTTGGAAGGTATGCGCAGAATGATCAGGTTGAAGCGGAACTGGTGTATTCCTGGTAGGGAGAGACAGGGGGCAGGGGTCTTAACTCCGCATTCTGCGCTCCGCATTTCGCACTCCCATCACCGCGCTATCATTTTGAGAAACCGGTCAACAACCATCGGATTAAAAGAGGTGCCCTTTCCTTTCATCAGCACGGATACGATCAATTCCAAGGGTTTTGGTTCCTGATAGGAGCGCCGGCTCCTCATCGCATCGAAGACATCTGCGACAGAGATAAACTGGCTCGTAATATTCGGCGTCCATCCGCCCTTGATAGACGGATATCCGTTCCCGTCGAACTTCTGGTGGTGCTCCAATGCCGCGAGGACCGCCAACTTCGGGATTCCCTCGATCCCCATGAGATAGCGCGCGCCCTTGACCGTATGAGTCTCAATGGTCCTCCGCTCTTCCGGAGTGAGCATTCCGGCCTTGCTCAGGATCTCATCCGGGATGAATATCTTTCCGATATCGTGCAAGAGCGACGCGACGCCGATCTGATGCAGGTGCTCACCCGTGAAACCCAGATTCTCCGCAAGGCTCATGGTCAGGATACATACGTTCGTGACATGGGTAAACGTATATTCGTTCACGGACTTGAGCGATGCGAGAAGACCCAGGGGGTTGATCTCCTTCCGAAAACCCTGGATAAACCCCTTGACCATGTCGTCCACACTGCGGACATCGATCTTTTTGTGCAGTTTGGCGCGAAGGTAAAGATCTTTGAGGAGATCGAGTTCCTCACTCGTCAGGGCAAGCAACTCTTGAAGAACCTCCGGAGGGACATCGGGAGCGGAAACAAGGCCGGCATTCGGCACGGCATCCGCCCCGCCAGACGACTGCTGTTCGTCGAGCTTCTTGATCCTGAGTTCCACCTTGCCCAGTTTGATGAACGAGGTAGACCGTATCGAGAGCGTATCCGAAGAGGCGAGCTCCTGAATAAGTGCCCGAAGCTCCTCTTTCGGAAGTCCCGCGGCAAAGGTGATGCGTTCGATCGCCTGCTTTTTCAGTATCCGGATGAAGTTCGTCACATACGACGCGGCTCCCGAAGCCTCGATCGGCCGGTTTTCTGCGACAAGGTCGTTCCCGATGACAAGCAAAGTTATTTCCGGCCTGCTCTGCAGTATTTCCGAAAGCGCAACGTATGCCTTTTCGATGTACAACGCCACCTGGGGATGGATCGCTGAATACAGACCCGTATTCAGTACTGCCGCGGTGAGCTGCGAGATCACCCGCGACAACCCCTCATGCATGTCATTGTCTGCCATATTCCATCCTGTTTGAATCTCAATGGATGCGGAACACACTGCTTATCATGATGCTACTGCTTTTCCCTAAGCTGGCTGCACGTTCGGCGGATCGTGTCATTGTTAAGCTTCTCGCCGATCCTGAGAAGGCCTGCTATTGTATCCCTCGGATATCGGGCGAGCGACGCATAGATAGCTTCCTTCATATGCATGAGACTGGAAGGATAAAGCGACCAGGTCGTGCCGGCAAGTTTTTCAAGTTCAGGCACCGCTCGTGCGTCTCCGATATTCCCGAGTACCCTGATGAGCTCCTCATTCTCGACATAGTCCGTCTCAAAAAGGATGACCCGTTTGATCTTCGACAGGACATCCTCCGTAACATCCCCTATTCGATATTGTCCCGCCAGTACGACAGCCTTATAGGCAAAGTCCGGATCTTTATCATGGATCGCACTTCGAAGCAGGCTAATTGCTCCCGGATCCTTGAATTTCAGAAGCGTGCCGAGCGCTTCGATCCTTACCATCGGATCCTGGTGCCTCAGCAATGGTTTTATTTGAGGGATGGACGCTGCGGTGCCCGCGCGCCCTATTAAAAGGAGCAGATTCCGTACCGTGTGCGCCCGCGGGTCGCGCAGTCGCTTCTCAGCTTCGCGCACGGCCGGTTCACCGAAGAGACACAGCAGGTTAAAAAGAACGCGCCTTCCGCCCACCGTTTCATCATTGCTGAAAATATCCATCAGGCCCGGGATCGTCTCCGGCCCGAGGGCCTGAATCAGTCCGGAAGCCGCCTGTCCCTTTTCCCGCATCCATCGGTCGAATGCGCTCAGCGCCTTGGCGATGAATTCCGGCTCGATAAAGAACTTCCTCGATTCCGCGGCGATCTCCCGTATGCCTTGTATCGGCTTGTCCGTTGAATGCCTGCGGAGCGTCTCTAAAATATCCCAGAGCATCTCGAAATTGCCGGTCTCAAGGAATTGGGGTATGATGGCAACTATTTTTTTTGCGAACTCCTTATAATCCTCTTCATCGATATTTTCTTCTAAAAAAGCGAGAAGCGCCCGGCCGATCTGATAATCCAGATTCTCGTCCTCCAGTGATTGCAAGTGTTCTGTCAGCGAAAACTGTTCAACCGTTGCCTGAGAGGTCTCTGATAATTTCTTGAGCATCGATTGATAGTCATCAGTCACATACTCTTCATACTTTTCACGGTCAAACAGTTTTTGCATATGTTCGGGCTGGAAAACGGGAGCAACAAATCCCTTTGCCGGCTGTTTGCTGTTACCCTGCTGCGAACCGCTCGAGCCTTCGGTATGCGCGTGGGCAAGCTTGCCCACGAGACCCGCAAGCGTCGGCGATATTTCCCTCCCCTCGGCGCTTGCCTGCCCCAGCATCTCGATAACCATATCGTCGGTGAAGCCCCCGATCACCGCTTCGGCCTCTGCGGGAGATCCTGCTCGTGGCGAGATATTTTTGAACGCAACGGACAGAAACTGTTTCCTGAGTTCCGGGTGAAGGTCCTTTAAAAGAGCATTCATGTTCGCAAGTGTCTTTGATTGTTCCTGGGTAATCTGTTTTTTTTCAGCTGTTCCGCGTACATAGGTTGAGATGATCTGGTCATAGCTTTCTATGGCGGCGCTTGCATCCAGCTTGCGTTCATTGAGAAGCCGTGCGAGCTCGGCGGGGTCTATCTGCTCCGCGTCCTTCACCGACACCCCCAGCCCCGGTCCGGCGAGGGTGCCTGCCGAGAGGTGCGTTACAAAATCCTGCCACAGATGTCCGCCTGACTCTTCGCCTCCCCCGGCCCTGGCAGTCGCCTTGAAAATCTCCTGTTCTTCGGTGACGTGGAAACTGCTGTAATCGATGGACTGGATCCTGATATGGGGAATAACAGCCCCGGCTATGACCTGGTTGATCCCGCCCGAAGCCCTGATACCTTCCGGCTTGATGGTAAGGATCCCGTGGAATCGCACGAGTTCGTCCTTTTCCAGACCGCTGAGAAAGGTGACCGATGCGATCCCCTGCTGGCTCATGGAAAGCGCAAAATCCCGATAGACAGGGTTCTTCTGGTCAAGGTAATCCTTGCCGATCAGCAGGGTGTCCTTGGCCACTCCGAGGGTCATCTCGTTTCGGATCTCGAACATTTTCTGGAGAAGCTGGTAGGCACGTTCAATGCTGTTGGCGATCTGAATATGGCCTGGCGGGTAGATGCCCACGTTCTTTCGAGAAATATTCAGCTCGATCACGGCCTCAGTAAGGAGCCGCATATCGAGCGGGACTTCATGCTCGACGCGCTGGGGCGGTGAGGGCTGCGTGTCTTCTTTTTTGTTCTGCGGTTCGCTCATAGGTTTCTTGATATATTATAGATGTTTTTTAATTTATTTTCATACATTCTTCCTGTTTCGTTTGGGTCAAAGTAATTCTGCACTTCGGTGTTTTTTCTTGACAACATAACTTCGTGATGTTAAATTAATCACCTCGTAATGGTAGTGTTCGGGGCTGTAGCTCAGCTGGGAGAGCACAAGGCTGGCAGTCTTGGGGTCAGGGGTTCGATCCCCCTCAGCTCCACCAAAATAAACAAAGCTGGTCATCATTGACCAGCTTTTTTTATTTTTATGAGGGGGATCGAACCAAAGGAAGTTTGAGGGAAAGGATTTCCCTCATGCCTTAGGGGAGTACACGAGGGGACCAGTCCCTTCGTGAAGCGAGCATGCGAAGCGTGTAAGATTCCCCCTCAGCTCCACCAAGAATAAAATAAAAGGGTTGACCGAAAGGTCAGCCCTTTTATTGGTGGAGGGGGAGCGAACCAAGGGAGTTTGAGGGAAAGGACTTTGAAGTTTACTCCGAACTCGCCACTCCGAACTTACCCCCCCCCTCAGCTCCACAAAAAAATCCCTTCATCGTTATTGTTGCCGATCAAATATCTCTTCAAACACGGACGCGGTTTTCTTAAACGCCTCAAGGACAGCGGGATCGAAATGTTCCGGCATGGTCCTTCCGTCGCCTTCCACGATGATTTTCATGGTCTTCTCATGATCTAAAGCCGGTTTGTAGGGCCGTTTGCTCCGCAAGGCGTCATACTGGTCCACCAGCATCACGATCCTTCCCTCGATCGGCGCAGCCTCACCCTTCAGACCATTCGGATACCCCTTGCCGTCCCAGCGTTCATGATGATTCATGGCAATGGACTCGGCCATTTGGAGGATGGCGTGAGGCGAGTTGGTAAGCATCTTCGCCCCGAGAGTAGTATGGGTCTTAATGATATCGAACTCCTCTTTGGTGAGGGCGCCGGGCTTCAAAAGAATGCTGTCCGGTATCGCCACCTTGCCGATGTCATGAAGCACGCTGGCGAGTGATATTGTTTCGATAAAATCCTCGGACAGATCGAGCGCTTTCGCGATCGCTTCGGCAAACCCCCCTATCCGCGAATTATGCAGGCCGGTGTCCGTGTCCCGGTACTCGGCTACCCTGGTCAGGCGAAGGATGATCTCCTCGTTCAGATCCATCAACTCATATGTCTTTTTTCTCACCTCCTCTTCGAGGGCCTGGGTATAATTTTTTTCGAGGGTCTTGAGATTGCGGAACGTGCCCGCCCTGTCGACCGCATGTACGAGATAATCAGGATTGATCGGTTTGGTGATATAATCGAAAATCCCTTTCTTCACGGCATTCACCACTACATCAAACTCGGCATAGGCCGTCATGACCAGAACGGGTATTTCCGGATTAATCTCGTGAATTTTTCCGGCAAGTTCGATCCCGTCCATGCCCGGCATCCTGATGTCCGTCAGCACAATATCCACGTCCGTTTCCCGGAGTTTGTCAAGCGCTGCCTCGGCATTGTCGGCTTTGAGAACCTTATAGTTATGGGCGCTGAGCAGCATGAGAATCGATCCGAGCACGAGCGGGTCATCATCAACGACAAGGATCGTGTGCTTCTTCTGCGTTGCGGCTTGTTCCATGAAAACACCTCCTGGTATCTATTATTTCACCCCATACGGCACACTTCTTACCTTCTTCAAAAGCTTCACCGGATTCAGCGGTTTAAAGATCAGGTGGGCGCCTTCTTCGAGCGACGCCTTCTGCCGAATGATGTCGGGCGCGTATCCGGTGGCAATGATGACCTTCACACCCGGCATTATTGTCCGTATCTCGTCAAAGGCCTCTTTACCGTTTATCTTTCTGGGGAACCATGGTCTCCTCCGCTATCGAAGCGATCAGCGGCAGATATATCCTGAAGGTGGTGCCCTTGCCGGGCTCGCTGGAGAGGTTGATAAAGCCGTCATGCTGTTTGATGATGCCGTACACGACTGCCAGCCCGAGCCCTGTGCCTTTGCCGACCTCCTTGGTCGTGAAGAAGGGGTCGAAGATATGCTTCCGCGTCGCTTCGTCCATTCCCGAGCCGGTGTCAGATACGGTCATCATTGCATACACACCGGGCTTGCCATAGCCATGGGCCGCCATGAAGGCTTCATCCAGATCTACCTGCTCCGTTAAAATCGTGAAGACGCCCCCCCCGGGCATGGAGTCATGTGCGTTCGTGGCGAAGTTCATCAGCACCTGTTCAAGGTGATGTCTGTCGGCAAAAACCATCAACGGATGGTCCGTGACGATTTTCTTACAGGATATATCTTCTCCAATGATCCGCATCAGGAATTTATCGACCTGATTGATCACCTCGTTCAGGTCCACGGCCTTTAACTCGCTTATTTGTTTTCTGCTGAACAGGAGCAGCGATTTCGTGAGTTGCGCTGCCCGGTCCGTAGCCTCGAGGATGTGTTCTACGTTCTGTCTCTGCGGATCGTTCTCCTCCATCTTCATCAGGGTAACATGGCCGTAGCCGATGATCGCGGACAGAATATTGTTGAAATCGTGCGCCACGCCGCCTGCCAGGATGCCGATGGACTCCATCTTCTGGGCCTGAAGAAGCTGGGCCTCAAGCCTGCGTTGCTCGGTGATGTCGCTCCAGACACAGTGGTAAACCGGGTGGCCCGCGATATCAATGAACTGAGCCTTCACATGAATGTTCCGGATCTCTCCCTGACGGGTGCGTTGAAGGGTCTCATAATCGTTCCGTCCTTCGACCATTACTTTTGCCACGCGTTTTCTGGTGTCCTCCGGCTTTTCCTCCGCCTCCAGATCCGCTATGCTCAACCCGGCAAACTCTTCGCGCGAATATCCCAATTGCCTGCAGGCCGTTTCATTGAACTCCAGAAAACGGGTGGTTGTGGGATCAATAATCACAATTCCTTCGGGCGACTGATCGAATAACAGGCGGTAGCGGGTCTCGGCGTTCCGAAGCTCCTCCTCAGCCCGCTTGCGCTCGGTGATGTCCTCAATCATGCAGAGGTGGCGTGGACGGTCTTTATCTTCGACCTTCAGCGGAGAAATCGTCATATTGATCCAGACGGCGGTGCCATCGAGATGAAGATAGCGTTTTTCCATCTGAAATCCGGGTATCTTCCCTGCATTCAATAACGCCATATTATCCAGATCTTCCTTCACATTGTCAGGATGCGTGATGCTCATCCAGTCGATATTCAGCATTTGTTCCCTGGTCCAGCCCGCGATCTTTGCAAACATGAAATTCACTTCATGGATATGTCCGTTCAGGGAATCGATCACCGCAATGCCCAGGGGCGCTTCATTAAATATGGTCTTGAACCGGTCCTCGCTGTTCCGCAGTTCCTGCTCGGAGTAATTCCGCTCGGTAATATCAATTATAATTGCAAAGAATACTCTCTTGCCGTCTTCCGGGTGCAGCTGAAGATGGACCTCGACGGGATACTCGGTGCCGTTCTTCCTTCTATGGATTGTTTCAAAACGGAGCCTTTCCCTATCCTGCGTCATCAGCGGCCGGATCTTGGCCCTGAACGCCGCCTCGGTGAATTCCGGCTTGATATCAACCGGCGTCATGCTGGTCATTTCGGATAAAGTATATCCGAGGTTCTTCAGCGCGCCCTGGTTGAGGTATTCGAATTTCAGCGTTTCGGAATCAAAGACATAGATCTCGTTCAAGCTCTTTTCGATGATGTTCAAGAGCCTGAATTGCCCGCGCTCCGCAAGTTTGCGGTTCTCGATCTCCCTCTGCAAATTCCCGACAGCGGTGTAAGAGTCCCTCAGTTTCGCTGCCATTTTGTTGCTGGCGTCGGCCAGTTCAGCCAGCTCGTTGTTTCCTTGTATCTGGATGCGATGTTCCAGGTCCCCTTCCCCGAGGATCGCAACGCCCTGTTCCAGTTCCGCGATCCCTTTTGACAATATCCTGCTGATGAGCGCTAAGTTTGCTACTACGATGGCAATACCGCCGAACACGGATAATACGATGATAAAGACCGCCCGGTTCCGTGCCGACAGCTCGTTCTTTTCCGCTGATTCATACAGCCTCGTGATGTCGTTGGTCAGTGCATAGGCCTTCATAAAGACCTGGCCGAGGATGATCTTCTCCGCTTCCCCGGAGAGAAGAGCGCTCTCCATCCGGCCCCGGTATTTGGCCCGGTTCTCCATGACCTGTGAAAAAGCGGAGAACGTCACATTGAAATCATCTCGCGCCTCCTTGATCGTTGCCCGATCATCGCTGTTCAGGAACCTTCCCTCGGCCAGATCCAGCAACTTTCTGAGCTCTTCTGTCTTTGCCAGCCATTGCGTCCGTGCCCGGTCCTCATGGCGCAACAAATAATCGTCACGCAATATAATGCGTTCGAACGCGAGCTTCCGCATTTCCGACACCAGGTCCTTGTCCCGGTTCGCATTCGATACTTCCCGGAACGACCAGACGAGAAAAAGAACGATGAACAGGGCGAGACCCAGGGCAATACCAGTAGTGATCCTCAGCCTTGTTTTGATTTTCATGGTTCCCTCGCTTTACCGGATCATTATGACAGCTTCGGGTTTGATTGCCTTAAGTCCGGGGGATGACAATTCTAACTGCTCGTTTTTTCGTCATTCCCGCGAACGCGGGAATCCAGTCTTTGTTAACAATTCTTGTGCTTTCAACGTTTTCAAGAAATATCCATAAATTAAGGTTAATTTTATTCTGACGTTACAGGATGTTCAGTAGATAGCTTATAGCCCCAGAAATTTGCCCGATAAATCTAAAGGAGTTAGCCCTGTAACAGTCGCATAATATTTTTTTCTATTATTGTATCATAATTATCAACAGGTATGGGAAAGGAGCGCCAAAACGGTATATTTATAAGGATTTTCTCTGCGAATTTCCATCATAATTGCTTTTACCGGGGAATTCGAGTAGAATCGGGTTTGTTTACGTTTACCTGGATACATTCGGGAGCCGACCATGACCAGCCTTAACGCGACTCAACCCGCGCTCGATCATTTCACCACGCATAAAGCCGAACACCTGAACGCCCTCAAAGAACTCGTCCGCATACCAAGCATCAGTTTCCCCGGATTTGACCCGGCCCCGGTGAAACAGTGCGCAGGGGCCGTCGCAGCACTCCTGACAAAAAGTGGCCTGGCTGATGTGCGCATCCTGGAGATGGGTGCAGGCTATCCCGCCGTTTTCGGCCAATGGTCCGGCGCGACGGGCAAGCCCACCGTCCTGCTGTACGCTCACTACGATGTCCAGCCTACTGGCCGCGAAGACCTCTGGACCACTCCGCCCTTCGAACCATCCGAGCGCAAAGGCCGGCTTTACGGCAGAGGGACATCCGATGACAAGGGAGGCGTTGTGATGTATTCCGCGGCGATCGCTTCGTATCTTGCCTCGATCAAGAGTCTGCCGGTCAACGTCAAGGTCCTGATCGAAGGCGAAGAAGAGGTGGGGTCAACGAACCTGAACACGCTGCTTGAGCAACACCGGGGGCTTTTGTCCGCTGACGTGGTCGTGATCGCCGACAGCGAGAATTTCGACAGCGGCATCCCGTCGCTCACCGCGTCGCTCAGGGGCATCGTGACCGTGAACGTGGAGGTACGTTCGCTTGCGGCAAGCGTCCATTCAGGCACCTGGGGCGGCCCGCTGCCCGATCCGGTGCTCGCCCTTGCAAAAATGCTTGCGTCTCTCGTGGACGATCAGGGAAAACCCGCCATTCCCGGAATCATGGACAAGGTGCGTGCCCGGACGCCGCAAGAGCAGACAGACCTGAAGAACCTTCCCTTTTCGGAATCCACCTACCGGAAACAGTCGAGACTCCTTGAACGAGTGAAGATCATCGGCGGCGAAGGACCGCTCTACGGTAAAATGTGGCATCAGCCGTCCATCGCCGTCAATGCGATCGAGGCGAGCAGCCGCAAACAGGCCGCCAACATCATCAACGACTCTGCCTGGGCGCGTGTCGGCATCCGCACGGTCCCCGACATGGACCCTGAGGAAACGCTCGGACTTCTCACGGAGCATCTGCTGAAACAGGCCCCCTGGGGGGTACAGGTAACGATCGAGCCCGAGACGCCCTCCCGATGGTGGAAAACCGATACGGGCGGTCCCGCATTTAGTGCCGCGCGGATGGCCCTCGAAAAGGGCTATGGCGAAAAACCCGCGGTGGTGGGCGCCGGCGGATCGATCCCGTTCGTCCAGACCATCACCGACGCCCTCGGCGGGGCGCCCGCCCTGCTCTTCGGCGTCGGTGATCCCTACTCCGCGGCCCATTCGGAAGACGAAAGCATGCTGATCTCTGATTGGGAAAAGGGCTGCCGCAGTCTTATCCTGCTTTTATCGGAGTTTGCCGAACTGAAATGTTGACATCGGAGCCCATCCATGCTTTAATTTGAATTAAGGTCTCCATGTGCTGAAGGGAGTTGTTCATGTCAGCTAAAAAACAGGTCCTCATAATCTGCCATACTGCGGCGGGTCAGATGTATCTGGGCGTTCTCATGAACCGTATCTGGTTCACCCCCGTTCTTGCCACGACCACGGATGAGGCGATCCGACTTGCCCGGAAGGATTCATTCGCTCTCGTGTTATTTGACGGTGACCTGGCAGAGCCCGATCTCTTTACCGCCATCACCCTGCTCAGGACGGACCCCACGCTCAAAGAACTGCCGCTGGTCGTTTTTATAACCGATGATTTTACCGGAAAGAACCAGAAGCTGCTGGACCTTGGATGCACGGCTGTGCTGACGAAACCGCTGGACCTGGCAATCATGTACGGAGTGCTGGCGCGTCTCAGCGGACAGCCGAGGAACACTCCGCGCATCACCGTCAAAATGCGCGTGCACGTGGAAATAGAGGAAGGAACACCGGAAAATGTGCTGGCCAGTGTGAACATGTCGGAAAGCGGCTTGTATCTTCGGACCCTTCAACCGTTGCCGGAAGGTACGTTCATTCACATCAGGTTTACGCTCCCCCATGATACCGAAACAATAACTCTGTCGGCGGAAGTGGTCCGGACCTTGCCGCTCGGCACCCAGTTCGAGTGCGAACCGGGCATGGGTCTCCGTTTTGTCGACGTCCCGGAAGGCACGCTGCTGAAGATCAGAAATTTCATTCAATGGGAATTGACAGGCGACCTGGAATGGAATTCGAACCTCTGAACGTAAAACGGATGTTTGAAGGGTTGGACCTGAAGAAGGCTTGATAACCCTCCACCCATCCAACCCTCCGATCCCCTCAAATGCATCCCGTTACATTGACAGTGCCTTGTCGTCGATCTTGATCTCCGTCCTGCTCTGGATTCCGCTGAGATACGCACTCATGGCGTCTCTTTGCTTTTCCGCGAGGACCGTCATTTTGAACGTTTCTCTGTTCTTCTCGAACTCACCGGGCTTTGCATTGGGATTCTTTATCCGGTAGGAAGCCGCCAGTTCGGCATCAGTTACCACGACACTGTCTCTCACAATCTGCTCCAGCTTCTGCCTGAGCAAAAACTCCCGCTGGCTGGCCTCAAATGCCGCCGGTTTCATATTGATCTGATCCAGGATGCGCTCATAGGTTACTTTGTCGAACTTGCCGTCCCTGGCAAAAGAAGGCGTTTTCAAGATCACGGCCTGAAGCTCTTCATCGCTGATGCGCAGGCCAATACGTTCAGCCTCCTGAACAAGCAGTTTTCCCACGACCAGTTCCTGCAAGGCTTGTGATTTCAGGGTTTTGGCAAAGGACTCGTTGAACTGGTCCTTAAGCAGCTGCTTATAATTATCGTACATGGTCCGATATACCCTGTTGTACTCATCGGCAGTAATCACGTCCCCGCCGACCTTTGCCACCGACCTGCCGCCGATATCGGACGGATAGATCCCGAAGAACAGAAAAGTCACGGTGATCAGTACCACGATGGCCCACATTATCCAGCTCATGTGTTTGTGAATTGATTGAAGCATTTCAAGTCCCCCTGTAGTATATTTATTTTGAACCTTATCCTTGATAATTACATAGAAAGTCCTGTCTCACACAAAGCCACGAAGTCACAAAGAGAATAAAACTTCGTTATTCATGGGATTTTCTTCGTGATCTCCGTGCCTCCGTGTGAAAATTTGCTTTTTTTCGAGATCATCCTTCTTTATTCGCTTAGTTTCTTCTTCAGCAACTGGTTCACCATATCCGGATTTGCCTTGCCCTTGCTCGCCTTCATCACCTGCCCGACGAAAAAGGTGAACAGCTTCTCCTTGCCCGCCTTGTAGTCCGCGTGCTGTCCAGGGTTCGCCTTGATCACCGCGTCGATGATCGTTTCGAGAGCGCCGGAGTCCGATACCTGCACCAGCCCCTGCTCTTTGACAATGACTTCCGCGTCCTTGCCGCTCGTATACATCGCCTCAAACACGGTCTTGGCGATCTTGATGCTGATCACACCGGCCTCGATCATCTTGATCATGCCCGCCAGCCGGCCGGGTTGAATGGGGCTGTCCTCGACCTCCTTGTTGTCTGCATTCAACAGCCGCATCAGCTCTCCCATCATCCAGTTCGAGACCGTCTTGGGCTGTCCCGTAAGCTTCACCGCTTCTTCGTAATACGATGCGAGGGCCCGGCTCTGGGTCAGCATGTCGGCGTCGTATTCCGGCAAACCGTATTCCTTCGCGAACCGTTCGCGTTTCGCGTCCGGCAGTTCCGGAATACTCCTTCTGAGCTCTTCGACCGTGTCCCGCGAAACCACCACGGGAACGAGGTCCGGCTCGGGGAAATAACGGTAATCATGCGCCTCTTCCTTGCTCCGCATCGAGAAGGTGACGCCTTTGTTCGAGTCAAAGAGCCGGGTCTCCTGCACCACCCGACCGCCTTCGTCGAGGATCTGCGCCTGGCGCTTGATCTCGTACTCGATCGCTTTCTGCACGAACTTGAAGGAGTTTACGTTCTTAATCTCCGCACGGGTGCCGAATTCCTTTGCACCGACCGGCCGGATCGAGACGTTGGCATCGCACCGGAAGTTCCCCTTTTCCATATCAGCGTCCGAGACCTCGATGTAGCGCAGGATCGCGCGGAGCTTCTGCAGATACTCGGAAGCTTCCTCCGGCGTCCGGATGTCCGGTTCGGACACGATCTCCATCAGCGGCGTGCCCGCGCGGTTCAGGTCCACCAGACTCGCCCCGCTCTCGGCCTGATGAAGGTTCTTTCCCGCATCCTCCTCGAGATGGATGCGCGTAAGCCCGATGCGCTTGACAGCGCCGTCAACAACGATCTCAACGTACCCGTGCTCACAGATCGGCAGTTCGTACTGCGATATCTGGTAGCCCTTCGGGAGGTCGGGATAGAAGTAGTTCTTGCGCGCGAACCGGCTGAACGCGCTGATGGTGCTGTGCGTGGCAAGACCCGTCTTGACCGCGTACTCCACGGCCTTCCTGTTCAATACCGGCAGCACGCCGGGCATGCCGATGCAGACCGGACAGGTCCTGGTGTTCGCGTCCTCGCCGAATTTTGTCTCGCATCCGCAGAATATTTTCGTATTGGTCTGGAGCTGTGCATGCACTTCCAGACCGATGACCGCCTCATATTGCATGGATCTCTCCCTCGCCGTTGCTGTTACTCCGAACTCTGAACTCCGTACTCCGAACTAAAGCGCAGCGCGCTTCTTATGCCAATCCGTCGCTTGTTCATACGCGAATGACGCATGCAGCACGGATTCTTCATCAAAATGCCTCCCGAGCAGTTGGAGCCCGATGGGAAGATCGTTCTTCGTGAACCCGCAGGGTATCGAGATCCCCGGGATGCCGGCCAGGTTCACGCTGATCGTGAAGATGTCCGACAAATACATCTGGAGCGGATCGGCCGATTTTTCACCGATCTTGAACGCCGCGGTCGGCGCTGTGGGCGTGGCAATGATGTCCACGGACTTGAACGCCTCATCGAAATCGCGTTTGATGAGCGTCCGCACCTGCTGGCCTTTTTTATAGTAGGCGTCGTAATAGCCCGCTGAAAGCGCGTAGGTGCCCAGCATGATCCTGCGCTTGACCTCCGGTCCGAATCCCTGACTGCGCGACTTCATGTACATATCGAGGAGGTCCTTTGCGCCTTCAGCGCGGACCCCGTACTTCACACCGTCGTAGCGCGCGAGGTTTGAGCTTGCCTCTGATGTTGCAAGGATATAATAGGTCGCCACGGCATACGCAGTGTGCGGAAGCGTGACTTCCCTGACCGTCGCGCCGAGTCCCTCCAATGTCTTGACCGCATCCCGGACTGCCTTGTCCACATCAGGGTCCATGCCCTCGATGAAATATTCCCTGGGGATGCCGATCTTCATGCCCTTGACTTCCTTTTTGAGCGCGGAGGTAAAATCCGGCACCGCGATGTTCGCGGAGGTGGAATCCCGGGGATCATGGCCGGCGATGACGTTCATGAGGATCGCCGCATCCGTCACGTCCTTGGTGATCGGGCCGATCTGGTCGAGCGATGACGCAAATGCCACGAGGCCGTACCGGGAGACCCTCCCGTAGGTCGGTTTGAGCCCGACGACACCACAGCACGCGGCCGGCTGACGGATGGAGCCCCCCGTGTCCGAACCGAGCGCCGCTATACACTCGCCCGCCGCCACGGCGGCGGCTGATCCGCCGCTCGAGCCGCCGGGAATCCGTTCGAGGTCCCAGGGATTCCGGGTAATGAAGAATCCCGAGTTCTCGGTCGAAGACCCCATCGCGAATTCATCCATGTTCGGCTTGCCGCAGATCACGGAACCGGCCTGCTTCAGCTTGCGGACCACCGTCGCGTCGTAGGGTGGTATGAAGTTGGCAAGAATTTTCGAAGCGCACGTGGTCCTGATGCCCTCGGTGCACATGTTGTCTTTGATCGCCAGGGGAATTCCGAGAAGCGTTGCGGCATTGCCTGTCTTTCTTCGCTTATCTGCCTCAGCGGCCTCTGCCAGCGCCTGATCGCGTCCGGTCACCGTGATGTACGCTTTGACCTTGTCGTCAACGGACTGTATCCTGCCCAGCACGGACTCGGTAACGGCCCTGGCAGTGGTCTCGTTCTTCTTCAGCATGTCCTGCAGTTTGTGAATAGTGAGATCGTATAACTCCATGCCTACTCCTTGACCTTAATGGTGTGGCCGACGGAAACAATGCTGTTCCGTCCATCCACCGACACAATATTCGGTTTGAAGGCCTTGAGCTCCTGCTCATTGTAATATTCGTAGCAGAAGACGATGATCTTGTCTCCTTTCGCGCCCTTCCGTGCCGTGGGCCCGTTCAGACACATATCTCCGGACCCGCGCTTGCCCGGGATGAGATACGTCTCGAACCGTTCTCCATTATTGAGGTTCGAAACCCGCACCTGCTCGTAGGGAAGCATATCGGCGGCCTCGAGAAGAACGGGGTCGACGGTCAGGCTGCCTTCGTACTCAAGGTTCGCGTCCGTCACGGTCGCGCGGTGTATCTTTGAACGAAGCATTAATCTGAACATGGGTCTCCTTTGAATCTGGTTCAGGGTTCAGGGTTTAGGAAAAGCATTTCACTCCGCACTCCGAACTCCGCATTCCGAACTTATTCAATAATTTTAGGCACCTTGAAATGCCCCGCGGCCTTTTCCGGGGCATTGGCCAGCGCCCTCTCCTGAGTCAAGCTCTCTCCCGCTACATCGTCGCGCATGACATTGTTGATATCAAGGACATGGGACGTGGGTTCAACACCCGTGGTATCAAGCTCGTTCAGTTTCTCGACATAGGTAAGGATATTCGAAAGCTGATCAGTGAGTTTCTCTTTTTCCTGCTCCGATAGCTCCAGCCGGGCAAGCTTCGCCACGTGTTCAACTTCCTGTTTCGTGATCTTCATAAATGACTCCTAAAAGAATTCACCACTAAGGCACCAAGACACCAAGAAGTTCTTCGTATGAATGTCCGATGACATTTACCTGACGCATTCTCGCCGTTCTTTGTGCCTTCGTGTCTTTGTGGTGAAAGACTTATACTACTTCCAAGTTCGCGAACTTCACCGACAGTGTCTTTACTCCATACCCGGGAAAGCTTACGCTGATCTTCCGTTCGTCGTCCAATCCCTCGGAACGCTGTACCGTACCGAGCCCGAACTTGGCATGTCGCACCACCGCGCCTTTGTAATAAGGGTCCGCGAACCCCGCTTTCTTTGGCGGCGATGACACAATGTGCAGCTCCCTGCTCTCCTTGCCGGCCGTACCGGAAGAATCAAAACTCCATGGAGTACGCTGACGTATCGCAGAGGGTATTGACCGCTCCGTCCCAACGAACTCAATCGCCTCTTCCGGGATCTCCCGGACAAAGCGCGAAACGAGATTGGCCTGCGGATAACCGTAAAGTCTGCGCTCCACAGCATGGGTAAGGACCAGACGCTCCTTGGCCCGGGTGATGCCTACATAGCACAACCGGCGCTCTTCTTCAAGCTCTTCGTCGCTCTCGGCTGATCGGGAATGAGGGAACAACCCCTCTTCCATGCCGGCCATGAACACCAGCGCGAACTCAAGGCCCTTTGCATTATGCAGGGTCATCAGCGTCACGGTATCCGTGTTTTCGCGCTTTCCATCAGACGCGATTTGCTGTTCCGCATCGGTGATAAGCGCAACCTGATCCAAAAAAGCGGGTAACGATGCATCGCGGTTCTGTTCCTGAAAGTCCTCGGTCGCGGTCATGAGCTCATTCAGGTTCTCGAGCCTGATACGGGACTCAATGGTCTTCTCCTGATCGAGCGCCGCGCCATATCCTGCTTCGAGGATTATTCTCCGGACCAGCTCCGTGATCGTCAACGTTCCGAGATCATCGCGCATCCGGTCCATCATGCCGATGAACTCCCGGAGCTTTTTCTTCGCCGCCGGTGTGATATCGGTTGCCTCCGCATCCCGGGCAGTCTGATACAGCGACACCCCGGTTGCTGCTGCCGCGCGCTCCAGTTTGTCCACCGTGGTATCGCCGATACCTCGCGCGGGGACATTGATGATCCTTCGCAGGCTGACGATGTCCGCGGGGTTCTGCAGCACCCGCAGATAACCGATGATGTCCTTGATCTCTTTGCGGTCATAGAACCGCAGGCCGCCGAAGATACGGTACGGCGTCCCCCAGTTGCGCAACGCATCTTCGAGAGCGCGCGACTGGGCATTCGTGCGATAGAGCACCGCGATCTGGCGCAGGCTCCTGCCTTCGTCTACCTCCCGCTGAATGGTCCGGCAGATGAAACGGGCCTCGTCCTTCTCGTCAATTGCCTTGTAGCAGAGGATCTTATCGCCGCCCGGCTTCCTGGTCCAGAGCTCCTTCGGTTTTCTACCGAGGTTTCGCGCGACCACCGCGCCTGCCGCGCCAAGAATGTTCTGGGTGGAGCGGTAATTCTGTTCGAGTTTGATGACCTTCGCGGCGGTATAATCCTTTTCGAAATTCAGGATATTCGCGATATCGGCGCCGCGGAACTTGTAGATGCTCTGGTCGTCGTCCCCCACCACGCAGAGGTTCTTTCGTTGCATGGTCAGAAGACGTACGAACCGGTACTGGGCGTGGTTCGTATCCTGATACTCATCTATCAGAATATGGTGAAACAGTCCTTGATAGTAGCCGAGCACGTCCTGATGCTGTTCGAAAAGTTTCACGGTAAGCATGAGCAGGTCGTCGAAATCAAGCCCGTCTGATTCCCTGAGCTTTTCCTGATACAGGGAGTAGGTCCGGGAAACGGCTTCCTCAAAACCGAAATGAGCGCTCGTCTTCCCGAACTTCTCGGCATCCGTAAGATTGTTCTTGAGAGCGCTGATGCGGGCCCCGATCGCCCGGGGCTGATACTGTTCCGTATCGATCCGCAGGTCCGACATGCAGGCCTTGATAAGCGAAGAACGGTCGGTCTCATCGTAGATTACGAATGACCGCTTGTATCCGAGCCTGTCGATGTGCTGACGCAGGATCCTGACACAGGATGAGTGGAACGTGCTTATCCAGAGTCCGCCGTACCCGATTCCGCGCCCGAGCGGCATGTCGATCATCCGCTCAAGCCGCTCCCGCATTTCGTTTGCGGCCTTGTTCGTGAACGTAACCGCAAGGATATTTCCCGGATCAACTCCCCGCTCCCGGATCAGATGCGCGATCCGGCACGTGATCACCCGCGTCTTTCCACTCCCCGCGCCGGCGAGGATCAGCAGCGGCCCATCGCCATACAGCACCGCCTCGAGCTGGGGAGGGTTAAGGTCATTTAGATAATTCATATAGTTTAGTGTGGAATGCGAAGTGCGGAATGCGGAATGCTAAATGATAAAACATAAATCAAAACACTCCGCACTCGCCACTCCGCATTCCGCACTCGCCTCACTCCACCGTTACGCTCTTTGCCAGGTTCCTTGGCTGGTCCACATCAGCGCCACGCAGCACCGCGATATGATATGCCAGCAGTTGAAGCGGTATGGACAGAAGGATCGGCATGAGCAGCTGGTTGGTCGCCGGCACCGTTATAGAATGGTTGATCTTTTTAATGATCTCCCTGTCTCCCTCGGTGATGATCCCGATCACGATACCGCCCCTGGCTTTCACCTCTTCAATGTTCGATAGGATCTTTTCGTATACGGCATTCCTGCCCGCGAGTACTACAACGGGCAGATTTTCGTCGATAAGCGCTATCGGCCCGTGCTTCATTTCTCCCGCGGGATATCCTTCCGCGTGGATGTATGATATTTCCTTCAGCTTGAGCGCGCCCTCGAGCGCCACGGGAAAGTTGGGCCCCCGTCCGAGATAGAGAAAGTCGCTGGATTTAAAGTAGTGTTTTGCGATCTCCTCAATCGCGGCATCCTCTTCAAGACATCGTTCCACCAGTGAGGGAATGTGCACCAGATCGGTGAGCCGCTGTTTTATCTCATCAGCCGACAGTTTTCCGCGCAGCGAGGCAAAAAAGAGCCCGAAGAGATAGAGCGCCGCGAGCTGGGCGGTAAAGGCCTTGGTCGATGCCACTCCGATCTCGGGACCCGCATGGGTATAGACCACTCCGTCCGCTTCGCGGCTCGCCGTGGAGCCCACGACATTACAGATCGTGATGACGGTGGCGCCGCGCTTCTTTGCCTCGCGCATTGCCGCGAGCGTGTCGGCGGTTTCTCCGGACTGGGTGATGGCGATGAACAGATCATCCGTACCCACCAGCGGGTTGCGGTAACGGAACTCGGATGCTATATCGACCTCGGTCGGGATGAAAGCGAGCTCCTCGAACATATACTTGCCCGCCAGCCCGGCATGCCACGATGTACCGCAGGCGACGATGAATATTTTTTTTATCTTGAGAAGCCGCTCGTGCGCGAGGCCGATTTCTTCGAGATGAATGGTCCCCGTGTCCTGCGAAAATCTACCCCGGATGGTATCCATGATGGCGCGCGGCTGTTCGTAGATCTCCTTCAGCATGAAGTGGCGGTAACCACCCTTCTCGGCCATGACCGGGTTCCACATTACGCGGGTGATCTCCCGATGGACCTCCGCGCCTTTGAGATCGGTGATCTTCACTCCTTCATTGGACAGGATCGCCATCTCATCGTCGTTCAGGAACAGCACGTCCCGGGTCCGGTGCAGGATCGCGGGGATATCGGACGCGAGAAAGAATTCTCCCTGGCCCAGACCGATCACGAGGGGGCTGCCTTTGCGCGCGCCGACCACGATATCGGGATTTCGCTCATCGATTACCGCGATCGCGTAGGCTCCTTCCAGATGCCGGGCCGCCTCGCGCACCGCTTCTTCCAGGGACAGGCCCTTTTGTACGATGCTGTCGATCAGATGGGCTATCACTTCAGTGTCCGTTTCGGACTTGAAAACACGCCCCTGCGCCGCAAGCTCCTGTTTGAGCGCCAGATAGTTCTCGATTATGCCGTTGTGGACCACGACGGCGCCGCCCGCGCGGTGCGGGTGCGCATTCTCTTCGGACGGCCTTCCGTGCGTGGCCCAGCGCACATGACCGACGCCGATGGTTCCCGTAAGGGTTTCGGTCCGGAGCAGCGTCTCCAGGTTTTGCAGTTTTCCCACCGCCCTGCGAACTTCGATCTTGCCGTTCTGAAACACGGCAACGCCGGAGGAGTCATACCCCCGGTACTCAAGTTTTTTGAGCCCCTCGATCAGGATGGGAACTGCCGGTTCTTTTCCGATATACCCGATAATGCCGCACATGGGTTGCTCCGCTCCAATATGAATAAAATCCAGATTACAAATAATTTCCAAAAACCAAATCTCAATGACCATGCAGTTTGGAACATGGTATGAGGAACTAATCCGGAAATTGATGCTTGTTGTTTGGAATCTTTATTGCAACTTTTCAGGTCAAAATATCATCCGCAGATTACGCAGATTTCACAGATTAAAACAAGACTGAATGTATTTTTAAAATCTGCGTCCATCTGCGAAATCTGCGGATAAAAGTTTTTTCTGGTGTAAGACCCTTCTCTGTTCAGATAGCTGTAGAGTTACTTTTTAGTTATCTTCCCTTTCAACCTTCTTCTTCGGCTCGCAAACCCCTCCCGGCTGTCCTGAGGAACGCGGCTGATGGCAAGCGCGTCGGCCGGGACATCACGGGTGATCGTCGAGCCGGCGGCGATAAGGGCGCCGCGCCCGATCTTGACCGGCGCAATGAGCTGAGAATCGCTGCCCACGAACACGTTGTCCTCGATCACGGTGGGATGTTTGGCGTATCCGTCGTAATTGCAAATGATGACACCCGCCCCGATGTTCACCTCCCGGCCCACGGTCGTATCGCCGATATACGAGAGGTGGCTCGCCTTGCTGCCCTCGCCGATGGACGATTTTTTCACCTCAACAAAGTTCCCGATCTTGGCACGCGCTCCGATCATTGACCCGGGCCGTAAATGCGCGAAGGGCCCCACGACGGCGCCGACGGCGATTTCGCTCTCCTCGATCACCGAACAATCCTTTACCGTAACATTGTCCGCGATCATGCTGTTGACGATCCTCGATCCGGAATGGATAACACAGGCTGCTCCGATCCTGGTTCTGCCCTCTATCCTGACGTTGGGGTAAAGAACAACATCACGACCCAGACGGACATCGGTTCCAATGAAGACCGTTTCCGGGTCAAGCATGGTAACACCGTCGAGCATCCATTGGCGGTTGATCCGTCGCCGCATGATCGATTCGGCCTGGCTGAGATCGCAGCGGGAATTTACTCCCATGATCTCATGCGGATCTCCGCAAAGAAACGCTGAAACGCGATGTTTTCTCTTTTTCGCGAGTTCTATGGTGTCCGGGAGATAATACTCTTTCTGTGCATTGTTCTTTCCGAGGAGCGTCAGGGACGAAAGCAGGAACTTCCGGTCAAAGCAGTAGATCCCCGCGTTCACTTCCTGTATTTTCTTCTGCGCCGCGGTGGCGTCCTTTTCCTCAACCACGCGCATGACCCCGGTTTTTCCGCGCACCACCCTGCCGTAGCCGGAGGGATTGTCCACCTTCGCGGTGATGAACGTTACCGCTGCACGGGACGTTGTATGAAGCTCAATGACATCCTTCAGGGTTTTACTGGTGATCAGCGGCGTATCGGCGCACAGGACCAGGACCGGTCCTGCTCCCGCAGATATCGTTTCCGCCGCCTGTTGAACGGCGTGGCCGGTACCAAGCTGTTCGGCTTGAAGCACGATCTCCGGCCGATACTCACCCACCGCGTTCCGGACCTTGTCCGCCTGATAACCGAGCACGAGGACCGTCTTTTCCGGCTCGACACCCGCGGCCGCGTTCAGGACATGCTGAATGAGGGGACGACCGGCAAGTGGATGGAGCGCCTTGGCAAGTTCGGACTTCATTCGAGTGCCGAGGCCTGCGGCAAGAACTACAACAATCGGTTTCATGGATGCCGTTCCTCCGCGCCTTTCTTTTTCAGGTTGCCGGCCTGGATCTCGTTGAGAGACACGATCCCGAGAGACACAATGAACTTCATACCCTGATCAACGCTCATATCGAGCCGCTGTACTTCCGCTTCAGGCAGGATGAGGAGAAAGCCCGCCGTCGGATTCGGGGTGGTCGGGACAAAAACCGTCATGAACCTGCCGGTCATTCCCATGTCCTCACCCTGCAGTCCTCCGGTAATGAATCCCACGCTATAACACCCTTTCCGGGGATACTCAACAAGCCCAACGCCATGAAAGCTCTGTTTCATGGAAAAGGTTTCCATGATCTTTTTCATCGTGGAATAGACCCCTCGCACCAGCGGGACCCGCTGCATAAGGATATCATTATAGCGAACAACATTTTTACCGATATAGTTTGCCGAGAGAACGCCGACAAAAAGCACAAAGAGGACCAGGGTGATGATCCCGAGGCCCGGGAATTTCAGTCCTAAGAAATACCCCGGCAAATCACCGAGCAGGTTGTCGATCACACCGAGCAGGCCTGACAGTACATAGTAGGTGGCCCAGATCGGTATGATCACGAGCAGGCCGGTGATAAAATATTTTTTGAATGAATCTCTGAGTTTTTTCACGTCGTTATATTACTGATTTTACTACGATGTTGCAAGCTTTTTTTCAGAACAACGAAGAGGCATGAGCGCTGAAGGAACTGTTGAAATCGCTTGCTGAGTCTATACCGTAAGCGTGGTCCAGAACAAACGAATTCATAGAAACCGAGCAACGAGAACAGTTTTTCATTGTGGAAAAACGGGTGGAATGGAAGGAGGATGTTCTTTTCTCAACGGAGATGTCGGTACCGGGTGAAACTTCACCAGGTATTGTACGCGGTGCCGTCCAGAGCGACAAGCGGGCTGGAACTGTGTACATCGAAGACGTTGCCTTGAGAACCCGTCTCCGAACCGCCCCCCGTGCTGTCACCCGTGCTGCTGCCCGTGCCGCCCTCCGCGCCGCCCTCAGGCGCGACGATAATCCAGTCCTCGGCATTCGTGAAGGGGTCTTTGGGAATTGTACGCAGATAGCTCCTGGTCTTTTCATCTCTATTGAGCAGGTCTGTGAGCGCATCGGGATACTTGCCATTGTCGGCATAATACTGGTCAATAGCCTCTCTAATCTGGAACAGATCCTCCTTAAGTACAGCCTCCCTCGCCCGTATAATGGACTGTTTTAGGTTTGGCGCAGCAATGGAAATAAGGATCCCCATGATCGTAATCACGACCATGAGCTCTATGAGCGTGAATCCCCTCGGTCGGTCCTGACCTTTTCCCGGTTCAGTCTGTTCTCTGGCGTCTGCCATTTGTCTTCTCAATCGATCACCACGTATTGTACATCGTGCCATCAAGCGAGATCACCTCGCTCTTTGGATATACATCATACACATTTCCACCGCCCCAATCATTGGAGTCCGGCTCGTCGCCGTATGAGCGCAGCCCCCAGTTGTTCGGATTGTCCGATGATTCGAGAGCGGTCATCGGATCCCGGGGTATCCTGCGCAGATATTTTTTGGTCCTGTCCAAGGCGCCTGACAACTTCAACGGTTCCGTCAACTGCTCAAGTGACTCCGGGTAGTTGGATTGTTCCGACTTGCAGTAGCCTTCAAGCTTCGATAATATCGGGGGAATATGATCACAGTCCTTTTTAAATTCGTCGATCGCCGTGCGCAGGATCCTGAGATTTCTCCTGAGATCGAGCTCTTTTGTCCGCTGTACGGTCATACGCGCAAACGGCATTGCCGCCGAGGCGAGAATACCTATGATCGCGATGACCACGAGAAGTTCAATAAGGGTAATCCCCTTGTGCATGGTATGATATCCAGATATCATGGATCAATTTTTAAGCGCGTTTTCAGTCACTCGTTAATCCTGGCATTTGGCGCCTGCCTCTATTTCACAAGCACCTTTGCGCCTTTGAGCTCGGTCTTGATCTGCTCACGTTTGAAATTCGTAATTTTCACGCCCTTCATGGTCAGCATGCTCGCCCCCCCTGATTTGGCCTGGAACACCAGCGTGCCCAGACTCCCCGCTCCGTCCACACCGCCCACATCGCCTATGCGGGTCATGTAAATGTCAACGGTTCCTCCCTTGATATTGTTTGAGAACAGGAACGAGGTCTGCTGGTTGTCCTTCTTGAGGAGAGAGCCTTCGCTCGCCGTCTTGAATTCAATGACCTTGGGGTCATAGGTGAGCGTTACGATCGCCCCGTACAGGTCTTTCATGTTTCCCGCAAGCAAATCGAATCGGGCCTCCTGGCCGATGCTGACAGAAGCCTCCGTGGGTTTGATCTCTATAAGGGCTGCGGGCATTGCGAGAGGCTGGCCTTTTGTGGTGGATGGCGCTGACACCAGCGTGGATGTCTCACCGGACACAGGGGACGCGACCACTTCCCGTTTTGCCAGAGACTCGAGCACTTCCGATTTATCAAGCGATTTGGCAGCTGGTTTGGAACTCTTGCCGTCCGCGACGAAGAGCGGTTTCGTATTGTAGTCCAGTTCTGTTCCCGACCAGAATGCCTGGGACTCCTTGTCGGGTATTTCCATACCACGGACGATGTTCGGTGTGATGGACATGAGGATGTCTGTCTTGATCGTACCGTCGTCCGCCGAGGAGAAAAGCTTTCCCAGGATCGGAATGTCTCCGAGGATCGGGATCTTGAGCCTGCTCTTCCGTTCCTCGTCTTTGATGAGCCCTCCGATGATCACGGTCTCGCCATCCCTCAGATTGATGAGCGTTTCGGTTGTCCGGGTGCCGAACTTATACTGTATCTGTCCATTGCCGAAATTCAAGGCATCTCCGAGCGTACTGATCTCCAGCTTCAAACTAAGCGTAACCGTATTGTTGAGATGGACCGTTGGCTCGATATTGAGTTTGATGCCCACGTCCTTGTAGTCGAAGGTCGAAGTTGGCAGATACCCCGTTGTGGCGGTTGTCTGTGCGACCGAGGTCTGTATCGGTATCCTCTCACCAACATGGAATGTGGCTTTTTTATTATTCAGCACGCGCACCCGCGGATTTGCCAGCGTCTGCGCGTCGGAATCCCGCTTGATCAGGTTCACTACCACGCCGGGGAGCGTCAGAAAAATATTTTTATTCGACGCGCCCCTGAGCTCAGCCATCGAGATTCCGCCGCCGCTGGTCGTTGTGTTCGCTGAGGGTTCTGTGCTCTGTATCGCCCCGCTGACGGACAGGCCGCCCGGTGTGAAGTTCCACCCGTATTTCAGCGCATTGGTCCGGGAGATCTCAAGGATCTCAACATCAAGAATGATCTCCGCCTCCTTGAGGTCGTTCGCCGCGATCACCTTTTCCACGAGTTTCATCTTTTCAGGAGTATCGCGTACCGTGATAGCGTTCAACACTTCGTTCACATACACTTTTTTAATATCGAGCATGATTCGGAGCAGGTTGACGATCTCCTTCGACTTTGCGTTGTTGATGTAGAAGGTCCTGACCAGCAGGTCCTGATACTGGTCGGACTTTGCCTTGTTCTTGGGAATGATAATGATCGTGTCGGCGCTGACCTTCTTCATGAAAAGCTTGTTCGTCGAAAGCAGCAGGTTCATGGCATACTGGAACGACACATCCTTGACAAAAACCGTCACCGGCTGGGCCTTCACTTCTTCATCGAACAGAATGTTGATGCCCGACAGTTTAGAAAGGAACTCGAAGACGTCTTTAATGTTTGTGTTCTTGAAGTTCAGCGTTATGGGTTTGTCCGAAGCAAGTGTCAGCGCTTCATCAGGCTCCGCCTCGGTCTTCTCTTTCCGGAGCTTTTCAAGGGAATCGTGGTATTTTACGTTATCGGGATCGAGCTCCACCGCCTGACTCAGTTCATTGATGGCCTCCCCAAGCCGTGCCAACTCAACGAAGGTAAGCGATGCGCGGTAGTGCTCTTCCGCCTGTTTCAAATCGAGGACGGATCTGAGCGCGCTCTGAATAGCGACATTGGTCGGGTTCAGGTAGATGGCCTGCTGAAGCTCGGTTATCGCCTGGTCAAGCTTTCGTTCTTTCAAAAAACTGCGCGCCTTTTTGTAGTGATGATTCGCAGCCGTCTCCTCCGCCCTGAGCAGGGCCGAGCGGTATCCGATATCTTTAGGATTCCGACGGTTGGCCTCCCGATATTCCTTTACAGCCATGTCCCACTCGCCGCTCTGAGAATAACGTTCGCCGCGCTGGAACGCCTGCGAGCCCGCGCAACTCATGAGCACCGCTGTCAGAAAAACGGTCATAAGCAAAAGTACGATCCTTTTCATCATCATCCTCCTCACATCACACGGCTTTCCCTAACAGGAGAAACCGTAACCGACGCGTTATGTTTTATCAGGGAAACTCAGTGAGCAAAAATGTTTCGGGAAAACAGGAACTGAACAGTGGATGATTGACAATAAGAAAAGAACCGACGTTCCTCTTTTTTCATCCTTCATTTCCCGCATGCGCAAAGTTTTCTCCGTGACCTCAGCGCGTTCGTGATCTATTTCATCGGCATGGTGATGCTGCCGCCGGTCACCGGTTCCCATTTAAACTTCTTCTGCGTCAGCGGCGGCTTTTGGGACCCCTGCTGGGCCCCCTGTTGCGGCGATGTTTCTCCGCCCGTAAGAAACAACTTCACTTCGACGCCGGTTATAGTGTCGAGCAGGATCACGTAATTCTTGCTCGCCTCTTTAACGATGTAGCTTTTAAGCAGTTTGCTTCCTTTTTTTACGGTGAAGAGCTCTCCCTCCTTGGACAGGAAGAGCGTGCTCTCTTTGTCGGTCAGATACCCGAGCACCTGAAACTTCATCAGGTCCGCCCGAGCCGCCTGAGCAGCAGCCTCAACAGCAGCCTGGGCCGCGGCAACAGCGGCCTGGACCGCCTCGGCATCGATCTCCTCCTGCGTTTTCACATGCACCGGAGGCGTCACCTGCTTGCGAGGCTCTTTCGGTTTGGGGACCGGGTTCTCCATCCGGAAAATATCGCGGACCACCCCGGGGAATTTTTCCCTCCGCCGCTCCAGGAAGATGTTCAAAGGGTCTGCGCCTGCCTTTCCGGATAAAGGCCCCTGCCGGACCGGAGAAACGGCTCTTGCTCCGCGGGTGTACGTGAGAGGCGCGGTCTTCGGCTTCTCCCCGTTCAAATAAAAATATCCGTTGATGAGCACGAGCAGCGCAACCAGCACGACAAGAACCATCTGTTGCTGAGCCTTGATAAGCTTCATCGGATAGTGTCAGTTCCCTCTCACATACGTCATCAGTTTCATCTGCAGCTTCACCCTGCCCTTGTCTGATTCCAGCTTCACGTCCTGTATCCCGATGAGCCGGCCGGAAGTCTCCACCTCATAGATGAAGCGTTTGATATCAGGATACCTGCCCTCGACGGGAAACGAAAATGACAGCATGGCAAGTTCACCGCTCTCCCGCTGCGGGATGTCGTAATTGATCGCGGCCACGGTCAGGTTCAGCTTCTTCGCCATCTGCTCAAGCTCTTTCACGAGCAGCGGCATGTCTTTTTGCTCCGGGATCCCGGCCAGGAGCCCGGCAAAAAGCGGTTTCTGCTCCTTGAACAGCACTGCCTCGGAATGCCGCATCCTGAGTTCGACAGACGTTGGTTCCCATGTCTTCAGCTTGGCTTCAGAAGGAGCAATGCGGAAAACATACAGCAACAGGTTAACGCAGACAAGGACCGCGAATACGATCGCAACTGACCTCAGTTGCTTACCGTTTTCCCTGAGCCACAGCGCGACTTTTATCTTCCCGATAGACGGCAACCACATTGAATGAGATATTCCCCTTTTCCAGAGACTGATGTTTGAGAAACGGATCTTTGAACGAGGCGGACTTTTCCATCGCCACAACCATATTGCGCAGCGACTCAGGAGACCGCGCCATTCCGTTCAGTGTCAGTGAAGAGTCCTTGGGATTGAATTCCACGTGCTTGAGCGCAACACCCACCGGCACAACGGTCTCAACGCTCGTCAGAAGCCGTGTCCATGAAATTTTTCTCGCTTCCATGAGGCCGGACATGGCGGTCAGATCTTTTACCAGCCGCTCGCGCTCCAAAAGCGCAGGCCGCATCTGTTCGTCTGCCGCCTTAAGCTCCTGCATTTTTCGATCCATGTCGGAAACGTTCTCCCGAAGGGAAACAGCGATCAAGAGCATTCCCGCCGTTATCACGATCAAGATAATGCTCCCCGCTATCAGTCCGTAACGGATCCGCGCGATAAGCCGGTAATTCCTGCTCGCAAAGTTGATCGTGATCATAGAGAGTTCCCGGCGCCCAGCGCTGCCGTCATCTCCGGTCCGATGTTTCCATGTGACCGGGCGGCAACCGCAGTCGAAAGCACCTCAACGTTGAGCGACGTTACGGACCTGAGAGCCTCGGCCAGATCAACGGACATATCGGACTCCCCGGTGAGATAGAGGTCCCGGACCTCGGACTGCTGCAAGCGGTCCATATGGGCATAGAAATGGAGCGAATCTTCGATCTCGCGCATGATTTTGTCGCGGCTGTCCTCCGCGCTTCCCCGCTTTACATCCTTGTAACGGTAGAATCTCACCCCGCTCGGTTCCCGAATGATTGTCGCAAAGGAATCCTTGGAGAGGTGGGTCAGTGCGGAAACCGCGCTTTTATTCGTGAGATAAGAGGAATACAGGTTAAACGCGGAAAAAGACGAAGGACCCACGGCCCATGGCTCGAGCCCCAGCTCGATGAGAAGCGACTCATACTGCGCGATCACGGCCTGCTTGGCAACACAGGACAGCACGGTGAAACCCTTGCCCTGCCGTCCAAGTACCTGATACCGGAGGACCGTATCGGCCATATCAAAGGCGGCACCCTTCTCGAGTCGCCAGCGAATCAGCCGTTGCCGGTCTTCGTCCTTATCCGGAAGCTCGTCGAACTCGATCGTCTGTACGCGAAACACGCTGTCGGACAGGCTCAAGCCCGCCCGGCGAATGCCTGATGGGGCGTTGTCCAGGCCCTCCCGCAGTACGGCGCTCAACCGGGACATGTCAGGAACGTTCGGTGATGCGTACGATTCGCTCACCACTCCGTCCGGCACATCAACCGTCTTCGTGAACAAGATGGAAAGGTTCGCACCGTGACCCGATAACACTACAACTCTCACTGCCGTGGCAGTTATTTCGATCCCCAGTCGGGGTTTTCTCGCAAGTAATCGTAACATTGGTCCGTATAGTATCAAGGTATGTGGAGGAAGTCAATTGTTAATACGATTTGCAATGAACAGGGATCGTTCCTGTGACGGGTCATAACACAAAAATGAGAATTTCGTATCTGCTCAGTTCGATCAACGACGCTGGAATAACGTCTCAACCAAGAGCTTGGTCAGGCTTCGCCTCAGACAGATATGCAAACCAAAATCAAAAGCGCCTCACGCAAAGAAAATCTTTAGACCTTGATTTTAAACCCAATTGATTAGCCCTTCTTTGCGGGCTTTGCGTCTTTGCAAAAAAATCGGTTTTTTGACTCAAAAACTTGACTCAAGATTCAAGATGATGGTCGTAAGGTACTTTAACCACGCCTTGTCCTGTTTGATAAGACCCCAAATGTGGAGAATGGTTGAATTGAGATGAGGTCAATAAAATGAATCTGACAACTACACCTGCCACATCGTGGCCTCGAAATCATCGGTCGGGACCTTGAACTGGATATATCCGCGGGAGGGCCACTTTTCCACCTCCGAACCCGCGCGCTCGATAGTGACAAATAAATGTATCTCATCGCCCGGCTTTACGCCGAGCTGGTCGAAGGGCACGGCAAGCTCGATGATATCGTTCGCGGCAACCGTGTGGATCTCGGCGAACGGGCGCCGGGTGCCGTTCTCGCCGCGAGAGAGCGTTGCGCTTACCCGTCGCTCCTTCGGAACGATCCGCACTTCCACGTCAATACCTTTGGGCTCCAGAAAATTGATGAAGAACGTCAGCTCGGCGACCTTCTCTTCCCTGAGGTTTCCGCTCGGGTCGAGGCGTATGAACATGTTTTTGAGATCGAAACCGTAGTAGATGTGCGTAATGATGGAGGCGCCGCGGTGCATGGCCCCCCCGCCCTGGCTCACATCGTAGAAACCCGCGGGCAGCCATTCAAAGTAATTCGTGACCTGGCCGTCGATGGTCGGCTTGATGAATTCCGTAAGCTCCACCGTAGGCAGCGCCTGCCTGTCCTCGCGCAGGATGGATATCTGAAGTTCGTCGGGAACATCAAGGCCGATAATGCGATAGACGTTCATTAAATGGGTCCTATAGAGAAGGTCAAACTCCTTATCGTTCTCGGAAAAGTGGTCGTCGCCGTACCACCAGCACCAGTCGCTCCCTTCGGCGATGTAGATCTCCTCCCATGCCTTCGCGATCTTGTCCGGATCACCGTCCCGGGACACGTACTCGGTCAGCGCCTGGCGCGTCTGCGAGAGAAGGTCCCAGGCCCGGTTGTCCTCCTCGTGCCCGATCCAGATCCGATAATTCGCATTGATCCACGAGCCTGCGTGGAGATGTTCAATGTTCGTCTGCGCGGGATGCATCCTGAGGAATTCTCCGACGGTTACGCAGCGGAGTCCCTGCTCGCGACTGAGCCGCTCATAGAGCGTGAGAAAGAAGTCCCTGCCGTCATTCTGGTAATATTCCCATGCGTTCTCGCCATCCAGAATAATCGAGACCAGGTGCGGCCCGTCCGAAAGTCCGCGCCGTACCCGATGCAGCCGATCGATCAGATCATTCACCGCGTTCTTGGTGTCCCATTTTGAATACACAAACCCGACAAGGTCGGAGAGGGTGTGGTCCCGGAACACAATGGAGATGCGTTTATCTCCTTTGCCCACCCGGTAGGGTTTGTAAAGCACCTCGGGATTCTTCATGACTCCGGCGAAATCACGATCGATATGGATGCCGAGCGAACGGGCAAGCACTCCCTCGTCCGAGCCGATCCATTGGATCCCGGCGGCGGCGAGCAGCGGCACGATTTCCTCGGCCACCGAGCCCTCGGCAGGCCACATTCCGGCGGCCCGCGAACCGAAGAGCTTTTCGTGATACGCCATCGCCCGGTCGATCTGAACTTTGGCATCCTCAGGGTGGGAAAAACGGTTGGCCGGGAGATGAATATCAGGAATCGCGGCCTTCGCGAGATCAGTGTCGTAGAGAAGAGGAAGGATCGGGTGATAAAAGGGAGTGGTCGTGAGTTCGATCCTGCCGAGCTCAGCAAGCCGCTTGTACTCAGGGATGATGAGCGCCATGATCTCGCGCTGCTTCTGGATGAGAAGCTCCTTCTCGTTCTCGGTGAATCCCGAGCCCTTCTTCACCAACCCCTTGAGGAATGGGTCGTTGTTCTTAAAAAGCGGGTCGAACCAGGTGAGATTGAACCAGACCTGGAGGTCAAGATAATCCCGGGTGGTGTAATAGCGAATGGCGTTCAAAAGTTCGTTCGGTGAAACACTATAGCCCCTGCGGTCGAGCAGCTGCCAGTAGGCAGGATAAGGCTTGATCATGGTGTCCCAGTTCGCCATGAAAAAATTCCTGAGCAGGAACAGCTTGTCGTCTTGATCAAGTTCCGAGGCCCGCTTTTGCGTCAGGGTAAGAGCCTTGTCCGTGGCATTGTTCTCCACGTAGTCCTGAATCTGCTTGAGCAGTGAAGGAACAAGATTGAACGTCTGGTGAATTTCGGGGAAATCGGAGAGGAGTGCCGGCATGTCATAGTAGTCCTTGATGCCGTGCAATCGCACCCAGGGCAGGATATAGGAACCCGTGGCGTCGTCCTTATAGTAAGGCTGGTGCATATGCCAGACAAAGGCTATATAGAGAGGATGATCAGACATGGGCAAGGAAAGCACCAAATAGCACACACCAAATCACAAATAATCACCAAGTACCAATAACCAAACAGTTTGAAATTTTAAGTTTGTCATTTGGAATTTATTTGAGATTTGAATTTTGAAATTTGGAATTTCAATGTTATGGTTCCCCATAATAGTACACTATCTCTCCCGGACGCGCAAGCCCCAGTTTGTCACGGGCCACCCTTTCGAGATATGCGGAATCGCTTTTGAGAGAAACAACTTCCTTCCTGAGTCTGCCGTTGTCCTGCTTGAGTTTGGCGATGTCTTCCGTAAGCGCGGTGCATTGCGCCTTCATCCGATAGTATTTTACCACTCCCATCTCACCCATGAAGCGGGTGATCAGAAAGTAGAGCACGAGGAGAACGCCTGCCGCGATGAGGGGGGCTTTCCATCGGGCTCTCCGGGAACTCCGGTCAGCCTTTACATAGTTGCGTTTACGCATGGATACTGTCATCTCCAGTCAAGGCGCCCGTTCTGAACCGAAGAACGAAATGAGTTTCGTATCTACTCGGGTCAAAATCTGTTATCCGCGAATGGCCTAAAAAATGAACCGGCCACTGAGAGAAGCACGCAAGGATCGCAGAGAGCATTAAAATGAAATACATGGGAGCCTCCTGCAAAAGTCTCGTTCATGGTTCGACAGGCTCACCACGAACGGAAATATCCCTAGAAATTCAGTGCACCGCCGTTCGCCCTGAGCTTGTCGAAGGGTCATACATGGACTTTTGCAAGAAGCTCATGGTTTCAGGTTTATTCTTTAAGTTCTTGGAGCCTGCCCTCGAAATGTGCTATCGGGGGTCTTTTGCGGCCACTCTGAGTAGTTACTGAGTTTCTTTATATTCTTATAAAAAAACAAAACCACGAAGATCTTCTTCGTGGCAAAGTTTCAATCATTGATCATGAATATTTATCACCTTATTTCTTTTTGGTGGTCTTTTTCGCCTTCTTTGCCGGGGCCTTCTTCTTCGTTGGCATGGATTTTTCACCCCCTTTCATCCTTCATGGAAGCAATTTATTTAAGAAAATGCATGAAGCCGTATCTGTCGGCAACACGGTCGCTTTTAGAAAAATACGCCGGGGGCATTCATGCCCCCGGCAGTCCCACTCCAGGGACTTCGAAAAAGCTACTTCTTCTTGGTTGCTTTCTTCTTGGTTGCTTTCTTCTTCGCTGCTTTCTTCTTGGCTGCCATTATTTGCCCACCCCCTTTCGGCATACCGCGTATTTGATCCAAGCGGCCTTATCTTGAAACAAGCTGAGGTACATCATTCAGCAGGGACATCTGAGAATATTTCTCACGGATCCTTCCGTTCACGAGAGCGATAAACTCTTCCGCGTCCTTGATCGCCTGCTCCGCCTCGTATCGTGATATGATCCTGCCGGCATCCTCTACAAAGCTCTGGTACTTCCTTCTCATCCGGTCGAATTTATTGATAAGGCTCTTGTACTGCTCGCCAAGGATGACACCCGCCGCCGTCACCACGGTCTTTTGAGCATCCCTGCCCCGGACCCCCTTGGTCCTGAATCCCTCGGACAGGATAAGCGCCTTTCCTGAACGGGCCATGGCCTGGTAAGCAGCTGCAAAGGCCCACTCTTCATCCTTATCATATAAGACCTTGCTCGTTGCCAGGTCGCGTTCCGCCCTGGTCACCAGCGCGATGACCTCGGCAATATCAGCGGTCCGCTCCTCGACGATTCCCATTTCCTTCAGTTCTTTATAGTTCATCTTCCTTGCCTATCAGGAAAATCTTTTTGCCCTTCAACAACTCCCGGATAAAGGGATCCCTTAACTCCTTGCGCTTCTTATACTCCTGCTCATCAAAGACAAGGTAATCAATATCCCGTTTCAACTTCTCCTCAAGTCCCATGACCATGTCATTCAGTTCCGTAATATTCGCCTGGCCGATAACCATGAGGTTAATGTTGCTGTCCTCTTTTTCGGCCCCCTTTGCATAGGACCCGTAGATAAATGCCGTTTTGACCCCTTTCAGGCGGGAGAGCGAGGTTTTCATGGCGCCCTGCGCTCCCGTGGTCTTAAAGATCAGCCCTTTCATCTCCGAGAAGATGGGAGAGTTTTTATTAGCGAAATAGTACTTCTGAACGCCTCGTTTCTCTATTGCCAGGAGCCCCATTTTTACCAGTTTGTCGAGCTCCCGTTTAATCCCTGCCGCATCTTTTCCGATGTGGCGCGCTATCTCTCTCAAATAGAAGCGATCATCAGGATTATTAAAGAACAGGCCTAAAAGCTCCGCTCTGGTCGAAGAGAAGAGTTTTGTCAGCACGTTTTATTCACCTCGTGGACAAAATATACTACAAGAGTGTATGTTTTGTCAACAAGAAAATAAAAGAAATTATGTTTCCGTATGTTAGACAATTTATCAACAGCTGAATCCACAGATTTATAAACATTACCTTTATTTTTGGTAATATTGCCTATTTTACTATTTTTAATTGTTCTCTTTTTTTTCATGCTCTTCCTTTTAAAATTACTCCGAACAGGCGTATAAATATATTGTATTGTCTTCCCTCATCGTTACTTGAAGTAAATAACCGCGTAAACAAGCGTTCTTCTTCTTCATGGCCTGCGGATGTACGTTGCGCCGTCTTTCGCAATTATACAGGAGCAATAAAATCCTTAATCATCCGGCGATCTTTTTTTCGAAGACACCATGCCGTAAATTAGTCCATCCTGAGAAGCAGTGACAATCTCTTCATAAGGTCTCTTCCATAATTTTCCCTTCTCTCGCATCGCGACTTATGGTATACTACTCAAAATAATTTGTTGACAATATGTCCTCGACCGAGATCGGAGATGCATGAACTTCAGCGAACTGGACGTACCCTATGAAGTCAGACAAGGGATAGAACACATCGGTTTTACCATATGCACACCGGTGCAGGAAGCGGTGATCCCTCGGGCGTTGCGAGGAGAAGATGTTGCTGCTCAGGCTCAAACCGGCACCGGCAAGACCGCGGCCTTTCTCATCTCTCTTTTTTCCCGGATGATCAGAAATCCCGCAGTGGACCTCGGGGACTCTCCCCAAGCTCTGATCATCGCACCCACACGCGAGCTCGCCGACCAGATATACCATGAAGCCGCCCGGCTCGGGAAATTCACCGGCTTCCGACTCCTCGCCGTGTTCGGCGGCATCGATTACCAGAAGCAGATGGACACGCTCAAAAGCGGCGTCGACGTGCTTGTCGGGACGCCGGGCAGGCTCATCGACTACTATAAGCAGCATGTGTACAGCCTCAAGAAGACCCGCTATTTGGTCATCGACGAGGCGGACCGCATGTTCGACATGGGGTTCATCGACGATCTGCGGTTTATCATTAAGAAGATGCAGCCCTACACGAAGCGCCAGTCCATGCTCTTCTCCGCCACGCTCTCCTACCGCGTAATGGAGCTCGCCTACGAGCACATGAACCTTCCTGAAAAGATCTCGATTACGCCCGAGAAGGTCACGGTCGAGCAGGTGGAGCAGGTCCTTTACCATGTAGGAAAGCATGAGAAGATACCCCTCCTGCTCGGCATTCTCAAGAAGGAACAGCCGGACCGCGCGATCATCTTTGTGAATACCCGGCGCGCGGCAGAAATGGTTGTCGAGCGTCTGAACCGCAACAACTGGAAGGCGCAGGCGATCACCGGCGAGATCGAGCAGAAAAAACGTCTCCGGATACTGGCGGAGTTCAAGGAAGGAAAGCTGCCCATCCTCGTGGCCACCGATGTGGCAAGCCGGGGCATCCATGTCGAAAGCGTGACCCACGTGATCAACTACGACCTCCCCCAGGACGCCGAAGATTACGTGCATCGTATCGGCCGCACGGGCCGGGCCGGTTTGAACGGCAGGGCGGTCAGCCTCGCGGACGAAGAATATGTATATTCACTCGAAGAGATCGAAAAGTTCATCGGACAGAAGATCCCTGTGGATTGGGCCGAAGACAGCATGTATATCCGGGAAATCAGAAGAACCGCGGAAGAAAAACTCACGGCGGACAAGGCACGTCAGTCCCGTCAGGCGGCCCCCCGCCCCTCCGGTCAGCGCCGTTTCCAGTCGAGAGGCAAACGGTAGCAATCCACCCCTTGCTCGGGAGGTCGTTGCTCTTTATGTCTCATCATGGTCTCAGCCCCCTGCTCAACCGGATTATCATCATCCTCGCAACCTGTATCCTGACCATTTCCGGCTGCAGCTACGGCAACTATTATATGCGCAAGGCGCACTGGCGCCAAACCTTCGAGTACCTGCCGAGCGTGTCGGCGCTGAATCAGCTTGCGCCCGAGGATTCTCTGGTCCTCATCGGGCAGATCATCAGACTGCAGAAACGGCAGGAACCGTTGCTGCTCGTGGCGGTGAGCAACAAGTACCGGACGAACGAAAAAGTCGCTCTGGTGCAGATACAGAAGTCATCAGCGGATTACTATATGGCCTTCCTCCCCAAGGGAGACTATGAGCTTTTTGTTTTTGCGGACATGGACAGGAACGGAGACTTCGAATCGAATGAAATGATCGGCAAAACAAAGGTGACCGTAGGTCCCGAAAATTCCAAAGGCGGGGTTGTCGTGGAGGGTCCGTCGATCACGGTGGATTTCGATCATCCGGGAAATGTTGACTTTCGCCTCAGCGAAACTGTCCGGCCGACCGGCTACGTCTATAAATCCCTCGACGACGAGTTCTTCGATCCGAAATACGGCACCATGGGCCTCTATAATCCATCCGACCTGATAGCCCATAATCAGGGGTTCTTCTTTGGTCTCGAGGATTTCAATGAAGAGAAGACCATGGTCCTGTTCGTCCATGGCATCTCGGGGACCCCGCGGGACTGGAAGTACATTACTGACGGGCTGGACCGCAGCCGCTTTCAGCCATTCTTCTTTTATTATCCCTCAGGCCTGCCGCTGGACAAGATCGGGACCCTGCTGGCGCAATTGATCGAAACGATCGACAAGACGTCTAAGAACGGCGGCCCCAGGATCGTGCTGACGGCCCACAGCATGGGCGGTCTGGTGTCGATGTCGGCGATCAACAAGCTTTCAGAACAGGCATTCCCCGCCTCCCTCAAGCTGTACTGTTCGTTCTCCACTCCCTATGGCGGTGATGAGACTGCCAAGAAGTGGATAGACAACGCACCGGTCGTGGTGCCCTCATGGCGCGACATCGGGGCGCCGAGCGCGTTTCTCAATGATCTCACCAGCAGGCCGTTCCCGAAAAAACTGCCCTTCTATCTCTACTTTTCCTTCAACGATGATTCAAATTTCAAGAATGGAGAAAGCAGCGACGGTTTAGTATCCCTCCGTTCCCAGCTGCTCCCCTCTGTGCAGACAAGCGCCACCAGGGTCATCGGGGTAGACGAGACGCACGTCGGCATCCTGAACAGCAAAACAACGCGCGACTCGTTCCTTCGCCTCCTCGACACCGTCTCGCCGCCGGGGAGCGCGGGCGCGAATATGCCGTAAGATGAGCAGAGGTCGATCTTGTATCGCTACTGATCAGGAAGGCTGTCTGATGTGAAGGGTTCCGGGAACAGAGTGAATACTTTGAGATCTTCTAAGATATGTATTCAGTGCCGGAAATATAGTTCTCGAGCTTTTCAATCGTCGACTCCTGATCCGAGATGATCGTGTCGACCACATCGCGGCTGCTCAGGACTCCCAGGAGAAGTTCATTGTCCATGACCGGCAGATGGCGAATATGCTTCTGCGCCATCAACACCATGCAGTCCCGCAACGTCATTGCCGGCTTGATGCTGATCGGCGAACTGGTCATGATCTCCCGCACGGTAGTGCTTTTCGAAGCCTTTCCCTTCAGGATCACCTTGCGGGCGTAATCCCGCTCCGAAAATACACCAACAAGCTTTTCGTTCTCCATTACCATCAGGGCGCCTATGTTCTTGTCCGCCATGAGTTCCAGTGCGCTGTATGCCGTGGCATCGGGAGAGATCGAGTGAAAACCGTACCCCTTTGCCCTCAACACCTGTCCGACCGTGATAGAAGTATACATATACTTTTCCTCCTTCCGCGATTGTGGATCTGATAAAAATCCGGTGACACCAGAAGGCTTATCATCAGCTCGAAAGATCCGTTGATTAATGCGCCTTTCTCATAATGGGTCAGCCTTGCAGGCACTGCATTTCAATATTGAATAATGTATAGCACCCGGTTTCACCGCTGTCAAATGCTATTTCCGTTTAGCACGTCGTCAAAAGTTATTTTTTGTCACCTTTGGTAACTTTGATTGGGGATAATAACAGCGGAGTGCTCAACCTTCTTGGGGTGTGTAAGAACCATGCGACATGATATGGTAATCTGCTCCACCCAAACCTATCACGGACAAGACAGAACCAACAAACAAAAACTTAAAGGCGTCTCTCGCAAAGCCGCAGTCGAAGTATTTTTCAGTCTCAGTCGAATGGCCTTCTGGTCCCTGCTTCTCGCGCAGAGCTTTTCATCCTTTCTATTATTTGCATGTATGCTAAAACTATTCCATGATTTGCAGCTATGCAATGTTTAATTCAGCCGCTTTGTTATTAAAATCAATGTGTTATAACTTGGCACATTAGATGCAATCTATTAATCAGAGGCAAGCGAATGAAGTTCAATAAAAAAATACAGAATAAGGAGGAAAATAAAATGAAAAGAATCGAGACATCACAAAAGGGGTTGTATGTAGGTACCGGTGTAGGGCTTATCCTGTTCGTTCTCGTCGGTCTGCTCTCCGGCTCACTCGTCGGCGGCCTGGTAGGACTGAAGGTGGCGGGCTTCATTTTCGGCTCACCGCTGGAAGGTGCTTTGCTTGCCAGAGTGGTCGTGGCCATCTCAATGATGAGCGGCGTGTTCGTCTCCGCGCTGGTCTTCATCGGCGGGATGGGATTCCTCGGATGGACCGCAGGGTTCCTCTTTGATGCAAAGACCGGCGTTGAAGCGCCGCATGCCCATAAGGCATAAGAACACTGATCTCCATGAGGTAGAAAAGCAATGAGGGCTGGTTCCTTGACCAGCCCTCATTCATTAGGGGGACTATAGGAATCTATAGGGTCACCCATAGGTTCATAGGTTCCCCCCATAGGTTCCCCGGACTGAGCATCCATGCCTTTAAGCTTTAATTGAAATCCGACGTGAATGGTATCGGCGTCATGTTGGCGGGGACAGCGTCCTCGTCGGAATAAGGACAGTATATGCCTCCAGTACCCGGTTTACATCCGACTATCCCCATATAATGGTGCTGGCGAATCGGCACGAGCGTTTGACCATCAGGTCCGTATCCTTGACGGAATGTATCCACCGGCGTCGGCGTACCATAAACACCACTCTGGTCCACTTGGTTCACCACTCCCGTGAACGCAAGGGTCACGCTGTCCGAACGAACCGGGTCCTGCCACTCCAGTTTCACATAGTTATTGGCGCTCTGGTTTACGAGCACGATCGGCCGGATATGCGCGCCTGCGGGGATGTCAACGGTCACCGCGGGAATCATTGCCAGATTGTTCCAGAAAGAAAGAGTGAACATGCTGGCAACAGGCTGTAAGTACAGCTCGTCGGACAATGAATTGTCGTTAGTTTCATCCAGCCAGTTTAATAACGTGGTGTTCGTCTGAGCCATAGTTTGAAGCGTTTCAAATGTGTAAAGCTCGTAGTCCGAGCCGGGATACTGAAGGGAGAACATATCCGACAGGTTCCAGAACGTCAGGTGCGTGGGTTCCGTGATGTCTTTCATGCCCACGGCTATGGCGTTGTCGGCTTCGTTGCCGATCGTGCCTTTGAACACGACTTGGAGCGTGAGGTCGGTGATGCCCGCGGGGATGGGAGCGGGAGCGAAATCAAAGGTAATATCCGCATAGTCAGCGGCGCTGATACTGCTCACGGGCTCTGGCTGAGAAACGGAATAGGAGTATGGTACCGCTGACATTGCCATGCCGTCCGGTGGGTAGTTTGAGAGATCAGGGGCGTAGTTGGGAATGATTTTGTATCGTGCTACCGCTGTGAGATTGCCCGCCCCTATTGTTTCGTTCGGGGTGATATTCAGTATCTCTGCTTTGATTTTGGTGAACTGCTGGTGATGATTGCCGTTGGTGTCGGTATAGGGCGTCTGGCTGCCGTCGGAGATGGAGTAGACGCCGGTTTCGGGCCAGGATACATCGAGAGTGCCGCGGAAGAAGTAGTTCAGCAGTCCAGCGGAGTAGCCGACTGCGCGGGGAATTAAGTTTTGTGCATATTCTCTATAGCACAAATCATCTAAATATACAGGGGCATTAGCTACTTCAAACGGAGAATACGTTTGTAGAAAATTCCGCAATCTGCTTGCAACAGCTAAATGATTTATGACATCGCCACTGCCCATTTTTCTAAGATAGGTTATTTTGTTGCTATCGGGCCATGCGATCGTATCGCTCATTCGAGGATAAGGAAACCTTTGTATATCAACTCCGAATCCGAGTTCGCCCACTAAAGGCAGACTGCCAAGGGGGCGCATACCTAAGAAATTAGCATTGGTATATTCTGCCAAGCCTATAGGTTGCGGAGAATAATTTACAGTCTCTGTTATGCTGGGATTGTCACCGTTGTAGTGGTCAGTATCTATGATTTTTGAAATCGGGACAGGAGCAGGGTCCGGCGAAGATAGGTTGAGAATCGATTGATCAAAAGTTATAGGATTTGCAAGTAAAGTTGTCCAAACTGGACTTGTCATCAAAGCGTCCTGAACAAATCCCTCGTAACCAGACAATAAATTATGCGCGTCGTTTCTTACATGCTCAGGCACCGATGAATCTTGTACAAGATGCATTTGTTGACCGACAGCGCGGAAGGTACTAGCAAAGAATATGTTTTTCTCGGATTGAGTCGATGCTGTTACCGCCCCATTCAGGTCATAACCCGTCAAAGCTATGTAAAAATATTGCCTTGCATCCTGCCAGGACCAGTTACCACCTAATGTTTGGTTGGCATTCTGTGCCCATAGAATGGAGGACTGGCCAGAATAGACATCACTCAAACCCGCCTCAGCCCAATTTACTTTCAGCGGATTGTGAAAGTGATTGACCGAGCGTGTTTCGTTCCAAGGAAGAAAGTCGGACCACGCTCCAGGCCTATCCTCCTGCTCCCCACCGTAGCCAAGCCAGTCCGAAACAGTTTTGGTATCACCACGGCCATTAGCATTAATTCCATGTATAGGTTCTTCATACCCTCGCGCAAATCCTAAGTTCAAACGCAAATAATTTTCTAATGAAAAATCGCTTATAGCCGCTTGTGCTATATGCTGGTTAATTGCTCTATGCGTATTTTCCTGAAGTGAATAACTATTAGAATTCACAACTAGAATGCATAAGAGCGATATAAAAAATATTAACCATTTATTTTTCATAGTTAAACTCCCTAAGTAATTCTTTATACATTGATTTCTCTTGTAGCCCAGGATATAGATATGCGTCCTCTTCACTTAGAAGTTTAATTAGATTAATTAACTTCTTTTTCATGTTTTTATCATCTGGTAGTGATATGCTGCTATTTTTTTTCCTTTCCTCTCTATTTGTCAGCTTCGGCAGCTCAATTGTTTCACCTTCTCCAAGTTTATAATGACCTTGAGGATCTAATTCATATTTAATTTTTTCTTTACATGATTCAACGAACAAACCTTTAGGCCACGAGCAATATCCCGGTTTAAAGATAATAAATTGAGGTGGTTTGGTAATATACATGCGTGTAAGGAAGCTTACTATTGAAAGAAAATTGCCAAGCTTCCTTCCCTTTGGGCCGTCTATGCTCCATTTGCCGTCCTTGTCGGTAAGGGTCTCTTTCACATCCTTAAGCCGTGTACCGCCTCCACTCGGCGGTGTCGGCCGTTCTTCATGCCACGATAATACGACAACCGCACCTTCGATGGGCTCCCTTGAATCGGCATCAATTAATTGACCCTTGAATGTTGCACTGCAGGCTGGCGTACTCATAATAATTATTGATAGCAAAACACCAACGACAGAAACTATGACAAGAATTCCTGTTTTTGTTTTTACCATATCTTTATTCAGTTTCACTTTTTATTCCCTCCATATCATCGAGACTGTCACTGTCAATACAGCCATTAATATAGCAGACTTTGGTTGTCCATTAATCACAACCCGCTTAATAGAAATTTAATCGCCAAATACCGTTATTATCTTTAGTGAATACGACATAATATGCAGCTTCTGATCCATTCTCTATTATGCGCATTTCACATTCCGCAATGTTATCGCCCACCTTCAATACTGTGATATCGGTCATCCCTTGAGATACTTCCGGAAGATGGTCCAGCAATATCTGGTAATGGTATCCATAAATATTTTTTGCACTGTCTGCAAAACTATTTAATGCCGTCGGTATATCCTGATTTGCCAGAGCGCTCTTTATGTTATTCCATATTGCCCTGAGCGTACTGTTCATTACTCCGGCGTCCACCACATTCACAATCGCCGTCTCCGTGTAATGGCTCCCCGCCGTGTCGGTGACGGTGACGTTTGCGAGATACAATCCGACATGCTCATAACTCGCTGTTACATTGGAGTGGCTGTAGCACGTAAGCTGGCTTGTGCCTGAGCCGTTGAAATCCCACGCATATCTTTTAACGGGATTTGAAATCGACGTGGTCGTATTCAGCGCCACATTGAGCAAGGTCCGGCCGTTCTGTTTTAATGTCGGAATTCCCGCAGTCGGCGCCGCGTAGATATTGACATTGTTCGATTGTATCACACCAGTCACGGTAATACTCGTCTGATGTTGTGCGTTGTTCTGGTCCGTGGCGATGACCTTTATTATATTGCTGTCTGGTGCAAGCGGCACTTGCGCTGCAAAGTATTTACCGTTTACTACCACGGGGTAGGTGCCGGTCCCTGCTGAATTGATTACCTGAACAACGACGCCCATGACCGGAACGGTGTTGTCCATAGCGCCCTTGATGATGGTCTTCGATCCGGTTATGGTCTCTCCGTTATAGGGCGAGGCGATCAGGACAATGTTGTTTGATGACGGCACGCTGATCCCATTGGTAAAGGCGCTTGGGCCGACGAGAACTGTCCCAGTGCCCATACAATAAATGTTCGTGTCGTCATTGCCGGCTGATGCTGTGTCCACCGTAAACGTCACTTCGGCGAAATTGGCGTTGCCGACCGCGTCCGTTGCTTCCACGCGAACATTGTGGCTGCCGTTGGCGAGATTGTCGAGCGTACTGCCTGAGGCCATGTTGACAACTGATCCGTCCACCTTCACGACGACATCGCCGTCGCTTACCGTGTAGATAAACGGCAAGGTGTTGAGATTCGTAGTGCCTGCAACGGGCGAGGCTATGGTTACGGCCGGAGGAGTCGTGTCTATGGTTAAAGTCACTTGCGCCGAACCGATATTTCCGGCGGCGTCCACGGCTTCCACCCGCACCGTGTGCGCGCCGTCGCTGAGCGGACCGAGTGAACTGCCCGATACTTTGTTGACCGCTGCGCCGTCTACCTTTACGATGACGGTCCCGTCGCTCGCCGTATACGTCAGCATTTGTGTTTTAGTATTCGTAAAGCCGGCAACAGGTGAGGTCATAGTCACAGTCGGCGTAATGGTGTCCACTGTGAAGACCTCCTCTGCAAAACCCGTGCGCCCGTGCGTGTCCGTGGACTCGACCCGCAGCGTATGGCTGCCGTCTGTAAGGGTGTCAAGAGTGTTACCGGAAACCTTATTTGCCACAATACCATCCACCTTTACGACGACAGTCCCATCGCTAACAGTGTATACCAGGGCTGGAGTCTTGTTGTTTGTCGCCCCGGGGGCCGGTGAAGTTATCATCACCGTAGGCGCAACAGCGTCCACGGTGAAGGCCACTTCGGCGAAACCGATGTTGTTGGCCGCGTCCGTCGCTTCCACGCGCACGGTATGGGTGCCGTCGGCAAGCGTATCGAGCAGACTGCCGGAGATTTTGTTGACTATTGCACCGTCCACCTTCACGACCACCGTTCCCTCACTTGCCGCATATTCCAGAGGGAGTCGGTTAATATCAGTCACACCGACAATCGGCGATGCTATAGTTACGATCGGTGACGTGGTGTCAACGGTTATACTCACCTGCGCCGAGCCTGCGTTCCCAGCGGCGTCCGTCGCTTCCACGCGCACGGTATGGGTTCCGTCGGAAAGCGAGTCGAGCGCATCGCCGAAGACTTTGTAGACAATTGAGCCGTCCACCTTCACGACAACCGTGCCCTCGCTTGCCGTGTACATCAGCATTGGATTTCTGTTGTTCGTTGTTCCGGCAATCGGCGATGCTATAGTTACGATCGGTGGCGTGGTGTCAACGGTTATACTCACCTGCGCCGAGCCTGCGTTCCCGGCGGCGTCCGTCGCTTCCACCCGCACGGTATGGGTGCCATCGGAAAGCATATCGAGCAAACTGCCTGAGATCTTGTTGACTATTGAACCGTCTACCTTCACGACAACTGTCCCATCAGTCACGGTATATTGCAACAAAGGCATGCTGTTGTTTGTTGCCCCTGCAACCGGAGAGATAATCGTCACGACCGGCGAAGTGGTATCTAACGTAATCGACGCGCTGAAGGGAGCGGACCAGTTTCCGGCTGCGTCCTGAAACCTCACATATACCGTCTTAAGACCATCCCCTTCGCTTAATGTCCAGTTCTTGGTTGCGGCGTAATGCTCGGGAGTAGACCATGTTATTTCATCGGCACTGAACTGCATGTATGCCACTCCGCTTGTTGTGTCCCATGCGTTCAGCGTCAATGTCGCGGCCGTGCCGCTTGTGTAGCCGTCGCCATTGTTTATTACGATCACATCTCTATCGAATATATAATGCGGCATTGTTCGATCCTGGGTCGTACCATCACCTAATTGCCCATCTCCGTTATTCCCCCACGACCAAATCGTACCATCCGATTTCAGAGCAATACTATGGCAAAACGAGGCTGCGGCCGACGACCACAATGTTCCGGTAGCTATCGGGATCGGAACGTTTTTATCAGCAATGGTTCCGTCTCCCAACTGACCGCAGCCATTGAAACCCCACGCCCATAGGGATCCGTCTGACTTCAATGCCAGAACATGAAATCCCTGCCCGTTAGCGGAGATGGAAGACCATGTACTCTCTGTTCCTACTTGTACCGGAGCATATTTGTTATGATCACTGGTCCCGTCTCCGGTCCCGTCTCCCAATTCTCCGGACCAGTTCCCTCCCCAGGCCCACAGGGTGCCATTGGACTTGAGCGCATAGGAAGAATAGTATCCCGCTGCCGCGGAAATCCAGTCCTTATCGCTTCCAATCTGAAATGGAGCATGTTGATCGAGCGCGGTCCCGTCACCCAGTTGACCCCACTCGTTTGCTCCCCATGCCCACAACGTGCCGTCAGACTTCACTGCGACCGTATGGTATGCGCCGACTGCAACCGAAATTACGTTACCGGCTACCAGGACCGGGGCTAGTCTCTCAACAATGGTTCCGTCTCCCAACTCACCACTCCCATTCGCACCCCATGCCCATAAGGTGCCGTCTTGTTTCAACGCTGCACTGTGATAAGAGCTCGTGGCGATTGACTTCCAATTGTTGTCCGTGCCTATCTGAGCAGGCGCAGATTGGAAATTGTGTGTCCCATTCCCTAAATTCCCGTACCAATTCAAGCCCCATGCCCATAAGGTACCATCGGATTTCAACGCTAAGCTACAGTAATCGCTGGCGAAAACTGATGACCAAGTGGAATCCATTCCTATCTTTTCCGGGGTACTCGAAAAAACTGTTGTCATACCGTCTCCTAATTGACCGGTCCAGTTCGCCCCCCAAGCCCACAAACTTCCATCCGCAGCAATAGCAAGGGAATGGTCCCATCCAGCCGCGATTTCAATAAATTTTGGTGTGGTTCCAGCCAATGGCGGTGCAATATCGACCGTAAACGTCACTTCCGTAAAGGCGGCAATACCGAACTCATCCGTGGCTGTCACGCGCACGACATGTTGGCCATCAATCAACGGGCCAAGTTGGTCGCCGCTTCCCTTGTTCACGGCGGCCCCGTCTACCGTCACAATGACCGTACCCTTACTAACAGTGTAGCTTAACAACGGCGTGGCATTGTACGTGAGTCCCGAGGCCGGTGAAGTGACGGCCACGGTTGGCGGCCTCGCGTCGAGAATGATCGACGCACTGAAGACGGAAGACCAGTTTCCCGCTCCGTCCTGAAACATTACATATACCGTTTTTCTTCCGTCTCCCGCGGTCAGCGTCCAGTCCCTGGTCGTAGCATAAGGCTCGGGAGCAGACCAGGCCACACCATCATTACTAAACCGCATCAAGGCTATGCCACTTGTCATATCCGAGGCATTCAAATTCAGGGTAACGGAAACGCTATTCGTGGTATTGGCTCCACTGTTAATTGAGATGACATTGGATGTAACGGAAATATAATCAATCCTGTGCGGTGTATAGATATCCTGATATGTACCGTCACCGAGAAGACCTTGGTCGTTATACCCCCATGTCCATAAGGTTCCGTCTGGTTTTAGAGCAACGCTGTAGTATAATCCAGCCGAGATAGCTGACCAGGTATTATCGGTGTCTATCTGAATGGGTACATACTGATCGTAATAGGTCCCGTTCAGTAGCTGTCCGTTCCAGTTCGACCCCCATGCCCACAGTGTGCCGTCTGTTTTTAGCGCGAGAACATATTCTCCTTCACCTGAAGCAGCGATCGAAGCCCAATTATTATCGATGCCGATCTGGACCGGGGCGTGTTGATCGGTAAAGGTCCCGTCACCCAACAGTCCGTACCACCCCCCCTGATTGCCTCCCCACGCCCATAAGGTACCGTTTGATTTCAGTGCGAATGATCCGCTATCTCCTTCATCAACCGCGACCCAATCGGCATCAATTCCTATCTGAACCGGAGCATGTTTATCGTGAGTAGTCCCGTCACCCAACTGCCCATACCAATTCGCTCCCCACGCCCACAATGTACCGTCGGACTTGAGCGCCAAGCTATGCCAAAATCCTGCTGAAACGGCGGTCCAATTCGTATCGGAACCTATCTGGATTGGAAAGTGTCTGTCATCGGTGGTTCCATCCCCTACCTCCCCTTCCCAATTTACCCCCCAAGACCAGAGAGTTCCGTCTTGTTTCAGAGCTAATCCGTGATAACCCTTCATAGAAATCGATTTCCAATTGTTGTCAAGCCCTATCTGCACCGGAGCATGTTTATCGTCTGTGGTCCCGTCACCCAACTGCCCATACGAATTCGCTCCCCACGCCCATAAGGTCCCATCGGACTTGAGCGCCAAATTTGCATCATATCCTGCGGAAATAGCTGACCAAATTGTATCGGCGCCTATTTTTCTCGGAGAATTGCTCGGCTGCATTGTTCCATCGCCTAAATAACCGCTCCAATTTGTGCCCCAAGCCCACAAGCTTCCATCTGTTGCTATCGCGAGAGAATGATCATCACCCGCGGATATTTTGGATATTTTGGGCATTTCCCCCACTACTAATGGCGGTAAGGTGTCCACCGTAAAGCTTACCTCGGCAAAACCTAAGTTGTTTGCGGCATCAGTGGACGCAACCCGGACAGTATGCGCACCGTCAGTAAGGGAGTCGAGGTTACTGCCGGAAATCTTGGGAACGATAATACCGTCAACCTTTACGACCACGGCGCCGTCGCTCACGGTGTAGCTTAAGAGAGGCGTCTTATTATTTGTGAACCCGTCAGCCGGCGAATTGACACTCACTGCAGGAGGGGTGGTATCAAAAATGATCGTATTACTGGGAATTGCGTTAGACCAGTTGTCAGCATTGTCCTTGAAAATTGCAAAGACCGTCTTTATCCCATCGCCCGTAGTCAATGTCCAGTTTTTCGACGTTGCGTAGGGTTCAGGTGTCGACCATGTCGAGCCGTCATTGCTGAACTGCATCTCAGTCACGCTGCCGTCGCTGTCTGTTGCGCTGAGTGTCAGGGTCACATTCGTTGTATTCGTAAATGCTGCTCCGTTGTTGATCACGATTGAGCCAGTGGGTGGTGTTGATACGGGGCATCCTGACACAGGATCACACACACCAACCGGACAGAGCATGGGGGCCCCGGCCACACAGACCCCGCCCGAACAAGCGTCGTTTTCGGTGCAGACGTTGCCATCATCACAGGCTGTTCCATCGGCAACCGGCGCTCCCTTGCAAACTTTGTTCGCGCACACATCGCCCGTGGTGCAGACGTTGTTGTCGCTGCAGGGCAGGGTATTGGTGCCATGTACGCAGCAACCGGGAAGAACCGGGACGCTCGTATTAATTGTGCAGATATTCCCATCATCGCAGTTCGTGGTCGCCCCGGGCTTGCAGACGCCGTTCAAACACACATCGCCCACGGTGCAGGTATTGTTATCACTGCACGACAGCGTGTTGTTCGTAAAGACGCACCCGGTCGACGTGTTGCAGGTGTCGGTGGTGCAGACATTGTTGTCGTTGCAGGTCCTGGCCGTGCTGACGCACACCTGATTGACACATGAGTCGACGGTACAGGCATTGCCGTCAGTGCAGGGGGAACCATTCGGTTTTCCCGCGCATATACAATCTGGCACCGGGGAATACACACAACTGCCCGAGGCCGGATCACAGGAATTGGTGGTGCACGAGTTATAGTCTTCGCAGGTCTTGGACGTTCCCGCGCAGACGGCCTTTGCACACTTATCGTTTGACGTGCAGGCGTTGTTGTCGTTGCAGGACTTGGTATTGGGGACGTGGATGCAGCAAACTTCAATAACAGGAATCATCTTATCATCGGTGCAGATATTTCCGTCGTCGCAGTTCCTGACCACCCCGGACTTGCAGAGACCGTTCAAACAATAATCGCCGTCGGTGCAGCTGTTCTTATCACTGCACGGCAGCGTGTTGTTGATGGTGAACACGCATCCATTCAACGGGTCGCAAGCGTCGCTGGTGCAGGCGTTGCTGTCATTGCAGACAATGGCCGTGTGACCGCAAGCGCCTGTTCCCTCGTCGCAGGTGTCCGTCGTGCAAGCATCGTTGTCGTTGCACCGTATGGCGGCGTCGTCGCAGTTACCTGCAGCAGTAACCGTTGTTGATGCAAACGAGATAAGAATTACCGTAAAGAGAATCGCGAAAAGAACCTTGGCGATGTAATGATTGCTATTTCTCATTATAATGTTTGTTCTCATCTGACAATCATCCCCTGAATTAAATGACATAAATTGCCATTGATTGCTGAAAAAATACTAACGTTTTTAAAGATTGACCGCTTCGGACCAAAACGCTGACATAGCTGCCCCAAGTGTTGCTCTTGGTTATAGAACTGGCCAATACCTTTTAAAAAATAGCTGTTTTTTTGCACTTTCCCAAGAGGTGCAATATTAATACCTTATGGTAATGCCATATTAATCAAGCACATTGTTTTAATCGTAATAACTTTGTTTGTTATTTCGACAGTCATATAAATATACCCATAACTTATAAATATCAATGAACTATTAAAATAATAATACGAATATAGTATTAATAACGTAAGTTGTATGTTTTATTATTGTAAAGGATTCCGACAGGATTGTTTCAGGTGAGCTTGAGAATGTATCGAAGAGGCACTTGCCAGGTAAATCAGGCGGTCTCTATCCGTAACCGACAGGCAGGGTCATTGTTAATCATGTGATTACTTCTTTTCTTCATCTGCGGTTTCCATGATCTGCTCCCGCTGGATCGCGTCGATCGCTATCGCACCCACATCATAACCAATGTAGGACATGCCGAGAGATTCGAGTTTTGACCGGACTTCCACTTCCCTGCCTTCGCCGCAGACAATTGCCCGTATCTTGTTCCCCTGCATGACAACGGGAATGCGTCCAGACGTCTCTCCCGCCCGTTCTTGCATCGACCCCTCCAGACTACTGAGTTCGTTCTGCAGGGCTTTCTCAAGCGTTGTCCTGATGGTCCCTCCCCTGCGGTAGAGGTCGTGTTCCCCGATGAGCGCGACAAGCATCCGCTCCAGCACCTGCTGATAGCACTGTCCGCTGTTCCCCGCTGTAAGCGCGGAGAGATCCATCCGGTTCGAACCTTCCGGACGAAGGTTCAGAGGTTCTTGAAGCGCCGCGGCGTATTCATCCTGGGTGATGTCTTTTGCCTGCTGCATATTGAACAGCACCCGTTTCTGCCGCTTTCCGGCCGCTTCCGGTCTCTTATAAGGGTTGTAATAGCGGGGGTTCGGGAGCATGCCGGCGAGAAGAGCGGCTTCCGCAATGGTGAGTTCAGACGCATGCTTGTCGAGGTAAAAACGGCTCGCGGCTTCTATCCCATAGATATTCTCTCCCCACTCGACCTCATTCAGGTAAATCTCGAGGATCCGGCGTTTGGAAAGGATTTCCTCCGCCTTCCTGGCCAGGACATATTCCCGCAGTTTGCGGGTCAGGGTCTTTTCCCTGGAGAGAAACACGTTCTTGATCATCTGCTGCGTGATCGTGCTGCCGCCGCGCGAGAATTTGCGCTTCTTGACGTCATGCAGCATGGCGTCACGCGTTGCCTTGTAATTCACGCCATGATGTTCAAAGAACGTATCGTCCTCGGCGATCACGACTGCATTGATGACGATATCGGGAAGGCCGGTTATGGGGACCCATATCCGGAACTTGCGGTCATAGTAAAGGGTCAGGGGGTTGTTGTCCTTATCAAGGACCTCGGCGGCGGCAGCCGGCCGGTAGTGTTTCAGGGTGGAAACATCCGGCAGGTTGGAGAGGACCCGCATGGTCCACACAACAATGATGAGGACGCAGAAAACGAACGCTCCGAGTCCGGCAAAAAGATACTTTTTCATGATGCCGCTATTTTTTTTCCTCACCGCTGTGCTGGTGAGGTTCCTCGTCCCTCTTACAGAGGGGACCTGATGCCGCGCCTCAGCCCATGCCCTTGTTGAACCTGCCGACAACGAGTGCGACAGCAATGAGGATCAGTGTTGTTGTTATAAAATCAGACATGCGATGAACTCCACGTTAATGGATCATGAAATGCAACTACTCAGGTTGGCCGCAAAAGAACGCAAAGAACTCAAAGAACATCCTTAAATTCATGAAAATACGGTATGTAGCGGCTTACGTTTATTGCCGTCTTTGGCTTTAGAGATATGTCCTTCTGATCAGATTAACCGCCCTCTTTGCTTTTTCCTTGTGATCTCTGCGATCTTTCGCGGCTAACAGATTTTGACCTGAGTAGTCACCTTGCTTCTATAATATTCCGTAGGATCTGAATGCTCGCGGGGTCGGTCCAGTCCCGTGGTCCGATCGCCTTGTATCGCACCACACCCTCGCGGTCCACGATATAGGTCTCGGGTAATTTGTACGTTCCATAACGCCTCGCGGCCTCGCTTCCGGGATCCAGGAGCACGGGGAGACTCAATCTGTTTTGCTGGATAAATGACGCCACGGTACCTGTTCCTCCCTCGTCCTCGTTCACGGCGAGCATCAGGAAATCTTTCCCCGGCAGTGAGCGGTACAGCCTTTCGAGCGTCGGCAACTCCTCGACACAGGGGGGACACCAGGTGGCCCAAAAATGGACCATAACCACCTTGCCCTTGAGGTCCGCAAGGCTGACAGATCCGCCTTCAATTGTCTTCAAACGAAATTCAGGCGCACGGTCTCCGCTGGTGACGGCCTTCGTTCCCGTTGCCCTGTCCATGACAAGCCATCCCGCGATAAAGAGGGCCATCAGCACGACAAGAACGACCAGGAAGGCGATCTTTTTTTTACTGCCGCTTACTATGGTCATAGAGGTTCAGGGTTCAGGGTTCAGGGTTCAGGGTTCACTGTTCAAAGTTCAAGGTTGGAAAGTCGGAAAGTATAAACCGTGAACCTTGAACTCTGAACCTTGTTAACAGTTCCATTCCGCTTCGCATTATACGTTTTCCCCAGTGGGGTATCAAGGGAAATGTGTCGCGCGATCCCCGATCCCCTGCCCGCGCGCATGACAAACCGATAAAACCTCCATAATTGAAGCGAACACCATTTTTCCGTTTGAAAATCCGGGTTTGTTTGCTATAATGCCCGACATGATTCAGGAAATAAAGCTGCACGGCAAAGCCAACGATAAAATAGACTATTTTGTCACGATCACCGGCGCCGATCTGAGCAGCAGGTACTGCTATGAATCGCTTCCCGAGGGGGACCGGTTCTTTTCCGGAAGGAACGAGTTCATCATCTCCCCTGACGGCATCAGCCATACGGGGACCGGCGGCAGCCTCTGCGAATACATGTTCGGCGTGGACCTGCCTCTCAAGGACCTCCTGCGCAAAGATGTTTCGAACCGTCTGGTCATGTATGGCGCCTTTTACGACAATACCGACAACATCACCTTCACCAACACCACGGCCGGCAAAGAGTCCTTCGACCACGTATTTCTTACCGGCAACGCCGTCTCAAACTACTTTTTTTTCGTTCACTCCTCGTTCCAGAAAGAGATCAGGGACATTCAGCGCGATATTCTGAAATACATGGGAAAGCAGTTGAAACGGAGCACGACCGTGGGCCTCTCCGATGACACCCGCCTCTGCCGGGAGCTCTTTGAGGCCTTTGGCGACGCGAAGGGTCTGGTTTTTCTTTTCCGGATGCAAAACCGGCATAACGGGGAATATTTCAATACGTTCAATAAATTCTATGCCGAGCAGAAAATGCTTTCCCCTGAGGCCCTCACCCTGCTGAACGACCTGGCGAACCAGTACAAGATCATCCCCTATCAGCAGGAACGCATCAAGATCGACGGGATGTACAAGCTTCCCGAGAACAAGAAGATCGTGGATGAATACAAGGACATCCTCATTACCGTATCGGAAAAAGGCCAGGTGAACCCCTCGGAGCTGGCAAAGCTCTCACGACTCCGCACGTTGAGTCTGCGTCTCAATATTCCCCACACGCTCTTCGACACGCTCGACGAGCTTCTTCTCAAGGACATGCAGATCGTCGAGGTGGAGGAACCGGATTATGTCAAGGACACGCGGGCGATCTTCGAGGGGCTCTTCTTCAGGACGGACAAGATCAGAGGACACCTTTCGCAGGAGGACCTCATCAAGCTCCTGATAGCCAAGCAGAAATCCACCGCGGTAAGGGACCAGGCCTTTGAGGGGCTACTACTCGACACGGTCAGGGTCTGCGACGAGCATGCGCGGGACACCAATGACATGTTCGCGCTCGAATCCATGAGCTCCATCCTGACCTATTTCGACCGGTACGACAGCGCGGCAAGCACGATCAACAATCTCGCGTTCATGGAGAACTCGACCCTGAGCGAAGACAACATCCGGAGCCTCTTCGGCAACAAGGAGGTCTTCGATCAGATCAGCCCTGATCTGTTCCGCGAGATATTCATCGATCCCCTCCGGGAGAACCGTTACCTGACCCGGTACGGCCGGAAAAAAGTCGACATGCTGTTTCAGGGACTCCTGCAGATCAAGACCGGCGACACGACCTACCGGGAACGGGCCGCGTCCATCACCATGATCAACGATGAAGACAAGCTCTACACCGCCATCCACCGCTACATCAAGGACCGTTTCAAAAGCATCTATGCGGAACTGAACTCCCGGGAGGACCAGGAGATCTTCATCCAGGACCTGAACCGCGAAATCCAGTCCAGGCAGATCGTGCAGGGCCCGGTCCCGCACACCATCTTCGAGGAGATCATTCTCGATATCCGGAAGGAGTCGTTCTACCTCAACAACCTCCTGCCGCACATCATCGTGTCCCGCGACAGCCGGGTGCGGGAGGACTTTCTCCTGAACAGCGGTCTCGACCGGTTCTATATCGAAGAGCTGGAGAATGATTACTTTGAAATGAACAAGATCGACAAGAACATCCTCGAGGAGATCAGAAAATAACCATGTTCAGACCCCGCATAGTGGACCGCTACATATTCCTTGAGATGCTGCCGCCGTTCTTCCTCAGCATGGCGGTGCTCTTGTTCGTACTTTTTCTCCAGAAGCTGTTCCGGCTCGCGGACCTGGTCGTATCGAAGGGCGCCACCCTTGCAGATACCGCCGAAGTGCTCGCCTACGTTGTGCCCGGATTCCTCGTCATCACCATCCCCATGTCGCTCGTCGTCGCGTCACTTACCACCTTTGCCCGACTCAGCTCGGACTCGGAAATAACCGCCATGAAGGCCTCCCGCATCAGCCTCTATCGCATGATCAGGCCGGTATTCCTGTTCGCGCTGATCGCCTTCTCGATCACGGCGTTCACCTCGCTGTTCCTCGTCCCCGGCGCGAACTCGGCGCTCAAGGCCCGTCTCTTCTCCATGGTGAAGTCACGGGCGCTGATCGGCATCGAGCCCGGCGTCTTCAGCAGCACCTTCGAGGGCATGGTCCTGTATGTCGACAAGATGGACCCTCAGGACAACCTGGAAGGCGTCTTTATCTCCGACGAACGTTCCGCCAGGGAACCCTTTGCGATCGTCGCAAAACGCGGGAAGCTCATTGCCGACCAGCAGGCCATGAACGTGACCCTCGCCATGCAGGATGGCGCCATTCTCACGCAGCCCCGCGCCGGCCAGGCCTACTCGCTCATGGGGTTCGACAACGCGCGGCTCAATCTCGACATCAGCAGCGCGCTCCAAAATAACGCGCCCGGGAAAAGCGTCGATGACTTTGATACTCTTGAACTTTTCCGTGAGATCAGACGATTGCGCCGGGAAGGGAAACCCTCCTATGTCCCTGAGACGGAACTGCACAAACGCCTTTCGATACCCTTTGCCTGCATTATTCTGGGTCTGATCGGCGCGCCGCTCGGCATCAGGCGAAGCCGTTCCGGCAAGTCCGCCGGCGTGGCCGTCGCGCTCCTGGTTTTTCTTGTTTATTTTATTATTTTGAGCGGAGCGACCAATCTTGCGGAGACCGGGACATACCCCGCCTTTCTCGCTTTTTGGATACCGAACAGTCTTATGACCGTGTCAGCGATCTTTTTTATCATAAAAAGAGGGCAGGAGATCAATTTCGGGATCGGACGCCGCATCAGCCGGCTCTACTATGGGATCAAGGCACGATTGAAAGGAAAGACTTGACGAGGCATCGCCGATGACCAAAGAAACAACTTAATAGAACGGTCTCACACAAAGCCACGGAGACACGAAGAAAGAAAAAGACTGTTCAGGTTTTCTTTGTGAGCTTTGTGGCTTTGTGTGAAATTAGTTTTTTATTTGGAAATTTGATTAAAGGTGCACACGAAAATTCATGACGATCCTGAGCAAATATATTTTCAAGGAATTCATAGCCCTCGTGGCGGGGGTCCTGATCGGCATTCTCGTCGTGTACCTCTGCGTCGATTTTCTCCAGAAGGCCGACAAACTCATCAAGTATCATGCAACGATCTCCCAGATCGCCCGGTATTTCCTTTACAGCGTGCCTGGCATGATATCGATGTCGCTTCCCATGGCCACGCTCATCGCCGCGCTCCTGTCGCTCGGCAACCTTTCGCGCCACAACGAGATCATCGCCATGCGCGCAGGCGGCGTGAGCCTCGCGAAGATCGTCGCGCCGCTCTTTGTCGGCGGTTTCCTGATCTCAGGCCTCGGGTTTGTCAACAATGAATTTGTCATGCCGGTCTACAGTTCCCGTGCCAATTACATCCGGAAGGTTGAGATCGAGAAGAGCCGGCAGCGGGTGATGTTCCAGCAATACAAGTTGTGGCTCCGCGGTCCGGAAAACAGCATTGTCAACATTGAACTGGTCTCCCCGAACCGGAACGAAATGCTGGGGCTGAACATCTACAAGCTGAATGCCGACTACTCAGTGCGGGAACGGATCAAGGCCGACAGCCTGGCATGGGAAAATGGGGCATGGCGCCTGAAGAACAGTTTTACCTTCACCCAGGTGAACGACGCGGTGCAGTCCCGCGCGTCCGACAATGAGGTCTTCAATATCGTGGAGAATCCCAACGACCTCGGCATGATCGTTAAAAACTCGGAGGAGATGAACTTCACCGAGATGTGGGACTACGTTAAAAGGCTCAAATTGAGCGGCTATAAGGCCGTGACGTATGAAGTGGACCTTCACAGTAAACTGGCATACCCGCTGGCCAGCCTGCTGATGATCATGATCTCCATTCCCTTCGGCGTCCATAAGGTGCGTTCCGGAGGCGCCGGCAAGGGGATCGCGCTTGCCGTCGCGATCGCCGCCGTCTACTGGGTGCTCACGAGCGTCGGCGCCTCTCTCGGACACTCAGGCGCCCTCCCCCCATCGATATCGGCATGGTTTGCCAACATATTATTTACCCTAACGTCGGTAATTGTGCTTTTCCGGATGCAACGGTCGATCTGATGCATATTCTCTCAAACCAGATTCCCGATTAAACCTTCGGGAATGACAGTATCTTCGCACAGTTTCAGTCATCCCCGAGTGCTCTTATCGGGGATATGGTAATAGGCGCTTACGCCTATAACATCGACAAAAGATTGTCGATGTTTGGTTTTTTTATGTTTTCATTGAGTTGTAGGGCAACCCTTCAGGGTTGCGGCTTTTCGGTATCAGCAAGGCTGAAGCCTTGCCCTACAAAAACGTTAAATTCGAACTGCCCCGAAGGGCCATGTTTGCCGGGCGAAGTCCCGGCCGACATGTAGTAACTAAAGAATCAAATTCATCTCAAAATGGATAGAATATTAAGACTAAAACTTAAAACCTTCTCTCGCGCAATGGCCTATGAAGGAAAAGCGGCCACTTAGCACGTCCGCAAAGGTCGCAAAGAACGACAAAAACAAAAGAGATTATTGTTTTAATTCAAGACGTACAAGATTTCCTTTGCGCGCTTTGCGGCTTTGCGCGAAAATGATTTTCCTGGTTCCGGCTTGTCCGGGTTAGGGGTAGGTACCGTCATATGCATACCCCACTTAAATAGAATTTAACAACGGAGTCAGAGAGGACACGAAGAAGATCGCTCCCGTTCTCCGGTTTACATGATGGGTAAAAAAATCCTGAAAATTCTGTTCGGCCTGTCGCTGGTGCCCTTCTGTCTGGGTTTTACCTGGCAGTTCGCGACAACGGTCTTCACGGTCCACTACCGGCCGGACACTCCCTATTACTTTTTCGCGGGCGGGCTGATCTACCTGTGCATCCATGTTCTCTTCAAAAAACCGGTCTTAACCTATGTCATCGGTCATGAGCTCACGCATGCCCTTTTCGCACTGCTCTTCGGAGGTTCCGTGAAATCCATCCATGCCAGCGACCGCGGCGGTCGTGTCACAATAACCAAATCGAACTTTATCATTACGCTTGCCCCCTATTTTTTCCCCCTCTATACGGTTCTTGCGCTCATCCTCTACTGGACAGCGCGCGCAGCTGATGCCCGGGGCATGGCGATCGATATTCTCGTTTTTCTGTCCGGCGCGACCTTCGCGCTCCACCTGATCCTGACACTCGTTTTTCTTCAGACCGACCAGAACGATATCAGGGAGGAAGGCGCGATTTTTTCGTATCCGCTGATCTTTCTGTTCAATATCGCATTTGCGGCGTTCCTTATCAAGGTTTACCTTGCAGACAACATGGACTATCTGGGTTTTCTCTCCGGTGGTATAATAAGAACCGGACGGCTGTTGCTTCCTTTTTTGCAAAAAGGATACGCGTTCATCCATGCCTCATAGGCGGATGATTGGCGGCATGATTAATGAAAGGCATTACGATGTTCTTCGTTGGACTCACCGGCGGTATTGCGAGCGGAAAAAGCCTTGTTGCGCGGGTATTCAAAGACCTCGGCGCCCATGTCATCGATGCCGACCGGATCGTACATGAGCTGCTCGAACCCGAACAGCAAGCCTGCCGGGAGGTGCTTGATCACTTCGGCAAAGAAATCCTGCTGCCGAACGGCGGCATCGACCGCAGAAAGCTCGGCGAGCTCGTATTCAACGATCCTGAGAAACGGGCATGGCTGAACAGCTTCCTCCACCCCAAGGTCTTTAACACCTATACCGTCCAGGTACGGCATCTTCAAAGCCGGCAGCCGGACATCCTCGTCATTCTTGACGCCGCTCTTCTCATTGAGACCGGATACCACCGGAACATGGACAGGATCGTCGTGGTCTACGCAGACCGGGAACAGCAGATCAAGCGCCTCTCCCTTCGCGACAAATTCACGCGCGAACAGGCCCTGGCAAGAATAACGAGCCAGATGCCGCTCGCCGAGAAACGCGCGCATGCTGATTACGTCATCGACAATACCGGCAACCGGGAGGCTGCGGAGGCACAGGCTCGGGAAGTGTTTCTCAAACTGAAGCAGGACGCGGAGACAACAGCGTGAGAACCCGCACTGGTTTGATCATCCCCATGAGGCGCTCGCATAGAGAGGCCTGCGCTGCCATCACTGCCGCCTCGGAACCCTGGAAAACACTGCATGAGCGGGTCGACTTTTCAGCATACCTTGCGCGCAAGCAGGCTTACGTCTGCACGATCAGAGATGCTCCCGTGGGATTCATTCTCTTCACGCCGGAACCGGTGTTTGCCCGTGGCGGTTATATCCGCGCCATCGGCGTTGCTCCGGATATGCGCAGACAGGGCATCGGCAGAAAGCTCCTCGCCTTCGCCGAGTCCCGTATAGCGCGACGATGCCCGAATGTCTATCTCTGCGTCTCGTCCTTTAATCGCCAGGGCCAGGCCTTCTATAAAGGACTGGGATACGCGCGGATCGGGAAACTTTCCGGCCTGATCGTTCCGGACGCCTCGGAGTATATCTATTGGAAAAGACTCAAGACGTCAAGCTGACCGCGGCATGATCCATACGATTTCCCGGTGACCAAACAGTCCAATTTCCCGTCGAATGAGGCCGACGCTGCGAAGGCTTCACCATACCTGCCGCATCAGCGCGCAGCAGCAGATTTTCCTTTGACTTTCCTGTTTTCATCTGTTAAGGTTTATCATATTTTTTTACCGGGGGTCAATCCATGAAGCGAATAGTTTCCTCTTTGCCGTTTGTCGCGGCGTCTGCTGTTTTTTCTTTTTTTATCTCACTCGCTCCCGCAGGAGTTGACGCGGCCGAGCATCAAGTGGGTTCTGCGAGAGAGTTCAAAACCATCCAGGAGGCGATCTCGTCTCCGACCTTTTCGGCCGGTGACTCGATCGTGGTCGATCGGGGCATTTATGCCGGCCCCATCACGCTGCCGCACAACGTCACCATCAAAGGCGCGGAAACCGCCAAGACCTTTCTGACCGGCAACGGCGGCGGGCCGGTGGTGATCGTCGATGAAACACAGAACGTCGGAGCAATCGGCGCGGGCACCGTGAACATCCGTAATTTTACGTTCGTCAATGCATCAACCGGCATCAGTGTCTTGAACAATACCGCCAACTCCACCACGGTCAACATTATGAACAACGTGTTCGCGGTCGGTCCGGGAGGCACGGCCATCACCGAACAGAGCTCCATTCACACCAAGGTCGCCAACAACACCTTCTTTCAAAATGGGACCGCCCTCTCCTGTGATTGGGACTTAGATATTTCCAACAACATTTTCTCGCTCAATACCACAGCGATCGCCTACGCGACGGCTTACATCACGAATAACGCCAACAAGAACAACGCCTTTTTCGGAAATTCCGTGAGTGGCCCCACGGGCATGAATCCAATCGCGGGCGACCCCCTTTTCGTGGACCCGGTCAATCATGATTTTCACCTGAAGCAAGGATCGCCCTGTATCGGGACGGGGAATAACAGCGGCTCGCCGAATGACATCGGGGTATACGGCGGCTCTTCCGCGGATACGATCCCCTTCAAGATATCTGACCTCAGAGTTGAATCTACCACGGACACGTCGATCGATCTCAGCTGGTCGCCAAACAACTGCTATCTTGTGACGAACACAACCTCAACCCTGGTCGGTGGCTACCAGCTCTATTTCGGTTCGGCTCCCGGCACCTATACCGGTATACTCACGAGCAGCGGGACCATTACCTCTCCCATTCAGGTGGGGGCTTCTACCAGCTACACCCTGTCCGGTCTGATTCCTCCATCCACACCTCTCTCTGCGCCGGTCCTTGATGCGCCGAGCCCGCGCGACTCAAAGCTCATTCTTACCTGGTCCGCGGTATCCGGCGCAACAGGTTACCGGGTGCATTACGGCATATCCTCCCTCGACGAGCACGATCCCATTGACGTCGAGAACACAACATCCTACGAGCTCTCAGGACTTACTAACAATCAGACCTACCTCGTGGCGGTGTCTGCCTATGCCCGGCAAAAATACTTCTTCGCGGTCACCGCCTATGATAATCAATTCAGCAGCAGCGCTACAACGTCATTGCGTGAGAGCATCTATTCGGAAGAGACATCGACCCAGATCGGCGCAACGCGGTACAGCGATTTATCGAACGTGCCCCCCGACGTCTATCCCGAAGAGGTCATTGCGTATCCAGCCCTGCCGGACTCGGGCGGGCGTTGTTTCATCGCAACAGCCGCCTACGGATACTACTCCGCACCCGAGGTGCAGGCCCTGCGCGCATTCCGCGACCGCTATCTCCTGACCTCCGCGCCCGGCAGAATGTTCGTTCACTGGTATTATCGACACGGCCCTGCCGCTGCAACGTTCCTGAACGACCATCCCGGATACAAGCCCCTGGTGAGAATGGCGCTCATGCCTGCCGTGGGCGCCTCGATCTTAATGACCGGGACGTCGATGAGGTTCAAGGCAATTATGTTTCTGGTCCTCGGGGCAGCCATCGCCTTTGGATTCTTCAGAAAAAGATTATCAAGGACGGGAGGGCTTCGTTGAAAAACATTATTGCTTTTCTTATCCTCATGTTCATGATTCTTCCTTCAGCGGCAATGGCCGAAGACCCGATCCTGAGACAACCCCACTGGTCGCTGGAAGTAAAGGGCGGCAGGTTCACGCCGGTGCTCGAAAACTGGTCGCAGTTCTATGGGAAGAGAAGTATGCCCGAGTATGCGGCAACGCTGGCATACAAGCTTGTGCGTCAGGTCGAGGTCGGCGTCGGGGCAGGCACGCTCAGGGGCAAGGGGCAATCCTATGCAGTGCGTCATGGGATCTCTGTCGGCAACGTGACCTACGAGCTCTATCCGGTCAATGTCTTCGTCCTTGCGCGCGGCATTCTGAACGAAGATCAATGGCTGGTTCCCTACCTCGGCGGCGGCTGGACCAGGATGTACTACCGGCAGAATATCCAGGATCAGGGTACTGTGCGCGGCCATGCCGACGGATATCATATCAGGGGAGGATTGCAGTTCTCCCTGGACTACGTTGACCAGAGCTCATCAAACAGGATGTTTCTCGACTATGGCGTGTACCATACCTATTTCTTTATTGAGGCCGAATACACCCGTGCGATCGTGCGCTCTGTTTCGACCAACCTGGGAGGCACTGCCTACCTGGGGGGGCTGCTGTTCGAGTTTTAGCAGGTTGTTGAAAAAGTCTTTTTGTGGTCCGACAGGCTCACCACGAACGGATAATTACGACTAAATTCAATACACGCTCCGTTCGCCCTGAGTGCTCTGCTGAGCCTGTCGAAGCATTGTCGAAGGGTAAACAGAGCGTTTTTCAACATCCTGTTAGATGAGAATGGACTATTATATATGATGTCTCCTATGATGATAAATCTCAAAAAGATCGACCTCTTCAAAAACCTCTCGGATGAGGAACTCAAGGAACTGGAACATTACATCACCGCAGTTCCATTCAAGAAAAAAGATGATATCTTCACGGAAGGCGACGCGCCGGAGTGGTTTTATATCGTAGCAAAGGGAAAGGTAAAGGTGACCAAGATCTCCCACGACGGCAAAGAGATCATCCTCGAGGTCATCTCGCCGTATGACATCTTCGGCGGTGTGGCGGTTTTACGGAATTTTCCCTACCCGGCGAATGCCGTTGCCATGGAGGACTCCGAGATCCTGAAAATATCCCGGAAGAACCTCATGCGGCTTGTTGACCGCTTCCCGAACCTCATGTTCTGCATCGCGCTCCAGCTCGGCGACCGGATGAAAAGTTCCTTCGACTCGCTGAAGAACATCGCCCTCGAGCGCGTTGAGGCGAGGATCGCAGCGCTTTTGCTGAAACTGGGAAACAAGGTCGGGGTGGAGACGCCCGAAGGCCTGATGATCGACATGCGTCTCACCAAGCAGGATGTGGCCGACATGGTCGGGACCACGGTCGAGACCTCGATTCGCACCTTCAGCAAGTTCAAGAAAGACGGACTGGTGATGGATTCGGACGGGAAGGTAATCATCAAGGACCGTGAAAGGCTATCAGCGCTTTCGTCGTGAAGTAAGCGAGCTCGCATGGCGCATGGCGCATGGCGCAAAAACAGTAACAGAAAGCTTGCCTTTACGCTCTGCCCTATGCGCTTTGCGCTATGCGCATCTATTGCGGCTGTTCAACCTTGGTGAGCAGCGTCATCAGCATATTGTAGAGGAACAGAAATATCGCCAACGCCTGGACCGCGCCGGATACCACCGTAATGGTCCGATATAGGTCGCTCGGATTGTAGACGTTCAGGGCATAAAACAGGAGCATGGATACCAGAGAGATGTTCGAAAGGTAGAACTGCACCTCTCCGATCCTATTGCTGTACAACGCCCGTCCCATAAAGCGCGGCAGGATATGATAACCCACTCCGTAGATCATCATCGATACCCATCCGAGCATGTTCAAATGCGAATGAACGAATTTGAGCGCCATCACGTCCTGGTCGGCAAGCATGACGATTCCCATAACTGCTGAGGCGCCGAGATACACGACACTCATGACGATAAACCCCTTTACGAACTTGTCCATAATAGATTACCTCCTGGTGGTTTAAGTAGGGTGAAGTATAATGCAACTGGTCCGGAACCGCTATGACATGGCTCATAGTATACCATAGTTCATGCAGTATGATGCAGGTCATACCGGCGCACGGTCAGTTCTGGTAATGTGGTGACAACAAAAGAACAAAGGAGGCCACTATGGTTACGGAAAAGAAGACAGTCACAAAAGATACGCTTATCGGCGACGTGATACGCATGAGCCCCGCGGCCAAGGCGGTGATCGAGAAATACTTCGGAAATGGGTGTTTCACCTGCGCGGGGATCAACGTGGAATCGTTGTCCTTCGGCTCGATGATGCACAATCTCGACCCGAACAAGATCGTCGCTGAAGTCAACGCGGCTTTGGAGGAATAACATGGCAAGCAAAGAGATCAAATGTTTTGTCTGCGGGACTGACGATAAGACCAGGGTGTACCTCCCCTGTTATCATGAGGGCGATGAGAAGATCGTCTGCACGCGATGTCTCCCCATGCTCATACACGGGGCGCATTGAATCGACGAAGGACGAGGGATGACCGCTCGATTCTCTCGCTTGGACGAGGGACGCAACATCACTTATCCTTTATCACTCGTCCTTCGTCCCTCGTCCATCGTCCGTCGTCCCTCATCTCTCCCGTCCGCGCGAAAAGTGTGGAGATTTAAGTCCGACACTGGTAAACTGCTTCCATGAAAAACGAACTCGCAGTGGTCCTCGTGAGCGGCGGCATGGACAGTTGTGTCGCGGCCGCCATAGCAAATGAAGAATATCGGCTGGCGTTCCTGCATGTGAACTATGGACAGCGGACCGAAGCGAGAGAACTGCAGGCGTTCAATGAGATAGCGGATCATTACAAGGCCGAAAAACGCCTTACGGTCAGCATCGAGCATTTGAAGGTGATCGGCGGTTCAAGCCTCACGGACACCAGCATTCCTGTCCCGGAATTAGGTTCTCCTCAATCCGCAATCCATAATCCGCAATCCGCAATTCCAAACACCTACGTCCCCTTTCGGAACGCTCATCTCCTTTCCATCGCCGTTTCCTGGGCAGAGGTCATCGGCGCAACGAAGATCTTCATCGGAGCGGTCGAAGAAGACAGTTCAGGCTATCCCGACTGCCGTGAGGTCTTTTATCGGGCATTCAATAAAGTCATCGAGATGGGAACAAAGCCGGAAACGCGGATCGAGATCATCACGCCCCTTATCCATCTCAAGAAGTCGGCCATCGTGCAAGAAGGCATGAAACGCCGCGCGCCGCTTCACCTGAGCTGGAGCTGCTACCAGAACAACGACCGGGCCTGCGGCAGGTGCGAGAGTTGTATCTTGCGGTTGAAGGGGTTCACCGGGGCGGGAGTGGACGATCCGATTCCGTACGAAGAGATCCCGCACGAGCACCGGTCATGACTTTTTTAATAATTAAGATATCGCAAAACTGGTAACAAGCAGCATCACCGTCAGAAAGATAAGAATGGCAATGGTGATCCAGGCGATGATGTTCATCCTCTTTGAATTGACGTATTCTCCCATGATCAAAGGATCGTTCACCAGTCTCAACATAATAATAAGTACAAAGGGCAGCAGAATGCCGTTCACCGTCTGGGACAGGAACATGATCTTGATGAGCGGCGCATTCGGGATCATGATCACCCCTGCTCCGATCATAATAAAGGCTGTGTAGAATCCCAGAAATTGCGGCGCTTCACGAAAGGATTTATTAACCCCCGACTCCCATCCGAATGCCTCGGACAACCCATAGGCCGTTGCCAGAGGAAGAACAAATGCAGCCAGGACCGACGCGTTCAAAAGACCCACAGCAAACAGATGTGATGCGAACGGCCCTGCAAGAGGCTGCAAAGCCTGTGCAGCTTCTTCCGCGGAATCGACAATAACGCCCGCCGGATGGAGTATCGTTCCCGTGGCAAGGACAATAAAGAACGCGATGAAGATGGTCATGAAAGCGCCGGCGTAGACATCGAACTTGACATACTTGTAGTCTTCGATTCGTACTCCCTTATCAACGACCGCCGACTGGAGGTAAAACTGCATATAGGGCGTGATCGTCGTACCTACCATGGTGATGAAGAGGAGAATATAGTCGCGATCCATCCTGATGCGAGGGAGCGCGATCTGGCGCGCCACCTCGTGCCAGGGAGGATTCGACATGACCCCCGACACAACATAGGTCAAATAGATCATGCTGATCAGGAGAAGGAACCGCTCCACTTGTTTGAAGTTCCCTTTGACGACCACCAGCCAGACCAGAAAGGCCGAAATGGGAACGGAGATGTTCTTGTGCACTCCGAACAACTCCATGCTGGCCGCTATGCCGGCAAATTCGGCGATCGTGACGGTGAGATTGGCCACGATAAAAAGCAGCATAATGGCAAGCGTTACCTTGACGCCGAACTGTTCCCTCACCAGGTCGCCGAACCCCTTTCCGCTCACCACCCCCATGCGCGATGACATTTCCTGGATCACGGCCAGGGCCACGGTAATAAGGACCAGGACCCACAGAAGACCGTAGCCCTCCCGGGCGCCGACGATGGAATACGTGGCTATCCCGCCGGCGTCGTTACCCGCGTTTCCGGCGATCACTCCGGGTCCGATGACGGCAAGGATCAGGAAAATTCTTCTGTCCTTTAATTTTTTTATCCACTCAACTATTTTCACCGGCTGTGCACTCTCCAGACACCCTGCGACAAGTGACGCGGGACCATCGTAACACTTTATTTCGCTTCAATGTTCAGAAAATACCCCGTGTAAATCAGGCTATAGTTTTCTTCTTTTCTTTCGGGAGGCTGTCGGCAATAGGAAATCAACCACGTCATCCACGGTCACGATGCCGCGAAGGACATTATTCTCATCGACAATAGGCGCGGCAAGAAGGTTATATTTCGATATGAACTCCGACACGTCATTTCCATCCGCATCCAGCGGAAGCGTCTTGACCGGCGTAAGCATGATATCGCTCAGCAAGGTGTGCGGCATGGCGAGGATGAGGTTCTTAAGTGACACCACGCCGTTGACATGCTCGTCCTGGTCCAGGATATAGAGATAATAGATCGTTTCAACGTTCGGCGCCTCGAGCCGCAGCTCCTTGATCGCCTCTTCCACGGTCATGTCCGGCGGAAATGCGAGGAATTCGGTGGTCATGAGACCGCCCGCGGTGTTGTCCTCGTGCTCCATGAGCTCCTGGACGTCCTCGGCCTCCTCCTTCTCCATGAGGTTGATGAGCTCCTGCGCCTTGGCCTCGGGCAGGTCGCCGAGCACGTCCGCGGCCTCGTCAGGCGGCATGCGCTCAAGGATGTCGGACGCCCGCTCCTTGGACATGTCGTCGATGATGTCGGCCTGGACCCGTGGTTCGAGTTCGTGCAGTGCCTCGGCAGCCGTGTCCACGTCAAGGCTGCCGAAAATGGCCGTCCGCTCTTTCTGGGAGACCTCGCTGATGATCTCGGCAAGGTCCGCCGGGTGGAGGCTCGAAACTTTCTGGCGCGAGACCGTCAGGGTCAGCCTCGTCAACTTGGGTTCCACGGTCTGGACATAGGTCCAGGAAATAAGTTTATGCTGGAGTTTGTACTTGAACAGGGCCAGGAATTTTTCCCCGCGTTTTTCCACGCCGAGCCTGCGCAGCAGACCCCGGAGGCCGATGTCCGCGGCAACCAGGCAGAGTCTGCCTTTCACGTCCCCGAGTTCGAGGTCATTGACCCGCACCAGCTTGGCGCCGTTAATGTCCACGATCTGCTTGTCAAGGAGGTCCCGGCAGATAAGGATATCGGACGATGCGACCTCGGCGGGTTTCAAGACATCCCTGCGCGCATTCACCGAAATGACGCGTCGGTTAAAGAGGTTGATCATGTCCCAGGGGATCAGATAGGTGTCCTTGCCGGCTGAAATGACCACGGAGGTTACCGCGGGAAACGGCTCGCCCAAACCCACGATGACGTCCTTGAGCTTCCCGATCTCTTCGCCCGTCTGGTCAAGAACCGGCTTCTTAGTGACCTCGCTGACAAAGATTTCTCCTGCGAAAAAGGGCATGATTGCTCCGCTGCGATAGAAATTGTTTGATGATGTAGTTTATACCAGCGGCCTTTGGTTAAGTCAAGAAAAAATCCGCCAAGCCAAACAAAATATGCTAAAATATTTATAGACATAGGGGCAATTTAGCATACGGCCATAAGTGCCCCGGGGAGCATACCTAAAAGCAAAATCTATTAAACACAAATATATTGATATAAATAAAATTAACATGTCATCCCGGTGGTTTTCTGATATAGTTTCCTGAATTTCCCGCGTCACACGCGGAGATACTGTCATGGTCAACCGAAAGGAGCGTTCGTCATATGCCGGAACAAACTACAAAGGACCTGAAAAAAGAAATATACCTGTTGATGCACAAGACGCAGGAGATGCTCGAACTCGCGCAGGACGGGTTCACGAAGAACAAGCTCACCTCCCTGGATCAGGCCGATGAGCTCGCCAAAGAGATCCATGCCAGGGAAGACGTCCTGACCGCCACGCTCGCTAAAATAGCTTCAACGAACAGTGAAGCGCGGATGCTCCTTTCCGTTCCCTCCCATATTGAGAAGATCGCCACCAGCATTAAACGCATTACCGAGAGCAGTCGTACCCGGATCAAGGAAGGCATGCTCTTCAGCGACAAAGCCGTCAACGAGACCTGCAAACTCTTCTCCTGGACCCGGGACGTGCTCAAAAAGTCCGCCGAGTCCGCAGTTACCGGCTCCCAGGCTGTCGTTGAAACGGCGATGGCCGATGCCGATGCCATGGAGCGCATGGCCAACAATTTCGCGACCGCCCACGAAGACAGGCTCGTAACCGGCGAATGCTCACCCAAGTCCTCTTCAACCTATCTGTGCATCCTCTACGCATTTGAGGACATGGGAGCGCATATTAAAAATTCGGTAAAAAGGCTTTCTGGTAAATAAACAGAATCCGCTTTTCCACCTCCTTGACCCGGTAAAGCCCCGCCAATGGCGGGGCCGGCTTCATCGGTGAAGTTCTCTGAGCAATTCTTTTATTCGTCATCCCCGGATTCTTTTATCCCGTCAGGGAGGGATCCAGACCTCGAGTTTGACATAACCAGGGGGACACATGCCTCTCACATCGAATTCGGGAATCGGACTGGCCCTCTCGGGCGGTGCAGCGCGCGGCATCGCCCACATCGCCGTGCTGGATCTCCTTGAGCAGGAGGGAATCCCCATCCATGCCATTGCCGGAACGAGCTCCGGCAGCATCATCGGCGCGCTCTATTGCGCCGGCATGTCGGTCTCGGAAATCCGGCGCGTTCTTTTGAACGCCAAATGGACGGACATACTCAAGTTCACCGTCCCCCGGACGGGACTCATATCAAGCGACGGGATCTTCAAGTTCATGGAAGACATCCTTCCGGTAAAGAAGTTCTCCGCCCTCCCCCTCCCCTTTGCTGCTGTCGCCACAGACCTCCGTACCGGAGAAAAGGTCGCTATCACCACGGGCTCGATCGCCAAGGCAGTCCAGGCGAGCTGCAGCCTTCCGGTCATTTTTACGCCCACGGAGATCAATAATAAAATACTCGTTGATGGCGGTGTTTCCAGCCAAGTGCCGGTCAGGACAGTACGGGAAGAATTGGGAATACGGAAAGTGATCGCGGTAAATGTGAACTTCAGGGCATTGGAACTGGAGCAATTCGACAATATTGTAAAGATCGCGGCGCACCTTTCGGCACTCTGGGCATCAAGGAACGCGCGTGAAGAGGAAAAACTCGCGGATGTTCTGATTCAAGTGAATGCGAGGGGAATTCCCCTCTATGATCTGTCGAAGTCGATGGAATTACTGAGGCGCGGCAAAAAGGCTGCTGAAGAAAAGATGCCGGAGATAAAGGCTTTGCTGTGAAACCGGGTAATATGTATATGGGTAATTAATATCTTCAGCATCCGCATACATCAACCATCATCAGTTCTATCTCAATCTTCCATCGCTATTAATAACTGTTTGTAATTTTTCATTTATGATATATTTGTTTGGTAAGACCATCTTCCTGTACTCGCCATTTTTGTGAGCTGATCTTTGGTGCACATTTCAATCGGAATTTCGCTGGTCCGAATACCCTAGATGTATCCTGGATCGTTACCAGGCTTGTCTAAGGAATGCACGTAAATCCCTGATCGGCAAAATGAGGGTCGAAGGCGAATACCGTCTTGATACCTGATGAACGCATTGTTTCGAAGCTGACGCAATCTACAAGGCTGAGTTTTCTTTTTGAAGCCGCCAGAACGGCGCTCACAGCGGCGCGGTGGGTTGATTCTTTAATCCACTCAACGTTGATGATCGGCAGAACATCCTCTTGAAAACCCCTGACAGCTTCGAGGCCCAGACGGTGCTGCAGCAGGGCGAAGCACTCTACCAGGACATAATTCGAAGTAATAATGGTGTTATCAAAACCAAGAATATCGGTCCATGCCTTTTTCGCCTTAATATGATTAGCATCGTCCTTGTCAAGCAACGCAAAAAAAGCGGATGTATCGATAAACATTATCACTTCGAGAAGACCTCGGCAAGATGTTTGTCGTGTTCCTTGGAAATATCGCGTTTCCCGGATCGATATTTGCCGACCATGGCAAGAGCTCGTTTCCGCTTTTCAGATGCATCAATGACAACATTTGATCGTAAAACAACGTCCACCCCCTGCCTGACAAGTTCGGCAATGGAGAGATGACGCGATGAGGCCATTTTTTTCAAGGCCTTTGACTGCTCTTCTGTTAGTTGAACCTGCGTTCGTATCATTTTGCCTCCTGTGATTACACATTCGATCACATGATAACATATGACAAAATCGCTGTCAATAGTGAGAGCACAGGATTTATCGTTCTCTTAATGCTTGAACACGCGCTGGCCGGTAAACACCATGGTCACTTTTGGGTTTGCTTCGTTACAGGCTGAGATAACATCGAAATCACGGTCCGATCCGCCGGGCTGCACGATGGCGGTGATCCCTTCCTTGATGCCGACATCCACGCCGTCCCGGAACGGGAAGAAAGCGTCGGATACCATGGTCGAACCGATGAGGCCGCCTCTGTCCTTTTTGGCCTGCTCATCGATCTCCTTGAGCGCGCCCTTGTCCCGTTTCCCCTGCCCGGCCTCCAGCTCGAATGTTTTGTAGGGTATCCCGTATTTCCTGAAGCAGAGCGCGTCCGCATATTTCGTATAGGCCTTGAAGATAGCGATCTCGGCAACACCCACCCGGTCCTGTTCGCCGGTTCCGATGCCGACGGTGACGCCGTCTTTTACATAGATGACCGAATTCGAGGTGATCCCCTGTTCCACATTCCAGCCGAACAGCATGTCATCGTATTCCCTGTCCGTCGGCTTCCTTTCGATCCCGTACTCCTTGCCTTTATACAGCGCCTTTGCTTCCTTGAAATCGTCCTTCTTACGGACCGCGTTTTTCTGGGATTGCTGAACAATAAGACCTCCGTCGATAAGCGCCTTGAACTCCACAACGCTCATATCGCGGTATTTGGAAAGCTCGCTGATCTTTTCGAGCTTGATGATGCGCAGGTTCTTGCGCTTTGATAGGATCGCGACGGCGCCTTCTTCATAATCCGGAGCCGCGACGACCTCTAAATAGTTCGCGTTCGCCATCTCGGCGGTCTGCTTATCCATCGGGCGGTTGACCACAAGACAGCCGCCGAACGCCGCGATGCGGTCCGCCATGTTTGCCCGTTCGTATGCTTCTGCCACGGTTTTTCCATAAGCCGCGCCGCAGGGATTATTGTGCTTCATGATAGTTGCCGCAGGGCGGTCCATCAGATACTTCAGGATATTAAGTGCATTATCAAGGTCGGTGAAATTTGTTTTGCCCGGATGTTTGCCTGCCTGGACCATCTGTTCCTCGGTGATGGCGCTCACGAGACCATTGCCCGGGTCAATGAACCGTGCCCCGGCCAGCATCAGATTTCCCTTCACCAGTTCGTACATGGCGGCCTGCTGGTCGGGGTTCTCTCCGTAGCGCAGGCCTTTCTCGATGAGTTCCCCTGATCCTTCATCAGCGAGCTTCCAGGTCCTTTTCCGGTACACCAGCTTCTGTTCGCCAAAGGTAATGGTCATTTCCGGTGGGAAATTATCGGACATGATGGTCTTGTACATCTTCTTGAGATCGGACATGAGATACCTCCAAATAAGGAATAAGTTCGTAGTTCGGAGTTGATCGTTCGTAGAAGAATAAAGCCTCTATCTTAACCTATGAACTCTGAACTGGTTCGACTCATGCTTACCATCATGAGCGATAGTCGATTGATCTGAACTCCGAACTGATCTTAAACCTTATCCACTGACTTTTCCCCCAGCAGTCCCGAGGGACGGATGACGAGCACAATTATAAGAACGAGAAAGGTAAAAGCATCTTTATACACGCTCGAGATATAGCTCGCTCCGAAGTTCTCGATCAGCCCGAGCATGAACCCGCCGAGCATGGCGCCGGGGATGCTGCCGATGCCGCCAAGCACGGCCGCGGTGAAGGCCTTGATGCCCGCCAGATAGCCCATGAAAAAGTGCACGACCCCGTAATAGAGCGTAACCATGACCCCCGCCACGGCCGCAAGCGCGGAGCCGATCATGAAGGTGATCGAAATGACCTGGTTGATATCGATGCCCACGAGTCCGGCCATGACCTTGTCCTGCGATGTAGCGCGCATGGCCTTGCCCAGTCGTGTTCTCGCAACAAAAAGGTGGAGACCGGCCATGATCAGGACCGATGCGGAAAGGATGAATATCTGAACAGGCGAAACATTGGCGCCGAAAATGGTAAAACCTTCCGAGGGGAGCATGGGCGGCAGGTTCTTGTATTCCTTTCCCTGGGCAAGCATCACAAAATTCTGGAGGATGATCGACATTCCCACGGCGCTGATAAGCGGCGCAAGCTTTGATGCGTTTCTGAGAGGCCGGTAGGCAACGCGTTCAATGACCGCGCCATAGGCGGCGCAGAATGCCATGGATATGATGACCGTGAGCAGGAGTGACATCGGCAGGCTGTATGCCGTAAGCCCCAGGTACGTCAGTACGCCGAGGACGATGATTCCGAGATACGCGCCGAGCATATAGACCTCGCCATGGGCGAAGTTGATGAGCTGGAGGATGCCGTAGACCATGGTGTACCCGAGGGCGATGAGTGCATACACCGCTCCAAGGGCAAGGCCGTTTATGAGTTGCTGGGTGAACATGGGAGACCGCCGGTGTTATTACTTGATCATCTCAAAAAAATCAAATTTTCATACAAAGTCACAAAGATCACGAAGAACATCACATTACTAACGACGCATTTTTCTCTTTGTGGCTTCGTGGCTTTGTGTGAGACAGGTTTTTTACGTTTTTATCTCTACTTCACTTCAACAAATTTCCCGTCAACAACCTTCCACACGACATAAGGTGCCTTGGTCACATCACCGTTCTTGTCAAAGGATATGTCGCCAAAAGCGCCTTTAAAAGTGTTTCTGGATATGTTCTCCGCGACTTTCGAGCCGTCCGTCGTCCCTGTCTGCTGAATGGCGGTAAGAATGATATTGGCCGCATCATACGCATAGATGGAGTATGGTCCCGGAGCACCGTATTTCGCGGTGTATTTTTCATTGAACGACTTTGAGGTCGGCAGTCCTGAAGGGTCTTTTCCGAACGTCACATAGGTCCCTTCCGCGGATTTTCCCGCAATGTCTATGAACGTCGGGTCATACACGCCGTCCCCGGTAATCATGGGGATATTCATCCCCACCTCTTTAGCCTGGCGCACAAGCCTCCCGGCCTCGGGATAAACGCCGCCGAAGAAATAGACGTCCGGCTTCTTGTCTTTCATTGAGGTCAATACCGCTTTATAATCAGGGTCCCCGGTCAGAATGCCGTCGTAAAAAACCACCTGCACCTTGTTCTCCACGGATTTTTTAAAATAATCCGCGAGACCCTGACCGTAGGTCGTCTTGTCATGGAGAACGGCCACCCGTTTCGATTTCAATGAGTTCAGGATAAATTCCGCGGCAACGCCTCCCTGCTGGTCATCAGTGCCGCACACGCGAAAAACGGTTTTATACCCTTGCCGGGTTAGGCGGGGATTCGTCGAGGCCGGACTGACGGAGACAATACTGGCGGTATGGTAATACGTGGACGCGTTAATGGAGCAGTTCGAATTCCAGTGCCCGACCACTGCACTTACCTTCTGGTTTATGAACTTGTTGGCGACCGACACCGCCTGTTTAGGATCCGCCTGATCATCACCCGGGACCAACTGGATCTTTTTCCCCAGGAGGCCGCCTTTTTCATTCCATTCAGCAACAGCGAGATCAACGCCATTCCTCAGGTCGATGCCCATCTTGCTCTGGGCGCCGGTCATGGGGCCGGCAGCGCCGATCCTGATCACGTTTTCGTCCTGGTGGGTGCACCCGAAGAGCGCCGCCATGAACAGAAGTGAAATAATTTTCTTCATGTATGCCTCCTGAAGTTCGTCCAGAATTCAAAGCCCTGGACACACTACTACATTGCACAGCGGAGAAACACCCGCGGCCCGACTTTCGGGCCGCGGATAAGAAATACAATTTGCCGCGATCTACTGATAGCTGCCGGTGGTTGTAACGGAGAGGGGACCCGACCCCGCCGCGATCGTGGGAGTGCCCATCGGCGTGAGGCTCCCGTCAGCACCGATCGTGTACTGCGAGACGTTGGTGTCGCCGTCGTTCGTCACGTAGGCGTACTTCCCGCTCGGATCCACGGTGATGGAGGTGGGACCCGTCCCCGCTGCGACCGTGGGTGCGGTCATCGCCGTAAGGCTCCCGTCAGTGCCGATCGTGTACTGCGAGACGGTGGCGCTGTTGTAGCTTGCCACGTAGGCGTACTTCCCGCTGGGATCGACGATGACAGAGCGGGGATACAACCCCGTCGCGACCGTGGGGGCGCCCATCGACGTGAGGCTACCGTTGGCATTAATCGTGTACTGTGAGACAGTCGAACTGCCGCCGTTCGCCACATAGGCGTATTTCCCGCTCGGATCGACGGTGACGGAAGTGGGACCCGTCTCTGCCGCGACCGTGGGGCTGGCCATCGCCGTGAGACTCCCGTCTGCACCGATCGTGTACTGCGAAACGGTGGCGCTTATGTTGTTCGACACGTAGGCGTACTTTCCGCTTGGCACGACGGCGACGGAGTTGGGTTTCGTCCCCGCTGCGACCGTGGGTGCGGTCATCGCCGTAAGGCTCCCGTCAGCGCCAATTGTATACTGCGAAACGGTGGCGTTATTGTTGTTCGCTACGTAGGCGTATTTCCCGCCCGGATCGACGGTGACGGATTTGGGAAGCGGCCCTGCCGCGACCGTGGTGGGGGCCATCGCCGTGAGGCTCCCATCAGCACCGATCGTGTACTGCGAGACGGTGCCGCTGATGTCGCTGTTCGTCACGTATGCGTACTTCCCGCTCGGATCGACGGTGACGGAGACGGGATACGAACCCGTCGCGGCCGTGGCAAGGGTCATCGCCGTAAGACCCCCGTTCGCGCCGATCGTGTACTGCGATATGTTGGCGCTGCCGTAGTTTGCCACATAGGCGAACTTCGGCGTGTAGGTCACCGCCGCTGTGCCCTTGGTCATGGCGATGGAGTAGCTTGAGGTGCGGGCACGCACAGTTCCCAATGATGTGAGTGCTCCAGTGCTGGTGTTGATGCTGTAGGCCGAGACGTAGTAGTCGCCCGTCACGTAGACGAACTTTCCGGAGGGGTCGACGATGACGGAGTTGAGACCAGTATCCGCCACTGCGGCCGCGCCGACGCTGGTGAGCGCGCCGGTACCGGCATCGATGGTGTAGGACGAGATGCTGCCGCCCCAATTCGCCACGTAGGCGAACCGGCCGCTCGGGTCGACGGTGACGGAGGAGGAAACGGACCCCGCCGTCACGGTGCCGACACTTGTCAGGGCGCCGGTCGTGGGGTTGAGGGTGTAGGCCGAGACGGTGCCGCCCCTATTCGCCACGTAGGCGAACTGGCCGGAGGGATCGACGGTGACGGAGTAGGGATTGGCCCCCGCCGTCACGGTGCCGATACTGCTCAGTGCCCCGGTCGTGGGGTTGATAGTGTAGGCCGAGACGGTGGTGGAGCCACCATTCGCCACGTAGGCGAACTTGCCGGAGAGGTCGACAGTGACCGACTGGGCAGCGGTTCCCGCCGTCACGGTGCCGATACTGCTCAGGGCCCCGGTCGTGGCGTTGATGGTGTAGGCCGAGACGTTTCCGGAGGTTTGATTCGCCACGTAGGCGAACTTACCGGAGGGATCGACGGTGACAGAGACGGGATTGCTCCCGGCTGCCACGGGCGCGCCAATGCTGGTGAGCGCGCCGGTGCCGGCGTTGATGGTGTAGGCCGAGATGGTGCTGGAGATGTAATTCGCCACATAGGCGAACTTGCCGGTAGGGTCGACCGTGACGGACCAGGGAAAGCTCCCTGCAGCGACATAGCCGATATGGCGCAACTGGCCGGTGGCGGCGTTCACCGTGTAGATGGAAACGGTGCTATCACCGGAATTCGCCACATACGCATAGCGCGGCGCATACACGGAGGAACAAGTGATCGTGACACTGGTGACGTTCGCGGCTGAAACGGTTCCGGTGCCGCCGCTTATTGCGCAGTTCTGTGCGAGTAGGCTACTCGGCTGAGTCTTGACGGTGACGCTGTACCCCGCGCCGGAGGCCACTTTTGTGGCAAAGGTAAATGCGCCGTCCGCGGTGATCGTCAAGTCATCGGCATTGTTGTCCTGAAGTACCAGACCGGTGCCTGCAAGTCCGGTTACCGTGGCGCTTATGGTATATGCGTTGGTGGAGCAGATGACCGAGACGCCCGTGACGTTCGCGCCGGCAATCGTGCCGGCGTTGTTGTTCGCCGTGCAGGTCTGCGTCGGCCCGGAGGGCTGGGTCATGACCGTGACGGTATAACTCGCGCTGTCCGCGACCCCTGTGGCAAAGGTGAACGTACCGTTTGCCGAAACAGCAAGGCTATCGCCGCCGTTGTTCTGAAGCACAAGCCCTGTGCCGGCAAGGCCGGTGACCTCGCCTCCCACCGTGTAGCCTGAACCTGCAGGCGCCGCATCTCCTCCCCCGCCTCCCCCCCCCCCGCAATTAACCAGCGCGAGTGAACTGAATAGAACAAATGCCGCGATTACGGTGAAGCGAAAACGTGTATGTCTTGTGGTCTTCATGTATTCCTCCTGAAGTTAGTCCATATGCTGACGAGCTGTTCCGCCGCGAGCGTGATATCAGGGGCGGTTAGTACGCCCGATATCACTGCCGCGCCGTCTGCGCCTGCCTGAGCAACGAACTGAACATTCGCCTGATTGATGCCGCCGATCGCAATGACCGGGATGGCTACCGAATTTTTGATGATCGTCAGATTCTGGATTCCCTGCGTTTGTCCTGCGTCCTTGGTTGAAGATTTGAAGATGGGGCCGAACCCGATATAATCGGCACCTGCGGCCTCTGCCGCGCGGGCCTGTTCAAGATTGTGGGTTGAGATGCCGATGAGTTTGTCCCTGCCGAGCAGCTTTCGCGCGAATTCGATCGGAAGGTCGTCCTGCCCCAGATGCACGCCGTCTGCATCAACTGCCGCTGCGATGTCTGCATGGTCATTGACCAGGAAAAGCGCCTGTGCGTTCCTGGCAATCCGAGAGAGCATCAAGGTCGTTTCATGGATGCTCTTCCGCGCTCCGTTCTTGCTCCGGTACTGGAAGAACTTCACCCCCGCGTCGAGCGCCTGCCGCATCGCCTGCTCAGGACTGACGCGAAGGAGGTCCTGATCAAGGATCAGGCAGAGCCCTCTCATATCACTTTGCCGGGTTATTGTACCGCTCCATGAACTTCGTGGAAATATCGCCCTTCTGGAATTGAGGGTCGTCGAGAATTTTTATGTGCAGGGGGATCGTGGTCTTGACCCCTTCGATGATGAACTCATTCAGCGCACGCTTCATTCTCATGATCGCGTCAGCCCTCGTCTCCGCGTGCACGATCAGCTTTGCGATCATCGAATCATAATAAGGCGGGATCACGTACTGCGTGTATGCGGCGGTTTCCACCCGCACGCCGAGCCCACCCGGCGGATTAAAGGCCGTGACCGTTCCCGGCGAGGGAGTGAACTTTTCCGGGTCCTCGGCGTTGATCCTGCATTCGATGCTGTGCCCTTTGATCCTGATGTCCTTTTGGGTGAACGAAAGCGGAAGTCCCGCCGCCACACGGATCTGCTCCTTCACAATATCAATGCCCGTCACCATCTCGGTCACCGGATGCTCCACCTGGATACGGGTATTCATCTCCATAAAGTAGAATTTCCCATGCTCATCCATCAGGAACTCTATCGTGCCCGCGTTGCGGTATTTGACGGACTTGGCAATAGCAACGGCCATCTCGCCCATCTTTTTGCGCAGGCCGTCATCGACAATGACGGAGGGGGCTTCCTCGATGAGTTTCTGATGCCTGCGCTGGATCGAGCACTCCCGCTCTCCCAGATAAACAATATTGCCTTTTTCGTCGGCCATGATCTGGATCTCGATATGGCGCGGCTGGAGAATGTATTTCTCGAGATACACGTCGGCGTTGCCGAACGCCGCAAGCGCCTCGGTCTGGGCCATGACAAAGGCATTGGCGAATTCAGCCTCTTCCATCACGACCCGCATGCCTTTTCCGCCGCCGCCCGCCGAGGCCTTGACGATCACCGGGAACCCAAGTTCTCGTGCGATCTCAATGGCGCTGCTTTCCTCGGTCACGACACCCTTGCTGCCCGGCAGCACGGGCACCCCCGCCTTCTGCGCCGTTTCCCGCGCCCTGGCCTTGTCCCCCATCTGCTTGATGCTCTCGGGACTCGGTCCGATAAAACGGATCCCCGTGGAGTTGCAGATCTCGGCGAAACTCGAGTTCTCCGCCAGGAAGCCGTACCCGGGGTGAATTGCCTCGGTATCAGTGATCTCGGCTGCGCTGATGATGCTCGGCACGTTCAGATAGCTGTCGGAGCTCTTCGGCGGGCCGATGCACACGCTTTCATCCGCAAAGCGCACGTGCAATGAGTTTGCGTCCGCGGTGGAATGCACGGCAACGGTCTTGATGCCCATCTCCTTGCATGCCCGGATGATACGGAGCGCGATCTCGCCGCGGTTGGCGATCAATATTTTTTTAAACACTCATCCACCTCAACGCCATTATTTTACCTTTTCAATGTCACCAGCAGTCCTAATTCTGCTCGATCACGAAAAGCGGCTCGCCATACTCCACGGGGGCGCCGCTCTCCACCAGTATCTGAACGATCTTCCCGGCACCCTCGGACTCGATCTCATTCATGAGTTTCATTGCTTCGATGATGCAGAGCACCTGGCCTTTTTTCACTACGTCGCCGACCTCCACATACGCAGGTTTGTCCGGAGAACTTGACCGGTAGAACGTGCCGACAATGGGAGAGGTCACCTTGATGATGTTCGTTTTGACCGGCTCCGTTGCTTTCTCGGCAACACCCTCGGGTGCCGGCGTTACGGTGACCGCCGGCGCCACAATGGCCGCCGGCGGATATTCCATGCGCGGCATGGAGGGATGGAAAGTGACGTCGCCGCCCTTCCGGAGCCGTACTTTCACGCCGGAACGTTCGATCTCCAGTTCCGAGATGTCGGTGTTTTTCATCAGCTCTATCAGTTCCTTGATCTCTTTCAGGTTCATGACTACTCCTTTTTCACGTCGCTGATATGATAGTGAACTGGTCTATTTCTTGACCCGCTCGATAAAGGTCCCCGTGCGCGTGTCTACTTTGATGCTGTCGCCCTCGTTCATGTAAAGGGGTACCTTGACCACTGCACCGGTCTCAAGGGTTGCCGGCTTGGACCCCCCCGAGGCAGTGTCGCCCCGCACACCCGGATCTGTCCTGGCGATCACCAGTTCCACAAACATGGGCACTTCAATGTTGATCGGCATCCCCTTGTGATAGAGGACCTTGATCTCCATGTTCTCTTTGAGATAATTGGTGCTGTCGCCAAGCTGCTTTTCGTTCAGGGAGACCTGTTCGTAGCTGGTGGTGTCCATGAACACTCGGTCCTTGTCGGCGCCATAGAGGTACTGCATGGTCTTTTCCTCGAGGTCGGGGACATCCACTTTTTCACCCGCTCTGAAGGTCTTGTCGGTCACATTCCCCGATTTGAGGCTTTTGAACTTGGTTCTCACGAATGCCCCGCCCTTGCCGGGCTTCACATGCTGAAACTCCACGATCACGAACGGCTCACCGTCGATCTCGATTTTTAAACCATTTCTAAATTCTGTTGTAGATACCTGCACTTATTTACTACCTCCCTTTCATATTACGTGATGATGTTGCAATTTAACATTTGTTGTTTATCAACAGGTTAGACATTGTATGCTCTAGAAGATATTTAATCCATCCAGCTCTTTCGGAAGCGTGGTCAGCACCTTGGCACCTTTGTCAGTTACCTGGATCATGTCTTCGATGCGAACCCCTCCCCAACCAGGGATATACACGCCGGGCTCAACCGTGAACACCATGTTTTTTTCAACCGTATCCCTGGACAACTGAGACACGGCCGGCCCTTCATGGACCATGAGCCCGATGCCGTGACCGGTGCCATGACCGAAGTGTTTTCCGTGTCCCGCCCCTTTGATGACCTCCCGTGCGGCATCGTCAACAGACTTGCATGGAATACCGGGCCTGACGGATCGGATCGCTGCTGCTTGCGCTTGCAGGACAATCTCATAGATCTGTCGCTGTTTGGAGGAAGGCCGCCCGACACAGAAGGTCCGCGTTATATCGCTGTAATACCCATTCGCTTCGGCGCCGAAATCAAAGGTCACCAGATCGCCTTTTTTAATGCGCCGATTGGTGACCGAGGCATGGGGCATGGCCCCATGAGCGCCTGAAGCAACAATCGTATCAAAAGCCGCCTTGCGGGCGCCTTTCTCCCGCATCAGATATTCGAGCTTCGATCCGAGACCCTGCTCCGAGGCGCCCGGCTTGATATCCGCCTTTAACTCCAGGAACGCTTCCTCGGCCCGGCGGATTGCCGTGCGGATATTCGCAAGTTCGTGTTTGTCCTTCTGCTGTCTGAGCGTCCTGACCAGATCAGCGTGTCCCTTCAGCTTAAACCCATTTTGTTTGAATTTTTTAAGCCCTTCGACCGTGAGCGCTGACTCGTCAAACCAGAGCGTATCAACACCCATACGCTCGGCGGCATCCCGGACAGCCTTGCAGTGATCTTTTTTTTGGATCAGGATCGTGATGCCGGTGGTTTCGTTACGGGCCTGCACATTGTATCGGAAATCGGTGATCAGACATGACCTGCCGGAAGCGACCAGCAGGGAACCAAACGAACCGGTAAATCCGCTCAGATAGCGAATATCTTCGCGCCGGGTCACGAGAAGTGAATCGAGCCCGTTCTCGCTCATGATCTGCCTGAGCCTGGCGAGACGGTCCTGTTCAGGCCTCCGCATCACTTCTTGTTCCCACCGGCCTTCCCGAACCCGGCCGCTGCCCTGAAAGCGAGGAGGTAGCTTTCGGCCCCAAAACCGGTGACCTGTCCTATTGCCACACCGGAAATGTATGAATGCTTCCGGAACTCCTCACGTTTATAGATATTGGAGATATGCGCTTCCACGGTCGGTATGCCGGTGGATGATATCGCGTCCCGGAGTGCCACGCTGGTGTGCGTGTACGCGCCCGGATTGATCACGATGGCCCCGTAGACGCCCATGGCTTCCTGGATCTTCTGGACCAGTTCGCCTTCGTGATTCGACTGATAGAAAGACACTTCCACGCCGAGTTCCTTGGCAAGTAAGGAAAGCCGGTTGTTAATATCGTCGAGCGTGAAGGTGCCGTATATATCAGGCTCGCGCTTGCCGAGAAGGTTCAGGTTGGGCCCGTGCATGACCAGGATTTTCATGTTTCCCCCGCACAAAATAAAAAACTGCCCAAGGCAGTTTTTGGATATACCGCACAGCAGAGAAAAGTCAATGTTCTCAAAACTCTTTGAGCAGCCTGGGCGCCGCCATCCGAAGGAGGAACCTTCCTTTGCCGAAATTTCCGTCAGGTTTTATGATCAAAACGAAAAAATACTCATCGTTCAGCCTGCGCAGCATGATCATTGCTTTGTCCGCGATGACCGTCACTTCCTTCGTGGAGCCCATCTCCGCGGATTGGGAGCCTTTCTCTATTTCCTTAAGGAGCGATGAAAATTCAACGGTCATGGACTGGATGTCCATATCGCTGCTTTTGGCATATTCTTCGACAGGAATGCCGTCAAGACCCACGATCAGCGCGCCAAGGGCTCCTTCCGTGCTATTGACCACTTCTTTCAGGATATCGGCAAAGGGCATTTATTTCTCCTTTTTAATAGTAGTGAGCCAGGTTTCCAAACGCGCGATCGTTTCCTTGCGCCCGGCAATATGAGGGACGGATGTCTCGTGTTCTTGGTGAGAAGTTGCTTCCAGGGGCTCCTGCTCAATTTTAGGGGGGACATACTCCCGCGGTTCGAAATTTACCTTTAAACCGGTCTGCGCCTGGACAGAAGAGTCCTCCAAGACGGTGAATCCTTCACCTTCCCCTGCCGTCGTTTGGGCTTTCGGCCCTGCTTCAGGTTGATACGTACCGAACCCGGCATCGATATTCTCTTCCGATGACTTTTCCTCCGGCCCGACGACTGTATCCGGTTCCGCAACAACCTCAGCGTCTATGAACAGTTCGTCCAGTTCAACGGTCGGGACATGATCCCGGCCTTCAGTGACGGCCTCAGGTTGAAAACCTGTTGTATCCTCGTTTTGTTGCGGCAGGTGCTCTTCCAGCGGTTCTATTACAACTTCACCGGCTTTATCAGCAGGGATGTATTCCCGCGCTTCCTCTGCACCGAAAATATCCTCTTCAATTTTTTGTTCTGCTGCCGGAGTAACCGTCCGGGCAACTGCGGCCCTCACCCATGACAGTTTGTCCTGCAACCCCCGGCTGTTGGGTTTATCAACCAGCATCCGCTCGTAAATTTCAACGGCTTTTTCAAAGAAGCCCTGGGAAATATAAAGTTCTGCGAGCGTGTCGGTTGTGAAATCATCTGATTTTCCCGAAATGTCTTCGGATGACGGTTCCGGGACATTTTCAAGGACCTCTTCGCCGAATCCGGTTTCAACGATCTTATCTGCGCTTATTTCCTCGGAAACATCCGTCGGGATCGTTTCCCTGTCCTCACCATTGAATGGTTCTGTTTCAGGCCCGATGTCCTGGCTGACGACCGGCTCATCCGGATGTTGATCGCCCGTTGGAAAATCAAGGTCAAAACTTTCTGCCGCGACAACCGAAGGTACTGCCGGGAGTTCATGTGCCTCAGGAAGACCAATGCCGGCCGCCGGCGGTTCCTGCGCAGAAGCCTCCGGCTCCAGCGGTTCCACGACAAGAACCTCTTCCGGCTCTTCCGTTTCCGTCACCGAAGATGCCGACGCTTGCGCCGTCTCTGTAAATGGTGCCGGTGATACCGCCTGAGACACCGGCGGAGTTTCGACAGGTGTTATTGGCTCAACGTTCGATGGTTGAGAAGGAACAGGTCCAGGTGCCTGTTGGGGTGCCGCTGTTGATGCCGGTTGTTCCTGTTTACTTGCCTGCTCAACCGTTCCCTTCGCCTTTAACGCCTGGATTTTTGAACTGACATCCCGGCCTGCTTCGACATCTGAAATCAGGGAAGCCAACTCCCCATCACCAGTGTTGAGAGAGAGGGCAATTTTATAATGCGGAAGCGCATCAAGGGGCCTGTTCTGACGAATAAGAAGATCGCCCAGCTTTTTTTGGGCCATAACATTATCCGGGCTCGTCTTCACGACCTCTTCAAATTCCTTTTGCGCGCCTGCCAGATCTCCCTTTGCCAGCAGGAGTTTCCCAAGGGAGGACCGTGCGGTAACATAGTCCGGATTGTTTTTAAGCCCCTCCAAAAGCACATGGATGGCCATCTCAATGTCCCCGGCTTTTTTGTACTCTTCAGCGAGCGGGACAAAAAGCTTTGACTTGGGGTCTTTCGAAATACGCCCCGTTAACTTGGCTATTTCGGAGGTTTCTTTATCCATGGAATTTGCTTGTCATATCAAACTGATAGAAGAAATTTTACCAAACAATGGCAACTAATGTCAAGGTAATACTTTTCTGCGAAGTGCAATACAAACGGCAAACGCAAAACAACGTTTAGCATGCAGCATAAATGGATTGGAAACAACCTGTATCCATGACTGACACTGGCCGAAGCATTCGCCAGGTGGGGAGGGAGATTACGAGAGGTTACTAACTTGATAAATGCGCACGTTCGAGTTCCACAGAGAAAACAGCGTCGCTAACGACGTATCGTTAAGACTGGCGGGCTGCAGAATATCTTTTTCAATTACCGGCAAAAGAAAAAACCTTGACAATGAGCCCCCCATTCTGCTATTTTACCGTCTCGTCAAGCAGTCGTCAAAAACTGCCGAGGTAGCTCAGTTGGTAGAGCAGAGGCCTGAAAAGCCTCGTGTCCGCAGTTCAATTCTGCGCCTCGGCACCATTCTTTTATTTATTCCGCGTTCGATTATTCCTTGTCAAACAATCCCAACTGCAGCAACTTCTCGCCCGGAAACGGCACTGGATACGCCCCGTCAAAACACGCGGAGCAGTAATTCATGCGGTGCGGAACCACCTTTTGGATACCGTCCATGCTGATATATCCAATTGTGTCCGCGGTTATGTACTTCCTGATCTCTTCGATGCTGTGCGTTGAAGCAATGAGTTCCTGTCTCGTTGGCGTATCAATGCCGTAGAAGCACGGGAACGCCGTCGGCGGAGAACTGACCCGCATATGGATCTCCGTGGCGCCCGCGTTCCTTATCATCTTGATGATCTTTTTGCTCGTGGTGCCTCGCACGATGGAATCATCCACCACAACCACGCGTTTGCCTTTGAGCGCGTCCTTAACCGGGTTAAGCTTGATCTTGACCCCGAAGTGTCTGATGGTCTGGCGCGGCTCGATGAACGTGCGGCCCACGTAGTGGTTCCTGATAAGGCCGGTGTCAAAAGGAATTCCGGCTTCTTCGGCATATCCCAGGGCCGCAGGCACTCCGGAATCCGGGACCGGGATGACAACGTCAGCCTCTATTCCGGTCTCGCGGGCGAGTTGTCTGCCGAAATTCTTCCGGATCGTATACACATTCTGGCCGAAGACCATGCTGTCAGGCCGGGCAAAATAGATGAACTCGAAAATGCAGTGGGATGGCTCCGCCGGCTTGAAGGGAAATGATGAACGAATGCCATGATTGTTGATCACAACCATCTCGCCAGGCGCGATGTCGCGGATGTGGGTGGCCTCGATCAGATCGAAGGCGCAGGTCTCTGAAGCGACAACATACCCGTTGTCAAGTTCGGCCAGCGAGAGCGGTCGAAACCCGTTCGGGTCCCGGACCGCGATAAGTTCATCTTCGGTGATAATGAGCAGACTGTAAGCGCCCTGGACATGACTGAGGGCGTCGATGATCCTGTCGTGCAGAGTGGACATGCGAGACTGGGCAATAAGATGGACGATCACCTCGCTGTCCATGGTGGACTGGAAAATGGAGCCGTACGCCTCAAGTTCGTCCTTGAGGATGCCGGCGTTTACCAGGTTGCCGTTGTGGGCGATGGCAAGACCACCCAGCGCGAAATTCACGAGGATCGGCTGGATGTTGATCGCGACGCTGTCGCCGGTGGTCGAATAGCGGTTGTGTCCGATGGCGCTATGCCCGGGAAGTTTTTTTATTCGATCTTCGGTGAAGATGTCCGCAACGAGACCCATTGACTTTTCGCTATAGAGCTTCTTGCCGTCGGACGAAACGATCCCCGCCGACTCCTGGCCGCGGTGTTGCAGTGCGTAAAGCCCCAGGTAGGTGAGGTTCGCCGCATCGAGATGACCGAAGATCCCGAACACGCCGCATTCTTCATGAAATTTGTCGAACATACGTTTGTGTCCTTTCACCACTAAGACACTAAGGCACGAAGAAAGGCTTGAATGGTTTACTTCGAGTCTTCGCCTGCCCCGTTAGAAATTGCAATGCTTTCTGATGGGGTGAACCTTCATGGTGATTATTTATTTTTTTTCTTAAAGACCCTTTTAAAGATATAATCAACGTTCGTGAGCGTACGGGAAAGAGCAAAGCAGTCATCGATCTCCTTGCCGCTCAAGTAGCTGTGGATATCCTGATCGTTCTTCAGCCGCTGCTTGAAATCGCCGCCCTGTTTCCACACTTCCATGGCATTCCGCTGCACAAGGGAGTAGGCGGCCTCGCGCGTGAGCCCCTTGCCCACGAGCGCAAGCATCACGGTCTCTGAATGGAAAAGCCCTCTGGAGATCGCCATATTGCGCTGCATGTTCTTGGGATAGACAAAAAGCCTGTCGATCAGGGTATTGAAACGCGCCAGCATGTAATCAATGAGGATAATGCTGTCGGGTATGATGATCCGCTCGACCGACGAATGACTGATGTCCCGCTCGTGCCACAGGGCGACATTTTCCATCGCAGCGATCGAGTTCGCGCGCACGACGCGGGCGAGACCGGAAAGATTTTCTGCTGAGATCGGGTTCCGTTTGTGAGGCATGGCGGAAGAACCCTTCTGGCCTTCCGAAAAATATTCCTCCGCCTCAAGCACCTCGGTCCGTTGAAGATGGCGGAGCTCAATGGCGAATTTTTCGAGCGATGACGCGATAAGGGCAAGCACCGTCAGGAACTCGGCATGCCGGTCACGCTGGACCACCTGCGTCGCAACCGGTTCGGGTTTAAGACCCAGTTTGCGGCAAACGTAAGTCTCTACAAAAGGGTCGATGTTCGCGAAGGTCCCGACCGCGCCGGAAACCTTGCCGACGCTGATCACGTCCCGTGCTCGCAGCATGCGTTCGAGGGCCCGCTGCATTTCCTCGTACCAGAGGGCCATCTTGAGGCCGAAGGTGACCGGCTCCGCGTGCACCCCGTGTGAACGGCCGATCATCACCGTTTTTTTATACCGCAATGCCTGCTTTTTGAGTGTTTTGATAACAAGGCGGATATCATCGATGATAATGTCCGATGACCGTTGCATGAGCACGGCAAGAGAGGTGTCGAGGACATCCGAGGACGTGAGGCCGAGATGGATGTAGCGGGAATCGGGGCCGACATGCTCGCCGACAGCGGTAAGAAAAGCGATAACGTCGTGTTTCACGGTCTTTTCAAGAGCGTCGATCCGCTTTACCCTGAAGTCGGCTTTTTTCTTGATCGTGGCGAGCGCCCGTGCCGGGATCAGCCCCAGTTTTGCGTTCGCCTCGCAGGCAAGAAGCTCTACCTCGAGCCAGGCGCGATATCTGTTTTCCGGTTCCCAGAGAGTGGCCATCTCCGGTCTGCTGTAGCGAGGGATCATCAGGATCTCCTGTTTCCGTTATGCCTTGATCAATCGTGAAAGATTTTCGTAGGCTTCGACATCCGAAGCAATTACATGAACATCGAAGCCGCGTCCGCCGGCGCCCTCGTTCAATCCCTGATGCAGAGCGCTCATCCCGCCGTCCCGAGGCATATCAACGGATGGAAAATATTCAATTGCCGCGCTCCTGACACCCGCTCCCACGGCACTGGCCGCCGCGGTCCTCGCCGCGCTTCTCAGCGTTGTCAGGGTCAACCCGGCCCGGGGTCCCAACCCCACCAGGAAGATCTTTTGCGCGGGCACCTTGCCCTGTGAGGTTACGAGGGCCACGTCACCGAGCGCTCCGCGAAGTTTCTTCGTGAGAATGAGCGATGAGAGGGAGCCGCAGAGCAGCCAGTCGAGCTCTCCGGCAATGCCCTTCAGCGGCCGGACATCCTCATAAAAACCGACGATCAGGGCTTCTGTCGCAAGTTTCGTTATGTCCTGAAGGATTACCTTCACCGTCACGCTGGACATCGCCCCTTCTTCCTACGACCCACTCGTTGATGGGCTGGTTGAAAATAAAGAACTTCACGCGCAGACGCAACGTCGCGCGGAACGGCATATTGAAATGTGGGGCTGTTTCCGCGTGTCTTCGTGAGTTGTTTGAAACCGGACTTGCTACGACCCTGTCTTTCCCTCATCGAGGTTGCCGGTTGTCCTGGCAACACTGTCCAGAATGCCGTTCACAAACGAACCGGATTCTTCGGTACCGTATTTTTTGGCGATTTCTATGGCCTCATTGATCGTTACACTGGTGGGAATATCCATCCGGTGAAGAATTTCATATACCGCCATTCTGAGCACATTCCGGTCAACCACGGACATGCGGTCGAGGCTCCAGTTCTTTGCGCATGCGTGGATCAGCTTGTTGATCTCAGCCAGGTGCTTATAGGTCCCCTTGATGATCTCTTCTGCAAAGATCTTGACCTCTTCGTCCGGCTGGTACTCTGTCCAGAAATGCCTCAGGACAATAGCTGAAGGCTTCTCTTTTCTGATATCGAGCTGGAACAATATCTGGAGCGCATACTCCCTTGCCTTGCGTCTCTTCATACCCTGTCGCCTTACCGCCGTTCCTGCGCATGCATCCGCTGTTAAGCCAGCTGTTTCACGACGTTCGCCATCTCGATGGCTGAGAGAGCCGCGTCCCAGCCCTTGTTGCCGCTCTTGGCGCCGGCGCGCTCGATCGCCTGTTCAATGGTGTCGGTGGTCAGAACCCCAAAGATGACCGGCAAACCTGTTTCCTGGGAAACCGAGGCCACGCCCTTGCTCACCTCGGCGCTCACATACTCGAAATGCGGCGTCGCGCCGCGGATCACCGCGCCGAGACAGATGATGGCGTTGAGTTTTCTGGACTGCGCAAGCATCTTGGCTGCAAGCGGGATCTCGTAAGCCCCGGGGACCCTCACCATCTCAATGTCGGCCTCGGCTACCCCGTGCCGCTGCAATCCATCGAGAGCGCCGTCCACCAGCCTGCTCGTGATGAAATCATTGAACCGGGCGGCAACAATCCCGATCTTCAGACCCTTGCCGCTCAAATCTCCCTGAATTATCTTCGTCATCAAGCCCTCCTGTCGTCGGGAAAATCCAAATTCAAAATTCCAATTTCCGAAACGTTTGTGATTTGGCGTTTGAAAATTGTAATTTATTTGATATTTGGTGCTTGTTTATTGGTAATTGCTTGTTTTATACCTTTTCCAGCATATGCCCCATCTTGTTCTTCTTCACCTTGAGGTAATGGATGTTTTTGGAATGGGGATGCGTTTCGATCGGCATGCGCGCTACAACGGTCAATCCATAGCCTTCGAGACCCACGATCTTTTTGGGATTATTCGTCAGAAGCCGGATCTTGCGGACACCAAGGTCGCGCAGGATCTGCGCGCCGACGCCGTAGTCCCTGAGATCGGCCTTGAATCCGAGCGCCAGGTTCGCCTCAACCGTGTCCTTGCCCTGGTCCTGAAGCTCGTATGCCTTGAGCTTGCCCTCAAGGCCTATGCCGCGGCCTTCCTGGCGCATGTATAAGATCACGCCCTTGCCTTCTTCGTCGATTATCTTCATGGCGTTGTGGAGCTGGTCGCCGCAGTCGCAGCGAAGCGAACCGAATACATCGCCGGTGAGACACTCGGAGTGTACCCGCACCAGCACCTCATCATCCGGTTTGATGTCGCCCTTTACCAACGCGATGTGATTCATCCGATCGATGTCGTTCGCATAAAGGATTGCGGTAAAGTCGCTCCCGTAGCTGGTCGGCATTTTTGTGACCGCCACCCTGCGCACGAGCGACTCTTTTCTGACCCGGTAAGCGATCAGGTCCTTCACCGTGATTATCTTAAGGTGAAATTTTTTGGCGAATTCCATGAGCTGCGGAACACGGGACATCGTGCCGTCATCGTTCATGATCTCGCAGATCACTCCTGCCGGATACAGCCCCGCGAGCCGGGCAAGGTCCACGGACCCTTCGGTCTGGCCTGCGCGCTGAAGCACGCCGCCCACTCGCGCGCGGAGCGGGAACACATGCCCCGGACGGGCAAGGTCCGCCGGCTTGGACTTGGGATTGATGGCGGTCAGGATCGTCAAAGCCCGGTCAGCCGCGGAAATACCCGTGGTCACGCCCTTCTTCGCTTCGATGGAGATCGTGAACGCCGTGCCGAACGACGACGTATTGTCCGTGGTCATCATCGGCAGCTGCAGTTGTTCCACGCGCTCGGACGTAAGAGACAGGCAGATGAGCCCGCGGCCGTGCATGGCCATAAAATTGATGGCCTCGGGGGTTACGGCTTCCGCAGCCATGGTCAGGTCCCCTTCGTTCTCCCGGTCCTCATCATCAACAAGGATGACCATCTTGCCGTTCTTGATATCGGCGATGGCCTCTTCGATCGTGTTAAACTTCATACAATCACCTCAGAGTAGCGGGGACAGGGGCCGGTAAACAGGGGGGGAAAGGAATACTGCCTCTTGCTGAACCCCTACCCCCGGACGCCGAACCCTTTTATTTACGCAAATCCATTCTTTCTCAATAATTCCAGGCTCACTTCGCCTTCGACCCTGCCCTGCAGAAGCCGTTCAACGTATTTTCCGATCAGATCAGACTCCAGATTTACACTGTCACCCGCTGACTTGAACCCCAGCGTCGTAAGCTTCGCGGTATGAGGTATCATGGCGATGGAAAAACCGGTTTTATCAACATCGGCAACCGTAAGACTGATCCCATCGATCGCGATCGAGCCTTTTTTTATTACATATCTCAGCACGGTCTCCGGTGCATCAATGAAGATCCGCCAGCCATTTCCCTCTTCACGCCTCTCACGGACCCGTCCCACCCCGTCAACGTGACCGCTCACCAGGTGGCCGCCGATCCGCGCTGACAACTGAAGGGCCCGCTCGAGGTTGACCTTTGAGCCGTTCCTCAGGTCCCCGAAGTTCGTGACCTTCAGCGTTTCCACTGCAACATCGGCTGAAAAATCGCTTGTCGAGATATCGACGACGGTGAGGCAGACGCCGTTCACGCAGATGCTGTCGCCGGTACCTGTGCTGCCGAGCACCAGGGACGCGGATATTGTCAAACGGGCCGCTCCCGCGTCACGCCGGAGCGCCTTCACACTCCCCATCTCTTCAACGATCCCGGTGAACATCGTTATCCTTCTTTTGCATCCGCCGGCGCTTCGCACTCGGTAGAAATGAACACGGTCGGCATTGAAATCCTGGGGTTACAATAAACCGTGTAATCCTTTACAGGGGTGCCGCGAAGAACAACCCCCACCCTTGTTCCCTGCCGGTGAGGCGGAGAAACAGAGGTGGGGGTGCTTTTATCTTTGGGTACCTGTGGTTAATAAAACCGTAGTGCCCCTATTTTAACGGCGGCAGCAGGACGATCTCAATACGGCGATTCGCACTCTTTCCCTCATCGGTGTCGTTCGGAGCGACCGGCTGGTATTCACCATAGCCCGTCGCGGACAGAAGGATCGGATTGATGCCGCCGGTCTCCTGGAGATACCTCGCCACCTCGGTTGCCCGGGCAGTCGAGAGCTCCCAGTTTGTGGGGAACCGTTTTCTGAGCTCGCTCACGATCTTCACATTGTCCGTGTGCCCTTCGACCTGAATGCGCTTGTCTTTTACGTCTTTCAGGATGCTGATCACCTTGTCCATGACCGCTTTCCCTTCCTTGCTGATCTCCGTACTGCCGGAGGGGAAGATGATCTTGTCCACCATGGTCATGGTCAGGCGGTTCTTCATCTCCGTGATCTTCACCTGACCTTCCCTGATCTCTTTTTCGAGCTTCTTCTGGAGATCCTGATAGGTCTGCGTGGCCTTCTCAAGCTGCTCGGCCTTCTCGGCCTTCAGCGACAGCTCGTTGTTCTTTACCTGGAGCTCGTCCCTCTCTTTCTGGATCGCATCTTTTTGCTTTACGAGAGCCCCCCTGTCCATTTTGAGCACTTCGACGTCGCTGGTCAGGGTCTTTACCTGCGCCTGCAGGTCTTCACTTTGCGATGAGAGGGTCAGTGCTTCCTTTGCCTTGAGGTCGTACGTTGATTGCGAGACGCAGCCGATCAGGAGCAACAGAACAACTACTGATAAAACAGAAACTTTTTTCATAGTATCCTCCTTATCATTGCCATGCGCTGGTTGAACATGAGATGAAAAACTGTCGTTATAATAACTTCAGCGTGGTTTATTGTCAAGAATATTGTAGCAAAAAGAGGATGTTATTGAGGGCTCAGTATATCGTTGGGGGTGAAATATTCGAGGTTCGGGTTCAAAACCGGCGGTTGATCCAGGAGTCTGTTCCCAGCGAACAGTTTGAGAATACAATATGCAAACGGAGGGTGGATTGCTCATGTTTTTTCAAAACACGGGATACACACAACCTTGCCGTTCTTCTCACGGCTGCGGGATTCCATGAACTTCTCACCGCAAAGGAAACAACGCAGCGAACCGCGAATCGCTGCTTCTTCCGGTGGAGGCGATGAGGCCGGCGTCATGGTGAATATCTCCTGCTCATCAGCCTTCAGGATCGCCGAGGCCTTTTCCATCTTGAACATCTGCATCTCGCGGGACACGTCCTCCCCCGCCGCCTCCCGCTTCTTGAGCCCGGGAAAACGCTGATCATTCTCGAACCCGCGGTAATCCTCGGATATGCGAACGCCCCGACCGGTGCGGCGATTCGTGAATGTGTATACATGCTTGCCGTAATCGTGGAAGATGAGGTTACCCTTCCCGAAGGTGCAGCCCGTGATGAACTGGACGGCATCGACGGCGCAGGAATCGTTCTCCACGATTGCGACCAATTCCTCGTCCTGCGGCCGGTCGGCCGTAAGCTCGCGCAGCGCCGCCTTTGCCACGCGAAAGCCGAGCGCAAGCCCCGGGCAGAGGTGGCCGTGGAATTGGATGGTATCCCTAAGTTCTGTTCCCTGCAAATCCTTCATAACAGCACCTCATTATTCTCGAGGGACGATGGTAATGCAAGACGGACGATGGACGACCGTTCGCTATCGCTCACTAGGACGATAGACGAAAAGTCCATTGCATCTCTCGTCCGTCGTCCGTCGTCTTTCGTCCTTCGTCCCTCGTCCATCGTCCGTCGTCCCTCGTCCGTCGTCCCTCGTCACTCGTTTACTTCCTCATCACCAGCTTCGCCGCGAGAATCGCCTTCGCCCGCTTAAGATGCTTCTTCACCGCTTCGCTGTCGTCGATGGCAAGGTGTATCTCGCGCGACACTTCTTCTTCCCCAGCCTCACTCGCCTTAGCGGCCCATTCCGTATAGTTCTCAGCATGGCTGTCGCCGTGTTCGATCCAGTGCTCGATCATCAGCTGCAGCTTTCGCAGGGTCTCGGTTTCACCAGGATCATGGTCTTGACCAGGTCTGTGCGTATGATGTTTATGGCTGTCGTGCATAGCGCCTCCGTTCGAATGATAGTGTCCATAGTGGCCATGGCGGTGGACATGAGCGGTATCGCCATGCTGGTGCGCGTGTTCGTGGATCAGGTTGACCTTGAGCAGCAAATCGTCATTACCGATGATCTCAGAAAACGGCCCATCCGCGGCAATGGAGTGGTCTTCCGAAAGCACGATGGCCCGGTCCGCAATGTCTCCGGCGATCGACAGGTCGTGCGTTGCCGCAATGATGGTCTTGCCTTTTTTGTGCAAATCCCGCAGGAGCTCAATGAGCCAGACCTGCGTCCGCGGATCCAGCCCGCTCGTGGGCTCGTCGAGCAGCAGCACATCAGGATCAGTGGCAAGGCTCGATGCGATGGCGACCTTCTTTTTTTGGCCGTCCGAAAGGGTATGGGGAGCCCGGCCCCGCAGGTCCGCGATGCGGAGCGTTTCGAGCAGTCCCTCGACGGTTATTTTCACCTCTGCGTCGGAAAATCCAAGCTGGAGAGGACCAAAAGCCACGTCGTCCCAGACCGTTGCTGAGAATAATTGAACATCCGGGTTCTGGAACACGAAGGCCACCCGTTTTCTGAAATCAAGGGAAAAAGCGAGGTCCTCCAGCGCGACCTCCGATAATGGCTTGCCGAACGCATGGACCGTCCCCATCCCGGGAAAAACAAGGCCATCGAGCATTAAAAGGAGCGTTGATTTTCCGGTGCCGTTCGCGCCAAGGACAACTGTCCGTTCTCCCGACTGAAACTCCAGCGTCAGATCGTTCAGGACCGGCGTCCCGGAGCTATAGGAGTATACGACATTGCGCATGCTGAAAGCGGTTGTCATCTCGGCAGACCCCTTTCGATCAAGACCAGTATTCCGCTCAGGGAGATGACCGTCACCAGCCAGAGATAGTCAATCGCCCTGGCGTTGAATCCGTTGAGGGAGCGATATTCACCGCGAAAACCACGTGAGAGCATGGCATTGTAGATGTCCCCGCTCATCTCCACGGACTTTTTGAAGGTGACACCGATGCGCGAAGCAATCCAGTCCCGTTCAGCGGCAACCGGAAGCGGCCTGATGGTCCGGCTCTTCCTGGCACGATACATATCCTGGATCATCCGCAGCAGCACAAAGAGGTATCGCTCGGTCATGCTCAGGGTCAACACAAAGATCCGTGGAACGTGGAGTGAACGAAGACCGGCGAAGATCTCCGCCCAGCGGTGTGTAAGCGTGAAAAGCACGGCAAATGAGACCGAAGCTGCCACGCGCGACACAAATAGAATTCCGCCCCAGAGCCCCTGGCGCGTAACGGTAATTTCAGCCGGGATTGAATAGGGGCCCCAGGTGTGAGGATGCTTGAGCGTCATCACGGTCCAGAGCGGCTCTCCCGGCGTGATGATGTTCAGGACCGCGGGCAGAATGATGGCGGCCGCGAACAGGGGCACGAACAACCAGACCCGTTTCAGGAAGAACCAGAGCGGTATGCGGGAAACCGCGGCAAGCAGGAGGCTCAGTGCGTAGAGGACCCATATCATCCGGGGGGTGTGAAGAAAACTGATGAGCACAAGCAGGAACAGGAATGTTATGAGTTTTATCCTGACATCGAGCGATTGCAGAAACCCGGCACGGGCCGCGAACTGTTCGGAGAACAGAAACTGCTCCGCCACGTGTGAAACAGCAAGGAGTGTTTTATCCAGAAAATTAGCCTTTGACACAATGACCACCTAACGACCATTCTTCTTGCGAATCAGCGCTTTCGCGATAAGAAACATCAAACCCGAGGTCAACGCTATCCCGATTATGCCGGTGATGATATACCCGAAACTTTCTCCGGTCAAACCCCTGCCTTGCCCCGGTACAGCATAGCCCATCATCGGCGCTTCCCATTTTTGAGCAAGACGCTTCATGCCCTGAGGCATAAAACCAACCATTTTTTCGATCGTATCAGACCCCCACTCCCCCCATGCACCCTCAGACCCGAACCACTGCGGGATGATCAATCCCAGCGGCGAGAGCAACGCGAGAATGCCGATACCGATCCAGAGTTTTTTAGCGGTAGAAATTCTTTTTTCACCTTTTTTTTCATTCCGCATTCCGAAATCCGCACTCCGCATTCGACTACCCCACCATCTCAGGTTCGTTCTTCTGAAAATACTTGATGACCAGTGCCGTAACTGCGGCCTCGACAAAACCGAAGAGGAACAGATGCTCGATCGCCATTGCGGGAATGGCTATACTCAAGGGGAAAGGCGCGTACAGGGGCTGTCCTGATGAAGATCGTTCGATGATGGGCTGGATCCCGAACTGGATCGCGGTCAAAAGGGCGGAGACATTCAGACTAATATAAGCTGCTATGGCTCCTGCAACGATTCGTCTTTTGCCGCCAACTGCCGCCCCCAGTGACAAAAGGCGGTATACACCGTAGCCGACGAATACGCCCGCGATCGCCATGTTAAAACAATTCGCCCCGATTGCGGTTATCCCGCCATCACCAAAGAGCAGCGCCTGAATGATGAGCGCCACCGAGACCGCGATCATCGCGGCCCACGGTCCGATCAGGATAGCGATCAGCGTGGCGCCGGTCGCGTGTCCTGTCGTGCCTCCTATGATCGGGATATTGAACATCATGATCACAAAGCTGAATGCCGCACCGATCGAGAGGTAGGGCGCCTGTTTTGCCTTGAGGGCCCGGTTCATCTTCCATGACGCAACCGCCCAGAACGGGACCGTGATGGCATACATCGCTCCATACGTAACAGGACCAAGATAACCGTCAGGGATATGCATGCGGCCCTCTTCCTAAAACCTCCATGCCGTACCCGCGAGCACGGAATAATCCTCGGCATACTTGTTCAGACCCGCGCGCACGCCGAGATCAACATACCAGGACTTGGAAATATCGTAGATGAATCCGGCCAAAAAGGTAAATGGCCGTGAATAGGATTGGGTATCTATTGCCGCATCCGTCTCTTTCCGGCTTTCACCTGAAAGCTCCATGAGGAAACGGAAGGAATCCGTCAGCTTGTGTTCAGCGGCCAGACCGAATTTGAAAGCATAATCATGGGCATAGTGCCATCTTTTCATGTCCCTTCCGCGCACCTCGTATCCTATGTTCACATGAAAGGCATTATTGTGACATTCCTGTGAATCGATAACATTAACGCCCCACACAACATTGTTGGTCCCGAGGCCCTTTTCCACATCGCCGGTCGGCATATCAACGTATATTTCATACGCCATGGACTGTTTCACCTCGTTCTCGAATACCTGCTGCTTGAATTTGAGCCGCAGATCGCCCTTTCCGCTCGCGTATGCATCATTAACCGGGCCAGGGTCCGGCGGAGAGCCGGGTTCAGGCATGGGGCCGGGATCCAGTGTACGGTAGGGCACTTCGAGGGAAAAATTGACATGTTCGCCTGCGCCCACGGTGAAGATGGAGGTCAGCTTCGTCGACCGGAGCTCATTGTCCTTGCTGTAATCACCCGTAAGTTCAATGAGAATATTTCCTCTGCCTTCAGTTGCCGTGTCCTTCACTTGGAGCGGATGCGCTGCCCAGACCGCTGTAGGCGTCAGCATTAGTACGCATGTGACAACAGCTCTTACAAAACTCTTCATATCCTCTCCCTTACCCTTTTTATGAGCTTCTTTAATCGGTCATATAAAATTATGCCAGCTCTTTTCCAGTGGTCGTGGTCGTCAGCTTCCCGTGCTTCACGCCCCGGGTTCCGATCAGCCGGTCCGCGATCCTTCTGATCTCCTGGCTTTTTCCCTTCACGACAAGCACCTCAAGGCAATTGTGCGCGTCAAGGTGCACGTGGAGCGTGGAAATGATCCGGTGAAATGATTTGTGCTGCATGTCCGTGAGGGCGTGTTCGAGTTCGCGCGTGTGATGGTTATACACGATGGTGATCGTGCCCACGGTCTCCCGGTTTTCAGTTTTCCACTCCTGTTCGACGAGACCGTCTCGGATCATATCACGAATCGCCTCGGAGCGGCTAGTATACCCTTTTCGCCTGATGAGCGCATCAAATTTCTTTATCAATGTGCTGTCAATGGACACCCCGAACCGCGTCAGGTCGGACATAGTCACCTCCGTGTTACTAATTTTAAATAAATAGCACAGTTTGATATTTTCTGTCAAGAGCAATTTACCGACCCGCTACAATATCCTTGACAAAACCATGGACCTTTGATACGTTTACAATAATGCAGGATGATCCATCGACACTAACTTACGAGGAGACTGAAAAATGAAGAAAATACAACGGTATGTTGCATGTTTGTTTGTCCTTTCTATGCTCGTTGTTCCTTGCAGTGCGTTTGCATTCTTTGGCGCGGATGTTGGTGTGGGATACTGGAGGCAGGTACCGTCCGGCAGCTTGCAATACAAGCCGGTCTCTGCTGTAACCGGCGATATCGATATCAAAAATGACCTGCACTTTGATACCCAGAACAAACCTTTTGTCCGTGTCAAGATGGAACTCCCGCTGATCCTGCCGAACATTTATCTCATGGCCACACCGATGACCTTCGAGGGATCAGGACCGCTAACGAGGCCCATCAGTTTTGGCGATACCACATTCAATGCCAGCATCCCGATCGAATCAAAACTCAAACTGGACCATTATGATCTTGCGTTATTCTATCCCATTCCCCTGCTCAAAACAGCGACGCTCGGTGTGCTCAATGTCGAACTTGGTCTCAACGCGCGGAAATTTGACTTTGAAGGGACCATAACCCAGCCGACGTCAAATAATACCGCTTCTAAAAGTCTTTCGGTATATGTGCCGATGATCTATGGTGGAGTCCAGGTAAAACCTGTTTCGTCCTTAAGCATCGAATTTGAAATACGGGGGATCGCCTATAGCGGCAACCACTATTATGATTATTTGGGCAGGTTGAAGTTTAACCCGATCCCGCTGGTCTATGTCGCCGGTGGTTATCGGGCAGAGACTATTAAGATCGATGAGAGCGATGTGAAGGCGGATATCAAGTTCGGCGGCCCCTTCATTGAAGTAGGACTCAGCTTCTAAAAATCATAACGAAAACATTGCCCCAAAGCCCCCGGCCGTAAACCGGGGGCTTTTTGCTTCTCATGAGGTACTGTCTCCGGTATCCCCACTCCGAACTCCCAACTCCGAACTCATTACTCCTATGCCCTTGCCCCATGACCCTGTTTATGTTATATTCCCCCGGTGGAAACGAAAAGAGATGCGCTCATACTCAAGATATCCGGCTCCAACGTCGAGGGCGTTGTCGATGAAGTGGCATCCGAATTGCCGGTCAGGCTCATCCTGAACAACCAGCAGCTCGTGACGCTCCTCTGCACGCCGTCCGAACTCGAAGAGCTTGCCGTCGGCTTCCTTCTCTCGGAGGGTTTGCTCCGCGAAAGATCATCGATCAGGAGTCTGGATTTCATCGAGAGCGACGCCGCAATCCGGATCGAGTTGTCTGATCTTCCCGCGGACTGGGAGAACTTGTTCGAAAAACGCACCATCTCTTCGGGCTGCGGCAAAGGTATCACCTTCACCAGTTACCGGATTGATACCGACCGCAGGCTCGCCGTCACCGGACAGCTCGTGAGCCTCACGGGCATCAGGAACCTGCTCAATCACTTCCGGAATATATCGAAGCTCTATGTCGCAACCGGCGGAGTGCACAGCGCAGCGCTCTCGGACGGTAAAGACCTCCTGTTCTTTTCCGAAGATATCGGCAGACACAATGCCGTGGACAAGCTTATCGGGAAGGCGTTTCTTCGGTCAGTCCCGGTTGAGAACAAGGTCCTGATCACCAGCGGAAGGATCACTTCGGAGATCGTGACAAAGGCCGGCCGGAACCGCTTCCCGATCCTGATCAGCCGCGCCGCGCCTTCCTGCATGGCCGTCAGCTATGCCGAAGACATGGGCATCACGCTCGTGGGGTTTGCCCGGGGAGACCGGATGAACATCTACACCTGGCCGAACAGGATCAGGATGGAGTAGGACTGACCTGGACAAGCAGAAACTAAAAAGGCGTCTCTCGCAGAGCGCGCAGAGGACGCAGAGTTAAATCACAACAATTAAGTCTTGGCTTTAACCCAGAATATTTTAAGCTTTTCTCTGCGAACTCTGCGGAAGTCCTAAGTGGCCGCTTTTCATTCATAGGCTACTGCGAGAAATTTTATTTGGTTTTATCTTCGTTCATTTACATCCAGCTTCAGCTTTGAATACGTTAAAGGAGAACTATGAACAACGCTCTGCACGAATTTAACTCCGAGCCGATGATCGCTTATTTTTCCATGGAGATCGGAGTGAAAAACGACATCCCAACCTACAGTGGCGGCCTCGGAATCCTCGCGGGCGACACGATCAAATCCGCAGCGGATCTCAACCTTCCCCTTGTGGCCGTGACGCTGATCACGCACAAAGGCTACTTCAATCAGGAAATCGATGCGAACGGCTGGCAGAAGGAAAAACCGACGGTCTGGGACCCGGCACAATACATGACGCTTCTGCCCGCGAAAGTCACGGTGCTTATCGAAGGCCGGGAGGTCTCGATCCAGGCGTGGATGTATCGGGTTATCAGTCCCACCGGAGGCAAGGTGCCTATTCTCTTTCTGGACACGGACCTGCCCGAGAACGGAACAGAGGATCGGCGCATCACGGATTCCCTCTACGGCGGGGACATCACCTACCGGATCAAACAGGAGGTCGTGCTCGGTATGGGTGGTGTGCGCATGCTCCAGGCCCTTGAATTCCACATCAAGAAATTTCACCTGAACGAGGGACATGCGAGCTTTCTGGCGCTCGAACTGCTGCTCCGGTTCAAACGCGACATCGAAAGTGTGTGGGACGAGCGATCGGTATGGGACATCGGCAGAGTGCGCGACCTCTGCGTTTTCACCACGCACACACCCGTGGAGGCGGGCCACGACAAGTTCCCCTACCCCCTCGTCAAACAGGTCATCGGCGAGATCATCCCGTTCGACGTGCTCAGGGACCTTGCGGGCAAAGACAACCTGAACATGACGATGCTGGCGCTCAACCTGAGCAAGTACATCAATGGAGTCGCGAAGAAGCACGGCGAGGTTTCGCAGCACATGTTCCCCGGATACCACATCCACGCCATCACCAACGGCGTACACACGTTCACCTGGACCTGTAAAGAAATGGCGAAACTCTATGACCGATACATCCCCGGCTGGGCCAATGAACCCGAGCTCTTCGTCCGGTCCGGCAACATCCCCGAGCTGGAGATGTGGGAAGCACACCGTGAAGCAAAGAAGAGGCTCCTTTCCTACGTCGGCGATGCCACCGGTGTGATCATGGACCCGAATGTCCTCACCCTCGGTTTTGCACGGCGGGCCACCGCGTATAAACGTCCTCACCTTGTGTTCTCCGACATCGGTCGGTTGCTGAAGATCAGTGAAAAGGGGAAACTCCAGATCATCTATGCGGGCAAGGCGCATCCCCACGACGACAATGGGAAGCAGCTGATCCAGGGCATCTACGGATACCGCGACAAGCTCAAGGGAAGGATATCCGTCGTTTTTCTTCCCGGCTACGACATGGACATTGCGCTCAAGCTCGTCTCCGGCGTCGACGTCTGGCTCAACACGCCGCTCAGGCCGCTCGAGGCTTCGGGCACAAGCGGGATGAAGGCGGCGCACAACGGCGTAGTGAACTTCAGCGTGCTGGACGGATGGTGGATCGAGGGGCACATCGAGGGATTTACCGGATGGTCCATCGGCGGCATGCCCACCGAGAAGGCGCTGCCCGGCCTTGGCGGGGATGCCGAGGACGCGGAAGACCTCTACAACAAACTTGAAAAGCTCATCATTCCCAAATATTATGACCCTGACAAGAGTCACTGGAGCGGCATGATGAAGAACGCGGTCAGCAAAAACGCCTACTACTTCAACAGCCACCGCATGATGCGGCGATATGTTACAGAGGCGTACATTAGATAAATTTTAGAATGCGGATCATTCGACAGTCTCATGATGATGAGCACCGTCGAACCATTTCGAAATGCGGATTGAAAACCGAAACTTTCTGCTGCCTTTTTTTATTCCACAATCCGCACGCTGCAATCCGCATTCGGCTATATCCCTTCCGCCTCCTGCGTCACGCGGAGCACCTCTTCTATCGTGGTGATCCCGGCCGCGGCTTTGATCAAGCCTGCCTGGCGCAGGGTCTTGAATCCTGCTTGCGCGGCCGCGATTTTTATGGCAGAGCTTGATGCCTTGGAAATGATCAGTGTTCTGACCGCTTCGGTCATGTCCATCAACTCATAGAGACCGACCCTGCCCTGATACCCCGTTTTCTTGCACGCGGTGCACCCCTCGCCCCGATAGAAGGACACGTTGCCGGGCGCTATGCCGAGGCTCTTGAGGAGATCGGGGGTCGCGGTATAGGGTTTCTTGCATCGGTCGCAGATCTTCCGCGCGAGGCGCTGTGCCAGAATACCGATCGCCGAGGACGCGATAAGAAAGGGCTCTATGCCCATGTCAATGAGCCGGGTAGCGGCGCCGGCCGCGTCATTGGTATGGAGCGTCGCGAAGACCAGATGACCGGTAAGCGCCGCATGGATCGCGATCTCAGCCGTCTCCCGGTCGCGGATCTCGCCCACCATGATGATATCAGGGTCCTGCCGCAGTATGGAACGAAGGCCGCTGGCGAACGTCACGCCTGCCTTGGGATTTACCTGCACCTGATTGACCCCCACGATCTGATACTCCACGGGGTCTTCAATGGTAACCAGATTGTTAGCCTTCCGGTCGATCGTATTGATGCTCGCGTAAAGCGTAGTGGTTTTGCCGCTTCCGGTCGGTCCCGTCACGAGGATTATGCCGTACGGTCTGGTGATGAGTTTGCGAAACCGTTCGAACATCTCCTGTGAAAAATTCAGCCCCTCGAGGGTAAGGATGATACGTGACCGGTCGAGGATACGCATCACCACGGTCTCTCCCTGAATGACCGGCAGGGTCGAGACACGAATGTCCACCGTGTTGTCTTGATCCATACGCAGAACGCTCCGCTCGCGAAACACGGCGGTTACGACCGGGCCGGTTTCGGTATGGGTAACCCGGGCCTGAAAGCGGCCGTCCTGGGGAATGCGTTTCTCCGCGATGTCCATATTGGCCATGATCTTGATGCGCGAGACGATCGGCGCATGCATTTCCCGCGGCAGGGACCGGACCTCGGCCAGCACTCCGTCGATCCGGTAGCGCACCTTGATGCTTTTCCCTTCCGGATCGATGTGGATGTCGCTGGCATGGTCCATGATTGCCTGGGCGATCAGCATGCTCACCAGCTTGACAACCGGCGCGTCCTCGGACGTAACTCCGGGCATCTCCGCGGCTTCCGTGAGAACGGCGCTCATCTCGCCGGCGAAATCCATGGTCGCAGCCTCAATGGTCTGCGCCATTCCATAATAGTTGGAAATGGCTTGTTGGATGTCGCTCCGTGTGGCCACAACCTGCCGGATCTCTCTGCCCGCCGCCTTCTGGATATCGTCCAGGCCGAAGATATTAAGCGGATCAGCCATTGCCACGACCAGCGCTTCTTTGTCCCTGTACAGCGGGATTGCCGTAATGCGTCTCGCCATGTCCGCGGGAATAAGCTTTACGCTGTCAGGGTCCACCAGTTGTTTTTCAATCTCCAAAAAAGGGATGTGAAGCTGCCGGGCGAGAAATGTCGCCAGGTTATGCTCATTGATGAATCCCAGGTCCACGAGGATCTCGCCGACCTTCCCTCCCCTTTTCTTCTGTTCATCAAGCGCCCGTTCGAGCTGCTCTTCCTTGATCAGCCCGCCGGCAACCAGCAACTCACCGATCCTCTTTTTCTTCGTGTTCACAACCGCCATGGCATGCTCCTTATCCAGTCCATCCGTATTAAGAACAAGGCTACCGCGCTCGCACGCTTGTGCAGATTATACCAAATATTATGTGCCATGGGAAAGAGAATAATTCGACAAACTGTCTTATCATGGAATTTTTTCAGAATTTCGGGTATACTATAAATTAAAGAAAACAACAGAAAAACCATTGTCTGAGATCGAAGGAGGTTCTGAATAGATGAACGACAAAGAGAAAAACACGCTGCTCATTGTCGATGATGACCCTTATGTGCTTGAATCTATTTCAACTTTGTTGAAAACGTTCGGCTATACCGTACATTCCTGCCAAAATGCGAACGATGCCATGAAGGTCATCAAGAAGAACGCCGTCGATGTGGTCTTGACCGACATCAAGATGCCGCAGGTCACCGGCATCCAGCTTCTCAAAAACATTCACGACTACAATCAACAGATCCCCGTGATCCTGATGACCGCCTTCGCGGAACTGGACGTTGCCGTCGAAGCGATCAAGCAGGGCGCTTTTGATTTCGTCACGAAGCCCTATAATCCTGATTATCTCCTGTACTCGGTGGAAAAAGCGGTCAAGTTCTCCAGCTTTATCCAGATGGAAAAGAATTACAAGATCATGCTCGAGGACACGGTGCGGATACGGACGCAGGAACTGGCGGATGCGCTGCTGATGGTCAAAAAAATGAGCGCCGAGGTCATCCAGCGTCTGACGTCCATTGCAGAATACCGCGACACGGACACCGGGTCCCACATCGCGAGGATCGGCCTCTACTCGAACAAGATCGCGGAAGCTTTGGGCATGTCTGCTTATTTTGTGGAGACCATAACCTTTGCGAGCCCGATGCACGACCTGGGGAAGATCGGCATTCCCGACAGCATCCTCCTGAAGCCCGCTGCTCTGACGCGGGACGAATTTGAAATCATGAAAAAGCACTCTGCCATCGGGGCAAAAATGCTCGCCGGCTCGACCTATCCGGGTATTCAGGTTGCGGCGTCTGTTGCGCTCACCCATCATGAACGATGGGACGGGACAGGATATCCGAACGGGCTTAAAGGAACGGATATTCCCATTGAAGGCAGAATAGTCATGCTGGTTGACCAATATGATGCCCTGCGCAGCAAGAGACCTTATAAAACCGCCTATGACCATGAGGCAACGTATACAATCATTACTCAGGGCGACGGGAGAACCATGCCGGAACACTTTGATCCTGCTGTATTGAAGGCCTTTCGTGAAGTCGCCCGGGTGTTTGATGAGATATTTAATATGCAACATGACTAATAATATCATGCAAAACAGGCCTCTTCAGCACGGTTATCCATTTCCCTCTTCTCCCCTCCACACTCCACACCCCTTGCAATTGTTCTGATTTTATATTATAGTTTCGCATGCACAATAAAAGAAAGACCGTCCAGGAATTGCGTCCACTCCTCGAAATTCTTCGCGCAGCGGGCAGGAAGATCGTTCTTACGAACGGTTGTTTTGATCTGATCCATACCGGCCACACGCGCTACCTCGCGAAAGCAAAATCCTTCGGCGACATTCTTATCGTGGCTGTGAACAGCGACGCCTCCGTGCGCGGGATCAAGGGTGAAAAGCGGCCGATCAACACCGAGGCGGAACGCATGGAAACGCTTGCCTCGCTCGAGGCAGTTGACTATGTCGTTCTGTTCAATGAACCCGATCCGCACCGGATCATTGGAGAACTTCAGCCGGATGTTCTGGTCAAGGGCGGCGACTGGCCAGTCGAGAAGATGATCGGCCGCGACATCGTGGAGGCCAGGGGTGGCAAGGTCATCAGTGTGGGGTATATCGAAGGGGCGTCAACAACGGGGATTATTGAGAAAATACTAAAAATGTACTCGAAGGAATAAAGTTAATTACTTTGTTGCAATACGAGGTCCCGGAGATGCACTATTCTGTCAACCAGTTCACGACTTGCAGTCCGGAGCTTCTGATAAAATGAGAGGTATTGTTGGTTACCAGTGTAGCCTGATTGGCTTTAACAATGGAGTCGATAAGAATATCGGTATCCAAGCAGTAGATCAATAGTTGACCTCGCCTCGTCCGAACGAGTCGCGTTCTTTGAATATCTCTCTGTAAATATCGATTTCTTTTCCCACCTTGTTTCGCCAGATTCCGGCCAGTTTAAGAAAGCCCGCCTTGTCAAATTGCTGAGTTTCTATAGTCGCTTTGACTCTTGCGCCTTTTTTCAGTAACAAGACTTTTACGGTCATTTCTGGAATGGAAAGATGACCATCGCTCAGCAGTTCAGCCGTAAACACCGCGCTTTTACTCATGCAAACCACCTCCTCTTACGTTGCTATTTGAAATAATATCGTAGACTCTGCTTTTTTACAAGGGAAAAGAGGGCCAGCCATTCAGTTCTTACCGGCGGTGCTCCGGCGCTGAAAAGTAAAAATGAATATGCTGCTATCCCAAACATGTGCTTTTTGGCAGACTGATATATCAAGACTTTAATAACGCCGTGCCTTCATATTGTCCTCAGCGAAGAGGGGCCAAAAAAATGCCCCAGGCTATATATAAACCTGCGGCAACAGATGTAATAAAGTCGGGTTTCGTTTGCACTCTACCCGACCTACGGGTTTGCTGTGGAATGAGGATAAGATTGCCTTAAATAAACCTGTTCCGACATTGAGATGACGCAAAAATAACTCTTCGTCATTTACGCATAGTCGCTCATATGTTGCCCTTTTCACGATCCATTGCCTGCTCAATCTGCTTTTTGAGTTTCGGCAGGGATTTCTTTGCTGTCTTCCAGGTTATACTCAAGTCTACACCAAAATATTCATGGATCACCAGATTCCTCATCGCCTTCATCTTCGACCATGGGATTTTTGAATATTTTTCCTGAATCGCCTCCGGGATGTTTGAAGAGGCCTCGCCGATGACCTCAAAATTCCTGATGACTGCATCAATCCGCATACTGTCGACGCGAAACTTATTGAAATCGACACCCGCAGTGTATGACTCGATCTTGCTGATCGAATCCAGGATGTCACGAAAGAACAGGCGGTAGTCACGCTCAGACATAAATGACCTGATCCAGAATTTTATTCTTTATAAGGGGCTTCAAGGCCTTCTTCGTCACCAAGTCAACATTTCGCTCGAACATGTTTTCCAGATATTCCTTTAAATCGATAAATTCAAAAAAGTCCACTGTCCTCTCGAATTCGACCAATACGTCTATATCGCTGCCTCTCTTAGCTGTTCCTCTGGCAATCGATCCAAATACCCCGATCTGCTTCACGCCGAATTTTTTTCTAATGTTCGCTTTGTTCTTTTTCAATAGGTCAATCTCGCTCATGATTACAACCTCTCTCCGCACTAAATATGTTGCCGAATGTACAAACCGAAAGAGTAAACAACAGACAGATCAGCTCTGCTCCCGTTATCCATACTTCGAACTCGTGAGTATCTCCCTATGAGATATATTAGTATAGGTTGAGGATGAAGTCAACGGCAGAGTGGAAATAGATTTGCATGCTTGTCGTCGGTTTTTCTTATTACCCAATGCAGCATTCATTCAAAGGAAACGAAGCTGACATGTTAATCCTCTGCAGAACATATGGAGTCATAACCATCAGGATCACATCCTGTATTTTGATTAATTTACTCAACTATCAAGATACAAGACGCGACCCTGATATGGTTGACAGTTGTCAAGGAAAAAACAGTTTCCCCGCCCCTCCGTACAAAAGGGATGATATCAGTTATTGCTCCAGGGCATAACCAGAGACGGGACCTATCGGCGACGA